>Ga0209810_1000135_pt1 | contig 222865 bp, 192 predicted proteins | sample Coa_R1_7_FD_187159 | JGI IMG/M metagenome (GOLD analysis project Ga0209810, IMG submission 187159) | Surface soil microbial communities from Centralia Pennsylvania, which are recovering from an underground coalmine fire - Coalmine... | ecosystem: Environmental > Terrestrial > Soil >...
AGAAACGCACGAGATGTGAGAGCATCCCGGGAAGAGGCCGTTGACGGAACCAGAAGCAGAGAGTACAATGAGCAACAGAGAGGCATCCCGGGACTCTTCCCGGGATTTTGCAAGTGCAACTGTAGTGGTAATGGTCGTATAGGCATCGCTGAACTGGCGCAGGCTAAATGGCCTGGGACGCCCGTTAGGGATTGAAACCAATCACAAAATTGATGCCATCCTTGAAGGCGCCAGAAATCCGGCTAAATGGCCTGGGACGCCCGTTAGGGATTGAAACGCCCGAGGTGAAGCACATCGGCTCAAACTGCGGATCAGTGGCTAAATGGCCTGGGACGCCCGTTAGGGATTGAAACTGCTCCAGGTCGTTGATGTAGATTCGCTGCCGCGCCGCTGGCTAAATGGCCTGGGACGCCCGTTAGGGATTGAAACTCCGGTGGCCCGTTCTCGCTCACCACACAGCCGAGCTGGCTAAATGGCCTGGGACGCCCGTTAGGGATTGAAACGACGATTTTAGTTGAGCCGTCAGGCAATGCCAGGGTTACGGCTAAATGGCCTGGGACGCCCGTTAGGGATTGAAACACAGACCATCGTATCCCAACAGAACGCCCGGCAGAGACATAGGCTAAATGGCCTGAGACGCCCGTTAGGGATTGAAACTCACAATAACAATCATGCTTTTGCCTATAGTCATATCTTGGGCTAAATAGCCTGGGACGCCCGTTGGGGATTGAAACCCGATATGCCGTAAGAAAGCGATACCTCCTAGCCAAGGCTAACTGGCCTGGGACGCCCGTTAGGGATTGAAACTCTCCCGCAGAAACAGTAATTGTCACGCTCAGGCAGCTGAGGCTAACTGGCCTGGGACGCCCGTTGGGGATGGAAACCTGGCAGAGTGGGACTGCCAGGTATGGCGCCTCTGAGTTTTGGGCCTTCAGCATCTGTCTTTCGTCAAGAGGTATTGTGGCTGTTACCTCGTTCTTGTAGACGGCCAGGAGTTCGATATGCTAGAAGATAACGCTCCCTTGCAGTATCCTGAATGGCAGGACTACTTAGAAACAACTCCCTCGCTGTCATATGTCGATACTTCTTTGCAGCCTTCCTCTGCCTCCCCGCTGCCGCAATCGCCATCACAGGACGATCAACGTCCGGCGACTCGTAGTGAGATCAATGTGGCGCAAACGCGCTTCATCATAACCCACGATGCTATCTCTGCACGCATGGGATAATCTCCATCAAGGGGAAACAGGTACAGGCCATCCGCTGGGACCAGGTTAGAGGCGTGCAAAAAATCTACGCTACAGGAACTTCTAACTCTCCACAGCAGTATCTACTTTACCCACCAGGAGATGAAGAGCCGGTGGTGCTCGACCGCATAACAAGCGGGTTCTGGATACTTGGCAAACAGATCGAGAGAGAAGTGACCCAATACCTGCTCCCTAAAGCCCTTGCGACGTATAAAGCAGGTGAGACGCTTAACTTTGGTGCGCTCAATGTAAACTCGCAAGGACTTAGCCTGAAAGAAACGCCGAAGAACCTTCCCTGGGAAAAACTCGGCTATATTGGCGAGTATAGGGGCTATCTTGTCATTAAGGAGAGAGGAACCTTATCGACATGGAAGAATATCGACGTGGCGGACATTATTAACCTGTGCGTCCTGCTTCCACTTATTAAGAAGGTCAAGTACGAGAGCAATATGAGCGAACATAGTCAACGGTCCTGGAGCTATCCAGTATTGACGAATCAGGACGCACAACAATCCGAATGGCAGGAGTATGAATTGCAGTAAGCGTTTCCTCGGGCGAAAACGTATCCTTCATTTCTCACCGTTACCCAGGTTATCCCCTCCCCGTTCTATTTGCAAAGACCAGTTGTTACTCCTCATTAGAAAGAGTACTGATGGATAACTCAAACCTCTCGCAAAAAGTCAGTTCAGCAAATACACCGCTTGAAGCCGCGCCGTTATCCTGGGGCAAATCGTATCTTATGTGCCCGCCAGACTATTTTGGCGTGTTTTATGAGATCAATCCCTGGATGCACCAGGAGGATCGCCCGGATTGCGATCTCGCGATGGAACAGTGGCAGAACCTGGCGGCCAATCTGCGGCGTGCCGGGGCAACGGTCGAAATCATCAAGCCGGTGAAAGGTCTGCCCGATATGGTCTTCGTTGCCAATGCCGGCCTGGTGGATGGCCGGAGAATCATCTTGAGCCGCTTCCGCCATCCTGAGCGCCAACCGGAGTCAATCTATACCTCACAATGGTTTCAGGCTCGCGGTAGTGAAGTAGCAGAGCTGACCGGCGATGGCAATCTCTTCTTTGAAGGCTGCGGCGACGCTTTCCCCTATGGAGGCTGCCTGCTGGCCGCGTATGGATTCCGTTCGAGCCGTTCCGCTCATGCCGCGCTCTCTCGATTGCTGGACATCCCGGTTCATTCCATCCGGCTCGTCGATGAGCGTTTCTATCACCTGGATATCAGCTTTTCTCCGCTCGATACGCAGCATGCCATCATTAACCCGGCGGCCTGGGATCGCGAAAGCAATGCAATTATCGCTGAGATCGTGCCGGAACCGCTCGTCCTCGAACTTGATGAGGCGCTAACCTTTTGCGCAAACTGTGTAGTGGTGAACAAAGTCGTCATCATGCCCGCCTGCCCGCCGCGCGTCGGACGCATCCTCGAACGCTGGGGATACGAGGTGTGCGTCTCACCTGTAAACGAGTTCCTCAAGGCCGGAGGAGCGGTGCGCTGCCTGACCCTGCCGCTGGATATGGCTATTTCGGCTGCGGGAAAACTCTAATACGCTTTGCCCCTTCCTGGAACGCTACCCGGGTTTGCAGAGACGAGGGGATGGAACCCTGTTCGTGATACTCCACGCTTGCTCCAATTTATTGAGCAGTCGCCCTCTGCACCATCTGCTCCGATAGGCGCAGCAGTGCTTCTCGCAATTCTACCGGCTCGTGTACGACGAATGGAAGGTTGAGGATCATCAGATAACGCGCCATGCCGTCCAGATCGTCATACTGGCTCTGAAGCAAGGTCCCTGTTGGAGTGGCAGTAAGCGAGCCATAGGATGCCGGAATCTTTTGTTGCAGGATAGATAGCGGGGCCTGAAACTCTACCTTGATGTCAAAGCCGCCTGAGGTCCTACCATACTGCTTCGCCACATATGCCTGGCAATCGAACGTTTCGTCGCGTTCAAAAGGTTCCGTGAGATACTCTATCTGCTGGATGCGGTCCAGGCGAAACGTGCGGTAGTCCTGGCGCATGCAGCAGTAGCCGACCAGGTACCAGTATCCTCGCCAGCCTATGATGCCATACGGCTCAACCTTGCGATGGGTGACTTCGTTAGCGTGAGAACAATAGTCGAGGGTTACACGCTGGCACTGCGCAATCGATTCGCTCAGGTTGAGCAGCAATGAAGCATCGGGCCGCGATTCTTGTTGCTGGGTTGGCAGGATCAGGTGCGTGGTAACGGCTTGCAGGCGCTCGCGGACCCGCTGCGGCAGAACGCGGGAGACTTTGGCCATCGCTCCCTCAATGGCCACCGGTGATTGTCCAACCTCCAACCATGAGCTTGCCAGCAGGCCCAGCACGACAGCTGTAGCTTCCTCCTCTGTAAACATCAGTGGAGGCAGCTTAAAGCCGGGTCGCAGGCGGTAGCCGCCGTAGCGACCAATGCTGGCCTCGACCGGAATTCCTACATCCTGCAGGTGCATGATATAGCGGCGCACAGTGCGCACGTCCATCTCTAATCGCGCGGCTAGCTCAGGGCCGGTGATCGATGGCCGGGCCTGAAGCAATTCGAGTACCGCCAGGACACGGCTGGTTGGATGATACATGACAAATCTCACCTTCCGGTATTTTTCCGCTAATTTCCCCTCAAACGAGGGCCAATTATGTCCTCCTTTCAGGATATACTTTGAATATGAAAAACGTCAAGTCAAATGAGAGAGAGGAACGAACCGATGACTTCCGCATCTGTTCCTCTTGAGTCCACCGGCAAGCTTCGACTGCGAGGCTTTGCGCTCATCTCTGTGATGAGCGCCCTGATGCTGACGCTCTTCCTGGAGGCGCTTGACCAGGCGATTGTCAGCACTGCTATGCCGCGCATCATCGCGCAATTGCACGGTCTTGATCGCTATAGCCGGGTCGTGACGGCCTATATCCTGGCCTCAATGACCATGATTCCGATGGTAGGCAAACTCTCCGATCCAAACAAGGGCCGATTCTGTCCTCCTTACAGGATATACTTTGAGTTATGAAGAATGGCCATTGAGTTGAGATGAGAGAGGGAAAGGCATGACTACTACTATGGTAAATCTGGATATTGCGCGCCTGCGCCTGCACAACCAGCTCATTGCCCAACAAACGCTTGAAAAACCCGCCGGGGTCGTTCACTGGCTTGGCGCAGTCCAGGCGCAGGACTATCTCGGCTCGCTCTGGGCGCTTGGACTGCGTATGCGAAACGCGGTTGAGGCAGATATTGAGCAGGCCATAGCCAATGGCGACATAGTGCGCACGCATCCTATGCGCGATACGTGGCATTATGTCGCCTCAGAGGATATTCGCTGGCTGCTCGCGTTGATGGCGCCGGGAAGGATTGCAAGCATGGCTTCCTGGTATCGCCGGTTCGAACTGGACGAGGCAACCTTTGCCAGGTGCAACGCTATCTTCACGAAAACGCTTCAGGGCGGCAAACAACTTACTCGCCAGGAGCTGGCCGCGGCTTTGCAACGGGAAGGTATTTCTACCGCCGGCCTGCGCCTCACCTTTATCTTGCACCGTGCTGAGATGGAAGGTGTCATCGCCTCTGGCACGCGGCGCGGCAAGCAATTCACCTTTGCGCTGCTGGATGAACTGGTGCCCGTCTCCCGTATGCTCGCACGCGAAGAGGCCATGGCAGAACTGGCCCATCGCTATTTTACAAGTCATGGACCCGCGACGCTGCAAGATTTTACCTGGTGGTCAGGATTGCCGGCAGCTGATGCCAGGGCCAGCCTTGAAATGGTCAAGGTGCAATTGGTCAAGGAGACTATCGACAACCGCGTTTACTGGCTTTCCCGGTCTACATCCCTTACAGTATCAGATTCAACGGCTTATTTGCTGCCACCTTATGATGAGTATACCGTAGCATATAAAGATCGCAGTGCTGTACTTGACCCGTCATATGCCCAGAGAACGGGAAATGGCATCTTCGGCCCAACTATCGTTGTCGATGGCCAGATCGTGGGTACGTGGAAGCGCTCGTTCAAAAAGGATGCTGTGATCATTACGCAAGAACTCTTCACTCCATTGAGCGAAGCCCAGAACCAGGCTATTGAGGCGGCAACGGAGCGCTATTGCAGATTTGTGGGTAAGTCGTTGATAAGGACTTCTATTCCGTGAGAAAATATTATGACATGGGTACAGGCACCGGCACGCCCGATGTCTTCAACCTGGTAAAATCCTGATCGGCGCATTCTATCATCAGTAAAGAGATCAATTTCTATGCAAACATTTACCAACGAACAACGCGACTTTCTCTTACACGGAACCCGCACCGGCAAGCTGGCAACCGCGCGCAAAGACGGTCGCCCGCACGTCGTTCCCATCTGGTTCATGCTGGATGGCGATACCATCGTCTTCACCACCGGCGAGCATACCGTGAAAGCGGCGAATATACGGCGCGATTCACGAGTTTGCCTCTGCGTCGACGATGAAACGCCCCCATATGCCTATATCATGGTCGAAGGCACTGCCAACCTGAGCGATGATCTCAACGCATTGCTTCTCTGGGCCACGCGCATCGGCGGTAGATACATGGGTGAGGACAGGGCCGAAGAGTACGGTAAACGCAACGGCGTCCAGGGGGAATTACTGGTGAGGGTTACACCGACCAGGGTTCTTTTCGAGAAGGATATCGCCGGTTAAGCAAGAACAAATAAGCGGCATCTTATGGCTCGCGCACTATAAGATACCGCTTATTTGTTCTTGCTTAACTGCTAAATTCCCATCACCTGCACCAGCTCCTTCACGGCGTCCGCCGATTTCTGGAGCAGGGCGCGTTCCTGTTCGTTCAGTTCGACCTGGATCACTTCTTCCAGGCCTTTCGCGCCCAATTTGGCCGGCACGCCGACAAACAGGTCGTGGATGCCATACTCGCCTTGCAGGTAGACCGCGCAGGGCATAATCATCTTCTTATCCAGCAAAATGGAATCGACCATTTGCAGTACCGAGGCCGAGGGCGCGAAGTAGGCGCTGCCCGTACCCAGCAGCTTCACGATCTCAGCACCGCCGTCGCGCGTGCGCTGCACGATCTGCTCGATGCGCTCAGCCGGCATCAATTGGGAAATGGGAATGCCTGCTACCGTACACATGCGCGCCAGCGGCACCATTGTATCGCCGTGGCCGCCCAGTACATAGGCCTGAACATCCCGCACCGATACATTCAACTCCTGGGCGATAAACGTGCGGAAACGCGCCGTATCCAGCACGCCCGCCATACCGATGACGCGCTCGCGTGGAAAACCGCTGATATGATATGCCAGCTGCGCCATCGCATCCAGCGGATTCGTCACCATGATAATGATCGAGTTCGGCGAGGTCTTCACTACCTCCTGCGTGACCTGCGTAATCACCTCTTGATTTTTCTTGACCAGGTCATCGCGGGACATGCCGGGCTTGCGGGGAAAACCGGAAGTAATCACCACAATATTCGAATCTTTCGTATCGGCATAATCATTCGTACCAGTTACCATCGAATCGTAGCCAAGGATCGGCCCTGCCTGGAGCATATCCAGCGCCTTGCCCTGCGGCATATTGGGAATGATATCAAACATCACCACATCGGCATAATCGCGTTCTGCCAGTCGCTGGGCCAGCGTGCTTCCCACAAAACCCGCGCCAATCACAGATATCTTACTGCGCATCGTCATTTCCTTTCCTTACATCCTAAAATCCACAAACGAGAATCGAGCCATGCCGTAGGGACAGCGCCTTGTGCCTGTCCTGCGACTCCGACGCGGACAGGCACAAGGCGCTGTCCCTACGGCATTCGTTCTGGTTCTATGGCTATTGTATGTCGTGTTTGCATGAAATGCCAATGTATCAGGTGGTTTGGGGAAGTCCCTCTCCAAAACAACCATCTTCGCCATATGGATTATGTGAACATTGCTTATTAGCAATGAAATATGTTAGACTCTACTATGTAGTAGCAACAGGTAAAGATTTCGGACTATTCATAACGGATTGTTACGAATATGCAATTTTTCCCAATCCATCAGCACGAATTCCGCAAATCTATAGCTGTTGTGTGGTCAATAAGGGCGTTCCACAAAGACCTCTCCAGGATATGCCTGCATTATGACCCTTACTAACCCCTTTTTATCGCTCGTCTTACTTAAAGAGGCGAGTGAAGCCGTTCTCTTTTGATTGATCATTGGAATCATCTCGAAGGAGGCTTTCTCACATGGCCCAAAGCGACCTATCTCAACAGCAGCAGGAGCGAGATGAGGCATTACTGGAAAAGTTTGGCTACCGGCAGGAACTGCGGCGCACGCTTGGTTTCCTCTCCAACTTCGCGGTTGCCTTTTCCTACATCTCCGTCTCCACCGGCACCTTCTCTCTCTTTTATCTCGGCATCCTGGCAGGAGGCCCGGCATTCTTCTGGACATGGCCCATTGTGGCCATCGGACAGTTCATCGTAGCGCTGAACTTCGCCGAACTGTCCTCGCATTTCCCCATCGCAGGCTCGATCTATCAATGGAGCAAGCGACTCTCCGGTCATAGCCTGGGCTGGTTCACCGGCTGGATTTATTTCTTTGCCGGCGTTCTCACCATCACGGCGGTTGCCTATACCGTGCCTATTCCTTTGCTGGCCATCTTCCCCAATATGCCTGCAAGTGTCCTGGGCATGCCCATCGCCGTCTTCATTGCGCTGGTCTCAATAATCGTCGGCACGATTATTAATGTCGCGGGCGTCAGGCTGGTAGCTTTCATCAATAATATCGGCGTAGCGGCGGAGATCATCGGCATGTTCCTGTTCGCGCTCGTGCTGCTGATCTTCTTCCATCACCAGTCACTCGGTTTCCTCTTCACGGGACCCGTCTCACCCATCCAGACCCCTGATAATCCGTGGACGCCTGGCTTCGGCACCAGCTACTTCGGCGCTTTCGCCGCGGCGCTGTTCATGTCCCTGTTCGTCATCTACGGCTTCGATACGGCGGGAACCCTGGGCGAAGAAACGAAAGACCCGCAGAGGAATGCGCCGCGCGGCGTGCTATGGGCGATTGGGCTTTCGATGATCGCCGGTGTCCTCTTCCTGGGCGGTACCATCCTTTCCATTCAAAATCCCGCCAAAATTGAGGCCATCGCCGCCGGAGCAAACTACACAAACACGCTGCCCGCGATTATTCAGGATGCGCTGGGTACCGCGTGGGGCAATGTCTACCTGGCGGTGGTCTTGGTAGCCGTGTGCGTCTGCACGCTGGCTATCCAATCCGCTACCATTCGCCTGATGTTCTCGATGGGCCGCGATGAGCGCCTGCCATTCGGCAAAGTCTGGGGAACAGTCAGCCCTGGGCTGCGCACTCCCCTGTGGGCGGGCATTGCTGTTGCGGTGCTCTCGGCTCTCCCATTCCTGTATAGCCAGGCCATCGGCGTTCTGGTCACCGGCGCGACAGGCATGATTTACCTCTCGTACTTCATGAACAATATCGCCTCTCTCCGCGCTCGCTTTAAAGGCTGGCCGCGCGTTCGCACGCCCTTTAGCCTGGGTGGATGGGGCATCCCGATCAATATACTGGCGCTAATCTACGGCGGTTTGATGCTCATCAACTTCCTGTGGTTCGGTGGGCTACGTAATACGTACACCAATCCGACGATGGGAGCGGCTTTCACTTCCTGGGCCAATATTCCTGTACTGGGTGGCACTCCCATCTTTGAGTTCTCGCTGGTTGTCCTCTTCGTCGTCGGCGGCATCTACTGGTACGGCTTCAAACGCCGCCAGGTCATCGCCAGTGGCGCTCAAGGAGCCGAGGCGCTGGCCGATTGATAGCGTGACCCGGCTCAAACAGTTGGGATAAGTGCGACACATAGTACAAAATAAAGCAATCTGGCATACAGTCATGAAACATGGTACAGTATTACTATAGGGAGAGGAATAGTATGCACATGTGGCGTCATCTCCTTCATGGGCATACTGCCTCACCCATAATTCCTCCTGCTGATTCCCCATTCCAGAATCAGGTAAGCCCACGTTGCCTGAAAAGTGCGCGAGGATTCTTCGCTGCGCTCAGAATGACATGCCCCGGACACAGCTGGCTGTGTCCGGGGCATGTCATTCTGAGCGCAGCGAAGAATCCCGCCCCACTTGTCCTCACCGCAAAAAACGCCGGAGAAAAAGTTCAGATTATCCTGTATACTTAAAGCTCCGCAATATTCCTAAAAACAGCGAGATATCCTGCTGCGCCTTTCCAGGAGCATATATTCCCGTATAGAAGGTAAATTGATGCTGCCCAAATTCGGCTACTGTGGTACGATCATATTCTCCACAATCTGGAGAGGTTCGATCATATAAATTAGCCTTCGTTCCGCTGATGGTAATAGGAGTTCTTTCTGCTATCCATGTAGGATCACTTGATGGATTGAATGGAGGGGTAGTAAGACCTATTGATATTTCAAACTCCTCAGGAGCACCACTTGCGTGTTCAAAAGGAAATGTACTCGCATCCGGTAATACTGCAACCTCGTAGTACGTATCCGAACCATCTGCGCTGCTGCCATTGAATGAGCCAGCCTTCCAGCCTGGGGGAATGGCAAACTGGAATGGAAAGCGTGTATCCCTATAGAGCTTCCATCCGGTGGTAGAAGCCGGTGCGACGCTAAACGTGGGACAAACGGTAACGATGGGTGTGGCTCGCGCGGTGGCGGTCAGGTTCGCGGAGCCAGGACCTTTTGGCGTGCCATCTACTTCCTGAAACGTGGGAGTCGCTGCTTTTTGGCCTATGCCTACGGCGCTGGTATCACATGCTGTAAGCAGCAGAGAGAGGGCCAGAAGGAGTAGAGCCGGTAATCCGACAAAACGAATAGTAGTGGAGCTTATGGGTAAATTGCCCACATATTATCCTTCTCAATTAGTCTTATAAAGTTGATTTTCAAAGTTACCTCTATTATTATACAGTTAAGCTCATGTTGGTGTCTACAGTTTTTTGTGCTGATCCAGCGCTGTTTAAAAAATAAAATATAGGAGCAAAAGCCCATGTACAAGCTCAAACCTGGATATGGTATCAATCGCATCCAACTAAATAACGCTGATCGAATAGAGCGGCAAGAAAGCAATACCGTTAAGCAGACACGTTTATTGCAAAAGCTTGCTCTAGCCATACTCCTTCCCGGTATGGCTTTCCTGGTAATTGCTTGCAGCACGGACACTCCAACAAACCAATCATCGCCTGCGGTCACGCCAACAGTGAAGACCCTGGCCAGCCCTACTCCTTCTTTGTCCGAGGTTACTCCAACAAGAGAGGCCAGCAGCATGGTATATGATCCAGGGATGGGGATGGACCTGCTCTTTGGTGGGACTGGCGCGCCTGCCGGGAAGCTGAATGATACCTGGGCCTGGAATGGCCAGACCTGGCTTGCCTTACATCCATCCACCTCACCTCCAGCACGCGACGGTGCCAGCATGGCCTATGATGCGGCGACCGGCACCGTGCTACTCTTTGGCGGTGTCAGCGACAGCGGCACCGACCTGGGTGATACCTGGACCTGGAATGGGCAGACCTGGACGCAGTTGTACCCCGCCAGCTCACCCGTCGCACGCGATGATGCCGCGATGGTCTATGAGGCGGCCAACCGGCAGGTGCTGCTCTTTGGCGGTGAGAGCCAGCAAGGCCATTTCTCGCCTGCCTTGAATGATACCTGGACCTGGGATGGCCACACCTGGACGCAGTTGCACCCGCCCACTTCGCCTCCGGCGCGCTTCGGGGCCAGCATGGCCTATGATGCGGCGACCGGGCAGGTCATTCTCTTTGGTGGGGGAGCAGGCAATTCTCTCAACGATACCTGGGCCTGGGATGGCCACACCTGGACGCAGCTACATTCCGCCAGCAGTCCGCCGGCCCGTATCCATGCTTGCATGGTTTATGACGCGGCGAGCCAGCAACTCGTCCTTTTTGGGGGCGAAGCTGCCAGCACGCAGTTGTCCGATACCTGGCTCTGGAATGGTACTACCTGGGTCGAGCAATCCGCCATGCCCGCTCCCAGCGGCGGCTACAATAGTGCTGCCTACGATGCTGCTCGCCAGTATATCCTTGTCCTGGCAACGACAGGAGATAAAGCTAATAGACAGGCCAAAACCTGGATATGGACGGGGAGCCAGTGGAAAAATCTTGATTAGGAATTTTAATGTATTCATCCGGTGGTCCACGCGGGCCGATTTATCGGCCCGCGTCCCTTGCCAAACTATTTTGTGAAATCCCATAATCAAGATGCTTCAACTAGTAAGTCCTCACTTGCGGCCCGTTCTTCTCTTCCTGAAATAATCCAGCAGTTCCTGCAACGGCATGGCATTCAGTACATCCTGGGGACGCAGCCAGCCTTTGCGCGCTATATTCACGCCGTATTTCAAGACATCCAGTCCATCGATGCTGTGCGCGTCGGGATCGATGGGGATTTTCATGCCCTTGTCGCGCGCGCGATGCAGGTAGCGCCAATCCAGGTCGAGTCGCGAGGGATGGGCGTTGATTTCGATGCTGACGTGATGTTCGGCGGCGGCATCGATGATCGCCTCTACATCCAGCGAGTAGCCCTCTCTGCCGAGCAGGATGCGTCCGGTCGGGTGGCCGATGATATCGACATAGGGGTTCGCGATGGCGCGCAGCATGCGCTGTGTTTGCTCTTCGGGCGAGAGATTGAACTGGCTGTGGATGGAGGCGACGACAAAATCCAGGCTCGCCAGCACATCGTCGGGAAAATCGAGCGAGCCATCGCGCAGGATATCGCATTCTGTCCCTTTGAGGATATGAATGCGACCCGCGAATTCTTCGTTCAGGCGGTCGATCTCCTCGCCCTGGCGGCGCAGGGCATCTTCATTCAGCCCGCCGGCATAGGCCGCGACTTTGCTATGGTCGCTCATGCCGAGATAGGTAAAGCCCCGCGCGATGCATGCCTCGGCCATCTCGCGAATGGTATTCTGTCCATCGCTCCAGACCGAATGCACGTGCAGTATGCCCTTAATATCGCTCATCTGCACCAGTCTGGGCAGCTTGTGCTGGATAGCAGCCTCGATCTCGCCCATATCTTCGCGCAACTCGGGTTCGATGTAGTCCATGCCCAGCGCGGCATAGATATCTGCCTCATCCTTGCACGGAATAAGCTCCAGGTTCGGCTCCTTGCCCTTGAAGAGGCCATAATCGTTGATGGTCATGTTCATGCTGAGCGCGCGCCGCCGCAGGGGGATGTGATGCTCTTTGGAGCCGGTGAAATGGTGCAGCGTGTAGGGGAACTGGCTGTCGTTGACGACGCGCAGGTCCATATTGATGCCGGATTTGAGAACCACGCTCGACTTTGTGTCGCCCTTGCCGGTGATCGCTTCGACCGAGGGCTGGCTGGTGAACACGTCCATGATCTTGCGCCGCACGTCAATGCCGGCGTCATCGGCCACGCTTGCCACCATGTCGATATCGCCAATCGTCTCGCGGCGGCGGCGCAGGCTTCCGCCAATCTCCAGGCGCACAATCTCCGGTATGGCCCTTAGCACCTTGTAGATGCGCTCCGCCTCTTCCTCGGCCACGGGATAGAGGAAACGACCGGAATGTTGCGCGAGAAAGGCCAGCCCTTGCAGGATGTTGTCCTGCGTCTTCTTGCCGAAGCCGGGCAGCGCGGCCACCTTCCCCTCTTTGCACGCCTGCTCCAGCTCGGCGATGCTGTTGACGTGCAACTGGGTGTAGATGGCGTTGATCTTCTTCGGCCCTACGCCCGGAATGCGCATCATTTCGAGCTTGATGGCGGGTGTAGTGGCAACCAGCTCGTCATACATCTCCATATGGCCGGTATTGACCAGCTCTTCGATGCGCTTGATGATCGTTGGCCCCAGTCCCGGCACGCCTTTCAGCTTGCCTTCGCGCACCAGCTGCTCGATATCACCGTCGAGCGCGTTCACAGAACGGGCCGCGTTCTGGTAAGCGCGTACCTCGAACGGGCTGGTTCCTTCCTTTAATTCCAGCAGCGTGCCAACCTCATCCAATACATTGGCAACCTGATTCTTATCCATCTCTTTCGCCTTTTACAAACATAGGGCAGGGACTGCCTCATGTTAATCGCATATCAAAAAATTCGGGTGGCTGCAAGGCGACTTCAAAAGGATTGCGCCCTTTGAGGTCACGATTGAGATATTTCTTGCAATCGAAATGTACCAGCAGCCAGCAATGCCAGTCATAGCTCACAAATACGGCGTCCCAGGGCTTTTCATTTCCCATATCCAGCACTTTGTTACAGACGAAGCAGCGGCCCATGCCTGCCGCCACCGCGCGCTCGAACCATTCATACACGAAGGCATGGAAATCTTCTAGCGTCATCATATCGAGGCTGGATTCGGGGTAGCCAAACAGGACGGGATCTGGGCATTCGCGAAAATCGCTCGCGGCACGGCTCAGAGCGATGATGGGCGCTTTGACTGTTACTTTGATTTCGTCGTGTTCCGGTTCGTCTCCCGACGTTATGACATCGTGCAGGAGCAGCCCTTCCCGCGCAAACCAGCTCAGTAGTTCATTTCGCATAGGTCTATGTTCCTGTTTTACATTCTTATCATATTTTCCGGTACCACCCACATATTGTTTGCATCCTCTTGCAAGAAGACCCTTCTTTTCCCATTTTCCTCAATCAGTACCGGCATGCGTGTGGGGACGTGTTGTGTCGTTGTCGATTCCAGGGCCTGCTTCACGCTGGAAAATGCGGCGAGGTCACGCAGCTGGTGGATGGTGGCAAAGACGAGCGGAAATTCGTTGCGCTCGAAACGCGCCAGGGCTTCAGAGGGCGCGATCCAGATGCCCTCGCTGGTTTCCAGGCGATCATGCGCGGCCTGCTGTTCCTCTGGTGCGGTGGTCACAAAGAAATAGGTATCGTAACGCTTGGGCATACCCTCGGGAGTAATCCAGTGCGCGAAATAGCCCAGCCTGTCGGTTGCCAGCACCAGGTTTTCGGCGCGCGCCATCTCTACCAGCGAGCCCTTACGCTCATTGAAAGCCTGGCGGTATGTCTCGAAACGCGCCATATTTTCATCGTTGAATGCCAGTATGCTTCCGCCCCTGTATGCAAGAAGGACGCCTGCTTCCTCGAACAATTCGCGGATGGCTGCTGCACGCACACCGCTGCCCGGCATAGTATGGCCTTCCGGGTCGGCGAGAGATTGCGCAACAGGCATGCTGACACCTACCTCAAGCTCGGCAGCGCGATCATCCGGCTGTACGGAACCACCGGGGAACACGTAGACATCCGGCATAAAATCGCTCTGGATGACGCGTCGCACCATAAATACTTCGATGCCATCTCCTGCTGCCGCGTCGCGCAATACCATTACCGCCGAGGCTATGCGAGGCTGAACCGCCATAGATTGTTCTCCATTCTTGTTTGACTTTGAAATACACCTTGCTGTTATCGTACCATATAGATAACAATTCTGAACAGAAGCTATTTCTGATGATTACCCAGAAGTGCGTAAGCGGACTGTGGGCTACTTCGCGTCAGGGATTCTGAGCGCAGCGAAGAATCCCGGCCAACTTCTGAATAATCACCAGGCTATTTACTGTAAGCAAGGAGGTCTTTATGAGACTGGCAAGCTTTTCTACGAGCGATATTCCGCAGGTGCGCCTGGGCATCGTGAAGGACAATGAAATCGTCGATGTTGACCTGGCGGCACGGGCGCTGAATGTGGCTCCATACGAACACATGCTTGACTTGCTCGATCATTATGAGCAAGGAATGCAGAGCCTGCACGCGATCCTGGAGAAAGCCGGCAACCGGCGCTTTAGCGAGGTCAAAACGTTCATCGATATTGGGGCCGCGCACGATTTGAGCAATGTGCAACTTGCGGCCCCTATTCCGCGCCCGCGCAGGAATATCATGTGCCTGGGTTGGAATTATGCCGAACACCGGCGGGAGACGGCGGCCATACGCGGCCAGGATGCCAGCTTGCCGGAATATCCTGTGATCTTCACCAAGGCTCCGACCACGGTCAATGCGCCATACGGCGACATCGTGATCGACCCGGCGGTCTCGGAGCAGATCGACTGGGAAGCCGAACTGGCGGTGATTATTGGCAAGGGCGGCAAGAATATTCGCGAGGAGGATGCTCTCTCGCACGTCTTTGGCTATACCGTTCTGAATGATGTCACCGCTCGCGACCTGCAATCGCGCCACAAGCAATTTTTCAAGGGCAAAAGCATTGATGGCTACTGCCCGATGGGGCCATGGGTCGTGACCGCCGATGAGATTCCTGACCCGCAGGAAGTGCATCTTTGCCTGCGCGTCAATGGCGTGACCAGGCAGGACGGCAATACCAACCAGATGATCTTTACCGTGAGCAGGATCATTGCCGATCTCTCGCTGGGCATGACGCTGGAGCCGGGCGATATCATTGCCACCGGCACGCCCAGCGGCGTAGGCTTTGCGCGCAACCCACCCGAGTATCTACACGATGGCGATGTGGTAGAAACCGAGATCGATGGCATTGGCACACTGCGAAACAGAGTTGTGAGGAAATAAACAATATGGACGCTTTTGAACTCTCCGAACTGGTTCATCAACACGGTCAATCGATTGACGCGTACCTGGAATTTTTGCGCGTTCCTGCCCTCAGTATGGGGCTGTACAAGCTCTCCGCTGGTGGAATCGATTTGCAAGAGCCACATACAGAAGATGAAGTCTACTATATCGTCAGCGGGCGCGGCGCCATCCAGGTAGGCGAGGAGAATCGAGCTGTGGAGCCGGGTACAATAGTCTTCGTGGGCGCGAACGTCGAACATCGCTTTCACTCGATCACCGAGGATTTGATGATCCTGGTCTTCTTCGCGCCGGCGGAATATACGCTGGCACCGGAGAACGAAAATATTGAGGAAGAGTGATGATGCCTCTCCTTCTCTGTCCTTATTCGTGTACATGGTAATGGTCAGATAGTAAGGAGGATATTGTATTGAACGCCACAGAGATAGTACAGACATTTATCACGGCCCTGCAATCCGGCGATATGGATATGGCAGCGCAATATATGATGGACGATTTTGTGTTCGAGGGCTGGACGCCACAGGCACTGGATAAGGGCGAATTTCTGGCCCTCCAAAGCGAGCTGCATGCCGCGATGCCCGATTATACCTTCAATCTGAGCGACACGCGTGAGGAAGATGGCATAGTGGATGCCTTCATACAGATATCGGGGACGCATACACAGACGCTGAGCCTGCCTATGTTTGGCGTGCCACTTGTTCCATACACGGGCATATCTGTCGAGCTGCCGCAAACGCGCACGCGCTTCACAGTGAGGGATGGGAAGGTAGCACGGATGCAGGTCGAGCCGCTGCCGGGAGGCGGTCTGAACGGCCTGCTCCAGCAGATCGATACCGAATTGCTGCCCTCACCCCAGGTTGGAGTGATCTACGAGGTTGCCCGCGACGAGCGCGAGCAGGAGATGGAGGCACATGGCGAATCGCCCCCATGGAGAGAGGCGGATACGATGACGGATAAAGACGCCGGTTAGCTCACTCTTCGTAGCCGGTATAAAATTCGTGATTGCGCGAGGCGATCCTTGCCCCCAGGTAGCTTACAGCTGCCGCTACCAGGGCCGTTACTGCCAGCAAGACCAGAGCGCCTAAGAACCCGCTCACGATACCGCCCGCTCCGCCATTAAAGCCGGGCGTAGTGGCATCGGGATATTGAGGAACCTGGTGGATAAGATAGTTGATGACAGAGGCGACGATGCCGGCCAGAAAACCGGCCAGAAAGCCCAGCCTGCGATCAACCGCGACTTTGCCCGTAATGAAGCCCGCGATAAAGTAGAACAGCAGGCTGATGAACGATGTCAGGCAAAAGAGGCCAACGAGCGTTCCGAGCTGGTTCAAGGTCATCTGGCCTTGAGGCACGTGTTTTACGCTGTTGTAAATGGGTGCGTTGAGAAGGGTCACGATGATGCCCTGTAGAGCGACGATAATGCCGGTGATGAAGCCAATGATCAGCGTATTGCGCGTCCTCCACGGGGGCAATTGAGGAGTATATGGCGCATTACGCTGGTGAAAGGGCGCGTGAGTCTGAAAGCGCGACCTGCGAGGGCTACCGGCGCCATGCTCCGATTCAAAGTCGTCGATCTCTGTTTCAGCGTCGAATGGTTCACGGCGCTTTCTGCCCTGTGGCTGGTGCAGGGGATATTCCGAATCCGAGTGAGCCATGGAGTCCTCGCTTTCTGTCACGAGCCGGGTTTGATTTGAGCATAAACCGACGAATAGGTGTTGATAAGCTGCCAATGGTTGCTCGGCCAGTAAACCATGACGGCTTTACCGATGATATCATCCCTGGGCAATAGACCCCAATCACGCGAATCATCGCTTGCAGGGCGATTATCGCCCATGACGAAATATTCATTAGCCGGAACATGCACCGTTTCGCCGATGAAGTTAACGGGCGCGCTGATGTATGGTTCCTTCAGCGTGACCCCATCCACCGTGACGGTCTTGCCGGTCAGTACCAGTGTATCACCTGGCAGGCCGATAACGCGTTTAATAAGATTTTTCGTCGTATCGCGCGGCCATTCAAAGACAATCACATCTCCGCGTTCAGGAGAATGGAAGAGGTAAGCGACTTTATTGACGAGTACGTATTCACCATTTTGCAGACCGGGTTGCATGCTGATGCCATCGACAAGGTAGTTCTGCACAGTGAAGTGAATGACAATGAAGATGAAGAGCGTCAGTGCGATGGTTTCAATTATCTCGCGTGCCACGTGTGACGAGTGTTTTTGTGAAGTATTTTTCTGTGTAGTGTTTCCCTGTGTTGTGCTTTTCAATTTGATCCTCTCAAGCCTCGGAATAGTGCTGCCTACATGATGCCTATTATAACTGAACGCCAGAATTGATTCCATTATCTAGGACTGCTGATTAGCCAGGTGCGTCGCGAGATTCTTCTGGATAATCACCAGTTCTTTATCCTCTGGGGAGATAGATCACGTATCCTTCCAGTGCCAGGCGCTGAAAAGCATTGCTGAACCGGGGGTCGCCGCGCATTCTGGCATCGAGGAGCCGTACCTGGGGACTGCCCTGCGGAAAGACGTAAGCAGGATGGGGAGCTGCTCTGACGATGGCGCGATAAGGGGCATAACGGTCGAAGCCGGGGTTAAGGTTATCATCGAGCGAACTGCAAATAATCTGCTCCTGACTTTGAAAAATGAGGCGATTGCAGGTCCAGTACTCAGAATAGATGCGCGTGGCATGAAGTTCGAGCAGATCCTGTGCCAGCGCGTTTTGTTGTGCATAGGCTGCTTGTGCCTCCGGAATCTGAGTAAAAGTACTGAATGTTCCCAGCACAAACATGAACAGGATGAGCAACAGTAAGCCCACTCGTACAAGCAAGCCGGTACCACTTTTCCAGTTTGCGAACAAACGCGACACATGCCCGTCACTCAATCCTTTCCACAACGGCCAGATTACCGCGGGCAGGGCAACGAGTATACATTCAAGGTAGCGGGCAGTCGGCGCGGGAAAGGTGGCGGCGACAGTGCTGAGAGCGTATAGCAAAATGGTGCCACCCGCGCTCATCAGTAGCATCAGGCGGCAGAACTGGCGTATCACCTGTTGCCGCTCCTCAAATGACCAGTTCGGGTTCAGCAACAAGGCGCCCCTGCGCCCGCGCCAGATCGCAGCCACCGCAAAACATGTGGCAATTGTCCACAAAATCAAGTAGCCGAGACTCCAACCGGTCTGGAGAACGATGCAAGACACGTCTGGCGTCCCAAAGTAGGGGAAAGCCTGCGTCGGGCAGAGCGGATTAAACCCGGTTGCGTCCGGCAGGCTGATCATCAGCGTGCCAACGATCTGCTGTAAGAATGGAAGATGCAACTGGGAGCCAGAACGATCAATGCTGAACAAAACCACGAGTGAATTCTGCTGTATTGGCGCGGTCACATTGTAATAAATGAGGGGAAAAGCGCCGATCACAATACCCAACAACAGGCAAAGACCTGCCCATGAGCGAAGTTCGCGACGGCAGAACAGGAGTAAAAGCATGGCAGCGGTGGCGAGAAAAGGCAAGATCAGGAAATCGACCCAGAGCGCAAGACCCACCACCAGGCCCAGAACGCCGTAAATAAAGATGCGCCGCGCAGTAGTCCGATTATCGGTTCCGATCATCGATTCCCACGAGGCCGATAAATCGGCGCTGCCCGCGATAAATCGGGGCCTACGGCGGAGCCGTAGGGGCCGGTTCACCGTGCCCAGCGCCGATTTATCGGCTTCGTGGGGTTGTTCGATTTGTTCGTTAATCTTACGCGAGTCTTTTTCGTTGGAAGAATGATATGAGAGAACCAGCCAGGAGACGACGAAGCTGATGAAAGCCGCAAAGAAGAGCGTCTCCGGGTATTCACCAACTGCTTTGACTTGCCGTGTGATGATTTCCGCTGAACCAAAACAGAACAGTACGAGAGTAAAGAGGGCAAGTTTCCGCGTATAGAGCAAGCGGGTAAGATAATACATGCAGATGACAAAAAGCGGATAGAATGGCAAAAGGCCGAGTCGCAAGGTGAAGGTCGAGGGGCCGAAGAGATGAAATAACGGGGCGGCGATATAGCCCTCCAGTGGACCCAGGTAGGGCAGACCATAGAAGAAAATGGGCCATTCGCCATTATAGGCGATATGGCGCGCCAGGATGCCCATATTGGCTTCATCGCTATTGGTCACCGGCCAGTTATAAGAAATGAGGATAAAGCGCATCAGCGTGGCGAGGAAAATGAGCGCAAGAACACAGAACATTTCCCTGCTGATGCGCCGGTGTTTTCTACTCACAGGGTACGGCATACGGATTGCTGACTTTTTCTCCTTTACCTTATCCATCAAGGTATGAACGAATAAAGCGGGAAAAAAGTCTCATAAGGGGACAGAAAGATTGCTACGTGGACTACCACTGGCGAATGATCAGGTGGCCTTGCGCGACAGCGTGAACGATATCGGCGCGGCTGACGATACCTACCAGTTTGCCATTCTCTACAACCGGGACACGCTTGATCTTGCGTTCGGTGAGGAGCATGGCAATCTCGCTGACGGGCGTCTCCTCGTTAACGACCAGCAGCTCGTGGCTCATAATATCGCCAACACGCAATCCATCGCGGTTGACTTTGCTGATAATGTCGGCCTCGGTAATAATACCGATCAGCTTGCCATCAGCATCAACTACGGGCGCGCCACTGATACGGTGGCTGTAAAGCAGTTGCGCCGCTTCCTGCGCGCTGGCCTCCGGCTGGATGGTACATACCTTGCGGGTCATAATGTCTCTTGCAATCATCGGGCACGCTCCTTTGGGTGCTGGTGAAAGAACAGGGACAGCAAAAAACCATCTCTCTATATGATAACATACTATGAGCGATATTCTAAGGGACTTTTTGCTTCTTCCAACTATGGGACGGGTGGGCGGAGCAAGCTTCCCCACCACCCATCCATCGCTATCCCCGCCCCTACTGGTGTATCCGGTTAGCAGTAGAACTCGATCAGTGCCTGCGGGCTGCCGACTTGCGTCGTCAAATTATCTCCAACGGCCCAGACGGTATTATCGTTGTAAGCGGCAACTGCGAAGAGGTCATTTTCGTAGGAGCCGACATTGGGACTGGGTACAACACTCCAGGTTGTACCGTTGAAGTATTCTATCAGCGTCTGATTCGTTACCGTGCTGCCGTTGTAGAAGCCGATGGCCCAGGCATTGTTGGCATCGGGGGAGCTTACGCTATACAACATGCTGTTATATGAACCGCCGTTAGGACTGGAGACAACAGTCCAGTTGCTGCCATCCCATTGCTCGATCAGCGTATTGACATAGTCGCCGTTTCCATAATAGCCCACGGCCAGGAACCGGGTCGTGCCGCCGATGAGCGTGATAGACTGCAACCAGTTGCTCTCGTTGCCCTGATTGGGGCTTTGCATAACACTCCAATTGGTACCATCATAATGCAGGATGAGTGACTGGAAGGTTGTGGTATCGACGCCGAGATTCTCATATTCGCCCACAGCATAAATATCACCGGCTGCATCTCCCGCCACGCCGTTGAGGTAGTTCAGCTCTGTCCCCACATTGGGGCTGGAGACAATACTCCAGCCTGTGCCGTTCCAGTTTTCGATAAGCGTCTGCGAAGCGTTGGTGCCGGAATATCCAACGGCCCAGACATCGGTCGAAGAGATTACCGTTACGGCGTTCAGCCGGTTGCTGGTTCCCGCGATATTGGGGCTGGCGATGATAGTCCAGCTTGTGCCGTCCCAGTGTTCAATCAATGTCGCATCCAGGCCACCCGTATTCTCATAGCCCACGGCCCAGATGTCGTTCGCGGCAGCAGCGGCAACGCCATCGAGGACATCCAGTTCGGATGCCGGGCTGTTGGGACTGGGAACAACCTGCCAGCCTGTGCCGTTCCATTGCTCGATTAGCGTCGAATTGTTATTATCGCCAACAGCCCAGGCCGTGTTTGCATCCACAGCTGCAACCGCCAGCAAGCTGTTGTTGCCATTGACGGGTGCAGGCGCCTGATCTGACCACGAACCGCACGAAGCCGATGCGACCGGGATTTTGCCACGTATCAGGAATACGCCTATCACTATGGCCGCAGCCAGGGGTATAAGTAGTAGCAGACGTAATATTCTCGACATAGGTTCTCTCCGCACTGTGCCGGTAAGAATTGATGATTGATAACCTGAACATCCATGCTGATGATAGGGGGTAATGCGTAATAAAAAAGTTGAGAATATGTTAAGAGTTTGTGGAGGAATCAAGCGGGGTGTTATAAAATTGCACTCAACAGTAACTTGTCTGTGCCCTATAACGAGCAATATCGGCCCTGTCATTCTGAGCGCAGCGAAGAATCTGCCTTCGTGGTCGCAGGGATTCTTCGCTGCGCTCAGAATGACAGGATCGATTGGGCTGGTGAAAATTCATCAGGGGTTGCCAAAGCGCATTACACCCCCTTTTGTCCCGGCCAGCTCCTGGTAGATCTTCAAGAGGCGCTGCACATAGTGACCCCAACCGCCCACGGCATCCAGAGCCAGCGCTTCCTGTTCTGAAAGCCTGTAATCGAGTGTTTGTGCGGCGATCATTGCCTGGGTCAGTGAATCACGACTGCCCGCTTCATAGAGGACGCTGGCGCGTGGTGGCAGCATACCGCGAAAACGTGGCAGGTTGGGTGCAATTACGACGCGTTCAAAAGAGAGTCCCAGCATGGCCATCTCCAGCATCCCGGCGCTATGAATGGCGAAATGGGGCAGCACCAGGGCATCAGCTGCCCCCATGTAAAGAGCAATATCCTCTTTGGAAGGCTCTGCCAGGTGCAGGTGAATGGCGGAATTATGCGCCGCCAGTTTCAAGATACGCCCGGGCATTCTTGTATCAACCGGGCGCCCCACGAGCAGTAGTTGCGGCTCCCCGTGCGCAGGTGATGCTTTATCTCGAACATGTGATCGATCTGACCGACCGGTCATCTCAGAAAATGCTGAGAGCAGGTAGAGCAGTTCGCGCTCAGTTTGCATCGAAGCCAGGCACAGGTAGGCAAAACCGGCGTTGACAGGGAAGTCGAGTCGCAAACGAGCTGTTGCGCGGATGGGAGCGAATGGATAATAACCGCGAAAGCCGGGATGAGGCAGGCAACGCGCGCGCCGGCGCAGCGTTTTATCGCGGTAGAGCTGATCCGGCTGGCGTGTATATGCTATGATCGCGTCGCTGGCATACATGAGCTTGCGTTCGAGCAGGCGAGGCGAGTGAAAGCGCAGCCCATGCGTACTCTGCCACCAGCCCCCGGCATCCGTTGTAACAATGCGTATTCCCCACTGGTGCGCCAGCCAGAGACGAAACCAGAGCCTTTTTCGCTGCCGGTATGCCAGGCGCAGCGCTCCTGGACGGTAAAAGTGTATGATGCCCAGCGCTTGCTCTTCGGAAGCGCGATGCTGCCAGAGCCATGAAAGCGGAATCTCAGCGCCTTGAATAAGACTTTCGATATCCTGAGCAGACAGCGCTTGCACGAATACATCCGCGGTCGGGTCTGGCGTGGTTGAGCGAATGAATAGCACAGCGGGCGTCGTGAATGCTGCCGGGGCGCGCATGAGGAATGCCAGATGTTGCTGCAGGCGTCCCCTGCTGCGAGCCTGGTCCATGGTGGCGAGCAGCCGCTCGCTCGATGGCCGCCCCGCCAGGCGCAGCAGGGGACGATGTATCAGGCCGAGAAACGCTATTGCGCGCACATCACACAGGGCAGCTCGCAGCAAAGCGCCCGCTTTGCGATAGCTAGCGTCCCTGTAGTGCGCCAGCACCTCGGATCGCCCCTGCCAGTATGCGCGCCCGGTAAAGAACGCACGAACCAGCCGCGGCGCGGTTACTCGATGCATCACAACGGCCTCTGGCTCATACCAGAGCGTGCAGCCGGCGGAGCGCAGGCGGCGGCAGAGGTCCGCGACTTCCGCATCGCCTGGAAGATGCATACGCTTGCTCAGAAACGGTGTGAAGTTGCCGGCGGCCCGCAGCGCTTCGATCTTTACTGAGAAGCCACAACCGCTAAAATTTTGCGTTTCAGCCAGTTGCACGCGTTCGCTCGCCGGGGCAAAGTATCCCAGCATCTCGAGCATATCATCGCAGAGCCAGTGGGGGCGTTTCGCCTCCCAACGCAGCTCGACACGCGCGCCAATAGCGCAGGCGCCGGTAGCTTCGTATGCCGCCCGCAGTCGCGCAAGAAAATATGGGTCTGCCACAGCGTCATCATCGAGAAAAACGGCTATTTCGCCTGATGCCGCTAATAATCCGGTGTTGCGCGCATAGGCCAGGCCATTCTGCGGCTCAACCAGGCATTGCACCCTCCAACTATGGTCAGGCGATTGCTTTGTCCGCGCACCGGCATCTACATAAGCGCGCACCGCGTTAAGCGTGCCATCGCCGGAGCCATTGTCTATCACAATAACTTCAAATTCATCGTAGGCAAGCGTTTGACGACGCAGGCTAGCCAATGTGGTGAGAACCAGGTTGCGGCGATTGTAGGTGCAGAGAATCACGCTGAAATAAGGAGATTTTCGGGCTACGGGCGCTTCTCGCTCATGCCTATGTTCCGCGCTCGCGCGATCAGACTTGCGCGTATTGAGGCGCGATCTTTGCCGTGTACTCACCGGCGCACCTCCAGCATACACCTGCGACAGAGGATTATTGAGCAGGTGGCATATATGACCTGGGCAGCGGCGCTTGCAAGTGCCGCGCCGGGAACTCCCCAGATGGCGATGCATGGGAAAGCCAGGACGAGGTTGAGAATTGCTGCCGCCGCGCCCGGCCAGACCTGCGCCCACTTGCGACCCGAGGAGGCGAGGCGGGTGATGCTGGTTGTCGCGATACTGCCCAGCGCAGCGGAGATGAGCAGGATGCGGAAAGGTGTGACCGCCGGCAGGTAGGCAGCTCCAAAGCAGAATGTGATGATATTGGGACTATATATAAACATCAGGATAGCTATGGGGAGAGCGAGCAGCGCGGTATAGACCGTCGTTTTGATCCATGCTTCGGTCGCATTCAAATAATGCTGGCCGGGAACATAGCGCAGGAGGAATGGCAACAGGCAGCTTGAGAGCAGCACGGGAGGGATGTTCATGAAGGCGGTACTTAGCATTGAACTGAGCATGTAGAAGCCGAGTTCAGCGGCACTGTACCCATGTCCCAGAAGGAGCAGTTCGCAAGGCTGCCAGACGATGCCATCCAGGATGAAGAGCAGCAGTGAGTTGCTCAGCCCCTGTGTGAGGCGCTGCTTCAGAAGCGGACCGGGCGCAAGCGATTCTTTGAGCGGCAGCAAGCGTATGATGTAGAGCAACGCGATGGTGAGCATAAAAAGATTCGCCGCAGCGGAGGCAAGCAAAAAAAATGCTGCCAGCGTTTGCCCGGTGTCCAGGTATGGCCAATCGCCGGTAGCCCTCGTTGTCGCTCCTGCAGTTGCAATGGTTATTCCACTGCCCGGCAACTGCGTATAAATGGCCCACAAAACGAGCAGCAGCAGAACGATTGCGCCTACAAGCTGGATAGCTGCCAGCAGGTCGTAACAGCGCAGGCTGCGCAGGGTAATGCTGGCTACCCCGTTCAAAAGCAGAGGGGGAACCGCTAAGCCTGCCATGAGCAGCAGGAAGCCAGGCGCATTGCCGCCAAAAAAACGCGAAAATGGAAGAACCAGCAAGAGGTAGGCCAGGCAATAGAGCAGAATTTTACGATAGTGATGTCGCCACACAAAGTAGAAGATTCCGGCCATTAACCGCGGCGATTCGCGGCTCGCAATATCGCTGGTGTAGCGGGCAGTAAGCGCGGACATGCCGATGCCGGTGACAGGTGCCGCGACGGTCGCGAGCCAGCGAATAAAAGAGTAACTGCCGAAGGCCGTCGGCCCTAGCGAGCGCGCAATCAGAGCCGTTGAGCAGAAGCCGAGCAAGGTAGCGCAGCCGACGATACATAAACGCGCGGCACCCGGTCGGACAACACCTGACTTTTTCGCAAAAGAGAGTGTTTTTGAATGTTGTAACAGCATATTCCCCTCCAGCCCCACATATCCACCTGTTCGTACATACATACGTTTACATACACATTCATATGCCTCTCCTGATAGCATCTTCATAGTACAGTATGACATAGCGTGACAAATTGATAAGTATGATATCTGTTGCTCATTATCATATATGGTAGGAGCCTGCTCATTTAGCTGAAGCGGATGTTGATTGAAGGGGGACTGTGGAATGACAAAAGTTGTGATGCTTGGAATCAGTGGATTGGACCCCGACCTTTTGCGCGTATATGGATCATCATTGCCCGCTATGCGACACTTGATGCTGGAATCGCCATTTCTAGAATGTCGATCCAGTTTTCCCCCTGTGCCTGTTTCAGCCTGGGCCACCATCTATACAGGACGAAATCCCGCCAATCATGGCATCTCAGGGATGAACAACAGGGAAGACTTCGAGAATAGGGAGCATGCAGCATTACCGGAACAAAGCATAGTCGAGGGTGAAACATTCTGGGATATGGCAAGACGCGCGGGCAAGCGAGTCTTCGCAAACACGGAGATAGGCAGAAATCAGGAAGATTTGTCTATAATCTCTTTGCTACGAAAGCCGGATGATTTCTGCCGGGTGCTCTATGAAAGGACCTCAGAGCAGGCGGCCAGGAGTCTGAAGTTGTTGAAACGCGAGCCATGGGACCTCTTTTTCTTGCGGTTCGATGCGCTGGATTACGTACAACACCTGTTGTGGCGCTATAGCGACCCGGCTGATCCTGGCTATCCCGGTAGCACTGCATACGCGCATCTTATCGCGGATTTTTATGCTCTGTTCGACCGCATCACCAATAGCTTTAGAGCGGCCCTTGGCCAGGAATGCGTGCTGGTGATAGCGAGCGGCTACGGGTTTGGAAGACGCTGCATACGACGCCTGCAGGTCAATGAATGGCTGCGCGGCCGGCAACTCCTGGCGCCTCGCTCAAGGTCACAGAGCTGGCTCAACCGGCGTTACCTGGCGAGGCGGAGAAATATACGACCGGCTGCATTATTCACACACTTGCAATTATGGGGTGGGATGCCGGAAAGCACGTCCTCCCTGACAAGCCGTAGGGACGTACATCACAAGCTTTCCGAGGTCCTTGTCGAGAAAACGGTTGCGCGTCTGGCGGACCTTGCCGGTACCAGTCCTTTTGGTGGGATCAGGCTGAATCGCGCGTGTATCGAGCAAAGCAAGCACACATATGAACAGGTACGCATGGCGCTGCTGGAAGATCTGACGCAATTGCGGGTAAAAGGGCAGCGCATCGTCAACTGGGTAAAGACGCGTGAGGATGTCTACAGCGGCAAATTTCTTGAGCGCTTCCCAGATATTCTTTTTGAGCTACGCAGCGATTTCGGCGTGGATACACAATTGTATGTCCCGCTCGTGACGCAGGAACCACTCCGCCGCTTTATTTCGGGCGAGCGCACGATGAGCGGAGTTTTGTTACTGGGAAATCTGCCTGAAAGAGCACGGGTACGCGATGACGTGCGAGAACCTTCGGGGGAGGATGTCGCTCCCACGATCCTCAGTTTGCTGGATATAGCCAGCGCCAATCTTGATGGAAAGGCGCTTATTGAGCTACAACCGGCGAACATCATACCATGAGAAAAGGCCCCTCTCATGTCATTCTGAGCGCAGCGAAGAATCTGTGCCGGGGTAGACCAGGATTCTTCGCTTCGCTCCCATCCTCAACTTCGGCTGCACTTAAAATACGTCTTAAATTCGCGAGGGCGGCCTGGATACGCTTTTTGAGGGTATTTTCCGACGTTTGCAACGCTTCGGACATTTCGAGCAGCGTCATGCCCTGGTAATAATGCAAGATGATGACCGCTCGCTGCTTGATAGGCAGTTTCTTGATGGCACGCGCGATATCCCAATCGCGCTCCCGGCGGCCTTTGTAGTCATCGGCTATCTGTGCTGCCAGATCGGTTGCCTGTTCGGAGAGCGCCTGGCGAACGAATGCTGTCGAGCGCGCCAGGCGGCGCTTAAAACTGATGCACTGGTTGACGACGATACGTATGAGCCAGGGACGTAACGCGCTTGCCTCGCGCAGGCTGGGCAGGTGCTGCCAGGCCTGAATCAAAGCATCCTGCACAGCATCTTCCGCGATATCTCGATCTCCTACAATCATAGAGGCAGTACGCAGCATCAAGGCGCTGTACTGGTGAACAATCTCGCCAAAAGCCTCTTTGTCCCCTTCCAGGGCGCGTGAAACGAGCTGCTGTTGCTCATCTTGTTCGGATGGCACAATCGTATTTGCAACGATGGGCCCTACTCGTTGCGTATATATAGAGAACTCGTCTGAGTTCTCTTGATGTTGTTGCTCAGCAGTCACATCTTCAGGTTCGCTGTTAATTTCATCCACAATAAGCGGTACCGCTTCACATATTAATCCTGGCATTTCCCTGCTCCTGGTATGTTATGCAATCTTTATACAAATATATAACATATATTGTACGTGAAAATAAGGTGGGTAGACTCACGTTTTTGATGGTGAGGAAAAACGAAAAAATATGAGGAATGCAGAGAAAAAAGGAGCCTGGAGGATTATCCAGGCTCCTTTTTTCTCTGCTAAGAGCGAACTATCCTACCTTTTCTTCCTGCTGGGGAGGAGCTTCTTCCATTGTGGATTTGGCAGTATCCTTCTGATCTATGCCGGCAACGGTATCAGCTGCCCTGGTAGCAACTTCCTCAACGGCGGATTTGGGAGCGTTGGGAAACTGTTCTGGATGCGTTTCACGCCAGTTCTGGTAGATGGCAATGAAGAGCGCCTGTAAAAGGCCGGCGATTGGTGAGGCAAGCACCGCGCCCCAGATGCCGAACAATTCGGCACCGGCAATCAGGGCGACGAGAGCGACGGCAGGATGGAGACCAACAGCCTTGCCAACAATACGAGGGCCAACGACATCACCCTCGATGATGTGGACGACAATGAAGTACGCCAGCACCAGGACGGCGATGAGCCATCCCTGCGTGAGCGCGATGAGAACGCAGATGGCTCCCGACGTCAGCGTTCCTAAAACCGGAATGAACTCCAGCACAAAAGCCAGCACGCCGAGCAGGACGGCGTAGGGGACATGCAGGATAGCCATGCCGATGCCAACGAGCAGGCCGATCAAGAGGGAGAGCGTGACCTGGCCACGAATATAGCCGCCGATGACGCGGTTGAACGTATCTAAGAGAAAGATGGTGCGTTCTCTCTGCATCAACGGTACGTTGCGGCGTATCCAGCGCACGGTACGCTCGCCATCGATGAGCAGGTAGATGCTGAGTACGGCCACGACAATCACATCGAGGATAAAATTAGCGATGCCCGTCAATACGGGGAGCGCGCTGCCCACAAAACCTTCTGCTTGATTTGCTATCTGCTGGGCAACCTGGTTTATCTGCGCCTGTGTGATGCCGAAGCGATGAGCAAAAGCCACGATAGGAGTGAGAGGGTTGGTCCCGCCTTTGCCCGTGAGCGATTTCGCCAGTGTTCCTATCTGGTCTATCGCTGTGTTGGCGACGAAGTACAGCAAGAGGCTGATCGCGCTCAGCACTACCAGGTAGACGATCAGAATGGCGATGATGCGCGGGATGAAGCGCGACAAAAACTTTACGGCAGGAGCAAGCGCGAACGCGAGCAGGATCGCGACAGTGATGACGAGCAGCGTTCTGACGACCCAACCCAGGGCCCAGAGTACGACAATTCCAAGGCCAATCCAGGCCAGAATAGCGATCGGTATATCTCGTCTCTGCGCCCATTTCGAGGCGACCTCGGGAGCGACATTGACACGAAATTTATTGAGGCTGTTGCTATCTAAAGGCATGATTGCATTTCTTTCTGATCGAAAACAAGGTTGTTGGTCGCCTACAAGTTTGTCATGCGAAGCCAGTATCATGAACATATTGTACTATATCTCATAGGAATACGGATATGTTGAGGAAATGATTTCAATATGGAACCAAAAAAGAGCCGGGATACTATCTCGTAATGTTCCTGGCTCTTGTGCATTTTGATTGAAGCTGCCTGGGCTGGGGTGCAGGGATTCGAACCCCAATTGGCCGATCCAGAGTCGGCAGTCCTACCATTGAACGACACCCCAATATTGTTCGCTCGTGAGGTGTATGATACCCTACCTATTGCGAGTTGTCAAGAGGCGATCAGGCGAATGCTATTCCAAAATTGGGCGCAATGAGGTAGAATAAAGCCCGATATCGAATTGAAAATCAGGGAAGTGGCGTAAAATATATTTCGCCCAAAAAAAGGTCAGATACGTATGTGATCATAGATCATCATACGAACTATCAAAGGACTTAGTCGAGAAAGGATAACATAAAATGGCAGAACAAACCGAATTAGCCATCAGTCCACGCGAGGTAATGGGCAAGGCGACCAAACGCCTGCGCAAAGCCGGTATCATTCCGGCCAATATCTTTGGACATCAGGAGGAGCCGCAGGCAGTGCAAATAGATGCTATCGCTTTTGATCAGCTGGTACGCGGGCATCACGCGACCGGCATTATTGCCTTGCGCCAGCCTGGAGATGGCGCTACTCAAACCGCTTTGATTCGCCACGTGCAACGCGACCCGCGTAGCGGCAAGATTCTGCACATCGATTTCTTCCGCGTCAATTTGAATGAGCGCATCTCTTCGAAAATTCCGCTCCATTTCGTCGGCGAGGCACCGGCGGTCAAGAACGAGGGTGGCGTTTTGCTGCACCTGCTGGACGCGCTTGAAGTAGAGTGCGAAGCCAAAGACCTCGTTGAGTATATCGAAGTCGATGTGACGCCACTCACCGAAATAGACAGTGTGATCCATGCCGAGGATGTCAAGCTGCCGGAGAACTATACCTTGCTCACCGACCCGAAAGAAGCCATTGCCAAGGTCGCTGCTACACGTGCTGAGGTAGCTGAAGAGGCCGCCGAGACTACCGAAGCCGCGCCTGCTCCGGCCACACCGGAGGCACAACAGGCCGGTTCGCAGGAGTAAAGGCGAACGGTACAAATCATACTGGAAGCAGACGATAGACATGCGTATCGTGATCGTGACTGATCAGTATCCCCCCATGGTCGGCGGAGTTCCGGTGGTGACACACGCGCTCAGTACCGAACTCGCCAATCGCGGGCACCAGGTATGGGTTGCTGCGCCCAGCTATGGTCCGCGGGGAAGCCATCGCATCGAGCAGAAGGTGCATGTCTATCGCTTCTCTTCATTTGAATGGCCTACCTATGAGGACCTGCGCATTGCCTTCTTGCCGTTTCTGCCCATGCGCAAACTTTTGAAGCGGGCCGATCCCGATATTATTCATATTCATTCGCCGGTTGTGCTGGGCAATATCGCCCAGATTCTGGCAGGCGGCCTGCGCAAGCCGGTAATAGCCACCAATCACTACCTGCCTATCAATATGAGCAGGTCCCTCTCTAAAGACTCGTTACTCGGACAGTCTTTCAACAATGTCTCGTACTCGTACCTGGTGCATTTTTGCAATCGTTGCGAATATGTCACAGCTCCCACTCTCACCGCGCTCAATCTGCTCTACGAGCATGGCCTGCGCGCTCCCGCCCAGGCGATCTCGAATGGCATCGACCTGAAGAAATTCACTCCGGGCGAGCGGGATGAGCGGCTACGTCAGCGCCTGCATTTACCACAAGACCGCCCGATCATTCTCTCGGTCAATCGCCTGAGCCAGGAAAAACGCCTGGATGTGTTGATCGATGCGGCGGCGAAAATGCAGTCAAATGCTCATATCGCGCTGGCCAGCAGTGGTCCTGCCGAAGCGGATTTGCGCGCTCAGGTTGATAGCCTGAGCATCGGCGACCGCGTATCATTCCTGGGGTATATCGCTGCTAGTGATCTTGCCGCGCTCTACCGCCTGGCCGACGTGTTTGCCATTCCATCGGAGGCCGATTTACAGAGTCTAACCACCATGGAGGCGATGGCCTGTGGCCTGCCCGTGGTTGCCGCCAACGCTTACGCGCTGCCGGAACTGGTGCATCATGAAGTCAACGGCTTCCTGTTCTCGCCCGGCGATAGCGACGAAATGGCGCGCTATCTTGATTCCCTGCTAGAAAACGAGGCGCTACGCAGGCATATGGGCGCCGCCAGCCTGGAGATCATTGCCAGGCATGATCGTTCGCGGGTAATGATTCAGTGGGAAGAACTCTACCGTCGCCTCTCCAACGAATTTCAGGAGGCCAGAGAACGCCGCCAGCGCCAGCGCATGCAGCGCAAATTCCCCGGCTACAAACTCTCAGAAACAAAGCAGCACCGGCCACGTATTGTACGCACAGGCGAATTGACCCTCGATCAACGAGAATAAGGGCGACCGCGAAGGTGCGCCCTTTCATTACAATACATTCATAAAAGCCTCTTCAGATTGACTCCCGTTGAGCTTTTCAGTATACTTGCTCCAATGCGAGAGGCTATGTAGGCCGTTCGCGGCAACCTCAAGCAGTATGTGGGGAAGCAGGCGCCAGCCTGTGCATTTTTCTATTCTTCTATTTTTCAGCCGGGGGATCAGCCAGAGGAGGCATGAAACCGGGGAAAGGGGTTCACTATGTTGCCTGAAGGCGAAACAAAACCCACCCCCATTTCAACTACGGAGGCGGGCCGCAGGGGGGGAAACACGGTCCGCGATAAGTACGGCGAGGACTACTATCGACGTATCGGAAAAAAGGGGGGAACCGCTCTCAAGGAAAAACGTGGCACGGAGTATTATCGCACCATCGCGAAGAAAGGTGGTTCGGCCAATATGACCAAGTATGGCTCCGACCACTTCTCAGAGATGGGTAAAAAGGGTGGCAAAACGACTAAAGAGCGCCAGGCCCCTGATTTCTACAGTCGTATCGGGAAGATGGGAGGGAGCGCCAAACGCCACAAAAAGGCGGAATAATTAATCATGTGATGGGACAAAAACGCCACCGGGCCCCAGCCCGGTGGCGTTTTTGTCCCATCACATGATAAGGTCTTTTTCTCAGGGTATGTCATTCTGAGCGAAGCGAAGAATCTTGCAACTTTGCTAACCCATCGGCAATAGCGCCGGCCACGTTCGTTTCCGCCGTCTGTCGCGCGACACGCAGCGCATTCTTGATTGCCTTCGCCTTTGAACGACCATGTGAGATAATAGCCGAGCCATTCACGCCTAGCAGTGGCACGCCACCATACTCGGCGTAATCTAGCCGCCGGAAAACCTGGCGCAACCCCGGCTGTAGAATTGCCCCGGCCAGCTTATTGGGCAATGTTCTGGTTATTTCTCCACGCAGCAGCCCAAGCATGGTCTCTGCTAATCCTTCGCTTAGCTTCAAGACCACATTGCCTACAAAGCCATCGCACACGATCACATCGGCGTTACCGGCTGGAATATCGTGTCCCTCCACATTGCCAATAAAATTGAGGCCCAGGGTGGTAGCGTTGGCCTTCAGCAACTGGTGCGTCTCCTGCACCATCTGGGTGCCTTTCGTCTCTTCCCCACCGTTGGCAAGCAGGGCCACGCGAGGCGATGATACGTGAAAGATGCGCTCCATGTAGATCGAACCCATCAGCGCGAATTGTAGTAGATATTCAGGCTTGCAGTCGGTGGTTGCGCCGATATCGATGACCAGAGAAGGAGCGCTTTTGGTGGGGAAAATGCCGCCCAGCGCCGGTCGATCTACGCCCTCGATGCGACCCAACGTGAAAAGGGATGCCGCCATCATCGCGCCACTATTGCCTGCCGAGACCGCGCCCAGCGCCTTGCCCTCGCTCACCAGTTGCAGCGCCAGCGTTATCGAAGCCTTCTTTTTACGACGTACTGCATTAGCGGGATGCTCATCCATCTCAATGACTTCATCGGTAGCAATGATGGGCAGATCAAGGCCCGAAGTGTCGTGTTTGGCGAGTTCCGCACGAATAGCTTCTTCTCGTCCAACCAGGTAGACGCCCAAACCATATTCGCGAGCCGCCTGCACCGCTCCCAGAACAATTTCACCGGGCGCGTAATCGCCGCCCATGGCATCCAGGGCTACACGCGCGCCTTCGCTCATGCGCTTTGCTCCTCCGGTTCGCCGATGGTCTTTTTCACCAGGTCTACCAGCTTATCCAGGTCAAACGGCTTGTAGACAATCTCTACCACGCCGGCCTTGCGGAACTCTTCCTCTTCGTTCCCGGCATCCAGGTAGGCCGTCACCACAATTACCGGCACCTGGTATGACCCAAATTCCAGCAACTTCAGTTCATCCCGCCCATCCAGGTACTGCATCATCAGGTCGAGCAGGATCAGGTCCGGCTCGTGTTCGCGTACCGCGTCGTAGAAACGTAGACTTTGTGTGGTCATATACGTTTCATAACCCTCGTCCGCCAGCGCCTCTCGCAGCAGATCAGCAATAGTCGGGTCGTCATCCATGATCAGAATCTTTTTCGCCATCGGCTACCCTCTCATAAACGGCTCACAGCCAGAAATGCGCCTTCTACTCCCACCCCGCATAGCTGTATTATAACATGATGCTACAAGGAATAGACGACATTACAGGACATTTTGATGCGCAAATAGGACTATGTGATAAGCGGAATATAACTTGACATATGTTCTACCTGATGCTACCATGCTGCCTGTGTGATACATCCAGATTTTGCCGGATAGCATGGACAGGAAGCGACATAGATGGTTCTCTCTTCGCCATTTTTCTGTGATGCTTGCGGGGCGGCTAATCGCTCGCAGGCGGCGTTCTGCTTTGCGTGCGGGCAACCCCTACGCAGGCAAGGCGGCAAGTATGTCTCGTCTGGTACGGGATTGCTTGTCTCCAACCATCTGCTCAAGCAGCGCTATCGTATCCTGCAACAGGTCGGCAAGGGAGGCTTTGGAGCCGTCTATAAAGCCGCTGATCTCCAGTTCGGTAACCGGCTCGTCGCCATTAAGGAGATGAGCCAGAATAATCTCAGTGCCCAGGAACTTGCCGAGGCTACTGCCGCTTTCAACCGCGAGGCCATGCTGCTGGCCGGCCTGACGCACCCTAATCTCCCACGTATCTACGAACAGTTCACCGACATGGGACGCTGGTACCTGGTGATGGACTTCATCGAAGGCGAAACGATGGAGGAGCATCTCAATAAGGCGAATGGGAAAAAGCTCCCGGTCGAAAAAGTACTGGAGATCGGTATCCAGCTCTGCACCGTGCTTGAATATTTGCATATGCGGCAACCACCCATCATCTTCCGCGATCTCAAACCCGCGAACATCATGCTCACCCCGCATGGGCATATCTACCTGATCGATTTCGGCATTGCCCGGCACTTCAAACCAGGGCAGGCCAAAGATACGACCGCGCTCGGCTCCTCCGGCTACGCTGCCCCCGAACAGTATGGCAGAGCGCAGACGACGCCCCGCGCCGACATCTACGGTCTGGGAGCCACTCTTCACCAGATGCTGTCCGGCAATGATCCGTCCGATAGTCCATTTCACTTCGCTCCCCTGCAATTGCAGCATCATCCTATATTGGGACGGCTTGAAATGCTCATCACGCGTATGCTGGAGGTAGATATCAATAAGAGGCCCGACAACATTGCCATCGTCAAGCAGGAGCTGCAAAGCATCGCCACACAGTACCTGGTAAGCAGAACGCATCCCCTGGCTCCCAACATACCGGCTGGCTACCAGCCTCCTCAACAGGCGCAGGTTCCCACTGCACCAAAGGCGCCTAAACGAACAGCGCTGCCACAGGCGCAGAGCAATACACGCCTTATCTGCGCCGGTCATTCCAGCCGTGTGCTATCCGTCGCATGGTCTCCAAAGGGTACCCATATAGCATCGGCCAGCTACGATAAGACGGTGCGTATCTGGGATGCCGCCAATGGCAACAGTGTGATCATCTTTCGTGGTCACTGGAGCAGGGTACATGCGGTATCGTGGTCGCCCGACGGCAAGTATATCGCTTCAGGCGGCGATGATGGTACGGTGCAGGTCTGGGACGCGCTCAGCGGCAACTCGGTCTATACCTATCGCGGCCATACCCAGGCCGTTAATGCAGTAAGCTGGTCGCCTGATGGCAAGCGTATTGCCTCGGCGGGCGCGGATAAGACGGTGCAGGTCTGGGACACGCTCAGCGGAGCGAATGTGTTTGTGTATCGCGGTCATACCGGCTCCGTGCATACAGCAGGATGGGCGCCTGATGGCAAGCGCATCGCGTCTGGTGGGGAAGATAAAACTGTGCAGGTCTGGAGTCCCAGCAAAGATAAAAATTCTTTTTTCACCAATTTTCTGCTCTCTTCGCGCGGCCAGTTCACCTTCAAGGGGCATTCTCAACGTATCGATGCCCTGATGTGGTCGCCCGATGGCAGGCGCATTGCCTCGACCAGTTACGATAGAACGATGCAGGTCTGGGACTCGATGACGGGTCGAAAATACTTTGTTCACCATAACCCAACTGCCGCGATCAATACTGTGTGCTGGTCGCCCGACAGCAGGTATCTTGCTTCCGGTAGCAATGACAAAACGGTGCAGATCTGGGATGCAGGCACTCGCCATTCCAGGTCCAGCTATCGTGGTCATACCGGCTACATTACTGCCGTCGCGTGGTCGCCCGATGGCAAGTTGCTGGCCTCCGGCAGCGTTGACCATACAGTACAGGTGTGGCAACCAATTTAAAACGCTTGACCTCTGTCCATATCTCATGATATAGTAGCAGCAAGATCAAACGCAAACGGCAATGATGGGGATTTATTGAGAACCCTACCGGCGAGCAGAGAGCGGTGTCCAGGCTGAGAGCACCGCCGCTGGTCAACTCAAATGACACCCCTGAGCCAGACGGTGAACCTTTCTTCCAGGTTCTACATCTTTGTCGGAAGAAAAGCAGTAGCCGGTTTCGGGACGCGCCCGTTATAGCGCAACGGTTTACTCTCACGAGTGGAACCGGTCGAGGCCCTTGCTAGAGCAGGGGCGAATGGTGGTGGTACCACGACAGGCTTGTACATGCATGAACAAAGCCCTCGTCCTCCAATAGGACGGGGGCTTTTTATTATGCTTATGCCTGCCTGACGCGTTGGGAGCCACCACGCTGTTATCAGCCCGCGTGAGTGGGCTGAAAGGAATGGAGAGCTTATGGCCGACGACGAGAACGACAATGATATCGAGGAAGGTGTCTGAGAGTCCAGCGGGACTGCGAGGTCTGCCGGGGCACACTTCCTCACCTGAGACGGCAGACCTGTTCGCAGTTCTACATTTGAGACTCGAAAGGAGCTTTTCTTTGAAACGTATTCGTACCATCGAAGCCGGCGCGCATCGAGGTGAGCGCGTCCGCGTAGCCGGGTGGCTACATTCGCTGCGCCAGTTGGGCGGCGTCAGTTTTCTCGTCATTCGTGACGGCTGGGGAACAATTCAGGCGGTTGCCGAAACTGCGCCCGAACTTGCTCCATTGCAAGAACAAGAGGCAGGTGTCGAAAGCGTCATTTCCGTTGAGGGGCTGGTCGTTGCCATGCCCCAGGCGCCGGGCGGCATTGAACTGCACGATTTGCGGATCGAGGTCATCACGCCCGTAACAGAGGCGCCACCGGTGCCCTTGAACAAGCCGAGGCTCTCGGCGCACATCACGACGCTGCTCGATCACGCCGTTGTCACCAACCGCCATCCATCACGCCGCGCCATCCTGCGCCTGGGAGCTGGAGCCATGGCCGGTTTCCGCTCCACGCTGACCGCGCGGAACTTTACGGAGATTCAAACGCCGAAGATCGTCGCCTCCGCGACCGAAAGCGGCGCTAACGTTTTTCAACTGGACTACTTTGGACGGGCCGCGTACCTGGCGCAGAGTCCACAGTTTTACAAGCAAATCATGGTTGGCGTCTTTGAGCGAGTCTTCGAGGTCGGGCCGGTCTTCCGTGCCGAGCCGCATGACACGACGCGCCATATCAATGAGTATGTCAGCCTGGACGTAGAGTCTGGCTTTATCGAGAACCATTTCACGGTGATGGCGCTGCTCAGAGACGTGATTGCCGGCACCCTGAATGAATTTCGCGAGCGGTATACGCCCGAACTCGACTTGCTGCGTGTCCAGTTGCCAGAGGTGCCTGCGCAGATCCCGCACATTCACTTCTCAGAGGCGCAGGAGTTGATCTTCCGGCAACATAAGGTCGATGTACGAGGCGAACCCGACCTGTCGCCCCAGGATGAGCGCTGGCTGGGTGAATGGGCGCGGCAGGAGTTCGGCAGCGACTTCCTCTTCGTAACCGGCTATCCGATGGTGAAGCGGCCATTCTATACGCACCCGGACCCTGAGCGACCAGCGTACTCGAACTCCTTCGACCTGCTTTTCAGGGGAACGGAACTGGTTACCGGTGGGCAGCGGCTTCATCGCTACGCCGACTACCTTGCCGCGTTGGAGAAAGCCAACCTGCCGCTTGAGCCATTCGAGAGCTACCTGGAAGCTTTCCGTTACGGCATGCCTCCTCACGGGGGCTTTGCCATCGGACTCGAACGCCTGCTCATGCAGCTTACTGGCGTTCCCAACATCCGGCTCGCTACCACGTTCCCGCGTGACCTGGCGCGACTGACCCCATAAAGTGAGATCATCAGGGCAATGGAAAATGATCCCACCTGGGCATCCGCAAAAGGACGCCAGGTGGGATCATTTTCCATTGCCCTCATTCCTACGGCTTTGTTCCCCATACGCTGAGGAAGTAGACCAGGGCGCAGAAATCGTCTGAGAGCATTTCGATAAGCGCCTGCTGGTAGAGGTCATCGAATTCTTCCTGCGTGATTACTCCGTATTTGAGCATAAAGGGCAGCACAAGCTGGAATCCTGCCCTGAAGTTCTGATAAAATCCCTCGCTGTGTTCTGTTCCTGCTGAGTAATCGATTACGTATGCTCGTTTCTGGATGTCCGTGTACCCGGCATTTTTCAGCAAGCGCGGCAGTACAGGAGTGAGGCCAAAGTCATGGCCATCAGGCGAAAAGCTCTGTCCGGCGCGCTTCAAAGCCAGATAGAACGTGCCTGCGAGCTTCTGGAAAGCAGGGCTATTCGTGAGACCCAGTGTATCGACATCGATCAGGCGGATAACGCCACCAGGACGGTTTATCCTCTTGCATTCAGCGAGCAAGCGCGGCCACGCTGTGGGAGTCATGAATCCGAATACGGAGCGCATATTGATCATATCAAAGGATTCATCGGGGAAGTCGAGCGGCTTTGTTGCGTCCATGGTGCGGAACCGGGCATTATCGAGACCGCGCACCTGCGCGTATGCGTTTGCGTAATCAATCATTCTCTGGCTGATATCGATGCCTGTTACTTCCTTGTCAGAAAATTGATGTGCCATATTGCATACCCAGCCGCCAGGGCCGCAGGCGATATCCAGAATTGTATGAATGCGCGAAAGGTCAATCGGCTCGGGAAGCAGGCCACCCAACCCCTGTGTCAGCAGGGTATCAAGGTTCAGCAGGCGAGCCATTTCTGCCCCGCTTTCGGCATCCATCATATACGTACTTTGATTTTGAGGCTGGTCTATGGACATATGCAGGTATCCTTTCATCGCCTGTTATCCTGAGCGCGGCAAAGGATTTCTCGCGCATTGCTGGAGTATCACCAGAAGCTCTACCTTTACGCTCATCTATAGCATTATATAGTAGTGATGTTTGTACCGCAATAGCATGAGACAATTGGAACAGGGCGCGTTGGGTCGTTTGTCCATTAAACCGTGACCTATGGTATAATGGACAAACGATCGGCCAATAATGCGTTCGCTGAAAGCAGGTGTCAATTATGGCTTCCTCGCCCAAACAGCCTGAACAGAAAAAAGATGAGCATCGCTACGTTACCCCTGTGCAATGGCTCAAGCAGGTTATCTTAACGCCCCAGGAATCGGGCGTCACAAGCATCGGTGAACTGTTCATTCCCACGTTGCTTGCCGCCATGGAAACATGCTGGATTGACGCCATTTTCATCTGGCTGGCAAGCATTCATATTTTCGACTCCTCCGAACCATTGATGCCATTCTGGGCGCCGTTTATCCTCATTGGCGGTTCCCAATGGCTGCTGCTGTATGCGGAGCAACGCGCCGGGCGCCAGGAATCTACTCAGGAGAAGGAAGAGAAAAGAACAACCTCCGGCAATGGCCTGTATATAGGATTGATCTTTATTGTAGCCATCTTCCTCATCTGGCTTCATATCTACGCGCAAAAGGCGTTTATCCTCGATCCGAGATGGTTGCTAGATCTGTCGAACGATATTCTGTTGCTCAACCTCAATTTCTTCCAGATGGTGGCCATCGTCGTACTCTCATTCCTGTTTGGTTGGCGTGGCATACGTCTTTTGCAATTAGAAGTAGAACCCTCCCATGTCTTTCGCGAACTCTGCCTGGGGCTGGGCATCATGATAGCCGTGATTGTCCTGCGAGCGGGGCAGGAAAGCGCAGGCGCTTCTTCGTCCTTCTACGACACAACGCTCCTTCTGCTCGTACCGATCTTTCTCTTCCTATCACTGGCTGCGCATGCTCTGGCGCGCGTGACCTTTATACGCCGCACACACCCGGTAGGATTGCAGGGCAGCGTTGTTGTGCAAGAACGCGCTATCGTCGTATTGATAGGCTCGATAGGTGTTGCCCTGCTGTTAGTGACCTTGCTGGTGGGCGGTACAGTCAACCCTACTATTTTGAGGGATATACTGGGGGCGCTGGCCCCGCTGGGAATCGTCTATCAATGGTTGATCACAGCTTTCGCGGTAGTTGCTACTCTCATTATCACTCCTTTCTTCTGGCTGGCTACGTGGTGGTTCTCACATTTTCCCAACAAGTACCCCACTATTCGCCAGGCCACGGGTCCAGGAACGCATAAGGTCATCATTCCTCCCGTCACCAGGACTTCTCCCGAAGTCATTTTGACCGTTAAAATTCTGATTCCTATCCTGCTCTTGCTGGCAATCTTCTTTTTGGTAAGATGGGCATTGAACCGCAGAAGGCGAGTACGCGTAGCAACGCGCAAGCGCTCGGGCGATATACATGAAAGCCTGTGGTCGTGGTCACTTTTCTGGATGCAGTTGAAAGCGTTTCTACGCGGTCTCCTGCGGCGTTTCTTCCCCCAACAGGCCGCTGTGGTAGAAAAGCAGGAGGGCTGGGATGAGATTCGAGATGCTGAGCCTGCCGTGCGCACAATTCGTGAGATTTATCGCGCCCTGCTCAAAAAAGCTGCTTATCGTGGCTACGCGCGCAAAAAGGACGAGACGCCCTACGAATTTCGCCAACGCTTGGACGAAAAGGTGCCCCTTGCAGAACCACAGCTGGAGGCGATTACAGAGGCGTATGCTCTCACACGTTACGGGGGCAATGTGCCGGATGAAGCAGAAGTGGCGCATATGCGCAGCGCATGGACCGAACTGGATCAGAAATGGAGCTGATCAACTCCTGTCATTCTGAGTGAAGCGAAGAATCTCTGGCGCTGGACACGGATTCTTCTCAGCAACCACCCGGGGCCGATCAATCGGCGGTGGGCGCGATCAATCGGCCCCTACTAGTGCTCGCGCACGTTCGAAATGCTGCTTATCATGGTCCCAGTCCTCTTTGTCGTCCTCACCGGTCTTGATGGGTGTCTCTAACAAAACCGCCACGTGTTCAACGCGGGGATCTCTGAACATTGCTCGCAGTCCCTCTTCGCCAATAATGCCTTCTCCTAAGCGGGCATGCACATCGCGGTGGCTACCAAGGGCCTTCTCGGTATCATTCAAATGAATCACTTTGAGACGCTCCAGGCCAATCGTCTCCTCAAAATGTTCCAGGATCGCCAGAGCCGAGGCCGCATCGGAAATATTATATCCCGCGCCCCAGAGATGCGCGGTATCGACACACACACCTACACGTTCCCGGTACTCCGGTAAGAGATTCAGCACGGCGTTGATCTGCTCGAAGCTATGCCCCAACGAGTTGCCCGCGCCAACATCGTTCTCCAATAGCAGCATGACTTCTGGGGGCGTTTCGGGCAGGATACGCTTAATAGCCCCGGCGATATGCGCGATTCCAGCTTCCACGCCCGAACCGCGATGGCTCCCGGTATGAAAGACGACATACGTAGCCCCTAATAGAGCGCCTCGCTGCAACGTCCAGCGCAGCAGGGAGATGGATTTGTCCCAGATCTCATCCTCGGGCGAGGCCAGGTTTATCAAGTAGGGAGCGTGAATAACCACGGGATTGAGGTCTAGTTCCTGGACGACCCGGGCAAATGCAGCGCATGCTGCCGGCGCATCTCCTGCCGGTCGCCAGCCCGTCGGATTGCTGGCAAAGATTTGAATAGCGTTACAACCGAGCCAGCGAGCGATTTCAGCAGCTTTGACAGGCTTCGCGTTGGTGGGCATGTGACGGCCAAGACGCATTACTGTTTCTCCTGTTTCTGGTGATCGGATGAAACGGGTGGGCTATTCCCATTGGTATGCGGCAGTTGTTCCAGGCTGGTCAGGCCGAATTGCTGCAAAAATTCGGGGGTTGTCGCGAAGAGGGCCGGGCGACCAACCGTCTGCGCTCGGCCAATTTCGGCAACCAGGCCATGCTGGATCAGGCTCGCCAGCGCCCGGTCGCTATTGACGCCCCGCACCGCCTCAATCTGAGCGCGTGTTATCGGCTGGCGATAGGAAATGACGGCCAGTGTCTCCATCGCGGCAGCCGTGAGCCGGGCCGTCATAGGAAGACCCAGCAACGCCGCCACATAGCGCGCGTTCTCAGGAGCCGTCACAAGCTGTACCTGCTCGCCCAGCCGCTGCAAACGAATGCCGCGCCCCTGGCTCTCCAGGCTTTCCGTCAATATTTGAAGACCACCGGCCAGTTCGCTGTCATCGATATTCAGTAGTTTGCGCAGCTCTGCTCGTTCAAGCGGCCGTCCGGAGACAAAAAGTACGCTTTCGATAGCTGCCGCGACCTGTGCGCTGGTCTGTTTTTCCTGTACCTGTTGTGTCATCTATCCTGACTACTCTTCGTGCGTTTCTGTTAAAAGCTGCGTGGCCTCCTCTGCATCCTGAGCAGCAAACAACCTGAGAAGCAGGTTATGTAATTCATCCAGGTCTTGAATGGAATTCACCTGCTGCTCCGCTAAAGGAATAAGCTCGGGAAAGCGCATCTGAACGAAGCTTACAACAGTGTCGCGTCGGTCTTGTATTCTTCGCTGACGCTCTTGTTTGCGCCCTTCCTCAAGTCCCTCCTCAAGCCCTTCCTTTCTACCTTCTTTTCTACCTTCCTCAGCGCCTCTGCGAAGAAGTTCCTGATAAAGTGGTGACTTTTCGAGAAGATCATCCAGCATAGCTAGCCTCCTTTTGAACCACTCCTTGTAAGCCTGACCTCCCTTAATGGTATTGCCAAACATGAACGCGAGAGCCAGTAACTCTCTTTCACCGGCATCCAACAACATTGTAGTCATTTCTTCCATCACTGCTGGTTCTGTGCCTCCGTCCGTCATTGACAGAAGTGGCAACACCCCCAGCAATCCCTTATCAAGAAGCGTCCTTGCCGGTATTTTAGCAAGTTCAACGACCTCAAAATCAAATCGGTGATACTCTTTGCCGTTCCAATGCTTCCGTATGAAAGGAGACTTCGGAACGTTGCCATCGCTACGTAGGTAGATTACAACCGTGTAAACGGGTAGCGAATCATTTTCACTCGAAGCCAGTATATTATATTCCAGCAAACGCTGACCCATCTTTGGATCATTGTTCGTCTGAAACTCAATATGCAAAAGCTCCGGTTTCCCATTTACCATAATATAGAGCAGGCCATCGGCATAGATATTGCGGCTCTTCAGTTCGGTTGGCAACTGGCGCACGAACGTGGCCTGATCGACCAACCATTTTACATAATGTTCCGGCTTCTCCCTCAATAAACGCTTGGCAGCACTATCGAACGGTCCTGGCATAGCATAAGACCCCTCCTACCCCTTATTTCTGTTTAGAGTTTAACATACCGGCAATTTTCTGTCGAGTATAAAAACTTGATAGCATCACACTCAAACTTTCTTGCATATACTGGCTCAACATGTTATACTTTTAAGTGCTTATCCGAAAACCTCTACTTTGGCAAAGATCAATTGAGCACAGGCCAGGTGAAGGAAAGCGAGGTAATTCTCCCCTTTTTTCTCCCAACGCACCAGGAGCCGACGCGAACGATTGATCCACGAGTGAGTTCGCTCCACTACCCAGCGCCGCGCGCGATGACCAGGGGTGAGGACTTTCTCCTGCTTCTCCTCACCACGGCTGCGAATATGTGGGACGTAATGGCGAGTCTCAACTTCCTGACGCGCTGGTGCTCCATCGTAGGCTGCATCCAAACAGAGGTGCTGCGGCTGCTCTTCGGTTGGCTCGGGACGGGCAATGACAATGCCGTCCAGGGTGGCGCACAGCAGTTTCACATCATGACGGTTGGCCCCGTCGATGACTATGGCCAAAGGAATCCCATTCCCATCGGTCAAGAGACTGCGCTTGACTCCTGACTTGCCGCGATCGGTGGGATTAGCTCCGGTTGCAGCTTTGCCGAAAGGCGCTTTCGTCATCGCTCCATCTACCGCTTGCCATTCCCACTGGATGCCTTGCAAATCGTCATACACCTCCAGTCCCGCTTGCCACAGTGTCTGGAAGAAGCCAGCTTGTTCCCAATCCTGAAAGCGATCATGCACCGTCGAACTCGCTCCCAGTTCTCTGGGCAGCGCATTCCACTGGACACCGGTGCGCAGGATATAGATGATCGCTTCAAATGCTCGTCGATCATCCATTCTGGGACGTCCCCCTTTTGCATGTGACGGCGCGGCGGGAAGCAACGGTTTGACGCGCTCCCAAAATGCATCACTAACTTTCCAGAGATATGTTCGTGCCATACGGATTAATCCTCCTCAGGTTGTGGTAGTAACTGGACCCATTTCAACATCGAGACCCTTAATGGCTTTGGAGAGGAAGACCCTACAAAACTGGCGCTGACTTGCTCCTTCACTTGATTTTGCATGGTTTTCCTCTCCAAGTATTCTTTGGTAAGGAGCGAGAAACACACGCTGTGAGAGTAAAGCCTTTTGATTCTGGTTTGCTCAATGCGGGTAAACTACTGGCCGGTAAACGCGTGTATCACGTACCAGTTCAACGTTCCCTGGTCCCAACTATTGAACGTCTGCATTCGCTGGCTCGCCTCTGCTTGCGACAATTTTCCCTGAGCAACCATGGCGTCGCAGCCTTTCTGTAGGGCATTGAGTTCGAGCGTGCGCAGTTGCTCGATTGAAAGGCCCTGCTGGACTGCCAGAGCGGTCATGGCTGCACCGGGGTCGGGCGGGCTGCCCTTATTAGAAGAGATGGGAGTGGAGGTGCTCTGAAGAGACGCCGCCTGTAATCTCGTCGTGACCTGAGCAACGCTGAGATGGAGTCCCTGGGCTACCGTTGTTCTGATCGGATCCCAGTAGGTCGCGGGATCATTCCAACCGGGAGGAACGGCAGAACCACCGTTAGTATTCCCTTTCGGAGTGATCACCGCACCTGTTCCTGTCGTATTCGAACCAAGCGAGAGAGCCTGCCAGGCGATGAAGGCTACCACACTCACCATCACAACTCCGCCCAGCAAGAAGAGCAGGAGTGCTAATCCACGGCGAGAGCGCCGTTGGGGCCTGCTCTGGAGAAGCGTTGATACTTCCGGCCTTGTTCCCTCTTGTGTCTGTTCTTCTGACATTGTTCTATCCTTTCTTCACGATCAAAAACGTTTTCTTTTCTCCACGGACGTCCTATTCGTAGCGTAAAGCCTCGGCTGGTGGTATGCGGGAAGCTTTCCTCGCAGGCAGGAGCGTACACAACAGAGCTACAAGGTAACTTCCTACGAAAAGCGGGACAATCGTGCTATATGGGAAAGAAAATGCCTGGCCTGCCGGGACGGTGATCTGAGAGGCAAGCCACCAGGCCAGGAGAGAGCCTGAAAGCTCGCTCAGCGTGATCACAAAGCTTGCTTCCAGGAGAAATGAACGCTGCACGAGGCCGCGTGAAAAACCCAGGGCACGCAGCATCCCGATCTGTTGTCGCCGCTCCACTACCGCACGACTGGTGATCACCCCCAGAGAGAAGGCGCCAAAGAGTAAACCCATTACCAGGTAGATTGCAAGAAAGAGGGTCAAGCTGGCGGTATAGGCATTCAGCGAATCCTGCACAAGCGAATTCAGAACCAAACCACGTCTGTTCAGTTGGAACGCATTGTTCAACGCGGTGGCAGCCTGGGCCAGATCACCCTCTGATTGGATTCGGAAGTAGTAAAAGGGGAAGCGACTATAGGGCGTTGCCCCAAGACTGGTCTCCGTTTTCTCGGAGAAGAACATGGTCCCCCAGTAGGCATTCGAGGGCAGCAGCCCGATCACAGTCACTTGGCGGTACGGTGCATGCGGATCGCCAGTCTGCGGTATCTCAGCCGTGAAGGGCGCAAAGCCCTGATTCGTCGGCAATCCATCGTTTCCGACATATTGCAGCACCGCGTACCCCGGTTGATCCCGCACGGTATCCCAGACCTGGCGATCTGAGTCATACCCTCGCGCCCGCGCGAAGAGAGGCATGGTCGTGTTTGAGAGGAACGTGTTATCGACCACAAGCGGACCGGGGGCTTTGGTATAGGTATAAACCGGGTGGCCTGGCAGCGAGAGGCGGATTGGTTGAGCGTGATGGGGATCATACGCAAAACGCATCCGTGTCACCAGCGCAATCTCTTGCCGCAGTGTCTGCGGGGTCGCGAGCAACTGCGCGTTGAGAGCCGAGTCAAACAGATCAAGTTCTTCGCCTACGATCTCAAGCTGAAAATTGCCGGTGGTTGTTTGACTAGCTGTCTGTTGAATGCTACTCAGATTATTGGAGACCACCAGAACGACCAGGAAGACAATCAAGCAGAGCAGCGTGACGGTGACGCCATTCCGAAAACGAAAGGTGAGTGGATAGGCCAGCCCGGTACGGCTGATCGGGGCCAGACCACGCACACGGCGGAACAAGAAGGTCAGCAGCGCTCCCAGGAGATCAAGGTTGCTCATCACCAGCAGCACCGTCCCGAAAAGTGGCAAAAACAGGCCGACCAGGACATCGGGAGGAGAGGCATCGATATACACATGGGAACCTAATGCTGAGACATCAGAGGTAAAAATGATCAGCAGCAAGTTTTTGCCCGTCCAGATACCGTAGACAAGCCAGCCGAGACCGACCAGGCTCAAGCCCAGACGCCGGGCGAGCGTGCCGGGAGCTTTCAGCATCATCATCAGCCAGCTCACCAGCAGCCCTCCCCCCATGAGAAGAAGTGCTACACTCAGTTGCTGCATCCAACTTCCTCCTTGCGTGGACGTCAGTTTGAACAGCATACCTCCCAGCAGCAGGCAGACCGGACCACGGCGAAAGCCTTCCCACAACAACTGGCCCAGAGCAGCCGTCTTTCGAGAGAAACGGCGCGCGAATGTCTCCGGCAACGGCTGGCCTTCCGCGTCGCGAGGCGACATCCAGAGAGAGCGCAGCCTCGCTCTGAAAGGCACCAGCGTAGAGATAGACTCATCCAGGTCACGAATGGCTGCCACGATGTTCATACGGCTGATCCAGGTAGCTGTGATGAAGACGACCGCCAGGATCACCAGGACGCTCCCACACCACGAACTGAGCAAACTCTGCCAGCTTACAGCCAAGTGGAGCGTTATATGACTGGAGAGCACCCCGGCTGCCGGTACCTGAGAGAGGAGCGCCAGTTCGAGCACGACCGCTCCCAGACCCAGAAGGAGGCCGAGCGTGGAGGCAATGATCGCGTACCCGCAGCCCTCGATCAGCAAAACCTGCACCAGGTGAGAGCGCTGCAGACCAATTGCCCGGCCCATCCCCAGCTCTGCCCGGCGTTCAGCAGCCAGCAACAGGCACAGCAGTGCCTGCAGGAGCAGGCCGGCTCCTACCAGCAACGCCGTGAAAACGGGTAGCATCAATGAAAACTGGCGTGCGGCAGGCGAGGCATCATAGTCGCTCTTATTATCCAGTGGCGAGAAATTCCCCTGGCTCTCAGCGACATCAGGCTTGAGGGGATGAAGGATCGCCGAATCGAAGTAGGTCGGGAAGAAGCCTCGCGTATCAGGGGCAGCATGAAAGAACTGCGCCAGGTAATCGAGCACCGGCTGGCCACGCCTACCATCCGGACCGATATCGTCCAGGCCGCCCGACCCCACATTTTTCACACACAGCACATTGGGCATAAGAACTCCGAAATGCGTCTGCGCGCCGAGTGTGAGGGCGGTTGCGAGCGGCATGATGATTTCAGGATAGGAGCCATTGAACTCTAACTCACCATCAGTCACCGCCAGGTCATGGGAAAGCACCGCGCGCACCGTGACTTCCAGTGTCTCATTGGTCTGCTCCTCGAACACGAGCTGGAGCCGATCTCCCGCCCGTACACCCTCATCGCGCGCGACCGTACTACTGACAAAAACGTCGTGAGGACCCAGATCCGCAAAATGCACCTGGTGCCCCTGATTATCGAAGAGGGGTCCGTAAACTTGATCGAACGCTGGCGGAACCCCGTAGACATATTGATCGATATTGTTCAGCGCGGTTCTTTCAGAGAGAATGCTCGCCCCGTTTGGCAGATACAGAATGCCAGTCGCGGCCTGAACCTGGGGCATCTGCCGAAGGTGGGCGAGCGCCTCGTTGACCTGTGCCTGGGTAAAGGTGCCGCTCACCGCTTCATCGACATTGCCCATTTTCAGCAAGCGGTCAGAGACCATCGATTGGTTGAAACTCTCCTGGAGTCCAAACGAAGCAGTGATAAAAATCGTCGCGAGCGTCAGACCCATCAGCATCATCAGGGTCTGGCCGGGACGGCGCACCACATTGCGCAGGCCCATGCGCCGGATCAACGGATTACTGGCCCCCAACCCGAACATGACCAGCAAAATGCCCATTGTAAGCGCTGCCAGGAGCAGGGCGAGCGATGTTGGAGACCAGCTAGAGAGGAGATTATTCATGCTTGCCCTCACTTTCCTGCCTGACGCCTGTGACACGAGTCATTTCTGTGGCGAAAGGTCCGGGGCTCTCGTCCTGCAATCGGCGATCATCCTCGATCCGCCCATCGCGCATCGTGACCAGGCGATGAGCCTGCTGGGCCACCTCCATGGCATGCGTCACCCAGACGAAGGTCAGGTCATGCTCGCGATTGAGATGGAGCATCAGATCAATAATCTCCTGACTGGTCGCGCTGTCCAGCGCCCCGGTCGGCTCATCGGCCCACACGATTGAGGGCATCGTGGCCAGCGCGCGCGCAATGGCAAAGCGCTGGCGCTGACCGCCGCTCATCTCTGCAGGCCGGTGCCGTGCCCAATCGAGCAGTCCCACCTGCTCGATGCTCGCTCTGGCGCGCGCGCGGGCTTCCCTGGGAGAAACGCCGCTCACCAGCAGAGGAAGCTCGACATTTTCCAGCCCGGTGAGCACGGGCAGTAAGTTGTACGTCTGGAAGACGAAACCCATTTCGCGAGCGCGAAACGCGGTCAATTCCCGATCGGACAGGGCGCGGATATCCTGCCCGGCGATTTTCACCGTACCCGAACTCACAGTGTCAAGGCCGCTCAGACAGTTCAATAACGTGGTCTTACCACAGCCGCTTGGTCCCATAATCGCGACCACTTCCCCTCGCCGAATGTGCAAGCTCACCCCTTTGAGCGCCTCGACTTTGAGTTTGCCTGTATCATAGATTTTGCAAACCTGGATGGCCTCAACCTGGCTCTGACTTGTATTCGTGAATCCAATCGGTGATGCCTGTTCTGCTTTCATGAAACATGCCCCTTTATCTGTGTGATCGATCAGTAAGAGAGTCGGGCAAGCAGCCGCTCTCTATGCTAATCTTTTCTGGAATAGAGAGCCGCCGCTTGCCTGCGGCTCGGCTCCTAGTGCTTCTGAGTATTTTGATTGGTGGAAAAGGCGTACAGAATATACTGGTTTAAGGCATTCTGATCCCAGCTTTGCACGGTCCGCACGCGTTGATCGGCCTGCTGCTGAGTTAGCGCGCCCTGGCGAACCAGTTGTGCGCAGCCCTGTTGAATCGCTCCAATCTCAATCTGGCGCAGTTGGTCGGTCGAAATGCCCTGCTGCTGCGCTACTATAGCGACTGCCGCGCCTGGATCTGCGCTCTGCTGCGATTTTGCCTGGGCATTGGCAGCTTGAAGCTCCTGTTGTGTTTGAGCCACACTCAGATGGATGCCCTGAGCAAATTGCGTTTGAATGGTCTCCCAGTAGATTGGCGGGTCATTCTGGCCCAGCACAGTTGCCTGGATTGTTCCACCAGGACCTTTTCCTGGCCCAGCAGCGTTTGTCGATGAGCCTGCCTGGACGTTTTTTGTTGTGCCGGGGGACGGTGCAGCCGGGTACATGGATGCTTGCCAGAGCATCAAGCCACCGGCACCGAGAATGACCATTGCCGCCAGGATGATGAGCAAGATGAAGCCTCCACGTCGCGGTCGCGCCGGTGAGCCATTCTGCTGTGAGAGCTGCAAAGCCGGTTGTTCTTTCAGGATTTTGTTGTTATCACGCATGGAATTATTATCTCCTCGTTTTTCAGCATTTTCATTGTTCATGTTTCTATTCATAGCGCAGAGCCTCAGCGGGGGGAATGCGCGAAGCGTACCGCGCGGGCAGGACGATGCAGCCAAAGGCTACAAGGTAACTGCCGATCAAGAGCACCACTACAGGGACAGGTGGGATCGCAACACTCAGTGAGGCCGCGTGGGCAACCTGGATATAGAGCCACCAGGCTAGAATAGTTCCGATGACTAAGCCGAGGGTGATGAGAAAACTCGCTTCGAGCAGAAACGAGCGCCGGACAAGGCCGCGAGAAAAGCCCAGCGCGCGCAGCATCCCGATCTGCTGGCGGCGTTCGACGACTGCCCGACTCGTAATCACTCCGATAGAGAAAGCGCCAAAGAGCAGGCCCATGGCCAGGTAGCTCGACAAAAACGAGGTAAGACTGGCCGTGTAGGCATTCTGATCAGTTTCCTCCAGTGGGCGAAGTTCTACACTATATGCGGAAAGGGGCAGCGTGCGGTGCAGATCACTGATCACCTGATCGGCACTGACTCCTGGCTGAAACCGGAAGTAGTAATAGACCCAGGACGAGGGGTGCATAACCATCGCTGCCGCTGTTCTCTGCGAGAGGAAAATCGTTGGCCAGTGTGTATTGCCCGCCACGATCCCAACCACCGTGACCCGGTGGTGGGTGGCACCTGGAGCCGCGCTACCAGGAATATCCACGCCAAAGGGCGCAAATCCATTCCTTGCCGGAAGCCCTAGGCCATCCTGGTAGTGCATGACCACGTCACCCGGCTGATCACGCACTGCTGCCCACACCTGCTGGTCTGAAGTGTATCCCTGCGCACGCGCGTACATCGGCATCGTGGTTTGCGACAGGTAGGTCGCATCCACGACCATTGGCGGATAGCCAGAGCCGTAGGTAGGATGGCCGGGAAGGAGCACGATAGGTGTTGTAGGGCCGGTCGGGCTGTACAGGAAGCGCATTTGTGTTGCAACGGCAATATCCTGTCGCAGCGTGGTCGGAGTCGCGAGGAGCTGTGGTCCCAGCATCTGGCTTGCCTGTGGATCAGTGGTGGAAAGTTCGAGCTGAAAATTCCCGGTCGTCAACGGCAGTTGCGTTTGTTGAATGGCGCTCAGATTGTTCACCGCCAGCAGTTGCACCAGAAACGTAATCAGCGCGAGGAGCAAGACAGTCACTCCCACCCGGAAACGGAAGGTGAGTGGATAGACCAGGCTGAGACGACTGAGTGGGGCCAACCTGCGGATACAGCGCACGAGCAGGGAGAGCGCGCCCACGAGCAGATCAGCGTTGCTCATCACGAGAATCACCTCTCCTAGCAGGGGAAGAAAGAGCACCAGGAGCGTCTGGAGCACGGGCTGTTGCTCGACAGACGAGCCACGGGCTAAAACTGCTTCGGTGGGAGCGAAGGCCTGCACAAAGAGCGTCATACCCGCTTGAAGCCCCAGGGCGAGCCATCCCAGGCCTATGAGACTGAAGCTAATCCGGTGTACCAGAGATGGTGCCAGATCGAACTGGGACAGGGCCCAGTTGGCAAGCAGTCCCCCGCCAGCGATAAACAGTGCCATACTCGACAGTTGCAGCCAGGCGTTTGGCGGTTCCTGCAGGATGTTTGCTTCAAAGCAGAGAAAACCGAGAATGAGAGGAAGCACGCCCCGCGCGCACAGTTCCCACATGATCTGGCCAGCCATTCCGAGCAGCCGAGCATGGCGCTTTGCTGGCGTCTCCGGCAGCAGCTCTCCAGCGGCATCGAAGAACTGCCATCTGAGAGCTCGCACCATCATCTGGAGTGGAATGCGCGCTGTGGGCGGATCATCCAGGTCGCGCAACGCTGCGACAATGTTCGCGCGGCTTATCCAGATGGAGCAGATCCCCACAACAGCAACGGTGAGCAGCACCCCGATACTCCAGGCCGTCACGATGCTTTGCCAGCTCACAGACAGGAAAAGCCCAATACGTCCCGTATGAATAGGCACATTCGGATCAAAAAGGGTGGGAGCCTGTCCAAGCACAACCAGTTCCAGTGCCAGGACTGCAATCCCCAGTCCGACGCCAAACAACGAGGCTCCCACGCCGTAGCCACACCCCTCGATCAGCAGGGCATAGACCAGGTGACGACGTTGTAACCCAATGGCGCGGCACATGCCCAGCTCCATCCGTCGCTCTACTGCCAACAGCAGGCTGAGCAGGATCTGCAACAAGATGCCTGCCACCACCAGCAAACAGGAGAACGTCGGGAGCAAAAGAAAAAGCTGCCGCGCCGCAGGGGAGAGGCTCAGTTCCAGTTTGTCGCTGAGAATCGGGACCAGGGAGACGTTGCCTGCGAAGCTCTCCGATCCCTGGAATGTGACCGCGCCGGGTTTGAGTGGATGGATGCTGACGTTGGTCAGATCGGTGGAGGAACGCGTAATCTCCGGGTTCGAGGTATCGACGGGAGCCACCCTGAAAATCGATTGCAACACGTGAAGCACGGCCTGGCTGCGGCTGCCACCAGGTCCACTATCATCCAGGCCCCCCGAACCGACATTCTTCACGCACAAGAGATTGGGAACAAAGGACAGATGATAGCGCTGCGCAAACACCTGTTGCATCGTTGCCGTGGACACAATGACCTCGGGCAACGCGGCATTGCCGGCAAGCTCAGCCGAAGTCAACACCAGATCATGGGAAAGAATAGCCCGTACCGCGCCAGGAAATGTACCCACCAGGCCATGCTGTTTCATCTGAAGACGATCTCCAGGGCGAATATCAAAACGCTGGGCCAACGTATTACTGATGAACACATCGCCAGGGCGCAGGTCTGCAAAATGAAGTGCATGACCCTGGTTGTCAGTAATAGGTCCATAGACTTGGTCAAATGCCGGCGGGACTGCCAGGAGATACAGGCCATCAGCAGATTGATTGCCAAAGGAAACCTGCGTCCGCTCGGAGGTCACCGTTGCCCCTTGAAGAAAGGCTGTTGTTGCCGCCTGTACCTGCGATAGCCTTCCCAGGCCTGTCAGAGCTTGTGTCACCTGATCCTGGGTCAGCGGACCGGTGACAGCCTCATCCACGTATCCAACTCGTGCCAGCCGATCAGCCACGGTTGAAGCGTTGAGACTGTCAGGAAGCGCAATGAACGTAGTAATCAGCCCGGTCGAAAGCACCAGACCGGCGATGATGATCAGTGACTGGGTAGGATGGCGCAGCGTATTGCGCAACCCCAGACGCAGCAAGACCGGGTTACGCACGCCCAGGTAAATCATCGCTCCTAGTAGCAAGAATATGCCGACAACTAATGTCATTGGCAGGATCGCCTGTGTCATAAATTCTTTCCCCTTTTGCAAGGCCATATAGTTTCATCCCTGGCTTCTGCTTGTTGAAACCAGTCTATCTCTCTCTCAGATCCCTGACATCAGCATTTCCGGCACACGCGTCTCGGTAAACCGGGCAACAAAAATTGCCGAAAGAGGCATAGGTAGTTTCGGCGAACAAAGCTGCTGAAATGGCTGTTGTGCTATCCAGCCAGCCATGTTATACTTGAACAGGTGAGAGGCTGAGGCGAGACCAGAAAGTATTTGAAAGAGAGTCAGAGCGTGGTCGGGCTACAGAGGAAAACACTGATGAGAGAACACACACACATGAGCAGCAATCAAACATCTCCCTTGCGCTGGCTTCTCCTTTTGTGGATAGTGCTGGTCTATATTCAAACCTTGCAAACAGCTTTGCCAGGCCAGAGCCAGAATCCTGGCAAGGTGCCCCCAGGAGCCGTAAGTGGTCCTCAGTTTAACCTGATCCTTTTTACACTCCTGATGGTCGTGCATGCCGGGCTACACTGGGGTGCATTCTCTTTACGCAAAAACTGGGATCTCCTGCTCTCTTTTCTCGCGCAGGGAGGACTTGTGCTTCTGATCTTTTTTCTGGCCCAGGCTGAGAGTGCGATCCCTGGCCTCTGTCTTGCGCTCACCATTGAGGCCATTACTCTGCTCAAGCAAACACGCCTGGCGATTCTGGTAGGAGCGGGCTGCCTTCTCCTCTTTGGCCTGGCCCAGGGAACGCAGATTGTATCCATCCTGAGCTCTGGGGCTGTGAATAAATTGACCAGCATCTTAACTGGGAGTACAACGCTGATCTTGTTTGTCATCGCGTGCGTCTTGCTCTATATCCAGCAGGGCCGAGCGCACCAGAGGGACCAGGCAATGCTGCGAGAACTGGAAAGCGCCCACGCGGAACTCAAGACGACGCACGACCAGTTGGAAGCCACCCACAAGCAGTTGGAGGAATATGCGGCTCAGGTCGAAGATCTTACATTGATGGCAGAACGCCAGCGCATGGCGCGCGAACTGCATGATATACTGGCCCAGGGGCTGGTTGGTTTGACCATGCAACTGGAGACGGTCGATGCCCTGTTACTCAAACAGCAAGCCAATCAGGCACAAGCCATTGTGCAACAGGCGATGACACGCGCACGGGCCACGATCACAGAGGCGCGCGCGGCAATCGAGGATTTGCGCGCCGAAACGCAGAACACGCAAAGCTTTTTCCAGGCAGTCCAGGACGAAATCCAACGCTTTACCTCCGCCACTGGTATCGTCTGTGCCTGCTCTCTGCCGGAAACGCTGTTGCTTCCGCCTGCTTTACATGAGCATCTCCTGCGCTTGGTTGCTGAGGGCCTGATGAACATTACGCGCCATGCGCAGGCCACGCGAGCCTGGATCTGCGCGAACTGTGATCAACAGGGATGCACGTTTGAGATAGGAGATGATGGGATTGGTTTCGACCCGGAAGCTGCGGTGCGGCAGGCCGGTCATTATGGCTTGCTTGGATTGCGCGAACGCGCGCGCTTGCTGCAAGGGCACCTTCAGATTATCAGTGCTCCGGGCAAGGGAACCACCATTCGCTTGCGACTTCTGGGAACAGAGGGAGGTAGATGTGATGAGCAATGAGCAAGAGGTCATTCGCGTGGTGGTTGTCGATGATCACCTGGTGGTCAGGGAGGGCTTACGTATGATGTTGGAACTGGCAGGAGAAGGGTTTACTCTGGTCGGAGACGCGGCGGATGGTGCAACGGCGCTACGCGTGGTGGAGGAATGCCAACCAGATGTGGTCCTGATGGACCTGCGGATGCCGGGCATGGATGGGTTGGAGGCCATTGCGCATATTCGCAACACCTGGCCGCAGATTGCGGTAGTTATCCTGACCACGTACAACGAAGATGATCTGATGGTGCGTGGACTGCGCTCAGGTGCCTGCGGCTATCTTCTAAAAGACACCAATCGTGAAACACTTTTTCATGCGATCCGGGCAGCAGCGCGTGGTGAAGTGCTCCTCCAACCGAAAATGCTGGCGCGTGTGTTTGCGCTGACGTCATCGCAAGCGAAAGATGCAACGCCTTCTTTGGACACAGTTCCAGGCATGGAACTGACCGAGCGAGAACGAGAAATTCTTCAGAGAGTAGCGCGCGGAGAACGCAGCAAAGAAATAGCCGCTCGTTTAGGTATCAGTATCCGCACAGTGGGAGCCCATCTTGCCAGCATCTACGCCAAACTCGGAGTAGATTCGCGCGCTTCAGCCGTTGCTCTCGCCATAGAACGTGGCCTGCTCAATCCTGAGCGATAGGGGCAAAAAGAAGCACGTTCAGATTGACCTCTTTTCCCTCATAGAATGCTGAGTGCATAAAAAGTAGAGGTTTTCGGATAAGCACTAAGTAAACTATTAGAATATCATAGAAGATGCACTATGAAGGATAGATTATGGGAGGCAGACTATGAAAGTTGAACGATTCACTGAAAAGGCACGAGAGGCTATAACTCAGGCAAACGAGTTAGCAAAGCAATACAATAACAGTCAGATAGAGGTCGAACACCTGCTTGCGGCGCTGCTGGATCAGGAAGGCGGCGTAACGCAGCAGATCATCGCCAAGGTAAACGGCGACCTGGCCGCGGCGCAGCGTATGATTACGAACGATATTGAGCGCATGCCGCGTGCCTATGGTGGCAGCGAGCCGAGCATTTCGCCGCGCCTGCGCAAGCTATTGGACGATGCGTGGCAGGAAATGAACAATTTCCACGATGAATATCTGAGCGTGGAGCATCTCTTGCTCGCCATGTTCAATACCGGCGATGGGCCTGTGCAGCGAGCATTAAGGGCGGCAGGCCTGACACGCGATAATGTTTTGAAGGCCCTTACATCGATTCGCGGGGCGCAGCGTGTGACCGATCAAAATCCCGAGGGCAAATATCAGGCGTTAGAGAAATATGGCCGCAACCTGACGCAACTGGCGGAGCAGGGCAAGCTCGATCCGGTAATCGGGCGAGATGAAGAGATTCGTCGCGTCATCCAGGTGCTGAGCCGCCGCACCAAGAATAATCCCGTGCTGATTGGCGAGCCGGGCGTGGGCAAAACCGCGATTGTTGAAGGATTGGCCCAGCGTATTGTGCGCGGCGATGTTCCGAAAACGCTGGCCGATAAACAGGTCGTTACTCTCGATCTGGGCGCGCTGGTGGCAGGCGCCAAGTATCGTGGCGAGTTCGAGGAGCGCCTGAAAGCCGTACTCAAAGAAGTGACCAGTTCCGAGGGTAATATTATCCTTTTTATTGACGAGCTGCATACGCTGGTAGGCGCGGGAGCTGCTGAGGGCGCGATGGATGCTTCCAACATGTTGAAGCCCATGCTGGCGCGCGGCGAACTGCACTGCATCGGCGCAACCACCCTGGACGAGTATCGCAAGCATATTGAGAAGGACGCCGCGTTGGAGCGCCGCTTCCAGCCCGTGATGGTCGACCAGCCAACGGTCGAGGATACCATCAGTATCCTGCGCGGGCTTAAACAGCGCTACGAGGTGCATCATGGCGTGCGCATCACGGATAGCGCGCTGGTTGCTGCCGCTATCCTCTCCAATCGCTACATCACCGACCGTTTCTTGCCGGACAAGGCCATCGACCTGGTTGACGAAGCCGCCAGCCGCCGCCGCGTGGAACTCGACAGCACACCCGCGGAAATTGATGCCCTGGACCGCCGCATTCGCCAGTTGCAGATCGAGCAGGAAGCGCTGAAAAAAGAGACCGACCCGGCCAGCCGCGAGCGTCGCACCAGAGTTGAGCAAGAGATTGCCAACTTGAGCGAGCAATTGCACAACCTGCGCCTCTCTTTCGAGAGTGAAAAAGAGCCTGTCGAGCAAATTCGCCAGTTGAAGAAGGAGTTGGAACAGGCACAACTTGACCTCGAGAAGGCTGATCGCGCCTATGACTACGAGAAAGCCGCCAAGCTTCGCTATGGTACTATACCCGACCTCGAGCGGCGCATCCAGGATATGGAGTCGAAGCTGACCAACATCAAGGGGGCGCGTATGCTCAAGGAAGAGGTCGATGCCGAGGATATCGCCGAGATCGTTTCGAAATGGACGCATATTCCCGTCTCCAAGTTGATGGAGGCCGAGGTGCAGAAGTTGCTCACGATGGAGGATCGCCTGCGCGAGCGCGTGGTTGGACAGGAACTGGCATTGCGTACCGTCTCAGATGCCATCCGTCGCTCGCGTGCCGGGCTTCAAGACCCCAATCGTCCATTGGCCAGCTTCATCTTCCTGGGTCCAACCGGCGTTGGTAAGACTGAACTGGCGCGCGCACTGGCGGAATTTCTCTTCGACGATGAGCGCGCACTCATTCGCATCGACATGTCGGAGTACATGGAAAAGCACAGTGTCGCCAGGTTGATAGGCGCCCCTCCCGGCTACGTGGGCTATGAAGAAGGAGGTCAACTCACCGAGGCTGTGCGCCGTCGCCCATATAGCGTTATTCTCTTCGATGAGATCGAAAAGGCGGCTCCCGAAGTCTTCAACGTGCTGCTACAAATCCTCGATGATGGCCGTCTGACCGATGGTCAGGGTCGCACAGTCGATTTCAAGAACACGGTCATTATCATGACCAGCAACGTCGGTACAGCCTGGCTGCATGAGTTCGATGGTATGGACGAGGAGGGCATAGAGCGCCTGGTACGCCAGCGCCTGCGTGAGGAGGGCTTCCGGCCTGAGTTCATCAACCGCATTGACGAGGTGATTGTCTTCCGCCAGATCACGCGCGATCAGATGAAGCAGATTGTGGAAATACAGGTCAATCGCCTGCGCCCGCGCCTGGCCGAGCGCCACATCACGCTCCATTTGAGCGATAGGGCCAAAGAATTGCTGGCGAATCTGGGCTATGATCCGCAGTTCGGCGCTCGCCCCCTCAAGCGTGTCATCCAGCGTGAGGTGGAGAACCGGGTTGCCCGCGCCATCCTCGACGGCACCGTGCGTGACGGCGATACCGTGGACATCGACGCGAAGGACGGAAAAATCGTGCTGGAGGCCGTACACTAGGATGAAGCGGCCCTCACGGGCCGCTTCATCGCCCCGCGCGTCCATTGCCGGAATACGTTGTAAAAAACCATATTCGACCCCCTGCCGGTTTGTCAGTTACTTTGCCATCATCTGTAATTAGCCTTAGTAGATGAATCATCAGGAAAATATATGCGATAATGTACCTGTATCTTATCGATGAGCAGGCCAGAGGGAAAAGCGCATGCAAACCGCAGACGCTCTACAGCAAACAGATCACGTGCATCTCATCCAGGGGTTGAGCGCAATGATGCTTCAGATCAATGCGCTGCAAAATCTTGTGAGCAACGAGGCGGGGGATAATTCATCTCAGAACGGTATGCCTTTTGATAGAGATGCTATGCGCAATGGGCTGTCAGTACTTGAGCAGATGACGCGCGAACTACTCTACGAAGTGAGTATTACCGGCAGTGAACTGCAATTGGTCGATCTACCCGGCGTTTCATTGACTGGAGCGCTCTCGGGTCTTGTCGACGAGACGGCGGAACGACTGGGCCTTTCAAGCCGTGTGGCCTTTTCAGGCGAAGAGCGTCCCCTTTCCAATGATATTGAGCGGCTGATGTACCGCATTGGCCAGGAGGCCCTCAGCCAGGTTCAGCGGCACAGCGGCGCGCGCAAGCTGCGTTTCACACTGGTGTATGGACACGATGATCTGCTGATGAGCATCGAAGACGATGGGGTGCCATCTGAGGACGACGAAGCGACTCTCGCGAATAATGATGGTGCTCCCGCGCCACCTTTTGTGCCGGCCTCACGACAGGCAGTGGGAGGGGTAGAATGGAAGATGCCCATTCTGGATGCCCTGCGCGCTCGTATTGAACTACTCGGTGGCTCATTAGAGATACATGCCGGCCTGGAGCAGGGAACCCAGGTACAGGTGCGCGTACCCTACAATCATCATATGCACTCTGAAGCGAAGGCCTCACTGTTCCACGATACTCCCGGCACTAAAGCAAATCCAGAAGGGCGCATACGGGTTCTGGTAGTGGATGGTCAGGCGGTGACCCGCGCGGGATTGCAACACATGTTGGAGGGTTTTTCTGATCTTGAGGTGGTGGGCGAGGCAGCTGATGGCGTGCAGGCGGTGAGCGAGATGATGGAGTTGGGGCCGCAGGTCGTCTTGATGGATACACTGTTGCCCAATAATTCCAGCCTGGGCGCCTTACGGCAGATAAAACAACTCAATAACGAAACCCGCGTCCTGTTGCTCTCAACGCTTGATCGCGAGGGATTGCTGTATGAGTCGCTGCAAGCGGGTGCGGACGGCTACGTGCTGAAAGATATCTCCCCCGATGAACTGGCTCATGCCATACGAACGGTGGCGCGCGGCGAACTATTGATACAGCCGCAGATCGCCGGGCGCCTGATCTCGCGCTTCGGCCAGCAGGCCCGCGGAAACATCACCCATGAGATGTTGACGGCGCGCGAGCAGGAAGTGCTGCAACTGCTGGCACGCGGCCTGCGCAATAAGGAAATTGCCGCCCGGCTCTTTGTCAGCGAGCGGACAGTCAATTTCCACCTGGCGAACATTTACCAGAAACTCAATGTCTCGGGGCGCACCGAGGCGCTGAGCAAGGCGCACGAACGGGGACTGCTTACGGCCTGAGAATCCCCGCTCGCCACGTATCGACCTCATGCTTGAGCGATGCAATATACGCAGCTTCGTCATTACCGTCGCTGCTGGGAGCGTACTTGGGAATGATTTGATCAACAGTAACACGCCCCCATTGAGCAACATAGAGATTGCGTATAAGCTTGTACCACTGTTCGTATCCGTCTACCCAGCTATACATCTGCGCGTATCCTCCTCTATCCTGATCGATACAGGGGCGTGTAGGAATACAACGCAAATTCCCAAGTGACAATGTGGTGCGTGCCTCACCGGTCGTGCCGAAGAGACTTTCATGCATGAAGAAGGCCAGCGCGTATACCGGGTCAATGCCGTACTTCACGCCCAGGTCGTACATCTGCTGTCCGGTGCCCGCGGCGGGCGACCCGTAAGCGGCGAGTACCTGGTTGATGAAAGCAGCCGAAATGGTCGGCTTGCCCAGTACGGAATAGGGTCCTGTGCTTACTTGTACGGGAATAGGCGTCCTGGTCGCTATCGGCCCGGTGCTGTTCTGCCAGGTATTAAACGCGCTGATAGAGCCACCTACTTGAATAGGAAAGGACTGTCCATTATACGTGACAAGATTTTGATTATCATGCCGCTGAAAAACAGCCGCACTAATCAGCACGAAAGAACTCAGTACGACGATAACTATACATAAGATAAACGGTGCGAGCCAGGAGCGATGCCGCGCCAGTGGGTGAGGGCCTTTATACGTGAAAGCTTGAGTCTCTTTTTGTCTTATTGGTAATATCTGTGTTACTTTTTCCTTTTGTGGCTGCGCTTCCGGCAGCACACGGGTGGCACGCCTGGTTACTGGCGCGTCGACCGGAAAAGGTAAAGGAGTCAGCGGGGGTTTATCGCCATAGCTACTCCCTCGGGCCATGAAGAACCTCCTCTAGAACGCATGTACGAGTTCCTTTAGTGTAACACATTACTCATTCCCACGCAAGACTGATTTCTCCGGTGATTTCTTGTGGTCGTTCCCCGGCTGATTTGTTTGCGTGCAACCTCATCCACGTGAAATACAGAACGGCATACGATGAAATAGTATCAGGAAAAAAGCAGACTGTCAATTTTAAGCGTGAAAGGTGAAAGGTTGTCTAAAAGTTAGCTTATCAAGTATAATGATGGAAAGTCACTACCACCCGGTATCATTCGTTACTAATCATAGTGACGCAAGGAAGACGCTATTTTTTTACCCGCAACATCCTGGAAAAGGGAGACCATGGCTCAGCAGCTCAACATCATCATCGTTCCACACACTCATTGGGACCGCGAATGGTATCAGACTTTTCAGCAGTTCCGTTTCCGGCTGGTACAGACAATCGACAGCCTGCTTGACATCCTGGACAACGACCCTGGCTTCACTCATTTTCTGTTAGATGGACAGACCGTCGTGCTGGAAGACTATCTGGAGGTGCAACCGGAGCAGGAGGAGCGCCTGAAGAAATATACGCGCTCCGGTCGCATTCAGGTCGGTCCCTGGTATATCCAGCCGGACGAGTTCCTGGTCAGTGGTGAATCGCTGGTACGCAACTTGCAGAGGGGCTTGCGGCAGGCCGGCGAATTTGGAGAGCCAATGCGCGTTGGCTACGTACCGGATTGCTTCGGCCATATTGCGCAGTTGCCCCAGATACTGCAAGGGTTCGGCATCGATAACGCCGTTTTCTGGCGCGGTGTTGGCGCGGAGGCCGAGAAAAGCGAGTTCTACTGGACTGCTCCCGACGGCACGCGTGTGCTGGTCATTCATCTTGCCGATGCTCTTGGATACTCCAATGCGCGCCAGATGCCGCTGAATGTAGACGAATTCATCACGCGCGTCGAATTGCTCGCTGCCCCGCTCCTCTCTAAGGCTACCACTGATACGCTCTTGTTCATGAACGGCTCCGATCACCTGATGCCGCAGAATGGCCTGCCGGAGATCATCGCGAACGTGAACAAACTGCTGGCGCATCTTGAGCCTGAACACCAGCAATTATTGGCGAAGTATGCGCGTCCCAGAAAAAATGCGGATGCGCCTCAATACAGCTCCATTCGGATACAAATCGGGACGCTGCCGCAGTATGTTGATGTTGTGCGCAGGCAAGCGGGCAATCCTGATGCCGCTCCATTACAGGTATTAAGCGGTGATATGCGCAGCAGCCAGTTCTCGCATCTGCTGCCTTCAGTCCTCTCCACACGCATGTGGATCAAGCAACAGAATGCCTTCACAGAACACCTGTTGGAGCACGCGGTTGAACCGTTGACTGTCTGGGCATCCCAATTAGGGGCGCCATATCCCACCGGCCTGGTGAAACTTGCCTGGAAGTTCTTGCTGCAAAATCATCCCCATGACAGCATCTGTGGCTGTAGCATCGATCAGGTCCATCGTGAAAATAACGTGCGCTTCGCTCAGAGCCAGCAGGTCGGCAACAGCCTGGTTGGGCAGGCCATCGACCGCATTATGTCGAAGATTGACACGCGCGCGCCTTTCCCATCACTGCAAGCCGGGCAGGATCTGGAGCCTATACCCATCGTCGTGTTCAATCCGGCACCGGGAGCGCGCACAGAGAAAGTGCGAGTCGTGATCCAGTTCCCCGGTTCGTTGGCGGATGCAGCCATTGTCGACGAGCAGGGCAGGCATATGCCCTTCGCCATCATTAATCGTTGGACGCAGGATCTCGGCTCTATGACCTTGCCACGTGAAACGCTGGCCGCGGCGCTGGCTGTTGAAGGAACGGAGGCCGCCGGTGAACTTGTGCATAAAGCCGAGAGCATGGTGACATCCTTACTTGGGCAGCCTGAGAGTTCCTATGTCATCAGCCGCATTCATCTTGAGATGGGTAAACAACCTCGTACAGCCTCGGTCGAAGTGATGATCACACCGCGTGGACGTGTAACCGTCGATGAACAGGCCTTGATTAAGGCTGAGCGGGACCTGCTGGCGTTGATCCAGGGCGAAGATATCGATATTCTTGAGGCGTCCCTGATTGATGAAGCGCGCGAGACCATCGAATTTGTCGCAGCCGATCTGCCTGCTTTTGGCTTCAAAACTTTCTGGGTCTATCCAAGAGGATTGCAAAATGATGTCACGGTGACCTCAACTTCTCTAATGGCATCGCAACAGCAAGCATGCATCGAAAATGAATTCTACAACGTTGTAGCTAGTAGGGATGATGGAACACTTACCATCACGGATAAACAGACCGGGGCAGTCTTTACAGGACTCAACCGCTTTGTGGATGGCGGCGATGTAGGCGACCTGTACAATTACAGCCCGCCGGCGCAAGATTCGTTGATTAGCGAGCCGATTGACCCGCCTGAGATTGAAGTGATCAACAGCGGGGGAGTACAGGCGACGCTGCGTATCCGGGGAACCTGGCTGCTACCGGCCTCCTGCTCTCCTGATCGCGACGAGCGCAGTTCCAATATGATCGAGTGTCCCATCGTAAGCGAAGTATCCCTGATTCCAGGTGTGCGACGTATTGCCATTCATACTCGTATTGATAACAGGGTTAAAGATCACCGGTTGCGTGTGGTCTTCCCTGTATCATATACAGTAGAGCATGTTGCCGCGGAAAGTACTTTTGAGGTTCGTATGAGACCCGTCGCAGCTCCTCGTCCTGCCGATGTTTCGGATTGGGCGGAAGCGCCGGTCAACACTTTCCCGCAGAAGCGCTTTGTGGATATCAGCAATGGCACAATCGGGCTGGGTATACTCAATCGCGGCCTGCCGGAATACGAGGTCTTGCAGCAAGGCCCAGGCGTCGAACCGGGAGGAATGGCAGTTGCTGTTACCCTTTTACGTTGTGTGGAATGGCTTTCTCGCGGTGACCTCTCTACTCGTCATGGGCATGCCGGCCCGATGGAATTTACGCCGGAGGCACAATGCCTGGGCGAGCAGGCTTTCGATTACGCGCTCGTGCCTCATGGCGGCGATTGGGAGGCGGAGGAGGCGCTTGTGCTGCGCGAGGCGCAGGCTTTCAATATACCGGTCTGGGCCAGCGTGACGGGACAGCACAAGGGAGTGCTGGACTCGCGAGCTTCGCAGGTGGAGGTTGAGCCGCGCGAACTGGTTGTGAGCGCCATCAAGCGCAGCAACGATGGAGAGGGTACAATTGTGCGCGTGTATAATCCTCTCGGCCATGCTGTAGAGGGCAAAATTCTACCTGAGTTTGCCTGCACGCGCGCGTTTGTGACAAACTTATTGGAGGAACGACAGGAGCAAATCTTCTGGAGCGGCGAGGATGGCGTGAGGGGACGCCCAGGAGAAGCAGTACATGTAGGTATACGTGCGGGGGAGATAGTGACCATACTGTTTCAATAGTTGTCGTACCTCTAAGTCCTATTCTGTTGTCTTTGTATCTCTGTTACGCGTTGTATTCTTATGATGAATGTAGGGGCGCACACAGGCATACCATGCGCCCGAAAACTCACTTATGATAACTATTGCAGGCGCTCATACTATGCGCGCTAACTCCTATCGGCTTACGCGTAGGGGCCAGGTGTATCGCGCCCCTGCTTGCTCAGGCGCATAGGAGCCGAGGCTATTCTGAAAGGGACGGTAATCCTGTGATTGCGGATTTTGTTCAGGTTCTTTCCAAAACACAACCATTATCTCTACTGGCCGGTTCTCCCACTCCAACTGCGACGCCAACAGTCGTGACCGGGCCGACAACATCGAGTTCAAGCAGCCTGCTAGATACATTAAATAAGGTACTGGGTATCGTTATCGGCTTCCTGGTCGCATTTATTGTCATCTTCTGGATCAGCTTGATTGTCTGGACGTTCCGCGATATTCGCTCGCGCTCGCAGGACTTCCTGACCCAGATACTGGCAACTCTGCTCGTCGCTTTCTTCTTCATCGGCGGGCTTTTCATCTACATGATCTTGCGCCCGCGGCAGACGCTGGCGGAGATTTACGAACGCCAGTTGGAAGAAGAATCGCTGCTGGCCGAAATGACCGAGCGCCAGACCTGCAATAACTGCCACGCGCGCGTCGAGTCGGATTTCCAGATCTGCCCTTCCTGCGGCCAGAAACTCAAGCGCCCCTGCCCCAAGTGCGAGCGCCTGCTCGAACTGCGCTGGGCATTCTGTCCTTACTGCGCCACAAATCTTGCCGGGCCTATGCAAAATATGCCGGGAATGCCGGTCATGCAAGGGATGCAGAGTACGCCAGGAATGCCTATGAGTGGCCAGCTGGGCAACCGCTACTGAAACAATGAGCCGCAAGATATTACGACCTCGCAGGCCAGTTCTTCCCTACCGCGAGGTCGTAATATCTTGCGATGAATTACCCCTACCAAAAGGCCCCCTAATTTTGCTTGTCGAGCGGATTGTGGTATAATAGAGAGGTGAAAGAATATGGTCATATTACCGTGTTTTCTCCGCTCTATGAGAAAACCAATCTAAGGTGTTGAGGTATTTCTACGAGAAGACAGACAGCCCATCCGGGTCCAAACAATGCCTCATCCACCAGAGTTATTATCTCCGCATACAGCTTAGATATGGCTGACAATGTGCCAGTATAAGGTGTATAATATAGAAAATATGTACAAGAAGGTGTTTACAAGGGGCGTATCAAGGCTATGGCAAAAACGAGAGAATCCATAATGGCAGAGCAGATAGACGAGAATAAGAGTGTTCTTAGTAACTATCCTGAACAAAAAACTGGCAACGGCAATGGCGATGGGAAAGTAAACGGCAACGGTAATGGTGGATATAGCGAACAAAACATTCAAATTCTCGAAGGCCTGGAAGCCGTCCGCGTGCGCCCCGGCATGTATATTGGAGCAACCGACCAGCGCGGTCTGCATCACCTCATCTACGAGGTCGTCGATAATAGCATCGACGAGGTAATGGCGGGCTACGCCGATACCGTAAAGGTCATCATCCACGCCGACAGCTCGGTAACGATTGAGGATAATGGCCGCGGCATCCCCGTCGAAGAACACCACCAGCGCCCCGGCCTCTCCACGCTCGAAGTTGTGATGACCATCCTGCATGCCGGCGGCAAATTCGGCGGCGGCGGCTACCAGATCAGTAGCGGCCTGCATGGTGTCGGCGTTTCCGTCGTCAACGCGCTTTCCGAATGGTGCCAGGTCGATGTCAAACGCGGTGGTATCCTGTACCGCCAGCGCTACGAGCGCGGTGTAGCGGTCACGCCACTGATGGAAGTGGACCTCGTTGAAGAAGACGATACCGGTACGATCACGTCGTTCCTGCCTGATTTGACAGTCATGGAGACGCGCGACTACAACTTCGACATCCTGGCGCAGCGTTTCCGCGAAATGGCCTACCTGAACCGCGGCATGACCATCTCCCTCAAAGACGAGCGTACCGACCGCGAGGTGACCTTCTACTTCGAGGGTGGTCTCGTCTCGTTCGTGCGCTACTTGAACAAAGACCGCGGGCGTCTTATGGGCCGCCCTGTCAGCACCATTCGCGAGATAGATGGGATCAAGGTCGAGCTGGCCGTGCAGTACAACGATGGCTGGAACCCCACCGAATTTTCGTTCGCCAACGGCATCAACACCGTCGATGGCGGCATGCACATCACCGGATTCCGCAGTGCCCTCACGCGCACGCTCAATGACTACGCGCGCAAAGTGAATTTGCTCAAAGAAAAAGACAGCAACCTGACCGGTGACGATGTGCGGCAGGGCCTGACGGCGGTCGTCAGCGTCAAGGTTCCCAATCCACAGTTCGAGGCGCAGACCAAGGCCAAGCTGAATAACGCCGAAGTACGTCCCATCGTGGAAACTGTCACCGCGGAAATGCTCACCAAGTACCTGGAGGAGACGCCCAGCGAAGCCAAGGCCATCATCGAGAAGTGCTTGCTATCCGCTCGCGCGCGCGAAGCCGCCCGCGCCGCCCGCGACCTGATCCAGCGCAAGAACGCCCTGGACACGACGCTCCCTGGTAAGCTGGCCGACTGTTCCGAGAAACATGCCGACAGATGCGAATTGTACCTGGTTGAGGGTGATTCGGCAGGTGGTTCGGCAAAGTCTGGTCGCGACCGCCACTTCCAGGCCATCCTGCCGCTACGTGGAAAGATTCTCAACGTCGAACGCGCGCGACTCGACAAGATGCTGGCCAACGAAGAGGTAAAGAACATCATCACTGCCATCGGTGTCGGTATCGGCGAACACTTCAACAAATCCAAGCTGCGCTATGGGCGCATCGTCATCATGTGCGATGCTGACGTTGACGGCGCGCACATTCGCACGCTGCTGCTGACCTTCTTCTTCCGCTACATGGAGCCGCTGATCACCGACGGGCACCTCTACATTGCGCAGCCGCCGCTCTACCACGTCAAAACGGGCAAAAACGTTCAGTTCGTCTACAGCGACGAGGAGCGCGATCGTCTGATCGAAGAGTACAGGGCTACGCACAACGGCAAAGAGCCCGAAGTCGGTCGCTACAAAGGTCTCGGCGAAATGAATCCCGAAACCCTCTGGGAGACCACCATGGACCCCGCCCGTCGCACAATCCTGAAGGTGAGCATTGAAGAGGCGGTGGAGGCCGACAAGGTTTTCAACATGCTGATGGGAGACGAGGTAGCTCCGCGCAAGCGGTTTATTGAGAGCCATGCCAAGAGCGCGAAGCTGGACGTGTAGGGGTTGTCGGATTTTAGTCATTGTCACAAATATTTGGCAGGGCCAGATAGTATTTCACAAAAACTGAGTTTGATCGGATCTGTAGAAAGAGGTGGATATAGAAGAGATGCCCTCAGAAGCAGAAATAAGGCAAGAGAATATTGATAAGCAGCTTGCCGAAGCCGGTTGGAGCCGGAATCAGGGGAACGTGGTCACAGAGATGTTCCTCTCAGGAACAGGTAAGGGTATAAGGGAACGTTCCCAGGATTACTTGCCCTCAGCAGGCACTGAGGGAAGCAGGGCATTTGCCGATTATGTGTTGTTGGGCAAGGATGGTAAACCACTAGTGGTGCTGGAGGCGAAACGCGATTCTCGTTCTCCCCTGGAAGGGGAACGTCAGGCTGTCGAGTATGCGGAGCGCATTAGCCAGAAGACTGGCAGGCTCCCCTTTATTTTCCTCAGTAATGGAGATGAAACATATTTCCTGGATAAGGGAAGATATCCGGCCAGAAGGATTAATGGCTTTTTCACACAGGATGACCTGGAAAGACTGGATTTGTTGCGCCAGTACTCACAACCCCTCCATCTGTTCCAGCCAGATCCCTCAATTGTTGAGCGTGATTACCAGCTTCGAGCTATTCAAACGATCATCGATGGCATGAGGTTGAAGCAACGGAAATTTCTGCTTGTTATGGCAACGGGTACGGGTAAGACGCGCACGACTATCGCGCTAGTGCAGATGCTTATACGAGCGAGTTGGGTCAAACGTGTGCTTTTCCTGGCTGATCGGCGCGAACTGGTGAAGCAGGCTGAAGATGCCTTCAAAGATCACGTTCCTGATGAGTCGCGCGTGCGTATCGAGGGCGGAGCAATCAAAGTCGATGGGCGCATTCACTTCGCGACCTACCCCAGCATGATGCAGGTCTTTCCACAGCTTTCAGTATCCAGTTGCTTCAACCGGCGCAGTTCCTCTTCTTGTGGCGTTTGATGCCCACTGCCGACAAGGGCCTGCTGACCCTGATCTACAAAGAGCTTGCACCAGTGATGCAACGTACTATCAGCAATGCCCAACTCGCGCCACTTGCACCTGAGATTTGCCACTCGTGCGCACTAGTTGCACGGCTTCCAGTTTGAATTCCTTGGTAAAGGTCCGCTGTTCCTTTGGCATGCTGCCCTCCCGTTGGAGACTCCTGTCCAGGTTTATCCCCTCTGGGAAAGCTGGTCAAGACCAGAGACCGGATGGTTTAGTTGGCTGGAGATCGAAAGATGGCAAGCAACAGCCGGAACGAACACTTGAGCAGGTAATGTCTCACCTCTTATGTCGCAGCAACGAGAAAGACCGATATCATATGTTTGCCCTCGCCAACCTTTTGCTCCCTTCGCTCGTGTATGTGAAGAACGCAGATGGAACAGGCAAGCACCGTAGGAAGAAAGCACTGACATGGAGCGTTTGAGTGATGAGCAGCTCTTCAGCGATGTTATGGCAGGTGAGATGACTGCTTTGGCCACGCTGGTCGAGCGGTATCAGCAGGCGCTGACTGGATATCTCGACCGGCTGCTCGGCGGGGACTGGGCACTTGCCCAGGACTTTGCCCAGGAGACGTTCTTGCGCGTACTTCGCCAGCACACTGCACGTGGTGATCGCCTGTTCAAACCCTGGCTCTATACCATCGCTACCAACCTGGTTCGCGACCATTTCAAATCGAGTGCTATACGGCTTTCAACGCCTCTGGCGTCTGAACATGAGGATTGGATACCAGACACTGTTCCTGGTCCAGAAGAACAGGCCTTGCGCGGCGAGCAGCGATCCACACTGGTCGGCGCCTTAAACCTGTTGAGTATGGAGTTTCGGGCGACGCTCTGGTTGCGTTTTTACTGTGATTTGAGCCTGCAAGAGGTCGCTGATACGCTGGATATTCCCCTGGGAACGGTCAAATGGCGACTCTCTACTGGATTGCGGCGATTACGGAGTGTTCTGGCAACATCAGCGGACACCTATCTCTAAAGGAGGAGACCTGTGGAGAACAACGATCTCAATGACCTGGAGGAAGCCCTGCAAGAACTGGATGCAGGCCCGGCTGAAATCGCTGCCTGGATGCCCGTTGTGCAACGACTGGCGGAATGGCCTGAGCGGCGCATCACCTCTGCTGACCGGGGGCGCCTATTGTCTGTCCTGGAACAGGCGATGCCGCTGCACTCAGCCGTGCGCCAGGCCATTCGCGAGCGCATGGTGCAGCGCAGCCGGCTGATCACGCTGCTGCACACTGCTCGCGCGCAGGTCAGCGTCCAGCACCCCCCTTTCTGGATATTCAGCCTGCTCATCGTTTTGATCGGGGCAATCGTTGAACTGAGTACCCAGAATCCGCTGACGATTGCCTGGCTGAGGGCGCTCGCGCCCTTGCTGGCTTATCTCAGCGTGACCAGCGCTTTTCGTGGCGTCAGGCTGCATACCCTGGAGTGGGAATTGGCTTGCCCTCCATCTGCGCTCCAACTCATCGTGGCGCGATTGGTCGTAGTGCTGGGGTACGACGTGAGCCTGGGGGTGCTGCTGAGCCTGGTCGGCTGGATACATGGCAATGGAAGCTTCCTTGTGGTGACGCTGTACTGGCTGATGCCGTTGCTCCTTGTCGCCAGCCTGGCGCTGGTTCTCTCGTTATGGCTTTCGATACTGCTGGCAACCGTGCTGGCCTACAGTAGCTGGCTGCTGCTGGTTGTTCTCAGTACAGGCTATCTCGGTATCCTGATGAGCCTCTCCGGGGAGCTGCTTCTGGGTGGGATAGGAGCCGTCATGCTGGCGGTCGCACTCTGGCGTTTCACACTCCAGATTCCACGTCATCTTTTAGTAGCAACGACCCCATGAAACTGTCCGGCTCACAGACCCGTCACGCATCCCAAAAAACGCCTAAGGTATCACTCTCCTTATCAAATAAAATTGAAAAGACGCTGCCCTGTGCAGCACAGAGAAAAGAGGTTACTATGGCTACATCATTAACATCTTCGAAGTCAGTGGGAGCTTCTCCGCTCTCTCCTGCTCGTCATCCAAACTCATTGGTCACAGTGATACGCTGGGAACTGCGCCGGCTGGCTTTTGCCTGGTCTACGTGGCTCATTCCACTGCTGGTCTTTGCCCTTGCCAGTATGCTCGAACTGGCACTCGGCACCAATACTGATCCGCAAACGGTTACGACCGCCTTCGGTGTACGGACCTTTGGTATCGATTGGCTCAGCACCTATGGCCTGTTCCACACGACGCCCACCTACCTCGGTATGGTGATGGCGCTCTTCATCCCTTTTCTCTGTACCGATGCCGTTGCTCGCGATCTGAAGAGGCGCACGCATGAATTACTCATGACGACCGCGATCCCGTCCTGGGCCTATGTGGGCGGGCGCTACCTGGTGAGCTTGCTGATGAGCCTGGGCCTGGCCTGTGTCATGCTCCTCTCGATCATCTCAGTCGCCCTGCTCCTGCATCAGGTGCAGCCTGCCAGCCTCTCTGTGCCGCCGGATCTGTCGAACATTACCATCCTGTGGGCAGTTCTCTTCCTGCCGCCGGTTCTCATTCTGAGTAGCGTCAGCTTCGCACTGGGGACGCTCTGGCCGCGCCTCTCCATGTTTATCAAAGTAGCCCTGCTGCTCCTCTGGTTTCTGAGCGCGCCCATCATCAGTCGACTGCATGTAGGAAATCTGGCCGCCTGGGACCCGACCAGCCAGTTGGTCGCGCAGGCACAGTCGACCGGTCAGATGCTGACTCAACTGGTTCTGCAAACCCAACATGTCAGCAATCAGGTCTTCTTCTCGAAGTTGTACACGCTCGAGCAGCAGCTCCCGGATATGAGGACGTGGATTATTCCTCGCCTGGCGTGGGTTGGCTTCGGCATCGCTGTCGTCATCCTCGCAACGCTCTTGTTCCGTCGCTTCCGCGATATGCGTGCGTAAAGGAGTTACCGTAAAATCACCTATGAGAAAAAACACCAGAGGAAGGATGGAAACAACACATGGAACTCATCATTGAGCAGGTAAGTAAGCAATATCGCACGACATGGGCATTGCGCGACCTCTCATTGCGCTGCAGCCCTGGCATGATCGGGCTGGTTGGCCCCAATGGAGCGGGCAAGACAACACTCATGCGCATTATCGCGACCCTTTTGCAACCAACCACAGGAGCCGTGTACTGGAATGGCAAAGATATACAGAAACATGGGAGTAGCTTGCGACAGGTGCTGGGCTACCTGCCGCAAGACTTCGGCGTCTATCCAGAGTTTACCGGGCGCAAATTTTTGCTGTACCTGGCTGCGATGAAAGGCTTACCCTCCACCCTGGCTCGCCAACGCGTGGAGGAATTGCTGGAACTCGTCAATCTCAAACAGGTGGCGGACCGGCGTCTCACCACGTACTCGGGAGGCATGAAACAGCGCATCGGCATTGCCCAGGCGCTCATCAACGACCCGGAACTCCTGATCGTGGACGAACCCACCGCCGGTCTTGATCCTGAGGAACGCGTGAGATTTCGCACGCTACTGGCGAGCCTGACCGCTTCACGTATCATCCTGCTTTCTACGCACATTGTGGGTGACGTCGAAGCGGTCGCATCCCGCCTGGTGGTGTTGCGCGAAGGACGCATCCTTACTGATACGACTCCTCAAGGGCTCTTAACCCAGGCAAACGGCAAGGTATGGGAAATCACCGTTGATCCGGCGACGGCTCAACGCTTGCAGATGGCAAGCCGGGTGAGTACGATGATTAGCAAGCCCGAGGGCGTGTATCTCCGTCTCATCAGTGCGTCGCGTCCTCACGAGGACGCCCGATCTGCCGAGCCGAATCTGGAAGAAGCGTTGCTTGCTATCAATATGCAAGTTCCCGTTTTGTAGGGAGTCATCACGACAAAACGAGGAGAGAAAACGATGGAAATGCTGAAACCATTTCGCAAAGAAAGGAGAAACGATGAGGCCTATCAACAGACATACGCGAATTGGGAGTACTTCCTGGAGCGCCTGAAATCCTACCTGGAGACGGGGAAAGGCACTCCCGGTTTTCCGCTGTTTCTGTAACACCTCTGGGATGGTGAAATCATCGAGGCTTTTGCTCTCCCGCTAATTTGCTCCCTCCTTGCGCCAAAGAGTGATAAGCCATAACCTGCGGGTAGGGCCTGTTGCCAGGAAGAACCTCTCCGGTGCTTGCGCGCAAGCGCGACCAGGAGAAACACAGCAATAGCCAGGTAGCCGGAATACAACACCCCATGCCAGGGCGTAAAGAAGGTTTCCAGTGCCGGAATGTGATTATGCACCCACCCGTCAAGGGAGATGCCCACCATCAACCAGGTGCAGGGAACAAGAAATGCCCAATCGAAGCCGATGCCTCCGGGCGGAAATTTCGTGATCGTGGTCCGCGTCCCCTCTACAATAGATGCATTGCAATCCATACGTTCCTCATTATTGCATTTTGACAAAGGAAAGGAAAATAGTATGCTGACAAAGAACAATCAAACCCTGAACTATCCTCTGCTAATCAGGTTCCTGATTGTGTGTGGAGCAATCGGCCCACTCCTGTTCATCCTGGTCTTTTTAGTCGAGGATGTCACACGCCCCGGCTACAGCGCCTGGCACAATTTCGTCAGTGAACTCAGCCTGAGCAACCAGGGCTGGATACAAATCGCGAATTTCCTCATCTGTGGAGTACTGGTCCTTTGCTTCGCTTTCGGACTGCGGCAGGTTTTTCGCTCGGGCAAAGGTTCCACCTGGGGTCCGCTGCTGCTAGGCATCTTCGGGCTCTCCCTCATCATCGTCGGCATCTTCGTCACCGATCCGAGCCTGGGCTATCCACCTGGCTCCTCAGGTGGCGTTCAGACCTTGCATGGAACGATCCATGGCATCGGTGCTCCTCTCGCTTTCGGCTCTCTGGCAATTGCCATTTTCGTGTTGGCCCGCCGCTTCGCAAGCGATCCTGCTTGGCGCGGTTGGGCCTCTTACTCGCTGGTCACAGGGATAATACTCGTGGCATCCTTCATCGCCAGCCTCACGGTGGCAGTCCTCGATGAAAAAGGCCTCATGCCTAACGCACCAGCGGGCCTGCTTGAACGCATCGCCATCATCCTCGGCTGGGGCTGGATCGCGCTCCTGGCTATCCGACTCCTGCGACAGATGCCTTTGTCGGTCTCCCCGGTGCATTCCACAGAAGAAGCAGATATCAACACATCTTTGCAGGAAAATGTATGAACTAACCTTTCCAGGAAACACCCACGCGATGCGCAACGAGCTGGTTGAAGAGCTCATCGTTGATCGGGAGGCGAAAGTCATGCGGAAGCGGGCGGGGAGTTCATCAGAGACGGCCAAACCAGTGAGAGGGAGAGCGAAGCAGGCAGCGGAGTGGAAGAAGTAAGCACCAGACGAGAAAAGAGGGCATGAGACTTCCCTCGGAGAAGCCAGCTTGTCCGAGCCGAAGGACGCCCTCGGCGGTCAGGACAGAGTCAAGCCGTCGCCCACTCGAGCGAGGCGGCAAAGGCTGCTGGGACGCCGAACATCCTGATCGTAACTGGCCCATCGGTGGAAACGCGAGCATTGCGGGCCAGCCGCTCTTGAAAGCCGAGACGAGGCCGGCGCAGGAGCAGGAGCACACTCCGTTGTGCGCACAGAAGAAGGTTCAAGCTGATGCCCCCACTCTAAGCGCAGGTTCCAGATCCATTGCGAGATGATCTGCCAGCACTCCTGCCCCCAGGCGCAGTGGCTGCAGCACCGGTCGGGATCCTGTTCTTGATCCTCATCGGAGAGCGCCGGTGCAAAGGCGCCTGTTCCCGCGATTGCCGAAACTGCCGAGCCACTGATAACTATGGGCCTGAGAAACCGTTGTGCGTATCCTAACTACTTCCCCTCGCTTACGGCCTCGGTAGCCAGGTGCGCAGACGTCATCCAACCGGCGAAAGGCCGTAGGCACGTCATTTCCCTGGGGTAAGGCGCGTTGACGGGCAGTTTCCCGCGTGCCATCGATGTCAAAGACCCTCCAGCGGTTTCCCTGCCGATCTATCAACCCTCCCGTTTGCTTGTCGGGTGTCAGCGGGCGGCTCAGCAGGTCATCGAGAAAGAGCGTGCGCAGGGCTTCGACGGTAGCCTCGGTGAGGGCGGCCAAAAAGCGCGAGAGTGCTGAACGAGAAGGTAACCGATTACGCTCAAAGAGCGCCATGAAGGGGATTGCAAAGGGCTGGAGGCTTTCGTAAAATTCCTCCAGTGTGCGCTCGCCGCTGTCTGCTTATTGCCACAAATAGTTGGCAGGGCCAAATCGATTGGACATTGCCGCGTGCCAACGTTGGTTGCACGAAAGCTCGTAAAGAGCAAAAATTGCCCTGTTCTCTATTCTATTCCTGCGGCAGAATCGCGAGATCCCAGGCTTTGATGGCATTTTCTCGCAGCACAAACTTCTGCACCTTCCCGCTCCCGGTCAAAGGATAGGAGGTCACAAATTGGAAGTAGCGCGGGATCTTCTGGTGACTGATCTTTCCCTTACAGTAGGTGCGCAGCTCTCGTTCACTCAGTTGCTCTCCTTGTTTGGGGATAACAACGGCGAGCAACTCTTCACCAAAAAAGGCATCCGGCACGCCCACAACCTGGACGTCAGCCACCTTGGGATGGCGAATGAGGAACTCCTCAATCTCACGTGGAAAAAGGTTCTCGCCGCCACGAATGACTATATCCTTGAGCCGGCCCACAATGTTGACGTAGCCGCGCCCATCCATCGTTGCCAGGTCACCCGTATGTAACCAACCCTCGGCATCAATCGCCTCGGTTGCCTTTTCCGGCATCTTGTAGTAGCCAGCCATCACAAGGTAGCCCCGGCAGCAGAGTTCTCCACGCTCTCCAACAGGAAGAACGCTGCCTGTTTCCGCATGGATGACCTTGACCTCAGTATGCGGCAGCGGTATGCCCACCGTCGCTGCCTTCAGTTCGAATGGATCGTCTGAGAGCGTTGTTGTAATGCCGCACGTTGCCTCGGTCTGACCAAAGCCAATAAAAACATCTGCTCCCATTTGCTTTTTAACCTGCTCCATGAGGGCAACAGGGACAGGAGCCCCGCCCGTACCTATCAGTTGCAGCGAAGAAAGATCATATGTGCTGGCAGCAGGGTGCTGCATAATCGCTGTAATCATGGTGGGCGTTCCTGACAAAAAGGTGCAGCGTTCATGGCTGATGATGCGTAACGCTTGCAAGGGATCAAAAGCCAGAAGGGGATGAAGAGAGCTGCCAGGGCAGAGAGAGCCGAGCGTTCCCGCCACGCACCCCATGGCATGAAAGAATGGCACCAGTACCGCCATGCGGGTATCTTGATTGGCTCCCCACCGCTTCGCAAGCAGACGCGCATTATTGATCAGGGCATAATGTGTCAGCAGTGTGCCTTTAGGAGAGCCTGTTGTGCCGGACGTATAGATGATCATGGCTGGATCAAAAGGCGTGACGGACGTTTGTCGTTCGCTCAGCGCCACGTCGCTGATCTGTTTTCCGCGTATGACCATCTCATCGAAGAGCAGTGGCCAGTCTTCCTCTTGGGATTCATCAACAGGAGGGATACCTAACAGGCATACAGTGCGCAGCAGCGGGAGGCGCTCGCTCATTACTTCGCCTCGTTGGTTGCCAGGAGTAATGAGCGAACGGATCGTTGCCAGGCAATCATGATCGCGTATACGGGCCATGCAGAACAGCGTACGGATATCCCCCTGCTTGAGGATGTACTCGACCTCGCTAGCGCGCAGGACGGGATTGATCGTGACCAGAACCAGGCCAGCTTTGGCCGCGGCCATTTGCAAGAGCGGCCACTGCGGCAAATTAGCAGCCCAGATAGCGATATGATCCCCTTTGTCCAGGCCCAGAGCCAGTAATCCCTTGGCGACGGCGTTGGCCCGTTCATGATAGTCCTGGTACGTCCAGCGAATGTCGAGTGTCGTACCGAACTCAGGATAACACGAGTACACAAGAGCTTCCCGGTCGGAAAAAGCTTCAGCTTGATGGTCTAAAAGATCACCAATGGTGATGTCAAGGAGTTCTATCCCCTCGCTTTCGGCCTGCCAATAGGACAGGCCATCGTTGGTCATTCCCATATTCATCCTCCTGTCATGACTACTTTTCTGTGTCTGCTCCGTACTCACAACGAGCGGGTCTTCTCTTGTACAGAGGACACCGTCTGCCGCTGTTTTTCATGCTCTCCCGTAGAGGAGGCGATAGTGTCTCCTGATACCTCTGGTGAAGCACTCGTTCCTGCCTGATCGCTCTGGCGAGGTGCCCTTTTGAAAAGTACTTTCGCCAGTATACGCGGGCTAAACAGTGCCGTTGGAGGCTTGATCGCCTGCAAAACCTGATAGAGGAGTAACGTTACCTGCGGGTCGAACGTTGAGAGTTCGTGAACGCGACGCGCATAGCGGTTCAGGAGGTTGACGCCGAGGGGTCTGTTCCCTTGCGCCTCAGGATGACGGAAATCTTCGCCCGCCGCTAGCAGCCAGAAGGTATCCACAATCTTCGTGATCTTCTTCTGGAAGCGGCGCGAGAAACCCGTGATATCTCCACGTGGATGACGCTCTCGTTGCCGGTACAGCAGAGTATTGAGCGTTTCTGCTTCCAGGGCCGCTGCCGTCATACCCTGTCCATAGACAGGATTGAAGCTGCACACGGCATCGCCCAGGACCACGAAGCCCTCTGGGAAGCGAGCGAGACGTTCATAGTGACGTCGACGATTGGCAGGAAACTTATGAATGGCAATCGGCGTCAATGGCTCGGCATCTTGAATCGCCTCGTAGAGGTCAGGTTGCGGCAAGCTACGAGCAAAGGCGAGAAAACCAGCCTCATCGTCGGGCGGATAATCCCGTATCCAGCCGATCATCGTCACGATCCAGCGATTCTCTTCGATAGGAGCGAGAACGCCAGCCCGTTTCCCGGCAGGAGGAGTCGAGTAGACAGCCAGGACATCGTGGTCAAAGTTATTGTGTTCGGGGCGGCGGTAGATACGTGTCGCATAGCCGACATTGACCTTGATTGTGTTTTCCTCTACTGCACCATAGCCAAGAGCGGCTAGCCACTGAGGAGTCTGCGAGCCGCGCCCGCTGGCGTCCACGACGAGATCGGCGGAAAGAACTTCTTCGTGCAGTTCACCCGCGCGATGGCGTATCTGAACGCCAGTAATCTGTGTCGCATCATCAGTGGCACAGAGCTTGACCACATCGCAAGCATCGAGAAAGCGCACATTGCTTCTCGCCGCTACCCGCTCGCGCACGTGTCCTTCTAGCAGGGGGCGGCTCTGACTGTAGAATGTGATGCCGCTTCTGAAGCGAGGTTTCCACGCGCCAAAATTATACCAGTGGAAGTCGGCAACTGTATCAATGGCGATGCTTCCATCCTGAAGAAGTGCGGGAAAGAGGTCTGGAAAGAGTTCCTGCATAATAGATGCACCCCTGTGCAGCAATATATGAACATGCCGGCCTTGTGGCACACCCTTGCGAGCCTGCACCTCCTGTGGAAGCTGATCGCGCTCGATTACCGTTACCTGCTCGAAATGCTCGGACAGGACGCGACTGGCCAGGAGTCCTGCCATACTGGCGCCGATAACCACGGCATGCTGGCCGCCGAAGCCGCTTCGTGACGATTGCTGGTTACTCATGAGTTTCTCCCTTCATTTGTGTTCTGTTTTAACATCTTGTCTATCTTCTGGCTCATCCATTGAGCCGCTTGGAAGTAGCAATGAATACCTTTCGTATAACTCTTTCACACACATCTTCATATGGAATTATGTAGATGAACTGATCTACCTCTTTAAAGAGGCCTCGTGGTTCTCGCGTACCAGAACCATTGCTCATAGTCTACCTGATGGAGGGCAGTAACGCATCCGTAGAAATAAAGGATTTTCTGTGTGAGGTACAACAGGTTCGGTTCGAAAATCACCCTATAGAATTGCAGGGAGGCAGAGCAATCCTATGTGCCTTGCAGGCATATGGAAGCAGCCAGGCAGCGAGCGAGGAGAGATCGTGCGCACGATCTCTCCTCGCTCGCTGCCTGGCTCACAAGCCCGTCCTTCACCTCATTTAGGGGAAGACACGACCAATCTTGTTCGCGGTCAACTCCGTGAACCAGAGGTTGCCATCAGAGCCGCCTGTGATTTCAAAGGGCCCACTCGTGGAGTTGGGGAAGGTAAACTCGGTGACCTGACCACTCGGAGTGATGCGTCCAAGCTCGTTTGTGTTGGCTTCGGCAAACCAGAGGTTGCCATCAGAGCCTACCGTAATGCCAGCCAGCTGGACTTTGCTGGTGGGTACCCGATACTCGGTGACCTGGCCGCCGGTGGTGATGCGTCCAATGTTATTCCCAAACTGCTCGGTGAACCATAGCGCACCATCAGGCCCTGGAACGATGTCATACGGAGAACTGTTGGCCGTGGGAATGGAGTACTCGGTAATCTGCCCGCTGGTGGTGATGCGTCCGATCTTGCTCACGTTCAGCTCGGTGAACCACAAGGCTCCATCTGAACCTGCCGCGATACTCCACGGACCACTGAAGGCGTTGGGGAGGGCGTACTCGGTGATTTGGCCACTGGTGGTGATGCGTCCGATCTTGTTGGCCCCGCCGTTGTACTCGGTGAACCACAGGGCTCCATCTGGGCCGGTCGTGATACCCTCAGGTCCACTTGCGGCGGTGGGAATCTTGAACTGGGTAATCGTACCGCTGGTGGTGATGCGTCCAATCTTGTTCGCATTCGACTCGGTGAACCACAGGGCGTTGTCGGGACCAGCGGTGATGTACCAGGTGCCACTGTTGGCCGTCGGTATCTTGAACTGCGTGATCTTGCCACTGGTGGTAATGCGCCCGATCTTGTTCCCTTTCGACTCGGCGAACCAGAGGTTGCCATCGGGGCCTCTCGTGATGCCAACCGGCACGCTATTGGCGGTTTTGATAGTGAACTGCTTGAACTGATTGAACATGGTATTGGCGAGGCCAATCTGACTCGCCCGAAACTCCGTGAACCAGAGGTGGTTGTCTGAGCCGAGGGTGATATTCGTTGGCTGGCTGGTAGCACCGCTCGGAACGGCATACTGGGTGAGGTTGCCAGCGAGAGTGAGGCGTCCAATGTAACCGCTCTGCTCGGCGAACCAGAAGTCACCGTCAGCGCCAAGCGTGATGCCAACCGGACTGCCGTTGACAGCGTATGTCTTGAGGAACTGACCGGAAGGGTTCAAGGACTGCACCTGGCCCGCGTCGGCCTCAGTAAACCAGAGGTTGCCATCAGGGCCGGTAATGATGCTCGCAGGTCCACTATCGGCTGTAGGAACCGCGTACTCGGTGATCTGACCACCGGTGAGATGCCCGATGGCATTGCCGGTATCCTCGGTAAACCAGATACTGCCATCCGTACTCGCCGTGATGCCACCCGGTGAACTGCCAGGAGTAGCCTGGAACTCATAGAGGAAGTTGCCATTGGTATCGATGGCTCCTACCCGGCTCGTGTTGGTCTCGGTAAACCAGAGAGCGCCGTCGTAACCAGCCGTGATTTCCTCTGGAATGCTGTTCGGGGTGGGCAGCGGGTACTCGGTGATCTGGCCACTGGTGGTGATGCGTCCGATCTTGTTGCCGCTGGTCTCGGTGAACCACAGGTTGTTATCAGGACCAACCGTGATGCCTTGCGGATTGCCGCCATTGGGCAGCGGGTACTCGGTGAACTGGCCGGTGGTAGAGATGCGTGCGATCTTGTTGCCTTCAATCTCGGTAAACCAGCTGGCTCCATCGGGTCCTTTGACGATGTCGCCAGGGAAACTGTCGGCAGTGGGAATTTTGAATTCACTGATCGGGCCGGATGCTGCCTGGGCAATGGTGCCGTGCAGGCCCAGCACTCCAAGCAGTGCAACGACAATGAAACTCAGCTTGATGAACTGCATACAAAAATGAGATACTCGCATTGTGTTTTCCTTTCTGAATCTTTTGAATCTTCGCTCAAAAATTTCTTTCAGTAGAGAGACTTTTATTTTCACTGGAAAGAAGTCGTCTCCCGGTTCTCGTCAGTGAGAACCACTGCACATAGTCTACCTGGAGGCGGCCCATAGTACATCTGTAAAAGTAGAGGATTTTTTGCGCGAGGTATTTGGGTTCAGTTCGAGAATTCCCCTGTAGAATTAGAGGGAAGCATGATACTCCCGCGTGCATTATAGGGTTGTGGAAAGTGTCAGAGGGATAGTAAAGGAAGAGAAGTCAGGCGCTAGAGGAGATGCTGCTCGATAGCAGCGCGAGTAGCAGCGGTGCGTGAAGAGACGCTCAATTTGCCACAAATAGACCTCACATACCAACTGACGGTGCCAGAACTCAGGACCAGCTTTTGGGCTATCTGCGCATCGGTCAGTCCCTCTGCCACTAAGCGCAACACCTCTGTCTCGCGGCGCGTCAATTGATTGGGGAAGCGCGTCTTTCCATGGCTGCTCGCCGGTGCAGTAGTCACCTGCCTGGTTAAGGAAACTGGCTCCTGGGCGGTCAGTGCCTGCTGTGGTGACATGGTCCGCCCCTCTTCCAACGCCGCGGTAAAGGCTTTTTCTCCCAGGATGGCGCGTGCGGTGGTTTGTGCCTGCTCGTCACGAGCGTGCATCGCCTGGGGCAGCGACGCGTTCCGATCCTGATGCATTGTTTGGGCAGCCCCCCATAGGCGCGCCGCCCAGGCAGGCTGTCCTTGCGCAGTTACCACAATTGCTAGCGCCTCCAGGCACGAGGCAATTAACCCACGATGTTCCAACGGAATGGCAATGGTCAAGCCTTCCTCATAGAGGGTGTGGGCCTGCACATAATCCTCCTGCAATGCCATCACACTTGCCAGGAAGAAGAACGAGCGGGCAACACTTTGTCGATGCCCCACCTCCTGGTTGATTCGCAGGCTCTCGGTAAAGTGAGAGCTGGCACTGGCCACGTCCCCTTGCTCAAAAGCTACCTGTCCCAGGAGACTATGCGCGTAGGCCAGTCCGCCCTTGCTGTCCGCCTTCCGGCACAGGGCCAGGCCCTCCTCTAATAAGGGCCGTGCTCGCGTATACTCTCCCTGGATAATCAGGTCGTGTGCCATGTAGAGCAACGGCCATGCGATATCTCCTGGGTAGCCCAGCGTCCTCAGGAGCGCCAGGCTCTCCTCAAAGAGTTGAGAGGCTCTGGCATACTCATGCTGGAAAGAGGCTGCACGCGCCAGGACAATGAGGAAGTACGCGGTCCACCAGGGGTGGCCTTCCCTTCTAAGGAGAGCGAGAGATTCCTCGGCCAGGGCGAGGATGTGTGAAGACTGGCGATGATGCAAGGCGACTCCTATCTGAACAGCGAGGACATGGACGATCCCTTTCTGATCTGCGAGCTGCTGGAAGAGGGTGAGAGCCTCTCCACAGAGTTGTTCTGCCCGCACATAATCGCCCTGATATGAGGCGAGCAGAGCCGTCGCCGAGAGCGCTTTCGCCCGCACAGATGCCTCACTCTTCTCTGAGGCCACTAAGACGCGCTCAAGGAAGGTACGCCCTTCATGCAGGCGCCCTCGCACGCTCCAGAATCTCCACAATGCCCAGCCTAAACGCGCCGCCGTCTCAATGCCATTTTCTACCTGCTCGCCCTGGTATTCCAGGGTCCATTGCAGGGCGGCCCGCAGATTCTCCTGCTCTCGCTCTATTATCTCGAACCATTTGCCTGCCTCGGGGCTGAATTGATACAGTGCGGCCTCCTCCGCTAACTGCAAGTAATAGGCCGCGTGTGCCTGCCGCGTCACCTCCAGCTCTCCCTGCTCCTGTAGGCATGCCAGGCCATACTCACGGATCGTCTCGAGCATGAGCAGTCGCGGCTCCTCGGCCTCCATCTCCGTTTGCTGCAACAGGCTCTTGTCGAGCAATGATACCACCCCGTCCAACACCTCCATCCTCTGATGGTTGGCTGTAGCGTCTGCAAGAGATGTAGAGCGCACGCTTTGTGCTACAGCTTCTGCAGCCTGCAAACTGCAACCACCTACAAAGATCGAGAGCAAACGGAAGAGGTGTTGCTCCTGAGTGGTAAGCAGGTCGTAGCTCCATTGCAACGTGTTGTGCAACGTTTGTTGCCGTGCTGGCAGGTCTTGCTTCCCGCCGGTCAGCACCTGGAGCCGGGACTCGAGGCGCTTAAGTAGGGCGTGGGGAGGAAGCAATTTAATGCGAGCCGCGGCCAGTTCGATGGCCAGGGGCAAGCCTTCGAGACGGGCGCAGATAGCCGCAATGGTGCGGGCATTGGCAGCAGTCAACTGGAAGTCAGATCGAATAGCCTGCGCCCTCTGCAAGAAGAGGCTCACCGTTGAAATCTGCGCCAGCTCCTCGTTCGTGGGAAGCTGCCGGAGATCAGGCACGGCCAGGGGAGAGACCATGAACTCGTATTCACCCTGAATACGTAAGGCGGCCCGACTGGTCACAAGCACGTGCAACTGAGGACAGGATGCTAACAGGTCGGCCACTTGTGGAGCCGCTGCCACCACCTGCTCGAAGTTGTCGAGGAGCAGCAGCAGGTGCTGATCGCGCAAATATGCTCGCACTTGTTCGAGCAAGGGGCGATCTCCAGCTTCCCAGAGTCCTAACGTTTGAGCAATGGTCGCCATAACCAGTTTGGGGTCGCTGACCGGGGCCAGGGAGACGAAGCAGACGCCATGGGCAAAGTGATCGAGCAACTCGCCAGCTACCGCCCAACCTAAACGTGTTTTGCCAACGCCGCCCGGGCCAAGAAGCGTCACGAAGCGCACTTGTGGGTCTTGTAGGAGATTACATACCGCCATTACCTCGCGCTTCCGGCCAATGAGTGGGGTAAGTGGAGCCGTCAGGGTATAGGCGAGCAAGGGATCGCGGCGTGCCTGACCAGTACGTAAAGCGCTGATATGGTCCTGGATAGTCGCTGCTCCTTTTCGTGTTTTTCTTCATTACAAGTATCAGGGGTACAGTAAGCAACTGTTACTGGCTAGTATATCATATGCTTAAGGTAAGCCGCAGTAACTTCGACAATAGCAGGGCTTTGCCCATGGTTGGAACAGAAAGTCGGAATAGGAATCTAGCCCAAAGAGTTGAGGTTCTCTCAAAGAGAGCTTAGAAAAGCTCTTCAGACGAGGAGGAAGGTTGTCGAAGTGGACGATGATGGCCCTGGGCCACGCTTTCTGGGAGGGTAAAGTGATATTTCCCCTGCACATTGATATGCTGGAAGCGCAGCGGAGCTAAGCGTTCCACATCCTCCGGTCGAACCTCTTGTCCACTGCGCCGCAGTTCATCGAGTGCATCCTGCATATACCAGGTATTCCAGAGCACGATCATATTGACGACCAGCCCCAGCACTCCCAGTTGATCCTCCTGCCCCTGACGATACCGCTGACGCAGCTCGCCTCGCTGGCCATGAAACACATGCCGTGCCACGCTGTGGCGTCCCTCGCCACGATTCAATTGTGTTTGAATGCGCCGACGATAGTATTCGTCGTCAAGGAAGTTGAGCACGTGCAGGGTTTTGGGAATCCGGCCCAGCTCGGCAATGGCGCGCCCCAGGGTCGTCGGGTGTCCTCCGCGCTGCAAAGCCTGCACCAGCGTCGAGGCATGCACCATACCCACCTTGAGCGATCCAGCTACGCGCAACAGTTGGTGGCAATCAGATTGGGATTGATGCGGTGCAGTGCCAGACCATTTAAGGGGCCATAATCGGCGCTTGGGTCCATGCGCCAAAAGCGGGCATCTTTCAACTCGGCGAGCCTGGGGCTGAACTGATAGCCCAGACTCCAGAACAACCCGAACATAAGATCCGAGTACGACCCGGAGTCGCTCATAATCTCTGTGGGCATGAGGCCACTTTCTTGTTCGAGCAAGGCGAGCGGGAACGACCCGATACTATGCCTGCTAAGGTAGTTCACGGGGAGGCTGTCATGAAACGAGCCGCACAGCCAGCGCTCTCAGATGCTGGTGAGCATGTCCTCACGCACTATGAGCAACGGCTCCGCGTCGAAGAAGACCTGTCGGTTCCCACCATTCGGAACTACCTCAGCGATCTTCGTCAGTTTGCGGCATGGTGCGAAGGAACCTGGCAGCAGGGGCGTGAGGATGCTGCATCCTTTCTCCCCGCAGCAGTCACGACGCCCATCCTCACCGATTATCGGCTGTACCTGCAACAGACCCTCCAGCTCAAGCCAAACTCGGTCGACCGGTCGCTCATCAGCCTCAAGCGCTATTTTGCGTGGTTAGTCACGACCGGGCAACTCAGCTATGACCCGGCCAGGGTGGTCAAGCTGGTGGGAGAGGAAGTCACCCCGCCACGTCATCTCGACGACCAGGAGGAACAGGCGTTGGTTGCGGCAGTGATGGAGACGGGAAGTGCGCGAGACCGAGCCATTCTTGTACTTATGCTGCATACCGGTCTGCGCGCACGAGAAGTCTGCCATTTGACCCGCGCACACATCCGGCTGGGCAAGCGGAGCGGAATGCTCGTCGTACATGGCAAGCGCAACAAGTATCGGGAAAATCCCCTCAATGCGACCGCGCGTGCTGCCCTCCAGGCGTATGATCCGGTCTTGGGCAATCCACTCTCACATGATGCGACCCCGCTGTTTCTCTCGGAGAAGCGCCATGCGCGCCTGACGGAACGAGGATTGGGCTATCTCGTCAAAAAATATGCGGAGCGAGCGAAGCTCTCTGATGTGAGTCCCCATGATCTGCGCCACCGCTTTGGCTACCGCATGGCGACAGCTGTCCCGCTCCACCGCCTCGCCCAACTCATGGGGCATGACTCGCTGGATACCACGATGATCTATGTGCAAGCCACGCGACACGATCTGCAGAAAGAGGTAGAGAAGATCGCATGGATATAAGCAAGACTATTCTCCCACATGCTGTTTTTAGGAATTACACATGTAGAAGTGAGGCGCACCCAACCCAAATTGGTTGCGCTTGAATGAGTACGAAGCCCCTTCGCTCATTTACCCCAGTTTTCTTGCTTTCCGAACAGCTACCAGCTTTTCAGCTTTTCACTCATATTGATCTAAACCGCATTTCATGTTAGAATAAAAGGAGCAGTGAAGAATTTTTCGAGAAAAGCGGGAATTTCTGTGGCAGATCGAAGCATCCAATAGTGATTTCACCCCCTCAGTAATCGTGACAAGTTACTAGAAAGGTGTGATGCCAAATGATCTGGTCGTATGTCCTCGCGTTCTGTAGAGTTGCTATCGGGTTAGTATTCCTCTTTTCTGGCATGGGCAAATTGCGCGACCTCTCACAGTTCCAGCGGACGATTACTAATTTCCGCCTCTTGCCTGCGCAAATGAGTTATCCTACCTCGCTCCTCTTTGTGAGCGCGGAAGTTGCTGTCGTCCTCCTGATTGCTCTTGGAGGGAAGTTCCTCCTTCCAGGCTTTCTGCTTGCACTCCTCCTTTTGCTCATATTTGTTGGTGCGATCATTTCTGTCATCACGCGCCAGATTCAAACTCCCTGTAACTGTTTTGGAAGCAACGAAAAGCCGGTGACACAAGCAGATATCTGGCGGGACACAGCCTTCCTACTCTGTGCTTTTGGTGGGAGTGTCTTGACTCTTGGTCGAATAGGCTTGGAACAACTAGAGCTGCTCATGTGGCTCCTGATCGGCGGGATGGCGATCATTTTTGTGCTGACAGTTGGCTTTTTAGATGACATCGTTCAACTCTTCCGCTAAAGCGCCATCCCTGCAGCGGCAGGCAACGAAAGGAGAAAGCTTATGCCAACGGGATTTCTGATCAGCCTGATCCTTTTATGGATCGTCGTCTTATTGAATCTACTCCTGACGCTCGCCATCATCCGTCGATTAAACATTAGTTCGCGGCAGACAGGTTTGCAGCATGGACAGATGGCCCCAGACTTTACCGCCCAAACGCTCTCTGGAGAAAGCGTGAAATTCCAGGATTACGCAGGACACCCAACAGCCTTCGTCTTTATTTCCACACGTTGCAGCCATTGCGAGAAACTCTTACCCGAACTGGAAGCGCTCGGCCCTCAGGCGATACGTGCAGGTGTTAATCTGGTGCTTGTGTGTGACAATCAGCGTGAGGAAATTCAGGGCTACGCCAGGAAGAACAATATCCATCTCCCTATGTTGATAGCGCCACGCAGCGAGAATCCTTTTTTCCAGAATTATCAGGTCAAGGGCACTCCTTTTTACTGCTATATCGATAACCAAGGCAAGGTGCAGTCAGCAGGTCACCCAAATATGGCGGGAGGAGAATGGAAGGCACTATCCAATAACTGGGTAAAAAAAGCTATCTCTGTATGAATTGATTTTTGGACAACTGCCACGTCATGTGGCTTGTATATGTAGGTTGTGCAATTCACGCGATAATTGGTTCAGATAGTTTCCACAGCACTGAGTCGAGAGGGGCAGAGGGTAACTAGAACAGAGGAGGTGAGCAACAAGGAGAAAAAGTAACACATTCGTAACTGTGGACCCTTTCAACTTTTGGTGCTTTGTCACATTACGCACACAAGGAGAAACCGCATGCAGAACTTCAGTGAACGCCTGCTGTTCATGGTTGATCGTGTCACCGGAAAGCTTGGCTTTCTGACCACGTTACTGGACAGTACTGTGACACGCTTGGCACCCCAAGCTACAGCCATGGCACAGTATTGCCCTCAACTCTGTCACTACGAATGCTCTGGCGTCTGTCAGTACGGCCAGTACGAGTTCGAAATCTGCTCCTATGACTATACTGGTTGTCAACGCGGCGAGACTTGGTCGAACTTACTAGGATGTGACTGCTAGTCGATAAAATGCGCCTTTCAGCATGTAGCGTGGGCATGCGGGATGTGGCTCTTTGAAGTCGCGTCCCGCGTTCGATGGTATCTCCGTATCACTTATCCCATTCTATACTTGTAATAGATGTGAGGAACGGTCTGTATGATATCTTTCGTACTCGTTTGCTGTGCTTGTCTATTGGTCTTGTCACTCGCCCTGGTGCTAACTCGCACCTGTATACTGGTGATCACCGTGAGCACCCAGAGTATGGCTCCTGCATTAGAAGCAGGCGATCGTGTAATCGTCTTGCGCAAATTTTTAGTTCCTCATTTACGCAAAGGCCAGATAGTTATTTTAACTCTTCCTCATAAATCTGAAAGAAACACCAAAAACTCGAAGCCACTCCTCTACATAAAACGCATTGTAGCACTTGGAGGTGAAACATTTGAAGACACGCATATCAGCGCATATAGAAGGACCATTGATACGGAGTTAGATCAGAGGCAATGTACCTGGCATATTCCCTCAGGCTTCCTTTTCGTATGTGGTGACAATCAAAACGGAAGCATCGATTCCCGCATCTGGGGCCCTTTACCCCTGAAAAGTGTACAAGGGATCGTCTTGCTCAAGCTTGCACGAAAAGCATCACAGCCTACCATTACGACTGTACGGCGAGGATTGGCGCTAGGACAGCTAGCTCCGGCTTTCTCGGCCCCCTCTCTCAGCGGGGAAATGATCACGCTGCATCACTATCGCGGACAAAAACTACTTCTCCTCTTTATTGCCGCGCACAAGCTGTGCCGTGCTCACCTCCCCTTCTATCTAAGCCGACTTGCTCATGCTATGGCGACAGGACTGACAGTTGTCTGTGTGAGTGCTGATGAACTGGAGAAAACCCGTGCTTTCAGAGAGGAGTTACACCTCACTGTGCCGATCCTGGTCGCGCCGCGCGAGCAGAATGCATTCCTCGATGACTATCAGGTGTCCCCGACACCTGCATACTGCTTGCTAGATGAGCAAGGGACAGTCCTGGCTGCAGGTTCTCCAAGTGAATACGATCGCTCATGGCAGCAACTGCTCCGATACGAACAAGCAGGACAACTTCAGCAAGATACTTCTCCACGCTGAACATTGAAAGGCAGGAAGCAGATGTGGTCATATATTTTTGCACTGTTCCGGCGACAACCTGGCAAAAGTGTCCTGGCGGGCAGCGGGTTTCTGCTGGCCGCCTGTGCCCTGATTCTTCTGAGCGCCACGACACAAACAACGGTGGTACGAGCCAACCAGATTATCAGCCAGAATTGGCGCCCGAGCTATGATCTGGTCGTACTCCCTCCACAGGCGCATCTTCCATCATCAGGCGTGATCCCAAGTGATTTCCTGGAAGGATACGATGGAGGCATCAATCTCGCCCAGTACCAGCAGATCAAAAATATACCCGGCATCGCGGTCGCAGCGCCCATAGCATTTGTGGGCTATGTCCAGATGCCTGTCCCGCAAGTGGTCTTCTCGACACAAGCCCTACCGGATGGGTTTTATCAGTTAGCCTGGACCTTGACGGCCTTCAATGGACAGCACCAGATCGTGGAGCGCAGCGAGCGCACGTTCTTCTATCATCTCTCCGCTTGCGACACCGACCCGAATCAGTTGAATTTGACAGTCATCGGAGATGAACTGAATAAGCAAGGCATCCTGCTAGATTGCACCTCGACAAGCGTTCCGTACTCGCAATTCAGCACCGTCGATACCGGAACCTTTCTGCTGGCGGCGATTGACCCGACAGCAGAGAATCAACTGGTTCACCTCGACACCAGTATAACCGACGGACGGATGCTCACGCCTCAGGATACCATTCATCCCAATCCCAATCTAGCCATTGGTACCATCGGGATCTGTCAACCGGACCAGCCACAGCTTCCCTCTTCCGCGTGTTGGATACCCAACCTGGACATCCCGGTCCTCTTTCAGACACAACTCCCCGGTCAGATCACTCTCCAGGGGTCATTTGTCCGCCTTGCGAGCGGGGGGCTTTCCCCTCAAACGGTGGTTGATCACGGGGGCGCAACCTACCTGGCGCACCTGCCTCAACAAGAGACCCTCTACCAGGGCAACGTTCCCCTGGTGCAGAATGACCCGCAGCGCTTTTCTGTCCATCAACTCGTCTGGGATGGGCAGAGTTGGCAGCCGTTCGGGAGCGGTGGCGACCCGACCTCAGCTTCCTTGAAATTCCTGTACGCTGCCTCCGGTCTTACCTACCGGCCAACCACCGCACCTGCTGGACAAAGCGGCCCGGCGTATACCCTCGTCCCCAGTGGTATCCAGGGACCGGAAGCGGCCTTTCGCACTCTGGATCCCCTGCACATCGCTGAAGTGAGCAGACCGAGCGAGCCCTATTATACGCTCGATGCCTATTCGCTTCCCAGTGCGTTCTACTTTTTTGATCCGGTGGGAACCTTCAGCGGCGGGACTCTGAGTGCTGAGTTCAGCAATCCGCTGAACTGGTTGCCGGAGAATACCTATACCTCACCGCCGACGGTGCTGCGCTATGATGCCCAGGGTCATCCGCTGACGCCAACACCTCTGCTGCCGACCACCAACCATGCCGGGTTTCTCCTCCAGCCGCCACTCGCGGTCACCACCTTGAGTGCTGCAGCACAGTTGCGTGGGAATAACATCATCAGCGCTATCCGCGTGCGGGTCAGCGGGGTCAGTGCTGCCGATCCGGCAAGTTGGCAGCGCGTCCGGCAGGTCGCTGCGTTGATCGAGCAGCGCACACATCTGCACGTCCTGGTGACGTTGGGATCATCACCGAGACCGACGCTGGTCTATGTACCGGGAGTCGAGCCTGGGCAGTTGGGCGCGACTCAGAGTATTGCTCCGCTCGGCTGGGTGGAAGAGCGCTGGATTAGCATTGGAGCTTCCATTCTCTATCTCAGCCAGGTCGGGACGACGCAACTCCTGTTGTTAGGAGCCGTGCTGTTGGTGTGCCTGAGCTATCTGGTCGTCGCTTTCAGTGCGCTCCTCGCCGCCGAGCGCCGGGAGTTCGCCATCCTCAGCGCACTGGGCTGGCCGCCCTGGCATCCGGCACGGCTCCTGCTCACGCAAGCGCTGCTGCTAGGGTTGGGAGGAGGCATCATAGGCCTCCTGGTGGCAGTGCTCGTCACCGCCCTGCTCGGAAGCGTCCTGCTCTGGCCAGTAGTCATCGGGACGGTGCCGGCGATGCTCGTGCTGGCGCTGCTTGCTGCACTGTATCCCCTCTGGCAGCTCTGGCATCTTGAGCCGGTGGAACTCTTGCGGGCGGGCGCATCGAATGCAGCGACAAGAGGGAGAAGTCGGCGAGGCTTTTGGTCACGAGTCTTTCCCCTGGTGGCCCTGGCGGTGCGCAACCTGGCACGTGCGCGCCTCCGCACTGTGATGGTAATGGTGAGCCTGTTCTTCTCTGCGATGCTGTTGGTCATCATGGTCAGCGGCACGCTGACGCTGCAACAGACCCTGCAAGGTACTCTGTTAGGGCAGTTCGTACTGCTACAGACGGCAGCGCCGCAACTCGCCGGGTGCGTGTTTGCCGTTGTACTCTCGTTCCTGAATGTGGCGGACCTGTTGCTGCTTCAGGTGCAGGAACGGCAGCAAGAGATCGGACTATTGCAGGCGGTGGGATGGCGAGCAGGCATGGTGCAGAGGCTGTTCGTTCGCGAGGGAGTCATACTAGCGCTGATGAGTACCCTTCCTGGCGTGCTGGTCGCCCAGGGGATACTCAGCCTCCAGCACGCGGCACAGAGCGGTCTGTTGGTGCTCCTGGTGAATCTTGGCGCGGTTTTGCTGCTCTCGCTGACGGCCATCCTGGCGGCTCTCCCTGCCCTACGCGCTATGGGCAGGATGCAGGTCGTTGACATACTCCGAGCTGGATGAGCAGAGGGAGAGAGAACGCATGGGTACAGAACAGCAAGAGACGATGTTACGGGTAGAGTACCTGAACAAAGCCTATGCTCTGCCGAATGGCAGGCTTCAGGTGCTCCGGGATATTCAGTTCCGGGTGCGGCGTGGCGAATTTCTCGCCATCACCGGCCCATCGGGGTCTGGGAAGACGACCCTCCTCTCGTTGCTGGGCGCGCTAGATCGGCCAGAAAGTGGGGAGATCTGGCTCGACAGCATCGCGGACCAGCAGCAGCGGATTTCAGGCGGCAACAGGTGGGATTTGTGTTCCAGCTCTTTTACCTGTTGCCTGCCATGACCGCCTTAGAGAATGTGATGGCGCCGTTGTTGCCCTATCGTCGCAAGCTGGACTCTGATCTGAGGCAGCGCGCGCAAGCGCTCCTGGAGAGCGTTGGGCTGGGAGGCCGCCTGAATCATCCACCAGCGCGGCTCTCAGGGGGAGAACAACAGCGGGTGGCGATTGCCCGCGCCCTCATCAATCGGCCAAAACTTGTCCTGGCGGATGAGCCGACAGGCAATCTCGACCCGGCGACCGGTGCAGAGGTGCTGAAGATCTTCCGCGACATGCAGCGTACTGGCGGTCAGACACTAATTATGGTGACACATGAGGAACAGCTTGCGGCACTGGCAGATGAGCGTTTGCAACTGGCACAATTGCATCACAAGGAGCAAGAGAAAAAGCTGTAGGTTGAACTACTGCTGGGTGTGATCGTCTCCGAAGAGTCCTCTTTCTGTAATCTTTCTCTTTGAGAGAACCCTGACTCTTTTGGGCTATCTTCCTATTCCGACTTTCTGTTCCAACTATGGGCAAAGCCCTAGCAAGATAGCAATCTCACTTCACATTCCCTCGTTTCATCGTTTCACCACTATCACTTGCAATTCACAAGTAAAAATGGTATACTATTCCGTAAGCAGCAAGCACATTTGGAAAGAGTTACGTGGGAGTTTTGCAGCAGGTTTTCCTGGATGGCTGTCACCCTCCAGAGAAAGTGAATGAGGCGAGAGTATGAAACACACGCGCCAGAAACGCTCGGCCTGTCCGATCAACTTTGCCTTAGAGACATTTGGCGATCCGTGGTCGCTGTTGATCATTCGTGATATCGTCTACTTTGGGAAGAAAACCTATGGGGAGTTTTTGGCCTCGGAAGAAGGGATGGCGACCAATATCCTTGCCAGCCGTCTCGCTCACCTGGAACAACAGGGCATTCTGATGAAAAAGCCGTCTGAGAAAGATAAGCGCAAAGATGAGTATGTCCTGACGGAAAAAGGCCTTGATCTCATTCCCGTCCTGGTGGAAATGGCGAACTGGAGCGCCGAATATGATCCGCACACCGGCGCCCCTCCCTCCTGGATTGCCCTGATGAAGGCCGATAGGGAGAACATGATCCGGCGCATTCGTGAGACGGTACAAAGCGGCGGCTCTGTTTTTGTCGGCGAGAAGAGTCTTCTAAGTCAACTGGTCTAGGACGACCGCAAGGGTCTGAAAATTTCCGGTTTTGCGAAGGTCAGGAAGAACAGATATATAGATGATACTTGCAAATTGCAAGTTATTTACGCGAGAAGGAAAGCGTACAACCGGCGTTAAGCGTGGAAGAGGGTAGGCGTACAGGGGTGGTGGCGCTTCCTTTTGCAAGACCGGAAAGGATGAAATACATGGCTACGAGAATCCTCGATCATGATACCGTTCCTCTCTCTCTGTTAGATGAATTGGGTGTAAGACCCAACGTGGCTTCTCCTGCGAAGCAATCGCGTTCAATCACCGCCACCCTGATGTTCCTGATCGGTTGCGTCATGCTGATGATGACCGGCTTTGCCGTGATCATTCCTGTTTTCCCGCAGCGCTTGCAAGCCCTGGGACTGGGTTCTGAAATGCTGGCATTGATGGAGGGAGCTTTTGGATTAGGGATGTTCCTCTTCAGCACGCCAATGGGAACATGGTCTGGTCGCGTTGGTCGCAAACCGATCCTTTTCATCTCGCTGGCCGGTTTTATCGTCACCAACCTGCTGCTGGCATTCGTGAATGTGCCGCTGCTATTCATTCCCATACGCTTTGTTGAGGGTATGTTGCTTTCTGGCTTGATACCTGCCGCGATGTCGATGGTGGGCGATACGGTTCCGCTTGCGAAACAGGGGCGCTGGATAGGTTTTCTCACGACGGCGCAGGCAGTTGGGTTTGCGCTGGGCCCTGGCATTGGAGGCTTCCTGTATCAAACGCTGGGCTTCAGGAGTCCGTTCCTGCTCTCAGCCGGTATCGCCCTGGCGGCTTCCCTGCTGGCCATCTTCATGGTGCCAGAAACCCTGCCGGAACATGTGCGAGTTGAGGCGAAACTGCGACAAATCGGGCGCGGGCCAAAAGCTCAGAAGGCGAAGGAATGGCGTATGACTCGCCTGATCTGGCTCGTAGCTCCATTCCTGGTGATCGATTTCGGGATGATCTTTACCTACCCGTTCGTGTTCCCGCAGTTTCCTTTCTTCTTTGGAAAGGTGCTGCACTACAGCCCGGCGCAATATGGCATGTTGTTTAGCGTCTATGGCATGGCGCTGGCCATCTTCCCACTCGTGCTGGGGAGGCTCTCAGAGACTATGCCGAAAAAGCCGCTCATCGTCACCGGTAGCCTGCTCTTCAGCGCCTTACTGGTATTCATGTTAGTGGCTCCCCACTATCCGCTTTTGATAGCGGGCGCGGCGCTGGCGGGACTGGGTAGCGCCTTCGTCGAACCGGCCATGGGCAGCATCTACCTGAGCGCCACCACCGACGAAAATCGCGGTCAGATCATGGGCATACGTGGATCGGCCATCTCGCTCGCCATCATGCTCGGCCCGCTCACTCAGGCGCTCGTTGGCCTCTGGATCACGCCACAGATCACCTTTGCTACCGGCATCGCTCTGTCGTTAATGATGGCTCTGGTAGCCTTCCTCCTGTTGAAGAATCCTGGCCGGGCAGAACGCGCCTGAGCCAGGAGATACCGGCAACCGGCAAGAGGTGCGGAGCATGTCCGCACCTCTTGCCGGTTGCGTTGTAAATCTACATACCCGGATGCCATATTGCCCTTTGGCATCCTGACCTTCTATGCCTCTCTGAAATCCTCGATCAACAAGGCGTCCTGCCCTGTCTGAACAAGCATTCTCTCATTGGAGCGTTCAAGCACAGTGCCGGGCTGTCCTGGAGAAGCAGTGGGAACCACGCGGGCGCGTCGCACGAGATATGCTTTGCCATCAATCCTGGCAAGCGCTCCCTGGCTGCCCCAGGCGCGTACCTGGTTGCGTAGCTGCACTGCTGAGCGGTTCCAGTCTAGCAAACGCTCGGCCTCGGTAAGCATGGGAGCATAGCTGCCCTCGACAGGCTGCGGCGTACCTGGAATGCCCGCTGCTACAGCCGCAAATGCCTCGGGAAGCAGCAGCCCGCCCAATGTTGGCAATTTAGCGAAAACGCTGTCAATGTCGTCGTCTTCAGAAATGTCCATCGCTCGTTGTACCAGAATTGGGCCGGTATCGAACTGGGCGTCCATGCGGTGGATCGTTATGCCGATTTGCGGTTCGCCGTTCATGATTTGCCAGAAAACCGGTTCGGGGCCGCGATACTTCGGCAGCAGTGCAGGGTGCGCGTTTATGCAGCCCAGGCGTGGGACTTCCAACAATGCGGGAGGTAATTTCCATGGGAAGCCTGCCGAAAAGATCACATCAGGTTCCAGCCCGCGCAGCATAGCAGGCAAGCGCGATATATGATTGGTGACCAGCACGTCCAGGTCGCGACGGATATTGGCGACGATGCGGTGATAGTTTTCATTTGGCCGGCTGCTCGGTCCCGGAGTGGTGACGACCAGTAATAGTTGCTGGCCCATAGCTTCCAGAACTTCCACTATAGCATTGACGAGCGGCGGTGGCTGGTTTGAGAAAAGAACGACGCGCATGGATGGTAGAGAGGATTGCGACATACAAACATCTCCTTGTCAAAAGTAACAACGAAAGCTATTCTTGTAAATGCCGGGCAAACGGGCTTCGTTGAAAAGAGACAAAACGTCCAAGTATCTGTGAGGCTCTGATTCGATGATCGTGACCACGTGCCGTGACAATATAGATGATCCTGTCCATCTCAGGAAGTTTCGTAGCACTATCCTGCTCTTCCTGGAGCTTTGAAATGTCTCCCTGGAAAAGAATCATGCGGATAGTTCCTTCGCGCGCGCAGCACTCGTCACGGATGAATTGCACGCGATCACCCTCAGAATATTCAGGAACGGGCAGTAGCCGCGGACTGAAACCGGCAGGCCACTGCCCTACTCGCTGCCCATGCCGGAAATCGACGGGTTCCCAATCGCCAATCCTGCTATTCCATACCGGCACGCAAACGTCTCTTTCAGTCATACTTTGTCCAACTCACTCGTTCAAATCTTTATTTTACAGAAGAACACCTGAATTGTAGAAAAACAGAAGGAGCCTGTCAAGGGAAACTTGCGGGATTCGTTGGCTTGACATTATACCAACCGGTCTATAGAATAGAAGTGAGAAAGGAGTAGTATCATGGCTTCGACACGCGACCAGATTATTGAAACGACGTGTACGCTGCTGGAGGCGCAGGGTTATCACGCGACCGGCCTCAACCAGATCATCGCCGAGAGCGGTTCGCCCAAAGGCTCGTTATACTATTACTTTCCAAAGGGCAAGGAGGAGTTGACCGCCGCGGCAATTGAACGATCAGGCAGAATTGTCGAACAAAATATTCGTGCCGGCCTGGCAAGCATCAAGGACTCGGCGGAAGCCATCTCAAACTTCGTGCGCTCGATTGCTCGGGGCGTTGAACTATCGAATTTCAGCGCGGGCGGCCCGTTGACTTCGGTTGCCCTGGAAACCGTCAATTCGAGCGAGCGCCTGAATCTGGCCTGTCGTGAGGCATATGGCTGGCTGCGTGATGCCTTCGCGGAGAAACTGGTCGCGGGCGGCTTTACTCCCGAACGGGCGGCTGCACTGGCAACATTTGTTGTATCCGCTATCGAAGGAGGCATCATCTTGAGCCGTACAAACCATAGCGGAGACCCGCTGCGGCAGGTCGCTGCTGAGCTTGGAAACTACCTGCAAGTGGCCTCAAAGGATTGAAGCACGGGTTATTTTGCCTGGCTCTCTGTTTTGTGGTCGTTATACCAACTGGTCTATATAGTAGCACAATGAAAAGGAGACACAAAGGATGAAACTGGCAATTTTTGGCGCGACCGGGCATACCGGGAGGCCATTGGTGGAGCAGGCATTGAAGGCCGGCAATGAGGTGGTCGTGCTGGTGCGCAATCCAGCGAAACTTACTGTACAGAATCCTAAGCTTACAGTGGTGCAGGGAGATGTGCTGAACCAGGACGATGTTGACAGGGTCGTGCAGGGCAGCGACGCGGTGATCAGCGTGATCGGGCAGACAAAAGATGCGCCCCGGAATCTGATGACGGTCGCGATCACCAATATCATTGCCGCGATGCACAAATATGGCGTCAAACGCCTGGTCAGCCTGACCGGGGCCGGGGTCGACGATCCGCACGACCGTCCAAAACTGCCCAACCACCTGATTAAATTGGCCTTGAAACTGATGTCCGGCCACGTATTGAAGGACGCCGAGAATCATGCTGAGGTGATACGCAAGAGCGACCTGGACTGGGTGATTGTGCGCGGGCCGATGCTCAACGAAGGACCATATACCGGCAGGTATCGCGTCGGTTGGGTTGGCGTCAATACGGGTTCGCGCATTTCGCGCGCCGACCTCGCGGATTTTATCCTCAAGCAGACGACCGACACCACCTACCTGCGGCAGGCGCCGATGGTCAGTGATTAATAGCCAGGTCAAGGGAGAATTTTAGAAAAAAATAGAGTGGCAGCGCTTCTGGTTGCCACACGAAAGGAGTACGTGTTGTATGGCTGTAGAAACAAAAGCATCCGCCGCGCGCAGACCCCCAAAGATCGCTAATAAGATTGCCGCGCTGCTATTGCGCTCGCCCATGCACCGGCTTATGAGCAACTTCCTGCTTTTGCTGACCTTTACGGGAAGCAAAACTGGGAAGAGGTACACGATTCCAATAGGCTATCAGCGCGAAGGCAATATGTTGAGGCTTTTTACCGATCATACCTGGTATAAAAATTTACTGAAGTTTCCGACAGTCAAGGTGCGTATACAGGGAAAAGAGTACACGGGAACCGCTGAGGTGATTCGCGAGGATAAAGAAGTGATTGCTCGCGAGATGGAGGTGTTCGTGCGCCATCTCCCAAACGCGGCCCGTGCTTACGGCGTCAGCTTCGATGAAGATGGAAAGCCCAATCAGGAATCGCTGAGTAACGCTGCTGAACGTTTTGTACTGATACGCGTTCATCTGGAGTAAGCCTGATTTCCGCGGATTACCGATAATCATCTGAGCCACCGCACCTGAGTTGACAAACTTCTGGTTAATTACCAGTGATGTTCTTTATGACTCAGGCTTATTTCTCCGTTCAGGAATTTAGACAGGCAAAGATTGGTTTCCATAGGGTAGAGAGATGCTACGTATCTTGAAAGGAAACCATCATGAATTTAAACGCCAAGGGCTTGAGCCACCTGGGCTTGAGAGTTACCGATCTACCACAGGCGAAACGCTTTTATGTTGATATACTGGGAAGTAAGGTGGTGAGGGAAGTAGAGGGTGCCATACTGATCAATATGTATGGCATTCTTATTGGGCTGTATGGGGCCGATTCGTATCTCGCGCGCCAGGACCGCTTCGATCCGTTTCGCGTTGGCCTCGATCACCTCGCCTTAGCCATAGAGGATGTAAGTCTGCTAGAAAGTTTGCAGAAGGAGTTAGACGCGGCGGGTGTAGTCAACCACGGAGTCGAGGAAGACCCGGAGACACATGACAAGTATATCAGCTTCTACGATCCCGATGGCATCGCGTGGGAGCTGTATTCGATCACGGCTCCTGGCCTGTAATGGGTATTGTAGGGGGCTGGGTTATGCGCTTTGGCACATTACTATGCAATGGGCGAAAGGCCGATCAATCGGCCCTCCACATGGTTGCTGGATAAATGAGTTAAACCCCATTAGTAGAGCTAATATATGAAAGAAACGCCGGAAGACATTGAGCGCCTGCAGGCACTTCTAGATCACAGCATTGAGCGGGCGGGAACTTTCCTGCGCCGCTCGTTTCAGATGCCGGAACACTCGCTCACTGCTTCGGAATTGATCGATTGCTGGCAAGATGTGCGGACCGTCGCGCTGGCAACGGTCACGACGAAGGGCGAGCCGCGCGTTGCGCCGATTGGCTCGCTGCTCTATCGTGGCGATATCTATATTCCGACCGTCGCCACCGCCGCCCGCACGCGCCATATTCAGAAGCGCCCTGCCGTGAGCCTGACCTTATTTCATGAAAATGGACTGGCGATCATCGTGCATGGCTCCGCAACCGTCATCACGCCTGACCACGAGGATTTTGAGACCCTAGAGAACCTTCTGTATGCATCTACCCATACCAAAGCTGGTGAGTGGGGCGATGGCGTCTACCTGCGTATCGAGGCCGATGCCATCTACACCTATAGCAGGCATCCTCATCGTCCGCTAGAGAGCCTTGATCTCCAGATAACCCCCCTCACTTCCGAAGATAGCGCGTGGGTACGACAATTTATCATCGAACACTGGGGTGATGCCATTGTCGTCGCTCACGGCAAGGTCTATCAACCGGAGACACTACCCGGCTTCGTGGCTGTACTGAAAGGAAATCGCGTTGGACTGCTCACCTACTCGCTCGAGGGTGAGAGCTGTGAGATCGTCACGCTTGATAGCACAAAGCCAGGGGTCGGTATTGGTACGCTGCTAATCGAGGCAGCCGCGCGGGTGGCACGTGAGGCAGGCTGCAAGCGACTCTGGCTCATCACTACCAATGATAATCTACACGCGTTGCGTTTCTATCAAAAGCGTGGCTTCAGGCTGGTTGCCGTGCATCGCAACGCGGTTGATGCCTCGCGCCAGCTGAAGCCAGCCATCCCTTTGACCGGCAATGACCAGATTCCCATACACGATGAGATTGAGTTAGAGATACTGTTGTAGGCATTGGGATGCTATTCCTAATAGATAGAGGCAGAAGGCGGACAGTCAATCGGCTGTCCGCTCACTTGTTCAAACCGTCCCGGAGCAGTAATCAGGCAGAGGGCCGGAGAACCTGTCGGAGTGAATCAGTTGCGCCAGGCAGCGCAGCCCCTCTACCAGCCGCGGGCCAGGATGTTGCATGATGTTGACGTTGATGCGGTACACGTGGCGTAGCTTGACCGCGTCAATGTTGCTCCAGTTGGGCCGCTGGTAGACCTGCGCGGGATTGCCGCCGTAGGCCGGGTCTTCAGTGAGAATGATAAACTGGGGATTGGCGGCGATTATGGCTTCATCCGTCACCTGCGGGTAGCCGCCGTTAGTACTGTCGTCATGGAAGATGTTAATGCCATTGGCATCTTGCAGCAGTTCATCGCCAAATGAGCCACCGCCAAAGACGTAGGGTTTTCCTGGCGTGCTATCGTCCACTTCGAGCAGCACTCGCGGGGCAGTTGTACCTGCTACTGCCTTCTTAATGGTCTGAATTTGCTGCTGTAGTTGATTCACAAGTGCTTGAGCGATGTTCCCGGTGAATGTCAGGCGACCTACAAGCAGGATTTGTTGTAGCGATTGAGAGAAATTGGAGAGCGGCAGATCGACGACCTGCAGGCCGGCGTTCGCGAGTTGAGAATCATAATCTTTTGTCTCTCCACCATAGCTGAGTACCAGGTCGGGTTTGAGGGCGATAATCTGCTCGATATTGTATTTTCCGTTCGCGTCTGATACCTTTGGCAGCGATGCAAGCGCGGGCGGATAGGACGTGTAGTAGTCGACGCCAACCACGCGATCTTGTAAATGCAGCGCTCCCAATATCTCGCTGGTGCTTGGGAGGAGTGAAACAATGCGCTGGGGAGCGGTCTTCGGAAAGGCAATCGGCGTACCATAGTAATCAAGCGCCGGCGTAGGAGTTGGATTTGCCTGCGAACCGCTCGTTGTAGCCGTTCCCGATCCACATGCGGCGAGCAGCAGGCATAGCAAACAGAGCAACAAAAGAGACAATCGGAAGGTGAAAGGGCGGGAAAACATCGAGTTGTAACCTCCAAATTACAACGCTCGTTGTCTCTCGCGGCTTTGGAGGTCAACCAGGGACGCATACAGGTGTCTGCAATGAAGTATCAAATCGCTTCACGGTGGCTGTAGATACTGCCCTGGCAGCTCGCTCCTCTTACGCGAAGGATCGTGAGCATAGCTCACTGGGCAGGTCTCCTGGCTTCTGGCTTCAATCGCCGCTCATCCTGCCTTCCCATTCCATTGCGGAACAGTGGCTTTATCTCTTTTCAGTGAGAGGATGAGCGACTCACCAGTTACAGTAGCGCGTGAGACTGCGCCGGAATTGCACCGGCCTTCCCTATTCTGCCTCTATCTCAGGCCACCCGGTGAGAACAAAAGTTATGCTGGTAATATACGCATGGTGCAGCAAGGATGTCAACGGCTCACAGCATGGCTTCCTGGTGCAGCCTCTTGATATCTACCGCCAGACCTGCCACCATCAAGTAGACGCGATCAGCGGCCCTGGCCAGTCGCTGATTGACGTAACCAAGCGTATCGCGGTAGATTCGTCCGAGCGGGTAAGCCGGAACGATTCCCAGGCCTACCTCGTTGGAGACGACGATGAGCGTTTTACCCGCCTGCGCGTTCTGGGTTGCGGCAAGCAGCGCCTCGATACGTTGCATGCATTGTTCATCGAACAGGCTGTTCGTGATAGGCCCTTCCGCGTTTCCCTGATCTTCACGCCCCTTCTCTCCTGGCTGCTGCAACAACATATTTGACAGCCAGAGCGTCATGCAGTCCAGAATCGCCACATTCGCCAGCTTATATGCCTGCTGTAGCGCTCCAGCCAGGTCAAGCGGTTCCTCGATTGTATGCCATTCGTGGGGACGAGATGCGCGGTGGCGCGCAATTCGCTCGCGCATCTCGTCGTCGCCGCTCGTAGCTGTGGCGATGAAGGCGACGGGTTTGCCGCTTCCGGCGGCAAGGCGTTCCGCGAACGCGCTCTTGCCGCTGCGCGCGCCTCCCAATATCAATATCAATCGTGGGGGAATGATGTTTTCGGAAGACATGATGGTTTTTTCTCCTGTCTATTGTTCAGGCAATGCACGCGGGCCGATGAATCGGCGGTGGGCGCGATCAATCGGCCCCTACGGCTCCGCCGTGGGCTGATTGATGGGCCTGTTGCTGAAGTATTTTGTGAAAGCCCTTCATATTCGCAGCATGACCAGTAGTAGCAGGGCCATGATCTCCGCCACTTCCTCGATAGCGCCATAGGTGTCGCCTGTCAGCCCTCCGATGCTCTGAGTTATCCAGAGGCCCAGGAGCAGCGATGTGATGCTGACTGCCACCCAGACGATCAGCCCCAACAATTGACCCACTATGAGTACGATGACAAGCGAGATGATGCCTGCCAGCAGCAGGCGCCTGCCGGTAATCGCCTGCTGGTACGCGGCGCCTAAACCCGTTGGACGCGCGCTGGGAAAGAGACCCAGAGCCACTACCATTGCCCAGCGTGCCGAAGGCAGCGCTATCAACAGCGCCACTGGAAGCGCGGATAATCTTATACTGGCAAGCAGCGCGAATTTGAGCAGCAGAATGCATATTGCGGCAAGTACGCCGAAGCTGCCTGCGCGGCTATCACGCATGATCTCCAGTTTGCGCTCGCGCGTTCTGCCGCCAAAAAGTCCATCGCATGTATCCATCAGTCCATCCAGGTGCAATCCGCCGCTAAGGATGACCAGGGCGACGACCAGTAGCGCTGCCAGAACAAGCTGCGTGCCGAGGGGAGCGAGTAGCAACGTTAGCAACCAGAGGATCAACGCCAGCAGCAATCCCACGACCGGAAAATATTCACAGCCGGTTACGATCTGTGGTTTGCCCTCATCCTTCTCGAAAAGCTGGGCGCTTCCCGGCACAGGCAACAGGGAAAGGAAGCGCGCAGCGGCGGCGAATTCTCTATACTGGTTCAGAAGCACGCGTTTGATACGCTGTAGAGGGTGCTGGTTATCCATGCCTATCTCGTTTTTCGCGTTATGGCCTGATACTGAACGGAGCTTGAACGTTCAGCAAGGCAAGTGTCGCCCGTGGTTCGGATTCTTCGCTGCGCTCAGAATGACAGGTCCCAGGGTCATTGTGTCTCAGAGGCCTGTCATTCTGAGCGCAGCGAAGAATCTCTGAACCGGGCAGGAGATCAATGGCGCTGATTGAGCCGGGATCGAGCCGCAATTGCCACTGGCGCGATAGCGACATTCCCAGCAGGCTGCATAGCAGTATGCGCAGTGGGCCACCGTGGCTAACAATCACTATATCGCCCGGCGGTGATGCATTGTCATGTAGCATAGCTGATAGCGCATCCATTACTCGTCGCTTCAAATGAAACAGTGATTCGCCATGAGGGGGAGCATGATGTTCGGGGTCGGTAAAGAACGCGAGGTGGTCTTTGAACTGTTCCACAATCTGCATATAGGTGAGTCCTTCCCACGCGCCGAAGTCCATTTCGCGCCACTCGGCGGATGCCTTGATCTGTATCACCTGTGTTCTCCGGCTCGCGATGATCTCAGCCGTCTCACGCGCCCTCAGCAGGTCACTGGCGTAAATAGCAACAATGCTCGCTTGCTGCAACTGTTCCGCAATCCAGAGAGCCTGCTCCCGTCCCTGCGCCGCAAGCGGGATATCGCTATGGCCGCAGTACCTTTGCTGTATGTTCCACTCGGTCAGTCCATGCCTCACGAGCCACAGGCGGCGGGCTTCCTGCCCATCGCCTCCTTGCCTTGCAGAAATGTTGTATCGCTCCTTATCTTTTTCCTACTGGACTTCTACCGGCAAGCCATTATAGAATGCACCGGGATATGTGTCAACGAAATAAGGATAACCGTATGAGACAAAAGATACTTGACCGGGCATTAAGCGTAACGCCCCTTGATACGGCGGCGATGGAGCAGGCGCGTTCTCGCCAGCAACAGCTTACAAAACCTGCCGGCAGCCTGGGAAGGCTTGAGGACATCGCGATTCAGATGGCGGGCATCAGCGGACAACCGCTACCGGACATCAAGCACAAGGCCGTTATTGTTATGGCCGCCGATCATGGCGTGGCCAGAGAAGGCGTGAGCGCCTATCCTGCCGAGGTGACGCCACAAATGGTGCATAATTTCCTGCGCGGCGGCGCTGCTATCAATGTCCTCGCTCGCGCAGCCGGGGCAAGGGTAATCGTCGTCGATATAGGCGTGGCAGCCGAACTCGCTCATCCTGACTTGATTTCGCGCAAGGTGACCCCCGGCACGGCCAGTTTCTCCCTTGGACCGGCCATGACAGAGGCACAAATGCTGGAGGCAGTTCAGGTTGGTATCGATGTCTTTGATGAGCAGTTGAAACAGGGCGTCGATCTCGTCGCGACAGGAGATATGGGCATCGGCAACACGACGGCTTCGAGCGCAATCACGTCGGTGCTGCTGCAAGAGCCTGTCGCACGGGTCACGGGTCGTGGAACGGGGATCAATGACGAGCAACTGGCGCACAAGATACAGGTGATCGAAAAAGCTATCGCACGCAACGCTCCCGATCCAGGGGACCCGCTCGATGTGCTGATGAAAGTAGGCGGCTTAGAAATTGCGGGTCTCGTTGGTGTGATAATTGCTGCCGCGTCGCGCCGCGTACCCGTAGTGATCGATGGCTTTATTTCGGGTGCCGCGGCCCTTGTTGCATGTGAACTCAATCCACAGATAGGCGCCTACCTCTTTGCCGGCCACGTCTCGGTGGAACAGGGCCACCGCCTGATTCTCGCGAAGCTCGGCCTCTCCCCGCTGCTCGATCTGCAACTCCGGCTTGGCGAAGGGACGGGCGCGGTGCTGGCAACGAGCATCATCGAGGCCGCCCTGCGCGCGCACCGCGAGATGGCTACCTTCGCTGAGGCTGGAGTAAGCACAAAGGAAGAGGAGTAGAAAATCTATATGCACGTTACCATCATCTGCATCCCTTATCAAGTCGATGTTACTCGTTGGGGATATGCCAACGGGCCACGGGCATTCCTCGATCACGGCCTTATTCCTCTCCTGGAAGCAAAAGGCCATATCGTCGCGCAGCCAGTCTGGATTGAATTGCCAAAGGCCGAACGCACGCGCGATTCGGTCACGAACCTGGGGCGCATCGCTAAGCGAACGGCTGCGGCGGTGCGAGCGGCATTAGCAGAGGATGACGCTTTTGTGCTGGTACTCGAAGGCGATTGCACGCATGCCCTCGGACCCATTGGAGGACTCGCGCAGGCAACAGGCAATCCAGGTGTGGTATGGTTTGACGCGCATGGCGATTTGAATACCATGGAGACGACCACGAGCGGATTCCTGGGCGGCATGCCCTACGCGGTAGCGCTGGGCCTGGACCTGGACGATTGGCGACTGGCGGCAGGATTGGAGCAACCGGTACGGCCAGAGGCGGCTGTATTGATTGGGACGAGTGATCTTGATGTGCCGGAAGTGGAGCTACTGCAACGCTATCCAATCCTGCACATCGATGCAAAAGAGATGATGCGGCCCGGTGTCGGAGCGCGTGTTCGAGCCGCTTTGCGGAGCCGGGCAGGTGCGGCCAATGCCTGGTACCTGCATATTGACCTGGACATAGGAGGGCCGCAGGAAAGTCCAGGCGGATTTACCCCTGCTCCCTACTGGCCCCCACGCGAACATATTCTGGAAGCGGCCCAGGCGACGATGCAGGCGCTGCCTGTCAAGGTGGCATCGCTGGCAGTCTACAATCCGTCAACGGATGTGGATGGGCGCGGGGTACGCTTCGGCCTGGATATGGCAGCAGCACTGTTTGAGTAGGGAAGCAGAAGTTTTGCGCGAAGCAGCGGACTTGTTGCTTGCCAGGGAGGACATCTGGGAAAATATGGTATTCTTCCCTATTAGTTTGCCGTCTCTGATCAGGTGGGAAAGAATAGATTAGTGGCAAACAATTTGATCGTACAGGTTCTTAGCAAAAAGGAGAGTTACTCATGTCATCACAACTGGGCCTTTTGATGCTGCTGGTCAAAGATGTGCCAGGCTCGAAAGCCTTTTACACGGAAAAACTGGGCCTGGAGGTAGTTCCAGAATTTTCGGGGGATGAATTTGTAATGCTGCGCTCGCGCGGCGGGGGAACGAATATTGCCCTGCAGCAGACCACCGGCGAAAGCTATGGCGTTCCGCTGGCGCATGGCGGCATTATTCCAGGTTTTGAAGTCGAGGATGCCGACGCGCTTTACCAGGAGTGGAAGGCGCAGTCCGTTGAGCTTGTTGGTGAGGTCATCGATATCGGAGCCGGGCGGAGCTTCACTGCCAGGGACCCTGAAGGCCACTACATCCAGGTCTATCACCTGTATCCGCAGGTTATCGAGATGCAGAAACAAATGGGCCTGCGCAGCTAGCGTTTGTTTCAATTCCAAACGGGTTCAGGCCCCGGACACACCCGGATGTGTCCGGGGCCTGTCATTTATTGATCTGCTCCGCGAGACTAGAGACATCAATGATTTGCTCCAGTATGTCCAGAGTAGAATCGCTAGAGCCACCGGAGAAGTAGTTTTTCCCACGGTTTGCCGGGCCAGGATCATGCAGGCTGATCCTGTCAACCTGCTCGCTGTCCGAATATTGTAAGACATTGCTTTGCTCTATCCTGCTCCAGCCAGGGATGCTAACCAGGCTGCTACCATCAGGAGACCCCTGCCCCATTTCCGCATCTCCATTTACGATGAGGTTTTTGTTGAGGAGCGGCGCCAGCGTCCTGACGCGCTCGCCAGCCATCTCCCATGTCGCCAATCTTGAGGCCGCCAGCAACAGCCTGGCGCGTACCTTCACCGGAGTGTCTTGTCCCATCGCGAGGGCTGCATCGATCCATTGGTGTGCCTCTTTAACCGGAGGTCACTGCTAAATGTACCTGGAGCTTTTCTTTTACAGGTGAAAAGCAAATCTCTGACATGAGGTAGCACCTGGCGGTCACCAATCATCCTGGTGACCGCCAGTGTATTGAATGCGCCTCTCGATGGCTGTCTCATGGAGCTTTCAGCTGGGTTCAGGCTCCGTTTTATTCCACGAGTTCACGGCCGTATTCTTTGTGGACAACCGTAGAAGCTAAATAGGGTAGCCAGCACACGGTTTGAAGGATTTGTGGACAATCACCAGTGTTCATCTCTGTGATATTTCTTTGTTCTATGATATAGTACAGGAAAATGAACTGACGGAGAGCGTAGGTGCAATATAAGGAGCTGATCTATCGGATTCATGCACGCCAGTCCATGTTTACACGCTCTATTTCTGATGAGTGTGTAGAGCACATCTTACAGCGTGGTGAAGCGATAGAAGACTACCCGCAGGCGTTTCCGTTTCCGGCAAAGCTGCTGCTGGGTTGATGTAACGGACGAGCGATCCATGTTGTAGCTGCAGAAAATAGCAGCAAACAGCAAGTGATTGTCATCACAGCATATGAGCCAACTCTCAAGAAGTGGCAAGCGGATATGAAGACCAGGAGGAGGCAGGCATGAAGTGTGTGATCTGCCAATATGGAGAAACTGAACCAGGAACCACAACGGTCACGCTTACTCGAGATGAGACGACTGTTGTGATTCGTGATGTCCCGGCCCAAATCTGCACGGTCTGTGGCGAGGAATATGTGGATGCAGTTACAGGTAAGCGACTCTCTCAGATCGCGGAAACAGCTGTGAATGAAGGCGTACAAGTCGATATACGGCGCTATAAAGCTGCGTAGATCAGGAAACGGAAAGAGTGGCTGAGCAGGTTTATCTATCCTGTAATGGCTACTTCGTATTAATTTCACGCCTACAGTATCGAGTCTATGGCTATGAAGTAGGGGATACATTTATCGTTTCGGTTAACGTAATACATAGGGAGAGACAGGAGGCATTTCAGAGTCCTGAATGCCTCCTGTCTCTCTAAAAGTCTCCGGCAACGGAACAACTTTATTTATCCTCTACAACAACGCCTGCACTACCCAACCCCTCCCTACTCCACCGTCACCGACTTTGCCAGGTTCCTCGGCTGATCCACATTGCACCCTCGTGCAACCGCCGCGTGATAGGCGAACAACTGCAAAGGGATGATCGCCAGCAGCGGGCTGAGCATCTCTATCGTGGCGGGTACATAAAGAACGTCATCGGCGTGCTGGCGAATGCCCTCGTCGCCTTCCGTCGCGACGGCTATCACGCGCGCGTCACGGGCGCGCACCTCCTGGATGTTGCTCACCACCTTCTCATAGACGTGTGAGGCGGTGGCGATGGCGATCAGGGGGGTATCGGGATCGAGCAGGGCGATGGAGCCGTGCTTCAGTTCGCCGGCAGGCAGGCCCTCGGCGTGAATGTAGGAAATCTCTTTGAGTTTAAGCGCGCCCTCCAATGCCGTGGGGTAGCCGGCACCGCGTCCGATAAACATCATGCTGCTGGCCTTCGACATGCGTTTCGCCAGCGGCGCGATGATATCGCCGGGACTCGCGGCCTTATCCAGTATCTGCTGCACCTGTTCGGGGATGCGCTCTAACGCGGCGAGGATGAGGCGCATTTCTTCCGGCGGCAGCTTTCCGCGCTGCTGAGCGAGGTAGAGGCCAAGCAGGTAGAGGACGGTAACAGAGGTAACAAATGTCTTCGTCGCTACCACACAGATCTCCGGCCCCGCTTGCAGGTAGAGGACGGCGCCAGCAAGGCGCGTGATGGCGCTGGCGACAACGTTGGTGATGGCGATAACGGGCGCTCCCTGCTCGCGCGCCTGCCGGATGCCGACCAGCGTATCCGCTGTCTCGCCCGACTGTGTTACCGCGACGCAGAGCGTTTCCGGCCCCAGGATGGGATCGCAATAACGAAATTCGGCTGCTGTAATTACCTCCACCGGAATGCGCGCCCACTGCTCGATGGCGTATTTGGCGATCAGCCCGGCGTGATATGAGGTGCCACAGGCCACAATCACGATGCGTTGTATCCTGTCGATGATACCCGCCTGCCGCATCTCCTCCAGCTCGTCCAGGTGCAACTGGCCATCTTTGCTAATCCTTCGCAGCAGAGAGCGGCGCAGCGCGTCGGGCTGTTCATAAATTTCCTTGAGTGCGAAGTGCGGGTAGCCGCCTTTCTCCGCCGATTCCACGTCCCATTCAATTGTGATTGGCTCGCGCTGCACGGGCGTGCCATCGATTTTGCTGATCGAGATGCCGCCAGGACGCAGCACCGCCATTTCGCCCTCGTCCAGGATCAGCACTTTCCGTGTGTGCTTCAGAATAGCGGGTATATCGGATGCCAGGAATTGTTCGTCCTTGCCAAGTCCGGCGATCAACGGGCCGCCGCCGTAACGCGCACCAATCAACAGGTCTGGCTGCTCGGAACTGACCACCGCGATGGCATAAGACCCCTGGACGGAGCGCAATGCCAGCCGCACGGCCTGCTCGAGATCATGCTGAGCTTCACCATAGTAGGCGCGTTCGACCAGGTGCGAGAGGATTTCGGTATCCGTTTCCGAGCGAAATGTATGCCCCTCGCGTTCCAGTTCCGCTCTCAGCTCGGTATAGTTCTCGATGATGCCGTTGTGAACGACGGTCAGCACACCGGTGCAGTCGGAATGTGGGTGGGCGTTGATGTCGTTGGGACGACCATGCGTGGCCCAGCGCGTATGGCCGATGCCCAGCGGGCCGGTTCCCGGTCGCGAGCCATTCTCAACGGCGGCGACGAGATTGGAGAGTTTCCCGGCGCGGCGATGTACCGCCAGCGTACCGGTAGAAGTGAGTACTGCGATGCCCGCGGAGTCGTAGCCGCGGTATTCGAGTTTGCTGAGGCCTTCAAGCAATATGGAAGTAACATCGGTGCCCTTCGCGCCGACGTAGCCAATGATACCGCACATGTAGTCGGGTACCCTTTCTTTTCACAGTAGAAGACGACAACAGAGCGAATCAATTATTGGGCTGGCCTGGTATCACCATCCTGGATGATTCCGTTCTGTTTTTTGAACATCTGCTACATCACTGATAGCCTATTGTGCCAGCCGTTGCCGGTTGGGTTTGTCAGCTATCTTCTCAGGGGAATGATGTACCCTGGAGGCTCCCCGCTGAAGGTCCGAACAGCCTCCACCTCGTCAACCGGAGCTTCCTCCTAGAGCCCGGCCCATGCGCTACTTGCCGCGACAACATCCTCATAGGGGCCGATGTATTGCGCCCAGCGCCGATTGATCGGCCTGGCCGGGTATCCGACTATTTTGTCAGACCCATTATCTTGCCCCACATAAAGCATAGTATATACCATACTCACGATTCACTTGAATGAACGGTAACATATTGCTATTTCAGACAAACAAAAGGAACGCAGGCACTCGAATCGGGCAGGCTCAGCACTCAAGTGCCACGGCAAGCGACCTCAAAGCCTGGAAGCGCAGAGCGGATTGCGCTACACTATGCGCTGTCCCTACAACTTTTCGTGCATGGTTACGTATCTGCTTTTGTATGCTTGAGTCTTGTTCGTGCATACGTGGCTCAGGTGATGAAGGGAGTGAACCTTTTGACCGTAGAGGGCTACTAATAAAGCGGTGGGTAAAGTAGCAGGGAATTGATAAAAGCGTTTATCCCTATCGTTTGTCCTTAACTATATGAAGAAGAACGGAGTAGTATGACTGAGACAACAATGGCGATGCCAGGAAGCAGCACTAGCCGGCCGGGCGCCGGAGAAGTCGTCCTGCGCACGCGCAATCTTTCCAAGCAATATGGCAAACGTCTCGCCGTGGATAACCTTAATCTGGAAGTGCAGCGCGGCGAAATCTTTGGCTTTCTTGGCCCCAATGGCGCCGGTAAAACGACAACCATTCGTATGACCCTTGGATTGATCACTCCAACCGCCGGTTCGGTCGAGATTCTCGGACAGGACGTGGCAACTTCCAAAGCGCAAATCCTGCCACGGGTAGGCGCGCTGGTCGAGACGCCTGCTCTCTATACCTACCTCTCGGGCCGCGCCAACCTGCGAGCGGTCGGCTCCGCGTTAGGTGGTGTACCCGCGTCGCGCATCGATTATGTGCTGGAACTCGTGGGACTGCGAGAACGGCAGAAGGACCGCGTTCGCACGTACTCGCTTGGCATGAAGCAGCGCCTGGGGGTTGCACTGGCTTTGTTGCAAGACCCGGATGTACTGATCCTGGATGAGCCTGCCAACGGCCTTGACCCTGCCGGTATCGTTGAGATGCGCGATCTCATGCACCGTCTTTCTGCCGAAGGTAAAACTGTTTTCATCTCTAGCCATCTGCTCACTGAGGTGCAGCAGATCTGCACGCGTGTGGCCATCATCAACCTGGGTAAGCTCGTCACCGAATCCACGGTCGAGAATCTCACGCGCGGCCAGGGAGATTTCGCCGTCACGCTAGAGCGCGCGGCTGATGCGCTCGCGCTCATTCAGAGGCAGCCGTGGGGCAAGGGAGCGCACCTGGATGCGAGTGGCGCATTGATTACCCCCGCGCCCGGCAATCGCGGGCGCGATCTGAATCTGTTCCTGGTCAATGCCGGGTTCGCGCCCGATACGATCACACAGGCAACGCAGGATCTGGAAGAAGTCTTCTTACGCCTGACAGGCAATGGTTCAGGAGGTGTACATTGAGTACAATTATGACAACGGCAGAAACCACGCCGGAAGAATATCTGCATCTGCACAGCGCTACTCCCAGCTTTTTTGGCCTGGTGCGAGGCGAATTCTTCAAGATGTTTCGCCAGTGGACGACCTGGATCCTCCTGGTGCTCTACCTGGGCGTGATCATTTTGCCCTACATCATCGAGTTTACCGCTCCCAATGTGAAGACCGATATTCAAACTCAGCCATTGCATTACTTCTATGACGTGCTGTCGATTGGACTCTCCATCGTGCGCGTCTTCAGTGGCATCTACCTGCTGATACTGGGGGCGCGTATAGTTGGCCTGGAATACCAGTTAGGAACGATTCGCGTCCTCTTATCGCGCGGCGTGGGTCGCCTGCAACTGCTCTTCTCCAAGATGCTGACGGTGGCAATCGTCGCCCTGGGCTTGCTGGTAATCGGCCTGGCGCTCAATTACCTGATGTCGCTAATCCTGGTGGCCGGCGTGACCGGGAATCTGAACGCTTACAGCGCCCTCAATGGGCAGTTCTGGTCGGATGCCTGGACCTATGTCCTGACGATCCTGCTGAACATGGCCGTCACCATCCTGCTGGCGATTGCCGCGTCGGTCGTGGGGCGTTCGCTGTCCTTCGGGCTGAGCGCGGCGCTGGTTTTCTTCCCCATCGACAACATCGGGACGGTTATCATGACGCTGGCCTATCGCGTAACCCACAGCGATTTCTGGTTGAGCGCCACGGCCTACTTCCTGGGGCCAAACCTGAATATAATGCCTACCGCGATCAATGCCAAACTTCAATCTATAGGAGCGACACCGCTCTACTTCGTTGACCAGTCTGGACAGGCGCACGGTATCCTCGTCGATGGGACGCATACCGTGTTTGTGGCAATCGTCTATGGAGTGATCTTCGCCGCAATTGCCATTGTGCTGACATGGCGGCGTGATGTGATGGAGTAAGAAAACTGGCACAAAAAACCTTCATCCTGCCCAGGATGAAGGATTTTTTGTGCTACGCAGAGAGACTGCTTACGAGCAGGGAACCACGTATGGCATTCGATGAATCACATCCGGTTCCTTCACCTGCGTGCGTTCGTACTTATACGAGTTGTTTTTCTTGGGGCTGAGGAATCCTTCTTGTTTCAGTACGTTGACGGCATCGCTTACCGATTTCACATAGACGGGAGTGAATGCCCAGTTATTGGGAAGCTCTATGGCAGGATTGATGGAACGACCGATTGCGCGGTGTTCGGCCTCGATGGTGCAAATCTGGGCTGCCAGTTCCGCCAGGTCCGAGCGGTTCATATCCGCGAACTCGCGAATGGCCGCGATATAGGCCGATTCGAAAGCCGTTTCGAGCATGTCGAGAGTCGCAATAAACTTGTCCAGGTTCTGGAACGTACCCATCCCATTCGGGAAGCTGAAGGTGCCTGTCAACGGGGAGCCACCGGCTTTGACCAGCAGGTCGCGGTGAAGTTGCTCTTCCACAATCGCTCCCTCCAGATATTCAAAGTTTGACCCGCTGATGCCAAGCGTATCGGCGTTAGCGATGCCATTGGCGTAGAATGTCACCGCCAGTTGCTCCGCCGTTGCCGCAACGCTCAGAATGGTGGCAATACTATCGACCGGGCAAGTCGATGATTTTACCGCCGGTGCTGCGTGTGCGGCCGTACCATTGCGCGCCAGCAGGACACCTCCAACTGCCAGGCCGGTTGCTCCTGCCGCACCGGTGAGCGCGCTCTTGAGAACCGTGCGGCGCGATTTCAGGCTAGAGAACGGGGTAATGCCTTCGTTTGATTTCTCCATTGAAACAGATTTTCCTTTCTACAGATAAAATGAACCTGACGACAGTACAACACGATGTCATACTGCCTTCTTTTTTACACTTCCAGGATAGATAAAATCAGAGGAAGTGGACGCACAAGAAGAAGGAGATCATAGGCTGTATAAGAACTGTAGCAGTAATCGTTCTTCGTTGTTCGTCATCAGGTAATACGCCTGGCATAGCAGGTTGGATTGCATTTTTCGGGCCAATACAGTCTAACCTGCTACTATTCTAGTAAAAGCCGGCGTATGGTTACATATTAGGTTACATAATTTTCAAGAGATTTCCCGGTACTTATTCGTTATGGGCAGGCGCCTGTCTCGTCCAAAGGCACGTGTAGTGATCTTCACTCCTGGAGGGGCCTGGCGGCGTTTGTACTCGCTCAAATCCACCATGCGCATCACACGCTCAACCGTCTTGCGGTCAAAGCCCATCGCCAGCATCTCCTCGAAGCTGCGGTCATCCTCGGCATAGGCCTTGAGAATGGGATCAAGTACGTCGTAGGGCGGCAGGCTATCGACATCCTTCTGCCCCGGGCGCAGTTCGGCGGAGGGCGGTTTTTCGATAACCGTTTGCGGAATAACAGGCGTATCTCCGATGCTATTGCGATAGATGGAGAGTTCGTACACCAGCGTCTTGAGCACATCTTTGAGGACGGCGAAGCCCCCGGCCATGTCGCCGTACAGCGTGCTATATCCAACGGCCATTTCGGATTTGTTGCCGGTCGTCAGCACCAGCGGCCCCAGCTTGTTAGAAATGGCCATCAGGATGTTGCCGCGAATACGCGCCTGCAGGTTCTCTCCGGCCAGTCCCAGGTCGCCCTCGCCTAGTGCTGGCCGCAGCATCTTCAAGGACGCGCGGAAAGTCTCTTCGATTGGGATGGTCAGCATCTGGATGCCGAGATTTTCGGCCAGTTGCTGCGCGTCTGTCTTGCTGCCCTCAGATGAGAAGCCGGAGGGCATGGAGACGCCAAGGACGTTTTCGGCGCCCAACGCGTCAACGGCAATCACTGCCGTCAGCGAGGAATCGATGCCTCCCGAGAGGCCGATAATTACCTGTTTGAAGCCGGTTTTGCGCACGTAATCGCCTGTCCCCAGCACCAGGGCGGAATAGATTTCCTGCAGGCGACCCATCTTCGGCTCCATACGCTGTGGACTATCCAGGACAACAGCGCCGTTTTGTGTTGCCGGCGCGTTTTTTTCATTTACAGGAATTATTGGCACCTCGTGTGGATTGGCTGCCAGGCGTTCCTGGCGACGACGCGGATCATGTAGTCTTGAGCGGAAAACGGAGGCCGTGTCGAGGTCAACAAACAGCATATCTTCTTCGAACTCTTTAGCGCGGGCGATGAGCGCCCCCTGTTCGTTGAAGACCATGCTGCCGCCATCAAATACCAGTTCGTCCTGGCCGCCTACCATGTTCAGATAGACCACAATCACGCCGTTATCGGCGGCGCGGGTTGCCAGCATCTCCTGGCGGAAAATGCCCTTGCCGGCATAATAGGGTGAGCCGTTGATATTGATAATGACCTCGGCCCCGGCATATGCCTGCAAGGTCATGGGGCCGGTAGGATACCAGACATCTTCGCAAATATTGATTCCGACATGCACACCATTGATAAGAAAGATAGGCGCTTTCCTGCCCGCCGCGAAATAGCGATTCTCGTCGAACACGCCATAGTTGGGCAGGTAGTGTTTATGATAGACGCCGCAAAGTTCTCCCTCGTGAATAACCGCCGCTGCGTTATAAATATCGTGGTCGCGGTCGACAAAGCCGATCACCGCGGTCAATCCGGGCAGGTCGCGACTCGCCTGAATGAGTTCGTCCAGCTTGCGCAGATTGTCGTCCACAAATCCCGGCTTGAGCAGCAGGTCTTCGGGCGGATAACCCGTCAGCGCCAGTTCCGGGAAGCACACGATATGCGCCCCGGCAGCGTGCGCCTGCCGCATAGAGTCAAGCATGCTTTGCACATTGCCCTCCAGGTCACCCACGGTCACATTGATTTGAGCAAGTGCCACTCGAAGCGGTAGAATATTCATAGGAAGATTCCTTTCTCAGAAAATGACGCGAGGGGGTGCAGGGGTTCTCCCCTGACGGGATTTGGGGTGTCCCCAATCCTCCCCTCCTGTAGATTGATTGAAATCGCGATAAGCGTAAATAGATGAAAGAGGCCAATCCCGATGGACATGCAATTGTACGCTATTCATGTCATACCTTTTGTTGTCTTTGTATACCTGGGGTTTCTGCTCTTCATGCAGCCACCAAAGGAAGTGATCGTTGCCACACTCGCGGGAGGGCTGGTGATGGGTATAATCAATCTGGTTGTCGATCTCATCGCCTACTATGCCTCCTGGTGGCATTATACCGCCAGCGGTCTGCTTTTGCATCTGCCCCTGCCCCTTTATGTTACATCAATTTTGATCTTCGGTGGAGTCGGTTATCTGCTGATCTGGCGCTTCTGGAACACGCGAGCGCGCTGGTTCGCCTGGCTGCTCATTATTGGCATACCGCTGTTCGGCTTTGTGCGTGATCTGCTGGATGCGCTGGTTACACATTCCAGCTTTATTACGTGGGATAGTCCCCTGGCCGGTCCGCTGGATTTTGTTTTGTGGGTAGTGATGTTCTACGCGGGTTTCTTCGTGTTTCGAAGGCTGCTCGTGCCAGTATCCGGCGAGCAGAGGCCGCAAACGAACCCGTAGGGGCCTCTATCACTGTGATGGGGGCTGAACGGCCAGTTGTTGCGCCAGTTCCAGTTCGTAAGTATCTGCCACCGGCAATTGCCGCCAGTACTGGTGAGCGGCAAAGTTGGCGGCCAGTATGACTCCGAAGCGGTCTAGCAAATAGGCATTGGATGCAGCAGGTGTGGTCGAACCATTCAATGGCGTGCCAATGGCGAGACACCCGGCGGAAAGGTCTGATCCGGTGCTAAATTGCCAGTTTACGCCGGTTTCATCGCTGGTAACGCTATACTCTCCGGTCGAGCCAATCTCTTCCTCAGCTGAGAGGCAGGCAAGATCGCCCCGAGAAGTTATCTGCTTGCTAAACACGATGCCAACATGCGGGTTTTTACCATTCCATGTAATGCTGAGTTCAAGCAGGTGGTCCGCGCTGTTGGATTGGTCGCGCGCGATGATGCGCCCATCGATTGTTGCATACGTCCAGGTGGAGTAGATCAAGGCGAGAACATTCCATTGTCGCGCGTCCGTTGCGACCTTAGAAGCAGAAAGTGGGATAGGACAAAACAGGTGACAGGACTGGCAATCCTGTAAGATGACCTGAGTCGCGCAAGTCTGTTGCGAGTTGGGGCCGGCATCCAGGTGGAAGCTCAGTGTAGCCTGCAAGGGCTGCGTCGCGGTTACACTGGTGACCATTTCTTGCAAATCTCCCCCGGTCAGGACATTCATTGCATACTGCTCTCCAGACCGTATGGTGGTGGTGGATTGCAGCTTATCCAGGGCCGCCTGTGTCGCTTGAATCAAAGCAGTTTGCTGGTTATCAGGAAGCATGGCAAGTGAGACATCGAATGAAATCACCCACGCGCTCAGGCCAGAATCGAGATGTACTGCTTGATTGACACGACAGGTATCGGTGGCAAACACGGGGGGCACAGATATGGTACAGCTTTGCTCGTCGAAAGGATAGGCGTCCCAGATGATCACGTGCTGCCCGCGAGGTATGCGAATCGGTGTTTCTCCAATTGCAGGGAGATGGGCAACGGGGTGGTTATCAATAGAAACCTGGCTCCAGGAAGGGATTCCTTCGATGTAGAAAAGATCGATGCCCGGCGCCAGCGTGGGGGTAGGTGTAGGTACCTGGCCGAAGATTCCGGTTTGCAATGAATTGCGGGTGGCAGGCGAGCTTCCGATAATGACGACGATGACCAGCGCTATGATCCCCAACGTCGCGGCAAGGTACAGGTTGCGCCGGCGCGGTGAAAGCTGCCGCAGGTGCATGAGCGAGGCTTCACCACGGCGTTGCAACCATCCAGGCCGCGGGCGAATGATTTCCTCTTCCGGTATATCGATAATCTCGACATCATCCTCGTAAAATTGTTCCCGGTCTCTGTTATTCATGGGACGCTCCCTCAAACAATTTTTGCCCTGTCACTGCTTTACAACGTCCTTACGCCCGTGAAATTTGAGTGATGATTTGTTGAACTAAATGGCGCTCATATGAATCGGCTAAAGGCTGGGAAGCCCAGTAGTTATAAGCCGCCTGATTTCCAGCCACGACCACGCCAAAACGATACAACAGATAAGCGGTCGGAAGGCGTGGTTGCTCAGGAGAATTCTGCTGGGGAATACCTACGGCGAGGCAACCATCCGCAAGCTTGCTTTCTGAGGCAAATTGTTGCCATACAACCGCCTCTTCCACATTCCCTCCGGTCTGACCAAAGTAGCCGTTCATGCCAATCTCTTCCTGTGCTGACTCGCAGATAGGGTTATCGGTGGTAGAGCTTTCGAGGGTACTGATAGGTGCTTTGACATGCCAGTACGTACCATCCCACGTGATCTGTAGCTCAATGAGATGTTCATCTGAAGTATCTGGCTGATTTTGCTCAACAATGTGACCATCCAGTGTCATAAATTTCCAGGTAGCCGCTATCAAAGCCAGGACGTTCCATGGTTGATTGATGGGTGTGGCCGGAAAGGCCTGGTCAGGGGCAGTACAGAATTCCCTGCAATCCTGGCATGACAGAATAACAGACCGCGCCAGGCTGCTCACACATGGCGCATTGGATGCAGAGGCGATATCCAGCTGAAAATTGAGCGTCGCGTGCATTGGCTCGCTGGCAGTAGCCATGTCAGAATCTGATAGTGTATCGATATATTGCTCGCCCGGTTCAACCATAGTGGTCGATTGTAAGCCATTAACAGCCGACTGAGCGGCATTTGCCAGGGCTACAAATTGATCTGGTGGAAGCGAATCCAGGGTTTCAGAGAAGCGTATAATCGCGGCAAAGAAGCCGGATTTCAGCTGCACGGCTTCATCCTGCTCGCAATTATTTGATCCTGCCGTTGGGGGTATGGCTACGATACAGGTTTGCAACAGGAATGGGGCCGCGCGCCATTGCAACACATGCCGGCCCCTTGATAGCTGTAAAGGTTGATCTTTGCCCACAACTGGTAAACGGGCGAGTGTATGACCATCCAGTATCGCTCTTCCCCAGGAAGGGGTTCCCTGGATGTAAAAAAGGTTGGTGCCGGGAAATAGTGTCGGCGTGGGAGTTGGCTGCCGCCCGAAGATGCCGGTAAGTAATGCATTTCGAGTGCTGGCGGAGCCTGCCAGAATGATCAACGCAATCAGAGCCAGGCTAACACTCATCGTCGCTAATTGCAAAAAACGTTGTCGTGGCGAGAGAGGTGGATGGAATAGCCCCCTTAGTAGGGGCGGTGCTTGCTCCGCCCCCGCCCTCACTCGCCTGTAGCCTGGTCTATGGCTGCCGCCAGCCTCTTCTGGCAGGTCCGTTATCTCGACATCGTCATTGTCAAATTGTTCTTGTTCTGTATCATCCATCGGATGTTCCAGGGGCAGAATGAGAACGTATTTACTCTTTGGCTACGAACGCAACCAGGCGACAAAACGCTGCCTCGCCCATATTGAACTTCCAGGGGAAGCAGCCAATCCACAGGCGCTGATCCAGTACTTCATCAATCATACCACCGGCATTTTCCACGTGGAAGACGCCATGAGGGAACAACTGGTAATGCATCAACTGCAGGTCATCATCGGGCCAGATTTCTTCCAAAGGCTTCCCATGCTTTTTGGCGCACTTGGCCGCCAGGTCCGCGCGTACCGTGCGCAAAACGGTGTTCATGGGATGATCCATCGAACTGGCGTCGATGGCAAACCAGGAGATCTGGCGTTTCAAGGTCCAATCCACGAACTCGCGTGTTGGGCCGGGATGCATATTGAAATAGCGAATCTCGTTTGGCTCGCACTCGCCGTACCAGTTGCTCTGATAATATTTGTGGTAGCCAGTATGCACCACCACAATATCGCCCGGCTCAATGCGCAGTCCCGTCTTGCGTTCCCATTCCTCGAAGTGTTCGGACGTATAAATATCAAAGTCGCCCAGGCCCATCGCCTCCAGGTCCACCACCACTCCCGGCCCCACCAGCTTGCTCAACGGAATGCTCCCGATATCCTGCCCATTGGTAATAAAGTGCAGCGGAGCATCCAGGTGCGTGCCCACGTGCAGCGTGGAAGAAATAAATTGTCCGCCCACCTTTTCAAAAGCGGGCCGTTTAATCCACTTGACCGTAGGCCCCTCATAGGTCGCGAACGAGGGCGTATTGACATCCCAGTTCTGCGACAGGTCAATCACCTGCATGTTACTCAAATCAATCGGCTTCATAAAACCTCCTTCAGTAAATAGACGGCGCGGGCGACCCTGAAGGTGCGCCTCCACCACGCTACATTTTTATTTATCGTTAGGATTTGTTACGGCATCGAAAATGATCGAGTCGATCAATTGCTCGACGGGCGCGCGGTCATCGGTAAACCAGACTGTGCTGTAATGCTCTTCTCGTATGTTTCCGGTGGCGATAGCTGCACTTGCCACGTCTTCCAGGATAGGATTGTCCAGGCCCTTCATGTTGGTCGCAAAATTAGAGAGCGCGGTATGCGCGTTCGTACCAATGATGAGGCTGTTCTCGAAACGCTGCGTGTCGATGATATAGACATTCGGGAAGACGGAGCGCATGGTTTGTGCCAGCGCCTCTACCAGGCGAAAATCTTTGTTTGTGCGCCCGGCATTGATGACCGTCGTGCCCGTAGGTGTGAGGTGATCGCGCACCGTCTGGAAAAACTCCTTCGTTGTCAACTGGAATGGCACGTAGGGCTGCTGGTAGGCATCGATAGCGATCACATCATACTTTTTCGCGGTCGTTTGCAGGTAATAGCGCCCATCCTGTACGATCACATTCAGATTCTTCTCGTTCATATCAAAATATTGCCGCCCCAGGCTGACGATGGTTGGATCAATCTCAACGCCATCAATAGGAATCGGCCCATAAGCGGCGGTAAATTCACGTACAGCGGTGCCCGCGCCCAGTCCGATAATGCAGACCTTTTTCACTTGCTGCCAGGTATAGGGTGGATTGTTGAAAAACGGGGCCATCATGAAGTAATCCCAGGGGCCTTCCGTCAGAACTTGATAAGGGTTATAGATCGAATGGATGCCGACGCCCTCGTTCAAAACCAGCTGCGTCTCCTCGCCCACCTGCACGACCTGGATATAGTTGTAAGCCGATTCTCTTTCCGTGATCAGTACACCCCCGCCGTTGCTGCCATCGGCAGGCTTGATCGGCCCGCGTATGGCTAAAATCGAGAGCGTCATCGGGATCAGGAGTAAGATCGAGAGCAAACTTTTGTCTATGCGCCCTTTTCTCGAACCTGGACGCGGCGTCCTGAGCCGCGTGACCACCAGGGCCAGAATCGAGACGAGCAGCAGAGAAACGGCGAAGGTGAAGAAGGTGCGATAAGTGCCAATCGTGGGTATCAGCCACAAGACGGGCAGAAAAGTACCCAGGATGCTGCCCGCGGTAGAAATGGCATAGAGTTGCCCGGCGGTGCGCCCCGACTTGCCTAACTGTTCGATGCGCAAACGAATCGCGAAAGGCGAGACGCAGCCCAGCAGGATCATCGGAATGGCAAACAGCAGAATCACAGCGACCAGCGAGCCATAGAAGACGCCTATCGAATAAGTTGCAAAAGAACTCTGCGACCATAGCAGGATGGGACGCGAGATGAACGGGATCAGTCCGATCAGGAACGAGGCAATAATTGTCAGCGAATAGAGCGTGGCCGGTCGTGGATAGCGGTCGGCAAGGCGACCACCAAGATAGTAGCCGATGGTGAGATAGAGCAAAATGAGGCCGATGAGATTAGCCCACACGAAGAGCGAGGTGCCAAAATAAGGCGCCAGTAAACGCGATGCTGACAGTTCCACGGCCAGCGAACACGCGCCCGCCACAAAGACCAGCAGGATGAGTAACCAGCCCTGTAGCGTGCTACCGGCCGTGGAAGCGATTGTCCCTTCATCTGCCTGGGGTTTGCGAGGGCGGCGAGTGGTAGTGGACATAAGAAAAGCTCTCTTTCTATGCCGTAGGGGACTAGCTTGATCGCGCCCCTGAAAGTTCTGAATTGCAGAATCTGATATTCAAAAGCATATCATATACAGGCAAGCCTTGGCAGGCCTGATCTCTTGGTGATTACCCATACGTTCCCAGGATAAGGGAAGCCCACGTGGTCTCAGGAACGTAGGATTCTTCGCTGCACTCAGAATGACATGTCGAGGGCATGCCCTCGACATGTCATTCTGAGTGCAGCGAAGAATCCGTGCCGCTCTGTCATTCTGAGTGCAGCGAAGAATCCGTGCTGTTGGCTTTATCCCTGGCTCAGGCGCGCGAAAGCTTCTGTACCCATCTTTTGCTCAAGTGTGTTAAGAAAAAGCATGACGGACCCCGCGCCGGGGTCCTGTAAGGATAGGCGCAGGCGTAATGCCCTGGATAGCAACTTCAGAGCCTCGGTGACACGGCCCTGCTCGTAAAGCAGCATCCCCATATTGGTAAGGATCGTCCCCTGGTGAAATTGTTCTTGCGAGCTATGGGCCAGCTTCAATGCATCCACATAATGCTGGAATGCCCGCGCATAATCTTTTTCGTGCTGCGCCAGCAGTCCCAGGTTATGTAATAAAACGCTTTTCAGGTGCGGATCATCTTCCTGTTCGTTCAGTGTAAGCGCCTGCTCGAAGTTAGCTCGTGCCAGCTGCGCTTCTCCCTGTTCGCGGAAGATTTCGCCTTGATTTGCCAGCGTCACAGCCTCTCCGTGGCGATCACTCACCTCGCGCTGAATTGCCAGGGCCTGCTCATAATAAGCCTGGCTCTGTGGATAGTCGCCCACGCGTCCATAGAGGAATCCCAGGTGGCTCCGTACCTGCCCCTCGTCACGACGAGTCAGGATGCCATAGGGCGGTACCATTGCCGTATACAAACGAATCAATGTATTCCACGCACCCCATTGCAGCAGGCATTCGTGCAACCCCTCCGCCTGCATGCACTCATAGGCCTCCTGCCAGCGCCAGCCCAGGCATAAGTGGACAATCCGGGCCAACAACGGTTCAATGTCCTGAAAGCCGCTCCTTGACGCGCGCGGTGGGCAGAGACTTCGCGCGCGTCTGGCGTAAGAAGCGGCTACGCGTATGTGGCCGGCCGCCAGGGCAACTTCCAGCGCCTGCGGATTGTTTGGCGTCAAATCTGGCAGTATCGCAACTCCGAGCGCTGTCGTACTATTCCCGCTACGACGCTCTGTATTATCATCGAGGTAATGAGCCATCATGAATTGCCGCACAAGCACGTGCAAGATATAACGACTAGATTGACCATTTCCCAGCAGGCCGCTTTCAATTGGGAGCTGTTGAACCAGCCCAAGGTTCTCCAGCGCTGCCAGTTCTTGCGCGAAAACATTCTTGCCTGTATTATTCTCATGTATCGCGCTATTTTCCCCCATCATAGCTGCCAGGATGCCATCTATTGCGACCGGTTCGGTGAACAGGCAGAGCGTGCGCAAGAGCCCGCGTTGGACCGGATTGAGAAAATATGCCGCGGCAGCAAGCAGGTTGAGCGTGACCTCTCCGCGCCACATCTGGGCATAATCGGGCGAGTCGAGCAGGTAGCTCAGGGCAAAACCACTCAGGGTAGAGAGCGTGCTGAACAGTACCAGGGCATAGACATGCCCGGCGCAGCGCTGCCAGACGAGCGATAACTGCTGGTGCGTTCCCACAACTCCCCGCTGTTGAAGCAGCGCTACGCCCTCTGGAATGCTTACTCTTGAGACGAGATACGAACGTACCCGCGCGGACTCGCCATTCGTTGAACCGTAGGGTGAATGATGGCTCGTCAAAAGAAAGCGGCTGGCTCCCAGGTCTTCCCGCAGCGCCCGCAGGAAATGCGAGACGGCGCCGCGTCCCACCGGTTCCTGGAAGTGGCCCGCGTCAAGCAAGTCGTCGAATTGATCCAGCACGATAAGAACGCCCTCGCTCGAGTGACGCAGCCTCTCCATAAGCATTCCAATTTGCCGCTCAGCAGCGCTTGCTCCACCTGGCATCCGTGCATCTACTTTCCCATTCTCATTCATTCCCGCGTGTGTTGCGCCATCAAATATGGTATCGAGCCGATCCAGGATAGCTGCGATAATGTCCGGCAATGTGGCATTGGGTCCAATACGTAACCAGACAAAGTGCTGTAAAGGAGATGGCTCTGCCTGTGCCCCGGCCTCCAGTGAACGGTAGACGAGCGCTGCCAGCACTGATTTGCCCGCGCCGGGATCGCCTGTAAGGATTGTGACGCTGGTTCCACGCTCTCTGAGCATACGCAGAACCGTGCGAACCTCGTCGGCCCGCTGCAATATGTGTGGAGGATCGGTGGCAGGAGGTGTTGTTGTGTGGATACTCATCCTTGAGTAGTGATACGGCTGCAAGATCTTCTTTCCCCTTTTCTCTTTATGCATGTATCTGCAGTTCTTCCCCCAAAGCTATTGCATGCAGTATAGCACTATGGCTCTGTTCATTATTCGGTAGTAGCCTGATTATGCTAATATAGGAGATATTGCGCTTTATCAAACCGCGAAATCCATTAAGCGAAGGATCGTTTTATGTTGCGTATCATTTACATGGGAACACCCGAATTTGCCGTACCTCCCTTGGAGGCTCTGATCGAACACGCGGCGCCGGGAAAGGTGCTTCCGGGGGGCTACGAAATCGTCACCGTCATTACGCGCACTGATAAACCTGCCGGTCGCGGCAAAGCAATCGTTTATTCGCCGGTCAAGCAAGCCGCCATAGCGCATGGTATTCCTGTATGGCAGCCGGGATCATTGAAGAAACCGGAGAATATAGCAAAGCTGGCCGCGTATAAGGCAGACCTGTATATTGTTGCCGCGTTCGGCCAGATTCTACCGCAGGCCGTGCTGGATCAACCGAAGTATGGCACGTTGAACATTCACGCCTCCCTATTGCCCAAATATCGTGGCGTCTCTCCCATCTCTGAAGCGATCCTGCAGGGCGACGCGGAAACCGGTGTAACGATCATGCTGATCGACGCGGGCGTCGATACCGGCCCTATCCTGCTCGCCCGCTCTATTCCTATAGCCGAGGATGAGACGACCGGTAGCCTGGCGGATAAATTATCCAGATTGGGGGCCGGGGCGCTGCTCGAAGCTATACCTTTATGGATACAGGGAAAGATTGCGCCGCAGCCACAGGACGAGCAGAAGGCATCGCATACGCATATGCTGCGCAAAGAGGATGGCGAAATAGCATGGGAGCGGCCCGCCGCGGTGCTGGCGCGAGAAGTGCGTGCCTACAATCCCTGGCCCGGCTCCTACACCCACTGGCGAGGCAGGCTCTTGAAAATCATTACGGCGCGTGCCCAGGCACTCGAGCCGGGCGAAGAGGTGGCACCGGGTACCGTCACCTCGCGTAAAGAAGCCGGGCACGAGGTGCTTGCTATCGTTACCGGTTCAGGCTTTCTCGAAGTAGAGCGTCTCCAACCCGAGGGCAAGAGAGCCATGAGCGCGGAAGAATTTCTCCGCGGCTATCCGCAGATCGTGGGAGAGGTATTGGGATAGATCGTAGGGGGCCGATTGATCGTGTTCATCGCCGTGGATGGAGTTTCACAACCAACATCGGTCAACCAGGAAACAGAGCAGCCCAGCATGTCATTCTGAGCGCAGCGAAGAATCTGCGCCCGGAGAGACCGAGATTCTTCGCTGCGCTCAGAATGACAGGGCCGACTTTGGTTGGTAACATTCATCGCTCAGAATGACAGGGCCGATTTTGTTTGGTAATATTCATCGTCGGCCCGCCGCCCGAATTTTATCAAACCATTGCCAGCCTTTACGGATTTCTTCTAATACGTATTGGATTTCGGTCGATTGACCAGCGCTACGATGATCAGCAGCACGCAGATGATGGCAAACCCAATTGCATGCGTCTTGTGGCTATCTGTGGGCGTACCGCTGAATGTGAAAGGGTGATAGACTCCGGGAACAATGTAGTAGATGGCGAGGGCAAGCGCAATAATAGCGATTACTATCGAGCCATAGAATAGCGTGGTTTTGCTCATAAAAATTCAAATTCCTCCCGTGCGTTTAGGCGAATCCTTACAGTCGCCCTGACTTACTCTTTATAGCGTTGATTTTTGTTTTATCCCTTGCAGGACAGGCACATTATAGCAAAGAAGTTGAACTTTTCAAATCAAGATAGCTGATGTAGCCTATACGGATGAACGAAAAACGACCTCAATCGCCGCGGCGATTGAGGTCGTTTTTCGTTCATCCAGAAGAATTACTTTGTCGCCACAGTAGGAGTGCGGGACATGAATATACCTACGACGCCTGCGATAAGAAGAATTGCGCCTACAACAATGCCGGCAATGCCGCGCGCCGGATGCGCGCCAAACATACCAGCTTCAAATAGGATGCCAATCACCAGTGCAATAACGCCTAAAGCAATAACACCATAAAAAAGGACCGGATTCTTCATAGTATTGGATACCTACCTCTTCTAGTTTTTTTATTTTCTGTCCTGGCCCTTCCAGGACGCTACTATTGTAACAAACGTGTAAAGCGATGTTAGCTGCACAATAGAATACCCGGTAGCCATTTTGGGTATTTCTACCGCTAACTCGCTCTATGCAGTACGAAGACCAGCAGGATAAGCGAGACGATGCCAGCTCCCCAGCAGTAGTAGGCGAAAGGATTGAGCCGCCCGGTCTCGAAGTACTTCATCAGGAATTTGGTACTCAAGTAGGCAGCTACCCCGGATAGAACCATGCCAATCCCTACCAGTATCCATGTAGACGCGGATTGACCGAAAAGCTGGGGTACTTCGAGCAAGGCAGCCGCGCCAATGATGGGAGCGCCGAGCAGGAAAGAAAACCGGGCCGCGTCCTCGTGGTTGAGCCTGACGCCAAGTCCCGCTACCATGCTCGACCCGGAGCGTGAGATTCCCGGTATAAGCGCCAGCGATTGCGCAAGACCTACAATAACAGCATCCTTCCAGGTCAGCGAAGAAAGCGGGCGATACTGCGCCTCACGCTCTTTGGGCGTAAGAAATTTACCGTTGACTTCTGAGCGCTGGCGCAAACGTTCGGCGGCAAAGAGGATGGAACCGTTGACAACCAGAAAAGCGGCGGCAATCACCGGAGAGGCAAAGAGTTGCTTCAAGGGGTCCTGCAAGAAAATCCCGATCAGGCCTGCCGGAATGGTTCCGATAATAACCAGCCAGCTGACCCATTCTTCTGTGCCGGTTTTCACTTCTCCGCGCTTGACACTGTTGATGAGGGTCAGAATGACCTGGAGCCAGTCGCGCCAGAAATAGGCCACCAGGGCGATTGTGGTACCAAGGTGCAACGCGACTACAATGGGTAAAAAGCAGCTCTGTCCTCCACAGGCCGTATTTGTTTCGATGTTGGCCCAACCGAATAGACCGGGCAGAATAACAGTATGACCCAGGCTGCTAATCGGAAAAAGTTCTGTCACTCCCTGGAGTAGCGCCAGGAAGATGGTCTGCCAGATATTTAGCGTCATGGATGAGATACTCCAAATGTTACTTATTGGGTCGGATATTTCTGTTCGTCTTGTAGAAACTCTTGATATGTCTTCGCATAAACAAGATGTCCGTCTTTTGTGACCAGGAAGTACAGGTTATCGCTTTTGGGCGGATTGATGGCTGCCAGCAGGCTTGCCAGCTGCGGGCTGCCGATCGGAGTCGGTGGCCAGTACTTATGGGTGTAGGTATTCCATGGGCTATCCGGGGCAATATTCTTGCCAGCATCGTTTAGCGGCGTCCAGTATTTCCCGTCCTTTGGTGGATTTTGCGTATCACGCGCGTATTGTACCGTCGGGTCGGCTCCGAGGAAATTCGCGGTTTCATTTCCGGCAATATAGACCCGGTTCCAGTAGACGCTGGCCACACCTGGCATGTTACTAACGGAATTCACCTCGTGTTCGACAATCGAGGCCAGGATGACCCCCTGGTATAACTGGTACTCTTTCGATGAGCAGTTGCGCTTCGACGAGTCAGGAGCGATGGGAAGGTGTTGCTGGGCAAGCGTGTCGAGATGATTTTGACTCACTTTGTCGTTGAATTCCTTCAGCATGATATTCACCACGTCCCGTGCTGTGCCACTTACCGGTACCAGGTAAGTGTCAGGGAAGAGCAAGCCTTCCATACTGTATTGCGTATGCGTGGTCGTGTCGAGCGTGCATCCCAGGATGGGGTACCTGGATGCATCGGGGAACTGGTTGGGATGCTCAGTATATTTCAGGAAGTCCTGTATCTTGAAATTCGGAAGTCCAGCGTCTGCCACCCGCTGTGCTATCTGCTCTATACGCAATCCTGGTGGAACTGCCACCACCAGTTCATCGGGCTGGGCCTGTAAAAGCTGGTTAATAATGGCGTCAATCGTCATGTTGGTATTGAGGTTGTAGGCCCCCGCCTGCAGGTGTGTATCCAGGCCCTTGATACGCGCCCAGAGACGAAATGCCAGCGCGTTACGGATAAGCCCCTCGGCTTGCAACTGGTCGGCTATCTGGCTGGTGCTTTCACCACTTTGAATGACAAGCGGAATCGTTTTACCGGGACCGGAATCAACCGGTTGGAAAACGTCGGTCACGGTGGTCCATGCGAAGTAGACACCGGCAAAAATGAGTATACCAACTAACAGGACGGCAATGATGGCCCCTCGTGATCCGCGTTTTTTCATAATGATTCATCCTCTGTCTTCTTTGACCGGTGATCCAGGTACTCTTGTAAAATGAGAGTCGCTGCCAGGGCATCTACCCCCGCGTTGCTACGTTTTCTTTTTCTGCTTCCACCATAGCCCTGCCTGCGTCCCCGGCCCCGTTCAGAACGTCTCCCCGTTTCAACCTGGCCGCGTTCGGCAAGCAAGCGTTCAACTTCGACCGTCGAAAAACGTTCATCCCAAAACGTGATTGGGATGGAGATATGCTCTTTTAAACGCTCAACAAAGGCCTGCACGCGCCTTGCCTGCTCGTGAAGCTGCCCATCCAGGCTCACAGGTAATCCAACGACGAGACTCCCGGCATCCGTCTCGCTGATAATCTGCCGGATGGCCTCCCAGGTTTGAGACTCATTCCGAGAAACATGCAATGTCGTATAAGGAGAAGCCAGAAATTCCGTAGCATCGCTGATCGCCACGCCGATCCGGGCCTCGCCGACATCCAATGCCAGTAATCGTGCCATGTCTCGCGTGCTCTCCCTACCGTTGAACGCACGTAAGAAAAAACTCTTTAGCATTCTAACGAAGGAGCGACTGATTTGTCTAGATATCTACCATTAAGGGTATACATATTCTAATAGTCGAGCTAAAAGCAACTTTTCTCATTGTAACTACGTATAGCGGGCGAGTTATGTAACGTTGGTTTCCTCTCTTGCTCTGGCAAAACTTTGTGGTATCATCAATGCAAATATGTGGAGAGGAATCTCGCAGCTTTGGAGCAGATCGAAGCAGTTCTCAAGTACAACTTTGGCCACGATACATTCTGGCCTGGGCAGCGGGAAATTGTCGAACAGGTTTTAGCGCAGCATGATGCTTTTGTCCTGATGCCCACAGGAGGCGGTAAATCGCTCACCTACCAGCTTCCTGCCTTGCTGATGCCGGGCCTGACTATCGTTATTTCGCCCCTGATCGCGTTGATGCATGACCAGGTTGATCGCCTGCAGGCTAATGGCATCGCCGCCACTTTTATAAATAGTTCGCTGGGCACGGCAGAACGTTTGCAGCGGGAGCGCCAGGCGTTGAATGGCGAGCTTAAGCTGCTGTATGTCGCGCCTGAGCGACTATTGAGCGATAGTTTCTTATCGCAGCTCGACGCCATCGAGGAACGTATGGGCATCTCGTTGCTGGCGGTCGATGAGGCGCACTGCGTCAGCGAATGGGGCCATGATTTTCGTCCAGAGTACCGGCAGCTGGGGCAATTGCGCCGCCGCTACCCGGACGTGCCGATGCTGGCCCTCACCGCGACGGCAACCGAACGCGTGCGCGAGGATATTATCACGCAATTGCGCCTGCGCGATCCCTACATTCACATTGCCAGCTTCAACCGCCCGAATCTCTCCTACGAGGTGCGCAAAAAGGATAAGAGTTCCTATAAAGAGCTGTTGCAATTATTGCGCGAGCAGCCCAACGACCCGGTCATTATCTATTGTGCCACCCGCAGCAACGTCGATGTTCTGAGCGAAATGCTCAGGAGCGATGGTATTCACGCGCTGCCATACCATGCAGGCATGAGCAATGAGGAGCGCACCGCAAACCAGAATCGCTTCATACGTGATGACGTGCCGGTGCTGGTTGCCACGATTGCCTTCGGCATGGGCATCAGCAAGCCGGATGTGCGCGCCGTCATTCACTACGACCTGCCGCGCAACCTGGAAGGATATTACCAGGAGTCAGGCCGGGCCGGACGTGATGGCTTGCCCGCGAAATGCATCCTCTTTTTTAACTATGGCGACCGCGTGAGACAAGAATATATCATTGCGCAGAAGAGCAATGAGCAGGAACAGTTCATCGCGCTACAACAATTGCAACAGATGATTGCCTACTGTGAGGATACGGGCTGCCGCCGCCGCGCCCTGCTGGCCTACTTTGGGGAAACATTGCCGCCGGGGCAGTGCGATAACTGCGATAACTGCCAGCGCCAGGCAGTCATGGAAGACCGCACTCGGGACGCTTATCTTTTCCTGTTCGGCGTCGCTAAAACACAGCAGCGTTTCGGCATGCAATACGTCATCAGCGTGCTGCGGGGCGCGAACACGCAGAAGATTCGCGACTATAATCATAACCTGCTTCCCATCTATGGCAGCGGCAAGCATCTGAGCGGCGATGAATGGACGCATATCGGGCGGTCGCTGTTACAGCAAGGCCTGGTGGATGAGGTCGGCGAGTACCATATCCTGCGGCTCAACCCGCTCTCATGGGAGGTCTTGCGCAAGCAGCGTGGCGTCGAGATTCCCAGCCTGCCGCGGAAGAAAAAAAGCGTGGAAACGCGCCCGGAAAAGGCCGGGAGTGCCTCTCCGGCGCCAGAATCGGAAACAGAAGGCCTGTTGCAGCGCCTGCGCACCCTGCGCAAGCACCTGGCGGACGAACAGGACATCGCCCCCTACATGGTTTTCTCGGATAACGCTCTACGAGCTATGGCAGAGCAGCGACCGCAGAGTCGCTCGCAATTCGCCCAGATTCCGGGCGTTGGCAGTCACAAGCTGGATGCCTACTTCATGCTATTCACGGCAGAAATTCGCGACTACTGCCTCGCGCACAACCTGAGCATGATGAACCCGGATGAGGAGCCGCAGCCCGCTCCCGCTAAGAAAAGGGAATACCCTCAAATCGTCAACGCCAATACGCCAACACGCCGGCTGACGCTCGACCTGTACCGGCAGGGCATGAGCGTTGAGGAAATCGCCCGCGCCCGCAATCTTACGCAGGGGACGATCACCGGCTATCTTTCCGAATTTGTCGAGACCGGTGAAATCACCGATATTGATAGGTTGGTGCCACCAGACCGCTTTGAAGTGATCGCCGGTGCTATCCGCCAGCTTGGTGGCGATACCTTGCGCCCGATTAAAGATGCCCTGGGCGAGGAATATTCCTACGACGAGATTCGCCTGGTGCGGGCATTTCTGCGACAATCCGCTAAAACATGATGAGCACGCCTTAATGAATAGTAAAAATCAAAATCGGCCCTGTCATTCTGAGCAGAGCCACCCCTGTCATTCTGAGCGCAGCGAAGAATCCCGGCGTCCGGCGAATCAGATTCTTCGCTGCGCTCAGAATGACAGGGCCGATCCTGGTAGTTTATTTTGATAAGGTGTTCATATTCGCGGGCCGATCAATCGGCCCATCTCTCTCCATGCAACGCCGTCCTGGCGCCTTACGTAATAGTGATGAAAGCACGTCTGTTATTGCATAGATTAACTATGGTCTAGGATGCCCAGAACGAAGTATGCTTGAAAAACAATCCTTCCAGGCGCTATCGCCTCAGATTGAGGGTCGGGCGCGCGCATTGGAGGGTTCGCGCTACCTGATTACGATAGATAAAGGTATTGGCGATGCCGTTGCGATAGGGTTGAGCGTGGTCGATCAAATCATACAAAATGATCCGGCGGCTTACGGAAATATTGATATACTCTGCAACCCATTACAGGCTGAAATATTTGCTTACGACCCGCGCATCAAAAACATTTTCGCGACCGGTATCACCTTTTTCCCCTCGCTTGAGCCATCATCCTGGCTTAAAACAATTTTTCTGGAAAACGAGAAAGCCTCGATGGTTCTTTTTTTGCGCGAGCAGCACTATAAAGGCGTCTTCCCCAGTATTGTAGCGCCGGGCCTCTATCTCGGACTGCACTCGCATATCATGCTGCCCAATATTTTGAGGCTGGCGCAGAACCTGTTGCTACGGCATCATCCGGCGGACGTTTCTTTACGAACATTGGCCAGGCAGATGGTCAATCGCGCTTTTGGCAAGCAGGTATCCGATGCCAGGCTCGAGGAGGAAGAGGTTTTGCTCTACCTTGACCCCGGACAGGTACGTAAAGCCATGCAGGCCGTTACACTGCTTAAAGAACAGGCGAGGATAGACGGGGCTGGGACTTGCCTGCTACTTGTTGCGCCGGACAGCGCATCCGCGGTGACAAGGCCCCCAACGGATCTGCTGGCAGCGGCGTTATCAGAAGCGTTAGCGCAATGCCCCAACCTGATCGTAAGCATTTTACCGAGCTACACCGATACGGCGGCCTCGGAAAACCTGTACTCAGCACTTTCCCCTCGCTTTGAAAAGCGCGTCTTTTTGCTGCCTGCCACTCCCAGAGCCGGGCTGCTTGAAACGGCGGCATTTCTGGATCAGGCTGATATCCTTGTCAGTGGTGATACAGGCATCATGCACCTGGCAGCGGCCACTAAAATGCTGAAACCCGGCTCCGAGCTAGTTTTCCGCCCGCGTAACACGCTGAAGATCATTACGCTCTTCGGCGGCACCAATCCCGATTACTACGGCTACAGCAAACGCACCACCATTATTGGACGAGGCCGCAAAGAGCAGAATGCCTTTCGGCCTGGTTTCGCCAAAGAGGGGTACGATACCCATGGACGCAATCTTTTTGACCACATTGCGCCGCGAGAGGTGGCCGGGGCGATTATGAATCACGCGGGCCGATAAATCGGCGGTGGGCACGATCAATTGGAACGACGCGGGCCGATAAATCGGCACTATGCGGGGAACCAACCAGTGCCAAATTTATTTGTTAAAATCCATCATCGGCCTCTTCACCAGATTTTTCGACAACCCCTCTTGAAACCATCCCTGCTCCTCAGACGAATCCTATTACAGGTGCGTTCCGATAAAGATGACGAAGCATATATCTACATTCACAACGTGAAAGGAACAAACAACATCATGGTACAATTTGGATGGAAAGCAGGACCAGAACAATTCCCACCGAATGAACTACTCGACCAGGCGATTGCCGTCGAGCAGGCAGGATTCGATTTTATCGAGGCAAGCGATCATTTTCATCCGTGGAGTGAAGCAGGACAGGCTCCGTTTACCTGGACATGGTTCGGCGCTGTAGCCGCGCGCACTAACCGCATCAGCATGGGACCCGGCGTTACCTGCCCTATCCTGCGCTACCATCCGTCTATTATCGCGCAGGCAGCTGCCACCGTCTCGGCCATGGCGCCCGGTCGTTTCTTCCTGTGCGTCGGAACCGGCGAGGCGCTCAACGAATACGCGGCGACCGGCATGTGGCCTGGTTACGACGAACGCCAGGAGCGGCTGCTGGAAGCCATACAGCTTATCCGCGCCCTATGGACTGGTGAAGAGATCTCATTTGACGGCGAGTTTTACCTGACGCGCAAGGCAAAGCTCTATACACCTCCGGCTTCAAAGATTCCGCTCTATATCTCCACGCTCGCGCCCGGCAGCGCCGCATTTGCCGGTCAGCACGGCGACGGCTTGATTACAGTTGGCGGCAAGCAGCCCGATCTCTATGCCAATATCCTCAAGAATTTCGAGAAGGGCGCCAGGGAGGCGGGCAAGAATCCGCAGCAGATGCCGAAACTCATTGAGATCAATGTCGAATTTACCGATAATGAAGAGGCCGCCATTCAGAATCAAAAGAAGTACTGGGCGGGTACCTATGTTCCGGCTTTGTTCGACCAGAAGATTTATACTCCGGCCATGTCTGCTCAGAATGGCGAGGTTGTCGGCTCGGATACCATCAAGAAGGCTACATGCATTTCTGCCAATCCCGATGACCATGTCAAGTTTGCGCAGAAGTATATCGACATGGGCTTCGATCAGCTGGTCTTCCATTCAGCTGATCCGAACCAGCGCGGCGTGATTGAGGCATACGGCCAGCATGTGCTGCCCAAATTGCGCTCAAAAGCTGGCGTCGCGTGATCCTTTCTTGAAGAAATGAATTCGGACAACCATATGCGGTTCATAATGAATTTTCACAACCAACACCGGCAATCCGAGTGTTCATAACCGTGTCATTGTGTTCATAACCGTGTCATTGTGTTCATAACCGTGTCATTCTGAGCGGAGCGAAGAATCGGCGCCCGGGGAGACCGAGATTCTTCCCCGTTCGCTCCGCGCAGGGCTTCGGCTCCTGCGCTCAGAATGACATGAAATATTACCCGTTTCCAGACCCTCTTTAACCATTGATTCTCCTCTACTTCCACAGTATGATACAAAATGAGATAATTTAGCACCTGGAGGAAACAGAACAATGGCGACCACTGCTCAGGAACTGGAAACGACGGAGACGACAAAGGCAGCACTACCACCCGGCCCGCCCCGGTTGCCCTATATCGGCAACCTGCTCTCATTGAGGCGAGATCCGCTCGGCTACCTGCAAAAGTTGCAGCGCATATACGGCAATATGGCGACGATCTACTTCATGAAGAATCCCGCCGTGCTGCTATTTCGCCCGGAACACGTGCGCTACGTGCTGGTGGAACATCCCCGCGATTTCTCGAATATCGGCTCGTTCCAGGAAAATAGGGGCGGCGACGATAATTTCGGTAACGAGGGATTGCTGACCATCAACGGCGAAAAACATCGCCAGCAGCGCCACGCGGTACAGCCCGCCTTTCATAAGAAGCGTGTCGAGGGCTATGCCGCGATCATGCAGCAATACACACAGGAGTTGCTCAAGACATGGCAGGTAGGGGATAAGGTCGATATGTCGCGCGCCATGCAAGCATTAACGCTGCGCATCGTCAGTAAATGCCTCTTCAGCATTGATCTGTCAATGCAGCTTGAGCCACTCGGCGACGCCTTCGATGGCGTCATCGGTAGTTCAACCAGCATGGCCGAAGACCTGCTGAATATTCGCATTGACAACCCCGTTACCGGCTATGGCAAACGTAGGGCCGCCATACGCCAGTTGAATATGCTGATCTATACGCTGATAGCGCAGCGCCGCGACGACGAGCGCGATTATCACGATGTGCTTTCCATGCTGATGACGGCACAAAGCGGCGAGGAGCCGGGTACAAAACTGACTGAGAAGCAGATCCACGATCACATCCTGACATTTTTAGCTGCCGGGCATGAGACAACGGCGATTGCCCTGGTGTGGACGTTTTACCTGCTGGCGCAATATCCAGAAGCGCGCCTGAAATTGCAGGATGAGCTTCACTCGGTGCTAGGCGGTCGCGAGCCAACGTTGGAAGACCTGGCGCACCTGCCCTATCTCGATTGGGTGTTAAACGAATCGATGCGCCTCTATCCTCCAGCCTGGATGCAGATGCGCTTCGTTGCGAAGGAAACTGAGCTGGATGGCGTCCGACTGCCCGTTGGTACGATGCTCATTCTCAGCCAGTGGGTTATTCATCGCCTGCCCGATATCTGGGAGGATGCGGAAACATTCAAGCCCGAACGCTGGGACCCGGCAAATGGACAGCAGATTCCGCCGGGAGCATACTTTCCTTTTGGAGGTGGTCCGCGCACCTGTATCGGCATGCCATTGGCACAAATGGAGGCGCGTATTATCCTGGCGAGCGTTCTGCAAAAATTCACGCCACAGCCTGTTTCCGGCTACACTCCTGGTTTCCAGCCGGTGATTACGCTGCGCCCAAAACGGCATTTAGAGGTAACGCTGATGCCCGCGTCATCCGGTGAAGCAAATGCCCAATGGAAGCAGCTTGTTCGCCGTAATGAGCTGGCAGTTCAAAATGGTGTGGAACGTAAAGGATGCAGGACGGCACTATTGGGACTGTTGGGATTGTAGTTAAAAATCGTAAGCATACGCTGAAACCTCGCTTCGGCAACCTTCAAATGAAGTTTTGACGTATAATATCATATGCAGGAAGTAGCAGATGACTTATCAAGATGATGAGGAACCGGACGATGAAGAAATTGGCGGTGAGGGTGAAGACGTAGGCATAGCCCCATTCAATAAGCGATAAAAGGAGGCAAAGGGTTTTATCGCAACTGTTCTGAAACGTCAATACTATGTAGAGTTGAAAAACAAATAATAGTTCGACCGCTCAGAAAGCGATGTTGGTTATGGAAAAGCTCGCAAATTTCCGTTACTACAACAAGAAGGCGCTATTGGCGCTAATTATTACGTATGCCGTCAGCTTATTGCTGATGATCGTGCCCATCGCCCTATTGGGCAATTTCAGTGGTGCCGGCTCAAATCACGTGGACGAAGTGTTGAATGCGTTGATCAATATCGGTATATTGATCTTCATCATTCAGGTCATCTTCGTTATGATATATGACTGGCGCGGAGCTGTTACCCTGCGTGGTTGGACCCAGTCCAGGCTTATGAAGGAAAGCCTGCTGGCGGATTTTAAGATGTTTTATGTCATCCTCTACCTCTTCTTCCCCGAAATTATGCTGCCGATTTACCTTGCTCGTGTTGTTGTGGGTCGGCGGCGGGAGGAGCAGCGCAAGGAGTTTGAGAAGCAACGTTACATCGCTTCACTGGAGGCGCAACTTGGTATCTTGCCCCCCACACAAGGAACCTGTCGCGTCTGCCAGAAGCCGCTGCAGATTGGAGCCGAATTCTGCCAGTATTGCCGCACCCCGGTAGTCGAGCATCCCAAAGTGTGTCCAGAGTGCGCGACGACGGCTTTGCCAGATGCGCAGTGGTGCCCAAAGTGTGGGAAACCTCTAAGGTGACCGGGATTCTCTCCAGGTCGAAAGGAGGTTCTTTATGCCCGATCTCAGACCCATAATTGAGCAGGCCTATCAGTGGTTGCGAAGGCGGATTTCGCAGTTGCTGATGTGACGGGTCTAAGAGCCTGTCATAAAAAACCCGAGCTGGACGTGTCATGCTGAGCGCAGCGAAGCATCTCTCGCTCTTTCATGCAACTGAGCCGCTCAACTTCTGGGGAAACGACATACGCCTGCGTCGCACCCCCACCGCTGAAAATCGCCTGGGGATTTGCAGAAGAATCACTAGAAGGCTACAGCTTCAACAATCCTCTCTTCTGTACGCAGTGACATATGCTTCACACCTCGATCTCTGCCACTGATTCTCGTACCCAGGTTGGGCGATAGGGAAAGCGCTCCACTTGCTCGCCTGAAGTGACGCCTGTCAGCACCAGGATGGTGCGCAAGCCACTTTCAAAACCAGCAATGATATCCGTATCCATGCGGTCGCCGATCATCACCGAATCTTCGGAATGGGCATTAAGCGTGCGCAGCGCCGTGCGCATCATCAGTGGATTCGGTTTGCCAACGAAGTAGGGCTTGATGCCGGTAGCGGCGCTGCTCACTCTACTCTTGCTCTTCTCGTAACATTTCCAGCACCTTGAGCGCCTCATCGACGTGTTTTTGTGGCGCGAATGCGGCGGAAAAAATGTGGCGCACGATGCCGCGCTTATCGATGATATAGGTGACACGTCCCGGTAGCAGCCTAAATGTCGTGGGAACGCCGTAAAGTTTTCTGACCTTGCCACCTACATCGCTCAGCAGAATAAACGGCAGGCGATAGCCGGATGCAAAATGCCGGTGGGACTCCTCGGAATCCGAACTGATGCCAATCACCTCCGCTCCAGCCTCTTGAAAGACCTCATAGCTGTCTCTAAAGGCGCATGCTTCGGCTATACAGCCTGGGGTGTTATCTTTGGGGTAAAAGTAGAGCACAATATTCTTCTGGCCGATAAAACTTTCGAGGCTGACCGGTTTACCGTCCAATGATGGAAGGGTGAAATTTGGGGCCCGATGACCCACCTGCACCTTTCCCGTTGCTGCCTGGTACTGATCATCTTGAATGCTCATGGTTAATGCTTTTGACCATCTTTCTACTGGTGTTTACATGTTAAATGCTATGCCGCCCGGCATCTATCGGAGATGGCAAATTGCGGCACTTACGAAACTTCTCCGGCATCATAAACACATCACCATGTATATGGTACAATAATTACGCCGCTCGAACGTAATAGTAGTAAGAGTAATCAAGATACGTCCTCTGTATGAAAACCCTGTAGGGACAGGGCCTGGTGCCTGTGCTGGAACAACGGCAAAGAATCGCGAACAAAGCAACAAATGATGCCAGAAGATGATGCAACTGTCACAACAAGGCCAGAAACGAGGTGGGGACGGCGCTGGTACAGACCTGCACGCTGTTCTATTTGCACGAGTTTTATCTGGTCTCACCCAATCAGGATGAAAGAGCCGCTTGAAGCGCCGGAACCACGGCGGGAATGGATGCTCTGCGGGCCTTGCCATAATGTGTTGCTTCAGGAATTGGGCCGTTCCACCATACGTTCGCCCTTACGCCTGCGCATCGCCATGGGTTTTGTGGCCGCCGAACGTTCGCCTAAGGCATATATGAATGAAGTTCAGACATTCCAACGCGAATTCGCCTGGTTTGCCTGGGCAATAATTCTCTTTGGTCTCCTGCACGTGGCCATATTTATCATCCTGCTGGCGGTGCCAAGATAAAAGACCATCCTGACTGTAAGGAGGCAGATCATTCCTCAACTGATATAATGCGAAATGGCGAGGCCGCATCATGCTGCATGAGATACAGCAATTTATCGCTGACGCCGACCGAACCAGCATCGGCTTCGTTCAGGATGCGCTGCAATTCCTCAGGCGAGAGGTCACGCGAGGGGTCCCAGCCATAGCGTTTGAGATCGACGTGTTCGTCAGTGAAAACGATTCCTTCGGCTTCCAGCAACTGGCGCATCCTCCCTTTCTGACCAAAAGCCCAGCTGCCTGTCAACTCTCCCTTGCTATTGATAACCCTCTGGGCCGGTACGCCTTCAGCTGCTTCGTTCATAATCCAGCCCACGAAACGCGCTCCGCGAGGATACCCTATGGCTTTGGCGAGCCAGCCATAGGTGGTGACGCGACCAGGAGGGCAGGCGCGCACGAGCGCGAAGACACGAGCTTTAAGATTAGCAACCTCGTTCTGAGTAGATGATGGTTCGTCTGGCATGATATTTTCCTCATATGAAACACAAAGTTTCTCAGTAACGCAAAAAGGATACGAGTACGAGAACAATTCATTACAGGGCAATCGTATCCTCTTACTGATACCTGTGTCAAAAGGAACAATACCATAGCCCTTTTCGGTTGGATATCCAATTCTTGCTATTGTTATGCCTTTCACTCTGGAAACACGTATGGTATAACAAAGACCCCTCATTCTCTTGATTGGGCCTCTACATGCTGAATTTCTCGGTATAAAAGAACGCATGATCTACCTTTTCCTCTCCACATATGCTATACTGTACCATCATGAAAGATATGAGCGCGTCTATCTTCTTTCAAGGCGGTACGCTTGTCTTACAGGGTATTGACGAGCAGGAATATCAACCCGCGCCCTTTCGCTTCATCAAGGGAAAGTGGCGCTGCGAAGCCTATCACTACGGCTCGCTTCTGCCATACCTGCAAGAACAGCATATTCGCAACAATGTGGCTCGCTGGCAGCATCTCGATCTCACGTTACATGAGAATCGCGAGCCGCACGATTACCAGCTGGAGGCCCTTGCTGCCTGGGAGCAGGAGGAGCGGCGGGGCAGCATCATTTTACCGACCGGGGCGGGCAAAACCTTTCTTGCTATCCAGGCTATCCAGCGCATCAAACGCTCCACCGTTGTCGTTGCTCCCACCATTGATCTGCTCCACCAGTGGTATGCCAGGCTTGTTAACGCTTTTGCCGTAGACGTGGGAGTGTATTATGGTGGCGAAAAGCGCGTTCTGCCCTTAACCGTCACGACTTATCATTCGGCAGGCGACCTGATGGCCGAGTGCGGGAACAGCTTTAAGCTGATTATTTTCGACGAGGTGCATCACCTGCCCGCGCCCACCTGGGGAGAAACCGCGCTCATGACTCCCGCTCCATTCCGCCTGGGACTGACGGCGACATATCCCGAAGAAGAGGAACAGAGTAATGGGCGCTGGCGCATCGATGAACTCATCGGGCCTGTTATTTATAGCAAGCGCATCGAAGACCTCGTCGGCAAGCAGCTTGCGCAGTATCGCACCCAGCGCCTGCGTATCGATCTCACGTCTGAAGAACGCGCAAGCTATGATGCTGATTACGCTGTCTACACCGCGTTCATTCGCTCACGCCAGTTGAGACGGCATCATGGCGCGAGATGGATTCTGGAATTGATGCGCCTCTCTGCTGTAGATGCCCAGGCGCGGCAGGCATTTCTCGCCCGCCAGCGCTTACTTCGCCTGCTTGCCCGCGCCGAGGGCAAGTTCAAAGCTCTTGATGCCCTGCTGTGTGAGCACGCCTCAGAACAGATACTCGTCTTCACGGAACATAACTCGACGGCCTACGAGATTGCCTATCGTCACCTCGTGCCCGTAATTACACATGAAACGAATGCCGCCGAACGCAAGCATATCCTGGATGGCTTTCAAAGCGGTCGTTATCGCGTCATCGTCACCTCGCGCGTCCTCAACGAAGGTGTGGATGTGCCGGAAGCCAAAGTCGCCATTGTGCTGGGAGGCACGTCCGGCGCGCGTGAGTATATTCAACGCCTGGGTCGCGTGCTGCGCAAGGTTGAAAATCGCGAAGCCGTGCTATTCGAGGTCATCGCGCGCAAGACCCTGGAGGAGGGGAAAGCCCAGAGAAGGCGACGCAAACGAGAGGAACCGGAAGCATGCTGACCGCCGACCTCGTCAAACCACGCGTGCGCGTCCGCAAATCGGAACTGACAATCGACCTGCTCGATACAAGCGATCCCCACTGGCTTTCTACTGCCGCCGACCTGATCGACCTCTTTCAGCAGTTCAGGGGCCAATCGCAGGCCGACTGGCAAAACGCCCTGGAGATGTACGAGGGAGAACGCCTCGACTATGTGGTTGTGCGCGGGCTGGCAAAGGTACTTACCGATGCGGCGACGTTTACGCCCCTGGCAACTTCTATTCATCCTATGCAAATCCGCGAGCGCGCCTTTTCCTATGGGCCGGTTTTCACCACGCCGCAATTATTCTCACCAAAAACGCATTATGAAGTCATCCAGCATGTCGCGGACGAAATTGGTATTCCCGCGCAGCAGGTAGCGGCAATGCTCTTCGCCGACCGTCCTGCCACCTACGCGCTTCACGATACAGGCCCCGCATGGACGCCTGAAAGCCTGCTCTCTCGCTATAACCTGGAACTGGCGCGCGGCGTTCTCTACTGGGCGACTCAGGTGCAGATCGAAGTGCATAGGGGATATAAAGACCTCTGGAAGTACCTCAAATTGTTTAAACTCATGTTCTGGGGACATGTACTGGAGGATGGCTACCTGCTCGACCTTGATGGCCCTATTTCTCCTTTCGTCAATGCCACAACGCGCTACGGGCGGCAGTTCGCTGCCTTTTTACCGGCGCTCTTCCTCTGCGAGCGCTGGCGCATGACTGCTACAATAATCGCTCCCCAGACAGGCGCTATGGCAACCTACCGGCTCGATTATACGATGCCCTTTCAGAGTCATTTCAAACAGAGCGGCCTCTTCGACAGCCGCCTTGAGGCCGACTTCGCAGGCGAGTTTGAGCAAAAGATGGGCGACAAACGCGGCCACTGGCTACTGCGACGCGAAAGCGAGGTCTTGCTGCTCGGCGATACGGTGATGATTCCCGATTTTACGCTGATTGACGACGAGGATGAAACGCGCAAGATTCTTATCGAACTCGTAGGCTTCTGGCATCCCGAATACCTGCGGCGCAAAGTGGAAAAAGTCCGCGCCGCGCATTGCGAACATCTCCTGCTGCTCGTCTACCGTGGTTTGAATATCGCCGGCGATGTGTTTCAAGATACCGCCAGCGAAGTTATCTTCTTCGCGCAAAAACCGGTGCTGAAAGAGGTGATGGAGCGGGTCGAGGAGATGGCCGGACGGATTTATGGGCCGCGGAAGAAGAGTGATAAGAAGAATAACATGATATACCAACTCCATTGATCGGTTGGTTCGCCAGCAGCAGCCCGCCGCCCAGATGGACACTCCACCAGCAAATTTCTCGTAGGAAGCAGGGAGAACACAGAAAGCATCCGGGAGAGAAAACAAGATGACCACAAGAGTGAATCCCTTGTGGTCATCTTTGCTCAGGTTTTCTTCAAGATGTTTTAAACCACCGAATCTACGCGTTTGAGAGCGTAGTAGCGCTGCACCCATTCCTCAGACAGCCCATCCGCCTGCCGCCTCATGCGCCGCTCACCAAAAACAACAGGTTCACCTATGGGAATATGCAGGTAGCGCAAAATGCTCAAAGCTGTCTCCTCATATGCGCCGGCCAGTTCCTCATAAATCACCGTATATGGTCGCACACCGCATTCAGTAAAGTACCGCTGCCAGGCTTCATCATGTGCATTGATTCGCTGTACTAAATGATCAATCGCCTCGAAGTTGAACACAAGCTCTTTATGATTGTGCATGCCTGCCAGTGCATCGTGCCAATCATGTTTCCATGTCCAGGTTTGAATGGCTTTCCACAGCGAGACTGCCTGCCGCGCCTTGTCGCGCCTCGTCACCCAGATGTAATGCAGGTCAGGAAAAATCGCATTCAGTATATCCGGTACGGCCATGTAACGATAGGCCGGAATTTGCCGCGCATTCTCGATAAAATCACCGAAGTATCCCCACATCATCTTCGCGCCAAAAACACCATTGGGGGTAGTTCCCTCCTCAAGCACGTGCGCAAGATACTGCGCGTAACCGGGACCATCCCAAAATGTGGGCTGGCCATACTCATCATCCAGGCGTGAGTAATTCCCAAGGAGTTGCAGAATAGCAGTATTTTCTACGTTCTCAAAGTACTCCCTCGGCCGGCGGGGCAGTCCCGTCTTCTTCAGCGCCTCGAAGTACTCTTTTGGATGCCCGGCCAGGCCGGTATTGTCCAACGCCTCGCATAGCAGCGTGCTTCCGCTGCGCGGGGTGGCACAGATAAGGTAAGATGTATTCGGTTTTGGCACCTTGTACTCCTCTCATTTTTCCTATCTGAAACGTCTGTAAATGAACAATAGCATATTTTCCTCATTCTTTCAAGTTATTTATTTTATTCTCATATGTTATAATAATAGAGAGGCCTGGTGCGTGAGCACTAGACCGATGTGTTATGCTGTATCTATGATACGATTCTGGGGTTATAGTAGGTTCCACCAGCTATTGGGGGCGATGGACGGAGCAAGCTCCCCCACCCTGCCGCTGCCGTAACCCCCGCCTCTACTGTGGCAACTGTTGTTGGTGGAATCGTCGTAGTAGTTGAAAGAGTACATACCTATGCAAGAACAGTATCCAAACATCCTCTATCTTCACTCTCATGATACCGGGCGCTATGTTCAACCTTATGGCTATGCCATCCCAACGCCCAACATTCAACGTCTTGCCGAGCAAGGAGTCTTATTCCGCAAAGCTTTTTGCGTTGCTCCAACGTGCTCCGGCAGTCGCGCGAGCCTGCTGACCGGCCAGTTTGCGCATAGCAATGGTATGCTTGGACTGGCCCATCGTGGTTTCTCTTTGCGCAATTATCGTCATCATATTGTCCATACACTGCGCAAAGTCGGCTATTATTCGGTCTTAATCGGCGAGCAGCACATCTCAAAGGAGCCTGATATCATCGGCTATGATCGCGTGTTCAAGATTAAAACTAATCATGTGGCATCGGTCGCGCCTATCGCCATCGATATCCTGCGCAATGTGCCGCGACAGCCATTTTTTCTCTCGGTCGGATTTTTCGAGACCCATCGCGAATTTTTTGAGCCTGTCTCGCCGCAAGATGCCAATTACTGTTTGCCGCCACCGACCTTACCCGACACTCCTGAGACACGCCTGGATATGGCCGCGTTCAAGGTCAGCGCGCAATCCCTCGATAGGGGCGTCGCTGCCGTCCTGAATGCTCTTGAGGCCGCCGGTTTGGCTGAGAATACGCTGGTCATCTGTACAACCGATCATGGGTTGGCCTTCCCAAGAATGAAAACCAATCTGACCGATCATGGCATTGGCGTGATGCTGATACTGCGGGGGCCGGGTGGTTTTTCCGGCGGCAAGGTCTGCGATGCGATGGTTTCACAGATCGATCTCTTCCCCACCGTCTGTGATCTGCTTGAGATTGAGCGACCGGAATGGCTGCAAGGCAAATCGCTGATGCCCCTCATTCAAAACAAAACTGATCGAGTCAACGAGCAGGTGTTCGCCGAGACGACTTACCACGCTGCCTACGAACCGCAACGGGCCGTGCGCACTGAGCGTTGGAAGTACATCCGCCGCTTCGGTGATCGCCTCACGCCTGTGCTGCCCAATACGGACGATAGCCCCAGCAAGCGGTTGTTACTGCGTTACGGCTGGAAAGATCGTCCCATCGCACAGGAGCAGCTCTACGATCTGATCTTTGATCCCGGCGAGGCTTGCAATGTAGCGAATGATCCATCGCTGGCCCCAGTTCTGGATGAGATGCGCGGTCGCCTGGAACAATGGATGAGCAGTACCGATGATCCGCTTTTACGAGGTCCAGTTGTTGCCCCTGCCGGCGCCGAGTTCAACGACCCGGATCAACTCTCACCGTATGAGCCAATGTATAGGGTGTAGTAGGGACAGCGGCTTGTCCCTGTCCCCGCGAGGGCCGATGATGAATTTTCACCATCAAATTTGGGAATCCTCCCAGGACGTGTCATGCTGAGCGTGTGAGCCGAAGCCCTGAGCGGAGCGAACGGGGAAGAATCTGTGCCCATCGAGCCAGAGATTCTGAGCGCAGCGAAGAATGACACGCCCTGGCCGCTCGCATTGCCGGTGTTGGTCGTGAAAGTTCATTATCGACGATGCCCACGATCAATCGGCCCAACACTGCGGTATACAAAGCCCGCCCCTATGGCGCCCACGACGAGCATTCCATAGGAGCGGACTCAAGGAGATGACGGGCGTATTCTGCTTTATTCCCGCCTGCTGCATTATCTTCTTCCGCTTGCCAGTACCAGACCGGAGAGTGGATGTGAGAACTGCGCCAGTTCAACCTGTGCCAGCATCCCAAGCATGCCCGCGTAATGTTCGTCAGTAACAGGGGCAAATCGCTCTATCAATCCCCTGCGCAGTTCATTTGCGCTGGCTGCATTATGATGCATATGGAGCAGAGCAGTCCGAATGCGCTGCTTTAGACAATCATCCAGGCGTTTCGCAACGACCACCGGGGGAATACCAGAGGGGCCCAGGGTCTCGATCACGCGCAACCTGGCTCCCAGCGCCGGGTCTTGCCGGAGCATCACATCCAGTACGTGCGAATCAATGGCTGTCGCATCGACCTGTCCATCCAGCACCATCCGCAAGGACTTCAGGTGCGAACCTGATTTGACGATCCTGCCAAAATAGCCAGGCGTTCTACCCTGTTGCAGCAGGCTGTAGCATACCAGGTTCCAGCCCGAGTGAGAAATGAATTCGTTATATGCCCAGGTGCAATCACGCAGGTCATCGAACGAAAAGAAAGAACTCTCTTTGCGCACAACCACATCCGAAAAATAGATCGGCTTCCCCGCGTAACGTCTCCCGTGCAGCACCGGCGCCGCTAACAGCTCGATGGGGCAGTCGGCATAGCGGGCCATACGCGCATAAATCAGGCCGCACACGAAACCAACATCTATCTCGTCCTCGGCAAACGCATCGAAAGAATGCCCGACCGTAAGCAAGCTCTTGCATCCCAGTGCCTTCCCAACATACCTGGCGATAGAACTGTACGTATCCCAGAGGTTGGACGAAAGGAACGTCGCAAAGCGTAGCGGTTGATTGTTCTCCATTCCTACCATCTTTTGCTCCTTAGTGCATTTCCACTTGATCTTTTCGGGTTTGATAGGTATACTGGCGCTCCTGGGGCAGCAGGTGCCGTATCCTTTCACGACCCTGTTGAGGGTACTGAAATTAGACGCTCATTCTGTAGGGAGAGCGGCTTGTCCCTGTCCACTTCAGTTGCTCAGGATCGCCACCAGGCGCTATCCCTACAGAATCGTAGATACGCTCCCAAATTGTTGGCCTCGTTTGTGGTGCCGAAAAAAAGTAGTATCTCGTCTTTTGCAACAACATCTCGGTATGATCCAGCCCCTCCGGCATGATGCCATGATGCAGGCGTATCCACTCATAATAGGCCTCCGACAGCCTATAGGCCGCGTAACGATGGATAGGCGTATCCCTGATATGCATCTTCGCCTCCACATCGCTTAAGAGCACCAGGTTGCACCAATCTCCATTGCGCAATTCCAGCGAGGAATAACTGACGATGCCCGGCGCATTCACCAACTCTACCAGCAATTGTCTATCGATATCCTCGATCTGATCAGCAATCGAGTCTTGCAATGCCTTTCTTTTGCGACTGATAAAACCGACGAACATAAGTGTATCTCTCAGCACCAGTTCCTGCTGTTTGTAAATCGCTATACGGTGCATTCGTCCGTACCGTTCCTGTAAGCGGTACAATAATGGTTGCGACGCGGGAACAGGCTCATCTAGCTGGCGAACCGTTAAGTGGAGCCTGCGCGCCATATAACGCAGCACGACCAGATCTAACTTGCCTTTCTGAATATCGGTGTTACCGGCATCATTTCTCAGACCTTCTTGGGCGACCGGGCGAAAGCGTTGCATGAATTTATCCCCCTTTTCTCTTTCTATGCTAGAATACTGACACGTGTAGGCGGTGCCAGGCATTGTTCATATATCCCTTGAAGTTCCAGACCTCGCGCAGATTGGCAGGCTGCGTGCGTCCTCTCGAATCCCAGGCCCGCGCAACAATCTCATAACAACCAGGCTCCAGTTGAAAAGAAGCCTCCCAGAAGCACCATGTCCATGGATGCGGCCTTTCCAGCAGTGTCGCCTCCCGCCAGGTTGCGCCACCATTCAGCGAAAGCTCAACCGCTTCGATATGCGCACCTTCACCCGTAATCGCGTATCCCTGGATCGTCACTGGCCCTGCGGGAAGCACTTCAGATGCGCGAGGCCGGCAGATAACGGTATTGATCGCCAGGTCAGACAGCACCTTTCCTTCCTCCCAATTCGCATCTGCGGCCTGCGTATCAGGTGGAAAGAGCTTGTAAGCGTGGCGTTGAAAATAATTGTTGGAAGGAGAAGCTTGCAGGCGAATGCCGCCCAGCCACTTCACGCTCCTGGCGCCGATATAGCCGGGCACCACAACGCGCAGCGGAAAACCATGCTCGCGTGTCAATGGCTCGCCATTCATCTCATAGGCCAGCAGCACTTCTCCGGATAGCGCCTTCTCGAGAGGGATTGAAGCGCCAAACCCAAATCGCTCCCCACCTTTCTCAATCTCATCGAGGCCCAGAAATGCTACATGTTTCACACCGGGTCCTATACCCGCCGCCAGCAGCACCTCGCGCAATCGCACGCCCCGCCATTCCGCAGTGCTGATCGCATCGGCGTCCCATGCAACCTCTCCCCGGATTGGTTGAACAGCGGCAAGTTCGCTACGCCGGTGCCCCGCACATTGTAGCGTAGCAACAACGCTAGAACTGGCAAATTCAATCCGTAAGTCATCAAGAGACAGCTCCAATGGAACCTTTACTCTCCCGCTCACCGAAAGGCGGTAGGTCTCGCCATCCACATCTGGAATAGAGCCATGACTGCGGATGAAAAAGCGTTTCTGCGGCGTGATAAATTTCTCGCGCGCTACTTCAGGCGCAATCCCGGCATTGAGCGGATGTAGCGAGTGTAAAACCATTTCCTCCTGTTCGATTGTTACTCCCGCTTCAAGTGATTCGTGCGTGAGCGACATTGCTTGCTCCTTCCTGCTATAATAAATGTAACTATTGTTACGAACCATGCTGTGTAAGAGACAAAAATAGCCGAGAACAATTTCCTCGGGTGTCTTTTACGAAGGGATTCTTCGAAAGAAGAGAAACTCCCTTTTCAATAAAAGTAACTGGAGTTACCTTTACGAATGAGGAGTAGAGTAGAGTTTCTTGCGATCATCCTCCACTCCTCATCCTCTCCTGGAGCTATTTAAGGGGAATTGGGACTATTCATTACTACCCCATTTTCTTGTTGTCGTTTGAGAGTAGTGTAGCGCTGCGCCCAGTCCATACTAAGCGTATCTACCAGTCTTTTAGTAGAACAATGGCTGAATGCCAGGCTGTCCGGCACAGGAATATGCAAACCGTGCAGGATAGAGCGCGCCATAGCTTCGGGCGCCATCTCTAATTCTTCGTACACGACAGTAATCGGCGAGATACCGCAGATATCAAAATACATTTGCCAATCGGCCTCATCGGCTAAAATACGCCGTACAAGCGCGTCAATCGCCTCAAAGTTGAAGACCAGTTTTCTCTCGGAGAGAAGGTGCCTGTTTGCTGAGCGTAGCGGCCTTTCTTTATTCCAGGTCCATTCTTGAACGGCTTTCCATAGAGATACAGCCTGCCGTACCTTGTTGCGCCTCGTTACCCAGATATAGTGCAGATTGGGAAAAACTGCAGGCAGTAAATCTACCACCGGTATCTCTTTATGAGGAATGCGTCGCAGGTCGCAGATAAAGTCGTCGAAGTAGTCCCACATCACATTCGCACCGAATATCCCATTGGCTGTTGTTCCCTGCTCAAATATATGAGCGAGCGAATCAACATGAACCTGCCCTTGCTCGTCGCATAAAAATGGCGGCAGGGAGCCACTATGAGCAGCATGTTGCTGAAAAGTTGTCGCATGAACGTTACGGCGGGCCATAAAGTACTCCTTTGGCCGACCGGCTGCTCCGGTACTACTTAAAACTTTACTAAGCAATGCGCTACCACTAAAGAAGGTGGCGCAAATAAGATAAGAAGTGTGTGGTTGCATGATTATCTCCTGATCAACCTGGATAGCCTGGTGCCAAATGCGTTTACAACGATGTCCTTTACCAGATTTCTACAATCACATCCTTGAATGTAACAATAACATATTTTTCTCATTCCTTCAAGTTATTTAGTACATTCCAATTTGTTATGAATGGATGAAACATCTATGTTCGCTTTTCATCTTATCCCCCGGGAACAGATGCTTTGGGAGCTAAGTGGATATGATATAATCAGGGCAAAAACGAGGATACTCCGATGCTCAATGACCCTGTTCTGCTCAACGATTGGCATGTGGTGGCCTATGCGCCCGACCTGCAAGAAGGAAAGCCCATGGCTGCGCGGCTGTTAGAGGAAGATCTTGTTCTCTGGCGCGCAGGCGATAAGATTCATGTCTGGCGTGATCTGTGCCTGCACCGGGGAACCAGGCTGTCGCTGGGAAAAGTGGAAGCTGAGACGCTGATCTGCCCGTACCATGGCTGGACCTACAATTCAGAGGGGCAATGCATTCGCTTTCCGGCGCATCCCCATCAGAAGCCCCCTGCTACGGCGCGGGCAAAAGTCTACCAGGCGCAGGAAAAATACGGTTGGGTCTGGGTGTGCCTGGGCGAGCCGGCGCAGGATATCCCAGCTTTTGTGCAGTGGGATGATAGCTCGTTTCGGAAAATCCATTGCGGCCCGTATCAGTTTCATGCCGGCGGGCCGCGGGCCGTCGAGAATTTTCTCGATGTGACGCACTTTCCATTCGTTCACCAGGGCTACCTGGGCGATCCTGAACACCCCGAAGTGAGCGACTATGAGGCCGAGATACGCCCTGATGGGGTGATTGCGCGCGATATTACGGTCTGGCAGCCCGATCCTGATGGTTCGGGCCAGGGAGCGAGCGTGACCTATACGTACCAGGTACTGCGTCCTTTGACGGCTTGCTTTGTAAAGACCTCCGGCGGCGCGCGTTTTGCGATGTATTTTACCGTGACGCCGGTTTCCGAACGCGAGTCCATTGCCTGGACTTATGTGGCGCAAGATTACGACAATATTCCAGAAGAAGAGATTCGCGCTTTTGAAGACATGATTACCTGGCAGGATGTGCCCATCGTGGAGTCGCAACGGCCCGAATTGCTGCCGTTGGATTTGCAGGCCGAGTTGCACTTGCGCTCGGACCGCACGGCAATCGCCTATCGTAAGTGGCTGCGGCAGCTGGGGTTGAGCTTCGGCACGTCCTGAACGAAAGGGACAGGCATGAGGCCACGCGCTAGATCAATTCGTACTCTATCCCTAATGAATTTTCACCAGCAAAATCGGTGGTGTCATTCCTGGTGGTCTCATGCTGCGCGTAGCGAAGAATCTAGCTCCATGGCCGCAGAGATGCTTCGCTGCGCTCAGCATGACATGAATCACTGAGGCCGCAGAGATGCTTCGCTGCGCTCAGCATGACACGGCTGGAGATTGATTGCTCCATTCGGTTGTCAGCATTCGTCAGGGCTGTTTAGCCGTTCGGCACTCCCGGTGTTGGTGTCGTCGTAGCCACAGGCAGCAAGATTACCGTAATGTTGTCCGAGCGGAACGGCAGCATGGGCAAGAAGCCGGGAGACTCTACAATGCTGGTGCGCAGGACGCCATGGAGACCTGCCAGCCCATTTTTAATGTCGCTGTTCGCCTGGCCGATCGACTTGCCCGCAAGAGCTGCGCGAATATCATTCGTAGAAATGCGCTGGATAATCTGCCCGGTGGCATCAAGGGTGATGGCGATGGAACTGCCGTCTTTCGAAGGACTGCTCTTGATCTTTGAGAGCTTCAGTTGTTCACCGGTCACCAGCATATAAGCCGGCTGCATCTGCATTGCCCTGACGTTGACCTGCTTCGCCGCTGCTGCTTGCAAGGCCGCCGCCCGCACTACCAGTACCATTGTATGCACTGTGACCGTCATGCTGAACGTGCCATCTTTTGTAATCTGACCCACCGTGGGATTCGTCGTCACCTGTTCTGATTGCTGAGCCGGTGTTCCTGAGATATCGCCAGTGTGCAGTTGTTGTGCCAGCCAGCTCTGTAAATTCGTCTTTAACTGTTTCTCTAGCGCTGCCTTCTCAGCTGAGATATCCTTCGACGTAACGGTAGTTGCTGCCATTGCGCCGCCACCCGCCAGCGCCTGGGGGTTTGTCACGTCCAGGCTCAACGCCGAGGTCGACACGTTATTGTATTGCGCGATGGCGGTCAGGCTGATCTGAGGAATAACCGTGATGCTGCCTGCTGCCACATTGCCACTGGTTCCTGCATTTACTGCCTGCACCGGGATGGGTGGATTGGAACCACCACCCGGTGGGAAAATGACCGCGTCCGCCGTGGTCGCGAACTTCACACCGCTGCTGGTTGCCAGAATCGTTCCGGTAGGAATTTCCACCTGCTGGCTGCCATGGTTGGTGAAAATGACCTGGCCTGTTGCCCGGGCGTTTCCAACCTGGCTCGTCCCGGTAGCTGTACCGTTACCCGTCGCGCTTTTCTCAAAGCTGAGAACCTGCGAGGCGACCGTATTCGCCGCCGCATTATGTGAATTCGTACTGGCGCTGAAATGCAGAGCGCTTATCGTCAGAGGACGCGCAGGCACAGCAATCGTTACCCGCGCGCTCGGCAAGAAGTAAAACAGCGCGAACAGGATCAGCAGGCAGGCCACCACGATCAGGAAGCCAGCGAAGACTTTGCGATCATTCCTGGACTGTGCCGCCGGTTTTCTCGGCTGCCCCGGCGTTACCGGTTTTCGCCAGCCCTGTTTTGGAGCACTGCCTCCTGGTTGCTTGCTGGCCTTGACTGCGCGGGCAGGTACCGGTGCTTGCGGGGAGGCGACGGCACGTTCTCTATCAGGCGCCTGTTTCACCGGCGCGGCGGACCCATCTGGCTGCCCATTCCCGGTCTGCTTTTGCGTGGGGATAGCTGGCTGCTTCCCGCGATTGCGCAGCGCGCCAGAGCTGCTCCCCGCGGCAGGGGCTGGAAGCGAGCCTGATCGTCTTACCGGCGCTGGTGCAGGCGCGGGCTGCTGCCTTACCTGCGTGGGCCTCTCTGTCACAGGGGGAAGCATTTCCGCGTCATCGATATCGGCGCGACCGGTTTGAAAGCGCGAGCCAAAACCGCGCGTTGATGGTGGTTGTTCCATCTCATCCTCAACCGGCTCATTCCATTCTGGCACAAAGGTCTCCGGCTGCACCAGAATAGCGCCCTCGTCCCCTAAATCCTCGATCTCACCCTCCAGTATATCAGTTGGCCTATCCGAGAGATCGGGAATACCCGTATCAACTTCCTCTATGAATGCCGATCCGCGTTGCTCTGGCAGAGAGCTAGGCGCGACATCCTCAAGGTAATACTCATAAACATCCGTATCCTCCTGCCCAAATACTGGCTGCTTATTCAGCAATCCTGCTTCGTCGCGCGTACTCCAGGAGGGTAATGGTATTGCCGGGCCTTGCTGGTAGCTACTCGTGCCGGTTCCCGGTCTATTGTATTCCTCCTGATCCGCCTCCAGCTCTTGCTTTTTTGACAGGGGCGCAGGCGCTTCCAGGTCGGCGGAACGCGAAGAGGTCAGATTACTGCCCAAAAACTGCTTGCGAATACTCTGAGCCTGATTGTAATGATCGATCAGCGAATCTGGTAGTTCGTCCTCGTCGTGCTGTGGAAGCCGCGGGCTGACAGAGGGGGACGTTTCAATATGGAAATGTTGCTGCTGATCCGGCGGCATGTCAGCGGGGAGTAGGGGAGCTGCTGGCCCTGGAGGTATTATGCTGCCGGTTGTATCAGCAGGTTCCTGGAATGTCGATTGCGCGCGCGGCTCGGGTACCTGAGGTTGCCTTTCGGTTTCGCTCAAGATTTGTCGCCCAGGCTCCTGGCCAGGCTGCCCTGCTCTACGGGTTGCTTGTGGACCCTGTATGGGCGATCCTTGTGGTCGCCCTGCAATATCCCGCCTCACAGCTCGTCCTTCAAGATCACCGGGACGCCCTGCGAAACCAGACCTCATAGGCCGATTGGTCGAAGTACTCTCATTCTGGCGTTGTGTGCGCCCCCCGCGCTGTATGGGTGTTCCTTGTGGTCGCCTGGCCGGACGAGATTTGTTCGGGGAAGGAGATTCCTGGGATTCGGCAACCCTGAATCCTACTGCTTTTGCAACGGCGCGAATCTGGCGATCAGAGCTAATCACGAGCACCTCTTGCCCCAGTTCGCGCGCGCGGGCGTGCAGCACACGCCAACCCACGTGGCTGCGCAAGCTCGTTTGTGGTGGTATGACGAGAATTATTTTCCTGGCCTGAACCTGCTCCAGGCGTTCACGTGTACTCGTCAAATCTTCATCCGGGCTGAGATAAATAATCTGCTCATCAGCCATATACCCTGTATCCCCCTGCCTGTTGTATATTCTGTGGCCCCGAAGCGGACAGACGCAAGGCACTGTCCCTACAGGAGCCCATTCAGCATCGCCGGTGCCTGGTGTATTCGCGCTTGACAACTGCCATCCAGGGCGCCCGCAAGGGGACGCCCCTACCCTATACAGGGTGGCGGGGCACGTTTAGGATAGGGGCGTCCCCTTGCGGGCGCCCTGGTAGCCTAGATATGCATGCTGTGAATGACGCGATAGAGCGACCGCTCCAGCGCGCTATTCTCATTTTGCAGTTCGATGGCCTGGTATGCTAACGCCATTGGTGTGATATCCTGTGCATTTTTCAAATGATGGTCGGGGTCGGCGATATTCGTGACCATACCAGGCTGGATGATCTCGATAAGGGGCCGGCTCGAGAATGGCAGGCGCTCTGTCCAGGGGAATGCTTCAAGGCGCTCGCGCAAGTCGGGCAGTGAAGAGCCTCCCCCTACCATGTAAATCGCGGGTGGCAGCAGCGAACCCTTGGAAAGCTCCTCAATCAACAGTTCCACGCTGTCCATCCAGGTTTGTACTTCCGGCGCTAAGATATGTTGTATCTCTTCGCGTTCAACCCCTTTTATGAGACCATTGCTATAACTGAGCTTGATCTTCTCTGCCTCTTTCAGGGTAACGCCCTTCCCGGTGGCGATGCGGCGTGTAAACGTCCGCCCTCCCAGGGCAAACATGCGCGTTTCTTCAATTCCACCCTGGCGCACCAGGGCGATATCGGTTGTGCCGCCGCCGATGTCAATGAAGATCGCTCCACTTTCCGTACTGGCGTTGCTACTCAAGCAACGTGCAAGCGCGTAAGGCTCCGTAACAATCGTGACCAGCGTCAGGTCTAATCCCTGCGCCACCGTTTCCAGCGCGCCCAATTGCATGAGGGGCGCGAAGGCGCTGAAAAGCGTTAACGAGAAATGGCGACCGCGAAAACCGATCGGGTTGTTAACAAGCTGTCCATCAATGCGCACAGAAATCACCGCCGCGTTGGTCAAACGCACCTCGATATTCTGGTAGCCGGTTTCGGCGGCAATACGCTCTTTCGCGATCTTGAGCAATTTCTGCTGCGCTTTCGTAATCGCGGCATCCAATTCTTCCTGCGTAATGGGTTTTGTTGGCTGCGACCGTTGCTGGGTTATCGTCGTCGAACTGCCCTTGACGAGTTCGCCCGCGATGCCAATGACTGCCATCGGCGCAATGATGCCACCTGCCGCTTCCTCAGCGCGCAGTAGTGCCTGATTACAATTCTCAATCACCCCCGGAATATCGGTAACGATGCCGTCTGACATGTGCGTATAGCTCTGGCTGTGTCGTCCTGCTCCCAGCACAACCCCAACATCGTCCTGCACTTCGACGATGATGGCCTTGGCGTAGGCTGTGCCAATGTCGAGGGCAGTATAGACCGCGCGCTCTTCACCCCCGTCGTCGGTGTGCTGTGGCCCTGCCGCGCCATCATACCCATAGTGATACCCGTTCTCTTCTACTCGCCCTAATATGAGTTTGCGTAATTGTTGAAGAGGATTCCTCATGTATGTCTTCCTAAACCAGGTCAATCTATCCTTATTTAAGAGAACGTGACGTGTACTGAACTCAACGTTTTCCGTATGATTCTATACTGAACTTGAATCTGTTAAGTACTTTATAACACGTACAGCAGGCGACCGCAAGGCCCGAAGGCCGATAAATCGGCGGTGCCCGCGATAAATCGGGGCCTACGGGGATTGCAACGGCAATGAAACCGATATCAATCCCCATGGGGATTGCAACGGCAATGAAACCAATATCAATCCTACGGCTGTGCCGTAGGGGCCGATTTATCGCGCCCAGCGCCGATTGATCGGCCCCGCGTCCATTGCCGGAATACTTTGATAAAACCCATCATCGCCCAGTGCGGATTACCACGCCAATTTCTTAAACCGCATAATCTTGCCCGTATCCCAGGCTTTCCTTCACCAATTTTGGTACCAGGGCGAGCGCGGCTCCCAGTTCAGCCTTATTTTTGCCACCACCCTGTGCCGATTCGGGTCGCCCGCCGCCTTTGCCGCCGAGACGCTGGCCAATTGTCCCGGCGATTTTACCGGCATGCAATCCCTGCCTGGCCAGCTCAGCTGAGACGCTGACCTGGATACCGGCTCGTTCGGCGTAATTGCTCGCGAGTACGACCACGCCTGGCCGCCCGAGCTTGCTCAGCACCATTTCGCCCATCTCGCGTAGCATCCGATCGTCAGGCACATCAACTGTCGCGATGACCACGGGCACGCCGGATACATCCTGCGCCTTTTCTGTCAGTGTTTCCACCTGGCGCTGGGCCGCTTCACGCTGGAATTGCGCAACCTGGCGGCGCAGCGTGTCAACTTCCTCCACAAGCTGCTCGACTTTCGATTCTAGCATATCCGGCTGCGTCTGCAATTTAGCGCTCAAGGTGTCTACCAGGGCGCTGCGACGGCGCAAATAGGCCTCGGCCCCTCGACCCGTCAGTGCCTCGATACGCCGGATACCGGCGGCGATGCTCGTTTCCTGGATGGTGATGTAGATGCCTATCTGCCCCGTTGAGGCGCAGTGAGTTCCGCCGCATAGCTCGATACTGCTGCCCATTGAGACGACACGCACCTTGTCCTCGTACTTCTCGCCGAAGAGCGCCATAGCGCCGGTCTGCAAGGCTTGCTGTAGCGGCATGATGTTGGTATGCACCGGCAGGTCGGCCCGAATCCAGCGATTGATCTGCTCATCGACCTGCGCGATTTCAGAGGCGGTAAGCGGGCGCGAGCTGGCAAAGTCGAAGCGCAGGCGCTCCGGTTCAACCAGCGAACCACGCTGCTCCACCTGCGGGCCGATGATATCGCGCAACGCTTTGTGCAGCAGGTGTGTGGCGCTGTGGTTGCGCATGGTATCTTCCCGGCGCTGGGCGATCACGTCGGCCTGCACAGTATCGCCAACGCGCAGGTAGCCCTCGGCAATGCGCCCGTAGTGGACGATCAATCCTTTAAGCGGGCGCTTTGTATCCTCAACGTGGAAGACGCCCATCGGGCCGCTGAGGTCGCCGCGGTCGCCGATTTGCCCACCGCTCTCGGCATAGAATGGAGTCGCATCGAGTATAACCAGGGCCGACTGCGGCGCGCTGATGCTCTCAACCTCTACACCGTCCGCGACCAAACCCACGACTTTGCTGCTGCCGCTGATACCGTCGTAGCCGGTGAATTCGGTTGGCCCAACTCTCTTCAAAACTGCCGTGAGCGCCTCGACATCTTTGCCCTGCGTAAAGGCAGCAGCTGACCGGCTGCGCTCCTGCTGTTGCTGCATCGCTTTCTCAAAGCCGGGGATATCGACGGTAAAATCGTGTTCAGCAGCCACTTCCTGCGTAAATTCCAGGGGGAAGCCATGCGAATCGTATAGCTTAAAGGCCTCTTCGCCCGGTATGACATGCGAATCTTTTTGCCGCAACTCCTCAAGCAGGTTATTGAGCAGGTAGAGGCCTGTATTGAGCGTCTGGCCAAACTTCTTCTCTTCCAGGCTCAAGATTTCTACGATGCGGTCGCGCTGCGTGGCAAGCTCGACGTAGTGCCCTTTCATCAGGTTGATCACCGTATCGGCGGCCTCGGAAAGAAACGGCTTATCCAGGCCGAGTAGCTTGCCGTGTCGCACCGCGCGCCGCAGGATGCGCCGGAAGATATAGCCGCGTCCCTCGTTGCTCGGCAGCACTCCATCGGCAGCCAGGAAGACCAGCGCGCGACCGTGATCCGCGATGACACGCAATGAGGTATCGGTTTTCGGATTTTGCCCATAGGTGGTGCCGGCAAGGGATGCAAAACTATCGATGATGGGGCGGAAGAGATCGGTATCGAAGACCGATTCTTTGCCCTGCAAGACCATCGAGAGCCGTTCCAGGCCCAGGCCGGTATCGATATTCTTCTTTGGTAGTGGTGTGCGCGTGCCGTCGAGGTCCTGGTAAAACTGCATGAAAACGAGGTTCCAGATTTCCAGGAAGCGCTCGCAGTCGCAGCCGGGTTTGCAGTCGGCCCGGCCACAGCCGTGTTCGACGCCGCGGTCATAATAAATTTCGGAATCAGGCCCGCATGGACCAGAGGCTCCCGGGGGCCCCCACCAGTTGTCTTCGAGCCTCACAATCGCCTCATCGGGGAAACCCGCGATCTTGTTCCACCAGTGTGGTGCTTCATCATCTTCTGGATGCACCGTTGGATACAGGCGGTCGGCAGGCAGCTTGACCACCTGTGTCAGAAATTCCCAGGCAAAAGCAATCGCGTCGCGCTTAAAATAGTCGCCGACAGAAAAATTTCCCAGCATTTCAAAAAAAGTAAGCGAGCGCTCGTTGCCAACCTTATCGATATCCGTCGTGCGGAAACATTTCTGAGCAGAGGTGAGCCGTAACGCAGGTGGGGTTTCACGCCCCAGGAAAAAAGGGATCATCTGCTGCATACCTGCGGTTGTCAGCAGCACCGTCGGGTCGTTGCGCGGCACAAGCGAAGAACTGGGCATAAGCATATGGCCTTTGCTGACAAAAAAGTCCAGGAAAAGCTGGCGAATTTCGGTACCCGTCAATTTCATATCTATAGACACAGCATCAATCCTCCTCAGAGATAGGTATGTATTTTTATTGAGGGCGAAAGGGCATTCTATTTGGCCGATCAGCTGGCCTCTTTTTGTTAAACTTCAATTTTTCGTTCGTCCCTTGCCACCTTATCCGAGTATAACATAAATGTCTATATCTAAAAAACAGTCATAACAGGCTATGTGGTGTATGAAAATCGGCTTGTAGAGTCACTGCCGGTTATGTTATTATTAGAGGCAAGGCCCTACCCTGGCTCCGAAAAGACCAGAAGTTCTACTAAAGGATAAGGTAGGAATCAAGGCTCGCAAGGGGACGACCAGGATGCAGCTAGATAGGCAGTGGATACAGGACAAGGAGCATGCCATGATCGAGCAGACCAGGGACGAGATAGAGTATTACTACGACCGCCATCCTACCGAGGAGGATTTGATGGGGGAATCCCGGCTGCATGCGGAACTGGTGCATTATCTCATGGAGGTTCTAAAATGGCTCTTTCGCGATCAACTGTGCGCTATCTATGAAAACTTCAATTTCTACCAGACACGCAATAAATATGAGAAGCCACTGGCTCCTGATATCGCTATTATTAAAGGAGTAGCGCGTTGGCCGGAACGCAGTTGGCGAGTTGGGGTTCATGGACCCGCTCCGCATGTCGTCTTCGAGATTGCGTCGGAGGAGACCTGGAAACGTGATCTGGAAGAAAAGCCCCACCTGTATGCACGTATGGGAGTACAGGAATATTTTGCCTATGACCCGAACCAGCCACCGGTGTGGCGCAATGAACCTTACCGGCTCTGTGGATGGCTATTAGATAAAGAAAGTGGTCTGATGCAGAAGATAACCCCTGGTCCAGGCGGGCGCTTATGGAGCCAGCAACTTGATAGCCTGCTCGTTCCCGATGGCCCTGAGCTGCGCCTCTATGATCGTTCCTGGCATGTTCGACCGACCGAGGCCGAGGCGGAAGCTGAGGCAAAAAGGGCCGCTCTACGTTTAGCCAAGGCAGAAGCGGAAGCGAGGAGGATGGCAATGCGTTTAGCTGAGTCCGAGGCCGAGAAAGCCAGGATATTGGCAGAACGCTTGCGCTCACTTGGCATAGACCCGGACCAGCTGGTCTGAATTTGAACTTTATCAACTCAGGAGGGTTTTAATCACCAATCATGCCGAAAATTATACAGGTTCCTCGTAGAACCCTCCTTGTCCTCTGCGGCCCGGCAGGCTCCGGCAAAAGCACCTTCGCGGCTCAGCGCTTCATTCCAACCAGTATCGTCTCATCTGATCACTGCCGCGCTATGATCTGCGACGATGAAAACAATCAACAGGTCAACCGCGATACCTTCGATCTCTTCTACTATATTATTCACAAGCGCCTGTTCCTGGGGCGTTTTACCGTCGCGGACAGCACGGCTCTTCAATCCGAAGCCAGGCGCAAGCTGCGTGAGCTATCGCGTCAATTCGGCTACCTGGGATGCCTGCTGATCTTCGATATTCCAGCGGAGGTATGCCTGGCACGCGATAAGATGCGCCATCGTATTGTAGGAGAGCAAGTGGTGGCCTATCATGCGGGACTATTGCAGCGCGCATTACAGGACGCTCCACATGAGGGATGGGAGCAGGTTCACGTGCTGGGCGAAGATGATATGGATGTGGTGGTTGAGATTGTCTAAATGGAAGGCTTTTTAATGCGAAGCTCGATTTTTTGGCGGCGGCCGGGCGTCGATTTCCCCTCTTCTCTCGATACCATGCTTTTCGATATTGACGGCGTGCTGGTGCAAACCATAGATTCGTTCCATGCCACTGATATCGCGGCGGCAGAATATGTCGCGGGCACGATTTTCGGATTGGATTGGGGACAACATGAGGGAAAGTCGCTATTCACGCATGATGATGTACTCGCGTTCAAGCAGGCAGGTGGTTACAATAACGATTGGGATATGTGTTACCTGCTGGCAACGCTTGGCGTTGCTAGCTTGCGCGAATGGAAAGGTACATCGTTTGCCGCGCGCAGCAGCCTGGAATGGGCGGCGCTCTCACGAGCTGCCAACGTGGAGGGTCACGGTGGAATTGCATGGGTACGAGAGGTAATGCCGGCCACCGCGCAGCTTCCTTATAATATCATTGGTGATATCTATCATGAATTATATTGGGGCGCGTCCGAATACGAGCGCTGGTTTGGCCACCCGCCACGCTACCTGCCAGATTTTCCCGGCTTCGTGCAGAACGAGCAGATGCTCTTCCCACCGGATTTCTTTACGCGCTTGCGGAAAAGAGACATCCGGCATATGGGCATGATCACCGGGCGCGTCGGACCGGAAGTGGATAGCGTGCTGGAACGAATAGAGGATTATTGCGGCGAGCGCTGGTGGGATGTGGTCATTCCCGCCGATGTCTGCCCCAAACCCGACCCACGCGCTATTCGGCTGGCTCTCGAAGGCATTGGGCCGGGTGTCAAGGGCGGCCTATACATTGGCGATACCGGCGATGATCTCGATGTGGTGCTGAATTATCGCGCTACAAAGCAGGCGCATGAGCCGGATATACTGGCCGTCATGCTCATACACCAGGACGAGGTCAAACTGTACCAGCAGCGCGGGGCAGATATAATTGTGGGCGCCGTTACGGACTTACTGGAGTGAATTGTCTACAATATGATGCCAAACAGCTGTGCCAGGAGTGCCTGAAACTCCTCCTCCGACTGCAACCGCCGCTCTTCCTTTTGCCCATCAATCGTCGTAATCAGGCGCAAATCGGCTTCTTCTGTTGCCTGCTCATGTGGCGGCAACTGAGCACTGGCGGCGTTGAAACGTAGGCTATGAGCCGACAGGGTAATACGCCCCGTTGGAGTGGCGAGCGAGCATACCCGCTGCTGGGTGAAATGCGACTCCGGCGAGTTCTGCTGGAAATAACACCTATCTGTAAAATCGCTCAAACGGTGAGGTTCAAGGGTGAAACGATATTGTGGCTCCCACCGCTCGTCATTAAATTGCTGCAATATCCAGTACCCGGTTCTGGCGTGCTCCTCGTTCTCAACATCTGGCACCAGGCGATACCTGTGTCCATCTGTATCGTCCTGCTCTACTCCAGCTACAAAGCGTTTTGGCAGCCGGAACGAATCGCCGAAGCCGACGTCTGCCAGCCAATCGGCGCCATCCAACCCGTGAACCAGCAGCGTCAGATGGTCGTAAGGAGGACTGAACGCACCAGAATCATTGGCAACTTCAGCGGAGAGCTGTGTTACCTCGAAACACAGCTGGCGCAGCAACCACGCGAAGAGACCGTTGAGTTCGTAGCAGAAGCCGCCCCTGCGCCGCCGCACGATTTTATCGAAGAGCGCATCTTCTTGCAAGATGATTGGTTGCCCATAATGGATAGAAAGATTCTCGAACGGGACGGCCAGGAGATGGGCTTCGTGCAGGGCTTGTAATGTATCCAGGCGTGGTTCCAGCGAGTTCAGGCCTCGCGGAGCCGGAAAATGGATGCGCTCCAGGTATTCTAAAATGGCTGTATGGCTGCCGGTACGCAACATGTAATTATGTTCCGCCTTTCTTTAGCAGGGCCTCTGCCCCGCCGTGCGTCTCTTAATGCGATATTCTCTCGCCGCGCTTGCGCTGGTTCTCGAAGCGCGTCCGCAGTTGGCCGCAAGCAGCAGCGATATCATCTCCACGTTCGGCGCGCACGCTGTTACTTACTCCATGCTCATAGAGGATGTCGCGGAACGCGCGAATGGCCTCACCGGAGGGCGGTCGATAATCGGCAGCGGTGGCATTGACGGGAATACAATTAACGTGCGCGAACTGCTTCAATGGCGCAAGCAACTCGCCCAATTTATGGGCGTATTCAGGCGTATCGTTCACACCTGACAGCAGCACGTATTCAAATGTGACCTGCCTTCCGGTTGCGTCAATGTAATCTTTGCACGCGGCGATCAGTTCCGCGATTGGATATTTGCGGTTAACAGGCATTGTGCGGCTGCGCAGTTCGTCGGTGGGAGCGTGTAGCGAGATCGCCAGGTTCACCTGCAATGGCTCCTGGCTCAGCTTTCTTATAGCAGGAACAAGTCCTACGGTCGAGACGGTCATATGCCGCGCGCCAAGGTTGAAGCCTTCGGGACTGTTGAGGATGCGCAAAGCTTTGAGTACGTTGTCGTAATTATGCAGCGGCTCTCCCATGCCCATCAACACGATATTGGTGATATGGTCGATAGGCGCGCTGCCGGGAAGCCCTGCCGCGCTCCATGGCGCGGCGCGCAGTTCGCGGGCGAAGAAGAGTACCTGGGCGACGATTTCACCCGCGCTGAGATGGCGATCAAAGCCCATCTGTCCAGTAGCGCAAAATGTGCAGCCATACGCGCAGCCAGCCTGCGAGGAGACGCAGACGGTAGCGCGGGCGCTGCTCTCACCGAGCGGCGGATAAAGCATCAGCACCGATTCGATGAGCTTGCCATCATCCAGTTCCAGCAGGATTTTGCGCGTGCGGTCATCTTTGGAGTGCAATTCGCTGCGCACAATCATTGGCCCGATGCAGGCTTCCTCGGCGAGCCGTGTACGCAAGGCCTGCGGCAGGTTGGTCATACTCGCGAAATCGGTGACAAGATGCTGGTAGAGCCAGCTATAGATTTGTTTGGCGCGAAACGCCGGCTCTCCTCGTTCGACGAGCCATTGCTGCAATTCTGGCAGTGTGAAGGCGAGCAGGTCGGTCTTCTTTTGTATATTGGTTGAATTGTCTGTTAATTGGGTCTGGGTCATGGCTTCATTATAGCACGTTTTGATCTCTAACTACCCAAAAGGGCGTGATGGGTAAAATGGCCGGGCCAGAAGTTGTGCCGTGTTGAGTGGTACCGCCTTTACTTCCTGTCAAATCAAAAGAAATATGCATAAAGAGGAAATCTGGCAGATGCTATTGACGCCAATTGATTATCGTTTATCCGGTTGCATGAATCAACGGGCAAATCTGCTTAAGCATATCTACTTAAAAGAGAATAGCGTTTTCTTCGATGATGCTATTCTCGAAACTCATTCGGTAATCGCCAAATCACTTTATCTATAGAGTCACATGATTAAAAGGCGCAAAAAAGTTGCAGGTTACAGGTCTATCTGTACAATAGTAGCAAAGATTGTTTTACCCTGCTCTATAGGGCATCTATGCTTTGTAATATTCAGTATGATGCTATCGCTAATGAGCCGGATACATGCTCCATATCCATCGGGCGGAGGAATAGAGGTGACGCGAGGATTGTTATCCACATCGAGGTGAATATATGTCGTGCCAGACTTTCCCTCAGCTTTTGCTACAGGCGGCTGTAAGCCGTTTTGTATCACCTGTTGCACATCTTCTAGTCCATGTGCTATAATCCCATTGGTATAATGAGAGAGATAAAAGGTCAATAACCGTAAGCGCAAGCAAGGCGGCAAGATTCCGAGGGCAAGGAGGGGTAGGGGCCAGAAAATTGCGCCCTGTAGAACATGAACAAAAAACAACCGCCCTCTGTCTGGGATTCACTGGCCTTAGTCGGGCAATTGGGTTTAACCATCGCCCTTCCCATCGCTATATTAGCTATCCTGGGGAATCTCCTGGATAGCAAAGTCCATACTGGACCTGTGTTTTTACTACTCGGGCTGCTGCTTGGCCTGATTACCGGGGTATATGGAGCGTACCGTTTATTAAAAAGGTTGTTATAACAGAACAGCAGAGAGACGCGACCGTCTACAACGAAACAGACCTGGCAGAGCACGGTGAATAAGGAGGATGCCGAGTGCTCTGGAGACTTCCTAACATATCTCTTGCACCGGACACAATATTTTATATCGGGTCGTTTCCGGTCACAAATACACTACTGGGTACCTGGATATCGATTGCTATTTTGCTAGTACTGTTTTTCCTGGGTACGCGCAGGCGTGACCTGATCCCGTCCGGTATGCAAAATCTGATGGAGTGGGTAGTAGAACTCCTGCTCGGCCTGGCGGAAGGCGTGGCCGGGAAAGTGAATGGAAGAAAGTTTTTTCCGCTGGTTGCCACTTTCTTCGTCTTCATTTTCGTTTCCAACTTCATTGATATTATTCCGGGCGTGGATACTATCGGGCAAATTGACGTAGCCAAGATCAATGCGATCAATGCCGCAGCGCATACGAACTCCCAACCTGTCCTTGGTTTTCTGCTGTTCGGCAACATCTCTAGCGCATTGATACCCTGGATTCGCCCTGCTACGACGGATCTGAACCTGACGATCGGCATGGCGCTGATTGCGGTAATTACCGCGCAGGTGTATGGTTTTGCGACCCTGGGAGCTGGAGAGCACCTGAGCAAGTACTTCAACTTCCCTGCCCTCTTCAGGTTTAGCTTTACGGGCTTCGTAGAGTTCTTTGTCGGTATTCTGGACATTGTTCAGGAGATTGGGCGCATCCTTTCGCTGGCTTTCCGTCTCTTTGGCAATATCTTTGCCGGAACGGTTGTGCTGGCAGTGTTCGCGTTTATCATACCGTTTGTTTCGGATATCGTCTTTATTCCGTTCGAACTTTTCGTCGCTTTTGTGCAAGCGTTCGTCTTTGCGCTGCTGTCGTTGATTTACCTGCAACTGGCAGTTACGCCTCATGCCCATGCCGAAAGCGAGCATGAGGCGCACGAGGAATTCGAACGCAACGAGGAGCGCGCCACAGCCAGGCATGCCTAGGCTACCACGCGCAAAAAAGATTGCTACTCGCAGGAATTTTCTGCGATTGCATAAATTTATTCAAAGACAGAACATTATAAGGCTTGTCCTTAAGGAGGATTATTATGCCAGTAGACCTTCATCCACTTGGAGTAGCGTTAGCAATTGGTTTGGGAGCGATTGGGCCGGGTATCGGCATCGGTATCGCAGCCGGTCAGGCGTTTAATGCCATCGGACGCAACCCGGAAGCCGAGCCACTCATTCGTACAGACTTGATTCTTGGTCTGGCTTTCGCGGAAGCTATCTCAATTTACGCGTTGCTGGTCGCTTTCCTGATTCAGTTCCTCAAGTAATACTTTTCGGCTTGTGGTATGGAGACGCAGTAAGTCTTCTATTTCTTGCGGTTGCTGTGGCTAAAAGGTCCTGGCTTCTCGTCAGGGATTGAAACGAATGCGCAAGCGACAAAGTGCGTCTTCATGCTGGAGGGGCGGGAGCGGTGGTGGGTGCAGGGAGTAGACCTTTATGGTCGCCCTCTTGCAATCCGGCAGGCGCGGGTGTAGGGAGTGGACCGTGTGACGAGTGCGATGAATCGGCTCCCTACTCAATCCGCACTCTACAGTGGCCGCCCGTGGTGAACTGAAGGAAGGAGGCAAAACCATGCACGCGGTAGTGCATACACTTATCTTTGCTGATATAGGGAGCGGTCTGGGAATCAATTTACTGGCCCTGCTCTCGCAGATTTTCAGCTTTGGCGTTGTCTTCGTCATCCTCTGGCGTTGGGGCTTTCCGGTAATAGTGCGGACGCTCGAGCGCCGGCAGGCGACCATTCGCGAGGGTGTGGAGAACGCGGAAAAGGCCAGGCGCGACCTGGCGGAGGCTAATGAGCGCGCCGAGCAGATACTGGCCGAGGCCCGCCGGCAGGCGCAGGAGACGGTTGACCGGGCAGAGAAAGCCGCCGAGCGCGAAGCGAGTCGTATCATAGAAGAGGCCAATGCCCGTGGTCAGCAGGTGGAACAACAGTACGTTGCTCGTATCCGGCAGGAAGCTGCCCAGGCACGTGAAGAGTTGAGCCGCCTGGTCGTCAATCTTTCGATTGACGCGGCAGGAAGGGTTATCGGCAAGTCAGTTGACAGCAAAGATAACCGCCGCCTGGTCCAGGATTTTGTTAGTTCGACAACAAAGGAACAGTAGCAATGCTTAAGGGAGCGATAGGACGTCGCTACGCGGCGGCAATCTTTGATATCGCCCGCAAGCAGAATACGGTAGACCGTACGCTTGAGGACGTGCAGGAGATAGCGCAAGTCTTTTCTAACCGCAAGGTGGCCTATCTCTTGATGGAACCAAAGGTGCCCGCGAAGCGCAAAGAGACAGCGGTACGCCAGGCGCTGGCGTCTAAGGTGCTGCCTACGTCGCTCAACCTCGCCCTGCTGGTCGTCCAGCGCGCGCTGGTCGAGGCTATGCCAAACATTGCCCGCGAACTCGAACGTCTCGTGCTTGATTATAAGAACGAGGCGAAAGCCCAGGTGACAACGGCAGCACCGATGGATGAGGCGCAGCGCAACTCCGTTAAGCAGGCGCTGGAACGTAGAACAGGCAAAACTATTCTGATGACGACAAAGGTTCAGCCTGAAATCCTGGGTGGCGTTGTGGCTCGCGTAGGGGACCGGGTGATCGATGGGAGTATTCGTTATCGTCTCTCCGCGCTGCGGCAGCAGCTGTTGCGCGGGGTCGCGGCCAATACCGCCACCGATGATACGTTTCTTCCGTCAGAATTAAGCGATGGACATATTCAGCCGCCGCCTTCTGAACCACCGGATACGCAGGAAACGATGGTTGAACCAACCAAAATACAGTAGGGGCGTGGGCTTGCCCCGCCCTCACTCGGATTGAACCAGCACAGTAGGGGCGTGGGCTTGCCCCGCCCTCACTTAGACGAGCGCACATGGCCGATAATGGATCTTACAAAAATTCCGCGGGGCCGATGAATCGGCGGTGGGCGCGATCAATCGGCCCCTACGACATGGATCGACGAGCGCAACCGTTGTGTCGTTGTATTCATTGCGCAGCGTCGATTCTACAGAGGAGAACTCAAGATGGCTTCATGGGCTGATGAAATCAGCGCAATTATAGAAAAGAACATCGCAGGCTTTGGAGGCACTGAAACGGAAACTGCCAGCGTCGGCACCGTCATTGCGGTACAGGATGGCATCGCCCGTGTCTATGGCCTGCAAGATGTCAAATACCTGGAACTGGTAGAATTTCCACGCACAGGCATTATGGGCATGGCTTTCAACCTTGAGGAAGAGACCGTCAGTTGCCCCGTCCTGGGCGATTATACCCATATTAAAGAAGATGACGAGGTGCGCACGACCGGGCGCGTCGTTTCCGTTCCGGTCGGTGATGCCCTGATTGGCCGTGTCGTCAACCCCCTGGGTGAGCCAATCGACGACAAGGGGCCTATCAATACCACGAAGACCCGCCCTGTTGAGCGTGTGGCTCCGGGCGTGATTACCCGCAAGCCGGTCGATACTCCCGTGCAGACGGGTATCAAGGCTATCGATAGTATGATCCCTATCGGCCGCGGCCAGCGCGAGCTGATCATCGGCGACCGCCAGACAGGGAAGTCGGCCATCGCTATCGATACGATTATTAATCAGAAGGGCAAGAACCTGATCTGTATCTACGTCGCAATCGGCCAGAAGAACTCTACGGTTGCGCGTACCATTGAAATCCTTGAGCAGCATGGCGCGATGGAGCATACCGTCGTGGTAGTCGCGGGAGCTTCGGAACCGGCTCCTTTGAAATACCTGGCCCCATATGCCGGTTGCGCGATGGGCGAGGAGTTCATGGAATCTGGCAAAGATGCGCTGATCATTTACGATGACCTGACCAAGCACGCCGAGGCCTATCGCAATATCTCGCTGATCATTCGCCGGCCTCCTGGCCGCGAGGCGTATCCAGGTGATGTCTTCTACCTGCATTCGCGCTTGCTGGAACGGGCCGCTCGTCTGAACGACGACTACGGCAATGGCTCGCTGACGGCTTTGCCCATCATCGAGACCAAGGCAAACGACATCTCGGCCTACATTCCGACGAACGTCATCTCGATTACCGATGGCCAGATCTTCCTGGAGACGGACCTGTTCAACGCCGGTGTTCGACCGGCCATTAACGTCGGTCTCTCGGTCTCGCGCGTGGGTAGTAGCGCGCAGACGCGCGCTATGAAGCAGGTGGCAGGTTCCTTGCGCCTTGACCTCGCGCAGTTCCGCGAACTGGCGGCTTTCGCGCAATTCGCTTCCGACCTGGACAAGGCGACACGTAGCCGCATTGATCGTGGCCAGCGCCTGACCGAGATTCTCAAACAGCCGCAGTACCAGCCGGTACCGGTCGAGCGACAGGTCATGATCATCTACGCGGCCACGCATGGCTACCTGGATGATGTACCCGTGGAGATGGTCACGAAATGGGAGCCGGCGTTCTATCGCTATATGGATGCCAACCATCCTGAGATCGGACAGGAGATCATCGACAAGTCCGTCAAGGGCAAAGAGAAGATGTCCGATGACCTGTTGAAGCGCCTGGATGCCGCGATTGAAGAATTTAAGAAGACCGCGGAACCCCGGGCCGAAGCGGCCCCATTGGGCACATCACAGGCGCAGGCGAACGGCGCGGGGCGCAACGAGGAAAACCAGAGTCGCGCCGGGGCCGGTTCCTCTGACAAGATGGCCCAACCGTCGTAAAGGAGGCAGGTTATGCCATCAACCCGAGAGGTACGGCGGCGCATTCGTGCCGTGAAAAATATGGCGCAGATCACCAGGGCCATGCAGATGGTGGCCAGCAGCAAGATGCGACGCGCACAGGAGCGCGTGCAGCAATCGCGTCCCTACTCTGAACAGTTGCGCGCGCTGGTCTCGCGCCTTGCGAATGCCTCTGGCGAGGATGTAGGTGAGGGAGTGGCTCTGCTCAAACAGCGCCCGGTGCGTAATATCGGTTACCTGCTGATTTCGCCTGATCGCGGCCTGAGCGGGGCCTTACCGAGCAATATCAACCGCCGCGCGCTTTTATCCGTGCAAGAGGAACAGAATAGATTGACTGAGCAGGGCGGCCAGCGACCAGGTTTGCAGTTTATCGCCGTAGGCCGCAAGGGGCGCGATTTCGTTCTGCGATCCCGGCTGCAAATGATTGCCGAATTCACGAACTATGGCGATAAGCCCACGTTGAGCGATGCAGCGGCGATTGCCCAGGTAGCCGTCGATGCCTTTTTGAAAGGTGAAGTCGATGTCGTCTACCTGGTCTACGCCAAGTTCGTCAACACGGTGACGCAGCAGCCGACCGTCGTGCAGTTGTTACCGGTGCAGCCCCCATCCGGCCAGGGAGAAGAGCAAAGGACGGTAGAATATATCTACGAACCGGACCCGAGAAGCATCTATGAAGCCTTGCTACCACGTTACGTGGATGTGCTGGTCTACCAGGCGCTGCTAGAAAACATCGCCAGTTTTTACTCGGCCCAGATGGTCGCGATGAAGAATGCGACCGACAACGCCAACGAGCTTGTTCAAGATCTCACCCTGGCCTATAACAAGGCGCGCCAGGCCAGCATCACCACCCAGATTCTCGAAGTGGTGTCCGGCGCTAACGCACTGTAGTAGGGGCGTGGGCTTGTCCCCGCCCTCCTGATCATGAACTCGTAGGGACGTGGGCTTGTCCCCGTCCTCCCTCGCACGGCCGTTTAACAGGAGAAGAAAAAATACATGGCAACAGAAATAGGCACCAAAGGAAAAATTGTGCAGGTGCTGGGGGCCGTCGTAGACGTTGAGTTTCCCCCAGATAAAATCCCTGAGATATATAACGAAATTCGTACGCGTATAGAGGGCAGCGATTCCGAACTCGTTCTTGAGGTTGAGCAGTTGCTGGGCAATAACTGGGTGCGCTGCGTGGCAATGGGACCGACCGATGGTCTCCAGCGCGGCATAGATGCCTACGATACTGGCCAGCCGATTACCGTTCCGGTCGGGCCGAAGACGCTTGGGCGTATCTTCAATGTGCTTGGAGAGCCGGTCGATCTGAAGCCCGATATTCCAGATGCTCCGCGCGAGCCCATTCACAGGCTGGCACCCGACCTGGAAGATCAGTCCGAGGCCATCGAGGTGTTCGAGACCGGCATCAAAGTCATTGACCTGATCTGCCCGTTCATGCGTGGTGGTAAGGTTGGCGCGTTCGGCGGCGCCGGCGTCGGCAAAACCGTTATCATCCAGGAACTGATCAACAATATCGCAAAAGGTCACGGTGGCTACAGCGTCTTTTCCGGCGTGGGCGAGCGCACGCGCGAGGGCAACGACCTGTATCATGAAATGATTACGGCGGGTGTGATCGACCGCCTGGCGATGGTGTTCGGGCAGATGAACGAGCCGCCCGGCTCGCGCCTGCGTGTGGCGCTAACCGGCCTGACGATGGCGGAGTACTTCCGCGATCAAGAAGGCAAGGACGTACTGCTCTTCATCGACAATATCTTCCGCTTCACGCAGGCGGGGGCCGAAGTGTCGGCGCTGCTGGGCCGCATGCCCTCCGCTGTGGGATACCAGCCGAACCTGGCCGAAGAGATGGGCGAGTTGCAGGAGCGCATCACTTCGACGAAGAAGGGTTCGATTACGTCGATGCAGGCCGTGTACGTGCCCGCCGACGACTATACCGACCCTGCTCCGGCAACCACTTTCGCGCACCTTGACTCGACGATTGTGTTGGAGCGCTCGATCTTTGAGCAGGGCATCTACCCGGCCATTGATCCACTGGCCTCCACCAGCCGCCTGCTTGATCCACAGATCGTGGGCCAGGAACACTACGATGTAGCGCGCAGCGTGCAGAAGGTGTTGCAGCGTTACAAGGACCTGCAGGATATCATCGCCATTCTGGGCGTCGATGAACTGTCGGACGAGGATAAGCTGACCGTGGCACGCGCCCGCAAGCTGCAACGTTTCTTCTCGCAGCCATTCACGGTCGCGCAGGTCTTCACCGGCCTCGAGGGCAAGTATGTTCCACTGAAGGAGACGATCAAGGGCTTTAAAGAGATTCTCGAAGGCAAGTACGATCACGTCCCTGAGAACTACTTCTACCTGAAAGGCCCCATCGATGACGTGGTGAATGCCTACGAAGCGGACCAGCAGAAGGGGTAAACGATGGCGACACGCTCACGCAATGTTCTGCATGTCGAGGTCGTGACCGCCGAGCGCGAACTCTACAATGGCGAGGCCACGATGGTGGTTGCTCCCGGCTCAGAAGGGCAGCTAGGCATCTTGCCACAGCACGCCGCGCTACTGACAACGCTGAAGCCGGGCGCGATGCGTATCCAGTTAGGTGATGCGGAGGAGCCGTTGTTTGTGTCGGGCGGTTTCCTCGAAGTGAATAACAATACGGTCACGGTGCTGGCGGATACAGCTGAACACGCCGAGGAGATCGACCAGGCGCGCGCCGAAGAGGCGCGGCGAAGGGCACAAGAGCGCCTGGAGCAGGCGACGTCGGACGCCGAGCGCGCTGAAATGCAGGCCGCGCTGGAACGGGCGTTGAGCCGGCTGCGTGTAGCCGAACTGGCGCGCCGGCATGACCGGCGGCGCATCCAGATGCCGCAATCGGAACAGTGAAATAGCATTCCAACAGGCAAGAGAGCAACATCAGTCCGCCGAACTGGTGTTGCTCTCTTGCCTGTTGGAATAGTTCGCCATGAAAAAAGACCTCTCGCATGTCATTCTGAGCGCAGCGAAGAATCTCTCGCGAGCGGGATAGATCTGGTGGTCGCCTCAGATTCTTCGCTGCGCTCAGAATGACATAGCCCGGCGCCTGTTTCAATGACATAGCCCGGCGATTTTTCAATGACATGGCCCGGCGATTTTTCAATGACATGGCCCGGCGACTTTTTCATCGGTTGGTTTAGTCGCTGCCCATGCGGTAGCTAACCTTTTTCAATGATATGGCCCGGCGATTTTTTTAAGCCATACTATCCAGGGAAAAACAATTACTCCCACTACCGCCGTCCATAGCGCCGCCAGCGTCGCAAACTGTGGCCCCAACAGTAGCGTGGCGATCCATCCCCCAAGCAGGGCCGATCCAGCTCCCACGGCGAGCATGTACAACCATCCCCTGCGACCCAAGGCAAGCGGGCGTATTCTAGCCCCATTTGCCAGCGCCCCGGCAAGCGCACCGGTACTTATCCATAATCCTATAAGCAGCAACATATTCATCTACAAATCCTCACGAGCCTGGCAACATCGTTTTCGTTAGAAGGCGCAGCAGGCTGCTGCCATCGCCTACTAATTGCCATGGATTGATGGTAGAACGCACCTCCACGTGCTGGAAAATGCCGAGTTCCGCGAAATCATGCGGGTGGTGAATGCGTGATAGAGCAGCGTCGAACTCGACCGATTCGGTGAATGGAACGTACTGGTCGTTGCGGTCGTGCAGCAGATAGATGGGCGCGCGAATCGAGTTGATTACGCGGCTCGGCGAGAGATCCTGCAACAATGCCTGTAGCGGCGGCGAGAGTGAAGCGAGATTGCTATCTACCTGACCTGGTTCATCTCCGTTCAGCAGGTGATACACAGCTACTGTATCGGGCGAAAGTTCGGCGAGGTCGGAAGAGGTAAATGGCGTGCCTCCCGGCGCGAGCGCATTGATCAGGCGGTCTCCCTCTCCTGGCGGTAGCAATGGCGCGATGACGTTAGCCAGCACTTGAATCGGGACGTATTGTGGTTGCCAGGGCTGCAAATGCCCGTCCACCTCCAGCGCGCGCCTGCCTATGGCCTGAAGCAGCGTTCTGGCATTGAAATAGCTGCCGAAGATCCCCAGGAATGCCACCTGGTCGCGGATGCGAGGGTCGGCTGCGGCAAAACAGGCCAGCGCCCCGGTAGCACTGAGGCCAAGAATACCCACGCGATTAGCCCCCACGCCGGACCAGTGTGTGAGCGCCTGAAAAGCGCGCACAACCCCGTCGCTATCATTTGATGAGAGGTCGTAATTGATCAGCGTGGGCGTAGTAACAGCCATCACAACCAGGCCCGCGCGCGCAAGTGATTGTGAAAAGTTGATGAACTGCGGGTCGGCCCGGTTATCGCCTACACCGGGAATAAATAGGATGCCCTCACGAGAGCCGGGAATCGGAGGGGGCGATGCGACCGGTTCGAAGATATCCAGGTAGACCGGGCCGCTATTCGACTGGATGGTCTTGCGAATATGCTGTACGGGTTCTTCCGCGGCAGTCAGAACTCCTGGTTGTGAATCGAAGACCAGTGCCGGTAGGATGAAGAGCGCGCGCGTCGCGGCCCGGCCAACCGGAATAACCGAAAAAAAGAATCCGGCGAGAAGCATGAGAGTGAGCACCGCTCGCGCCAGGTAATTGCGCCGTTTGAGTTTGTGTCTTTTACTGCTCGAAGCAGGCCTGGATTTTGGAGAAAAGGATGGAGCCTGCTCATCAACTGCGGGTTGGTTTGCTGAAGTACCGGGTGTAATCCCTGGTACATCTTCGTGTGACATACAAATCCTCTGCTCAGAAATGCCGCTGCAACAATCTCTGCAAGAGATTACGGCATTTCGTGAGTATAGATCACATTGAATAATGGCCTGGTAGAGACTTTTCCCCGGTGATTATCCAGAAGTGACAGGAGATTCTTCGTTGCACTCAGAATGACATGCCCCAGGCTCGGAAACTCCCGCGCGATTCGCCCAATGTGCTCGCGGATTCTTCGTTGCACTCAGCATGACATGCCCCGGACATGTCTGGACACATCCGGGGCATGTCATGCTGAGTGCAACGAAGAATCCCCCGGTTTGCTCGCTCCACAATCCTGCTCTTGTCTGCTTATGGGAAGTATCGGATTTTTCGTTCAGAAGTTTCCGCTACTACCACCGCCAAAGTCACCTCCACCTCCGCCTCCACCGCCGAAATCGCCACTGGCTCCGCCTCCAAAATCATTGCCACCACCGAAATCGCCGCTGGCTCCGCCGCCGAAATCATTGCCACCATTATTCCAGTCGCCCTGATTCTGGGATTCGCGAGCCTCTTCTTCGCCCCGTTCTTTGCCCAGTTCATAGCCTACAAGCCCGCCTGCCGCGGCTCCTAATCCACCCGCGGCCCAGGGATTCATTCCCTGCCCCTGAGGATAACCAGGCCCATAATAATTTGGGGGATAGCCCGGGTTATATGGCTGCTGGTAGGGTGTATTCAATGGTGTCCCGAAACGGCGACCTCCAAAAAAGCCTCGTCGTCGTCCTATGATTCCTCCAAACAGCGCCAGGGCCGCCAGGATCAGAAGACCAATGCAACAGACCCAGCCAAAACCACTCAAGCCAAAGCCTGAGCCGCTGCTTGACGCATTGCTAGAACCTAAAGCGCTCTGTAGAGAATTGAGCGCTGCTATAGTCGCGCCGGTATACCCTCCACTACTATAGTTGCTTCTGAATGCGTTCACTGCTTCATTGTACTGGCTATTTGACAGGGGAACGCTTGAGCCGCCAACAATAGTCAGGTGATGATGCACGGTATCAATCGCGATGACGATCAATCGCGAGTTCGTAATGTGGCTCTTCGTCCTTTGATCGAAATCCGAACTTGTGCCCGTAAAGTTGTTAACGGTATAAATGCTGACAGGATAAGGCAATTGTTGTGCCTGGCTGCGTACCTTATTTTGATCGAGAACTCCTGCCTGGTCATTTATGGTTACCGTGTCGGCCAGCACCGCTGTAGTCGTGACAACTAACAGGCAAGACACAGCGATTAAGGCCAGCAGGTACTTGAAATGGCGTTGGATAAGGGTTTTTGCTCGTGTTTTCAGCATGGTACTATTTCTCCTCAGTATGTGATGTAGTGGCACTATCTGTTGTTATTAGAACGGAGAAACCTTACTAAATTCAACGGGTATTTCTACTTAGGAGCTGATTTCTCACCCACCCATCACATCCACACTCTTATGGTTCAAAGGGCCGGTGAGCCGCCTTCTTGCTCATGGTTTTCCTACATAGGGGTACGAAGCATCTGGTACTAACGTTTCCAGTAGTATCACAAGAGCATCACACAAGCCTCTGGCTCTTAAATTGCCCTCAGATGCGGCTATTTCGCCTCAGTATAACCATGGAAGATGATAAAATAGCAGTATTACGCCTTTCTTTTTTGAATTGAAGTAAGAATATGGAGCGCAACTAGCACATGAGTACGACACCTGCGGGGCGGCCGCGCCCCTTTGTCTTGATTGTTATGGACGGTTGGGGGATCAATCCCCGTAAGGAGGGCAATGCCATCGCCCTTGCCTCTACCCCTCATATTGATGAGCTGGCCCGCAAATGGCCGCATACGTCTATAAAAACTTCTGGCGCGGCGGTCGGACTGCCGGAGGGGCAGATGGGCAATTCCGAGGTCGGCCACCAGAATATCGGAGCGGGCAGACGCGTTTTACAGGACTTCACACGCGTGAGCGAGTCGATTCAGGATGGCACGTTTTTTCAGAATCCGGCCCTGCTGAAGGCCATTGAGCATGTCAAGAAGAACTCCTCGCGCCTGCATATTTGCGGATTGCTTGGCAATGGCGGGGTGCATGCGCACGAAAGCCATTTAGAGGCTCTGCTGCAACTGGCGCACATGCACGATATAGAGCATGTGTACATTCACTCATTTACGGATGGGCGCGATACTTCGCCGACGGGCGGCGTTGAGTTTATGCGGCAGTTGGAGGCGCGGGCCAGGGAGATTGGCGGCGCGCACCCGGCGAAGGTGGCGACGGTCAGCGGGCGTTACTACGCGATGGACCGCGATAATCGCTGGGATCGCACTGCCATGACGTATTTTGCCATGACACGCGGCGAGGGCGAGCATGCGGTTTCCGCGGTTGCCGCCATCCAGCAATCCTATGAGAAAGGCGTCACCGACGAGTTCATTGTTCCCACGGTTGTAATGGAGGACAACCACCCTGTAGCCGTCGTGCGGGATGGCGATGCGCTCATTCACTACAATTTCCGTCCTGATCGCGCTCGCCAGCTGACCAAAGCGTTCGTGCTGAAGGAATTGCCACCACAGGCCGAGGGGAAATTTGATCGCGGGCCGCGCCTGAAGGACCTGGAATACGTGATGATGACGGAATACGAAGAGGGGCTTGACGCCGATGTCGCGTATCGCGCCGACAACGTGGAAATGCCCCTGGCGCGCGTGATCTCTGAGCATGGACTGCGCCAGTTCCACACGGCTGAAACGGAAAAGTACGCGCACGTTACCTACTTCATTAATGGGCGGCGCGAGACGCCATTTCCTGGCGAGGATCGCGTGCTGGTGCCGTCGCCCAAGGTTCCGACGTATGATTTGCAGCCGGAGATGAGCGCGGCGGGCGTGACGGATACGGCGGTTGAAGCCATCCGCAGCGGCCTGTATGACCTGGTGATTATGAATTATGCCAATGCCGATATGGTTGGGCATACGGGTGTACTTGAAGCGGCGATCAAGGCGGTTGAGGCGGTTGATAAGGGAGTTGGACGCGTGGTGGAGGCGACGCTGGATGTGGGTGGAGGCCTGCTGATCACGGCTGACCATGGCAATGCCGAGCAATTGATCGAATACGATACGGGCAAGCCGTTTACTGCCCATACGACCTATCCGGTGCCGCTCTACCTGGTTGTGCCGCAGTTAGCGCAGGCGCACCTGCGCGACGACGGAATCCTGGCCGATGTCGCGCCGACCATCCTTCAGGTGATGCATATTCCCCAACCCAAAGATATGACGGGACGGTCGTTAATTTTGCCCTGATGTTGGGGAGATTGGAGGGCAACATATGTTTGCCTTCGCGCCAAAAATGCATAACAGTTATCCACATATTTCAATAGAGCATGTGGATAACTGTTCACGCGTGTGGATAACGAGCAATACATGTAATGCAAGATGATTGATTGTCAGGCGCCGATTACTTGCATCCATTGTAACAAACGTGCCTGCCGCTCGGCCTCGTTATTTGGGAGTACCAGGGGCCTGCCGCGCGCGTCGATGACCAGTCCTACCAGGCCTCCGTCGATTTCTTCTGCCGCGCGCGCCCTTTCGCCTGGTCCTAAGCCGACATCAACGGTTGGCGCCGGATAGAGCGTCAACAATGCCTGCTCGTTTATGCGTAGTGGGATAATTTCAAGGGAGCCGCTTTTGACATCGACCGTCACCTGCCGCCCGTTGCTGTATTCTACACCAACGCGGATGGCGTTCTGGCCGGGTGGTAATGTGCCATAGGGTACAACGCACGTGCCCAGGCGGTGCGCGACGGCGTCGTTCTCATTCACCTGCACGGCGGCGATGGGCGCTACGGTGGCTACGGCGCCCAGCTGCGTAATCAACATGGTACTATCGAGAATTATCGATGTGACGCCGCGCGGTTGCAGGGCATCGAGCAGCATGAGCATGGCCTGGCCGAATTTAGGAGCATGGGCCAGGACGCCTCCGGTGGCTAAAATCAGGTCGGCCTCGAATTGCCCAAGATGGGCGTTACCTGCCGCTTCGAGGACGAGTATCATTGCTTCACGCGCGAACGCCTGCGCGATGTGCAGTTCGCGTTGATTTGCCGGTAACACCTGCGGGTGCTGCATGCAGTTGCGCGCATAGTGCTGCAATTCTTCGTTGCTGATGGAAAAAGGAAGCCAGCGGGCAATGCGTTGTGGGCCTGCTTTTTGTAGGATGGCTCCTATGCCTGGGCCGATTCCTATTCCGGTATCTACGATGGGGATAAACTCGCCGCGTTCGCTGGCCATCATGACGGTCGTATTTGTGCCACCGACATCGACGGCAGTAACATTCATAGCGTAGTGCTGGGCAAGAAATCGCACAAGGCTGCTCAGCGAACTGGCCGTAGCAACGGGTGTGGTGGCGGACCATGAGCGCATACGTTCGTATCCGGGAATGCTCTGTATGATATCACGCTCGTAGAGAGCCATCGCGGTCATGCTTACGGGTCCAAGCTGGGCCTGAGAGGTGAGTGTGTCGATGCGGGTAACTTCGGCGAACCCTTTGAGCATCGTGCGCACTGCTTCGACATATTGGGGAGCGCCCGCATAGAGGACCGGCAAGCGGCGCGAGGTATTGGCGGGGGAGTATGCTTCGAGCGCGCCGGATTGTACTGCGTTTATGATCAACTGGCATGCCTCTTGTAGAGGTGCCGCGCCTGCGGGTCCTTCGGCATTGCCTACAATCAGGACGGCATCGGGCTGCAGTTCTTGCATGCGTTGCAACTGGTTCTTCCACTCGGCAGCCAGCCGTTCGGGCGTCCAGGACGCCGGTGGATTCGCATTCGAACTCGAGGCGGCCTGAAATGCAGGAGAGGGTACGGCATAGGTTTCCGCGTAGAGTCCAGAAACGGCCTGGGTTGCAAGTTCATTGAGGGCCGAGCTTACGCCTCCGAGGACAACCAGCCGCATCGTTCCTCCAACGCTGACGGTCGCGACAAACACGTCTACCCCATTTCCATCCGGCCGTTCGGGAGAGATCATTTGTCCATCGGCTATCAATTGACGCCCTGTGATATGCTCGATGCGCTGAATTGCCTGGATAATACCCCGCGTAATATCTTCGTCGGGGTTCGAGAGGCTTGTAGGCGCTTCACCTCGTGCCATCAGACGATACTGATTTTCGACCAGACCCAGCAGCGAAACTTTTGTGAAGACGCTGCCACAATCAACAACCAGAATCGAATTGGCCGATGCTGGATTGCGATTCATAGTCTGCCCTGGCCCCTCCTCCAGTTTAGTCTCTGTATACATCTCCTTTGTCCTTTGTCCTCGAATCGGCTGTGAAAGAATGTATGTCTATGCCCCCCTCAGGAACAATACTGATTACATTTTCCTCATGCATTTACACTTGACCCTTGCGGATCTGCCTGCTCCAAGAGGACAGGCACAAGGCGCTGTCCCTACAGGGTGGCCCTGGAGCCAGCCGGCCCCGTTCCTGAACCTGTTAGGGATTGAAACCTAATGACTGAACCAGCTTCGGATGGTTTCGATGAAACCTCGTCGCGCCGGTTTGCCCCCTGAGGGATTTGCGCCGGGCCTCTGTCCATTGTTGATCTGAGACGGTGATGCTGCTCCGCTATAGGGTGGCAACTGCTGTCCCGGCGTGCCAGGCGCGTATGCCTGGGGTCCCCCTGGTAGATATCCCTGACCGGGCAGTCCTGGCTGCATAGTGGGTATGGCGTTGTTGGCCTGCGGCAAGGCGCCGGATGGATTGGGCGATTGCGCAGGCATCTGCCTCATCTGCGTGGGTGCCGGCTGCTGCTGGAACGACTCACCTTGAAATCCCTGCTGGTATCCAGGAGTGGAGCCTGGCTGCGAGGGGAAATAGGGTGCGGATGAGGCAACGCCTAACATTGAAGAAAAGACATTGGCCGCGACCTCGCTCTGCTCATACTGTCCAACTTCTCCACGGGGGCGGCCTGGCACGGGCACGTGCTCGACACGTGGAGGATTGCCAGACGGGGTAGACCGCGCCGTACCCATCGATTCTTGTCGTCCCTGACCCTCTTCAGCTGCGCGGAGCCAGCCCGGCAGCGAGTTCATATCGATCAGGGATGCTCCTGTCAGATTTCCCCCGTTACTATTACCATTTGGGGCCTGCCCAGGTTGCCCCGGTCGTATGTTCTGAGCCTGCATGTACCCCTGTTGCGGGTATCCCTGCCCCTGCTCGCTTTCGCGCAGCCAGCCCGGCAGGGAATTCGTATCGATCAGCGAAGATGCGCCGATCCCTGATTGCGGACCTGGTTGGCCGGGCGCAGGGCTGGGGACCTGGTTATGAAAAGCGGCTTGCGAGCCTGGTGGATTGGCCTGTGTGGGTGAACTCGTCTGCCCTGCTAACCATGAAGGCAATGCCTGCTGGTCGATCAGCTCGCGTGCAGAGAAGCCCTGTGGGGCCGGAGCGGGATTGGCCATACCTGCTGCCTGATTATTCTGGCCTGCGAATGGTGGGTTATTGCCTGGGGCGGGAGGTTGGGCCGCTGATGATTGTTGCGACTGCGGCAAATTGCGTATCCAATCGGGTAAAGCGTCTGGTTGAACCAGGCTGGAGGCTTCGATGTTCTTCGGCGCGGGCGAGCTCGCTCCCGGCTGCTTCTCCTGTAACCATGATGGCAAGGATTGCTCATCGATCAGAGAACTGGCAGCGAAACCTGCTGGGGGCAAAAAATCGCTATCGGTATTAGGGGCCGGCATCGAAGACGGGCGCCAGGCCGGTATCTTTGCTGAATTACCCGCCTCTGATAGGTCCAATTTTTCCGACCTCATCCAGCTCGGGAGCGCTCCCTCCTCAGAAAATTCGGGCGACATGTATCCTGCTTGCCCATCCGCTGATGCTTTCGATCCGGAGGGTCGCTCGCTGGTACGTAGCGATTCCAGCCAGGCCGGTAGTTCCGACTGCTCATTCGACAAGGGCAAACCACAGACCGGGCAATAGATGGCGCCTGCCTGGACTGACTTTCCACAGCGTTTACATGTAATCACTTTTACTCCTCACTTTCGCCAGACCCCGGCATAATGGCTGACTGTTTCACCTGGGCGCGTACAAACTGGAAACGCTTGCTACGAACGCAGTGTATCATGCTTTTTTGGGCTTGACAACGATAACTACCCATAAGGGGCATCCCCCATAAGCTATATGATAAGACATATTGATATGATACAATACACGCGTTACTACTCTCCCAAAAGTACTACAGAACCTATCTGGACTACCTACTCATCGATCAGGAGGTTTTTATGTCACAGCGGCTTGAGGATTGGGGAGGAGCCGTACAAGGACAGTTGTTGCAGCTTACCTTACCCCTGCCTCCCAGCATTAATGAACAATATGCTACTGTGAATGGGCATCGCGTGAGTTCGCAGATTGCTCGTCGTTATAAACAGCAAGTGCAGGAGACCCTGCGTTCGCTCAAGCGACGGGGCATTCTGCACGATGAATTGTGTCATCACTTTCGCCAGGGCTATCTAGCTCTCTTCCTCGACTTCTACTTCACCACACCCCTCAAAAGAGACCTCGATGGAGGCCTGAAGATCACATTAGACTCGCTTTGCGAAGGGTTAAGCTTGAACGACAACCGCGTGGTAGACATTCACCTGACGAAGCACATTGATCCTTTACATCCCCACCTCTACGTTGAGTTGGAGCCGCTGCCCGATTGGCAGTTCGATAAAGAGTATGTACTCCTGACATAGAACGTTTACCCCGGATTCTTCGCTGCGCTCAGAATGACATGCCCCGGACGCACCCGGGTGCGTCCGGGGCATGTCATTCTGAGCGCAGCGAAGAATCCTTGCTTCTATGCAAAGCCTTCATTACAATAGAACTGGCAATATCATGTTTCTGTAACAAATTGCCCATATTTTCTCAGAGGTAGTTATAGATGCCCGGAATAGTTCGTAGAACGTCATCGCGTACCATACCTGCGCAAGTTGCTGAAGTACATTCGTCCATTCACCTTTGCTCGCATATGATTCCGCCTCGTGGTTCTCAACGCAGCACATCTAGGAAAGGACGGAGACTCCTGCTGGGCCTGGTTTTCAGCAGTACCATTGCTCTGCTGGCACGCCGCCGTCGTTCGCTTTCGCGTAGCGGCGTCGCCGGGACGGTTGCGGTCGGCACAACGATTTTCGCTATGGGAGGCTGGTCATGGGGTCTCTCGCTCATTTATTTTTTCGTCTCTTCGACGCTGTTCTCTCATTATCGCGAGCGCGAGAAAGCCAGTGCCGCCGCGGACAAGTTCAGCAAAGGCTCGGAGCGCGATATCGGGCAGGTGGCGGCAAATGGTGGTCTCGCGACTCTGCTGTCGCTCGCCTATGGCCTGTCCGGCTCATCAACACGCGCAAAGTTATTGCGGGCCGGTTTTACGGGGGCGCTGGCCACTGCTACTGCCGATACCTGGGCGACGGAGCTGGGCGTACTCAGCAGGCAAGACCCGCGTTTGATCACCTCGGGGAAGCGCGTTTCACCTGGAACGTCAGGTGGTATTACACCCCTGGGGACGGCGGCCTCGGCGCTGGGGGCTTTTTCGCTGGGCATCGTTTTCTGGGGTTTGCAGCGATTTCCCCGCTCGCTCGCATCACTGCCATTTGTTGCGCTGCTGAGCGGGCTGGCGGGAAGTTTTTTCGACAGCCTGCTGGGGGCAACCGCGCAGGCCATGTACTATTGCCCGGCATGCGGCAAAGAGACTGAACGGCGCATCCATAGCTGTGGGGCGAGGACTACACCATTACGCGGCGTGCCATGGATAGATAATGATGTGGTGAATTTTGTGGCGACGCTCTTTGGCGCGCTCGCCGCCATTTTTGTATCTCGTCTGCGGTGACTCCTCAAAAGTCAGGCAGAGATTCTTCCCTGTTCGCTCAGCTCAGGGCTTCGGCATTTGCGCTCAGGCCTGTCATTCTGAGCGAGGCGAAGAATCCCCCGCGTGATTGTCTGTTCCTCTCATCCTGGGGACTGATGGGGAATCACCAGGAATGTATCCCTTATGGACACGTCGCGCATCTCTATTACAGTTCAATCAAAGCAATATCTAAATAAGGGTGAATATCATGAACATATTACGAAACATTGTCTCACCTTTCTGGCATCCCGGACGCGCGGCTCTCGCGGGCATAGTAGCTCTGGGCGTCTATACGGCGGAAATGGAGGTTGATATGGCCGTTACCGGCAATCACTTCAGCGATGTGCGTTTCATCGAAGGATTGTTGCCGGGAAAGTCCGATCAATTGGCGGTGGGCGCGAGGATGGAGTTAGACAACAGGGCCGATCAATCGGCGCTGGGCGCGATCAATCGGCCCCTACTGGCGTGGGGGATACATTTGGTTAATGGAGTGATGCTTGCGGAGTTGTATGCTGCGGTTTTCAAGCGATTTTTGCCGGGTCCAGATTGGCTGAGAGGCGTGATCTTCGGCGAGGCGTTCATTGTTTCTGTGTGGTGGTTGACGCCCCTGGCGGATAAGTATCACCCTTTCATCAAGCGCGGTGTGTTGCCGCCGCTTGCCAACTGGACCTCGTTTTTGCAGAATGTTGTGCGTCATTTCTTCTTTGGCCTGACGCTGGGATTGCTGTACCGCGAGAAATGAGATCAGAATCCGCTGCCGAGGTAGCGGCCTATGACCGGCAGGCGGTAATTGGGCCGGAACCAGACCATAATAATCAGGTACACCGCCAGGATGATCATGACCCACATGATGATCGAGGCCAGCAGGCCGAGGCCAAAAACTAGAACGCCACCAAGTATGGGGATCAGCCCAAACACATGTTGCAGCAGATGTACCACAAAGTAGAGTACTGAGAGTACACCGAAAACAATTGCCGATTGCCCGGCCTGTACCCGCACATTGCGATTTTTCTCAATAAAGTAGATGATCAATCCTGGAAGCCAGCCCAATGGCAAGAATAAGCTGATGATCAGGCTGACCGCGTAAATCAAGATACTTTCCAGACGCTCATCAAGGCCTAGCGTCGTCCCTCTGCTTATTGTTCTGCTTCTTGACATTCTTTCCCTATTCATCATTGTCTTCCTCGTTCTTTCTTCGACGTTCGAGCTTCTTCAATGGCCCATCTCCAAGCTGCTTCAAAATGGAAGCCGCGCGTCTCAAATTTGTTTCTATGCAATATACGTAGATTCCTTCCGCTTGTTGCATGGTATACTAGTGAGGTGAATGGGAGAGCTTTACTATACTTCCCGCTATAGATGTAGAAAATTAACAAGATTCACAAGAACTCAACAATTGAGCTATTCATACTCATTTTTATCGCGTGTTTGATCAAAATCGAAGTTTATTCTATTTACGATTTTATCCTTTTAAATACTATTGACTTTTGGATCAGATTATGGCATAATTCGTTCAGTTGATCATTTAGACTCGAAGTGAGAAGTAGAAGCATTTCATGTAGGATTTAGTTATTTGGAATATATACTGATCCTCTTCTATCTATTGTAATCCTCATATATAAATTGATCTTGACCCGAAAAAGTGGCGGCCCCAAACCTGGGGATTAACACCTGACTCGTTCATAGGCAAGCGGACTCAGATACTCAAGAGTCGAATGTCTCCGCTTGCGATTGTAAAAGGTTTCGATGTACTCAAAGATGCACCCCCTGGCCTGGGCTCGTGTCTGAAAGGACTCCTCTTCAATGCACTTCCCTTTGCAACTATGGAAGAAACTTTCCATCGCGGCATTATCGTAGCAATTGGCCGTGTGGCTCATGCTGATAACCATCCCTTGCTCTCGCAGGAGGGCTTGATAGCTCTCGCTGGTGTAGGTACTGCCCCGATCACTGTGGTGCAATAAGCCGCTTGCTGGACGACGACGAGTAATAGCCATTTGCAAGGCCTGCATGACCAGGCTGGCATCTTGAGTGGCGGCCATGGACCATCCTACCACCATGCGTGAAAACAAATCAAGCACCACCGCCAGATAGAGCCAGCCTTCTGTTGTCCAGATGTAGGTCGTATCGGCGACCCACTTGGTGTCCGGCTTCTCCGCATGGAAGTCGCGGGCCAGCAGATTGGGAGCCATTTGTGCCTGGGGATCGCTCTGCGTGGTGATGGTACGATGAACCGCTTTGCGCGCACGCAGTCCCTGTTCACGCATCAGACGAGCCACGCGCTTGCGCCCACACGTGATCCCCTCTGCTTGCAATTCCGCATGCACTCGTGGACTACCATAGACCCCTCGGTTAGCCTGAAAAGCGGTCTTGACGTGCTCGGCCAGGTGGACATCTTCTCGGCTGTGCTGACTGGGTGAGCGCTTGCACCAGGCATAGTACCCGCTCACCGACACCTCCAGCACTCGGCACATGAGCGTAATGGCATACTCGTGCCGATGGGTGACAATGAACTGATAGCTCATTGCGGGCCGCGCGAGAAGATGCCCAGCGCTTTTTTTAGGATATCGCGCTCCTGCTTGACGACTTCCAGTTCGCGCTTGAGACGACGGACTTCTTCTTCCTGGGCGGTTTGATGTCCGCTGCCTGGGAAGGCTTGCTCGCCATGTGCCCCCAGTTCCTTGCGCCATTGATGGATCGAAGTATCCGAGATGCCCAACTCGCGGGCCACGTGCGCGATTGGCTTGCCGCTCGTCTGCGCCAATCGCACCGCTTTGCGCTTAAACTCAACCGAATACGTCTTCTGAACTTTTCCCATGATCCTTTTCCTCCTTTGCGAGTAGTATACTCGAAGCTTTCACTCCTCCACAAATTCGGGGTAGGATCAGTTTTTTTCACCTTGACTCCTTGTTTGAGCTCTTGGCCGCTTGAGGCGGCCTTCCAAAAGGGCAAAGATAGAGCATCAAAGTTTTGTGAAAAATTTTCTGCGTTATGCTATAATAGAAGTATTGCACGCTAGGTGATTTCATTTGATCAATACAGAAATGACCAATGCTTCCGCCTTAGGATGAGCAACTAGGAGTCATTTCAGTAGAAAGGAGCATCCCTGGCTGACGAATATTGCAGCTCCCCTCAAATGGATTGTGCGCATCGTTGCCTGCATTTTCTTGTATATTGGTGGCTCTCAAGCCTTCCAACTCCTGCAGGGTTGGAATTGGGATCTCAATGGCGCTTACATCTCGTTAATTCAGTGGCCGCTTACACCACTTACTATTGGGCTTCTGCTTTTCTGCTTCAGCTTTCGGAATTCAAAGGTCATGTATTGGTCCCTCCTTATATCAATCTGGCTTATCAGCATATCTGCCTGGTACCGGCAAAGCACCGGGTTTGATATCACGTTGACAGGTTATTTTACGACACCTCTGACCTGGCCTTCCTGGATACTCCTACCCATTGTCAGTTCCTTACTCTTACTAGTCCTATACATGCCATTTATGCATACGCTTGTGAAGATAATGAACCCTCATGTATCGAAAAAAGGAAAAATAAAAGATGTACGGTTTGAGGAGTATATACAAACAATACGGGAACAAAGTATTCGACAAGATCCGTGTTGTTATTTTTAGTTAGGTGTTAAGTGATACCGGGAGAAAGTTATGGAAGAGCCATTAGGAATATTGATATTATCAGGTTTGATTATCCTATTTCTTGTACGTCTCATCTCTGGATACTACAAATACAGGCGTGTGGAGAAGTATGGAATCCTCATCCTGGCACGAGTAACCGATATTAAGAGGGAATCACGGCTTGTCACGCAAACAGGTGGTGTAGCAAGTACCTTCTCCAGGTGGAAATATGAAAACTACCTTTACGCACAAGGGCAAGACCTACAAACGCAACGTACATATACATTTAGAGTCAAGGTGCCTGATTTTTTCGCTTTCAAAGTAGGTGAAGAGATTTTCTTTAAGATGAATCCAGAAAACCCAAATGAATATCGTATCTCTTCCCAATGAGATAGCAGACCTTACCCGCCAGTCTTGTTGACCCTCGGCTTGTCACAATCTTTCCACTACCGTATAATCACTATAGAGCTTGAAATAACAAATCCATTTCTTTCAGGAGGAAATAGTATGGGTGGTCCCGCTCTGCAAATTATTGACCCACAAGGTATTTTTTGGGGAGATCTCTTTGGTTTTATTCTCGCTTTACCGGTCGCGCTCTTCCTGGCATTCTGGATGAGCAGCGTTAAAAATCGTCTCGCGGTTGTTGTAGGCGCATTTATCGGCGCGTTCCTGGCGTTTGTCGTCATTCTGGGGTGGGTTGGCACGCTGATCTATAGTACTACTTTGCCTGGAGCCTCACCCGGCTCGACGTTCTTCGGTTCATTGTTCTTGTGTTCGGTAGGCGGCTTGTCCGGGGGAATTATTTCGGATCTGATCGTGGCGCGTATGAGCAAGCGCGATTATCTCAGATCGCCTTCTACTGCCCACGAATAACGTATAGACTTCATATTCTCAACCATGTTCTATCTCTTACACGGCAATGACGAGTTCACCTGCCGCGAACAACTGAAGAAGCTGCGCCAGCAGGGGAATTTCGAATATAACCAGAATACTTATGTTGGCGGTGAGGTCGATCTGAAGACCATCACCGCTACTTGTAGTACCCTGCCCTTTCTCACCGACCAGCGCCTGGTGGTTGTAATGGGTCTGCCTAAAAAACGACGCGGCGAAGACGCGGCCCCATCTGCTGAGAGCGAGGCCGCAATGCCGGCAGCTGAAGCATCCGTAGGGGCCGATTCATCGCGCCCAGCGCCGATTGATCGGCCAGTACCCGAGAAAGGCGGCAAATCCAAAAAAGGCAAGAAAAGTGCGAAAAGCAGCATGGAATCGCGGGCAGGTTTTGAGAAGGGCCTGGCCGAATATATTCCTCAGATGCCCGATAGCACTGTGTTGATCGTTGTGGTCGATGAGGAGCTTAGCGCCAGCAACGCGTTACTTAAAGTGGCGCAGGAACATGGCAAGGTATTGCAGTATACGCTCCCTAAAGGCACTGCCGTGAAAACCTGGATTGAGAATCGCGCCAAAAGCATCGGTGTGAAGATTACACCAGAGGCTGCTTCCATGCTGGCGGATTATACCGGCAACCAGCTGCGCATGCTGGCAAACGAGCTAGACAAGCTGGCGACCTACGTTGGTAGCAAGGGCATTATCGATGTTGAGGATGTGCGTAAGCTCTCGCCACAGGTGCAGGAGGCGCGCGTGTTTGATCTGACCGATGCCCTGGCGGAACGCAATCGCAAGAAGGCCCTCGACCTGCTGCACAACCTGCTGGCCGACGGAGAGCCACCGCTGCGCCTGATCAGCACTATCACTTCTCAGGTACGGAGCTTGCTGCTGGTGAAAGAACTGGTGGGTGAGGGGCTGCGTGTCTCACAGATCGTCGCAGCTACGGGCATGGCACCATTCGTGGCCGAGAAAGCCGCGCGCCAGATCGGGAAGTTCAGCACGCAGCAACTGGAAGCGGTCTATCGCCAGTTGCTGGCGACGGATGCCGCTCTGAAACGCAGCCGCATGACGCCGGATATGGCGCTGGATTTGCTGGTGGTGAATTTTGGCAATGGGTAGTCAAACTCGCAATCCCCTCAAGCAATTGATCGTCGAGCGTATTCGACGCGAAGGGCCGATTCCTTTCTCCGAATATATGCGCATGGCCCTGTACGAGCCGGGCTACGGTTACTATGTCAGCGGTGCGGCAAAGATGGGCTGGGAGGGCGATTATTTCACCAGCACGGATGTCTCTACGTTCTTCGCCAATTGCATGGGTCGCCAGCTGTATGCCATGTGGGAGAAACTGAAAAAGCCAGTTCCATTTCTTGTAGTTGAAGAGGGAGCCGGGCGAGGGAAACTGGCGGATGGTGTGCGGGCCTGGGCGGAAAGAGAGGCTCCTGATTTCTCCAAAGTACTTGATTACCGGGTAGAGGATATTCGAGTGGGACAGGATGTGCTTAGTGAAGCGACAGATGCTGGTGAATCCTCGTCGCCTTCCGTCCTGCTCTCGAACGAGTTGATCGATGCTTTTCCCGTGCATGTTGTTGAGGTGCGCGATGGGCAGCTGTATGAGGTGTACGTGGATGAGCAAAATGGGCGCTTGTGCGAGGTTTTGAGCGAGCCGGAAACGCCAGAGGTCGCCGCGTACCTGGATACATATAAGATTCCCTGGCGGACGTATGGCGATGGATGGCGTGCGGAGATCAATCTGGATGCGCTGCGCTGGGTGGAGCGCGTGGCGCGACGAGTGCGTAAGGGCTTTATTCTGACCATCGACTACGGTGAGAAGGCTCCTGACCTCTATACGCGCCATAGATGGCATGGCACGCTGAACTGCTACTACCAGCATCAAATGACCGGGTGGCCGCTGGCGCGTCCGGGGGCGCAGGATATTACGGCGCATGTCAATTTCAGCGCGCTTATTCAGGAGGCGAGGCGACATGGCCTGCGTGTCAGCAAATTTACGACGCAGCGTGAATGGCTGGAGGGACTGGGTATTCGTGAGGAACTGGAGCGGCTCCGGCAGCAGGAATTCGCGGAGGCCGATACGGCGCGTGCCAGCGACCGGGGACAGGTGGCGCTGCTGAAATGGTATAACGTGCGGCAGGGCGTCCTACTTCTGACCGACCCCAACGGCATGGGAAATTTCAAGGTGTTGATCCTGCGCCGCTAGTATTTGCGCGGGTAGCTGTAGTTATCATACGAATTGCTGCCTGCCGGGGCCACGCCTGTATTAGGGAAGCCGCCTTGAGGAATGCCCGCGGGCGCCGAGGTGCTCGAACTCTGGCCGGTATTCTGTCCATTTAAAGGGGTCAGGTTCGTATTTGTAGAGCTGTTGCCGGTCAGGTTAAGGCTGGTTACGCTATTTTTGTTTATTTGTAACTGGCCGCAGGCAACGGTTGTTCCGCTAGCAGAGTTGCCCTGGTGGATATCGATGTAGAGGGTATGCGAGGTATCCAGGTTTGTGGTGGAGAGCAGGGTATCGAGGTTGCCGTTGCTGTCGGAACTGTATTTCCCCAGGTTGAACATAGGAGAGCCACCGCATTTGCCGGTATCTATCGTCACGAAATAGCTGAAATGTGATGCGAGGCCGCTGAGATTCAACTGTAGCGCGTCAGTTGTCCCATTGACATCTTTCGGAAGGTATTGTGCCAGCCCGGTAGTTGTCGAGTTGTTGATCGCATTGACCGCTGAACTTCCCACCTGGGCGAAGAGGCGCGGCGTGAAAAAATAAAGCACGCCCCCAACAATGATCGCTGTAAAGAGCAGGTTACGAATCAGCTTAAACATGTAGACTCTCCTCATACTGCCGGTCAGAGGTATCTCTGCCTGTTCTAGAGCTATTATAGACCGAAATAGTTCTACCTGTCTATGGGCTTTTGATTGTCCTATTATCATCAGGTTCATTCAGTAGAGGCCTTGCATTTACCAGGATTCTGCTTGTTGTTCCGCTAAGACTGTGATAAGATTGAAATAGCTTTTTCTGGCCTACCAGGGAGCCAGGGAAGCCACTACAGACGATAAAAGGTTGGGGGACGAAGAGACCTTGGTAGCGGCCTGCATTCAAGAAAGGAAGAACTCATGGCAAGGCAGATTGAAGACGAGGTAGAGTATTATTACGATTCCCACCCCACCGAGGAGGACGAGATGGGGGAAACCGCCGACCATGCCCTGCTGGTCAACTACCTGATGGCGGTCCTTACCTGGCTCTTTCACGGGCAACTGTGTGCCATCTATGAGAACCTGAATTTCTATCAAACCCCCAACAAAAATGAGCGCCCGATTGCGCCTGATATCGCCGTGATTCAGGGAGTCGTGTTCCGGCGCGTGAAAAGCTGGCGGGTTGGTGTCTACGGGCCAGCTCCTCAGGTGGTCTTTGTGATTGGTTCAGAGGAAACCTGGGCCAAAGACCTTGGGGAAAAGGTCTGGAAATATGCGCGCATGGGTGTAGAGGAATACTATGCCTACGACCCTAACGACCCGATGCTGTCATTGAGCCGGCGCGAGGGGCAGCGGTTGTTCGGCTGGCATCGTGATCCCGCGACCGGTCTGATGGAGCCACTTTCGCTCAATGACCAGGGACAGTTGTGGAGTCCGCGCCTGGACAGCTACCTGGTGCCTGATGAGCAGTACCTGCGCCTGCACAATAGCCGGGGAGAGCCGCGTCTGACTAGGGAGCAGGCCGAGGCACTCCGGGCCGATGTGGAAGCGGAGGCCCGAAGGATGGAGCACCTGCGGGCGCAAGCAGAACGCCAGCGGGCAGAGATGGAAGCCAGAAGAGCCGAAGCAGAGGCGCGCAAAGCACAGGCCTATGCGGAGCGGCTGCGTGCCCTGGGCATCGACCCCGATCAGTTGTTGTAATTGCAGCCCGTGAAAGCGGATTTAATATAAAAGTGAAAGCACGGCAGATAGATGAACCAGCGTGATCGCATTGAACCGGGGCCGGGCCAGGAATCGGTCTGGATTTATCCACGTCCACCTCGCATGGAAGACAGTAAGAAGCATATTCAGGTCATCTTCAACTTACATCCTCCTCCGCCCAACTCGTAGCTTCAACAGGACCTATTAGCAGGGATAGAATTCAGATGACCGCTACTCCTACCAATTGGCTTCCACTTCCAGGGTTTGGGCTACTAACGACTTGCCATTTGCAGCTGTTACTCAGCGGATAGGCTTCTACTCCTCCAACGCGCAATTGAAGGCGATAACGATGAGCGTGAGAGCAAACATAGCATGCAGGACTTGAAGAGTTTCGCATTTTTTCTCATGATTTCATCTCCTGTGTTCATCAATCAGATAGTAAGTATACTATTTCTTCGACCGCAGCTTCAATTCGACGACTAAGCGACCGTTGGGTTCCTGGTGGTGTCCTGTCACAACAACTGATATTCTGTCACCTAATGGACGATCTATCAGTGCCTTCGGGATAAACCCAATAATCTGTTTAGGGTTCCGATCCCAGAACCTGACTTCAACTCCCTGCTCGTTTTGAGGAAAATGAAGCATATTGGTCAGTTCCCGGCCGATAGGAAATTCTTCCATTATTTCCATCAATTTAGATGACACAGCTGGTTGAGATGCATCCTTCTCTGCCGGAACCTGTTGCGCGACCGGAGCATGGGTATCTTGTGGGCGTGATTTACCCTCAAAGTATTGATTGTCGAACAGCCTGGGATCGGGCAATACTGGGCGATCACGATATTCATTAGGCTGAATCTTCATGTAACGGGTATTTGGACGATTCTCGGCTTCCAGATATCTATCGCCTTCTTCCGCACGGTAGCCTGGCCATTCGAGCAACTTGAGCAGCATAGCGATACGTTGCATATCTGCCAGTCGTCCGCAAGGTGGGTCTGGATTCAGTTCATCCAACAGGTGTTTCTCGAAAGGCCGCGTTCGGCGCTCCAGTACTTCGCGATCAGCCAGGTCCTCGACTGTCGATGCCTCACCTGATTGCCAGTTGTGGCCGCTACTGGTAAAGAGTGTATTGTAGCGCGACGGACGATCAATGATATGCAAGTGGGCATGCAGTTCCACTGATCCCATCCCCAACGGTTTACCCATACCAAGATGGTGGCAATAACGCTTTCCCTGCTCTCCATTTGGATGAAGCGTCCAGCAGAGAGCGCCAAGTTCCTGCTCAGACAGATTCTCGAAGTAGACACGGAAGGAAAATTGAACTCCAGGCTTCAGCGGTTTCATGTGCGTATGCTGCTTATCATCTGGAGGAACTTTATCCGGTTCTTTGATAGCATCACGGATCTCTTCAAGTCTTAGTCTGTCTTCGGCATCCAGGCCTTGATGCCAGTAGAGCTTATGACCACGAATAGTAGTCTTGTCGCTCTCTGGTGGCTTGCTATCATAGTGACCGAGTCTTTTCTTCTCATCAGGATGTTGCTGCGTAAGGTAGTGCTGGAATGCGGTAGGTTTTGGTGTTGCTAATATTTTAGGTGTAATATCCTGGTTAAAGTTTCCCGCTAGCCAGATACTCTCTTGATCTGGTTGGAGTATAGCATTTGTGATGGTAACGCGGCCTGCGTAAGCGCGGCCTTTTTCGCCTTGCCTGGGTACAGGGACTCTCGATTCTTCAAACTGTTGCGGATTGCGTACAAACCCGAATAGAGCTTCGGCATAATCGATATCCCTGATGCTATGAAGAGACGGATCTACCAGTTTAAATGGTGAACGAGTGTAGGGCAAGCGGAACATTTGGGCTCGTCCAAAGAATATGAGATTACGTTTTTCGTCGCATAGGAAGAAGACTGGATCGCCATCAAGCAAGTATCCATCTTCCTTCGGCCCTGACGGCCTTCTATGGGCAGGGAAGGCTTTTTTCTGCCATTGTGTAAGCTGATCGTCATCATGAAAGCGGTCAACTAGCCGCTTGTTAGAGTTCTGTTCACCGGGATCGTTGGGTACATCGATTGTAGTAACTGGTAACCCAAGCTGCTTATTGGGAACAAAAAGGAATGCCAGATGCTTATAGTTCATGTGTCCTGTCAGGACCAACTTGCCAGCTTTTTTGCCTTGCGTCTGAGCCTGTGCAAGATTGTTGGCACGCCGGAAGCGTAGGTAAAGATCAGGATGGCGCATGTGCCTTCTATTATTGTGGTCTATTGTGAATTGTCCGGCGAAAAAGTAATCCTTCTCGGTCCTATCAATATCTGCCCATATTTCTTTATGTTGATATGACCAACTTGGCGTCTGATTGGGATTACGTTCATTACTTGGATTCAGATTCCTGCCATCGAGTTGGTACAAATCGCGTCGATTCGATCTCCCAAATAGTCGCAAGAGATCCTCTATCTCAACACGGGCAACTGTGCATTCCTCAATGAAGTAGGTTCCGTCTTTACGCATGTGGAAAAAGCCGCCCTCGACTCTAGCGTGATAAGCAGGCGCAGGTGGATGTCCGGTACTATGAACAGTATCAAGCTCTTCGACCATTCGATAGTTATAGTATGAGCCGATAGCTGAATCATCTACTGTACGAAAGAATAACTGCTTATCGCTGACCCACTGCATCTTGCTGTAGCTGGCGATTTCGAGTACAGAGCGCAGCATGCCGCGCAGGCTGCTGCCGGGAATTACCGGCGTATGTTCGTCGTGAGTATAGAAGAACTCAGGTTTGTCCTTTATCTCCTTCTCCTCCTGGCGGGGCAAATCTTTTGCCGCTATAGGCCCACGAATGTAGAGGGGCGAGCGGGTCGTCAGTGTCACATCGAAGTAGCCGCTGAGATGGTTTCGGTAGTACTTATTGTGATCTGGAAGTTCATTGGCACTATCGACGGCAGATATGATTTTCTCAGGCAGTGGCACAAAATTATAAGGCGCACTGGCGATTCGATCCCGTCTGGTGGGGTTCTGGTGTTCAGGCCAGGGTTGTAGAATACTCATGCGTTGCTCTCCTCAGGCTCTGGCAACAGGCCAACAAGTCGGCTAGCGTTTACTCGGACGAAACCATTTTTATCTTCTTTCAAGTAGTGGCGAACTATGAGTCGCAGGGGGCGTTCTTCCTCGTCAATTGGTCCTGAGAGGTCCAGTGGGACGGCGTGAAAGAGTCCCTGTGAACCCTCGCGCATCAGGGCAAAGCCTCGCTCCTTGGGTTGGGCATGTGTGCCGAACAAAACCTGCTTTTCTTCAAAAGCTCTGGTCCATTCGGCAGTCGCGTCCGGCTTATCCTCGATGATGAGCCGACCAGCCCATTCACCGGATTCGTCGCGCCAGACGAGCAACTCACCCGCACGTGAGAAGACGCGGGCTGTCAGGAGTGTCTCTGCTCGCAAAGGTGGCGAGTATTCTGGGACTAGGCCATGCGAGGTAATCAACTCTGTGCCATCAAGTCGGCCCCATATTACGCCATCGTCAGTGTGGGCGAGCAGGTATTTCAGCCCGTAAGTCTGCATTTGCTGGGATAGCCATTCTGCTGGGTTGCTTGCAAAGCCGTCCATCTTTACGGGTTCACATGTTGTTGTTGTGTCGATGATCTCGCGCTTCATGATTTGCTCCCACTCAGATATGTGTGTAAACTGGCAACGTATTTTTCTAGCTCCTGGGTATCACCTTTCACACTCAGGCCGTTGGTCTCGTTTGCAAGCAAGTTCCAGGTGCGTACCTCGCCGTTTCGATGCTCGATCTCGCAGTTCTTGCCCTGCAGCCGACCTCGGCCAACCGAGATTTCGCCGCCAAGGGGCAGATCTCCTGTCCAGAGGTCTTTCAAAAGCAAGAGGAGTAAACCGATCTCGTGTTCCTTTGGTTCCTCAAGTTGCAGGTCAACTGTGACGACCGATTGCGCGTCACCGAACAGGGGCTGTTCGTTGAACAGGGCGCCATCGCGTGTGCCGCCGGTGAAGCGGTCGATGCTCACACGATTCTGTACCAACATATTTTCGACATTCCTCACAATGTGTTCGCGAACAAGCATTCGACTGGCCTTCGGTTGGCTGGCTTTTGGCTCTTGAGCGGTTCCCATATTGGCTCCGAACATGTCTTCAATCAATCCACCCGCTGCTTCTTGCCCTTCTACGGTGTCTGGCGCAATCAACTGAGCGATCTTGAAGGCTCTGGCGCGCAAGGCGCCGGTAAGGCTGGTGCCTGAGAGGACCGGTTCGGATTTACGTACACCGCCTGCCGTTGGTCGTGCTGAATGCAGGTGCATAAAGTCGGGGCGCGCTATATTGGCGGCGTCTGTGGCACCTTCGATATCGGGACCGCTGCCAGAGCGAATGAGCAGCGAGCCATCCAGGTAGAATTCTGCCTTGAGGCGGAAAGCCTTACGCTGATCGGTTACCAACTCATCAATGCCAAGCGCGTGCATAATATCTGTACTGGCGGTGCCACTCAATTCTTTCGCACCATGCTCGATCCAGTCCAGCAATTGCCCAGTTTTTGTCAGGTCGTATTCTTTGACCCGCCAACCAGTTACGTTTACCCGGCCATAGCCACGCCGCTTGCGCGCACCGATAGTGATGCTGCCATCGGTGAAACCGGCGAGGGCTGTAGCCAGCGCCCGCTTAAGTTCGGATGCCTCATCGCTCTGGCGCACCACCAGCTCGAAACGCAAAGGAAACGTCGTGCCGACTTCCCACATTTCAATATTGAATAATGCATCATGTTCTGCTGTACGACTCTTACCGGCGAGACGCACACCATCGCGCAACTCGATGCCAGCATTTTTACCACGCGCATCCTCGACGATCAGTGGACTCTGCTCGCCAACATCATTGCCCTTGTTGCCACCGAAAAGGCGTACACTGGCCGACTTGTTAGCACTCGCGTATGTATCGACTTTCACGCGAAAGCCTTGTTCGCGTTCGTGCAAGTAGCCGCGTAAGGCCCCGACAATCGACGCACCGGTCAGTAGCGGCGTCTTTTCATCGAGTGAATCGGTCAACAGCGGCATGTCGATCAGGTCGTCACCGTCGCCATTGCCGAAGTGGGCAGGGGTCAGCAGAACAAGATCGCCCTCGACCACGATGCGCTGCACGATTTTGCGCGATACCTCGCCAGACCATGAAGGCTTAGGCATAGCTAGTTCTCCTTTCCTTGCTCTTTGGCTGCTCGCGCCAGCACAAGGTCTATGAGGCGGAGTACGTACTTCAGGCGCAGAGCGTTATCTATGTTTGCTTTCACATTCCCGATGGCAATCTCTCCAGTACTACTCAAACCCAGTAGATTTTTCCAAACATTATCGTCCATCGTCCATGTACCCTCACTACCGTCCCCCAGCAGGCTTTTCAGCCAGCGGAGCAGTGGTTCTCTATTGATGGTGCTGCGTTCAAACTGGCGGCGGGAAGTACCTCTAGCTTCAATACTCGCAATAAACCGGCGTATCTTGCCGGTTCCTGGTGTTGTCTGGCGAATCTCCTCGAGAACAATGCTGCGCAGGCCCGAAATCTGTGCATTGGACGGAGGATTGGCAATTTCTAAAGTGCTGGCCCGGGCCAGCAGACTTTCGTCCAACCGCTTTATAAGCATGCGATTGACCATCAATTCCGCGAGTGTACGTGCCTCGTCCTGGCTGAAGGTAAGGTTAGCCGGTCTGGAACTGGAACGCTTATTCTCTTTCGTCTCCAGCTTTAGCACTCGCTGCCGGTTGAAAGCGATGCGCCCAAAGCCTTCGGCGCGGCGCTCGCCGATGCCGCGTACCTCCAGATCATGTAGCAGAGCGGGATCGCAGTGGGGATCTTCAAAAACCAGTACACTACCCATACGAACCGCCAGAGCCTGCGGCAAGGGCAAACCCCATTTGCGGTTGAAACCGCCGATCGGCACAGCGCCGATGAACGCCATTTTAAGCTTTAGATCTACTCCTAGATGTCTGCCCAATACCTGACATAGTAGTTCGGAATCGACGGCGAACTGGCCCCGCACGTCGCGTATTAACATATCGCTTTGCAGCGTGACGATCAGCTTGTCCTCCTGTATGTCCTCGTCATCTTCAGTCGCATCTTGATCCGAATCATCCTCGGTAAGCAGTTTGATTTCGGCTCGACCATAGCCACCACTGCGCGAGCCGCCCAGGGTAACGTAGCCACCTATTAAGTCCTGTAGAATCTTCGCATCCTCGTCATTGTCACATATGATCGCAGCCTGAAACTTCTGTCCGGCGGCCAGCGCATCATAGCGATAAACAGCACCGCGGATTTTGCCCTCCTCAAGTGGTTTGACGGCCTGCCCGCTTGCCGGACCCTTACTGATAGGGAGCAACTCAGGCATGGCGCGGCCAAAGCGTGGGGTGCGTTGGGTGTGTACTGCCACGTTGCGAGCCGGTCGAATCAACCGCACGGATGTACTAGACTGGGTATAAAACGGCGCCGGGACGGGCTGCCATTGCTGATCGTCATACTGTGGTTCGATTGCAAAATCGAAGATGTCGAAAGTCTTTCCCTCTTTATCATTGGCTTGATCTTTGACGCGCTGCCAGGATAAGGGTGTCGGGTAGCTGGGATGGTCGTAAGCGTCCAGGAGATAGCCGTTGAGGTAGCGGGTAGTGCCATCGAAGAAAAGACGCCGCAGCGTGCTATCTGTGGTGTCGCCCGATTTTGAGCCGAGATACTTATCGATCAAGACGCCGCGCAGGACGCTGCCTGGCAGGTAATCAAATGCTACTGAGCTGTTGGGATCGCCTTGCACTGAAGTCACCAGGACTGGCTCCAGCAGTTCAATGTTATACTTGATAACTTTCATGCTTGCCCCTCCGCTATGATTTCCTTAAAGCGTCCGAAGTATTTCTCTTGAATGGGGTTGCCGCTTTCATCCAACAATTCCAGGCTCAACCGGCCTCGTCCCCGGTTGCGTCCTATGCCACCGCGCCGCACACTTAGCACACAGGCGGCCAACAAAGCCAGATCATCCTCCCCAAGGTTATCGGGAAAGTCGAGCCACGCCCAGAAGCTTGTTCCACGCAGCACAACGCGCATCGAGCGCAAACTGCCCTTATCGGGCGCTCCCCTCACCTCGTCGATAGCAGTCTGGCGGCGAATCGTGGTTAGGGCCTCCAGCACATCGTTAGGTTCCATCTCCTCATTTTCTATGCCGGAGCGTACTGCCTCGCGCAATTGTTGGGGTAGGAGAGCTGGGCCGAAGTGTAGCAGGGCCGCACTCTCCAGACCGCTGCCGGGACTACCGAATAGGCGCCTGGCCGAGGCTCCAAGTGTAGACAGTGCAGGCGAATGTGCTACCTGAAGAGCAAACAGCAGATTGGCGCATTCTTCCACCAGCAGGCCTTTCAGCGTGCGGCCACGCAGGAATGGCAGCCCGGTCGCAAGGTCGTATTCTATCTCTTCGTCTACCAGCCCGGCCAAACCCTCGCCACGACCGAAGGTGGCATCGCTTTCAAGTTGCAACTTTAGTTGCAGGCGTCGCATTACCCGTCTCCTTCCAACGGTATGAACCAGTCTACTAACTCAATCGCATCGAAGTAACCACAGAAAGGACCTTGCCAACCTCTCAGTGGCCAGTCCTGCATCTCAGGCAGAACCGGCGGCAATTTCTCACCCTTGTTGAAAGCCACTCTAAAGTGTTCAACCGCTGAGGGTCCCTCGCGCAGGGTATCGCGCAGGGCCTTAATTTTGTTGCGACGTCCCGCCCACTGCTTTCCTTGAAAGGCCTTGATACCTTCCAGAACTACGGGCCAGGCGTGTTGTCCCCTCTTAGGATTAGCCTTCAGCGTGACAGGGCGCAACGTCAATGAACCGGTGCGCACCTTATATTCGCGCTCGCGAATCTCCGTGATGGAACCACCCAGGCCACTCAAGGCGAAATGCCAATCGAGGCAGGAGCCAGCAATCGTCTCCCTTGTACGATAGGATTTAGCTGACCTGCTCAACTCTTCGGACAATGCGTATGCGCGGGCAAAAGGATAATGGCTCTTGACGATAGCGATACCCGCGCAGGCTGTCAGTTCATTGTTGTCTTTCCCCAGCCCGGCTGTCTGCTGCTCAAACTCCCGCAAGTACATCGTCGCCAGCGACAAGCCCAGACGCCCATCGCATACAAAGGTAACATCGTCGCCACCAAAGACGATAGGCCGGAAAGGGATATAATAGCGTCCGTCTTTGCTTTTTGCCAGCTCGATCTTGATCGACAGATCCTGGTGTGGCTCATCCTGGTGTGGCTCATAAACGATCCATTTGCCGCCATCTTTATCAACAATGTGGTTGACGAGCCTCTCGACTACCGCATTGAGTGCTTTCTTGGCGGCGATCTCTACATCGACTGAAAACTTCCTCAAGGCGAGGATAAAATCACGGTTCTTATCCGGTGTGGGATAGGTATTGCCGATGTCACGAATGTGCTGGCTCATGCCGTTGCCGTCAGCATGCACGACAGCAATATGGCTGTACTCGCCTGCTGTAGCACCCATATCCTCGAAATCGGCGGGGTAGCGATACTCTTCTGGTAGTCTCACTGTCCTTTGTAGTCGCCGGTCAGCTTTGCTTAAACTACTTTGATCCGGTCTGGCAACATCTACTTTGGCCTGGATCTCGTCGGAAGCCAGGTAGCCTGGCTCACCACCAATGCCCTTAACCACTCCGGTAGCCGGTAAGCCGGTTGAGCCGCAAGCTGCTGTTACGCTCAGTCCGAGCAGGGGTGCTGACCAGGTATGGTTTCTTTTCTGCTCCGCTAATGCGTGAAACGCCTTCTCTAGCTTTTTATGAAGGACATCTTCTTGCCAATTGATCTCCTCCTGTGGGGTGATCACTAATTGTAGTCCAGGAGCCTCCAGCAAAGCACGCAACGAGAGATTAGAAGTAAACTCCCTGGCCTTTTCTTTGTTGTCGAACAGCACAACGAAATTGCCACCACCCGCATACAATACCTCGGCATCCAGACCATTCTCGATCCAGGCATCACCTATCAACTTATTTCCGTCTCCGATGTTGGTCTTTCCAGGTACAGCGGATTTCACGGCATCAAATGCCCAGTCTCCGGTTGCGAGGTGAACCAGATATGATGCTCCGACGTTCTCGCGCAGACGGTTGCTGCCGAAGATGTACGGTTGTATCTGCATCGTGTCGACAACCACGAGCCACATGCTCAACCCTCCTTACTCTGTCTGCGGATCCAGTCCGCGATATTCTCCGCCAGGTTTGCCAGATGCTCACGTCCGAAGACTCGTATGCGCCCCTCCTGGTTAAAAACATGGCGTATCTCGTTCTCCAGATCGCCGGTCATTTCCGGCTTTGCGCAGCATACTAGCGCGACACAGGCCTCATCGCCGCCCATCTGCCGCGCGCGTATATAGGCCTCGAACAGTTTCTGCTTCAGAAGTCCTCTGCCTCCCCTGTCTTCCCCGCTCTCAGTAGAGCATGAAAAGGCGAATAGCTGATAGCCACATAACGCAGCGACATCAAATTGGAAGCCGGTCTTGCCATCCCCATTGTCCAGCACTTCGGGTTGGAGATCCATACAACACTCTTTCAGACCTAATTCCTGGGAGCAATTTTGCAGCACCGTAAGCACAGCAGACTCCAACCAGATTCCGCTCAACCACTTACAGAAATCCTCTACCACGTCAAATCCTTTTCCTTTCGCTACAGCCAGGTCAAGGTTTTCGGTTCCACTTTGTCCAAGCTCATTGCTCATGGTTTCCCGCAGGTCTGGCAGGTTGGGCCAGGATATTTTTAGCTCGCGTAGCTGACCCTTGCTTTTCCACTTAGATTCAAAATCCGCATACTTTACCTCAAGTTGTCCCTGTTGCTCTTTTCCGTCCTTAAGCACCCAGAAGGGAGAACGGAGATCATCCTGTCTCTTCGCATTTCGGAAAAGCTCATCATACAGCCATGTTGTCCATATCCTGGCTTCGGCTGGATTGCTATGGATAGCGAGCAAGGCTGCCGCACTCTGTGGCAGCACCGGTTCCCAGGTGGGGGACTTTTTAAACTTCCAATTGTGCAACTTGAGCAAATCTTCAATCTTAATCTCGACTTCATTGCCAACGGGAATTGTAGTAGGCTGACCTTGGACAGGCTCAAAGCACATTTTTAGTGTACGCGCGTCGAGGTAGCTAAATACGAGGTTCTTACTGAATATGATGCGTCTTTTGGGGTCATTAACCCACTTCTCTAGCGCGCGATAGGCATGTACCGACATCACCTTGGTGCCGCCCGTGTAGTTGAGACCCAGGCGGAACTCATGCTCTTTGTTTGCATTGTTGGAGTCACTTTCCTCCAATAACGTGCGTTCATACTTATCGAGCGCCTCCTGTACGCGCTTAGAGACTGAAGCCGCATTCGACTCTTCAACTTCCTTGAAACCAAAGTTTTTGCTAGAATCCAACCACGTTTGTAATCTTTGGGCGAGCTTAAGCCCCTCTTTTGAGTGAATGAGGGTAATCGTGCCGCCCGGCGCAATGAGTAGTTTGCCTGCTACCGCATTTGGCACCGGGTTGGAGCCGACAAGAAGCAAGAGATGATCAACCTGGTACTCATGTAATTCGCTCATTTTCGAACCTCAGGCTTTTGTCTGTGAAGAAGGAATGCAATAATTTGAGGGAAAGGATTTGTACTGTTCTCGATTCCATGACTTTGAACTTACTCTTTCTAAATACCTCAAGCCACTATTTCAGGATGATTTATGCCGGAGCCGAGTATCTATGATGGGATTACCAGTGCTGGTTATCTTAGCAGAAAATGCTGATTAGTACAAGGGAAGTACTTCTGGTTTTCCTCAGAAAAATTCTGAATTTTTTCTTGATTGCGCCAGCTACAGCCCTTACACCGGCCTCGTCCTCCCCATCCCCATCGCCGTCTTGTACCCAACGCCGGTGTAGAATGCCAGTTGCGCGAGCAGGATCAACTGCTGGCGCACCGTCAAAGGGGCCTCTTCGCTGGCCGGCTCGTCGGGGCCTCGCAGCGCGTAGGTGCAGGTGCCGGTGAAACCGGGCTGCGGATGATTCGTGAACGTCACGCGATGAGGCTTGAGGTTGTAATCGGTGATGATGATCCCATTATTCTGGATGTATTGTTCGATGGCGGCCTCGTCAACAAGATGAGTGTACTCCGGCGGGGCGAGTTCTTGCCAGCGCCGGGCGAGAATGGGGAATATGTACTCCGGTAGGGGCAACAGGGCATGATAAACGCCGTAGACCCTGTTTCTCGCGTTGTTGCGGTTGAACGTCGTCAGGGAGTCAAATTCGAGTTTGAGCGTTTCGACTTTGCTCAGCTTGAGCTCCCTGGCTTTTTCGGCGAAATTGCTGAAAGAGGTAAAGCCGGTCCAATCAGATGGATCGTCGTTGCCGATCAGCACCTCTTCGAGCAGGAACGTTTGCTTGCCCAGGCGCATGAATGGTGGCTTTTGCTCGCCGGTGTTGCGCTGGTTGTAGTTCATCAACGCCTCGTGGAACAGGGGAAAGAGTCCGCCCAGCAGCAGCGTGATGCGTATGGCGTATGTTTTATCAGGCTCTACCGACAGGTGAACGTTCTCTCTCTCCGCCTGGCGCATGCGCTGCGTGGGAATGGGAAATTGCAGGCTGGAGCAGGTGAAGAGACGCCGTTTGTTGCCATCGTGCAGCCAGGCGGCAACATCGGGCGCGGCAGCGGCCAGCCAGTCGAGCCACGCGGCATGCACCAGCTCGCCAGAAAAGGGCATCAGTGTGCCGGGTTGCAGCGGGCGCAGCTTGAGCAGGAACGCATAGAGTTTCGCCGGAGACGCATCTGGAACAGCGGGTTTTGTAGCAGGTTGTCCATCCGTTGTGGTCATTGTATCAAATTCCATCACAACATCCATCCTTTCTATTCGGGATTATTATAGAATATTCCCGCATTTTTTGATACCCCCGTAGTAACTTCATCTTATAGCTCTGCCTGATCGTTTGCACCTGTGCTACAATGAAACAACGGTAAGCGGGGAATTTCACTGCGGCATGGGCATGAGGATCACATCACCAATCGCGTATTCATCGCCGCGGGAAAGTACGATCACCGCTCCCTTTACCTGTGGCTGGTAGCAGGCGATCCAGGGGACTTCCGCCACGCGATAGAGACGGACGAGCGCGGTCAGCAGCCAGAGCGGCATCTTGCCGTTGAGAATGAGTCCGCGACCGGCCTGAATCGGCGGGAAATGCATTCCTTCTGCCTGCAGGTAGTCCAGGTATTCGTTGCTGAGTTTGATGGAGAGTACCTGCCCATAGGAATCGTCGTAGAGCCGGTAGGTGAGTCCTTCGGGAGCAGGCTCCGTGCCGGATTCGAGTCGCGGCGGGGCCATCCAGCCGATGCGCGGATCGAACTGGTAGAATGGCTGCTCACCTACCTGGGACGCCAGAGTGCCGTAGAGCCAGCCGGGACCCTTGCCGTAGATGGCCAGCGGCTGGTTAGATGGCAGTTCTCCGGCGAGAAGGCGCAGCATGGTAGGCTTCCATTCCTGCGCGCCGGCATCGAACTTGTGCAGCAGGTCTGGGAGAACGACGGGTTCCGCGGGCGCCTTTTGTAGTTGCGCCTGCTCCAACTCGGCGAGCGGATAGGTGGCAAAGAGCGCGACGATGCGATTCACCAGCGCGTCGAAAACTGGCCCTTGCGCGCGCGTGCCGCGTTCTAAGCCGGTGAGCGTTCCGCGAATGACGGGCGTTTCTTCCGTCAGCACGGCTTCTCCATGTAAGGTAGAATGGATGGAGGCCAGCGGCAGGAGTTGTGTTGAACCCAGCAAGTGCTGCCAGAAGTGGGTAGCCTCGTCATTGGGGTCGCGATAGAGTAAGATCGAGTGCGTGCATTGATGCAGGATGCAGTGCTGCCATGTTTGCGGGCGGCCACCCACATCTACCAGGAGCGGAGTGTGACGGCGTTCCAGGTCGCGACAGATACCCTCGACGAATGCCGGCGTCCATTCTGCCTTCGATTGTACCTTAATGAGCCGGGCGATTTCTGGGTCGAGCGAGCGGTGAATCTCTTGATACCAGTTGCCCTCGCCGTCGGGGCAGGCGCGCACGATATGATGTTTGATGCCGCGTTCATACAGCGCCATCGTCAGGCTGTAGAACAGGACGGATTTGCCCGCGTTGGGTGGGCCGCCGATCAATATGGCCGGAAGTACGTTCATCGTTCGATAGTCCTTTCTCTATAATGAAAGTGAGTGTGCCGCGAATGCCCGAATTGAACTATATTCAGACGCTGGTAGCCACCCTCGGCGGGCAGCCGCAGGTGGTGACGTTCACGCTCGACCTGTTACTGCGGCATGGCGTAACGATAGGCGAGGTGATCGTAATTCTCCCACGCGCCGCTCAGCCGCGCCTGCGACATGCTCTCGACTGCCTGCACGCCGAATTTCCGGACGACCATTATCAGATCGATGGGCGCATCATCAACTGCCCTTTTCGCCCGAAAATCCTGGAACTCGATCACATTCCGCTGGACGATATCACCGACAACACCTCTGCTAAAGGAACGCGCGACACCATTTACAGCTTTTTCGAGGAGCTGAAACAGCAGCCGCGCCATATTCACCTGTCGGTGACCGGTGGGCGGCGACTGATGGCGCTGCTGGCCATTTCAGCCGCGCAGCTCAAATTCGACTCGTTCGACCATATCTGGCACATCTACACGCCCGAAGCTATCAAGGCGCAGGTGAGAGACGGCGCGCAGATGCACGTTCCGCCCGATGCAAGGGTGAACCTGATCGAGATGCCGTTCTTTCCTATAGCCGATTACGTTCCCTTGCTGGCGCAGTCGTTTCCCAGCGCGCAGGCGGCCCAGCAGGCCGGGAAAGCGCGCATGGACGCGCAAGAACACGCGCGCTGCGAGGCTTTTATCCAGAAGATTACGCATCGCCAGTTCGATGTCCTGCGCGGTATCGCGGATGGTCTCACCGCCCAGGAGATCGCCGACCGGCTCTGCCTCTCCATCAAAACAGTGTATAGCCATAGAGATAAGTTGCTGGATACCTGCGCGCAGGTCTGGGATAGCGCGGACTATGGGCCATTCGACCAGCGATTTCTCTACCGGCATTTTTCGCGCTACTTTGAAACAGACCACGGGTAGAGTATATCCTGTCTGGGAGCTAAATACATCAGAAATGTTCTGATATTTTTCAGAAGTTTTTCTCATCTATTCTGAAAGGTTATGGGATATACTCGGGGAGATCACATTCTTGCCTATTTGAAGGAGTATTTCTATGCTTGTCATCAACTTTTCGCATCCTTTCACGACCGAGCAGCGAGCGCGCATTGAGGCGCTGGCCGGCATGCCTGTAGAGGATGTTCGCACGATACCGGTACAGATCGACCAGGCGAAGGCCCTGGAACCACAAATCGCGCAGCTGGTAAACGCGGCTGGCCTCTCATCGGAAGAGTGGCAGACGCGCCAGTTGCTCATCAATCCCCCTGGATACGCGCCCGCCGCCTTCGTTTTGCTGGCGGAACTGCATGGACGCATGGGACATTTCCCGGCATTGATACGCTTGCGCCCGGCTGCCGGGGCGGTCACGACCTACGAGGTCGCGGAGTTGCTTGATCTGCAGGTGATTCGCGAGCGGGCGAGGGAGAGGCGCTACTCTTAATTATGAAATCTCACGTTCAAAGCCGGTCATCCGAGTGGCTCTGGCGGTGTCATGCTGAGCGCGAGCCGAAGCCGTGAGGAACCAGGGGGAAGAATGTGAGCCTTGTGCCAGCGGGATTCTTCGCTGCGCTCAGAATGACAGGCCAGCGGGATTCTTTGCTTCGTTCAGAATGACAGGCCAGCGGGATTCTTCACTGCGCTCAGAATGACACAGCCAGCATGTCATTCTGAGCGGAGCGAAGAATCTCTTTTGGGGATCACAGGATTGGTGCAGGGGGCAAATGCACGCCTGCAATCTGGCGTTGAGCGTTCCGGCGCCCATCACGGTATGGGGCTTACGGCTCAGCAGTTTGATAGGCGCGGAGACGACCTGTACGAAGTAGTGACCAAGCATTCTGAGGGTTTCGTTGCGCCGCAGTTCTCCGTGACGCCAGGTTCCGAGCGCCTGGATAGCAGCGACGATGGCACGATACAGGTGGAAATGACCCAGTTCCAGCCAGAAGAGTTTGACCAGGCACCAGAGTTCGCCGCGGGAAAACTGCTTGTTGCGGGCCTCTTTTCTGGCGTCGAGGATATATTCTCGCGCCCGCACGTAATCTCCTTCCTTGCTGTAAAGCGCGGCCCAGGCGGCGCTGACTTGCAGGCGCCCTGAACTGGAGAATTTGATGGCGTCGAACATTTCCTGGCTCAGTAGCAGGTGGTCGCGAGCCTGCTCCAGTAGCGAGGCTGAAGTGAGCAGTTCGCCTATGCGCAGGTGGTAGAAGGCGAGGCGCGAGCGAGGCTCCTGAGCAAACATGTGCTGGTAGCGATGCCCTTCGACATAGTGATACATGGCTGCTTGCAGGTCGCCTTCCGCTGCGTAGATACGGCCCAGGTAGTGATAGATCGTATCCATCGAACTGACCCAGATTTCATAGTTTTCACCGTCATCCTGCCGGTTTTCTTCAGCATCGAGCAATGTTTTTGCCTGCATCAGGCAGTCTTTGGCGATCTGGTATTTGAAGAGTGGCGTGTAGTTCATGCCAAAGAGGGTCAGCAATTTGGGCCGGTACTTTTGCAGGTGGCTATGGCGCTCGATCAGTTGCTCGCTTTCCTGGCAGGCCGTAAGGGCCTTCTGGTACTGGCTCACTTCGGTGTAGTACACGGCGCATGAGATGAGTACGCGCAGCAGCATTTCGGCGTTGCCTGAAACTTCAGCGTAGCGCCTGGCTTCCAGAAGCGCCTGCTCGCGCTCGGCGCTTTCGAGTTGATTGAGGCGCAGCAGGTCGGCCTTCGCCTGGTAGAGTTCGACGGGCGAAAAGCCTGCTTTTCGATAGACCTGAATGGCCTTGTCTATGAAGCCTTTGCTGAATTCGTAGCCCACACCGGCGTTTTCCACAAAACGAATAACGACCGCGATGAAGTCGATGAGCAACTGCTGATCAACCAGTTCCGGCGCGTTCAATGCCCGGTAGAGGACATGGAGCGATTGGATGATGTCTTCCTGGGAAGGAGATTGGGCCATGCGAAGACGTTCATAGTAATCGCGCAATACTCTTTCAAAGGCGTTACGCCTGTCATCCGCCTGGCGAAAATCCGCTTTCGTGGCGCGGATGTTTTGTATTTTTTGTTCGATAGCGGTGTCGTCTATTGATTGCATGAATTTTCTCAGTATTCACACACAAATTTCCATAACAGGCTATGAATGGAAAAACGAGCATTGAGATTCAAACTGCGAATTAATGACAGGTCGCAAGCAACCTTGAGCGTATTGTGAAACACCTCGTCGTCCGCGATGTCGCTGTAGGTGCGCAGCGCCCCGTAGGTCACGCTATCTCCGGCGCCAAGTGGGCAAAAGGCGTTGAGGAGACGACGCGCGGCCTCTTTGCCGCAGCGTTGTTGCAGCATCGAGAGCGATTCCGCGTAGAGGTAGTCGATGATGTTCTGGCCGAGGCGCTGATTAACCGCCTGTAACTCTTCCACGACAAAATCGAGCGGCTGGTGGCTCACGAGCAGGCGCGTGACGAAGAGCTTGATTAAGAGGGGGTTGCCCTCGGTAACATCTACGATGGGCCGCAGTTCGTCATCGCTTGCCTGTTCGACAACATCGCCACCGAGAGTACGGATAAAGCGTAAGGCCGGTTCAAGTTCAAGGGCTTTGACGTGCCGTTCGACCAGGTACTGCACTTTTCCTAACAGAGCATGGCGGGTCGTGAGGAGTATCTTATGCGGATTGACGAGCGTGTTGCGGCCCAGGTACTGGATGACCTCATCGATATCCTGAACCGTTTCGAGGTTATCCACAACGAGCAGGCAGCGTTCTCCTGGCGGAAGCGAGCGTATTCCGCGCTGAAAATCCTTGATCCACCCGCTCGAGTTATCACCAAGGCGAATACCGAGCTGGTCCGCTAATTTTTTGAGTATATTGCCCCAATGCAGTTCGGCGCTGCCATCTCTCAAGAGTATGCCATCGGGTAGCAATTGGAATGTTTTGGCCGAAACCCAGCCAACCCTGGTAAAGCCTGCTGAGGCTGCATAACGAGCGACCGCTTCATAGGTGAGGGCCGTTTTGCCGAGTCCGCCCTCGCCACAGAGGCTGATCACCCATGCACCCTGCGGCGCGAAGAGGTCATCTTTTAATTTCTTTAGCAGCGTGTCGACGCCGAACAACTGTGTGTGATCGACAACCGCGTTATCGCGCAGCACGTGCCGGATGCGCTCCTCAATGCGAGCAAGTCGTTCGTTTTCGGTCAGGGATGTACTGAACAGTTTGATTACTGCCGCGTCATCGGAATCGCGCTCGTCCAGTTCTTTGATCATTGGAATGCTGGTCACCAGCTGGTTGGCCTCTGCAAGCGAATGAAGCGCATTCTTTTTGTACAGGACCTTGATGATGTCGCGCAGATCGCGCCGCAGTGTCGTGCCGCTTGCGCGTTCCCCCTTGACCATAAGGGAGAGCGTTCTTTCGGGAATGCCGGTCTCCCTGGCTAAATCGGTCTGTGTGAAATCCTCGATACGCTGTAAGTAGTGTTTGAGCGCCTTGCCAAATGCGCTATCCGGCCTCTCTTCCTCACGGCGCGGGCGACCTGCATATGTCATAGTTTTTCACCCGTTGCTATCAAAATCTAATGACAAAAGATGTCATTCTCAATGACAACCTTTACGGATATGCTCGTAGTGGAAGGGAAAACTGAACCTTCCGCTACGTAGTTTAACACCTGGAGAGAAACACTTCAAGTACAGTCGAACTGGAAATTTGCCAGAACGAGGAGTGTCTGCCGGTCTGAGAATGGCACGAGGGATTCTTCGCTGCACTCAGAATGACATGCACAGGTCATGTCATTCTGAGTGCAGCGAAGAATCCCGGCCTCGCTTCTGGGCAATCACTAACAGTCGAACTGAAGTGGCCAGGTAAGTCACATTCCTAAAGGAGGAGTGAACATTATGGAAAAGGAAAAGGTTGTCTTCTTCCTGGATTACGCCAACGTCAATCGCGCGGCCAGGGAGAAAAGGTATCGCATGGACTACGCCGACCTGCTGCACTATGTCGGCGAGCAGCGGTTTCTCGTCGAGGCGTATTGCTACGTCCCCATCAATCCGCGCAACGAGCATCGATTGGACGCGGAGATTGAGGAGCTATGGCGGGCCGGCTACATCGTCACTACCAAGATGGGTACGATCGCGGGCGGTACGTACAAATGCAACTTCGACGTTGAGATCGCGATGGACGTGCAGCGCGTGGTGTACCAGGTCAAGCCGGACATTATTGTGCTGGCGACCGGCGATTCCGATTTTATCCCGCTGATTCAGGAGGTCAGGCGGGCCGGTGTGCGAGTCGAGGTGGCGACGTTTCTGGAGAATGCTGGAACGGATATCCTGATCAAGTCTTCGGGCTTTATCAACCTGGCCGTGTACTATGACGGCTACCTGGCGGCCCTGGATGGCAATGCAAGCGCGGACAGGCTCGAGGACGATCAGTTTCAAAAACTCATCGAATCGCAGGCGCTTGACCTGGACGCGGACGAACCAGGGGCAAAGATCACCGTCGATCTGAAAGGCGAGGAGACGGGTGTGGCTGTCGCGGACAGCAGCGATGATGTGACGTTATAAGATCGCTCTCAATCGAGAAGCTAGAAGGAGAAATTACTCATGGCGATCATTAATGGTCGAAGGATTCAGGTTCCACCCGGGGGCATTACCGGGCAGAATTTGATCCAGCAATTGAATCCTGGAGTTGGCCGGCGCCCGGTCATCCAGCAGGGAATGGCTTTCCGTCCTGTGCAGCCGAGCCATACCTATACGCCGGCGGAACTGTACGACAAGCATGGCAATCCGGTCAAGATTACCACGATTCCTGACCGCACGAAGGGCGTCACCTATGGGGGAGTGCGAACCTGGCTTTCCAAACAGATCATCACTGAACAGGTTTACGATATCGCGGAGAACTTGTTCAAGCGTGGCGTGTCGTTTGACGAGGAAAATGCCGATTGGATGATAGCCAACAATTATGTGTTGCCGCCCATCTGGCATAACATCGCTCAAACGACCGATCTGATGGTTGTCTTCCCGACCGAATATCCGGTGCTGCCGCCGGTCGGTTTCTACCTCAGGCAAGATATACCGCTCTCCGTCAACGGGCACCTGTACCAGCAAGCCTATCACGAGGCCTGCAGCGACCCCTTGACGCAGGGATGGAAGTGGTACTGCGTCTACATCAACCCCGGGGGATGGCAGCCGGCCCCGGTCATACATCCCGGAGATTGGCGCAAGGGCGATAGCCTCTGGACATACTTTACGCTGATTAGCGAAGTGTTGTCGGGAACGGAGGAATAGGGATGTATGGGGAGGGTCGTAGGGGCCGATTGATCGCGCCCAGCGCCGATTCATCGGCCCGGCGTGGTTGACCACCATCGTTTGTTGAAAGGCATCATCGTGCCCCATGGTGAGGATAGGCATGTGAATTCGAGCAGGCTCAATCAGAGGGCGTGATGATGGGCTTGAACAAAATAACGGGGTAATTGCGCCAGGCCCGATGAAGGTTTTTGACAAAATACTCTGGGATGGACGTGGAGGCCGATAAATCGGCGATGGGTACGGTATGCCTGTCCCCCAGACAGGACTGCCCGGCCCCTACGCGGCTTCGCCGCGGCGGGATGCCGTAGGCCCCGATTTATCGCGGGCATCGCCGATTGATCGGCCCCCTGGCGGGATTACCATACCAATGTGTGCATGCCCATAACCTGGCCCCTGGCGTGTACACAGCTGTGTGCCAGGAAGAGCGACTCCACCATGAACGGTCGTAAGAGCCTCACCCTCACCTTCCCAAAAACCCAATCAGGTGTTTCTCGGAAGCAGACCGGGCGAGAGTGGGGGGCGAAAAAGCCGGGGGATTCTTCGCTACGCTCAGAATGACATGCCCAGGGGCGGTGCAAAAAACCTATCCATATTACGAAAGGAACCATTCATGCATACTACACAATCGCGTTATCAGATCAAGTTTAAAAATGGCGATCTTGAGCAGTTGCGAGAGACGCTACTGGAGGATCTTTCGAAGGAGCATTTTGCGATTTTGCTGGGGAAGACGCGCCGGGTCAATGGCTGTATGATCATCAACGTTATCGATCAGCTATATCCCTCGCAGGCGGATTACAATACGCAGAATGTGGCCTTCTTGCGCATCAAAAAGGATTTCGTCCACGCGGCGCTGGCCGAGATGACCAGGCGCTACGATGTCGATACGATTATCGATGTGCATACACACCCCTTCTCGCAGGGGCGGGTCGCGTTCTCGGCCACAGATGATGGCGACGAGCAGACCTTCTTCCAGTTTTTGCACGAGACATTTGCCGGTATTCACTACGCCAGCATCGTTTTCTCGCAGAGCCGCTACTCTGCGCGCGTCTGGACGCTCAACGGTGGCTCCATCATTCCCAAAACCGCGCAACTGAAGACGCAGACGAGTCGGGAGCGTATCGCGAGCGCCGACTTTCGCGAATACGCGGATGATCAATACGAAAAGACGGCGGTGACGGCTACCGAGGGCTTTTTCAATCGCGGCGCGGCGGTGCTGGGCCTGGACGTGATGCGAACGATCATGCATGACCAGGTCATCTCAATTGTGGGCGTCGGCGGATTAGGTTCCATCATCGCCGAACATCTCATTCATATGGGCTTTCACGAGATCAATCTCATTGACCCCGATGTGCTGGAGATGTCGAACCTGAACCGCGTCGTGGGCGCGTACTACGAGGATGCTCAGAGGAAGCTGCCCAAGGTGGACGTGGTCAAGCGGCATCTCACCCGCATTAATCCCAAGGCCACCGTACAGGCCTACAGGAAGGATGTGCATGACCAGGAGATCGAGAGCGTGCTGGCGCTCTCCGATTGGATCATTGTGGCGACTGATAACCATTCCAGCCGGTTGCGCGCGCAGGAACTCTCCATCGAATACTTTGTGCCGCTGCTCTCTGTAGGGGTTAACATCACGGTGAAGGATGGCAAGATCGAGGATATGAGTGGGGAAGTGATTACGGCCAGGGTGGGCGACAGGCTGTGCTTGCAATGCCTGCACCGTATCAACCCGACGAAGGTCGCGAGTGAGAAGCATCCTGATCAGATGATCCGCGAGGAGCTGGTGAAACGAGGCTATGTGACGGGCATGAATGTCAAGGAGCCTGCCGTTAAAACGCTGAACACGTACCTGGCGACGATGCTGGTGGATGTATTGATCAACCAGTACACGGATGTATACAGGCATGTACCCATCCTGGTCTACGAAAACAACGGCGCGATGAGCATCTACGAGGATAAAGAGAGCGTGCGGATGAGGAACAAGCAGTGTTTTGTGTGCAATGTGTGATGGGGGCGAGGATGTAGAGGCCAGATTTATCGCGCCCAGGGTGGGGCAATCGTCCGGCAAATAGACCCTGTTCCAGGAACAGGATGGTAGGCATTGACGAAGCAATCCAGCAGTGGTCGGTTTCCCACGTAGGGCCGATGAATCGGCGCTGGGCGCGATGAATCGGCCCCTACGGCACCGCCGGGGTGCCGCTTCATCGTCACAGGGTGGCAACGGGGCAAATGGGTGACCGGGTGATGGCCGTAGGCCCCGATTTATCGTGGGCACCGCCGATTTATCGGCCCTTTGTCGCGTTTGTATTGAAAGTGAATCGGACATAGGAGATGAAAGATAAGAAACTATCGGGAAACGCGCGCGTGCAACAGGCGGCTGCTCCGGCGAATTCAGCACGCAATGGCGTGCCGTGGAAATCGTTGGAGCAGCAGGTGGTGCGCATGCAGATGCAGATTTCACAGGCATGCCAGCGCGGGGATAAGCAGGCGGTACATTCCTTGCAGCAGCGATTGATGGAGTCCGAGGCGGCCCGGCTACTGGCGGTGCGCCGCGCGGCGGAGGAGAATTCGGGCAGGCATACGCCGGGCGTCGATGGCGTTAAATCGCTGAGTGCCGAGGAGCGGCTGGCGATGGCGGCGACGATTCATCCGCGGAACTGGCGACAACAGGTGCCGCGACCGGTGCGGCGAGTATGGATTCCCAAGCCGGGTACGACGGAACAGCGCCCGGTGGCCATCCTGCCGATGATCGACCGCTGCAAGCAGGCGCTGGTGAAACTGGCGCTTGAACCGGAGTGGGAGGCGCAGTTTGAGCCACATAGCTTCGGTTTTCGTCCCGGTCGCAGTGGGCATGATGCGATCGCGGCCATTCTGGTCGCGATTGAACGCCAGCCTACCTATGTGTTCGATGCTGATATCGAGGGGGCATTTGATCATGTCAACCAGGCGATGGTGCTGGACAAGCTGCAAACCTATCCTGCGCTGCGCGAGACCATTCAGGCCTGGCTCAAGGCGGGGGTGATCGACGACCACACCTACTATGCCGTCGAAACGGGCATTGCCCAGGGAGGCGTGCTTTCGCCTTTATTGATGAATGTGGCGCTGCATGGAATGGAGGCCATAGCAGCTGGCAGTACCGCCAGAGATCAGGCAAAGGAGCGGCCGTTGCTGATACGCTATGCCGACGACTTCGTGATTTTGCATACCGACCTCAAGGAACTGCAACAGGCGGCCAAACGAGTCCGGCAGTGGCTGGCAACGATGGGATTGCACCTGCATCCCGGCAAAACACGCATCGCGCATACGCTGATGCCCTATTCAGGCCAGGTCGGCTTCGATTTCCTGGGCTTTCACATTCATCAGGAGTCGAGAGAGCAACCTTCTCCAGGCAGGAGCGGGCAGGGACGGGCACCGGCGCAGGCAAGCATGTCTGGATTCACATCCCTTATGCAGCGGCTCACGTCGCCGCTGCGCCCAACGGGATTGAAGACCATCGTGGCCCCCGGCCAGGAGGCGAGCAATCGGCACCTGGCGGCCATCGAGCAAAAGTTACGGCAGTTGCAGCAGGCTCCGCAGGCGCAGGTGATTGAGGAACTCAATCCCATGATTATGGGCTGGGCGAACTACTACAACGGTATCGTTCCGGCGGCAACGCTGAACCGCTACGATGATCTGCTGGAGCAGCGGCTCCTCGATTGGGCGGGTCGGCGGCACCCAGGCAAGGGGCGCGACTGGTTGCTCAATCGTTACTGGCAGCGCGCCGGAAACAATCGGAGGGTTTTCGCGACCACCAACGGCATTCAACTACGCGCGTACCGGCAAAAGAGCATTTTGAAAGGGTAGCAGTTTGGTTTGGAAAAGGCTGTGAGTAATGGTTGGAGGGGCCGATGTATCGGCCCCGCGTCCCTGCCAAATTACCGGCAACAGTTCACAAGTGATGGAGTATAATTTCAATCCCAGACGGGAGATGGAGAAAAGGTCTTGCTCCTGCCACACCGGTACAAGACAAGTATACTAGGAAACCCGAAAAGATCAAGAGGAAATACAATAAGCCATGGCAACTATACCACAGACGGAGATGATCCCCATCTCCTCGCTCAACGCGCTGGAATACTGCCCGCGCAAGTTTTACTACCAGTTCGTGCAGGGGGAGATGCTGGTCAATGAATACGTGCTGGAGGGGACGCTGGAACACGAGCGTGTCCACCAGGAAGGGACACATACGACGGCGGAGGGGGAGATGCAGATCACGCGCCTCTACCTGTATTCCGAGGCGTTGCGCCTGACGGGTTTTGCCGATGTGATCGAGGAGCGGGCAGGCGTGCCTGTACCGGTGGAATACAAGCACGGGCAGCAGGGCGACTGGCTCAATCATTCCATTCAACTGTGCGCGCAAGCATTGTGTCTGGAAGAGCGTCGTCCCGGCCAGCCGCTCATCCCCTATGGCTACATCTACTACGTTGGCTCGCGCAGGCGCGTGCAGGTACGTTTCACACAGGAACTGCGCGCCAGGACGCGGGCCGCCATCGTCCAGGCATTGAAAATAGCGGCGCTTGAGACTCCGCCACCGCCGCTTACAGGTCAACTGGCGGCACGCTGCCCCAAATGCAGCCTGCTGCCGCTCTGTATGCCGGAGGAAGTGCGAATGCTGCAAGCGAAAAAGCTTACGTAGGTCTGGTTGAAAGGAGCATAGACATGCCAACATTGTATCTGACCGAAGACTATGCGCTGGTACGGCGCGACGGCGAAGACAGCCTGCTGGTGCAAATTCCCGAAAGGCGCGCGAAGGATGGCGCGGCGGCCGTCCCGGCTCGCAAGGAGCGCGTGCCGCTGATCAAAATAGACGAAGTGGTGGTGATGGGCGAGGTAACAATGACGGCCTCGGCCCTGCGCCTGTTGCTCGAGCGCGACATCGAGATCACCTTCATGAGCCATTTTGGACAGTTCAAGGGTCGCCTCTCGCCCGCGTTCTCCAGGAATGCCATCCTGCGCATGGCACAGTATCGCGCGCACCTGGATATGGGCAAACGCTGCGAACTGGCGCGGCGCTTCGTGATGGGTAAGCTCATGAATCAACGCACCATGTTGCAACGGTACCAGCGCCGTCAATCCGATGCCGAGATGAGGCAGGCCATTGAACAGATCACCTCACTGCTACAGCAACTGGCAGCGCTGCGATTAGACGCGGTACACGTCCCACAGCGATTGGCGACGGGAGATAACCGGATAGAAGGTACGCCCCTGGAAGCGATTCTGGGGATGGAGGGTGCGGGCAGCGCGGCCTACTTTAGCTGTTTCGGCAAATTGTTCTCCGACCCCAGGCAATGGCCATTTCCAGGGCGTGTCAAGCGACCGCCGACCGACCCGGTGAACGCGCTGCTCAGCTTTGGCTACTCACTGCTGACCAGCAAAGTTGCCAGCGCGGTACAGCTGGTAGGGTTCGACCACTATGTGGGCTACCTGCACAGTTCCTTTTACGGTCGTCCAGCCCTGGCACTCGATATTCTGGAAGAATTCCGGCCCGTTATCGTGGATTCGATGGTGCTGAACATGCTGAATCATCGCATGATGAGTCCGAATGATTTTGTCGTAGAGTTAGGCGCATACAATCTCAAGCAGGAGAAGCGCAAAGTATTCTTCACGAAATTGGAAGAACGCCTGAACGAAGAAGTGCAGCATCCATTATTCGGCTACAGAACCACCTACCGGCGCTGCATTGAACTCCAGGCCAGGCTCTTAGGGAAATACCTGACCGGCGAGATTGATGAGTATCCACCGCTGCGCATTCGATAGGAGAGGACAATGGCTAGCAGGAGTCGCAGCAGCATGCAGACGATGTGCTACGTGGTGGCCTATGATATTCCCGATGATCGCAGGCGCACCAAGATACACCAGATTCTGACCGGATTTGGCAAATGGACGCAGTACTCGTTATTTGAATGCTTTCTCAGCAGGAGAGACATGATCCTCTTGCAAGCGAAGTTAGATGAATACCTCGTCGATACGCAGGACAGCGTGCGATTTTATCCCCTCTGCGCGAACTGTGTCGCGAAAGTAGAAACCATCGGTGATCCCCCGCCGAAGGACGACATCCTTTTTATTGTATAAGCTCTGCCGCGAGGGTCGCAGTGACGGAATCTCCAAGCTCGATCCCTCGCAGCACGCCAGGAGCGGCTTTAGAGCAAAATGCGCCCAAAATGCCCTCTTTTTTGACCCCAAAAATAGCCCAAAAAACGAGTGCCTCGCAAACCCTTGCATAAATTGGCTTCCTATGCTATACTACGGGGGTAGCGGGCTAAATGGCCTGAGACGCCCGTTGGGGATTGAAACTAGCAGAGATGCCCGCATTTTACAACCCCTCCAACTTCAGGCTAAATGGCCTGAGACGCCCGTTGGGGATTGAAACGATCACCAGCTCGAGCTGAGCCTGGTTCAAATCCTGGGGCTAAATGGCCTGAGACGCCCGTTGGGGATTGAAACCTCCCTCTCTTACGCTTTGGCGCTTTTGCAACTATTGGGGCTAAATGGCCTGAGACGCCCGTTGGGGATTGAAACCCTGGATTTCTTACGAGGAATGGGGAGAAGTCATGAGAGGCTAAATGGCCTGAGACGCCCGTTGGGGATTGAAACACAAGCAGGGATTCCGCAGGAGACTAGTAATCCAAAGGCTAAATGGCCTGAGACGCCCGTTGGGGATTGAAACACATTTGGAGGGGATATCTATGTTACCCTGGTTTAGACGCCGGCTAAATGGCCTGAGACGCCCGTTGGGGATTGAAACTCAGTTGAAGCTGTCCTTACAGCATACCTGGCAATTGGGCTAAATGGCCTGAGACGCCCGTTGGGGATTGAAACCGAACTCCAGGATGCGCTCCACGTTCTTCAAGTCGGGGGGCTAAATGGCCTGAGACGCCCGTTGGGGATTGAAACCGATGAGAGGGAGGCCACTCACTACACAGCAGTCCCCCCGGCTAAATGGCCTGAGACGCCCGTTGGGGATTGAAACCAGCAGTGCTTTGCAGTGCAGGCGAAAATCTCTCCAGGGCTAAATGGCCTGAGACGCCCGTTGGGGATTGAAACAATCATCGACCTGGGATGCAGCATAAACTGCCAGAAACGGCTAAATGGCCTGAGACGCCCGTTGGGGATTGAAACTGTCAGCCGTGGCGTGATAATTCCACACCGACAACGGTGGCTAAATGGCCTGAGACGCCCGTTGGGGATTGAAACTGGATGAGCCGTTTAACGTCGGTGGCTCACAACTCATGGGCTAAATGGCCTGAGACGCCCGTTGGGGATTGAAACTGTGACCGTTGGAGATGGTGGGGATTACCCATCCATGGCTAAATGGCCTGAGACGCCCGTTGGGGATTGAAACGGAAAAGTCGGCGCCGGACTCATAGGCGAGGCCGCGGCGGCTAAATGGCCTGAGACGCCCGTTGGGGATTGAAACGTATAGTGCGTGTGATGCCATGTAAGGAATTCCATCGGCTAAATGGCCTGAGACGCCCGTTGGGGATTGAAACATCCCAGTGAGTGGACGCTCGTCCGCAGATGGCGTGGGCTAAATGGCCTGAGACGCCCGTTGGGGATTGAAACGATGTGAAAAAACGTGTCGCAGTATGGTGGCTGAACAGGCTAAATGGCCTGAGACGCCCGTTGGGGATTGAAACCAAAGTTTACAGTTGCAAGCAGGCCACGCAACCCGGGGCTAAATGGCCTGAGACGCCCGTTGGGGATTGAAACCCATGTACGCCTTCTTAGAGGTCAAGCATTTGATTCGGGCTAAATGGCCTGAGACGCCCGTTGGGGATTGAAACCAACACTTCCACCTTTAGGGTAAAGTCTGCCTCACCCGGGGCTAAATGGCCTGAGACGCCCGTTGGGGATTGAAACAATGGAACCGGTGATGTGCCATGTCCATACTGCACAGGCTAAATGGCCTGAGACGCCCGTTGGGGATTGAAACGCGCATGTCCAAAAATCCACCCACAAAGTCACCTGTGGCTAAATGGCCTGAGACGCCCGTTGGGGATTGAAACAGCATTATTGCTCCTGTACTGATGGGTCAGTTCGTGGGCTAAATGGCCTGAGACGCCCGTTGGGGATTGAAACCCTCCATTGGCAGGGGCAGTGGTCGTGCCACCCTGAGGGCTAAATGGCCTGAGACGCCCGTTGGGGATTGAAACTACTAAATAGCAAATCGGTATGAGGGTACAGCGAGCCGGCTAAATGGCCTGAGACGCCCGTTGGGGATTGAAACGTGGTATTCCAGTTGCAGAAGCAAGCGTGGAACCGCGGCTAAATGGCCTGAGACGCCCGTTGGGGATTGAAACGCTGCGCAAGGCGCGGTACCGGTTGCCAGCGCCGGAGGGGCTAAATGGCCTGAGACGCCCGTTGGGGATTGAAACTACTTGAGTTGATGCAATTGGGGTTGCGATCGTCTTGGCTAAATGGCCTGAGACGCCCGTTGGGGATTGAAACTTACCAATACCTTGCAAGTTTTGACCGTATGATACGGCTAAATGGCCTGAGACGCCCGTTGGGGATTGAAACCGATCACCTTTCGTGGCATTCGGTGATGCTTCCTACAGGCTAAATGGCCTGAGACGCCCGTTGGGGATTGAAACAATAGTATTTCAACTCGTCTATTGTGGGAGCAGATTGGCTAAATGGCCTGAGACGCCCGTTGGGGATTGAAACTAACTCCAGTGACCATATTGGAGCAAATCCCTTACCGGCTAAATGGCCTGAGACGCCCGTTGGGGATTGAAACAGTCAATTCGTCAACTGGTGCGATAGTACCCATAACGGCTAAATGGCCTGAGACGCCCGTTGGGGATTGAAACAGCTGTAATAGTTACTGTGTGTGTAGGAGTAGGCGCGGCTAAATGGCCTGAGACGCCCGTTGGGGATTGAAACGTGGCAACGGCGGCAGCGGAAACGAGAACGTCCCACGGCTAAATGGCCTGAGACGCCCGTTGGGGATTGAAACCAATCAGCATGGTCGTGCTAGCAAGCGCGAACTCCGGCGGCTAAATGGCCTGAGACGCCCGTTGGGGATTGAAACTAGACTTGCCAAATCGCTCATCCCACCATTCACGCGGCTAAATGGCCTGAGACGCCCGTTGGGGATTGAAACGTCATTGGCGGTACACGTCCAGGCGGCTGGTTCGCTACTGGCTAAATGGCCTGAGACGCCCGTTGGGGATTGAAACACCGCCGTTGCAAGCGGCATCGAGGTATCGTCGCGGATTGGCTAAATGGCCTGAGACGCCCGTTGGGGATTGAAACGCAATTTGGCCGCGTCGTACTTGCGCGGCCCTGGGCGCAGACGGCTAAATGGCCTGAGACGCCCGTTGGGGATTGAAACAGAAGAACGTTGCAGGACTCCAATCTTTTGCTGCTCTTTGGCTAAATGGCCTGAGACGCCCGTTGGGGATTGAAACTGATGAAAACGCGTCCGCGCCGCCCGCACAATGGGCGCGGCTAAATGGCCTGAGACGCCCGTTGGGGATTGAAACTGTGTCATGCTGGCAAATGAGTTTAGGACCGAAACCGCCGGCTAAATGGCCTGAGACGCCCGTTGGGGATTGAAACTTCTGAGAGGCCAGAACGTCGCACCCCGCGCGATAGGCTAAATGGCCTGAGACGCCCGTTGGGGATTGAAACTGCTCAAGGTGAAGCATAAGGACTGTGAGAGTCCTTGGCTAAATGGCCTGAGACGCCCGTTGGGGATTGAAACCCTGTGCAGGGTCAGGCAGTCGTGATCGATATCGACGGCTAAATGGCCTGAGACGCCCGTTGGGGATTGAAACTCGGTGGTGCGCAAGTTTTTCAAGTCGCTGTTGAATGGCTAAATGGCCTGAGACGCCCGTTGGGGATTGAAACGGTCTTCTGGACGCAGCCTACGCCTGCGCGTGCCGACGGCTAAATGGCCTGAGACGCCCGTTGGGGATTGAAACAGCGTATATACCTGGTAATTCTTCGCTGCTTGAGCAGGCTAAATGGCCTGAGACGCCCGTTGGGGATTGAAACACAGAGCCGCTACAAGACGAAATAGAGCCTTCGGTGGCTAAATGGCCTGAGACGCCCGTTGGGGATTGAAACGCATTAGTGATGTTCACCGAACTAGACGACAATACCGGGGCTAAATGGCCTGAGACGCCCGTTGGGGATTGAAACGTCACCTTTGTTGAACCTACAATAGACGTTACTACGATGGCTAAATGGCCTGAGACGCCCGTTGGGGATTGAAACACCTTTGTTTCGGGTTCTTAATCATTCCCTCCTCGTGGCTAAATGGCCTGAGACGCCCGTTGGGGATTGAAACAGACGAATCAAAACTCACTTCAAGCTGAATCTTCAGGCTAAATGGCCTGAGACGCCCGTTGGGGATTGAAACTCTTGTCGTTGCAGTGAGGCTTCTGCATTTTTCGGGCTAAATGGCCTGAGACGCCCGTTGGGGATTGAAACAGTACCTGTTTTGCAAGATACTCGAGATCTGCTGTCTTAGGCTAAATGGCCTGAGACGCCCGTTGGGGATTGAAACTTGTTCGATGTCGGACTGCACTTGTTGGTTGTGCTTGGGCTAAATGGCCTGAGACGCCCGTTGGGGATTGAAACCATAGATACCCCCTATGCTAGGAATTTTGTCAGCTACGGCTAAATGGCCTGAGACGCCCGTTGGGGATTGAAACTAATTTGGAGCGGATGTACAAGTTGCTTGACTCTTTATAGGCTAAATGGCCTGAGACGCCCGTTGGGGATTGAAACTGCTAAGTTTACCAAGTATGTAGGAAATGGGTCAGGAGGCTAAATGGCCTGAGACGCCCGTTGGGGATTGAAACTCTTAATCATTCCCTCCTCGTAGTTGCTTCCATTTACGGCTAAATGGCCTGAGACGCCCGTTGGGGATTGAAACAGCATAAGGAGTTCAATCAATGGATGGCATCACAAGTGGCTAAATGGCCTGAGACGCCCGTTGGGGATTGAAACTAGAAACGCTCTTAGGCATAAGCGCCAGGTTATCGCGGCTAAATAGCCTGGGACGCCCGTTGGGGATTGAAACGCAAGACCATATCGGGTTTGCCATCCCCGTTTGTAGGCTAAATAGCCTGGGACGCCCGTTGGGGATTGAAACACAGTAAAAGGAGAACATAAATATGTGCTACTTATGAGGCTAAATAGCCTGGGACGCCCGTTGGGGATTGAAACTTCCCAATCCCACCAGATCAGCTTCCTGTTATCAACGGCTAAATAGCCTGGGACGCCCGTTGGGGATTGAAACGTGAGGAGTATGGCCTCGACAAAGTATTGTTGGTTCGGCTAAATAGCCTGGGACGCCCGTTGGGGATTGAAACCGCCCCAACTTCCATCCACACAAAGGAGACTCCGGGGGCTAAATAGCCTGGGACGCCCGTTGGGGATTGAAACTGTTCGTAGTCCATACGACACCTACGGGGCTATTTGCGGCTAAATAGCCTGGGACGCCCGTTGGGGATTGAAACGGACACATAGCGCGCGCCTCATCTGGTATCAAATGGAGGCTAAATAGCCTGGGACGCCCGTTGGGGATTGAAACGATGGGGACATTTCCCTGGATGATTGCGATTGTTGAGGCTAAATAGCCTGGGACGCCCGTTGGGGATTGAAACGGGTCAAGATTGATGTTTGTCATGAGAGATTCCTTTGGCTAAATAGCCTGGGACGCCCGTTGGGGATTGAAACGTTCCTAGGTGGACATGTGGATGAAGTATATACTCTGGCTAAATAGCCTGGGACGCCCGTTGGGGATTGAAACACAGTTCATTATCTGCCTCTCTTCTCCGATCATCCATGGCTAAATAGCCTGGGACGCCCGTTGGGGATTGAAACCGTTCTCACCGCTAACTTAGCGAAGGTATATGCTTCCGGCTAAATAGCCTGGGACGCCCGTTGGGGATTGAAACATCGACAGGGGCGATGACAGCACTGCGAGCGCTTATCGGCTAAATAGCCTGGGACGCCCGTTGGGGATTGAAACTATTGAGGCTAAGGACCCATGCAACGAACACGACTGCGGCTAAATAGCCTGGGACGCCCGTTGGGGATTGAAACGCAAAAGCAGTTGGCAGACTACCAGGCGCGGGAAAGCGGGCTAAATAGCCTGGGACGCCCGTTGGGGATTGAAACCGTTCTTCTGCGAACTCTCCATGATCTCTACGCCACTTGGCTAAATAGCCTGGGACGCCCGTTGGGGATTGAAACCGGATATGATGCGTCTGTTTGCCACCGGCATTGACCAAGGCTAAATAGCCTGGGACGCCCGTTGGGGATTGAAACTCCACCTCCTGCTTGAATGGCCGCTCTGCCTGCGGCTTGGCTAAATAGCCTGGGACGCCCGTTGGGGATTGAAACTAGACAATCTCATCGAGCGGCGTATTGACAAAGGATTCGGCTAAATAGCCTGGGACGCCCGTTGGGGATTGAAACCACTATCACTAGAATATATGCCTGAAAGTATACACTGGCTAAATAGCCTGGGACGCCCGTTGGGGATTGAAACTAGCATATTGCAGCTAAGATATCTTGACAATCTATTGGCTAAATAGCCTGGGACGCCCGTTGGGGATTGAAACCTCAATGGAGCGGTGACTACCCGTGCCGCCTGCCCGCGGCTAAATAGCCTGGGACGCCCGTTGGGGATTGAAACACTTTCTCGCTACACATATTCTTCTTCCTCAGCGGCTAAATAGCCTGGGACGCCCGTTGGGGATTGAAACTGGCACCGCTTGAAGCAGCTCCGTTCTATCAATGCGGGGCTAAATAGCCTGGGACGCCCGTTGGGGATTGAAACATTACTATGTTTACAATTACCAGTGGAAGCGGCGTTGGCTAAATAGCCTGGGACGCCCGTTGGGGATTGAAACATGCCGCACCTACTGCCTATGCTGATACCACGCTCGGGCTAAATAGCCTGGGACGCCCGTTGGGGATTGAAACGTTGGCTTGCGGGATGTACGCGAAGACAGCGACGACCGGCTAAATAGCCTGGGACGCCCGTTGGGGATTGAAACCTTTCCAAAGTACTGGGAATAGTCCATGATCATCTCTCCGGCTAAATAGCCTGGGACGCCCGTTGGGGATTGAAACCATACTGCTCACCAAGCCGTCTTTTCTGACGCGCCAAGGCTAAATAGCCTGGGACGCCCGTTGGGGATTGAAACCACTATGGTGCCGGCTCAGGTCAAGAAGATTCGCATTGGCTAAATAGCCTGGGACGCCCGTTGGGGATTGAAACAACACAGCAATAAGTGCTAGTAATGCTACAATGCCTTTCGGCTAAATAGCCTGGGACGCCCGTTGGGGATTGAAACGAACATGATGTGGAATGCGGTCGGTACGAAGCAAATGGCTAAATAGCCTGGGACGCCCGTTGGGGATTGAAACCGGCAGCGTGGACAATGAACGGATCATCCTGCACCCAGGCTAAATAGCCTGGGACGCCCGTTGGGGATTGAAACCTGCCGCTGGGTCCGGTGCAGCGGTCTCAATCTCAAATGGCTAAATAGCCTGGGACGCCCGTTGGGGATTGAAACCTGTATCTTTGGTCCTGAGCATGATTACAAGACCCCGGCTAAATAGCCTGGGACGCCCGTTGGGGATTGAAACTCAAAATATCCAAACCATTGCACAACTGCGCAATCTTGGCTAAATAGCCTGGGACGCCCGTTGGGGATTGAAACCAAACCACACACTACAGTTGCACTTCACACGAGACAGCCGCCCCCAAGCCTCCCGCGGAAGCATACCAAGCAAGCGAGCGGCTAGTTCAACTGAGCCTCGAGCGCCGCCGCCACCTGTTCCAACACCGCACTGGTC
>Ga0209810_1000136_pt1 | contig 222577 bp, 246 predicted proteins | sample Coa_R1_7_FD_187159 | JGI IMG/M metagenome (GOLD analysis project Ga0209810, IMG submission 187159) | Surface soil microbial communities from Centralia Pennsylvania, which are recovering from an underground coalmine fire - Coalmine... | ecosystem: Environmental > Terrestrial > Soil >...
CCGACCTCCTCGCCTCGGCTCGACCCAACCGGTCGAGCCTGCGAGCCGAGCCGGTCAGATCAGAGCCGCGACGAGTGGTGCACTTTTCGCTGCCCGATTCCGGTGCAGTATTGGACGCCGCGCGTCACCCGGTCGCGGGCTTCGTCGGCGGCTTCCACCTGACAGGCGCATCTTCGAGTCGATAATCGGGCCGACGGTCGATCGCGTTCGTAGCCGCGAGGGTCGATCGAGTAGTGCCGTCTCACCGCACGGGGGTGGACGGCTGTCCATGCGCTCGCGCGGCGCATGCCCGACGCGTTCGTCCAGCCGGCCGTCGGAACTGTCGTCAGATTCTGACCGGCAGTTCGCGCGACACCTCGTGAATGGGCGGTACTGGGCTCGAACCAGTGACCCCCAGCTTGTCGAGCTGGTGCTCTCCCAACTGAGCTAACCGCCCTTCGGGCGCCCATCATAGCCACCCGCCGCGTGAACGCCGCTACGCGGCGAAGCGAAGCGCGGCACGGCGGACCGGCGAGAGCGAGGGTTCGTGAAGCCGCTGCTTGCCGCCGCACGAGCCCCCCATCTCGAGCCGCGGGATCGAGCCGGCCGGTTGCGCCGTCAACGCGGCGCGCATGCGAGTTGCCTCACGGCCGTTCTCTCCGCCGGCGGGCCACGTTCGCCTGCAGACTCGAGCGTTGGTTTCGCTGCTCGGCGGCGTCTATCTAACGAGGGACTCGCCCGGACGTTGCGGCCGGCCGGGCGAGCCGCCCTCCTACGGACAACCACCATGTCTCTCAGGCCGCACCGAACAACCGTTCGCCTCCAAGACGGAGAGCAGCTCGAGCTCTCCGTCTCGGAGGCCGAGCGTGTCTTCAACGAGCTCTGGCTCCTCGCCGACCGGATGAAGGGCGCCGTCTCCGCCGCCGCGAAGCTGAAAGCCGTCGAGGCGTGGGCACTCTTCCACGGCGAGGACGTCTTGACCGAGGACGAGACGGTCGCGCTCCGCGAGGCGCTCAGGCGCGCGGCGATCGAGTACTGAGGCTCAGAAGATCTCCGGACACCACGGCAGCGGTCGCCACGCGAAAAGCGTGTCGGCGCGCTCCACGGCGCCGTCGCGCAGTACGCGCAGCCGCCGGCCGTCGCGCAACTCCGCGAACGAGACCGCACCCAGGTAGGCGGAACCGAGCGCGCTCGCGTCGAGGCCGAGGTCTGCGTCGGCGTCCGTTCGTGCGGCCTCACCGTCCTCGACCTTCCAGCGTCCCTCGTTCCACGGGCAGACGGCGTCGCGGACCTCGAAGACGATGCTTCCGTCGCGCACGTAGGCGCGTCCGGAGAGCGCGGCGCCGACGTCGACGAGCCGCAACCACAATCCATCGCCGACGCGAAACTGCATTCGCCTCGGTGTTGCGAGCAGCGAGAAGAGCGGATGGTCGAGCGGCGCAATGATGCTTGAAGCGTCGCGTACCAGTCGATGTCGAGCAAGAACCGCCAGATCTCCGCCGTCGCCTCCGGCGTGGCGCCGACCGCTTCGAGCACCTCGAGCCGTGCCGTCGACGAGCCGCCCTCCCAGGATGGGAACTGGCGGTAGATCGCGTACGCATGAACCCTTCCGTCGAGCTCGAGCGCGACGAATCGTCTCGGGTTCGCCTGTTCCTCGTCGGGCAGCCGCAGCCGGCGCAGCTCCCACCATGCCGGCGGCCGCCGGAACACACCCGGCCGGGCCCCCATCAGCGCCTCCCACACCGGGGGGAACGCAACAACTGCTTCATCGGCCGTCATGAAGCGAACGGCGCCGCGGCGCTCGAACGGCTCCGCATACGCGTTCCATGTGTGCGGCAACTTGATCTCGCCGCACCATGCGGCGATGCCGTACCCGAAGCGGCCGTAGATCGTCTCTTCGCTCGCCCACAGCGCGGCGAGCGGCTCGCCGCGCTCGTGGCTCTCGCGCAGTTGCGCGTCCATCAGCGAGCGCAGCACGCCGCGCCGGCGATGTGTGGGATAGACGCCGACCGCCGTGACGCCGGCGCACCCGAGCTCGCCGCCCGGCACCGACAGCTCGAACGGCAGCGCGCCGGCCCCGCCGACGATCTCTCCGTTAGTCCATGCCGCCAGCATCCGTTCGAGCGGTAGAAAGCGCGTGATGCGCGCTGTCTCGTCCTCCGACGGCGGGCCGCCGAAGTACTGCCCGATGCCGTAGAGCGCGCGGCCGAACTCGTCGCCGTCGCGGGTCGGCCTGACGTCGAACGGCGAGCCCACGGCTCGAGCCTACTAAGCTCGCTCGCGGATGTTCCGCTCGCAGCGCCGGGCCGTCGTCTTCCCGCAGCTCAATCACGCCGCCTTCGCGGGAGAGCTTGCGCTCTTGTGGGGGAACGACGACTTCGAGCGGCCGCGTCTTCCATTCGAATCGTTCGTCCGCGGCGTCGCCCTGCACGACCGCGGCTACGACGAGCTCGACAACGATCCGATCGGCGGCGTCCCACGCGAGCGCTGGCTCGAGATCCAGCGCCGTGGCTTCGGCGAGCACGACGAGGACGCCGTCGTCGACCTCGTCGCGTCGCTGCACATCCACCGGCTCGTCCGGGGCGCGGAGCCGGCGATGACGGATGCGCTGCCGCGCCTCTTCGAGCGGGCGAGAGTCGCGCGAGAGGTCGGCGAGGCCGCGGACGCGATCACGCACCTCTGCGATCGCATCTCGTTCGACGTCTGTGTCGAGGAGCCGGCCGACGGCTCGGTCGTGGTCGCGGGGCGCGCGGTGTCCTATCACTTCGACGGAAGGCGTGGCGTCGTCGTCGCGCCGTGGCCGTTCGCACCGTCGCAGTTCGCGCTTCTCCTCGTCGGGTATCGCGCCGATGCGTATCCGAACCGACTCGAACGCGTCGTCGCGCCGATCTCGTTTGCGCCCGGCTAGAGCTTCTCCAGGGGCGCGTAGTCGAGCATCAAACGCCGCTCGCTGCCGTCCGAGGCGAAGCGGACGGTGACGACGCCGCCCGCTTCGATACGAGTGACGACGCCTTCGCCGAGCGTCCCGTGGCGCACGTTGTCGCCGGTCGAGAGCGCGGGGACGTCGTCGCGCGGCACGATCTGGCTCGGGCGCGGCGCGCCGTAGTTCGACCACGACGCCGGTTGCAGCCGGTCGCGCTCGACGTGCTGCTCCGGCAGCTCGTCGAGGAACCGCGACGGGAGGTTGTAGGAGCGGCCGCCGTAGAGCATGCGCGAGCTCGCGTGCAGGAGGGTCAGCCGCTCCATCGCGCGCGTCATGCCGACGTAGCAGAGCCGACGCTCCTCCTCGATGCCCTGCTCCTCGATCGAGCGAGCGTGCGGGAAGATGCCCTCCTCCATACCGATCAGGTGCACAGCGCGGAACTCGAGGCCCTTCGCGTTGTGCAGCGTCATGAGCGTGACGAGCGAGCCGTCGCCGCGGATCGCGTCCTGGTCGGAGTAGAGCGACACCTCCTGCAGGAACGCGGAGAGGGTGGGCTCGGCGGCGCTCTCGAGCCATTCGCGCGCGAGCGCGACGAGCTCCTGCAGGTTCTCGATGCGCCCCTGGGCCTCGATCGTCCGCTCCGCGTCGAGCGACTCCAGGTAGCCGCTCTGCTCGAGCAGGCGTTCGATCAGCTCCGGCACCTCGAGTTCCTCGCCGGCCGACATCAGCGACTGGACGAGCGTCCGGAACGAGCGAACCGCCTTGGCCGGCGCAGTGCCGACGCCCGCCGCCTCGCAGCGGTCCATCGCCTCCCACAACGACATCTCCGCGTCGTCGGCGAACGACATCAGCTTCGCGAGCGTCGTGTCGCCGATGCCCCGGCGCGGGCGGTTCGCGATCCGGAGCAGCGAGACGGCGTCGTAGGGGTTGTCGATTACCTGCAGGTACGCGATCAGGTCCTTGATCTCCGCGCGCTCGTAGAAGCGGGGACCGCCGATCACCTGGTATGCGACCCCCTGCCGCACGAGCACGTCCTCCAGCACGCGGCTCTGCGCGTTCGTGCGGTAGAAGACGGCGATCTCGCGACCGTTGTAGCCCTCCTCGACGAGTCGCGCGATCTCGGCGGCGACGAAGCGTGCCTCGGCGTGCTCGTCCTCGACCTCGACGACGCGCACCGGCTCGCCGTCGCCGAGCTCCGACCAGAGATTCTTCGGCTTGCGCTCGCGGTTGTGCGAGATGACACCGTTCGCAGCCTCGAGGATCGAGTTCGTCGAGCGGTAGTTCTGCTCGAGCGCGATCGTCTTCGCGCCGGGAAAGTCGCGCTCGAATTCGAGCACGTTGCGGATGTCGGCGCCCCGGAACTGGTAGATCGACTGATCGGGGTCGCCGACCGCGAACACGTTCCGGTGCCCGTGTGCGAGCACCTGCAGGAACCGGTACTGCGCGTGGTTCGTGTCCTGATACTCGTCGACGAGGATGTACCGGAACGCCTTCTGCCACTTCTCGCGCGCCTCGGGGAAGCGCTCGAGCACGTCGACGGTGAGGTAGAGCATGTCGTCGAAGTCGACAGCGTTCGACGCGAAGAGACGCCGCTGGTAGAGCTCGTAGGCGTCGGCGACCGTCTGGTCGTAGAAGCTCGCCACGCGGCTCTTGTACTCCTCCGGACCGACGAGCTGGTTCTTCGCGTTCGAGATCTGCGAGTGGATCCCGCGCGGCGTGAAGCGCTTCGGGTCGCGCTCGAGCTCTTCCAGGCACTGCTTGGTCAGCCGGAGCTGGTCGGCGCTGTCGTAGATCGTGAAGTTCGTGCGGTAGCCGAGGCGCGGCGCCTCGCGACGGAGGATGCGGCCGCAGGCCGCGTGAAAGGTCATCACCCAGGCGGCGCTGGCCGGCGGGCCGACGAGATCGATCACGCGTTCGCGCATCTCGCCCGCTGCCTTGTTCGTGAACGTGATCGCCAGGATCTCCGGCGGCTTCACGCCGAGCGCCGAAAGCAGATGCGCGATCCGGCGCGTGAGCACGCGCGTCTTTCCCGAGCCGGCCCCCGCGATCACGAGCACGGGGCCTTCCGTCGTCAGCACGGCCTCGCGCTGCGCCGGATTCAGGTCGTCGAGGTACGTCTCGGGCTGGGCGACCGCCACGGCCTCGATCGTAGCCGGGCCCTCACGTGGCCCCTCGGACGGCGGGCCGGTGCAGCCACGACCGGTGCCAGCCTCCCTGGCGGAAGGCTCGCGAACTCGTCACGGGCTGCCCCGGCGAACGACGGGCACCGCAGGGACGCCGTGACGAAGCCGTCGAAAAGGCGGCACGGAGGGTGGCACCGGACGTGTCCGTAGAATCGCCGGCGCGATGCGGGTCGCCATGATGATCGAGGGCCAGGAGGGCGTCGCCTGGGAGCAATGGTGTGCACTCGCGGACGCCTGCGAGCGGCACGGCGTGGACACGCTCTTCCGCTCGGACCACTACATCTCGCAGGGCGAGAACGACGCGACGACCGCCCACGACGCGTGGACGATCCTTGCCGGCCTCGCGGCGCGGACGTCGAGCCTCCGGCTCGGGACGCTGGTCTCGCCCGCCACGTTTCGCCTCCCCGCTCTGCTCGCGAACGCAGCCGCGACCGTCGACCACATCTCCGCCGGGCGTGTCGAGCTCGGCCTCGGAGCGGGCTGGATGGAGCGTGAGCACCGCGCCTACGGCTTTCCGTTTCCGGAGACCCCGACGCGCGTTGCGATGTTCGCCGAACAGCTCGAGATCGTGCACCGGCTCTGGAGCGAAGACCGCGTCGATTTTCGCGGCGTGCACTACACGCTCGAGGACGCACCCGCGCAGCCGAAGCCCGTCCAGGAGCCGCACCCGCCGCTGCTCGTCGGCGGCAGCAGCACGCGCGGGACGGCGATCCCGGCCGCCCGCTTCGCCGACGAGTACAACACGCCGTTCGCGACGCGCGAGGAGTTCGCTCGGATTCGCGCGAGCGTGCAGCGCGCCGCCGAGAGTGCGGGGCGCACGCTGCGCTATTCGCTCATGGCCGGCTGTCTCATCGGCGAGAGCGGTGAGGAGGCCGTCGAGCGTGCCCGCCGCCTGTACGGACGCCGTCGACGCGACGCGAGCTTCGCCGATTGGCTCGCCCGCTACCGCGAGCGGTCGTTCGTCGGCTCGATCGACGAGATCGCGACGCAGCTCGAGCGCTACGAGGGCTGCGACCGCGTGATGATGCAGCACCTCCTCCACGACGACTTGGAGGCCGTCGCGCTGATCGGCGGGCTAGGGCAGCAGCTCGTCTAGGTCGATCCGCCGCCACTCGACGCGCCGCGTCCACACGCGTCGCTGCGGCAGAACCCCGTGGAGCGCGCCCCTCGTCAGCGACGCGGCGATCCACGCACAGAAAAACGTCGCCCAGCGCGGCAGCCCCAGATCGTCGAAGAGGAACGCGAACCCCGTTGCGGCCGCAGGCCAGATCGCCTTCGCGAGCGCGCGATCCGTGCTCCCGCGGACGAGCGCGCCGAGCACGCGCCCGGCCGCCATCGCGATGAAGAACGCCAGGAGGCCGAGCCAGAAGGAACCCGTGCGATCGCCCGTAAGGACGGCCGCGACGATCGCGAGCACGAACGTGACCGGGCGCAGCAGCACTGCCGCCGTCCACCGCATGCGTCAACTTTATGCACAGATGAACGACCGAGGGCCGGCACGGCTCGAAGCCTTCAGCGACGGCGTCTTCGCGATCGCCGCCACCTTGCTGACCCTGGAGATCGGGGTCGACACCACCCGCGGAGATTTGGGGGGTCAGCTGACGCACATCTGGCCCGCCTATCTCGCGTACGTGACGACCTTTCTGATCATCGGCGTCATCTGGATCAACCACCACCATTGCGTCTCGCTGATGCGCCGCGTCGACCGAACGTTCCTCTTCATCAACTTGCTGCTCCTGCTCACCGTTGCATTCATGCCGTTCCCGACCAGGCTCGTCGCGCAGTACCTGCAGAAGTCGGGAGAACAGGATGCGGTGATTGCCTACGCGGCCACGATGCTGCTGATGGCATGCGTGTACAACGTCTGGTGGCGGTATGCACGTACCGGCCGTCGCCTGATCGGGGAGGATGTGCCGGAACGCACCCTGAGCGCGGTCGACCGGGCATTCAACCCGGGCGTGCCGAGCTACGCGATCGTCTTCGCGGTTGCTTTCGTCAGCCCACTCGCGAGCGTCGTGATCACGCTCGGAATCGCTGTTTTCTACCTGCCGTCAGCTGCGCTCTTCGAGCGCGGCGGCGAGCCAGCCTGACGCAGCACGAAGCTCGTCCTCGTCGGTCGATTTCACGACGACCTCGACGGTCGGCCCTTCGGCGCCGAACGTCGGGTACGACCCGATCAGAACGCTCGGCCACCGCTCACCGGCCTCGACGAGGGCGGGCGCGATCACGCTCTCGCGCGTTCGGTAGACACACCGCCACGCCCGGATCGGGCTGCCCCCGCGCAACTCGTCCGCGATCACGTCGAACATCGCCTCCATCTCGGACGGCAGCCCGGGCAGGACGTACACATTCGCGATCACGAACCCGGGAGCCCCGCCGAGCGGGTTGCGCACCGGGCGAGCGCCGCGCGGCAGGCGTGCCCAGCGCGCCGCGTACTCCGGGTCGCCGCTGAAGCGTGAGCGGAGGTCCGCGGCGAGGTCGGGAACCTCCTCCTGCGGCGCGTCGAACGCTGCTGCTAGCGCCTCGCGGGTCAGGTCGTCGGGCGTCCCCCCGAGGCCGCCGGTCACGATCAACACGTCGACCCGCGGAGCCTCGCGCCGGACGAACTCCGCGATCGTGTCGATCTCGTCCGGGACGGCCGCGAGCAGCCGCGTCTCGACGCCGAGCGGCGCGAGCCGCTTCGCAAGCCACGAGCCGTTCGTATTCGCGACGTCGCCGGAGACGAGCTCGTTCCCGATCGTGAGGATCGCGGCGCTCGTCGTCACACGACGATGGTACGGATGGCTTACGGCCGGACCGGGAGGACGAACACGCCGTCCTCGTCGTGGACGACCCGGACGTTCGCGCCGTAGTACGCGGAGACGTTCGCGGTCGAGAGCACTTCGTCCGGGGTCCCCTCGGCCGCGATCTCGCCCCGATCGAGTAGCACAAGCCGATCGGCGTACTGTCCCGCAAGCGTCAGATCGTGCATCGTCGAGACGATCGTCAGGCCGCTGCCCTCGCGAAGCGCGTGCACGAGCTCCAGTGCCTGCTGCTGCCGCCCGAGGTCGAGCGCCGTCGTGGGTTCGTCGAGGAGGAGGATCGGCGCATCCTGCGCCAGCGCCCGCGCGAGCACGACTCGCTGCAGCTCGCCGCCGCTGAGTGCGGTGAGCGTGCGCGCGGCGAGCGGACGCAGCTCGAGGCGATCGAGCGCCCGCTCCGCGGCGTGCCGGTCGCCGACGGATTCCATGGCGAAGTAGCCGAGGTGCGGCGTCCGTCCGAGGAGCACGTACTCAGCGACCGTAAGGCCCGGCGGCGTCTCCGGGATCTGCGGGACGAGCGCGGTCAGGCGGGCGAGCGCGCGGCGCGAGAGCGTCCGGGTATCGCGGCCGTCGACCAGGATCACGCCGTCGTAATCGACGAGGCCGCAGAGCGCACGGAGCGCCGTCGTCTTGCCCGCGCCGTTCGGGCCGATCACGGCGACCCACTCGCCGGCCTCGACCGAAATGGAAACGTCCCGCAGGGCGTGGGTGTCGCCGAGCCGGACGGAGAGGCTTCGGAGCTCGATCATGCCCGGCCGCGCGACCGGCGGAGGACGACGGCGAAGAAGGGTGCGCCGAAGAATGCGGTGATCACGCCGATCGGCAGCTCCTGCGGCGACAGAATCGTCCGTGCGAGGACGTCGGTGAGCACGAGGAAGCCTGCGCCGACGAGCAGCGAGAGGGGGACGACGGCGCGGTAGCTCGTCGAGACGAGCAGGCGGATCGTGTGCGGCACGATGATCCCGACGAACCCGATCAGCCCGCTGACTGCGACGGCGGCCGCGGTGCCTGCGGTCGCGGCCGCGCAGACGACGAGGCGCACACGCGCGACGTTGACGCCGAGGCTCGCCGCCTCCTCGTCGCCGAGCGCGAGCACGTCGAGCACTCGGCGATGCAGCACGAGCACGATCGAGCTCGCGGCGATGTACGGCGCAGCGACTGCGGCGTCGTGCCACGACGCGGTCGCGAAGCCGCCCAGAATGAAGCTGTAGACGTTGCGGAGCACGTCCGTACGCTGCTGCTGCACGAAGGTCTGCACGGCGGTCAGAAACGCGGTGACGGTCACGCCCGCGAGAACGAGCGCGCCGGTCGTCCTTGCAGGCCCGGCGGAGCGGCCGAGAATGTACGAGCATGCCGCCGCGAGCGTCGCGCCCGCGAAGGCCGCGACGGGTACGAGCTGTGCGCTCGCATGGCCGTAGGTGATGACGAGGGTCGCGCCGAGGCCGGCGCCCGCCGCAACCCCGAGCAGGTACGGGTCGACGAGCGGGTTCCGGAAGACGCCCTGATACGACGCGCCTGCGATCGCGAGCATCCCGCCGACGAGCGCGGCGACGACGACCCGCGGTGCGCGCAGCTGCCAGAGGATGGCGTCCTGCACCGCGCTGAGCGACGAGTGGATGTGCACGAGCGGCAGGTGGGCGACCGCCGAGACGACGATCGCGCCCGGCGAGATCTCGACCGCGCCGACGCCGAGGCCGACGAGCAGCGACCCGAGGAGGAACGCGACCGTGGCGATAGCCCAGACGGGCGCGATCCCGCGGGCGCGGACGCCCGCGGTGTCCCGCGCCCGTACGGACTCGGCGATCACGACGAGCGTTTCGCCACCTTTGCGATGACGCGTGCGAAATCGACGATGCGCGGCCCCCACCGAGACGCGACGCTGTCGTCGACGGTGACGACCTGGTGCTTCCGCACCGCTGTGACCTGTTGCCAGCCCGGCCGTTCCGCCACCGTCGCGGCCGATTGACCGCAGCAGACAGAGTCGGCAAGAACGACGATGTCGGGATTCGCGGCGACGATGTACTCGGCAGAGAGTTGCGGATAGCCGGTATGTGAAGTGTCCGCGGCGTCCGCGATGTTGCGGAAGCCGAACAGCTTGTAGATCCGTCCGATGAAGGTCGACGAGGTCGCGCTGTAGTAGTCGGGGCTCAGCTCGTGGAACACCTTCAGGTGCCGCGAACGCTTGGGCACGCTGCGGATCAGCTGCGTGAGCGTCCGTTCCATCCCGCGCACGACCTTCGTCGCGGCCGCCGCGTGCCCGGTAGCGGCGCCGATCTGCCGGATCTCCTCGTACGCCTGCGCGATCGTGTCGGGAGCGGGCTCGAGCAGGGTCGGGATCCGGAGCTTCTGCAGCGCCGCCACGAGTCCGTTGTCGTACGAGATGACGACGAGGTCGGGGCTGTACGAGGCGATCGCCTCGACGTTCGGGTCGAGTCCGGAGAGCTTCGTGCGCGGTGCGCCCTTCGGGTAATCCGAGTCCTGGTCGACCGCGACCACCTGCGGGCCGGCGCCGACGGCGTACAAGTCCTCGGTGAGCGACGGCGAGAGCGACACGATCCTCACCGGTCGCTTCGCAGCGACACGGCCGGCGCCGGCCGACGCGGCAAGCGTGAAGAGCGCCGCCAAGACGACGAGGGCGATGGGGGAACGGCGAAGCAACGAATCCTCCTTCCGCGAGGGGTTCGGATCGCTCGGCGGGCGGCAGGTCTTCTGACTCGGGGCTCCCCTCTCTGCCGCCTTCCCGGGCTTGCGCCCAGTGGCGTCGTGGCGGAGAAGCGTCTCCCCTTACAGCGGCGGGACCGTCCCGGCCTTGCACCGGAGTTCCCTCACCGCTCGCCGGTCTGTTGGAGCGCGAGTCTAGCATCGTCCCGTGGAGGCGATCGCCGTCGATCTCGATGCGGTGCTCGCAGATACGCGGCCACTCTGGCGCGACTGGCTCGCGGACGCGGAACGCCGGGCGCGCGTCGAGCTCGACGTGCCGGAAGACAGAGCCGCCGCCGCGCCGATCCTCGACGAGCGGCTCGGCGAGTGGCGACCGCTTCTACGCCGTTTTGCGGACGACCGCGCGCCCGTGCATTTCCGCCCGCGCTCCGAGACGAGCTCCGTCCTCCGCCGGCTCCAGGCGGAAGGCGTGCGGATCGGCGTCTTCACAGACGCACCGCGGGAACTCGCGGAGGTGGCGCTCGCCCATGTCGGCGCGGCGCGCCGCGTCGACACCATCGGGACGCTTCCGGACGTGCTCGCCGAGCTCGGTGAAGCCACGCTCGTCGTGCGTTCGCGCGGCGAGCTCGTCTCCCTAAGATGAGTCCATGGAGCACCAGAATCTCTCCGATCGCCGCTTCGACGTCCTGCTCGAGCGGCTCGACCGGATCGGCGACGAGCTCGCGAAGCTCAACCGCCGGATGGACAACGACGAGAACTTCCTCAAGGTGACGCGGGAACTCGCCACGCTGAACGAGTCTCTGCAGGCGCTCGCCTACGCGGCGCTCGGTCAGCAGGCGCCGCAGGTGCGACGCCGGCGCGCCGGCTGAGGGCAGGTCGGTTCGGCAGTCGGGTCGGCTTCGGCCGATCGGCCTGACCGGCCTGGCCGGTCTGACCAGCCTGACCGGTCTGACCGGTCTGTCCAGGTTTGTGGACCTGGACAACCTTGCGTACGGCTCGGTTTTTGGCCTGCGGTCAGCGCCAGATGTCGAGCACGCCCGAGGTCGAGTGGTCGTTCGCGTTCCCCTCGGGGAGCGCGACACGACCGTCGACGACGATCGGGCTGTTCCAGTGGCCGCCGCCGGCCGCCAGCGAGGCGACCAGCTTGCCGCTTCCCGGCAGGTAGACGTTCAGGCCACCGCCCGGGTTGTAGACCCAGAGGAGGTTGCCGGCGACGACGGGGCTCGTCCCGCCAGTCCCGTTCCGCCAGGCCTGCGAAAGCCGACCGTTGCGGAAGCGCCAGGCGGCGGTGCCGCCGTTGTCGGCGGCGAAGACCCACGTGACACTGGGCCGGTGCCAGATCGCAGGAGCTGTGAACAGGTCCGTCCCCGAGGGCGTCGACACGGTCTGCAGCTCCCCGCCGCGATGACCGGACGGTCCGCGCATCCGCTTGACACTCAACAGCCGGATCTTCCCGTCTTTTCCACCCTGGCCGATGTAGCCAGCGCTGAGCACGAACGGCGATGTCGAGCCGAGATCGGCGTCGGTTGCGTTCAACGCCTCCGTATTGGTCGGCGTGTAGTTGCCGACGATCGCCGTTGCATTCGCGGTCAGCCGGATCACCGCATCGCCCCAGTTCGTGCTGCCGTTCCAGGGTGCGTTACCCGTCGCCACGAGCAGCTGGCCGGTGCTCGGATCGACGACCGCACCCGCTCGCCCCCAGATCGCCGAGTCGCTCGCACGACAACTCGAGGGCACGATCAGCGCATGCCGATTCGAGCAGAGCGAGTTCCACACGTGCAGCAGCGCTCCGTTCGTGCTGATGATCGCGACATGACCCTGGTAGGGCGGCGCGTCGCCGATGTAACCGCCGGTCGTCGCGATCACGTGGCCTCCGGCGAAGTTCAGCGACGCTGCGATCTTCTCACGCGACGGGAGCCGCGTGATCGAGACGCTCCACGCCGCGTGGCCGTCCGACACCGCGAGCTTGTAGATCCGCCCGTTCGGCGACGCCGCGTAGATCCATTGCCGGCTCGGGTCGGCGACCGGGGTCGCCGTCGTGATCTGCGCCGAACCCGCCCACGACGAGTATCCCGCCGGCGTGAACCGCCAGAGGACGGAACCGTTCGCAGAGTCTATCGCCTCCGTCTTCCCGTACGTCGTCGTCACGAAGAAGACGTCGTGGGTCGCGCCGCCGACCTGCACGCCGTGGAGGTAGATCGGCGACGCATCCACCGTGCCGTCGAGCTGAACCTGCTGGCGGTGCAGAGATCGGACATTCCCGGCGGTGATGCCGGTGGAGAACGTGGGCGCGTTCGTGCGCGCCGCGTTCCAGCCGAACCGCGTCCAGTCGGCGCCCGCCGCACGGGGCGCCGCGCGCGTCGCACCGCCGAAGAACAACGCAACCGAGGCCGCAGCGAGTCCGGCGGCGCCGAGGCTGGCGGCGACCCTCACGCCGCTAAGGCTAGCCACTCAGCGTTTGAGCAAAACCCGCCGGAGCTCGTCCTCTTTGCCGGGCTCGAGGATCGCGAGCACCTGGTCGCCCGCCTCGAGCTCCGTCGCGCCGACGGCGATCTCCGCGCGGCCGTTCCGCATCACCGAGATCAGACGCGAGCCTTCGGGAAGCTTCAGGCTCTCGACCCGCTTCCCCGCGACGGGCGAGTCGCGGTCGATCTGCACCTCGACGATCTCGAGGTTCTCCTTGCGCAGCTCGAGCAGGTGGATCAGCTCGTGCTCCGGGACCTCGTGCTCGACGAGCGCCATGATGCTCGACGTCGCGCACACCGTGGGCGAGATCCCGAGCAGGTCGAAGTGCGCCTGGTTGCGCGGATCGTTCACACGCGCGATCACCTTCGGCACGCCGTACTTCTCGCGTGCGAGCTGGCAGATGACCATGTTGTCCTCGTCGTCGCCCGTGACCGCGAGCATGACGTCGGGCGGCCGCGTGATCCCGGCACGCTCGAGCACATACAGCTCGGTTGCGTCTCCGCGGTGCACCTGGTGCTCGAATTCGTCCTCGAGCCGCTCGAACCGGTCGCGGCGCTGCTCGATCAGCGTCACCTCGTACCCGAGGCGCAACAGCGAGCGCGCGACGTTCGCGCCGACCTTGCCGCCGCCTGCCACGATCACGTACATCTACGATGCCGTCCTGACCGGCACTGCGCACGCGCGGACGGCATCGCCGAGCACCTCGATCGCCGTCTTCGTCGGGGAGACCGTCCGCAGGCCGCGCTGGTTGTAGAAGTCGGCGCGGGCGGGGTCAAGAATCCGGACGACCGTGCACTCCACTCCGAAGCGCTTCTGCGCGACTTGCCCGATCACGATGTTCGTGTTGTCGCCGTCGGTGGCGACGACGACCGCATCGGCGTCCTCGATTCCGGCCGCACGCAGCAGATCCGCGTCCATGCCGTGCCCAACGAGGAACGTGCCCGGCCAGTTCTCACCGAGGCGCGAAAGCGCATCCTCGTTCTCGTCGACGACCGCCACCTCCCAGCCCTCCTTGTGGAGCTGGAGCGCGATTGTCGAACCGACCCTGCCGCAGCCGATGATCAGCACCTTCATGACCTGTCGCAGCGTAGCTCGCTCTCAGCCCTCGAGCACGCCCTGCGGGAAGGCGACGATCAGCACCTCCGCCGGCGACTTGCGCAACACGTAGTCGACCGTCGGCGAGAAGAAGCGCGACTGCCTCCGCCACCGGGGCGCGCTGCCGAGCACGATCAGGTCCGCCCCGCTCTCCGCGGCCGCCTCCACGATCGCCTGACCGATCCCGCGCGCGCGCACGACGCGCCCCTCCACCTCGACGCCGTTGTCGGCGCCGAGCGCCTGCGCCTCGGCGATCGCGGCCGCCGCCTGCTCTTCGAGGTCGTAGAGCTCGGCGTCGAGCGGCGCGTCCAGCGGCACCTTGATCACGTAGAGCGCCTCGACGCGCGCCGAGCCCTCCTGTGCGAGCCGCACCGCCGTGGCGACCATCTCCTCTCCGATCTCGCCGAGCTTCATCGGCACGAGGATCCTCGTGAAGCTCGCCTGCGGGACCGCGTACTCGTTCGTCGCGGCCACGTGCTCGAGCAGTCCCGCGCCGCGTCCGCGCCGCACGACCACGTACACGCCGACGCCGGCGGCGAGCCAAACCGGGCCGCCGTAGCGCGCACCCGCGTGCGTGACCATCGCCGCGATGAAGACGAGCGTCGTCAGCGCGGCGCCCACGAGTGCGGGCAGCGGGACCGTCGCACCTCGCCACCGGATGCCGAGCGGCACGCGGAACGGACGCCGAAGCTTCGACTGCGAGACGCGCAGCTTGATCACCGCGAGCTGCGCTGCGGTGAACGCGAGCAGGACGCCGAAGCTGAAGAGCGATGCGAGGAACGGCACCGCGCGTGTGAACGCAGTCCCGGCGAGCAGCGCGATTGCGATCGCCGCGGCGGCGACGACGGAGATCGGTGCGACGAGCGTCCGGCGATGCAGCCGCCCGAAGACGGGTGGCAGCTGGCCGTGCTCGCCGAGCGAGTACGCGAGGCGGCCGAAGCCGGAGATCGAGGTCGTCGCGGCCGCGATCAGGATCAGCGAGGCGGTGATCCCGACGTACGCTCGCAGCACGTGGTCGGCCCAGCTCGGGAGGTCGGCGCCGAGCGCCGCGACGATGCCCATCAGCGGCGCGCGCAGCCAGTGCGTTCCGAGCGCGCTCGTGCCGGACGACGAGGGAAACGCTGAGAGCCCGACGAGCGCGATCAGCACGTAGATCACGACGACGAGCCCGATGGCCGTGAAGAGGCTGCGCGGGAGGTCGCGGCCGGGCCGCCGCATCTCCTCGGCGTAGTTGGCCACCGTCTCGAGCCCGGTGTACGCGAGCATCGCAAGGGGCAGCGCGAACGCGATCTGGTGCCACGACGGCGTCGTTCCGAGCGAGAGCCCGCGCGTCAACGCGCTTCCCGAGAAGAGATACGCGAAGCCGAGCGTGACGAGGAGGAGCTGGGTGACGACGTCGAGCGCCGGCACGATCACGCTGATCGTGTGCACGCCCGGCCGGCGGAGCAGCCGTGCGGCCGCGATGACGGCGACGAGACAGCAGGCGAAGATCACATCGCCGGGCCCGCGCGCGATCGTGTGGATCGAGAGGCCGATGCCGAGGTAGTGCGGGACGAAGAGCGCGGAGAGCGCGATCACGATCAGGTAGTCGAGAAAGAGCGCCCAGCCGGTCAGGAAGCCGGCGAAGTCGTTGAAGGCGACGCGGACGAATGTCGCCGCGCCGCCGGTCTCGCGGATCGCCGCGGTTCCCTCGGCGTACGAGAGCGCAACCACCAGGAACAGCACGCCGATCACGCCGAGCACGAGCGGCGCGAAGCCGAGCGCGTGCAGCGCGATGATCCCGAGCGCGAAGTAGATCGACGACGCGATCTCGCCGTACGCGACCGAGGCGAGCGCCGGCGCGTCGAGGACCCGCTGCAGCTGCGGCAGCTTCCGCGCCATCAGGGGCGCCGGAGCAGGTACAGCCGCGCCGCGCCGAGCGCGACGAAGAGACACCCGAACGCGTAGCCGAACGTGCCGCCGCCTTGGCGTGCGGTCTGGACGAGGATCCCGAAGCCGAGGAGGACCGCGAGCAAGCCGAACGCGAGGACGGAGCGGCGGTACAGCCGCGTCACGCCGCCGCCCGTCCGGCGGCGACCATCACGCGGACGGGCGCGTGCTTCAACACGAAATCGACGGTATCACCGAAGATCGCCCTTCTTCCCCGCGTCAGACGGACGCGCCGCGGACCGCCCATGACGATGATCTCCGACCCGCGCCGGACGGCCTCGTCGACGATCGCGCGGCCTGCGTTACGCGCGCGGATGATCCGCGCGACCACGTTGACGCCGTAGGAGTCCCCGATCGCGCGCGCCTCGTCCAGCTGCTCGTTCGCCTCGCGAACCTCCTCCGGCAGATACGCGTCGAGCGGCAGCTCCAGCGGCACCTCGATGACCGTCACGGCGACGATGCGCGAGCCGCGCTCGCGCGCGAGCCTGGACGCGACGTCCATCGCCTCGTCCGACGGATAGCCCGGCGCCACGGGGACGAGGATGCTGCGGTATTCGAGCTGGGCGCCCACGATCACGACGGGTGCACGGACTGTCGCGCGCAGCGGCTCGCCGAGCCGGCGGCGGTAGAGCGGATAGAAGACGAAGCCGACCGCGAGCCAGCCGAGCCCCGCATAGCGCGTGGGCGCGTCCTGCGCGACGACGACGATCCAGGCGATCCCGGTGCCGAGACCGCCGACGATCGCGAAGAGCGGCCAGTCGATGCCGCCGACGCGCAGGCTCGGCTTTGCCCGCCAGATCTGTTCCTCGTCGCGCTTCCGCACTCGCAGCGCTGTGACGGCGACGTGCGCGATCGTGAACGAGAGCATCGCTCCGAATGCGTACATCCGGCCGAGGAAGTCGACCTGCCCCGAGAGCAGGAAGAGCGTGGGCGCCGCACCTCCGAAGACGATCAACGAGAGCCACGGCGTGCGTAGCCGCGGGTGCAATGCGCGGAACAGCGAGGGCAGCTGGCGGTAGGAAGCCATCGAGTAGGTGATGCGTGAGGCGCCGATCACACCTGCGTTCGTCGCGATGAAGAGGATCGTCGCCGCGAGAATCCCGACGTAGACCTTCGCGGCGGCGAGGACGAAGCCGTGCAGCCCGAGGTTCTCGACCAGTCCGAGCACGGGGTCGTTCTTGAAACCGTGCGGCGGGTTCTGGCCGAGCCGCGTCACGTAATGGCCGGCCTGGTGCACGACGGGCATCGCAGAAAGCGCGACCCACGGCAGCGTGAAGTAGATCGCGAATACCGCGATCGCGACCCACGAGATCGCGCGCGGGATCGAGCGCAGCGGATCGCGCGCTTCCTCGGCGAGGTTCGACACGGTCTCGATGCCGGTGTACGCGATCATCGCGACCGGAATCGCGAGCGCGAACGCGGACCACGTCGGTGCCCTCCCGAAGTGGATGTTGTGGGCGAGGACGTGCGGCGAGAAGATCAGGACGAAGCCGAGCGCGACGAGCACGAGCTGCGTCGTGAAGTCGAGCACCGCGAGGAAGATGTTCAGCTTCGCGGCCTCCTGGATCCCGACGATGTTCAGCGCGACGAGGATCCACGTGAACGCGATCCCGACGATCACGTCCCACGGCGTCGTCCGCAGGGGCGCCCAGAAGATCGAGAGGTAGTGCGGGACGAAGATCACCGAGATGGCGACGGTGATCACGTAATTGAGCATCTGCGCCCAGGCGGCGCCGAACGAAACGAGCTCGTTGAACGCGTGACGCGCGAACGACGAGGAGCCGCCGGCCTCGGGATACCGGACCGTGCCCTCGGCGTAGGTGGCGGCAGTCGCCGCGAAGATGATCCCGCTGATGATGAAGACGAGCGGCGTGAGGCCGAGCGCGATCCCCGCCGTCAGGCCGAGCGCGTAGTAGATCGACGAGCCGACGTTCCCGTACGCGGTCGCGAAGAGCGCGTTCGCGCCGAGCACCCGGTCGAGCTCATGGGCCTGCCGTCTCCGCCTGGCCACGGGCGGGACTGTAGACGGCTTATCGGAGCAACTGGTACGGCACCGACGCGAGCACGACGTGCGGCTCGAAGAGAAGCAGCCGCTTCACGTAGAGCGCGCGCTGGTTGTGCAGCAGGCGGCGCCAGCCGCGGACGTAGAGCTCGGGCATCAGGACGAGCACGGCCGTGTCCTCGTCGGCCGTCAGCCGACGGAGGTACTGGAGCAGCGGCTGCCCGACGTCTCGGTACGGCGCCTCCTCGACCTCGAGCGGGATCCGCGGTCCCTCCCGCGCCCAGTCCTCGCGGATCGCCCGCGCGTCGGCGGCGCTGAAGGCGAAGTGGACGGCCCGCACGTCGTCGAGGTCGAGAGTCGAGGCGTAGTTGACGGCCCGCATCGAGACGGCGCTGACGCCGGCGACGAGCACGCGGGCGACGATCCGCTTCGGCTTCGCCGGCGCCTGGCCCGCGAGCACCGGAACGTCGGCGACGACGACCCCGGGCTCGGAGAGCAGTCGCAGCTTCAGCGCGAGCTCACGGGGATGACGGAGCTGCTCGAGCAGCGAGCGCTCGCGGAAGAGCTCGGGAACGACGACCGTCACGAACTCGGACTCGCTCCGCGGCAACCGCCAGATCTGCTCGAGCACCGCCTCGGTCGGGCCGAGCGCCGGGTCGAGCGCCTCGAGCGGCTCGCCGACATGCCGGAACCAGCGGGACCGGATGCCGGGGTCGGTGCGCCGTGTCGGCACGTGGAGCGAACGCACGCGACCGCCGGAGATCGAGCGCGCGACGCCGAGCGCGGCATCGGTCGCCTGGTCGATCGAGTCGACGACGAGCAGCGTCGTATTGATCGGCGGGGGCGCCGCGATCACGGCGGCCGCTCCGGCGCGGACGCGCCGCGCGAGACGGTCGTAGTGGCGGCGAACGCCGAGCATCGCGACGACGAGGATCGGGATCGCCACGGTCACGAGCCAGGCACCCTCGGCGAACTTCGTGTAGACGACGATCAGCGTGACGATTCCGGTCGCGGACGCACCGACGCCGTTCACGAGCGCCTTCACGCGCCAGCGCTGGCCACGGCGGCGGAACCAGTACCGCACCATCCCCGACTGCGAGAGCGTGAACGCGGTGAAGACACCGATCACGTAGAGGTGGATCAGGCTGTTGGTATTCGCGCCGTAGATCCAGAGCAGAAGCCCGGCCACCGTTGCCAGGACGAGCATTCCGTTCGAGAAGACGAGCCGGTCGCCGAGGTTCGTGAACTGCCGCGGCGCGAAACGGTCGCGGGCGAGCAGCGCCGACAGCCGAGGGAAGCCCTGGAACGACGTGTTCGCGGCGAGGATCAGGACGAGCAGCGTCAGCCCCTGCACCGCGTAGTACATGAACGCGCCTGCCGAGCCGGGCTGGAAGACGGACCGCGCGATCTGCGACACGACCGAGTTCGTGGAGCTCGGCCGCGCATGCAGATGAACGGCGAGATAGGAGACGCCGAGGAAGAGGAAGATCGCGATCGACCCCAGGATCGCGAGCGTCGCTGCGGCGTTGCGGCCGTGCGGCCGCCGGAACGCGTTCACGCCGTTCGCGATCGCCTCGACGCCGGTCAGCGCGGTCGAGCCGGACGAGAACGCACGCAGCAGGACGAACAGCGTGATCGCCCCGGTTCCGACCGGCAGCGCATTCGGCACGACTGCACGGTGCGCGTGCCCGGTCGCGAGCTCGACCGCTCCGGCGACGACGAGAACCGCGATCGACGTGACGAAGAGATAGGTGGGCAGCGCGAAGGTCAACCCCGACTCGCGCACGCCGCGCAGGTTGGCGAGGACGATCACGACGAGACATGCGATGGAGAGCCCGACCTTGTGGCCGGCGAGCGACGGCGCAAACGACGTGATCGCGAAGATGCCTGCGGAGATCGAGACCGCGACCGTCAGCACGTAGTCCGTCAGCAGCGCGGCGGCGCCGACGAGGCTCGGCAGCGTCCCGAGATTCTCGCGCGCGACGACGTATGCGCCGCCGCTGGTCTCATACGCGCGCACGGTCTGCATGTACGAGACGACGACGACGGCGAGCAGGATCGCGATCCCGATCGAGATCGGGAACACGAGGTGCGCGGACGCGGCCGAGACGCCGAGGAGGACGACGAGCGCCGACTCCGTCGCGTAGGCGACCGACGACAGCGGGTCCGAGGCGAAGATCGGCAGCGCGAGCGTCTTCGGAAGGAGCGTCTCCTCCAGCTGCCCGGTGCGCATCGGGCGCCCGACGACGAGACGACGGGCGCGATGCCGTGGCTCGGCGATGTCGGTCACGGCTCGAGCGCTCCGAGCGCGCGACGGACGAAGCGCGAGAGATTCTGCTCCGGGCCGTCCGAGTAGAGCGGACTCGAGGGATCCTGCAGGAGCATCCGCGCGAGGAGAATCCCGCGTGCCGCCACCGGGCGCTCGTCGGCGAGCCGCGCCTGCAGCTCTTCGAGCAGCGGTCGCGCCGCGCGCGCCTCGGGGCGCCGCAGGGGCGAAGCCGACGGCAACAGCGCCGGGTCGAGCGCGTGCACCGTTGCGGCGACGCTTCGTGCAAGCCGGTCGCGCTGCTCGCGGGTCGTCAGCTCGGCGGACCGCCAGCGGACGAGCTCGGAGGCATCGCGACTCAGGGGGCTGTGAACGATCAACCGGTCGGCTGTACGGCGAACGGCAGCGAGCTCCCGCCGGCTCCGAACCGTCCGCGCAGCGCCGGCACCGCCGAACAGCGCGGCCGCCACGACGCCGACGACCCACGGCAGGCGCGAGTCGGCGTCGAGTGCAAGCGCGGCCGCGACGAGCGCCGCGAATGCGAGCGCGTTCTTCCACGGGTGCGGCAGGTCGAGGGCCGAGTACGGGCGCGGCTGTCCGAGCGTCGCCATACACCCAGGATCGGCGCGCCGCGCTCAGTGCGTGCTCAAGGCGCTCGGGAGCCGCCTCAGGATCTTCTCAAGGGGTCGACGAGGCGGTAGCCCGCGCCCGGCTCGGTCACGATGTACCGCGGCCGCGCCGGATCCGGCTCGAGTTTCCTCCGCAGCTGGGAGACGTAGACGTGAAGGTAGTGCGACTCGTCTGCATACGCGCGGCCCCAGACCTCCCGCAGGATCGCCCGGTGCGTCAGCAGCTTCCCCTCGTTGCGCGCGAGGAGGGCGAGCAGCGCGTATTCGTGCGGCGTCAGCTGCACCGGCTTGCCGGCGAACGACACTGCGTGCGCTTCCAGGTCGATGCGCAGGTCGCCCACCTCGAGCACCGGCTCCCCCGTGGGCTCGGCGCGTCGCAGCGCGGCGCGCAGCCGTGCCAGCAGCTCGTCGACGCCGAACGGCTTCGTGACGTAGTCGTCGGCGCCGGCGTCGAGCGCGGCCACCTTCTCCTGCTCGTCGCCGACGACCGAGAGCACGATGATCGGCACCGAGCTCCATGCACGCAGCTCACGGGAGACGTCGGTGCCACGCTGATCGGGCAGGACGAGATCGAGGATCACGGCGTCGGGAGGACGGACTGCTGCCGCGGTCAGCGCCTGCTCGCCGGTCGTCGCGGTGTCGACCTCGTAGCCCGCGCCGCGTAGACTGGTCTGGAGCGCACGCAGGATCTGCGGCTCGTCGTCGACGACGAGGACACGCGTCATGCCGCAACCGGCGCTCGCGTACCGACCGGCAGCGCGAGCACGAAGTGTGCGCCGCCGCGCGACTCCTCCGCCCACACGCGCGCGCCGTTCGCCTCTGCGAAGCCGCGCGCGATCGCGAGACCGAGACCGGCGCCGCGGCGGTCGCCGGCACTGTTGAACGGCTCGAACACCGCCTCGCGATCGACGAGGCCCGGACCGTCGTCCACAACGTGCAGCAGCACCGCCGAGTCGAGCGGCTCGACGCGCAGGCTGACGCTCGCGTCCGAGAACTTGAGCGCGTTGTCCAGCAGGTTCACGAGCACCCGTTCGAGCTGTGCGGCGTCGAGCTCGACCGGCGGCGGTTCCCCTTCGAACTCGACGCCGACACGGTCGCCGCGGCGGCCGAGCTCGTCGAGCGAGCGCGAGATGAGGTCGTCGACCGTCCAGAGCTCGGGATGCGGACGCGCCGCACCGGCACGCAGGCGTGAGAGGTCGAGCAGGTTCCCGACGAGCCGATCGAGCCGCTCCGCCTCGATCCGGATCGTCTCGACGAGCTCGCGCTGATCGACCGTGTCGAGTGTCACCTGCGGGTTTGCGAGACCCGAGGCGGCGGCGACGATCGCCGTCAGCGGCGAGCGGAGGTCGTGCGAGACGGCGTGCAGCAGCGCCGTCTTCAACGCGTCGCTCCGGCGCAGCGCCTCCGCCTCGAGCTCGGCGGCGGCGCGGGCCGCCGCTTCGCGCTCCCTCGCCTCCGCCAACTCGGCCCGCCGACGCGCACGAGCCGCGAGCACGCTCACGACGACCGCGGTGGCGAGGTAGACGGCGAGCACCGCCCAGTTCACGCCGTCGCGCAACTGGAACGTGTGCGTCGGAGGCAGGAAGAACCAGTTGAACGCGAGCATGCTTGCGACCGAAACCCCGGCGGCGAGCGCGAATCCCCACAGAACCGCCACGGGCATCACCGCCAAGATGTAGAGGACGCCGAGGCTCAACACCGGCATCCAGTGCTTCAGGACGGCGATCGCGGCGCTGACGAAGACGACCGCGCCGGCGCTCGCGAGCAGGCCGACGACGCCTTCGCTCAGGTTGGCGGGGCCGCGGAGCGGGCTGCGCATGTGCCGAACGGTACGCCGAACAGCGGGGTCAGGCCCGAAGGGCCAGACCCCAGAGTCCTCGTCCCCGCGCCCGACATGCGCGGGCGCGGCACCATCCACGGCGTCAGCCGTGGATGGTGACGACCAACGGGATGATCAGGATCGCGACGATGTTCGTGATCTTGATCATCGGGTTGATCGCCGGGCCGGCGGTGTCCTTGTACGGATCGCCGACGGTGTCGCCGGTGACGGCCGCGGCGTGGGCCTCGGAGCCCTTGCCGCCGTAGAGGCCGTCCTCGATCAGCTTCTTCGCGTTGTCCCACGCGCCGCCGCCGGAGGTCATCGCGATCGCGAGGAAGAGGCCGGTGACGATCGTGCCGATCAGGAGGCCGCCGAGCATCTTCGCGTTGATGATCCCGACGACGATCGGGAAGGCGATCGGCACGAGCGCCGGCACGATCATCGAGCGGATCGCGGAGCCCGTGACGATGTCGATCGCACGGCCGTACTCGGGCCGCGACGTCCCCTCCATGATCCCCGGGTTCTCGCGGAACTGGCGGCGGACCTCCTGCACGACCTCGCCGCCGACGCGCCCGACCGCCTGCATCGCGAGCGACGCGAAGAGGAACGGCATCAGGCCGCCGATGAAGAGGCCGGCGATCACCCACGCGTTCGAGAGGTCGAACGTCAGCCCGGCGAGCCCGGAGCCGGCCTTCGCCTGCTCGTGCACGCCGTCCGCGTACGAGCCGAAGAGGACGAGCGCCGCGAGCGCGGCGGAGCCGATCGCATACCCCTTCGTCACCGCCTTCGTCGTGTTGCCGACGGCGTCGAGCGGATCGGTGATCGCGCGCACCTCCGGCGGCAGGTCTGCCATCTCCGCGATCCCGCCTGCGTTGTCGGTGACGGGACCGTACGCGTCGAGGGCGACGATCAGACCGGTCATCGAGAGCTGCGCCATCACGGCGACGCCGATTCCGAAGAGCCCGGAGAGGTGGTTCGCGACCAGGATCCCGATCGCGATCACGATCACCGGCGCCGCGGTCGCCTGCATGCCGACGGCGAGGCCTTCGATGATGTTCGTCGCGTGGCCCGTCTGCGACGCCCGAGAGATCGACTTGACCGGGTTCCAGCGCGTGCCCGTGTAGAACTCCGTGATCGCGACGAGCAGGAACGTGACGGCGAGCCCGATCAGCGCGGAGCCGTAGAGCCGCCCGAACGAGTAGTGGCCGTGCCAGTCGAACGCGGTCGTGATCGGCCAGAAGAGGAGCGCAGACACCAGGGTTGCCACGATCACCGCGCGGTACAGCGCGTTCATGATGTTGCCGCCCGCGCGCACACGCGCGAACTGCACGCCGATGATCGACGCGAGAATCGACACGCCGCCGATCACGAGCGGGTACAGGTAGAGCTTCGTCGGGACGTGCGCTGTCGCGACGACGCCGGTGATCCCGAGCAGCATCACGGCGACCGCCGTCACCGCGTACGTCTCGAAGAGGTCGGCCGCCATACCCGCGCAGTCGCCGACGTTGTCGCCGACGTTGTCCGCGATCACAGCCGGGTTGCGCGGGTCGTCCTCGGGGATGCCCGCCTCGATCTTGCCGACGAGGTCGGCGCCGACGTCCGCGGCCTTCGTGTAGATGCCGCCGCCGAGACGCGCGAAGACGGAGATGAGCGAGCCGCCGAACGCGAGGCCGACGAGATCCTTGATCGCCGAGTGCGGGCTGTGGTGCACCCAGCCCGTGAGCGCCCAGTAGTAGCCCGCCACGCCGAGCAGGCCGAGTCCGACGACGAGGAGCCCGGTCACCGAGCCGGCGCGAAACGCGACGTTCAGCGCCTGCGGCAGCCCGCTGCGCGCCGCCTCCGCAGTCCGCACGTTCGACCGCACCGCGACGTTCATCCCGATGAAGCCGGCCGCCGCCGAGAACGTGGCGCCGATCAGGAAGCCCACAGCGGCGCCCCAGCCGAGCCGGTGGTAGAGGCCGAGGATCAGGAACGGCACGATCGCGACGACCGCCACGGTCGTGTACTGGCGGCGCAGGTACGCCGCCGCGCCTTCCTGCACGGCGTGGGCGATTTCCTGCATGCGCTCCGTGCCCGCGGGCCGGCCGAGCAGCCAGCTCGTGAGATAGAGGCCGTAGAGGACCGCCGCCGCCGCACAGAGAAGCGCGAACAGAACTGCGTGGTGCTGGAACCAGCTCATGTGTTCGGGGCTCCCCCTGTGGTTCGAACCGTTACAAAGTCAGCGCCGGGTGCCCCCGGCGCGGGCCTTCTTGTATCACAAGCGGCTACGTGAGCCGTCGGTACCCCGCAGGCGTCCGCACGACGAGCGGCCGCGCGTAGAAGACGAGAAAGGCCCGCGGATCGCGCCGGATCCGGCCTGCGTAGCGCTCCACGGCGTCGACGTAGGCCGAGGAGGGGTTGTAGCGGTAGAGGGCCGTGCGCTCGTTGCGGACGCCGCCTGCGGCGGCGAGGAAGCGGCCCGCCGCGAGGATCGCCGCCCGCGGATCGTCGATCGAGCCCCGGCCGTAGCCCGCCCACGTCGCGGGCATGAACTGCATCGGGCCGTGCGCACCGGCGACGCTGGCCTCGCGCAGGCGGCCGAAGTCGGACTCGACGTAGTTGACCGCTGCGAGCAGCTGCCACGCGATGCCGCTGCGCCGCTGCGCCTCGGCGTAGTACGCGCGCAGCTTCGACGCGGCGGCTGCGGCGCCGACGCGGAACGCCGAAAGCGGCCTCGGGGGCGTGAGTCGCGCGAGCTCCCGATGCGCGACCACGTCGTCGGTGACATCGCGCGCGAGCCGCGAGGGCAGCAGGCGGATCACCTTCGTCTCGAGCGAGGGATCGCCGGACAGGCGCAACTCGACTCGTTGCTCATCGTACGCAGCGGCCGACGTCACGCGGTGCCGCAACGCGGCGTCGGCACGCACGAGCTGCGCGGCGAGCCTACTCGGGCTTGGCGGCGGCAGCGTCTGCATATGCGAGCTGCAGGTTGGTGACGACCTGCTGCACGTCCTTGCGTTCTGTCTCAGGCAGGAGCGGCACGAGCGCGCGCAGCGCGTCGATCGCGAGCCGCGCGTCGCCGAGGTCCCGCGTCTCGGGTGCGAGCTTGCCGTAGGCGAGCGACGCGAACATCGAGCTCGTGTGGACGAGCATGTCCGTGACCTTCACCTTCCGCAGCTCCTCGACGAGCTGCTCGGCGGTCGGCTCAGCCTGTGACTCGCTCACCGGCGGCCACCTGCTCCGCGAAGATGTCTTCCATCGAGGCTCCTTCCTCGTGGCGGGCGATCTGCCGCTCCGCGGCGTTGCGCTCGGGAACCGCGAGCCACTGCGATGCCCCGAGCTCGTCCGCGACCGGCTGGACCCACTCGACGAGCTGTTCGAGCCGCGCGCGCGCGGAAATCGGCTCGCCCCGCTCCAGATCGATCAGCTCGCCGGAGAGCCCGTGGCGGATCGCACGCCAGAGATTCTCCTCCAGCAGGCGGTGGGGCCACGACGGCAGCGGCTCGCCGTCGTCCAGCGCCCGCGCGATCCGCGCCGTGAGCGCATAGCAGAGCGCCGCGAGCGAGCGCGACTCCGCGAGCTCCGGCTGCGCGTCGCAGATGCGGATCTCCACGGTCGGGAACGCGAGGTGCGGCCGGACGCTCCACCACACCTGCGTGTGCTCCGTGATCGAGCCGGTCTCGTAGAGAAACCGGACGTAGCGCTCCCAGTCGTCCCATCCCTCGAACCAGTCGGGAATGCCGCAGCGGGGGAACATGCGCGTGAAGATCTGGGTGCGCGCGGAGTGCAGGTACGTGAAGACGCCCTCGACGAACGGCGAGCTCGCCGAGAGCGCGAGCAGCTCGGGGAGGTAGTTGCGCAGCGCGCTGCAGACGCGAAGCGCACGGTCGGGGCCGTTGACGGCGATGTGGACGTGCAGTCCGAAGGTGTTGTTCCGCCAGACGACGTAACGGAGGATCTCGTCGTTCCGCCGGTAGTGCGGCGTGTCGATGATGCGCTGCTCCTGCCACGGGCTCCACGGGTGGGCACCGGTCGAGCCGAGCGCGAGCCCGAGCGGATCGGTGAGCGCGCGCAGTTGCGCGCGGCGCTCGCCGATCAGCGCGGCGCACTCGGCGAACGTCTCGCAGCGGCCGGTGCGGACCTCGACCTCCGACGCGATCAGCTCGCCGACGAGATGCGGCTCGAGCTCTGTGCCCTTCGCTGCCGCCTGCACGTCTTCGAAGCGGTTGACGAGGCCGAGCGTGCCCGGATGGAGGAGCGCGAACTCCTCCTCGACGGCGACGGTGAAGTCGGCCGCCTCCTCGAACATGGCCCGCGAGGCGGCCAGCAGCTCGCCGTACCCGATCTTCTGCTCGTCGCCCACGGGACTCGAAAGCCTAGCTTTGCCCGAGCAGCCGCTCGGCGACGCGCGTCCAGCTCCAGTTGCGCTCGACGGCCCGGCGCGCGGCGAGGCCGAGCTCGGCCCGGTCGGGCCGCGCGAGCAGCTCCTGCAGCCGCTCGTGCAGCGCCGGCGCGTCGCCGGTCGGGAAGGCCGTCAGGTGCGCGGCGTCCTCCGGATACTCCGCCCCGATCCCGGCCGCCACCTCGGCGAGCCCGGAGTGGTTCGCGACGATCGGCGGGACCCCCGCCGACGCGGCTTCGGCCGCGACCATGCCGAACGCCTCGGGGAAGATCGACGGCACGACCGCGACGTCGCAAAGCGGCAGGAGATGCACGAGGTGCCGGTGCTCGAGCGCGCCGGTGAAGAGCGTGCGCGGCGGCGCAAGCGACTCGAGCGTTACGCGGAAGTCGCCGAAGCCGACCACGACCGTGCGGGCGTCGAGGTCGCGCAGCGCGTCGAACAGGACGTGCACGCCTTTGTTCTCGATCAGCTTGCCGAAGTACACGACCGTCGGCTCGTGGCGCGCGAAGAACTCGGCGAACCGCGCGGCGTTGCCCGGATCGGGGTGGCGTTCGTCGCCGTCGTGCGGATCACGCTCGGCCTCTGCGACCAGCTCGCGCAGCGCGGTCGCGCGGTCCTGCGGAACGAACTCGTCGAGGTCGACGCCGGGCGGGACTTCGTAGACGTCGTCGACGTGCCCGACGACGTCCTCGAGCACGCGGCGGATGTGCGCGGAGCCGACGTAGACGCGCTCCGCCGCGGCGAGGGCGTCCCTGCCGCGGCGGATGAGGCGGTCGTTGCCGCGCATCGAGTATTCGAGCTCCGAGCCGTGGGCCTTCACGACGAAGGCGTGCTGCGACGCGGCTCCGACCGCCGCCCCCGCGAGGACGTGGTTCGCGAGTACGAAGTCGAACGACCCGGCCTCGTCGAGCGCAGCTGCGTTCGCGGCGACGTACGCGTCGAGCTCCGCGTCGGTGAAGTCCTGCAGCAGCTTCGGACGCAGCCCCTCGTAGTCGTCGAGGACGAAGACGGGCAGCAGCCGGCCGGGGAGGTCGGGCACGACCACGCGCGCGCCGCCGAGGTCGTACCGCTCCGGGTGCCGCTCCTGGCAGACGACCGTCACCTCGTGCCCGAGCCCGCTCCACTCGCGCGCTAGCGCGCGCGTGTAGACGTTCGACCCCGTGCCGCCGAGCAGGTAGCCGTGCCAGATGACGATCCGCATCGCGAAGGGAGCCTAAACAGCGGGGTCAGGCCCCAATTGCTTGGCGCCGCTTCGCGGCGCCTGCTCGCTCGCGACCGCTTCGGCCCGGCGCGGCCTGCGGCCGGGCCGGGCCGAAGCGGTGCAAGTGAGCACGGCGCCGCGAAGCGGCGCCGATCAAATCACGTCAAGTGGAAGTACAAGGCGTACAACAGCTCGACTGCCGGATTCGACGTGTGCACGGTCACGTCGCTCGGCGTCTCGAGCAGCGCCTCGGAGTAGTTGAAGATGATCTTGACGCCGGACGCGACGAGGTCGTTCGCGGCCTCTTGCGCGGAGACCGCCGGGACCGCGAGGACGCCGACGATGATGTTCTTCTCGCGCACGACCTCGGCGAGCTGCGCATAGTCGGTGACCGCGACGTTTCCGACCGTCTCGCCCACCTTCGCCGGGTCCGTGTCGAAGATCGCGGCGATGTTAATGCCGTGCTCGGCGAAGATCGGCGAGCTCGCGATTGCCTGGCCGAGGCGCCCGGCGCCGATCAGCGCGATGTTGTGCTGGCCCTGCGTGCGCAGGATTCCGCGGATCTGGCCGAGGAGCTTCTCGATGTCGTAGCCGACCCCGCGCTTGCCGAACTTTCCGAACGCCGACAGATCGCGCCGGATCTGCGTGGCGTTGATGTTGGTGTACTCCGCAATCTCCTGCGAGGAGATGCGCTGTTTGCCCATCTTCCGCGCCTGCGTCAGCACCTGGAGATACCGCGACAGACGGGCCGCGACGCCGACCGTCAGCCGATCCGCCACAGGTCCTCCTGACTGTTCCTACTTTGTGACACCCGGGGCCGTTGTAGCAGCTAGCCCCGAGCAGCCGCTTGTGCAACCGCGCGGCGGAACGCGTCCGGCTGGACGTAGTAGGTGAAACGGCGCCGGCCGTCGATTTCGACGACCGGCAACCACTCGCGGTAGGTCCGCTCCAGATCGGCGCTGCCGGCGATGTCGATCTCGCGGAGCTCGAAGCCGAGCTCCTCGCGCAGCGCCCGAACCTGCTGAAGCGCGCGTTCGCAGAGGTGGCAGCCCTGCGAGTGATAGACCGCGACGTCCGGCTTACGGATAGATGCCACGCGTGACGGTGGCCTCCGCGACGCGCTGCACCGCGAGCCCGTACGCGGCGACGCGCATCGGCAGCTTGCGCCGTTCGGCCGTCTCCCAGGTCTCGTCGAACGCGCGGCTGACGATGTCGTTCAGCTTCGCGTTCACCTCCGCTTCTTTCCAGAAGTACTCCTGCAGCCCCTGCACCCACTCGAAGTAGGAGACGACCACGCCGCCGGCGTTGGCGAGCACGTCGGGCAGGATCAGCACGCCGCGATCCTCGAGGATCGCGTCTGCCGCAGGTGTGACCGGGCCGTTCGCGCCTTCGCAGATGATCGACGCCTTCACGTCCGCGGCGTTCTGCTCGGTGATCACCTGCTCGAGCGCGCACGGTGCCAGGATGTCGACGTCGAGCGACAGCAGCTCCTCGTTCGTGATCTGCTCCGTCTCCTTCAGCCCCGCGAGCGAACGGTGCTCGCGCTTGTGGGCGAACGCCGCGGCGACGTCGATGCCGTGCGGGTTGTGCAGCGCGCCGCGCGAATCGGAGATCGCGACGACGCGCGCGCCCTCCTCGTGCAGGAACTTCGCGAGATACGAGCCGACGTTGCCGAAGCCCTGCACGGCCACCGTCATCGAATCGAGCCGGCCGTCGCGCTTCGCCACCGCGTCGCGGATACAGAAGAGGCTGCCGCGCGCGGTCGCCTCCTCGCGCCCGAGCGAGCCGCCGATCGTGAGCGGCTTGCCGGTGACGACGCCGAGCACGGAATGGCCTTTGTTCATCGAATACGTGTCGAAGATCCATGCCATCACCGACCCGTCGGTGCCGACGTCGGGCGCGGGGATGTCCTTCTCCGGACCGATCTCGTTGATGATCTCGGTGGTGTAGCGCCGCGTCATCCGCTCGAGCTCGCCGCGCGAGAGCGCCTTCGGGTCGCACACGACGCCGCCCTTCGCGCCGCCGAACGGGATCCCCATCAGCGCGCACTTCCAGGTCATCCACATCGCGAGCGCCTTGACTTCGTCGAGCGTGACGTCCGGGTGGTAGCGGATCCCGCCCTTCGAAGGGCCGCGGGCGATGTTGTGCGTGACGCGATAGCCCTGGAAGACGCGGGTCGAGCCGTCGTCCATGCCGACCGGGACCGAGACCTCGACCGCCTTCTTGCAGTTGCCGAGGACGCTCACGAGGTTCCCGTCGATGTCGAAGGTCGCCGCCACGCGCCGCAGCTGCTCACGGGCAATCTCGAACGGGTTCTCGCGAAGGTGCGAGAGCGGTGCTTCGACCGCGGTCACCGAAAGGCGAGTCTAACGCAGGGTGAAGACCAGGCGGCGGCGTGTCGGCGGTCCGGGCTGGACCGGATACGCCAGCACCCGGAGCACGTAGGTTCCGGCCGGCAGCAGCCCTCCGTCGGGCCCGCGGCCGGTGAGGCCGAAGGTGTAACGCCCGGGCAGCACGTCGCGGAGCCGCGCCAGCAGGCCGACTGCCGTTCCGTCGGAGCGCCAGAGGAGGACGTCGAGCTGGCGCACGGGCTCGATCTCCGGCCGGCCCGCGACGGCGAGGACGCGCCCGGCGTCGATCGAGAGCAGCGCCGGCTTCGTGTCCGAGTGGGCGAAGGAGCGCGACGACAGCGAGACCGCCGGGAGGAGATCGGTGGCGCTCGGCCCGAAGGCGATCGCCCAGGGGACGCGGATCGCGGCACCGCCTTGTACCGAGACGACGACGGCGCCGTCGGCCGTCGAGGTGCCCGATGGCGCCGACGCCGTGATCGCCTTCAGGTGCACGAGCACGCTCCGCCCCGGCCGCAGCGTCAGGGCTCTCGGCCGCAGCAGGAAGTCGACCGCCGCAGCACCCTCGTCCTGCGTGCGCACGCCGAGGCTCAGGTGCAGGCGGCGCGTCGAGAGGTTCGTCAGCGTGAAGCCGGCGCCGACACGCCAGCCTGCGCCGGTCGAGCGGCCGAGCGCGAGCGTCGACGGCGAGGCCGCGACCTCGCCCGCGGTCGCCGCGCCGACGTCGAGCAGGCCTGCACCCTGCGCCGTCACCGGATCTTCCGGCAGCTCCTCCGCCGTCCCGACGAGCAGTCCGTGCAGCGCACTTGCGCCAAGCGAGGGCCGCGACTGCGCAAGTAGCGCGGCGGCGCCGGCGACGATCGCCGCCGACACGCTCGAACCGTTCACGGTGACGAACTGCGGTGCGCCGTCGGCGTCGGCACCCGGATCGGATGTCGCGAGCCCGACGCCGGGTGCGACGAGATCCGGCTTCACGCGTCCGTCGAAGGCGAGGCCCGACGACGAGAACGTCGCAACGCGGTCGCGCTGCACGTTTTGCGCACTCCCTGCGCTCGCCATCGCGACGGTGACCGACTCGCCCTGCGCGATCCGCCGGAGCGCGGCCCGCGCCGTCGACGCCGGCACCGAGACGACGGGCACGGGGATCGAGGAGTCGAGGCCGAGGCCTCCGGCCGGAAGCGGGGCACCGCCGCCGTACAGGAGCACTGCCGACGCCCCTGCCGCAGCGGCGCGCGCAGCCGCCGGCGCCGGGGCCGAGCCGGCGGGCACGAGCGCGGCGCGTCCTGCAACGAGGCTGATGCCGGAGCGGCTGAAGAAATCGGTGAGTCGCGGTGCGGTGCTCCGGTGCCCGCTGCTCGTTCCGCGCGGCGCGGTCACGCGGAGATCGAGCCGATGCGACGGCGGCGCGGCGCCGATCAGCGAGGTCGAGCCGTCGAGCAGCGTCGTCAGTCCCGCACGGACGACGATTCGCGCGCGCTCCGTCTCGGTGCGGGTGTCGAGCGCACCGACGGTGAGCGCGGCCGGCGCGGCGCCCGGCGCGGAGACGTCGCCGAAACCGGCCGCAGCCTCGCCGTCGTTGCCGGCCGGCGCGACGACGAGCGTGTCGAGTGCGAGTGCGCCGGCGACGGCGCGTGCTTCCGGATCGTCCGCGAACGCCGCAAACGGCTCGGCGAGAGCGACGAGCGCGATGCGAGCCGCGTCGTGCGCGTCGCCGTCGTCGTTCGGATCGACCGCGCGGTCGAGGCCGGCGATGATCTGGTCGCTGCGTGCATAGATCGCGTAGTGGCCGAGCGCGTCGGGCTGCCAGCCCGCGACGCGGATCGGGAGGACGGACGCACCGGTCGCGACGCCGGAGAGACCCGACGGGCCGCCCGCCCCGACGAGCAGGCCCGCCATCTGCGTTCCGTGACGCTCGATCTGGGTCGGATCGCTCGGGTCGGTCGCCGCGACGGCGTCGGCCGAGCCGCCGATCACGTCGATTCCCTTCTCGACGCGGCCGCGCAGATACGGCACCGCGCCGTCGACGCCGGTGTCGAGCAGGGCGATCGTCACGCCGCGACCGTCGACGCCGGCCATGCCGACCTCCGGGCGATGACCGGAGCCGGGGCCGAAGTCGGCGCTCGAGAGGATGCGCGTGGACAGCGTCGCGGGATAGGCGACGCGCACCGGGTAGACGCCCGCGACGTCGGAATCGCGCTCGATGATCGGGATCGCGCTCGGATCGACGAGCGCCGAGAAGCCGGCGAGGACTCGCGCGTACGAGTAGTCGGGGTGCACGACGACGCCGTGCAGTGCGAGTCGGGAGACGAGCAGACGCTCGGCGCTCAGCACCGCCTTCGTCCAGCCGCGTTCGCGCTCGGTCGAGACGAGACCGCCGGCGGCGGCGACGCGCTGCGCGAGCGAGGGCGTCTTCAGCACGACGATCACGCGCTGGCCGAGCGCGACGCGTGGGCGCGAGCCGACGAGGCCGCGCCAGGCGGCTGCGCTCGTCGCGGGGGCGAGCGACTGCCCGGCGCTCTTCCCGCCCGTCGTCAGGAGCACGGCGGTCGCCGCGGCGGCGACGAGCGCGAGCAACAGCGCGTGCCGCGGCTCAGCGCGAGGCGTACGCATCGAGCCCAAGATATCCGGGGTACGGGACGGGCTCCACGAACCGCGCGGCGGAGGCGATCATCGCGGCGTTGTCGGTGGCGAGGGCGAGCGGCGCAAGCGCCGCGTCGCCGAGTGCGGCTCTCAGCTCGGAGTTGGCGGCGACGCCGCCGACGACCGCCAGCTGCTGCGCGCCGATCTGCTCGGCGGCCTCGCGAGCGCGGCCGACGAGCGCGCGCACGATCGCATGCTGATACGACGCGGCGAGGTCGGCACGGCGTCGCTCGAGCTCGTCGGGCTCGAGGTCGCGTGTCGCGTAGAGCAGCGCGGTCTTCAGTCCGGAGAAGGAAAAGTCGAGACCGGGGACGCGCGCGACCGGGAAGTCGTACGCGTTCGCGTTGCCGTGCCGGGCGAGCCGGTCGAGCTCGCGGCCGCCGGGATAGCCGAGGCCGAGCAGCCGCGCTCCCTTGTCGAATGCCTCGCCCGCGGCGTCGTCGAGCGTCGAGCCGATGAGCGAGTGGTCGCCGTAGCCGCGGACGTCGATCAGCAGCGTGTGGCCGCCGCTTGCGAGCAGACAGAGAAACGGCGGCTCGAGCGGTTGCGGCTGCAGGTAGAGCGACGCGATGTGCCCGTTCAGGTGATCGACCGGCAGCAGCGGCAGCCGGCGCGACCAGGCGAGCGCCTTCGCGGCCGCGAGCCCGACGAGCAGCGCCCCGATCAGCCCGGGGCCTTGCGTGACCGCGATCCCGTCGACGTCGTCGAGCGTCGCGCCGGCTTCCCGCAGCGCTTCGCGGACGACCGGGCCGACGAGCTCGAGGTGCCTGCGCGACGCGACCTCGGGAACGACGCCGCCGTAGCGCGCGTGCAGATCGGCCTGGGACGAGACGATGCTCGCGCGGATCTCGCCGTCCGCCGTGACGAGCGCCGCCGCGGTCTCGTCGCACGAGGTCTCGATGCCGAGGATCATTCTTGCTTGCCGCCGCTGCGCGGCGGCTGCTCACTCGCGACCGCTTCGCGGCGGCGCGGCCTTCGGCCGGGCCGCCGCTGTGCTTGCCTCGCTCGTGAGCCGAGGGCCGATCCTGATCGTGCCGCGCCCGCGCATGTCGGGCGCGGCGACGCAGCACAGTCAGGCACGCCCGACGGGGTCCTTCCACATGATCAGCGCGTCCTCGCGGTTGTCCGTGTAGTAGCCGCGGCGGATGCCGCGCGCCTGGAAGCCGAGGCGCTCGTACAGCCCGATCGCAGTCGCATTCGAGACGCGTACCTCGAGCGTGTAGCCGCGGCGGATGTCGTCCGCAGTCAGCTCGAACAGTCGCTCGAGCAGCATCGTCGCGAGACCGCGTCCGCGGTGGGCCGGGTCGACGGCGACGTTCATCACGTGCCACGCGTCGACGTAGCGCGAGACGATCAGGTAGCCGACGAGCTTGCCGCTGTCGCCGTCGAGATCGAATGCGCCGAGACAGATCGAGCTCGGCTTCGCCAGCTCGCCCGCGAACATCGACCGCGACCACGGTGTCGGGTACGAGCGGCGCTCGATCTCCTCGATCGCACGCAGATCCGAGAGCGCGAGCGCGCGCAGCTCGATCGTCGTCATGCGACGCTCCGTTCCGCGTCGGGTGCGCGCAGGTACAGCGGTTCGATCGCGTCGATCGGGCCGAGCTCGCCGGCGAGCCGGACGTGGAACCGGGCGCGCGGCAGATGCCGCTCGTCCCCGTCGGGCGGAACCACGCCGCCCTTCTTCTCGAAGAGAGGGCGATACCGTGTTGCGCCGTCGCCGATGCACAAGACGCCCGCGGCGACGTCGACGTCGGCCGGCGCGAGCACCGCCGGCACGCCGCCGACGAGCGTGAACACCTCGCGGCGCCTGGCGTCGATCACCGGCAGCGCACCGTCGGCGCCCGCAGCGAGCGCGGCGAGCGTCGAGACGCCGGCGCCGCACAGATCGAGCGAGAGCGCGAGACCGCGCGCGACTGCAAGCCCGATCCTCACCCCCGTGAAGCTACCCGGCCCGATGCCGATCGCGAGCCCGTCGAGCTCGGCGGGATGCGCACCGCCCTGCCGCAGCAGGGCGTCGATGTCCTCCAGCAGCGTCTGCGCGCGCGAGCTGCGCTCGCCGAGCACCTCGTCGTCGTCCACGAGGGCACTCGTCGCGACGGACGTCGCGGTGTCGAAGGCGAGAATCAGCATTCCTCGACCGCGATTGCACGCCGCTCGCCGTTCGCGTACGCGAGCCGGACGGCGAAGCGCGGCGCCGGCAGCACGCCGGCGCCCGCCTCCGGCCATTCGACGAACGCGAACGCGTTCTCGAAGTACGGCTCCAGGTCTCCCCACTCCGCCGCGGACACTCCGCGGAAACGATAGAGGTCGAGGTGCGAGACGTCGCCGCGGGTGCCGTGGTAGCGGTGACCGATCGTGTACGTCGGGCTCGTCACCTGCTCGCGCACGCCGAGGGCGGCACACGCGCCGCGAACGAATGTCGTCTTGCCGCTGCCGAGCTCCCCGGACACGAGCACGACGTCGCCGAGGTCGAGCGTACGCGCGAGCTCTGCCGCCACCGCCTCCGTCTCCTCGGGCGAGCTCGTCTCCACTCCCGCAAGCGTAGAGTCCGCTCATGCCTGCATACGTGATCGTCGAGACGGAGATCCAGGATCCCGAGCAATACGAGGTCTACAAGGCGGCCTCCCCGGGATCCGTCGCGCGCGGCGGCGGCCGCTTCGTCGCGCGCGGCGGCGAGCTCGCGGTGCTCGAGGGCGACTGGGAGCCGAGCCGCCTCGTCGTGCTCGAGTTCCCCGATCTCGAGGCGGCCACGCGCTGGTACGCCTCCGACGACTACCAGCAGGTCAAGCGGCTCCGCGAAGGCGCTGCCCGGCTGCGGATGGTCGCGGTCGCGGGGGTCGACTAGAAAAGGCCGAGCTGCTCGGCCGGCTGCGCCGGCGAGACGAGCGCGAGCGCAGGCTCAGGCGGCGCCGGCGGCGCGATCGCACGGCCGAGCAGCTCGGGCACCCGTGCGAAGTCGGATTCGAGCACCTTCAGCATGGCGGGCGTGTAGAGCGCCGCGGCCGGGTGGTAGAGCGGGTACAGGAGCACCTTCCGCCCGCCGACCGTCGTCTCCTGCTCCTGTCCGTGGACGCGAGTGATGCCGAGCGGGCGGCCCGAGAGCAGCTTGGTCGCGAAGTTGCCGAGCGTCGCGACGACCTTCGGCTCGATCAGCTCGATCTGGCGAAAGAGGTGGCCCTCGCATGCCTCGATCTCGTCCGGCTGCGGGTCGCGGTTGCCCGGCGGCCGACACTTCAGGACATTGCACACATAGACATCGCCCCGAGCCAGCCCGATCTGCGCGAGCAGCTGCTCGAGCAGCTTCCCCGCCTGCCCGACGAACGGAAGCCCCTGCTTGTCCTCGTGGAAGCCCGGCGCTTCGCCGACGAACATCAGGTCGGCGCGCGGGTTGCCGGCGCCGAAGACGACCTGCGTCCGCCCCTGCGCGAGCCGGCAGCGGGTGCAGCCGGCGACGGCATCGGCATAGGCCGGAAGGTCGCCGGGGCGCTCGACCGGGACGGCACTCACGCCGCCGAAGCTTACGCCTACCGGCGGATGGAGAGAATCCGTGCCCTCCAGGCTCCGCGCGGTGCGTCGACCTCGACCTCGTCGCCCTCCGCACGGCCGAGCACTGCACGCCCGACCGGCGATTCCGGCGACACGCCGCCGACGCTCGAGATCTCCACCGTCATGCGTTCGCCGTCCTCGCGCTCGAGCTCGACGGTCGCGCCGACGGTGACGACGCCGCTCGCAGCGGCGGCTTCCTCGTCGATCACCTCGGCGTGCTGCAGCCGCGAGCGCAGGATCGCGATGCGCCGCTCGAGCAGACCCTGCTCGTTCTTCGCCGCGTGGTATTCGAAGTTCTCCGACAGGTCGCCGTGCCCGCGCGCGGTTGCGATCGCCTCGACGATCGCCCGCCGCCGCGGGCCCTCCAGCTCGGCGAGCTCCGCCTGAAGCTGCTCGTGCTGGGCACGAGTCAGCTGCTCCCCCTGTGCTTCGGGCATCAGTGGCCGCAGCCGCAGCTGCCGCCGCAACAGCCGCCGCCACCGCCGCCGAGCGACGGCGTCTTCGCGACACCGTGCACGGCAAAGGACGAGAACTGCTTCGCGACGTTCGTCGCCGCGCAGTCGGGGCAGGCGACGGTCTCCTCGCCGCGGACGAGCTCCTCGAAGTGCGATTCGCACTCCATGCAGACGTACTCGTAGATGGGCACGGCCTCAGTGTACGCGCGCGACGGCGCCGGCGGCAGCGTCGGCGAGCTGTCGCGCCTCCGCGACCCGCGGGTCGCCGTCGGTCGTCGTCAGGTTGACGGCGACGAGCGCGGCTGCGCCGCGCGCCACCGCCGCCCCGAGCGAGCCCGCCGCAAGCGCGTCGGCGCGGATGCGCGGATCACCCGCGTGCGCGAGCTCGGCCGCGAGCTCGGCGATGTCCGCGGCGGCACGGGCGAGCTCGAGCGGCGGGGCGGCAGCGGCGGCGAAGGCGCGGCCGATCTGCCAGTCACGCCGCTGCGGCTTCAACTCTGCTGCCTGCTCGCGCACGCCGAGCGCCGCCGCATAAGCCTCCGCGCCGCTCTCCGCGAGCGGCGCCGTCCGCCCGCGCAGCACGTCGGCCTGCGCGGCGAGCGCCGGGTCGCCGGAGAGCCGCGCCGCCATGGCCAAGACACTCGCCGCCATGGCCGCGGCGACGGCGAGCGCGGAGCCGCCGCCCGGCACGAGCTCGGCGCGCGCGAGCTCGTCGAGCCACTCGGCGAGCGTCAGGTCGAGGTAGCGGGTGGAAGGCGCCACCGGCGGATTCTCGCCCGCCGGCGGCGCCTTCGCGACCGTGTCGTGTCAGTCCGCCTCGAGCCGAACGCGCAGCACGGCGACCACGGAGGGAGTGGGGTCGATGCCTTCCGCCTCGAGCGCGGCCTCGAGATCGGCGACGACCTTCGCTCGGAACGCGGCATCCTCCTCGGCGCGGGCGACGATCGAGGCGAGCTCCGCACGGGCCTGCGGCAGCTCCTGCGCCGCCCGGGTCCACCCTTCAGGAGGCGGGGTCAGCAGGCGGAGGAGCTCTGCGATCCGTTCGATGTCGTAGCCGGTCATCGTTCCTCTAGACGGCCGCGGCCGTCACGATCTTCCCTCGAGGTGGGCGCGGAGCTTCGCGAGGCAGCGCGAGATCCGGCTCGCGATCGTCCCGGCGGGCAGCTCGAGCGCCTCGCCGATCACCCTGTAGCTCTCGTCGCGGCAGAAGAAGCGGTCGAGGATCTCCCGGCACGGGTCGCCCACGGCATCGAGGCCCGCCCGGACGGTGAGCGCGTCGTCGAGCGCCGCGAGCGTCTCGTCGACGCCTCCCGCCTCCTCCTCGAGCTCGGCGGGCGACTCGCGGCTGCCGCCGCGCAACCGGTCGATGCACAGTCGGCGCGTGAGCTGCGCGATCCACGGTCGGATCGCGTCGTCGGAGCGCAGCCGGCCGAGATGCTCGTACACGCGCGCGAAGACCTCCTGGAAGACGTCCTCGGCGTCGTGCGGCGACAGCCGGAATGCCTGCACGCAGATCGCGTAGACATAGCGCGAGAAGCGCTCGACGAGCTCGTGCCACGCAGACTCGTCGCCAGCGCGGCAGCGCTGGACGAGCTCCGCGTCGGAGACGGGGACCGCCATGAGCGGAAGGTACTGCGTAGGATCGGCGCGTGTCCCTCGTGACGCACGAGAGCGACGAGGAGCTTCCGGCCTGGAGCCTCCCCGCCTCGGCCGAGGACTTGATCCGGCTCCCCTCTGCGTGGCCCGACCGCGTCACGCGGGAGTGGGCGTGGGGCGGCGCGACCGGCGCGGGCGTTCGTGTCTGCGTCCTCGACAGCGGCATCGAGCTCGACCACCCGTCCGTCGGCGCCGTGGAGCGCTCCGTCGCGGTCACGAAGGAAGGCGAGGAGATCGTGGTCGCCGACGACGACTCCGGCGACCTCTGCGGCCACGGCACAGCCTGTGCGGGGATCATCCGCTCGCTCGCGCCGGAGTGCGAGCTGACGAGCGTCCGGGTGCTCGGCGCCGGCTACACGGGGAGCGCGGCCGTGCTGCTCACGGGCCTCGAGTGGGCGATCGCGGAAGGCTTCCAGCTCGTGAACATGAGCCTCTCGACGACGAAGAAGCAGTACGTCGACCGGCTGCACGAGCTCGCTGATGCCGCGTACTTCAAGCGGACGATGCTCATCGCATCCGCGCACAACATGCCGGTCGAGAGCTTTCCCTGGCGCTTCGCCGCAGTCATCTCGGTCGGAAGCCACGAGGATCCGGATCCGTGGACGATCTACGCGAACCCCCGCCCGCCGGTCGAGTTCTTCGCGCGCGGTCTGAACGTCGAGATCGCGTGGCTCGGCGGCGGGACGATCACGGCGACGGGGAACAGCTTCGCGACGCCGCACGTGACCGGACTGTGCGCGCTCGTCCTCGGCAAGCATCCGGAGCTGACGCCGTTTCAGCTGAAGAGCGTGCTGCACCTGACCGCGACGAACGTCGGCGGCGGCGCGTGACGGACCTGCGCGCCGCGGTCGCAGCCGGCGTGCTCGGCGCCGACGACGCGTATCGCGCGCTGCTCCAGGCGACGGTCGAGGTCGCGCGCGCGATCTTCCGCGCGAAGGCGTCGTCGGTGTTCCTGCTCGACGAGGAGGCCGACGAGCTCGTGTTCGAGGCGGTGGCGGGCGAAGGTGCGGAGGCGCTCGTCGGCAAGCGCTTCCCCTCGAGCACCGGCGTCGCCGGCTGGGTGCTCGTCACCCGGCAGCCGCTCGTCGTCGACGACCTGACGAAGGACACGCGCTTCTCGCGCGAGGCGGCGGAGTCGACGGGCTATGTGCCTCGCGGGCTGATGGCGGTGCCGCTCCTCACCGAGGAGAAGGCGCTCGGCGTGCTCGAGGTGCTCGACCGTCCGCAGACCGAGCCGTTCTCGCTCCGCGAGATGGACCTGCTCGGGCTCTTTGCGAACCAGGCTGCGATCGCCCTCGAGCTGCTCCGGCGCGCGCGCCGCGCACGGGCGGCGCTCGACGGCGAGAGCGAGCTCGCGCGCTTCGCCGCGCGGCTCGAGCAGGCGCCGGAGGAGACTCGACAGGCCGGCCTCGAGCTCCTGCGCTCGCTGGAGCGGCTCCTGGCCGGACCATGAGCGAGCCCGGGCGACGGCCCGGGCTCGGAAGACCGCCTGCGGGCGCTACGCCTGTTTGTACGGCTTCTTGTTGTGCGCCTCGACCTCGTCGTCGCTCGACGCCTCGTCCTGCTGCTCGTCGTGCGCGGCGCGCTTGTGAGCCTCGACCTCGTCGCCCTGCTCCTCGTGGTGCGGCGCCTTCCCCAGTTTCTTGCTCTCGTCGCTCACCGGATCTCCTTTTCCGAATCTTTCGCGCGTCCACTGCGCGCGTTCCCCCTCTAGACGGGCCTCGGGCCAGGGATCTTCCCAGCCGCCCTTCAAAAGCGCAACGGTTGTTGCGATCCTCCGGACGTGGCGATCGGCGGCCGGCTGAGGCAATCGTGGCTGTCGTTCGCAGCAGCCTTCCGCAACCGCGAGCTGCGGCGCCTCCAGCTGGCCGGCCTCGGCTCGACGCTCGCGATCTGGGTGTACTCGATCGCGATCGCCGTGTACGCATACCGCGAGGACGGTGCGAAGGCGGTCGGCATCGTGCTCTTCGCACGCTGGGCGCTCGCAGCCGTCTTCGCACCGTGGCTCGCCGTGTTCGCGGATCGCACTTCGCGCCGGCGCGTGATGCTCACGGTCGACGCGACGCGCGCAGCGCTCGTAGGCGGGATGACGGCCGTCGCAGCCGCCGGCGGCCCCTCGCTCCTCACCTACGTGCTCGCCGTGCTCGCCTCGATCATCTCGGCCGCCTTCGCGCCGGCGCAGGCCGCGCTCTTGCCGGATCTCGCCCGGACGCCTGAGGAGCTGACGGCGTCGAATCTCGCGCAGAACACGATCTCGAGCGTCGGCACGTTCGTGGGGCCTGCGCTCGGCGGAGTCGTGCTCGCGTTGACGGGGCCGTGGCTCGTCTTCGGGCTCGCCGCCCTCGGGTACGTCTGGTCCGGCATGTGCGTGCTCGGGCTGACGCCGGACCGCTCGCCGGAGCAGGCGGCGCGCGAGCCGATCGCCGCAGAGCTCGTGGCCGGCTTTGCCGCGATCGGCCGCGACCGGCGGCTGCAGGTGATCGTCGGGCTGATCGGGGTGCAGATGTTCGTGGTCGGTGCGCTCGAGGTCGTGATCGTCGTCGATTCGATCCGCGTGCTCCACGCCGGGAACGCAGGCGTCGGCTGGCTGAACACGACGCTCGGCGTCGGCGGCCTGCTGGGCGGCGCCGCAGGAGTCGTGCTGACGGTGCGCAGGCGGCTCGCGGGCGACTTCGGCCTCGGGTTCCTCGTCTTCGGCGGGGGCCTCGCGGCGCTCGCGGCGTTCACCAGTCTCACGGGCGCGCTGCTCCTGTTCGCAGCCATGGGCGTCGGCGGCACCTTGATCGACGTGGCGGGAATCACGCTGATGCAGCGCACGGCGCCGCCCGCCGCGGTCGGCCGCGTCTTCGGCGTGCTGGAGAGCCTCATGCTCGCGACGCTCGCGACCGGGGCGCTCGTGATGCCGCTGCTGATCGCACCGCTCGGTCCGCGGACCGCCTTCGCCCTCGTCGGCGGCCTCCTCCCCGCCGCCGCGCTCCTGACGTGGCGATCGCTGACGGCGATCGACCGCACCGCACGGATCGCGACCGAGCCGCTCCAGCTGCTGCGCGCGATCGGGATCTTCGCGCCGCTGCCGGCGACGGTGCTCGAGCGACTCGCCACTCTTGCGATCGAGGTGACCGCGGGCGCGGGCGACGCGGTCGTTCGGCAGGGCGACGCCGGCGACCGCTTCTACGTGATCGCGGCGGGAGCCGCGACGGTCGAGATCGACGGCGCGCCCACCCGCACCCTCGAGCCCGGCGAGTTCTTCGGCGAGATCGCGCTCCTGCGCGACGTGCCGCGCACGGCGACGGTGCGCGCGGTCGGCGACCTCCGGCTGTACGCGCTCGAGCGGGACGACTTCCTCGGAGCGGTCACCGGACACGCGCCGAGCCGGGAAGCCGCCGACAGCGTGGTCGCCGAGCGGCTGCCGGCCGGCGCCGTGCTCTGAGCGGCCGATATAGTCGGCCTTGCCCGGCATCCGCTACGGAGCTGGAGCGAGCGACGTGTTGAAACGCATCGACGTCATCGGCTCGGGCCGCGTGGGCTCGGCTGTCTCCGCCCGCCTGCGCGAGCAGGGCGTCGGCGCGGGCGCGGACGATCCGGAGCTCGTTCTGCTCTGCGTTCCGGACGACGCGATCGCCTCGGTCGCCGCAGGCGTCGCGCCCGGCCCTTGGGTCGCGCACGTGAGCGGCGCGACCCCGCTCGCGGCGCTCGCTCCACACACGCGGCGGTTCAGCGTCCATCCGTTGCAGACGTTCACACGCTCGCGGGGTGCCGAGCAGCTCGACGGCGCCTGGGCGGCGGTGACGGCCGAGACCGAGGAGGCGCGCGAGACGGGCCGAGCCCTTGCCGAGACGCTCGGCCTCCGCCCCTTCGACCTCGACGACTCGGCCCGCACTCTGTACCACGCCGGGGCCGTGTTCGCGTCGAACTACGTCGTGACGCTGCAGCGTGCGGCCGCGCTGCTCTTCGAGTCGGCCGGAGCGCCTCCGGAGGCGCTCGAGCCGCTGCTGCGCCGCACGATCGACAACGGCTTCGAGCTGACGGGGCCGATCTCGCGCGGCGACTGGACGACGATCGCCGCACATCGCGCCGCGATCCAGCGCGAGCGTCCCGAGCTCGCTCATCTGTACGAGACGCTTGCCGGCGCGACGCTGGCGCTCGCGACATGAGGATCGCGCGCACGCGGCAAGAGCTCGAGCTCGGCGGCGGCGAGGTCGGCCTCGTGCCGACGATGGGGGCCCTCCATCTCGGGCACCGCTCGCTCTTTCGCGCCGCACGCGCCGAGAACGAGCTCGTCGTCGCGTCGCTCTTCGTCAACCCGGCGCAGTTCGAGGTCGCCGCCGATCTTGCCGCGTATCCGCGCGACGAGGAGCGCGATGCCGAAATCGCGGCTGAGGAGGGCGTCGACGTGCTCTTCGCGCCGAGCCTCGACGACATGTATCCCCACGGGTTCGGCACGTGGGTCGAGGTCGACGACGCGGGCGCCGAGGGCGCGGCGCGCCCAGGTCACTTTCGGGGCGTCGCGACCGTCTGCGTGAAGCTCTTCAACATCGTTCGGCCGCGCCGCGCGTACTTCGGCGTGAAGGACGCTCAGCAGGTCGCGGTGCTCAAGCGTGTCGTCCGCGATCTCGACGTCCCCGTCGAGCTCCGCGTGCTGCCCACGGTCCGGGATGCGGACGGGCTCGCTGTCTCGTCGCGGAACGCGCGGCTCAATGCCGACGAGCGCGAACGAGCGCTCGCCCTCCCGCGCGCCCTCCTGGGCGCCGTGGAGAGCGCCGACCCGGTCGCCGCTGCCCGAGCACGGCTCAACGGCCTCGAGCCCGACTATGTCGAGCTCGTCGACGTCGGCGGCGCAACGGTGCTCGCCGCGGCCGTGCGGATCGGCTCGACGAGGTTGATCGACAACGTGATCGTGAAAGGGGAGCTCACATGAGCGACAAGCCTCCGCGCTACGCGTCGTGGACGGCCGGCAAGCTGCCGCTGCCCGAGCTGCTGGAGCTGAAGCAGCGCGGCGAAAAGATCGTGATGGTCACCGCCTACGACGCGCCCAGCGCGCGCCTCGCCGACGCCGCCGGTGTCGACCTGATCCTCGTCGGCGATTCGTCGGGGATGGTCGTGCACGGCCGCGAGTCGACCGTTCCGGTGACGCTCGACGAGATCGTCTTCATGACGCAGTGGGTGACGCGCGGGGCGAAGCGACCGCTCGTCGTGGCCGACATGCCCTTCGGGTCGTACGAGACAGCGGACGAACAGGCTGTCGCAAACGCGGTGCGCCTCGTCAAGGAGGGCGGCGCGGATGCGGTCAAGCTCGAGCGCGGCGGCACGTCGGTGCAGCGCGCACGCGCGATCGTCGGCGCCGGCATCCCGGTCATGGGCCACGTCGGCCTGACGCCGCAGACTGCGACCGTCCTCGGCGGCTTCAAGGCGCAGGGCCGCACCGCCGACCGGGCACGGCAGCTCGTCGACGACGCGCTCGAGCTGGAGGCGGCGGGGTGCTTCGCGATCGTGCTCGAGGCGGTACCGGCCGCCGTCGGTCGCTCGGCGACACAGGCGCTCTCGGTGCCCACGATCGGCATCGGCGCAGGCCCCGACCCCGACGGGCAGGTACTCGTCTGGCACGACATGCTCGGCTTCTACGAGGGCCGTGCGCCGCGGTTCGTCAAGCGCTACGCCGAGCTCGGCGACGTGATCGTCGACGCGCTGCGCCGCTACGCCGACGACGTCCGCAGCGGGAGCTTCCCCGAGGAGCAGCACACCTACGCCATGCCCGCCGGGGAGCGCGAGGCGTTCGAGACCGGAAGCGGTCAGTACGTGTCGAGCACGCCGCTGCGCCGCGACTCGCGCTCGAGCACGCGGAAGAGGACGTAGGCGCCGGCGGCGTAGGCGACGGCGATTCCGAGCTCGGTCCAGACGAGACCGGCGACGTGCGCGAGCGAGCTTCCCGCGGCCACCTCGCGGGCGGCGGCGATGCCGTGGGTCAGGGGAAGGCCGCGGCTGACGGCGCTCATCCAGCCGGGCAGCACGTCCAGCGGGATGTTCACGCCGCAGAAGAGCAGCATCAGGAAGTAGGCGAGGTTCGCGACGAAGAAGAAGTCCTTTGCCCGCAGGCCGATCGACCCGAGCAGCATGCCGAAGCAGGTGCACGACGTCACCGTGACGACGACGATCGCCGCCAGCGCCGGCAGCGAGCTCAGGCCGGGGCGAAAGCCGAGCAGGAGCGCGCCGATCCCGAACGTGAAGGCCGAGACGAGGAGCCCGTTCGCGAGCACGGGCACGCCGCGTCCGAGGAAGACCGCCGCGCGGTTCGCCGGCGAGGCGAGCAGCGGGCCGAGCGTCCCGAACCAGCGTTCGTTCGCAACCGACATCGTCATCCCGTACACCGACGACATGGAGCACACCTGCACCGAGTTGCCGACGATGTAGAAGTCACGCGTCTCCGCGTGCGCATACTGGCCGAGCTTCGTGAAGAAGATGAGCTGGAAGATCGGGCTCCCGAGCATCGTCGGGATGTACATCGCCGGCCGGATCCAGTTGAAGAGGCCGCGATACGCGATCACGCCGCCGACGAGGAAGATGCGCCACCAGCCCTTCATGTCAGCGAGAGCGTCGCGCGTGCCCGCGCGAGATGCTCGAACAGTCGGAAGGTGACCGTCGCGATCAGCAGCGCGACGACGCCGAGCGCGAGCACCATCCCGAGCGGCCCCCACACCTCGCCGCCGAGCGCGGCGTGCCGGACGGCGAGAATGCCCCAGTACGGCGGCAGCGCCCACGAGATCGGGCGTGTCCAGTGCGGAAGCAAGGTGGTCGAGAAGACGAGGCCGGACGCAACCCAGACGGGATACTCGAGCAGGTTCGACATCGCGTTCGCGTAGCGATAGAGGATGAACGTCGACGCGAGCACGAGGCCCATCAGACCGAGTGCGACGACGGTCGCGGCGAGCGCGGCGACGAAGAGAAGCGGGTGCACGAAGTGGAGCGGCACGCCGAAGAGGAGGCGGCCCCAGATCAGCGTCGCGGCCAGCGCGTACATCCCCGTGAACGCGTTCGCGAGCGTGGAGGGCAGGTACACGAGCAGCATCGGCGGCGGCGCGCCGACGCCGAGCTCGAGCGTTCCCTGCCAGCGCTGCCACTGGATCACCCCGCCCGAGCCGAACAACGTCGTCGACCAGACGCCCATCATCCCCGCGCCGAGCGCCGCATAGAGAAGCGTCCCCGAACGTCCGCCGGCTCGGAACATGTAGAACGCGACCGTCGCGAAGATCAGCGGCTGCACGACGGCCGTGAGCAGGAAGAAACTCGACGTTCCGAGCATCTTCAGATTGATCACGAACCCGGTCCAGAGGATCCGCAGGACCGCCGTCATTCCGCCCCCTCCACGAGCGCAACGTACGCGTCCTCGAGCGTCGGCTCGCGGGAGCCGACGCGGCCGACGCCGATGCCGTCGAGCTGGGCGAGCAGCGCTGCCGTGAGCTCCTGCTCGCCGGTCGACTGCACGATCAGCAGCTGTTTCTGCTCGCGCGCCTCGACCGTCACGGCCGTCACGGTCGGAACCGCGCGCAGTCGGGCGACGGCGCCGTCGTCGATCCCGAAGACCTCGATCTCGGTCACTGTCCCCGCCGCGACGCCCGCCTTCAAGGCGGCGGGCGTGCCCTCGCCGACGATGCGACCTTTCGCGATCACTGCGATCCGGTCGCACAACGCATCGGCCTCGAACATGTAGTGGGTCGTGAGCAGGACCGTCTTGCCGGCGCCCACGAGGTCGCCGATCGTCTGGCGGAGCTCCCGCGCGCCCACGGGGTCGACGCCGATCGTCGGCTCGTCGAGGAAGACGACCTCCGGGTCGTGCAGGATCCCGCGCGCGATGTGGAGCCGCTGGCGCATGCCGCGCGAGTAACCCTCGACGCGCTCCTGCTCGCGCCCGCGCAGACCGACGAGTTCCAGCACCTCCTCGATCCGCCGTCGCTGCGCCTTGCCCGAGACGCCGTACAGCTCAGCGAAGTAGCGGAGATTGTCGCGACCGGACAGACGCTCGTAGAGGCCGCGGTCCCCGCCGAAGACGTAGCCGATGCGCTTGCGTACCTCGCTCGCCTGCTCGACGACGTCGAGCCCGAGCACACGTGCCTCGCCCGACGTCGGCAGCAGCAGCGTGATCAGCATCTTGATCGTCGTCGTCTTGCCCGCTCCGTTCGGTCCGAGGAGCCCGAAGAGCTCGCCCTGCTCGACCGCGAAGGAGATGCCGCGAACCGCCTCGACCTCGAGCGGCCGCCGGCGCAGGACGCCCGTGGTGGTGCGATAGCGGCGCGTCAGCTCGCGCACTTCGATGACGTCGGCGCCCGCCACCCGCTACAGCTTGTCAGAGCGCCGTCGCGAGCACGATCAGCACCGGGAACGCAGCGGCGAGCGCCACCGTCGCCGCGGCGCGCGGCCACGTCCAGCCGTGCACCGTGCGTACGCCGACGAGCAGCAGCCAGATGCTCCACGCGACGAGGCCGACGAACACGCCGCCGAAGATCGCGTCGCCTCGACCGTAGTCGTTGCCCCCGGTGCGGAAGAGATCCTCGCCGTAGATCGCGATGCGAACCGGCCAGAAGGTGAAGAGCGCGAGGGCGAGCGGCGACGACGCGAGGGCGAGGAGGTGCCGCGCGCGCAGCCACGTCCCCTCCGCGCCGAGGCGCCGCGCCGCGCCGAAGAGCAGTCCGCCGCCGAGCCAGTAGACGGCGGCGGCCTCGCTTGCGCCGGCGATGAAGGCGAGCACCGGGATCAGCGCGGCCGAGACGGCGCCATCGTTCAACATGCGGCGGAACGTCGGGCTCGCGAGCACGACGGAGATGCCGGCCAGCACCGCGACCGCGAAGAGCACCTCCTGGCGGTTCTCGATCGCGTCGCTCGAGTCGTCGCGCAGCGAGGCGAAGATCGCGCGCGGCGCGGCGAGCACGAGCACGGAGCGAACCCACCAGCTGCGCGGGAGCGCAGGAGCCGGTGCAACCTCTGTGCTCACAGGGTCGCACGATAGCCTGCGCGCGTGGACGCCGAGCTGACCGGGCAGCTCCACGCTGCGGCGCCGTACACGCGCCTCCTCGGGCTCGAGATCCTTTTCGCGTCGACGGACGAGGTGCGGTCGCGGCTCGCCTGGAGCGCGGACAAGTGCACCGCCGGCGGGATGCTGCACGGCGGCGCGCTGGTCAGCGCCGCCGACTCGGCCGGCGGCTTCCTCGCCTTCCTCAACCTGCCGCCGGAGGCGAAGGGGACGGCGACGATCGAGTCGAAGACGAACTTCTTCGCCGCCGTCGGCGGCGGCCACGTGACCGGCGTGACGCGCGCGCTGCACAAGGGCAAGCGCACGATCGTCGTCGACACCGAGCTCTTCGACGACGACGGCAGGCTGGTCGCGCGCGTGACGCAGACGCAAGCGATCCTCTGAGGAGCAAGTAACAGTCTGTTACTTGCTAGGCCGCGGCGACCGCCGTCTCCAGCGGCAGCACGTGGCGCAGGAACCGCCCGGTGAAGCTCTCCTCGATCCGTGCGACGTCCTCGGGCGTGCCGACGGCGACGATCTCGCCGCCCGCCTCGCCGCCCTCGGGGCCGAGATCGACGATCCAGTCGGCCTGCTTGATCACGTCGAGGTTGTGCTCGATCACGATCATCGTGTTGCCGCTGTCGACGAGACGCTGCAGAGTCTCGAGCAGCTTCTCGATGTCGGCGAAGTGCAGACCCGTCGTCGGCTCGTCGAGGATGTAGAGCGTCTTCCCGGTCGCGATCTTGCACAGCTCTGCGGCGAGCTTCACGCGCTGCGCCTCGCCGCCCGAGAGCGTCGTCGCCGGCTGGCCGAGCTTGATGTAGTCGAGACCGACGTCGTGCAACGTCTGCAGCCGCCGGCGGATCTTCGGGATCTTCGCGAAGAACTGCAGCGCCTCCTCGACCGACATGTCGAGCACGTCGGCGATCGTCTTCCCCTTGAAGCGCACCTCGAGTGTCTCGCGGTTGTAACGGGCGCCCTTGCACGTCTCGCAGGGGACGTAGACGTCGGGCAGGAAGTGCATCTCGATCTTGATCTGCCCGTCGCCCTTGCACGTCTCGCAGCGGCCGCCCCGCACGTTGAACGAGAAGCGTCCGGGCTTGTAGCCGCGCACCTTCGCCTCCGGCGTCAGCGAGTAGAGCTCGCGGATGTGCGTGAAGAGATCGGTGTACGTGGCCGGGTTCGAGCGGGGCGTCCGGCCGATCGGCTTCTGGTCGATGTCGATCACCTTGTCGAACGCCTCGATGCCGTCCACGCCGCGATGCGCGCCCGGCTTCGTCCGCGCATGGTTGAGCCGGTTCGCGAGCGCCTTGAACACGATCTCGTTCACGAGCGTCGACTTGCCCGACCCGGAGACGCCGGTGACGCAGATGAACTTGCCGACCGGAAACTCGACATCGATCTTCTTCAGGTTGTGCTCCGCGGCCTTCAGCACGCGGAACACGCCGCGCTCCTCGTCCCGCCGCTCCGGAATCGCGATCGAGCGCGAGCCCGACAGGAACTGGCCGGTGATCGACTTCCGGTTCCGCGCGACCTTCTCCGCCGGCCCCTCGGCGACGACCTCGCCGCCGTGGAGGCCCGCGCCCAGCCCCATGTCGACGAGCCAGTCGGAGCGCCGCATCATCTCCTCGTCGTGCTCGACGACGACGACCGTGTTGCCGATGTCGCGCAGGCGCTCGAGCGTCGTGATGAGGCGCGCGTTGTCGCGCTGATGCAATCCGATCGACGGCTCGTCGAGGATGTAGAGCACGCCGACGAGCTGCGACCCGATCTGAGTCGCGAGCCGCAGGCGCTGCGCCTCGCCGCCCGAGAGCGTCGCTGCGGCACGATCGAGCGTGAGATAGCCCACTCCGACGTCGTCGAGGAACGTCAGGCGCTCGCGGATCTCCTTGACGATGCGGTGTCCGATCAGCTGCTCGGTCTCGGTGAGGTCGAGCTCGTCGAGGAACTGCAGCGCGCGGCCGACGGACATCTGCGAGAACTCGTGGATCGACCTGCGGCCGACGGTGACGGCGAGCACCTCCGGCTTCAGGCGCGCGCCCTTGCAGACCGGGCACGGCCGCAGCGACATGTACTCCTCGATCCGTTCGCGCTGTGACGACGAGTCCGTGTCGCGATAGCGCCGCTCGAGGCTCTCGATGATGCCGTCGAACGCGAGGGTGTACTGCCGGCGGCGGCCCATCCGGTTGCGGTACTGCACGTAGACCTTCTCGCCGTTCGTGCCGTAGAGGAAGAGATCCTGCTCTTCGGGATCGAGCTCCTCCCACGGGATCGACGTGTCGATCTCGTAGCGGTCGGCGACGGCCTGGATCACCGCCTCGTAGAAGCCCGACGAGCCGCCGAGCGACCATGGCACGAGCGCGCCGTCGTCGATCGAGAGCGACGGATCCGGGACGATCAGGTCGGGGTCGATCTCCTGCTGCGAGCCGAGGCCGGTGCAGCGCGGGCAGGCGCCGTGCGGCGCGTTGAAGGAGAAGATGCGCGGCTGCAGCTCCGGCAGCGAGACGCCGTGGTCGGGACAGGCGAAGTTCTGCGAGAAGAGCATGGACTCGCCGTCGATGACGTCGACCGCCACGAGGCCTTCGGCGAGCGCCGCCGCCGCTTCGATCGACTGCGTCAGGCGAGCGCGCAAATCGGCTTTCATCACGAGCCGATCGACGACGACCTCGATCGTGTGCTTGAACTTCTTGTCCAGCTCGGGGACGCCCTCCTCGAGGAGGATCTGCCGCCCGTCGACCTTCACGCGCGTGAAGCCCTCGCGCACGATCTCGTCGAACAGATCCCTGTACTCGCCCTTGCGGTCGCGCACGACCGGCGCGTTCACGGTGAACCGCGTGCCGTCCTCGAGGCGCAGAACCTGGTCGACGATCGCGTCGATCGACTGACCCGAGATCGGCTTGCCGCAGATCGGGCAGTGCGGCCGCCCCACGCGCGCGTACAGGAGGCGCAGGTAGTCGTAGATCTCCGTGACGGTGCCGACGGTCGAGCGCGGGTTGCGCGAGGTGGTCTTCTGATCGATCGAGATCGCCGGGCTGAGACCGTCGATGTGGTCGACGTCGGGTTTCTCCATCATCTGAAGGAACTGGCGCGCGTAGGCCGAGAGCGACTCGACGTAGCGGCGCTGCCCTTCGGCGTAGATCGTGTCGAAGGCAAGGCTCGACTTGCCGGACCCGGAAAGGCCGGTGATGCAGATCAAGCGGTTCCGCGGCAGCCGGACGGTGATGTCCTTGAGGTTGTGCTCGCGGGCGCCGTGGACAACGAGCTCGTCGGCTGCCATCGAGAGGGCCATTGTACTGGCCGAACATGTGTTCGGGCAACAGGCTCGACGGGGTCGGGCACCGCTGTTGGAACGCAGGACGAACAGGCCCGAAGGGCCAGACCCGACGAGCTACCGCACTACCGCTTGACGCGGTGCGGCAGCAGGCTCCACGCGGCCGTGTTCCGCTTGGAGGGGAAGAGGTCGCGCCAGTCCTTGATCACGAGCCAGGCGCCGAGCGCCGTCGCGGCGTCGAAGCGTTTCGTCAGCTCCCAGTGGTCGGTCCCGCCGAACGCGAGCAGCACCGTCAGGATCGCGAAACCGAGCGCAACCTCGTGGATCCGCAGGCCCAGGACGTAGAGCCGCGGACCGAGCTCGTGCCGTTCGACCCTCAACACCGCGCCCAAGGTATCGGCGTTTCGTGAATCCCGGATGAGGGTCAGCGAGCGAGCCGCTGCACGAGCCCGAGCAGCTCCGCGGGTCGCGGCACGCACGGGATCTCGAGCTCGCCGGCGACGATCGTCCCGTAGCCGAGCAGGCGGCCGAGCAGCGATTGCTCGAGCTCGAGCGCCCCGATCCGGGCGAGGTGCACCGCAGCGGCGCGGCGCCGCAGGATCCCGTGCACGACGAAGAGCTTCTCGGTCGTGAGCACCACGTGCGTGCGATCCCACCGCCACACGGCGGTGCCGGCCACGAGCGCGGCCCCGAAGAGCAGGATTGCCCCCGGCACCGTCAGCGGCCAGCCGAACAGGAACCCGACCGCCCCGAGCACGCCGAGCACGAGCGCGCGCAGGAGCGGCCTGACGAGCACGACGCCGTGCCGGCGGGAATCGACGTAGACCTGCTCGGCGTCGTGCGCAAGCATGGGGTTGCACGCTTCGCCGAAAGGGGCAGAAACCCTGGCACAAATGGGTACGACGGCCAAGAGGGCTGCGGTCGCGACCTTGGTGGCAGGCGGGATCCTCGTGCTCGCGCTCGCGCTGTGGAAGGTCAAGGTCGTGATTGCGCTGTTCTTCCTCGGGATGATCATCGCCGCGGCGATGCGTCCCGGCATCGACTGGCTGCAACGGCACGCACGGATTCCCCGCGGCCTCGGCGTGCTCATCCACTTCGCCGCCCTCGCCGGGCTCGTGGCGCTCTTCCTGTGGTTGATCGTGCCGCCGGCGATCAGTCAGGTGCAGCAGGCGATCGGCGGCTCAGCGCTGCACCACGAGGCCGTGCACTCGAGCGGGTTCAAGCACGAGATCCTGAGCAGCCTCGACAAGCGTCTGCGCAACCTGCCGTCCGGAAGCAAGCTGCTCCATCCGGCGATCACGGTGACGAAGACCGCGTTCGAGGTGCTGGTCGGCATCTTCTTCATGTTCGCCGTCGCGGCGTACTGGATCTTCGAGCGCGACAACACGATTGCGCTCGTCCAGTCGCTCTCGCCTCGCAAGCACCGCCGGGTCGTGCGCGACACGTGGATCCTCATCGACCACAAGCTGGGAGCCTTCGTGCGCGGTGAGGCGTTGCTGATCGTCTTCGTCGCCGCCGTGCTCAGCGCCGGCTTCTGGCTGATCGGGCTGCCCTACTGGCTGCTCGTCGGCACATTCGCGGGCGTGTTCGAGCTCATTCCGATCATCGGGCCGCTCGCCGCCGGTGCGGTCGCAGTCGGCATCGGCCTCACCCAGAGCTGGCAGATGGGTCTCTACGCAGGGCTGATCGTGCTCGTCGTGCGACAGCTCGAGGACTACCTGATCGTCCCGCGCGTGATGGGTCACGCAGTCGGGCTGTCGCCGCTTGTCGTGCTGACGTCCGTGACGACGATCGGCATCCTCTTCGGCGGCTTCTACGTGCTCGTCGCGATTCCGATCGCAGCCGTCCTCGCGACGCTCGTCGATGTCGTCCTGCGCGACGTCGACCCCGCCGAGCAGGAAGTGCCGACCGTGCTGTTCCCCGGCGCGAAGGAGGAGGCCGGTTAGCCCGCTTCCTTGCGCGAAAATTCCTAACTCGACTTGCGCCAGCGGCCGAAGACGAGACCGCCGAGCGTGAAGCCGAGCCCGAACGTGCCGAGCGCGAAGCCGCTGATCGCAACGATCTTGCGCGCCGGCGACAAGCGTTGCCAGCGTCCGAGCGCCTCGTGCTCCTCCGGCGTCAGCTCCTCGCCGCGGCGCTGCTTCCGCAGCGCACCGCCTGCGCGCAGCCCGAGATAGAGGTCGTCGAAGATCTCCGAGGAGTCGTCGGCCATTGCGCTCATTGAATCTATAGCCTCATTCGGTCGTGGCGGCCTCCCTCCTCCATGTATCCGATTTGCACACGGGTACACGCGAGGATCCGGAGGTCGAGCGTGCGCTCACGACATTGATCGGCCGTGTGCAGCCCGAGCTGATCGTCGCTTCGGGGGATCTCACGCATCGCGGCCGACGGGATCAGCACGCTCGGGCGCATCGCCTGCTCACGTCGTTCGGCCTGCCGGTGCTGACCGTGCCGGGGAACCACGATCTGCCGTACACGTTCCCTGCGCGCTTCACGCGCACGTACGCGGACTTCACGCACCTGTGGGGGAGCATCGAGCAGACGTACACGTCGGCGGCGCTGCACGTGATCGGGCTGAACTCGTCGCGGCGCTTCCGGCACCAGGGAGGCGCGCTTCATCGCGAGCAGCTCGACTCCGCGGCGCGACGGCTCGGCGAGGCACCCGACACTGCGTACCGCGTCGCGGTGCTGCACCATCACATGCTCGGCGCACCGTGGCGCGCCGCGCGCAAACGTCCGGTCTCGCACCGGAACCGCGTGCTGCGGGCCCTCGTCGCCGCCGGCGCCGATCTCATCCTCGCGGGGCACATCCACCAGGCGGCGCTGAGCGAGCGGCACGAGTTCGAGGTCGTCGCGGGTGACGTGCGCGCCGCGGTCGTCGCGATCGCCCCCGGGCTCGGCCAGCCGCGGCCGAACCGGCTCGGCGAGGCGCGCGGCCTGCACGTCTACGAGATCGGCGACGAGACGCTTCTCGTGCACACGTACATCTGGCGCGGCGGCGACTGGGGCCTGACCGCCGAGCGCCTGTTCGCGCGCGGCGTCGGACCGCTCAGCGTCGAAGCGGTGCGCCGCGGTCGGTGAGACCGCGATGCTGCACGAAGCGCCGGTAGAGGTACAGCAGGATGATCGCGCCGATCACGGAGAAGACGAAGCCCGCGGCGCGGCGCCACAGCAGTCCGGCGATCAGGCCGCCGAGGAACGAGCCGGAGAGGCCGAGCGCGATCGTCGCGAAGATCCCCATCGGGTCCGGCCCCGGCAGCGCGAGGCGGGCGAGCGCTCCGACGACGAGGCCCCAGATCGCGAGGAAGATGATCAGCGTAATCATCGGATGCGTTCTACGCGCGTAGCCGCTCGAGCAAACGCCGTCGCGCGGCGCCGTATTCCTCGTCGTCGAGCACGCCGCTGTCGTGCAACTCCTCGAGCAGGCCGAGGAAGTGCGCGGGATTCTCCGTCGGGTCGTCGGCTGAGCCGGGGCGCGCGGGCGTGGCGGCGGGCACCGCGGGAGCGGGCGGGGGCGCGAACGGCGAGCCGATCCGGTCCGGATCGATTCCGGCCCGCTGCAGCCGCTCGCGGTACTGCTCGATGCCGATGCCTCGCTCGGGGAACTTGTACGCGTCGCGGCCGAAGATCGGCCTCCGCTGGACGAAGCGCCGGTACAGCCCGACGAGGACGACGGTCGCGAGGAAGCCGCCGATGCTGATCCACGCCGGGTCGCGCCCGACGATCGCGTAGGCGATCGACGCGCCGATCAGCGTCCCGACGAGGCCGATCGAGACCGTCAGCCAGATCGGCATGGGATCGGGCCCGGGCAGCGCGAGCCGGGCGAGGGCGCCCGTGATGAAAGCGGTGACGATCACCGAGACGACGGCGCCGGCCACAGGCGGAGGGTACCGCGCGTGCATGACCTGCACATGAGAGCCCGCGCGCAGCGATGGGGTCGATCGTCTACGCCGGCGAGGCGACGCGCTCGCGCGGCGGCGCGTTCGTCTCGAGCTCGCCGAGCAGCCGCCACGAGATCGCGGCGATCTCGGCGACAGCCCGCTCGAACGCGGCCTCGTTCGCCTTCGACGGCTTGCGATAGCCGCTGATCTTGCGCACGTATTGCAACGCGGCGGCGTCCGCCTCCTCGCGAACCGGCGCCGGCGCGACGTTGTAGAGCGTCTTGATGGATCGGCACATGACGCGAGCCTAGCGCGCCGACAGCGGCCCGGGGGTCTGGCCCTTGGGCCTGACCGGGCGTCTTGGGATCTGGCCCTTCGGGCCTGAGCCCGCTGTTCGAATGCGCGCCAACGGCGAGGTCAGACCCCGACGGGGTCGGAGCCGAGGGCGGTGAGCTCGCGCCGGAGATCCTTGATCTCGTCGCGGAGCTTCGCGGCGTACTCGAACCGGAGCTCCTCGGCGGCGACGTACATCTCCTCCTCGAGCGTGATCACGAGCTTCTCGAGCTCGTCGCGCGACATGCCCTCGACCTTCTTCGATCCGCGCCGCCGCCGCGCGGGCACGTGCGGCGCCTCGAGCGAGAGGAACTCGGCGATGTCGGAGACGCCCTTCGAGATCGACTCCGGCGTGATCCCGTGCTCCTCGTTGTAGGCGAGCTGGACCGCGCGGCGGCGGTTCGTCTCGTCGACCGCCTCCTTGATCGCCTCGGTCTGCTTGTCGGCGTACATGAGGACGCGCCCGTTCACGTTGCGTGCCGCGCGGCCGATCGTCTGGATCAGCGACGTACGCCCGCGCAGGAAGCCCTCCTTGTCGGCGTCGAGGATCGCGACGAGCGAGACCTCGGGCAGGTCGAGCCCCTCGCGGAGCAAGTTCACGCCGACGAGCACGTCGTACTCGCCGAGCCGCAGCTCACGCACGATCTGGATGCGTTCGAGCGTGTCGATCTCCGAATGCAGATAGCGCGCCTTGACGCCGGACTCGAGCAGGTAATCGGTCAAGTCCTCGGCCATCTTCTTCGTCAGCGTGGTCACGAGGACGCGCTCCCCAGCCGACTCCCGCTGCCGGATCTCACCGAGCAGGTCGTCGATCTGGTTCTTCGTCGGGCGCAGCTCCACCTCGGGATCGACGATCCCGGTCGGACGGATCAGCTGCTCGGCGACGCGCGTCGAGTGCCTGTGCTCGAACGGGCCCGGCGTCGCGGAGACGAACACCATCTGCGGCACCTTGGCAAGGAACTCGTCGAAGCGGAGCGGCCGGTTGTCGAGCGCCGACGGCAGCCGGAAGCCGAACTCGACGAGCGTCTGCTTGCGCGAACGGTCGCCTTCGTACATTCCGCCGATCTGCGGAACGGTCTGGTGCGACTCGTCGATGAAGACCACGAAGTCCGACGGGAAGTAGTCGAGCAGCGTGTGCGGCGCAGACCCGGGCGGTCGCCCGTCGAGGATCCGCGAGTAGTTCTCGATGCCGTTGCAGAAGCCGAGCTCCTGCATCATCTCGACGTCGTACTCGGTGCGCTGGCGGATCCGGTGCGCCTCGAGCATCTTGCCTTCCGCCTCGAACTGCTTCACCTGCTCTTCGAGCTCGTGCCGGATCTCGTCGACCGCGCGCTCGATCGTCGGCTTGGACGTGACGTACTGCGTCGCCGGAAAGATCGTGATCTGATCGTACTTCGAGAGCACCTCGCCGGTCAGCGGATCGAAGTGCGTGATCGCCTCGACCTCGTCGCCGAAGAACGACACGCGGTACGCCGTCTCCGAATACGCCGGCTGCACCTCGACGACGTCGCCCTTGACCCGGAAGCGGCCGCGTCCGAGCAGGGTGTCGTTGCGCACGTACTGGATGTCGATCAGCTTGCGCAGCATGAGGTCGCGGTCGTGCTCCTCGCCGACCTCGAGCGCGACCACCTTCTCCTTGTACTCCTCCGGCGAGCCGAGGCCGTAGATGCACGAGACCGACGCGACGATGATCACGTCGCGCCGTGTCAGGATGTTCGACGTCGCCGAGTGCCGGAGCCGGTCGATGTCGTCGTTCCGCGACGAGTCTTTCTCGATGTAGAGATCTGCCTGCGGAACGTACGCCTCGGGCTGGTAGTAGTCGTAGTACGAGACGAAGTACTCGACGGCGTTCGCCGGAAAGAACTCCCGAAACTCGTTGCAGAGCTGCGCCGCGAGCGTCTTGTTGTGCGCGATCACGAGCGCCGGCCGGCCGACCCGCTCGATCGTCCACGCCATCGTCGCAGTCTTGCCGGTGCCCGTCGCGCCGACGAGCGTCTGGAAGCGGTCGCCGGCGCTCAGACCGTCGGCGAGCGTCTCGATCGCCGATGGCTGGTCTCCCGTGGGGCGGTAGGCGCTCGATGTTTTCAGCGCAGCCATGAGAGAGACAGCGTACCGGGATGGCTACGCAGACCCAGGCGCCGCACACCGCCTACGCAGCGATCGTGGGCGCGTTCGCGTCGGCGCTCGCCGGGGCGGGGCTGCTCGCGAAGGCGCTCGGACGCGACCCGCAGGAGCAGCGTCCGCTCGACCTCGTGATGCTCGGCGCCGCGACCTTCAAGGCCGCGCGCACGATCTCCCGAGACGAGGTGACGAGCTTCATTCGCGATCCGTTCGTCGAGGGCGAGGCGCACAGCGGCGGCGAGAGCCCGGTCGAGAGCGGCGATCTGCGCCAGGCGATCGGCGAGCTCGTCACGTGCAGCCGCTGCATCGGCACGTGGGTCGCCGCCGGGCTGACGACGACCCAGGTGATCGCGCCGAGGTTCGGCAGGCTGCTCACCTGGACGCTCGCGGCCGCGGGCATGAACGACTTCCTGCAGGCGGGCTTCGCGGCGCTCACGAACAAGAGCAACGAGCTCGAGCAGCGCGCGGGCTGACTAACCCGGGCGTCCTCTGCACGTCGCATGATGCGGGGATGAGGATCCGCCGCCTCTGGATCACGGCTGCGCTGGCCGCGCTCGCGCTCGCGACCACGGGATCGGCGGCGGCGTACAGCTGGCCGATCAAGCCTTTCGACAAGCAGCACCCGATTCGCGGCTTCTTCGGCGATCCGCGCACGGTGTTCCAGGACGGCGTGCTCGCCGGCGGCTTCTACGGCCCCGGTGTCTTCTCGTTCCACCAGGGCGTCGACATCTCGGCGCCGGACGGCACTCCTGTGTATCCGGTGATGAGCGGCATCGCGCACTACCTCGGCGCCGCGACGCTCAACGTCAGCGTCGGCAGCGTGCACGGGATCGACGTGACCTTTCAGTACTTCCACATCACGCCGGTCGTCGGCGAGGGCGAGCACGTGCTCGCACGCAGGACGGTCCTCGGCTATGTCGAGCCTCCGTACGGGCACGTGCACATCACGGAGATCGACGGCACGCACGCCGTCAACCCGCTCCAGCCGGGTCACCTCACTCCATACGTCGATCACACGAAGCCGACGATCCGTAGCGCCGTCTTCCGCAACGGCGCCGGCACGATCGAGACGCCGCTCGGGCTGTGCGGCCGCGTGCAGATCGCGGTGGACGCGTTCGATCGACCGCCGATGGCCGTCCCCGGCAGCTTCCACAACCTGCCCGTCGCGCCCGCGCTCGTGCAGTGGTCGGTCCGCCGGCTGAACGGCAAGGTCGTGATCCCGCTTCGGACGGCGGCCGACTTCCGACAGACGCTGCCGCCGAACAGCCGCTTCTTCGACATCTATGCGAAAGGCACGTACGAAAACTCGCCGCGCCTCGGCGCGCAGCAGTACACCGCCATGCCGGGCCGTTATCTCTTCCTGCTCGCCGCCAATCTCGACACCACGACGCTGTCGAACGGGGTCTACCTGCTCACGGTCCGCGTCGCCGACATCCGCCACAACACGGCCACGCAGACCGATCGCTTCTCTGTGCTGAACGCGCGCGGCAGCGTCTGTCCAGGGTCGCTCGCGGCTCCGCCGGGGAGCGCGCCGCCGCCGGCCGAGCCGCCGGGCGCGGGTGATTAGCGGCCGAGCCCGAGCTCCGTCCGGTAGGCGCGGCGGTAGATGCCCTTCAAGCGCTCGACCTTATCGACGTAGGCGCGCGTCTCCGGAAACTGCACGCCGACGCCCTCCGCGCGCCACCGGTCGACGTTCTCCTGGCCCGCGTTGTAGGCCGCGAGTGCGAGCCGCTCGTCTCCGTACTTGAGCAGCAGATGATGCAGGTACCAGGCGCCGTAGCGGACGTTGATCTCGGGGTTGTAGAGATCGCTCAGGACGAACTTCGTCCCGCCCGTGCGGATCGCGATCCCTTTCGCCGTCGCCGGCTGGAGCTGCATCAGGCCGATCGCGCCGGCACTCGACTTCGCGTCGGCGTTGAACTTCGACTCGTCCTCGATCACGGCGGCGAGCAGCGCCGGGTCGAGGTCGTAGTTGTGCGCATGGCCGCGCACGATGTTCGCATAGCGGAGCGGGTACCAAAGCCGCGCCCACCACGGCGGCTCGGTTCGCTGCAGGTAGATGAACGCGCCGGCTGAGCCGACGACGAGCACGACCAGCGGAATGAAGCGCCTCAGGACGATGAGAGTGTCTCTACCACGCCCGCGACGAACGCGTCGAGATCCTCGAGCGAGCCGTCGTTGACGTAGGCGAAATCCGCCTTCGCGACCTTCTCGGCGTCCGGGAGCAGCCGCGCCTCGCGTGAGTCGTGAAGCAGACGGCGCGCGGCCCGGAGCTCGCGCGGAGCCGTGATCACGACGACCTTGTCGAAACGCTCCTCCCCCCCGGTCTCGAACAGCAGCGGGATCTCGACGACGGCGATCGGCGCGTCCACGCCGGCGAGCCACGCGTCCGCGAGCGCTCGTGTACGCGGATGGAGCAGGCGTTCGAGCCAGTCGAGCTCGGCGCGATCGGCGAAGACGATGTCCGCGATCCGGCTCCGGTCCCCGACGGCGTCCTCGCCCCACCGCTCGCGGATCGCCCGGCGGACTTCCTCGTCGTCGGCGAGCAGCTCGTGCACGAACGCATCGCTCGAAGCCGTGGCGGCTCCGTGCCTCGCGAACGCCTGCAGCGCCTCGCTTTTCCCGGCGGCGATCCCTCCGGTGAGCGCGACGGAGACTATTCCGCTTCTGCGGGAGCGGGCGCTGCTTCGTCCGCGCCCTCGACCGGCTCGTCCGACGTGGGCGTCTCGTTCTGCGCGGACGACTCGGGTTGCGTGTCGACCGCCGGCTCGTCCTCGGAGAAGACGTCCTCGGAGAGGTCGATCGTCGGCGTTGCCGCTTCCTCGCCGGGCTTGGGCGCCACCGGCATCCCTTCGTCGACCCGCTTCAGCGAGAGCGACAGGCGCCGCCGCTCGGCGTCGACCTCGAGGATGCGCACGTTCACCGTGTCGCCCTGCGAGACGACCTCGCGCGGATTCTCGACGTGATGCTGTGCGAGCTCGGAGATGTGGACGAGCCCTTCGACGCCCGGGAGGATCTCGACGAAGGCGCCGAAGGTGACGACCTTCGTCACCTTCCCCTGCACGACGTCGCCCTCGTGGTAGCTCTCGAGCACCTGCTGCCACGGATCGGTCTGTGTCTGTTTCAGGCCGAGCGAGATGCGCTGCCGCTCACGGTCGATGTCGAGGACCTTGACGTCGACCTCCTGGCCGATCTCGAGCACCTCGGAGGGATGGTTGACGTGGCTCCACGACAGCTCGCTGATGTGGATCAGGCCGTCCATGCCGTCGAGGTCGACGAACGCGCCGAAGTCGACGATGTTGGAGATCGTGCCCTTGACGACGTCGCCCGGGTTGAGCCGGTCGAGGATCGCCTGGCGCATCTCCTTGCGCTCGTCCTCGAGGACGGCGCGGCGCGAGAGCACGACGTTGTTGCGCGAGCGGTTGAGCTCGATCACCTTGCAGCGCAGCTCCTGCCCGAGGTACTCGTCGAGGTCCTGCACGCGGCGGATGTCGACGAGCGACGCCGGCAGGAAGCCGCGGACGCCGAGGTCGAGAATCAGACCGCCCTTCACGACCTCGATCACCCGGCCCGTCACCGGCTCGCCCTTCTCGTAGGCGGTCTCGATCGCCTTCCAGGCGATCTCGAAGCGGGCACGCTTCTTCGAGAGGATCAACCGGCCCTCGGCGTCCTCCTTCGTCATCACGAGCGCCGCGATGTCGTCCCCGACCGAGACCTCGTCGGCCGGATTGACCGAGCGGCGGATCGAGAGCTCGCTGACGGGGATGACCCCCTCGGACTTGTAGCCGATGTCGACGAGCACCTCGTCCTTGTCGACGCGGACGACCGTGCCGTTCACGACCTCGCCCTCGTTGATCGTCGGGAAGGTCGACTCGTAGTCGGGAATCAGCTCGCCGGTCTCGGGGTCCTGCGTCCAGACGCCTTCTTCGAGCCGGGGATCGTTCAAGGTTTCGTTCGCCATGGATCGAGTCGGGGAGTATAGCCCTGGGCATTCAGACGCCAGGGACGAGCGGCGGTTAGGAGATTGCGGGCCGGAGTTTCGGCCACAATGGTCGTGAGTGGTGCACGAGTGGCAGGCACTTGTGCACGCCGCCAGGCAGGCATCCTGGACGGCGTCCACATACGGCGTGACCGCCGTACGCGTCGGCTTGCGCGGAAACCGTGTGTCGCGCGCGGCGGCGGCGCTTCGCCGCGAAGACCGGCTCGTCTTCGTCGTCGGCTGCCCACGCTCCGGGACGAGCTTCACCGGCTCCGCGCTCGGCTCGCTGCCCGGCTGGGTCGATCTCGGCGAGCTGCCGATGCTGAAGGTGTCGGTGCCGGAGCTCGTGAGGCTGCCGGCGCCCGTCCAGGTGTCCCGCGTACGGCGGATCGTCGACCGCGTCCGCCTGCTCGGCGGGGTTCGCGGGCTCCGCGGCGTCGAGCAGAACCCCGAGACGAGCTACGTGCTGCGGGCGGCGCTCGAGGCATTCCCGCGGGCCGCCGCCGTCCACGTCATCCGTGACGGGCGGGACGTCGTCTGCTCGCTGCTCGAGCGAGGGTGGCTGCGTCGCGGCCGGGGAGGGCACGACGACGCACGCCAGTCATACGGCGACCATGCGCGGTTCTGGGTCGAGCCCGAGCGACGGGAGGAGTTCCGGCACGCGAGCGAGGCACGGCGAGCCGCATGGGCCTGGCGGCGCTACGTCGAGGCCGCGCAGGAGATGCCGGAGCGCACGACCGAGCTGCGCTACGAAGCGCTCGTCGCCGATCCGGACGGCGAGGCGGCGCGGCTCGCGGCGGCGCTCGACACCGAGCCGGCACCGCTGCGCGAGGCGTTTGCGGCGGTGCACGGACGGTCCGTCGGCCGGTGGCGGCGCGAGCTGACGCCGGAGCAGCTGGCGGACGTCGAGGCCGAGGCGGGGGATCTGCTCGCCTCGCTCGGCTACGTTTGACGTGTGGACGAGCGCTACCCGATCGGCGATACCGACTCCGTCGGCGTCGCAGTCATCCGGCACGAGCGGCGCGACCCCGGCTATCCGATGTGGTCGGCCGCGATCGCGACGCGCGGCGGGGAGGCGACGGTGCACGTGCCCGGCCACTATCCCGGTGTGCTCGCGCAACGGCTTCGCCAGGCCGACGAGCGCTGGGTGCCCGGCGCGAAGCTGCCGGCGGGCCGCGACGAGTACCTCGAGCTGACGGCGCTCGTGCGCGCCTACGACGAGGAGACGCTCGCGCTCTCCTCGAGCGCACGCTCGCCGGTGCGCGTAACCGTCGAGGTGCCCCGGAGCGAGCTGCCCGAGCTCGCGACCCTGCTCGACCAAGCGCAGTCGCTGATCGAGGAGCTGCGCCAGGGCCTCGGCCTCGTGCCCGACTCGCTGCCGGACGGCGTCTGAGCGAAGCGGGGTCGAAGACCCCGCTGAGCGAAGACGGGGGTCTGGCCCTTCGGGCCTGACCCCGCTGGTCAACGTCGGTGGAAGAGCGCGGCACCGACCCGCTGCCGGGGTGTCGGAACGCGGAGCAAACAGCGGGGTCAGACCCCGCTACGCAGGGTCAGACCCCAAGAACCACACAGCGCACGGTCAGACCCCAAGAACCACACAGCAGGGTCAGACCCCTGCGGGGTCAGACCCGAAAGTGACGCGCGCCTTCCGGCGCGCGTCACTTTGCTTCGTTCCAGTCGTCGCCGGCGCCGACGTCGACGGCGAGGGGCGGGTCGAGCGGGTACGCGGCGCACATCTCGGCGCGGACGAGCCCTTTCACGGTCGACACCTCCGCGTCCGGCGACTCGACGAGCAGCTCGTCGTGCACCTGGAGCACGAGCCGGGAGCCCCTCCCCTCCTCCTGCAGGCGGCGGTGGATCGACACCATCGCAACCTTGATGATGTCGGCCGCGGTCCCCTGCATCACGGAGTTCACGGCGAGCCGCTCGCCGAGTCCACGCGTCTGCCGGTTCGACGCGCGGATCTCCGGCACCGGCCGCCGCCGTCCGAGCAGGGTCGTCACGTAGCCGTCACGCCCGGCCTGCTCGATCGTGCGCTGGATGAAGTCCTGCACGAGCGGGAAGCGCGCGAGGTAGGCGTCGATGTAGGCCTGCGCGTCCTCGCGCGGGATCTCGAGATTCTCCGAGAGCCCGAACGCCGAGATGCCGTAGATGATCCCGAAGTTGACCATCTTCGCGACGTTGCGCTCGTCCTTCGTCAGCGTCGCCTGCTCCTTGCCGAGCACCTCGGCGGCGGTCGCCGCATGGATGTCCTCCCCGCGCGCGAAGGCCTCGCGCAGCTTGGGCTCGCCGGAGACGTGCGCGAGGATGCGCAGCTCGACCTGCGAATAGTCCGCCGAGACGAGCCGGTGGCCGGACTCGGCGACGAAGGCCGAGCGGATCTCGCGGCCGAGCTCCGTACGGATCGGGATCGCCTGCAGATTCGGGCTCGACGTCGACAAGCGCCCCGTTGCGGCGACCGCCTGGTTGAAGTGCGTGTGCAGCCGGCCGTCGTCGCCGATCAGCGTCGGGAGCGGGCCGAGGTACGTGTTGACGAGTTTCGTCAGCTCCCGCCACTCCTCGATCACGTTGACGATCGCGTGCTCGTCCCGGATCGCACGTAACACGCGCGAGTCGGTCGAGTAACCGGTCTTCCCCTTGCGGCCCGGCGTGAGCTGGAGCTTCTCGAACAGGATGCGCGCGAGCTGCTGCGTCGAGCCGAGCATGAACTCTTCGCCGGCGAGCGCGTACGCCTCCGACTCGAGCTCTTCGATCCGGTCGGCGAGCCGCGCCGTGATCTCGCCCATGCGGTACGTGTCGATCTTGATTCCGACGTCTTCCATCGAGGCGAGCACCGCGGTGAGCGGGAGCTCGATGCGGTCGTAGAGCTCCTCGCTGCCGCGCTCGCGCAGGCGCGTGCGGAGCGGCGCCGCGAGCCGTCGCGGAACCTCGGCCGCACGGACGAGCGCGGCCGTCTCCTCGTCGGCGTCCGGCTCGGGCAGCGCCTCGACGCCGTACTCGGCCGCGAGATCGTCGAGCTCGTATGCCGGACGGCCGGGCTCGATCAGGTATGCCGCGATCATCGTGTCCTCCGCGGGAAGCTGCGTCAGCCGGGGCAGCGCCTTGTAGTCGTGGGCGACGATCTCCGTGTCGCGCAGCCGCGGCGCGAGCTCGTCCAGCCACTCGCCGACCCTCACGCCGTCGTCGTCCGCCAGCGCGAAACGGCCGCCGACGATCGCCAGGCCGACGCGACCGCCGACGTGCGCCGGCAGCTCCCCCGCGCGCCACTGCACCGCCGTTCCCGCGACGATTCGCTCGAGCGCGGGCACGGCCTCGTCGAGGTCGTCGACGCGGTTCAGCAGGTTCCGGAACTCGAACCGCCTGAACATCTCGCGGAGCTGCGAGCGGTCGGGCGGAGCCAGCACGAGCTGCGACGGGTCGCAATCGATGTCGAGGTCGCGCCGCATCGTCGCGAGCTGCTTCGCGAGCCGAGCCTGGTCGGCGAACTCGATCACGTTCTTGCGACGCGCCGGCGAGAGCTCTTCCGCATGCGCGATCACCTCTTCGACCGATCCGTACTGCGCAACGAGCTGTCCCGCCGTCTTGTCCCCGATGCCGGGAATGCCCGGGATGTTGTCGCTCGAGTCGCCTTTGAGCCCGATGAAGTCGGGGATCTGCTCCGGCTTGATCCCGTAGCGCGCCTCGACGCGGTCCGGCGTGTAGACGTGCACGTCGCTGACGCCGCGCGGTGTCATCATCAGCGCGACGTTCTCCGTCACGAGCTGGAACGCGTCGCGGTCGGTCGAGACCACGGTCGTCCTGATGCCGGCCTCGTCGGCGCGCGTCGCGAGCGTCGCGATCACGTCGTCGGCCTCCCAGCCCTCGAACTCGAGGTTGCGATAGCCGAATGCCTCGACGATCGGCCGGAAATACGGGAATTGCTCCGCGAGCAGGTCCGCCATCGGCCGCCGGCCTTCCTTGTAGACGACGTCGGCTTCCTCGGCGATCGCGTGCCGGTGCACCGGCCGGGTGTCCCACGCGACCGCGACGCCCCTCGGCTTGTAGTCGGAGAGGAGCTTGAAGAGCATGTTCGTGAACCCGAGGAGCGCGTTCGTCGGAAACCCTTCCGTCGTCGCGAGCTCCTCCGGCAGCGCGAAATAGGCGCGGTACGCGAGGTTGTTGCCGTCGACGAGGAAGAGCTCCGACTCGCGGGCGGGCGCGTCGTCGAGGTCGAGCTCGATGCCGGTGAGCGTCTTCGGGCTCATGTCCTTCCCACGCTATCGTCCGCCGCCGATGCCGGACGCCCTGACGATCGAGCGTTTCCCCGAGCATCCGATCTGGGGCGATTGCGTCTTTCTGACGGCGGGGATCGAGGACGCGGAGGCGGTGCGGAGCGCCTACGCGGAGCAGTCGAAAGCCTGGCCGCCGCTCCATTTCGCGGTCGCCGCCCCGACGCCCGAGGAGCTCGACCCGTGGTACCGGCTCGGCTTCGCGCAGATGCACGCCTACGGTGTCCGGGCGAGCGGCGCGGAGCCGTTCGACGCGCCCGGCGTGGTGCTCCGGCGCGGCGGGCCGGACGACCTCGAGACGGCGATCCGCATCGACCTCCTGATCGAGGACGCGCAGGCGCAGCCCCCCTCGTTCTCCTCGTATGTCCGCGACGAGGCGGAGCATCGCGACGACTGGATCGAGACGCTTGCAGACGAGAGCGTCACGTACGTCGTCGCCGAGCGCGACGGCATGCCGGTGGGGCACGCAACGCTTCCCCCCGATCCGAGCGACGGCGACGCGCTCCACATCGCATCGACCGCAGTCGTCCCGGAGGCGAGGCGGGCCGGCGTCGGACGCGCTTTGACGACGTTCGCGCTCGCGCACGCCGCGGAGCGGGGACTTCCCCGTGTGCGCACGAACTGGCGCGTCACGAATCTCCTCGCTTCGCGGTACTGGCCGGCGCGCGGTTTCGAGATCACGCATATCCGGTTGTTCCGCCGCCTTCCCGATCTCTAGTGCTGCGCGTTCCGCTGTTGTCGGGCACGCGGCTCGTGCTCGCGTCGGCGCCGGACGACGCCGTCGTCCTACGGCCGCCGCCGCCGGCCGAAGGTGTCGCGGACGTGGGCGCAGCAGTGCGCGACGCGCTGCGCTTTCCGCTCGACGGCGAGGGGATCGAGGCGCTCGCCCGTCGCGGCGCGCGCGCGACGATCGTCGTCGAGCCTCCCGTCCTGCCGATTCCGGGCTCACCGAACGATCCGCGTCAGACCGCGGTGTCGGCGGTCGTCGACGAGCTCGAGCGAGTCGGGATTGCAAGCGGTTTCCAGACCTTTCTCGTCGCCGGCGGCCTCGCGCGGCGAACGTCGCAGCACGACCTGGAGACGCTCGTGACCCCCGAGCTCGCGCGTCGCTTCCACGGTCACGTCGTCGTGCACGACGTCGAGGACCCCGAGCTCGTCACGCTCGACGACGCCTCCCGCCCGCCGATCCGGGTCAACCGCGCGCTCGTCGAGACCGACCTCGTCGTCGTGCTGTCGGCCGCCGAGTCGGTGCTCCACGGCGGGCCGGCCACGCTGCTCGGCGCGGCCGGGGCCGAGGCGCTGCGGGCGGCCGGAGCGTACTCGCTGCTCGAAACGACGGCATCGCAGGGGTGGCATCTCGCGCTCGCGGTCGAACGCGTGCTGTCGCGGCGCGTACCGGTGCTCGGCGTCTCGCTCGCGCTCAACCATCCCGAGATGTCCGGCGCGCTGCGCGGCTACCCCTACGACGGCGACGCCGGAGAGCGAATTGCGGGATCACCGCTGCGGTACGTCTACGGTGCCCTACCGGAGGTGCTTCGGCGCGATGTGCTGCGCTCGCTGCGAACCGAGATAACAGTCGCCGCAGCGTTCGGCGGACTGCCGTCGGTTGCACACGCGGAGGCGCTGCTGCGCGCCGTGCAGCTACGCGGCGCCGATGTCGACGAGCCGCTCGACGCACTCGTCGTCGGCGTGCCGAGCGTGACGCCGTACCTGCCCCGGCAGCGGCCGAACCCGCTGCTCGCTGCCTACCTCGGGCTGGGCATCGCGCTCCGCCTGTGGCGCGACTTCTTCCCCGTGGTCGACGGCGGCACTGCGATCCTCGTGAACAGCTTCCGCCGCCACTTCGCACATCCGACGCAGCAGCCGTACCGGACGTTCTTCCACGCGACCCGCGCCGGGCGAGATCCACTCGTTCTTGCGGACGCCGAGCGTGCAGCCGGAGCCGATGCGCGCGCGCGCGACGCCTACCGGGCCGGCGAGACCGTGCATCCGCTGCTGCCGTTCAGGGACTGGAACGGCTGCCAGCCCGCGCTCGGCCGGCTGGGCGCCGTGCTCGTCGCGGGGGCAGGCGATGCGGCGACCGTTCGGCAGCTCGGCTTCGTTCCGGTGCACGGCCTCGGCGCCGCGCTCGACATGGTGCGCGGTCAGGAGCTGACGCGCGTGGGCTTCCTGCTCAGCCCGCCGTACTTCCCGCTCCGCGTCGGAAGCGGTTGAGCTCGCCGGACAGCGGGGTCAGGCCCGAAGGGCCAGATCCCGGGGCCGCGGGTCTGACACCCGCAGGGTGTCTGACCCCGCTGTTGCACGCCTTCCACCAGCGGGGTCAGGCCCGAAGGGCCAGACCCCGGGGCGGCCGTCACGTCTCGCCGAGGTATGTCTTGCGCACTTCGGGATTCGCGGCGAGTTGCTTGGCGTCGTCCGCGAGCGCGACGCGGCCCGTCTCGAGGACGTAGCCGCGGTTCGCGACATCGAGCGCCATGAGCGCGTTCTGCTCGACGAGGAGGATCGGCGTTCCCTGCGCGTTGATCTCGCGCACGATCTCGAAGATGCGCTCGACGAAGATCGGCGCGAGCCCCATCGACGGCTCGTCGAGCATCAGGAGCTGCGGGCGCGCCATCAGCGCGCGACCCATCGCCACCATCTGCTGCTCTCCGCCCGAGAGCGTCCCCGCCTTCTGCGCCTTCCGTTCCTGGAGGCGCGGAAACAGCGTGTACACGCGCTCGAGATCCTCGTCGAGCGCCGAGCGATCTGCCCGCCGGTAGGCGCCCATCTCGAGGTTCTCGAGCACCGTCATCCGCGGGAACAGCCGCCGCCCTTCGGGCGACTGCGCGATCCCCATGTCGACGATGTCGTGCGACGCCGCATTCGTGATGTCGCGCCCCCGAAAGCGAATCGTGCCGCGGCGCGGACGGTTCAGCCCGTGGATCGAGCGCAGCGTCGTCGACTTCCCGGCGCCGTTCGCACCGATCAGCGTCACGATCTCGCCCTTCCGCACTTCGAGCGACACGCCCTTGAGCGCGTGGATCGAACCGTAGTACGTGTGCACGTCCTCGAGCTCGAGGACGACGTCGTCCGCGACCGTGCTCACGACGTCGCCACCGCAGCCGTTCCGAGATACGCCTCGATCACGCGGGGGTCGTGCTGCACGTCGTGCGGCGTGCCCTCCGCGATCTTCTGACCGTAGTCGAGCACGGTTACGCGATCGGAAACGCCCATCACGACCTTCATGTCGTGCTCGATCATCAGCACCGTCAGCTTTTCCTCTTCGCGCAAACGCGCGACGAAAGCCGTGAACGCCGAGGTCTCCTGGGGGTTCATTCCCGCGGTCGGCTCGTCGAGCAGAAGCAGCTTCGGTCGCGTCGCGAGCGCCCGCGCCACTTCGAGCCGTCGCTGGTCGCCGTACGGAAGGCTCGACGCGAGCGCATGGTCGCGGTTGCGCAGCCCGCTGAAGACGAGCAGCTCGCGCGCACGATCGCGCGCAGCCCGCTCCTCCCGGCGCAGGCCGGGCGTCCGTACGATGCTGCGGAGGATCCCACCCTTGAGATGGCCGTGCATGGCGACGAGCACGTTCTCGAGGGCCGTCATCTCCTTGAAGAGACGGATGTTCTGGAACGTCCGGCCGATCCCGCGGTTCGTGATCGCGTGCGGCGGCTTTCCGGTGACGTCCTCGCCGTCGAAGAGGATGTAGCCCGCGGTCGGCTTGTAGACACCGGTGAGCATGTTGAAGAACGTCGTCTTGCCGGCGCCGTTCGGCCCGATCAGGCTGACGACGGTCCCGCGCGGAATCGTGAAGTCGACGTCGTTGACGGCGACGAGGCCGCCGAACTCCTTGCGCACGCCGCTCGCGACGAGCAGGACGTTGTCCATCACGCCGTCACGTCGTAGAGCGGTTGGTCCTCGACGCCCTGCTCGAACTCGAGCTTTCGCCGCGCCTCCGGTAGCAGCCCGTTGGGCCGGAAGAGCATGACGAGCAGCAGGATGATGCCGAAGATTCCGAACTCGTACTTCGGCACGTCGATGTTCACGTGCAAGTGCACGTTCAGCCACGCGCCCGTGTCGGCGAGGCCCGCCTGGTCGAGATAGGCGAGGAACGCGGCGCCGACCAGCACGCCCCAGACGTTGCCGATGCCGCCGAGGATCACCATCACGAGCACGGCGACGGAGAAGTGGAAATCGAAGCTGTCCGGGTTCGCGCCGGTCGTGAACTCCGCGAAGTACGCCCCGGCGACACCGCCGAAGAACGCGCCGGTCGCGTAGGCGAGCGTCTTCGTCCGCATCAGCGGCACGCCCATCGCCGCGGCGGCGGTCTCGTCCTCCCGGATCGCGATCCATGCCCGGCCGAGACGCGAGTCGCGCAGGCGCAACGAGCAGAAGATCGTGATGAGGACCAGGCCGATCGCGGTCCAGAAGTAGAGGTTGTCGCTGTTCGCCGCGTTGAGATAGTTCGCCGGCAGGCCGACGTGCTTGTGCAGCCAGTTGCCGAACCCGATCGCGTCCATCGACGTGACGCCCTGAGGTCCGTTCGTCAGGTTGAAGCCGGTGCCGAAGAGGTCGTTGCCGTTCCGGGCGACCTGCGGGAGGATCTCGCCGAAGCCGAGCGTCACGATCGCGAGGTAGTCGCCGCGCAGGCGCAAGGTCGGCAGGCCGATCAGCATCCCGAGGATCGACGTGACGACGCCAGCGAGCACGAGCAGGATCCAGATCGAGATGTGGATCCCGCCGATGGACTTGTCGACGCCGACTGCGCCGAACGCGAAGAACCGCTTCGCCGCGCCGCTCGGGGTCTGCCCGGCGAACTGCGTCGAGGCGAGCACGGCCGCCGTGTACGCACCGATCGCGTAGAACGCCACGTACCCGAGGTCGAGCAGCCCCGCGTAGCCGACGACGACGTTCAGCCCGACCGCCATCATCACGAAGATCAGCATCACGACCGAGGTATGCACGTCCGGGAACGGACCGAGGATCGGGATCGTGAAGAGCTTCGTGTTGTAGTACGGGTACGCGACGACGAGGCCGAGCACCGCGAGCGGCAGCACGACGCGGCCGAGCCGGCCGAGCCGGCGCTCCCAGCTCGGGACGTAGAGAACGACGAAGACGCCGTAGGCGACGAACGCCGACGCGTCGAAGCCGAAGATCGGCGCGAACACGACGAGCAGGAGCAGACCGACGCCGGCGGCGATCGCCGCGCGCCTCGCGGCGAGCGGCAGAGCGAGCCAGCGCTCGTTCGTCACGCCGGCATGCGAGAGCGCGGCCCAGAGCGGCGCCGACGACGTACGCGGACGGACCCGGATCGGCACTACCCGCCCTCCGGCGTGCGCTCGCCGAGGAGCCCCGAGGGACGAAACACGAGGATGAGGATGAGGATCGCGAACACGATCGACTGCGTCCAGTTGCTTCCCGGCGAGTGCCAGTTGAGCGTGTTGTTGAACGACTGGATGAGCCCGATGAGAATCGAGCCGAGCACCGCGCCGGGGAGGTTGCCGATCCCGCCGAGCACCGCCGCCGTGAAGGCGATGAGCCCGAGCTGGAAGCCCTGGTCGAACCGCACCGAGCTGAAGTAGACGGCGTAGATGAGCCCCGCCGCGCCCGCGAGCGCGCCGGCGAGCAGGAACGTGAACGAGATCGTCCTGTTCACGTCGATGCCCATCATCGCCGCCGCCTCCCGGTCTTGCGCGGTCGCCCGCATCGCCTTCCCCTGCTTCGTGCGCTGCACGAGCCAGAGCAGGCCGAAGAGCACGGGCGCGGTGATCAGCACCACGATCAGCTGCGGCCACGTGTACGCGACGCCGTCGATCGTGAAGACGGTCGACTGCGGCAGGAAGTCGGCTGCGCCGCTCGTGCCCGTGTTGAGCGAGACGTAGTTCGAGCCCTTCGTCGCGAGCGCGATGTTCTCGAGGATGAACGACGCGGCGATCGCGGTGATCAGCGGCACGAGCCTTGGTGCGCCGCGGAGCGGCCGGTACGCGACGCGCTCGACGGTCGCGTTGATGAGGCCGCACGCGGCCATCGTGATCGCGAGGGCGGCCAGGATCTCGGGCCAGAGGACATACCAGACGACGTGCCCGTGCAGCGAGAAGACGTCGGTGATCAGCGTCATCGCGATCATGGCGCCGAGCATGAACACGTCGCCGTGAGCGAAGTTGATGAGCTCGAGGATCCCGTAGACGAGCGTGTAGCCGAGCGCGACGAGCGCGTAGACGGAGCCGTTCGTGATGCCGATCAGGAGCGCGTCGAGGAAGACCCGCGGCGTCTTCACGAGATTGACGCCGAGCCAGACGACGAGAAGCGCGACGAGGAGGAGCCCGATCGCGGGAACGAGGTTGACGACGCGCAGCCGCCGTGGTGGCGCCGCCAGGGTGACTGTCGTCGTCTCGCTCATGGCCGCTGGACGGAACCGGCCGGGGGCTGCGTGCCTGCGCGTCCCCGGCCGGTCCGGTGTGCTTCGATCGTCCTCCCTACGGTTTTGCGAGCGCGACGAGCGACGGCTTGGGGGTCACGAGCTTCGCGAACGTGCCGCCGCCGTTCGCGATCTTGTAGAAGCTGATCGTCCCCGCCTTCGGATCGCCGACTGCGTTCAGCTTCAGCGGCCCGATCGCCGTGCTCGGGAACGACTTGCTGTACACGTTCTTCGTGACGCCCGTACGCGTGCCGCCCGACTTCCCGATCGCCGACATCATCACCTGCGCTGCGGCGGCGGCGTAGTTCGAGTACGGATTCACCTTCGTCGCCGTCTCGCCGACCGACTTGCCGAACTTGACGGCGAACGCCTTCGCGGCGGCGGGAAGGTCCTTGTACGGGACGCCGGCGATCGACACCCACATCCCGTCCGCCGCCGAGCCGGCGCCGCTCGCAACATCCGTGAACGAGCTGAAGCCGTCGGGGGCATAGAGCTGGGCCTTCGGGTTGCCGGCCCGCACGTCTTTGATCAGCTTGCCGCCGTTCTCGCAGATGAGACCGCCGAAGAAGACGGCATCCGCCTTCGAGTTCGCGATCTTCGTCGCGATGTCCTGATAGCTCGACGCCTTCAGATCCCAGGCCTCGAAGCCTGCGATCGTGATGCCGAGGTGCTTCGCGACGTTCCGAACCGCCGACGCGACGCCGAAGCCGTACGCCTCGTTGTCGTTCAGGACGTATACCGATTTGACGCCGTTGTTCTTCATCAGCTGCGCGTCCGCGGCACCCTGGAAGTCGTCGGTCGCGACGACGCGGGCGTAGGTCCGCTTGCCGGTCGGGTAGTACTTCTGCGGCTCACCCGGAAGCGCCGGCGTGTGCGTCAGGCCGACGTAGGTGTTCGCCGGGCTGATCCACTGCAACCCGGCACGGTTGCCGATCGGGATCTCGATCTCGGCGCAACCCGAGTTGAACGTCCCGATCACGCCCAGCACCGACTTGTCGCGGACGTAGTTGCTCGCATTCGCCGAGCACTTCGCCGGGTCCCACTTGCCGAGCGACGTGGTGGAGTCGTCGCAGGACTGATACCCGACGGTGTACTTGCCGGCCTTCCAGCCGAGTGCCTTCATCTCGAACGCGATTGCCTTCGTCATCTCGATCGTCTGCGTGCGGCCGGACCCCTGAAGAGGCAGGTCGGACGCGATGAGGAACTGCGGCGAGCCCTTGCCGCCGTACTGCACAGGACCGCACGACGACGAGGGTAGGGGCGTTATCCCGGCCTTCCCCGCAGTCGCGATGCCCGCCGCGACGAGCGCAAGCGCAGCAACTGCGCCGAGACCCGTCACCCCCAAGATCAGACGCTTCCTCACACCCTCCTCCTTTTCGACCGGACGTGGAGAAGATGAGTATCCGCGAAAGAGCGGCCGGACTTCAACCGGCCGAAGCCGGGATCAGCCCGCCGAGGGACGCACGAGCACGAGATTTCGCAGGATGCGGTGCAGGCTCGCGACGACGCGCTTGTAGCCGAGCGGCGCCGCGACGTGCTGGCTGACCGTGTACAGGCCGCCCCGGTAGTGCCACGCGTACAGGATGTGCCAGAGATCCGCATCCTGGTTGACGGTGTAGACGCGGGCGGTGATCCCGTTCTCGGTCACCGTTCCGTGCGGCTCCGCGAAGCACGGAACGGGTTTCTTGTAGAGCTTGCCGTTGAAGTAGTTCTCCTCGATGCACGTCGGCACGGCCTCCCTGCCGGGATAGCCGCGGAGATTGACGTGCACCTCACCGGTCGGCATCTCGACCCAGGCGAAGCTCGCGAGGTAGCTCCGGTCCTTCGACACGGAGAGGACGTAACCGCCGCCGCCCGCGTAGTTGACGTCGCCCGTGATCTGACCGGTCAGCGGCGAGGGCATCCACGCAGGGCAGTAGACGGCTGCGTGGATCCGGTTCGCGAGCCGCTGCCAGCCGGCGAGCCAGGCCCGCGGGCACGTGGGGCGGCTCGCCGTCCGCTCGATGTGCACGGTCCGCGCGGCAGCCGCGCCGCAGCCGGCGAGCACCGGCACGGCGAGCAGGAGGAGTGCCAGCACGCAGACCCGGTCGCGGAGCCACCGCACGGTGACAGCGTATTCCGAAAATCGCCCGGCCGCGATCACGCTGCCGAGCCGTCGAGCCGGAGCGTCCGGTCGGCGAGCTCGATCAGTACCGGATCGTGCGTCGCGCAGACGACGGCGACGCCGCGTTCGTGCGCAGCCCGCCCGAGCAGTCGTCCGACGGCACGGGCGCTCTCCTCGTCGAGTCGTGCGGTGGGCTCGTCGACGAGGAGCAGCGCGGTTCGAGCAGCCAGGGCCCGCGCGACCGCGACCCGCTCCCGCTCGCCGGCCGAGAGCTTCGCGGCCGCGGCGTCGAGGCGGTGCTCGAGCCCCACGTCGAGGAGCGCCGCGCGGGCGTCGCCGTCCGCCCCACGGAGGGCGAGCCCGAGCTCGACGTTCTCGCGCGCGCTCAGGTACGGAACGAGGCCCGGCTCCTGCGTCACGAGCGCGACGTGCCGGCGCCGGAGGGCGGCGAGCGCAGCGCGGTCGACGTCGTTCAGCCGTTCACCGGCGAGCAGCACCTCGCCGGCCGTCGGCCGCTCGAGCCCCGCGAGCAGGTGCAGCACGGTGGTCTTGCCGCTGCCGGACCGGCCGACGACGGCGGTGAGCGCGCCTGCCGGGAAGCGCTCGCTCAGGCCGTCGAGCACGACCCGCGGGCCGTAGCGCTTGCCCACGTCGTGCAGGAACGCCACGGGCTCCGCCTCGGGCAGCCGCGCCGGCGCCGCCTGCGTCAAGGCCTCGGCGCGACCATCGAGCGGCTCGAGCAGGAGGCGCCGGTCGTCGCGGCGCGCGTCGAGCAGCGTCGGCGCTCCGACGTCGCGCAACAGCCGCTCCGGCAGCCGGACCCAGCCGCGCGTCACGGCGAGGGCGGGCGCCTCTCCCGGACGCGCATGTGCGACGACGCGGCCGTCGCGGACGTACACGAGCCGGTCGGCGATGGCTTCCGCGTGCGCGTCGTGACTCACGATCACCGCGGTCGCACCGCTCCGCCGGACGAGCCGGCCGAGCAGGCGGTACACGGCGGCCGCGCTCTCCTCGTCGAGCTCGCCCGCCGGCTCGTCCGCGAGGACGACTGCCGGGCGGTGCGCGACCGCCGCGCAGACGGCGACACGCTGCTGCTCCCCGCCGGACAGCCGGTGCGGCCGCTCGTCGGCGCGCTCGCCGAGGCCGACCTCCGCGAGCAGCTCGCGCGCCGTGCGGTCGGCGTCGCGCGGCGGCCTGCCGAGCAGGCCGGGAGCGAGCGCAACCGTCTGGCGGCACGTGAGCTCGGGCGACAGCGCGCGCGCGTAGTGCTGGTCGAGCAGGCCCAGCGAGCGGGCGCGAAACGCGTCGTCGACGTCGCGGAGGTCGGTGCCCGCGATCGTGCCGCCGCCGGCGGACAGGCGCTCGAGCCCGGCGAGGACGCGGAGCAGCGTCGTCTTGCCGGAGCCGCTCGGGCCGAGCACGACGACGATCTCGCCGCGGGCGACGGTCAGGTCGAGACCCTGCAGCGCAGCCGTACCGCCGGCGGCCGACTCGTAGATCCGGAAGGCGTCGCGGAGCTCGATCACTCGAGGCTCCAGGAGGCACGCGGCGGCGTGTCGTCGCGGAAGGCGCGGCGGACGGTGAGCTCGACGAGCACCGCACAGGCGACGAGGACGGCGGCGAGCCCGGCCGCCGCCGCGAGCCACGGCGGCTCGTAGCGGAGCGGCGGCTGCGGCGACTCCGTCGCGGCCGAGACACGCACGAGCGCGACAACGAGGCGCGAGAGCCCGAAGCCGAGCGCGACGCCGCCGAGCAGCCCGAGCGCGAGAAGCAGGGCGGCGCGCACCCGGAACTGCTGCGCGAGCGCGGCCGGCGCGAGCCCCTGCGCCTCGAGGTCGTAGAGCTCGCCGCGCTCGTCGCGCAGGTCGCCGACGAACGCGAGCCAGACGCCGAGCGCGGCGAGACCCAACGCGGCAAGGGCCGCGACCGCAAGCGTCAGGACGAGCGCGCGCGCGAGCGGGTCCGTGACGAGCGCTCGCTCGATCTCGCGGCGGGAGGCGACGTCGACGGGCAGTCGCGTCAGCGACCGCTCGAGCGACGGCGGGCCGCTCAGCCACACCTCGCCCGGTGTTCCGGTGCCGGGCATCCGCGCGTCGAGGCGCGCCGCGAGCTGGCTCTCGTCGGCGACGACGAAGCCCTCGCCGAACTGCTCGGAGTCGGGGAAGCGCGCCGCGACGCCGACGATGCGCGCCGCGACCTGCTGGTTGCCGAAGTCGAGGGTGAGGGCGCCGCCCGCGCCGGCGGCGGCTGCGACGTCCGGGCTCGTGACGACGCGCAGCGGGCGCCGGTCGGTCGGCTGCGGCAGCCGCACCAGGATCGTCTGCCCCGCACCGAACCTGAACGAGAGGCGGTTCCCGACGAGCCGTGCGCCGCCGACGGCGACCCAGCCGCGCCAGGTCGTCACGCCGCGGAGGTCGCCGAGCGTCACGGTGACGACCGGGGCGGCCGAGCCGGCGCCGAGCTCTGCCTCCCGGTGCGTCGCGCCGAGATCGAGCGCCGCCGCCGGCGCCACCTCGAGACCGACGAGGCGGCCGCGCGGGAGACGCGTGCGCAGGTCCCACCGCCCGGGCGGGTGCTCGCCGAGCGGCACGACCGACATCGCGCCGCCCGGCGTCTGCACCGCGAGGTCGAGATCGAGCGCGACGCCGCGGATCCGCACCGGTAACGTCGCCGCGCCCCCGACGTGGACGCCGCGCAGGACGGCGGTGCCGTCGGCGCCGAGCCGGCGCGCGAGCTCGCGTTGCGAGAGGCCCGAGTAGTCGGAGCGCCAATGCAGGCGTGCAACGGCCGCGGCAGGCACGCCGAGGACTGTCGGGTTGAGCAGCGTCGTCCCGCTGCCGGGCACCGTGGCGCCGAGGCGGAGGATCGGATACGCAGGCGACGAGTAGCCGTGCAGCGGCGGCGGGACGAGCGAGGTTCCCTCGGTGAGCGCATAGTCGAGCGGAACGGCAAAAGCTGCTTCGTCACCCGCGCCGCGCTCGAGCGTCGTCCGATACCCGGCCGCGAAGAGCGCCAGCCCGAGGCTGACGAGGAGGAACGCGGCCGTCGCGAGCGTCCGCGCCGGTGCGCGCGCGAGCGCGAGCAATGCGAGCCGGAGCGCGAGCGGCCCGCCTCGGCCCGCCCGCTCCGCCAGCCGCATGAGCGGTGCGAGGGCGCGCGCGGCGGCGACGGCGGCGACGAAGCAGACGAGACCCGGCAGGAGCAGCAGCAACGTGGCGTCGCCGCCGGTCGAGAGCGCATCCGCGCCGACGTCGCCCCGAGCGACGCCGAGCGCGACCACCGCGCCTGCTCCGAGCGCCGCAACGTCCAGCGGCCGGAGACGCGGCGCGCTCCCGGGCTCGCGCTCGCGGACGCGGGCCGCCGCCAGGACGGCGGCAGTCGCGACGAACCAGGCGGCCGCGACGAGCGCGGCGCCGAGACCGAGCGACCGCACGAGCACGGCGGTGACCGGAACCCCGGCGCGCGCCCCGGCGATCGCGACCGCTCCCGCTCCCAGTGCCGCACCGGCAAGCACGCCGCAGCCGGTCATCGCACCGACCTCCCCGAGCTCTGCGAGCCAGAGCTGCGGCCGCCGTGCGCCGCGCTCGCGAAGGCGTCGCCGCTCCGCCGCGAGACCGCGCCGAAGCCCGGTCGCCGCGACGAGCGCGAAGCCGAGCAGCAGCGTCCCCGCCTCGCCGCCGAGCAGGAGGAGCCGGCGTGCGGCGACGCGCCCCTTCGACTGCGCGTCCGCCAGCGCCACGTCGGGCCCGCTCAGCTGATACACGTCCGACGAGCGCGCGAGCGCATCCTGCACGAGCGATTCGCGCCGCAGCAGGCCGCCGATCTCCCAGACGTGCACCCGCCGTGGATCGATCGGCGCGATCCAGCTGTACGAGCGGTCGATGCCCTGGAGCGCCGGCAGCTGCGCGAGCCCGGAGACGCCGGCCGTCACGGCGACGGTCGCCTGCGTCCCGTTCAGCTCGCGCGCGGGCTGCAGCGAGTCGCCGAAGAGCGCGCGGTCCACGAGCGTCCCGCTCCCGACGCGCACGACGTCGATCCCGTTCTGCCGCCACGCTCGACGTGACCCCGGGCCGAGCGTCAGAACCTCGCAGCGCGCGGGCGTGCAGGTGCGCGGCACGCGACCGCTGCGCAGTCGGACGAGCCGGTCGAGCCGGTCGATGCCGGCGAGCTGGACGAGCCCGCCGCCCACGCGCAGCTCGCGGAAGAAGACGCCGCGGAGCGGCCGCTGCGCCGAGAGCGTCGCGAGCGTCCGGGTGACCGTGCGATCCGCGCGGGCGTAGCTCTGGCCGAGCGGCAGGCCGAACGCATCGACGCGGAAGCTCCGCTGCGAGACGGGGAGCGACGCGACCGCCGTCTGCACCTCGCGGTCTCGGGCGATCACGCTCGCGCCGTCGACGGCCACGAGGCCGGCGACCGAGGCGGCGACGCCGACGGCGACGAGCGCCGCGCGCCCCGGCCGCGAGCGGAGCCGCGCACCGGCGACGACGAGCGGCGTGCGGATCCGCCAGCGCAGCGCGGGACGTGCCGCGTGCGCACGGTCGCGCTCGAGCGGCTCTTCCACCGCTCCGCCGCGGGCCCGCGAGAGGTCGTTACCGCCCACGACACCACCACCTTACGGTCGCTGGTGTCGCAACTCAAGCGCCACGGCGCGAGCGCGTACGATGGTGCGCGCGCCGAAGTGGCGGAACTGGCAGACGCGCCGGACTCAAAATCCGGTGCCCGAAAGGGCGTGTGGGTTCGATTCCCACCTTCGGCACTGGCGGGCAACGCGAGCGGCGGTGGTTCCCGTTGCGGCCCTTGCGATGCGAAGCTGACGGTCTGATCCGGCAGGTCGAACCCGATGACTGGCAGCGGCTGCGTGACGCCCGACTCCGAGCGCTCGCGAGCGATCCCGACGCGTTCCTCGAAACCGTCGACCACGCACGGACGTTCCCGGACGAGCGCTGGCGAGAGCGAGCGCAGCCGAGCGAGCGCAACGTGACGTTCGTGTACGAGCGTGAGGGGATGTTCGACGCAATGGTCTCTGCGCTCGCCGGCGACGACGGGGGCAGCGTCTACCTCGTCGGGATGTGGGTTGCGCCCGATCTGCGCGGCAGCGGCGTCGCGAGTCAGCTCGTCGAGCACGTCGTGGCGTGGTCGCGCGACCGCGACCGCTCACGGATCGTTCTCTCCGTCGAGGGCGACAACGGTCGGGCGGCGCGCTTCTACGAGAGGTGTGGCTTCGCCGAGCTCGTCGAACCGCCGCCCCTCCCCTACGAGCCGAACCCGGGCAATCGTTTCTACGAGTACACGCTCGACGCGAGCTAGCGAGCCTCCTCCGCTGTCGACGGTCGTTGAACTGTCTCACGGCATCTGCCCCGACGGTCTCGCGCATGTACAGGCGAACGGCGAGTCCTGACGCCATCCGCCTCTTGACTGCGTCGCCGCGCGGCCTACTCGAAGAGACGCAGCACCACTGATCAGAACCTGACGGATGGAGGTGAGTGAGGAATGACGACGTTGATGGTCCGCGACCCGTTCCTTGCTGCCCCGTTCCGCCTGATGGACGAGCTTGTCCGCTCGACCGGGAACGGCAGCCACGTCACCGGCTTCACGCCGCCGCTCGACGTCCGCGAGACCGATGACGCACATCTCGTGCTCGTCGATCTTCCGGGCGTGAAGTCGGAGGACGTCTCGATCGAGGTCCACGGCCAGCTGCTCACCGTCTCGGGTGTGCGCGTGCCGGTCGAGACGGGCGAGCCGCAGCTCGCGGAGCGCCCCTACGGCTCCTTCGTCCGCACGCTGACCCTGCCGAAGGGCGTCGACGCCGACACGATCGCCGCGGACTACGAGGACGGGGTGCTCCACCTGCACATCCCGAAGCCGGCGGAGGTGAAGCCGAAGAAGATCGCTATCAACTCTGGTTCACAGAAGGAGATCGAAGCCTAGGAACAAGACCGACGCGGGGAGGCCGCGGCGCGGCCTCCCCGGAGGTGTGCGATGAGTGCGACGACGCCGACGACCTTCGACGAAGCCATGCCGTTCGGGGATGTCCGCGAGCTCTTCTGCGGGAACTGCGGGTACGGGATCGTGATCCGCCGCGACCCACCCGAGTGCCCGATGTGCCGCGCCGACACCTGGCAGGACGAGCCCCGCTTCGCTCACTGGAACTGAACCCGCGCGCAACAGGCGGTCTGGCAGCATCGGACGGTGCCGGATCAGCGCGACGAGCTCGCCGAACGGCTCGGCCGATCGGCCGAGCCTGCCCTCGGCGACATTCTCGAGCGCGCAGCCGAAGCGACCGAAGCTCCGGCTCCGGCGCGCGCCGAGCTCGACGAGTCTGCGCCGCTCGTCCGCCGGGCGCAGGACGGGGACACCGGTGCGCGCGAGCAGCTGATCAGCCGGCTCCTGCCGTTGATCACGACGCTCGCGCGCAGATACCGGACCGAAGGGCTCGACCAGACGGATCTCGTGCAGGAGGGAATCGTCGGCCTCCTGCGCGCCCTCGAGCGGTTCGACGCCGGCCGCGGCGTGCCGTTCACGGCCTTCGCGACGTGGTGGATCAGGCAGGCATTGCAGGAGGCGCGAAGCGACTTCATCCGGCCGTTCAGGCTGCCGCCGAAGGCGTTGCGACAGCTCTCCCGGCTGAAGTCGGAGCACCAGCGGATCTACCAGGCCGAGCAGCGGTCGGCCGGCATCGCCGAGCTGGCGGAGCGCACGAGGATCGATCCCGAGCAGGCGCGCGCGCTCGCGGCCGCCGATGCGCGGGTTCGGAGCCTCGACGAGCCCGTCGTCGGCAGCGAGGGCGAGATCGGAGCGCTCGGCGACCTGCTCGAGGACCCGCTCCCTGCGGACGCGTACGAGAACACGATCGACGCCGTCGCCGGCGTGCAACTGCGCGCGCTCCTCTCGCGGCTGACAGACAGGGAGCGCGAGGTCGTAAGCGCACGGTTCGGTTTCGACGGCGACTCCGTGAAGCTCGCGGAGCTCGGCGAGCGGCTTGGCATCAGCGCAGAGCGTGTCCGGCAGATCGAGGAGCGCGCGCTCACGAAGCTGCGGCTCTCCGCATCCCCTTGAACGGCGAGCCCCCGCGCCTACTGGAGAGGCCACGAGCAAAACGCAGACGCGAGGAGGTCGTCGATGGCTCGCCTCGAGCTCCGCAGCGGCAGGTGGCTCCCCCTCTATCGCCGGCGCTTCCTCGCGGTGTACACGCTCCTTGCGGCGGTCGCGGTTGCCTCCGGCGTGGCGCTGTACGCGGAGCTCGGGGCCGCGACGCCTCGCGCGCACGGCGCGAGATCCGCCGACACCTTGCCGGCCGCGCTGCAGCGAGTGGCGACGCACGTCGTCTCGCAGTTCACGCTCGTCGACGGCATCCGGCTCGTCCACATCTCGGCAGCCGTCGACAGCGTGGACGGCCGGCCGGTCGACCAGATCGCGCTCGTCAGAAACCTGACCGCGGTGCCGCTGCGAACGAGCTCGACCGCCGTCTACGAGCTGTGCGGCCCGGACGCACTCTGCACCTTCCCGTCGACCTCGGAGCTCTCCGTCCGCGCGGCAGCCGCCGAGCTCGCGCTCGGCGCGCTCGCCCACGCACGCGTGCTGCACGCTGCGCTCGTCCTGATCCCGCCGATGACAGGCCCCTCCGGTGGACTCCCGCCGCGCGCCTTCTACGTCGAACGGTCCGCGCTGCCGGCGCGACGCCGGCTGCTCGGGCAGCTCGCTCGCCGGCCGACGCTCGCGCAGCCCCTCCCACCCGCACTGCAACGCGCGCTCGTCGTCGCGACGCGCACGGGCCTCTATTTCGTGCGTCCCGGGGTCGCGTCCGGGCGGTTCCCCGGCCTCGCGCTCGCGCTAATTCAGCACGAGGTAGGCGCAGGGCAGGTCGCTGCCGGGCACCGGTGAGCGCGAGATCCGCGTCACCAGGTGGCCGTCCACGCGTGCGCCCTCCGCCGGCGGCGGACCGTTGCGCTCCACGAGCTCGTAGCCGGCCGCGCCCTGGAAGAAGAGGAGATGCTTCTGCGCGTCCGCCCACGGGCCGACGCGCACGACCGGCGCCGCGCGCAGCTCCTCGAGCTCCGCGTTCGCCTGGTCGAGCCGGGCCTTCAGCTCCGCAGCCTCGCCCGCCCGAGCCTCGAGACCGGCGATCGTCTCGGTGAGCTCCGCGATCCGCGTCTCGAGCGCCGAGCGCGCGCCGTCGGCCTGCGCGAGCTTCGCCTCGAGCTCGGCACGCGCCTCGTCGGAGGCCGAGGCCGCGACCGCCTGCTCGAGCTGGGCGGTCCGCTCCGCGAGCGCTGTCTCCGCCGCAGCAACCTGACGCTCGAGCTCGCCGATCGCCTGCTCGGACGCGATCGTCGACCGCCGCAGCTCCTCGGCCGCGCGCACCTGCTCCTCGAGACCCGAAGCCTTCTCGGTCGCCGCGGCGAGCCGTGACTCGAGCTGGGCGCGAACCGTCTCCGCGGCGTTCAGCTGCTCCCCGGCCTGCGCGAGCTTTGCCTCGAGCTCCGCGCGCACGTCGTCGGACGCGGCCGGTCCGATCTCCTTCGCCGCGGCGGCCTCGGCCCCGAGCGCCTCCGCGCGTGCCGTCACCTCGGCGAGCCGCTGCTCGAGCGCTGCGCGCTCGGCCTCCGCCGCCTCGGCGGCGGCTCGGCGTTCCTCGACGGCGGCGAGATCCTGCTTCAGCGCATCGCTCCGCTCCACCGCACCCGCGAGCTCGCGCTCGAGCTCGCCGCGCGCCGCGTCGCATGCCTCGACCGACGTGCGCAGGTCTGCGAGCTCCGCGTCGCGTTCGGCCAACCGCTGCTCCAACTCCCCGTATGCCGCTTGCCACTGTGCCACGGCGTCCTGCCACTGTTTCATCTCTTCGCTCGGCGCGCCGCCCTCGCGCAGCGACTCGAGCTCGTGCTCGAGCGACGCGACGCGCTGCGACTCCTTCGCGAGCCGCTGCTCGAGCTCGGCGCGCGCGGCGACGAGCCGCTCGTTCGCCTCGGCAAGCCGCTCGGTCTCGGCGGAGGCCATCGAAAGCTCTTCGCGGACTGCCTCGCGGTCCGACGCGGGATCGGCCGTGCGCGGTGCCGCGGGCTGCGCCTCGGCCTCCTCGATCACGGGCGCGCCGTTTCGACCGATGCGAGGGCTCGAGACCGGCGGCGGCCCGACCGCGGCGGCCGACGCGAGGCCGGCGCCGAAACCGGTGGCGAACCCGTACTCCGTCTTCAAGAGACCGCCGTGCTGCGTCGCCAGCGCCTGCGCGATCGTGGCCGGCGCCGCGAAGCCGCGGGCCACGACGATCGCACCGAGCGGCTCGCCGGAGGTCTTCTGCTGCGCGAGCGCCTCCTCGAGCTGGTCGGCCGTGATCAGGCCGCGCTTCACGAGCAGGGTGCCCAGGGGCTCCTGCCCGCTGCCGTTGTCCGCAACTGCCGCCACGTGCCGCATCGCTCCGATCTAACCCCTTCGCCGCAGGACAACCACAGCATCGGCGTAAACCGCGTAACGCGTCTCCCTCAGAGGGGGCATGCAGCGTATGGAGCCGGTATGACTTCCCGCGTGGCGAAAACAGTCGGAATCCTCACCGGCGGGGGCGATTGCCCGGGCCTGAACGCCGTGATCCGGGCCGTCGTGCGCTCGTCCGACGCGGCAGGGTGGGACGCAGTCGCGGTGCTCGAGGGCTGGCGCGGCCTCGTCGAAGGCTCGTTTCGCGATCTCGGGCCGGAGCAGGTCTCGGGGATCCTGCCGCGCGGTGGGACGATCATCGGGACGTCGCGGACGAATCCGTTCAAGCTCGACGGCGGCGTCGACCGCGTTCGCCGGAACTTCCGCGACCGCGGCTTCGACGCGCTCGTCGCGATCGGCGGCGAGGACACGCTCGGGGTCGCGGCGCGGCTCTACCGAGAGCACGAGCTCCCGGTCGTCGGCGTCCCCAAGACGATCGACAACGATCTCTCCGGCACGGACTACACGTTCGGCTTCGACACCGCGGTGACGATCGCGACGGAGGCGATCGACCGGCTCCACACGACCGCCGAGTCGCACAACCGAGTCATGGTGGTCGAGGTGATGGGCCGCCACGCAGGCTGGATCGCCGTGATGAGCGGCATCGCCGGGGGCGCCGACGTGATCCTCATCCCGGAGCAGCCGGTCGACTTCGAAGACGTCGCACATGCGATTCGCAGCCGCCACGCGCGCGGCAAGAACTTCTCGATCGTCGTGATCAGCGAAGGCTGCGAGCTGCCCGGCCTCGAGGACACGGGCGAGCTCGATCAGTTCGGCCACGCGACGCTCGCCCACCGCGGCGTCGGCGAGGCGCTCGGGCGCGAGATCGAGCAGCGCACCGGCTTCGAGACGCGCGTAACCGTGCTCGGTCACGTGCAGCGCGGCGGCTCCCCGACGCCGCGCGATCGCGTGCTCGCGACGCGCTACGGACTGAAGGCGGCCGAGCTCGCCCAGTCCGGTCGGTTCGGCCAGATGGCGGCGCTGCGCGGCGACGACATCGTCGCCGTGTCGCTCGAGGAGGCAACCGCCGAGCTGAAGACGGTGCCTCCCGGCTGGTACGCCGTCGCGCAGGCGTTCTTCGGCTGAGCGCGCACGAGGCGCTGGCGCACGCTGACGCTCGCCGTCGATGCCGTGTGATCAGAGCTCGGCCAGCGGGAACGACCGGTGCGCGCGCGGCGGAACGAGGAAGTTCTGGCGGTGCGTCGTCGACAGCACCGAATTGAAACCCTGTGCCCGGGAGCGCGGGCCGACCGGCAACTTCGTGCCGTCCGGCAGCACGCCGTCCATCGCGAGACGCGTGCGCTCGAAGTCGTCACCCGAGGGATTGAAGACGACGAAGTGCACACCCGCAGACGGCCCGCTCCCGAGGTTGTCCGCGACCGGATCGGACGAGTACGCGAACGGGTTGTCGAGCGTGTTGAAGTCGGCCCGTTGCGGGATCGCCGTCCCCTTCGGGTAGACGGTGCCGTCCGGGCCGACGACTGAGTGCTGGAGCCGCGATGCCGCCTGAATCGGGCCGCTGTGGCCGAAGCGGCCGGTCTGCCTGAACTTGCGCGCCGTCGCCGCCGCCGAGGCGACGCTGCTCGCTCCCTGCGCGATCGTCTGGGCGCCTTGGCGCACGTCGAGCCCGGGCTGAAAAGCGGTGACCACGCGCTCGTCGAAGTCGAAGTTCAGGTACCACGCCTCCAGGTCCTCGTTGATGTGCGAGAGGTGCATGTGCGTACCGCCGCGGAAGTAGCCGCCGCGCAGGTCGACGAAGCCGAGCGTCTCGTGGTTCGCGATCAGCCGCGGCCCGAGCCCCGCCTTCTGCGTCGACGTGAAGCCGAGGAAGAGCTCCGCCCCGTCCGGGATCAGATCGGCGCCCGGCACTCCGGCCGCGACCGCCATCTGCTGCGGCAGGCTCTTGCCGCCCTCGAAGCCCCCGCCGGCGAAGCCGCGGCGGACGCTCGTGACGGAGAAGAAGTCCAGGTGGTCGAAGATCGCCTTGCGCGCCGCCTCGATGTGGTCCAGACGGTCGCTGCGCAGAAAGACGGCGACGTCGTTCCGCTCGAGCGTGATGCTCGCCGGATCGCTCGGGAACCGCCGGGTCGGCGGCAGCACCGGCTTGCGCGCGCGGCGGTCGAACGGCAGATGCAAACGCGCCTGTCCGGGCACGTATTGCTCGAAGTACGGGAGTCCCCACGCGACGGTCACGCCGAGGCCCGCGGGATTCGGCGCATACTCGGCGTCGAGCCGTTGCAGCGTGGATTCGAGATCGTGCTGCGCCGCCTGGAGCTCGTCCGTCTTCAGCGTCGCGGTCACGACCTCGCTGTGCAGCGGAGGCACGAGCACTTCCACGCCTTCGCTCGAAACCGTGCGGAGATCGAAGACGTGCTGCTCGCGCGGCAACGCTCGCGGCGGTGCGGCCGGGCGGGCGGGTGCGCTCGTCAGCTGGTCGACGAGCTCGTAGATGCCGGCGCCGCCGAGCGCGGCAGCGGCCGCGCCGCCGAGAAACCGACGCCTCGTGACGCGCACAGTGAGGGACAGCGTAGCCTCTTAAACTTCGGGCGGCGACTCGCCGACGAGCGGCTCGAGGTCACGCGTCAGGACGATCACGGCGTCGCAGCCGGCCCGCTCGAGCTCCTGCACCTCGCCGCGTGTCGCGACGGGCAGGTCGGCGATCGCGAGCTTCCCGGCCGGCACGTTCGCAAGCAGGTCGAGGACAGTGTCGAGCGGCGAGTCGCCGTCGTTGGACTCTTCCGGCACGAGCAGGAAGATCTCCGGATCGACCCGCTCGAGCACGAGCTCGACCGCCTCCTCGTCGCGCACCTCGATCGCGCAGTCGAGGCCGAGCGCGAGCGCACGGCGAAGCCGGTCGTCGAACTCGTCGTCGTCCTCGTCGAACGCGAGCGCGATCGCATCTGCGCCCGAGTTCTCGTCGAAGCCGCGGTCGGTGCGCCAGAGGATCGGCAGGCTCGTCGCCGCACGGACGATGTTCGGCTCGCCGCGTACGACGAGCGCCTCTGCGCGCTGCGACTCGGCTGCTCGCGCCGCGTCCGCGTCCTCGACAGCCGCGATCACCGAAATGCCGTCGCCCTCGGCGATCGCGTGACTGAAGCGACGTTCCGCCATGCCCGGTGCGCGAAGCCTAGCGTCACGAACAGCGGGGTCAGGCCCGAAGGGCCGGACCCCTCACAGGCCGATCGGGTGCCAGACGGTTTTCAGCTCCAGGAACGCGGCGATCTCCCACGGGCTCTGCACGTCGGGGCGGCCGCGCACGACCCGCTTGACGTTCTCGGCAGCAGCCTCTTCGAGCTCCGTCGACTGACCGTCGGCGCCGCAGAGGTCGATCGCGTTCACGTCCATGTGCAGCGCGAGGTGCGGCGCGATCTCCGCGCGGCTGCCGGTCAGGATGTTGACGACGCCGCCCGGCAGATCGCTCGTCGCGATCGCCTCGGCGAGCTCGATCGCGGCGAGCGGACTCGTCTCCGATGCGACCGCCACGACCGCGTTCCCGCCGACGACCGGTGGCAGCACGCGACTGACGAAGCCGAGGAGCGCGGGCTCGTCCGGCGCGAGGACTGCGACGACACCGGTCGGCTCGGGGATCGTGAAGTTGAAGTACGGCCCGGCGACCGGGTTCGAGCCGCCGAGCACCTGCGGCAGCTTGTCGGCCCACCCTGCGTACCAGACGATCCGGTCGATCGCGCGCTCGACCTCGGCACGGCCGCTGCAGAGCTCGGCGAACTCGGCCGCGCGCGCCTCGACCATCTCCGCGAGCCGGTAGAGCACCTGGCCGCGGTTGTACGCGGTCGCGGCCGCCCAGCCGGCCTGAGCCTTCCGCGCCGCCTGCACCGCGTCGCGCGCGTCCTTGCGCGAGCCGCGCGCCACGTTCTGGCCCTGCGCCTCGTAGGTGCGCCCCGACTCGCTGCGCGGGAAGGCGCCGCCGATGAACAGCTTGTACGTCTTCTTGACCGGCAAGCGGCTCACGCGTCGAACTCCAGGTACGGCTCGAGCCCGTGGCGACCGCCCTCGCGGCCGAAGCCCGACTCCTTGTAGCCGCCGAACGGCGACGACGGGTCGAAGCGGTTGAACGTGTTCGCCCAGACGACGCCCGCACGCATCCGCTGCGCCATCCAGAGAATCCGTGAGCCTTTCTCCGTCCATACCCCGGCGGAGAGGCCGAAGGGCGTGTTGTTCGCCTTCTCGACGGCCTCGTCCGGCGTGCGGAACGTCAGCACCGAGAGCACCGGGCCGAAGATCTCCTCCTGCGCGATCCGGTAGCTCTGCGCGACGTTCGTGAACACGGTCGGCGCGAACCAGTAGCCCTTCTCCGGCAGCGTGCACGGCGGCTGGTAGATCTCGGCGCCCTCGTCGCGACCCGCCTGCACGAGCTCCTCGATCTTGTCGAGCTGCATCCTCGAGTTGATCGCCCCGACGTCGGTGTTCTTGTCGAGCGGGTCGCCGACGCGCAGCGTCTCGAGCCGGCGCTTCAGCTTCTCGACGAGCGGCTCGACGATCGACTCCTGCGCGAACAGGCGCGAACCGGCGCAGCAAACGTGACCCTGGTTGAAGTAGATCCCGTTGACGATCCCCTCGACGGCCTGGTCGAGCGCGCTGTCGTCGAAGACGATGTTCGCCGCCTTGCCGCCGAGCTCGAGCGTCAGCTTCTTGCCGGTGCCGGCGAGGCGGCGCTGGATCGCCTTCCCGACCTCGGTCGAGCCCGTGAACGCGATCTTGTCGATCCCCTCGTGATCGACGATCGCTGCGCCGGTGCGGCCGTCGCCGGTGACGATGTTGACGACGCCGGCAGGGAGCTCCGCCTGCCGCAGCACGTCGCAGAAGAGGAGCGCCGTCAGCGGCGTCGTCTCCGCCGGCTTCAGCACGACCGTGTTGCCGCACGCGAGCGCCGGCGCGATCTTCCACGCGAGCATCAGCAGCGGGAAGTTCCACGGGATGATCTGGCCGGCAACGCCGACCGGCCGCGGCTGCCGGTTCGGAAATGCGTATTCGAGCTTGTCCGCCCACCCCGCGTAGTAGAAGAAATGCGCAGCGGCGAGCGGAAGGTCGACGTCGCGCGACTCCTTGATCGGCTTGCCGCCGTTCAGCGACTCCAGCACGGCGAACTCGCGCGCGCGCTCCTGCAGGATCCGCGCGATCCGGAAGAGGTACTTCGCGCGCTCCGAGCCCGGCAGCGCCGACCAGCCGTCCTCGAACGCGCCGCGCGCCGCGGCGACCGCACGCTCCACGTCCTGCTCGGTCCCCTCCCCGATCTCGGCAAGCGGCTCCTCGTCGCGCGGCGCGATCGTCGTGTAGGTCTCTGCCGCCTCGACCCACTCGCCGCCGATGAAATGGCCGTAGCGCCCGCGCAGGGAGACGATGTCCCTCGCCTCGGGTGCCGGCGCGTACGTCCAATCCTGCGGAACGGGCGAACGATCCTGTCTGCGGTCGAGCTCAGTCAACGGTGAAGTAGTCCGGGCTCTGGTACGCCCCGGAGCGCTCCTTCCGGAGCTGCATCAGCACGTCGTTCAAGAGCGACGACGCGCCGATGCGATAACGGTCGGGCGCGAGCCAGTCGATGCCGAGTGTCTCGTGCACGAGCACGAGATGTTGCACGGCCTGCTTCGCGACGCGCACGCCGCCGGCGGGCTTGAAGCCGACCGCGCGTCCCGTTTCCGCGTGCACGTCGCGGATCGCCTCGAGCATGCAGAGCGCGACGGGCAGCGTCGCCGCGGACGGGATCTTGCCGGTCGACGTCTTGATGAAGTCGGCACCGGCGGCCATCGCGAGCAGCGACGCGCGGCGGACGTTGTCGTAGGTTCCGAGCTCGCCCGTCTCGAGGATCACCTTCAGGTGGGCGGGGCCGACCGCCTCCTTCACCTGCACGATCTCGTCGTAGACCTTCGCGTAACGGCCCGAGAGGAACGCGCCGCGGTCGATCACCATGTCGACCTCGTCCGCGCCGAGCTCGACCGCGCGCCGCGCATCCGCGACCTTGAGGTCGGTCGGATACTGACCCGACGGGAAGCCGGTCGCGACGGCGGCGATGTGCACGCCGGTTCCGCGCAGCCGTTCGACGCAGGTCGGCACGAGGTTCTCGTAGACGCATACCGCCGCGACCGACGGAACGTTGGCGTCGGCCGGGTCCGGGCGAACGGCCTTGCTGCAGAGCGCCGCGACCTTGCCTGGGGTGTCGGCGCCCTCGAGCGTCGTCAGGTCGATGCAGCGGATCGCGAGCTCGAGCGCGAACACCTTCGCCTGCTTCTTGATGCTTCGCTTCGCGAGCGAGGCCGCACGCTCTTCGAGGGCGACGGCGTCGACCGAGCCGATTCGCGGCAGGCGCGGCTCCAGCGGAAGCTCGAAGCCGGCCGGGAGCACGGGTGCCTGCGCCATCGGGCTCAGTCTAGATTGGCGCGGGTGAGATACAGCGCTCCGGTTCTCGTCGCAGCCGTCGCGCTCCTGGCCGGCTGCGGCTCGCAGCACACGCTGGCGCCGGGGCGTCTGCCGCAGGTCGTGCTGCAGCCGTCCGACCTGCGCGGCTGGATGCGCTTCCAGGACGATCCCGGCACGGCCGCCGACGCCGGCGAGCTCGGGAGCCGCGACCGCACCGGCGACTGGATCGCGCGGTACAGGCGCGGCGCGTCGGTCGTCGTCTCACGTGTCGACATCTATCGAAACGGCCACGCGGCGCACGACGTCTTCGGGCACCTGAGCGGAGAGGCCGGAACGAACGGCGTCCGTGCCCTGACCGTTCCCCCGCTCGGCGACGAACGGCTCGGCTACCGGGTCGCCGGCGCTCAGCCGGTGACCGCGATCTTCTGGCGGCGCGCGAACGCGATCGGCTCCGTCATCGTCGAGGGCCCGGGCCCGCCCGCGACACCGCTCGCCGAGCGCGAGGACGCGAAGATCAGCCGGGCGATCGGCTAGGAGAGATGGGGCACATGCGCGCCGGCAGCTTGAGCGCCGCCGAGTCGCCGTGCGCGCCCACGGCGGTGACGAGGACGGGTCCGGTGCACGGGTCGCCGCTCACCGGGAAGTGGACGAGGAACGACCCGGCCGGGCTCGCGCGGACGACGCGCAGGCTCGTGCCGTAGCGAACGCGAACGCGCTCGCTGTGCACGAAGCGGACGCCGGCCACGCCGACGGGCGACATGCTCGTGAGGCTGAGCCGGGGCAGCGCGGTCCGGGCCGGTGCCGCGACCGCGGGCAGTGCGGCCGCCGTGACGGCCAGGACGACGAGGGCCCCTCCCACTCGCCTCATGTCCGGAATGCTAGAGCCTTTTCTTGCAAGCTGCCGCCAGAGCGTCGTATAGTCGCGCGGCCGCGCATGTTGCGCGGAAAACAGAGGGGAGAAAGGGGGAGCCGTGAAGCGAGCCCTCGGCACGCTCGGCGTGCTCATCGGGTTGGCTCTGCTGGTGCTGGTCCTCGGGTCCGCCGCGGGCGCGACGTCGAAGTCGTCAACCGACGGGGAGGGAGTCACGAAGGATCTGGCGCAGCAACTTGCGCAAGGCGACGACGACGTTCCGGACAGTGCGTCCGGAGCGCTCGACTTCCGCGGCGCCGACTTCGGCAACGGGCTCTCGACGTGCCCGCAGGCCGGGAGGACGACGACGCCGAAGCCGCTCCAGGATCTGACGCCGGATGCGATCTCGCAGCGCGCGAACGCGACGCGGAACGTGCGCGTGAGCCAGGACTACTCGTGCATGCCGCAGAACGAGACGTCGATCGCGATCAATCCGATCGCGCAGAACAACATCGTCGGCGGGTCGAACGACTACCGGATCGGCTTCGGCAGCTCCGGGTTCTTCGCGAGCACCGACAACGGCCAGACCTGGTACGACGGCGTGAAGCCGTTTCCGGGCGGCACCCCGAACGGAGACGACCATCTCGGCGGCGGCGGCGACCCGGCAGTCGCCTTCGACAGCCAGGGAACCGCCTACTACGGCGACATCCACTTCGACCGCACGGACCTGACGAACGGGGTGTTCGTCGCCCGCTCGACGAACGGCGGCTTCACCTGGAGCAAGCCGTGCATCGCGCAGTCGGCACAGGGGCCGGTCACCGACGCCAACGCCGTCTGCGGCGGGAACGGCGATCCGCGGATCCCGAACGACGGCACGGTCGCCTTCTTCCAGGACGACGGCACCGGAACGACGCCGCAGACCGACAAGGACTACATCACGACCGGTCCCCGGCCGGCAGGCGTCTCGCCGACGTGCTTCACGCCGGTGAGCAAGACGCCGATTCCCGCCGGATCGCCGGGCTGCCCGAGCGACGTGATCGGTCCCGACCGGTTGTACGTGACCTATTCCCTGTTCAACACGAGCGGCTGCGGGCAGGGCCGGCAGCCGTGCAGCGTCAACATCTTCGAGAGCTACTCGGACGACCGCGGCCACTCGTTCTCGCCGCCGCACCAGGTGTCGGGCAGCGCCGCCTTCTGCCTCGGCATCTTCGGCGACAACTCGTGCGACGACAACCAGGACTCCGTGCCGACGGTGAACCCGACGACGGGCGTCCTCTGGGTGGGCTACGAGAGCTTCAACACGCAGGACGAGAACATGTACGTCGTCTCGAAGTCGACGGACGGCGGCCAGACGTTCACCGGGCCGTACTTCGTGACGAACATCTTCGACGTCAACTACCCGAGGTCGTCCGGCAACCCGGATCCGGCAGCGGGGAACCGGCCGGACTGCGGCGCGCGCGGGCAGGGCGACGGGCGGATGGTGCTGACGAACTCGTGCTTCCGCGTCGTCTCGTGGGCGAACGTCGTAGCCGACAAGCGCGGCGGCCCGTTCGCGAACACGCTCTACGCCGTCATCTCGGACAACCGGAACGGGCAGATGGTCAGCACGAACACCGACATCTTCCTGTTCAAGTCGAACGACGGCGGGCTGACGTGGCTCGGCCCGACGCGGGTGAACGACGATCCTTCCCGGCAGCCGACGATCGCCGAAGGGACGCGCGACTGCGGCCGGATCCTCGGCCGCGTGTGCCCGTCCACGGCGCTCAACTTCGGCAACGACCAGTGGTTCCCGTGGATCGACATCAGCCCCTCCGGGAAGCTGTTCGCAGTCTGGGAGGACCGCCGCCTCGACACGACGACGACCGCGACCGAATGGCCGGGCAGCCGGCAGCGCACCGGGAACTACCTCGTGTGGTTCTGGGGCGCCACGTGCCAGGTGTCGACGCCGCTCTCGCGTGACTGCGTCGCGCCCGAGGCGGGGACGATCACGCAACCGACGTCACCGGCACAGATCAACCCGCCGTCCGGAGCGGTCATACCGGGCGGGAACCAGCAGACGTTCCCGTTCAAGAACATCCAGCTGCAGGACGTTCCGAACAACTGGGACTACACCTTCCGCGCCGGCATCTTCGGCGGGGACTACAGCGGCGTCGCCGCCGGCCAGAACGAGCAGGCGTGGACGATCTGGACCGACTCCCGCAACGGCCGCTCGTCCCGCAACGAGCTCGGCCGGAATCCCGCCTGCGAGCAGTCCGACATCTTCGGGAACCAGTTCTCGAGCGGCTCGGGCAACGGCAACAACGGCTCGCAGGGCGACCTGAACGACTGGGCCGTCACGCTGTGTCCGACGGCGGGCATCGACCGCGACACGCGCGGCGGTGACCACACCTACCGCAAGTAGCGATCGCGAGACGGTCGAGCGAACGGAGGGCCGCCGCCAAGGCGGCCCTCCTCGTTCATTCAGGGACGGATCGTCGAAGCGTCACGAGCCTCGCGTTCGTACGGATTCTGCGCGTAACCGAGCAGGAGATACGAAAGCGGCATGCGCAGCGGGTGGTGCTGCATCTGCCAGACATGGCAGAGCTCGTGCGCGACGAGCACGTCGTCCTTCAAGTGCTCGCGGGAGCGCAGCAGGACCGTCCACCACGCCGAGTAGCCGTCGAAGCGCCGGAACCACGGCAGCCGGAAGAGCCACGGCACGATCCAGACGCGGACACCGCGCAACGACACCGGCCGCGGGTACAGCGAGCTCGCGTCGAGTCGCGTCTTCGCGCGCGCCAGCGCCGCGCGCTTCGCAGAGTCCACGCGTCGAGCTTACTGCGGCGCCTGCAGGTGATTCAGCGCCGCGCGCAGCCACGCGACGGCGTGTCCCTGCCACAGAGCGTTCGAGTGCCCACCCGGGTACTCGTCGAAGACGTGGTAGACGTGCGCAACACGCAAGACGTGATCGAGCTGGACGTTGTCGGGCACGAACGTCGGGTCGGAGCTGCCGACGTAGAAGGCGAAGTACGTCGGGTTGCGCGCAAAGGAGACCTTGAGCTTCGAGACCTGTTGGAACACGCTCGCGTACGCGTTCTCGGCGTCCGAGCCGACGTCGAGCGTCGTCTCGCCCGTCGGATCGGTCGGACGGAAGTACCCGCTCCACGACTCCATCACCGCGTACTCGCGCGGATGGTGGACGTCGAGGATCGCCGCGCCGTAGCCGCCCGCGGAGAGCCCGATGATCGCGCGGCCGCGCCGCGACGCGATCGTCCGGTACGTCTTGTCGACGTAGCGGGGCAAGTCGCCTGCAAGGGCGCTCTCCCAGTTGTGGCCGGGTCCCCAGTCGTGGTATTCGGGGTCGCCGTTCGCCCGGCGCGAGCCCTGCGGGATCACGAGGATCGACTGCTTCCCCGTCTGCTCGAGCGCGGTGCCGATCCATTCGAGCGATTCGTAGCTCGTCGGCCCCGCGGGCAGGCCGTGCAGGAAGTAGACGACCGGGTAGCGGAGCCCACTCGTCGCATAGCTCGGGGGCAGCACGATCAGGAAGTGCAGAGTCGATTGGAGCGCGTTCGAATAGAAGGACGTATCCAGCACCTGAGCCGTCGGGGATGCCGTCGGCGTCGTCACCGTCGTCATCGCGGTCGACGTCGTGGCCGTCGTCGACACGAACACGACCTTCCGTGCGGCGAGGACGGCGGTTGCTCCACCGGCCGCGGCGAGGACAGTCAGGACGGCGACGAGTGTGCGGTGCCTCATGAGCGACGAGCCGCCTGCCCGACCCGACTACCGTACCCGCGTTGCCCGGCACCACAACGCAGTCAACGCGAATTCACAGGAATTCCTTACGAACGTGAAGCGGCGTCTCCTGCGCCTCCTCGCGGACGCCGGCCTGATCGGGCCCGTGTTTCGCGCGTACGAACGCGCAGTCTCGCTGCGGCCGCGCCGTCGCCTCCGCGTCGACGGACCGCCCCTCCCCCCGCGGCGCCTGATGGTGCGCGTGGCCGGCACCGCCGACGCCGACTGGTTCCTGCGCAGCGGTCGCGCGGCATTCGATGCGATCGCGGCTCACGTACCGATCGACGACGCCGCTTCGGTGCTCGATTTCGGCTGCGGCTGCGGAAGGGTGACGCGCTACTGGAGCGACTTCGCAGGCTCCGTGTCCGGCAGCGACCTCAACCGCGACGCGGTCGCGTGGTGCCGGACGAACCTGCCGTTCGCGACGTTCGCCGTGAACGGCCTTGCGCCGCCGCTCCTCTTCGAGGACGCGAGCTTCGATCTCGTCTACGCGCTCTCCGTCTTCACGCACCTCACGGAGCAGCTGCAACTGGCGTGGCGCGACGAGCTGCGCCGCGTGCTCCGGCCGGGCGGGCGGCTGCTCATCACCACCCACGGACGCTCGTACCTGCCGCGACTCGACGACGGCGAGCGGGAGCGGTTCGAGCACGGCGAGCTCGTCGTGCGCTGGGGCGACACCGCCGGGACGAACCTCTGCAGCGCGTATCACCCGGAGCGCTACATCCGCGAGACGCTCGCCGCCGGACTCACGTTTCTCGAGCTCGAGCCGGAGGGAGCACGAGGGAACCCGACCCAGGATCTCGTCCTGCTGGGACGCGACTGATGCACGAGCACACTGCGCAGAGCTGGCCGGAGCTCCACGAGCTCCTCTTCGCCGGCACGTGGAACGAGAACCTCCGCCTGTTCCGGTCGAGCTACGCCTACCGAGGGTGCTCGGACGCACGCGCCGATCTGAGCAGCGGCCTCGACCGGCTCGGCGGCGACAGCGCGCTCGAGCGACAGCTGATGCGTGCGTTCCGCAAATACGCAGCGCAGGACGCGGTCCCGCACGACACCGACTGGGACTGGCTCGCACTCGGGCAGCACCACGGCCTTCCGACGCGGCTGCTCGACTGGACGTATTCGCCGTACGTCGCGCTCCATTTCGCGACGCAGAACACGACGAAGTACGACCGCGACGGCGTCGTCTGGTGCATCGACTACACGCGCGCTCACGAGCGGCTGCCGGACGAGCTCCGGACCGCGCTCGGGCAGGAGGGCGCGCAGGTCTTCACGACGGAGCTGCTCGCAGAGGCATCACCGGGCCTCGGGGATCTCGAGCAGTACGAAGACGACTTCGTCCTCTTCGTCGAACCCCCCTCGTTCGACGCGCGCATCGTCAACCAGTACGCGCTCTTCAGCGTCGTCTCGCGCCCGACCGCGCACCTGGACGAGTGGGTCGCTGCGCACGGAGAGCTCGCGAAGCGGGTCGTCATTCCCGCAGAGCTCAAATGGGAGGTGCGGGACAAGCTCGACCAGGCGAACGTCACCGAGCGCGTCCTCTTCCCCGGGCTGGACGGAATCTCGCGCTGGCTCACGCGCTACTACGCGCCGCGCGTCAACGAGTCAGGGTGACCTTTGCGAGCCCGGCCGGCCGGTCGACGTCGAGACCGCGCAGCTGTGCGAGCTGGAGGGCCGTCACCTGGCCGGGAATCACCGCCGTCAGCGGGCTCAGCCACTCCGGCACGTTCGCGACGAGCGGCAGCCGGGTGTGAGCATCGCGCAGCAGCGCGGGCACATCGGAGACGACGACGAGGCGAGCGCCGCGCTCCCGCAGCGGCGGAACCACGTCTGCGACGCTCGCGTGCGCGGGACCGCTCGGTGCAACCACGACCACCGGCCACTCGCGCCGGACCGCGGCGATCGGACCATGCATCAGGTCGGCCGGTGAGTAGGCCTCGACGACGAGCCCGGAGAGCTCGCGGATCTTCAAGGCGATCTCGAAGGCCGTGCCGTAGTTCACACCCCGCGCGACCACGGTCGCGCCGACAACGCGGGCGTACTCCTCGAGCGGCGGCGCGGAGCGAAGCGACAGTCCGATCTGCTCTCCGACGAGGTCCGGCATCCTCGCGAGCTCCGACTCCGCAACCGACCCGTCGGCCGCGGCGAAGAGCAGCGCGATCGCGCCGAGCGAGTTCAGATACGTCTTCGTCGCCGCAACCGCGAGCTCCTCGCCCGCCGCGAGCAACAAGAGCTCGTCCGCCTCGCGCGCCAGCGGCGAGACGGGATTGTTCGTGAGCGCGATCGTCGGGCGGTCTTGCCGGCGAGCCTCCGCGAGGACGCTCGCGACGTCGGGCGAGGCTCCGGATTGCGAGATCCCGACGACGACGGCACCGTCGAGGCGGGGCGGCTGCTCGTAGACCGTGTAGAGCGACGGCGTCGCGAACATCACGGGCACCCTGTGCGCGCGACCCAGCAGATACTGCGCGTAGCGCGCGGCATTGGAGGAGCTGCCACGGGACGCGATCAGGACGTAGCGCACGTCGTCGCGTGCGAAGACGCGCGCGATCCGCCGCGCGGCGTCGGACTGCGACTCGATCAGCCGTGCGAGCGCACGAGGCTGCTCCTCGAGCTCGGTCTCAAGCCACGACACGCGGCTCCCCTCCACAGACGACGCGGACGATGTCGAGCCGGTCGTCGAGCACCACGAGATCCCCGCGACCGCCCGGCTCGAGCACGCCGAGGTCGGGGCGCCCGATGATCCGGGCGGGAACCTCCGTCGCGGCACCGATCGCATCCTCGAACGGAATGCCGAGCCGGTGCAGGTTCCGCACGGCGTCGATCATCGTGAGCACCGTGCCGGCGAGGACGCCGTCTTCGCGCATGGGAACACCGCCGGAGATCTCGATCGCGATATCGCCGAGCTGATAGGAGGCGCCGTTCCCGGCGGCACCTGCCGTCGCGTCGCTGACGAGCGCTGCCCGGCCGCCGGCCGCCGCCCAGATCAGCAGCACCGTCTCGTCCGCGAGATGATGGCCGTCGACGATCATCTGCACGTACACGTCGCGGCGCGTGAGCGCGACACCGACGACCCCGGGGTCGCGCGAGGTGAACGGCCGCATGGCGTTGAAGAGGTGCGAGACCGTCGAGACGCCCAGGTCGAAGGCCGCGTGCGCCTGCGCCGCCGTCGCGTTCGTGTGTCCGGCCGAGACGACGACGTCGCGCTCGAGCAGACGCGCGATCAGTACGTCGGCTCCCGGAAGCTCCGGCGCGAGCGTGAACTCGGTGACGCGCCCCGCGTCGAGTAACCGGTCGAGCAGCGCGACGTCGGGATCGCGGCGGTGCTCGAGCGAGTGCGTGCCGGGCCGGTCGGGCGAGATGAACGGCCCTTCGATGTGCGCGCCGATCACCCGCGGGAACGACCCGTTCGACGGCAGCGCGCGCACGGCGTCGATCAGTGCAGACTCGGGCGCCGTGATGAACGTCGGCTGGAAGGCGGTCACGCCGCTCTCGAGCAGCGCGGCGCCCGCCGTCGCGTAGTCGGACGTGGACGCCGAGAGGAAGTCGACGCCGCCGTAGCCGTTCACCTGCAGGTCGACGAAGCCGGGCACCGCGATGCGCCCCCGCGTCCCCCCCGCGAGGCCGACCTCGGCGACGACGCCGTCCTCGACGGCGACGTCGCCCGCGACCAGCACGCCGCGTACGACCGCCGCCTCGACGCCCAGTCTCATGATGCGAGCGCCTCCCGCACGGAGCCGCCGGCGGTCGCGAGCCGCCGCTTCGCCGTCGCCGCGTCGACGCCGGCGAGGAGCGCGACGAGCGCGACGCGGGCGTCGCCGCCAGCAGCGGCGAGGGCCGCGTCGACCTCGGCCTCCGCTCTGCCGCTCGCGAGCACGACGTTCGCGCGCGCGCGGTCGCGCAGCTTCGCGTTCTCCGGCGCGACGCCGACCATCAGCCCGGCGTACGTCCGCCCGAGGCGGATCATCGTGGCCGTCGAGATCGCGTTCAGCACGAGCTTCTGCGCGGTGCCGGCCTTCAGGCGCGTCGAGCCGGAGATCACCTCCGGCCCGACGACCACGGCAAGCTCGTGGTCAGCCGCAGCTGCGAGCGCCGTTCCCGTCGCACCCGTGACGGCGATCGTGAGCGCACCGGCCTCGCGCGCCGCCTCGAGCGCCGCCACCGTGTACGGCGTGGCTCCGCTCGCGCTGATGCCGATAACTGCGTCGGTCGGGCCGACGCGCAGCGAACGGACGTCGTCGGCACCGCGATCCGCGTCGTCCTCCGCCTCCTCGTGCTCGACGGTCACCGCGACGACCTGGTCCGGGGACGAGCCGAACGTCGCCGGCACCTCGGCCGCGTCGAGCGCCGCGATCCGGCCGGACGTGCCGGCGCCCACGTAGACGAGACGCCCGCCGGCGCGCAGGCGCGAGACGATCGCCTCGATCGCAGCCGCCAGCTCGTCGCCGACGGACGCGACCGCCGCCGCAACCACGCCGTCGTGGGCGTTGAGCACGGTCACGAGCTCACGTGCCGTCCGGCGCTCGAGCTCCGGGCGCCCGGTCAACGCCGCGCTGACCGCCGCCCAGACGAGCGGCGCGTCCGGAGTCGCAAGGCTGCTCATGTGCGCGCACGCCTCATAGCCCCACGTCCATAGGTCCTCGATACCTTCTTCGCGCGCCGCCGCAACCGCCGCCTCGAGATCCGGGATCTCGTCCGCCATGAGGCCGAAGCTCGGCAGCCAGAGCTGCGCGCCTACGCCGTTCCGCTCGCACGTCTCGCGCAGCAGCCTCGCAAAGCGCCGGACGAACGACCCCGACGGCTCGCCCCAGTGCTTCCAGTACGGATCCGTCGCGAACGTCGTCAGGCCCGGAAGCGACGCGACGGTGTCCCAGTCGGAGATGCCGTGGTCGCCGCTCGTCGCGGGCAGCAGGCAGATCGTGTTGGCGCCGCCGCGCGCGGCCACGTGCCCAACGACTTCACGCAGGAAGCCCAGCACGGAAGCCTCGCGGAAGGCCCGCACCTCGTCGGTGAGCTCGCGCGGTAGCGCTCCCCCGAAACCCTCCGCACAGTGCTCGCAGCGGCACGTCCAGCGGCCCGGCTCGTCGATGCCGACGTGCACCGGCACGACCCACGCCGGCTCGTCCCAGAAGACGGAGTCGACGCCGCAGTCGAGCACCCAGTCGGCCCACTCCTTGCAGAACGCGCGGTAGGCCGGGCTGTTCAGGCACGCGGCGGCGACCCGGCGATCGTCGTCGAGCATCTGCCACTCCTCGGGGTGGAACGTCACCCAGCGGCTCTCCGCCTCGCCGCCGAAGGTCCGCCCGAGCCCCCACGGCGAAGCCTGAACCGAAAGCCCGGTCTCGTGCGCGGCGGCGACGAGCTCGGCCATCGTCTCGCGGTAGTACGCGAAGTCGTTCTCGGAGAACGTGTGCAGGACGCCCGAGAAGCCGCGCGCCGCGAGGTCGATCATGTCGCGCCGCACGTGGCGCGGGATCCGCACGCCGAAGTAGGAGCAGCCGGCCATCAGCCCTTCACCGCACCGGCGGTCAGACCGAACGCGATGCGCCGCTGGACGAGCAGGAAGAAGACGAGCACCGGGATCGCCGTCAGCGTCGAGCCCGCCATCAGCCCGCCCCAGTCGGTGTTGCGGCCGCTGCCGAGAAACGCGGACAGCCAGACGGTGAGCGTCTGCTTCGCCTGATCGTTCAGCAGCACGCGCGCGAAGATGTACTCGTTCCAGCTCGTGATGAACGTGAACACGGACGTCGCGACGAGACCGGGCGCGGCGAGCGGTAGCAGGATCTTCACGAATGCGCCGAGTCGCGTGTTCCCGTCGACCATCGCGGCTTCTTCCAACTCCTTCGGGATGTTGATGAGGAACCCGCGCAGCGTCCACACGCAGAACGGGAGCGCGAACGTCATGTACGTGACGATCACGCCCGTCAGCGCGTTCACCTCGTGGTAGCGCGCGAGCACGACGTACAGCGGGATGATCAGGCCGGCCTGCGGCAGCATCTGGATTCCGATCATCAGGACGATGAACAGCTTGCGCCCGCCGAAGCGGTACTTCGCCAGTGCGACGGCGGCGAGGAACGCGAGCGCGATCGAGATCGCAACGGTCACCGTGACGATGATCACGCTGTTCTTCACGTCGGCCCAGAAGAACGGCCGGTGGATCGCCGCGCCGAAGTGGCTCAAGGTCGGATGGATCGGCAGCCACGTCGGCGTGTAGCTGACGATGTCGCCGTCCCGCTTGAACGCCGTCGAGACCATCCAGAAGACGGGGAAGACCATCACGACGAAGAGCGCGACGGCCACCGTGTTCCAGGTCGCACGTCTCACTCGACGTCCCCCAGCTTCACCATGCGGCGCACGTAGACGACGCTGAGCACGGCGACGATCACGAGCATGAGGATGGAGATCGCCGCACCGCGGCCGAAGTCGGTCTTCGCGTAGCCCTCCTCGTAGAGATAGGTGCCCATCAGGTAGTTGCCGGGCTCGATGTGGCCGGGACCGATCAGCAGGAAGGGCTGCGTGAAGACGCCGAAGTCCCAGATGATCGAGAGGCTCGTCAGGATCAGCAGCACGGGCCGGAGAATCGGCAGCGTCACGTCGCGGAAGACCTGCCACGCACGTGCGCCGTCGACCACGGCGGCCTCCTCGAGATCGCGCGGGACCTGCGAGAGCGCCGCATACACGCTGATCGCGACGAAGGGAATCGCGCCCCAGACGATCAGCGTCGTGACCATCGCGAGCTGGGAGAAGGTCGTCGCGTACCAGTCGTGTTGCTCGTAGTTGCCTGCGTGCAGCTGCGTCAGCGCGTAGTTGACCACGCCGTTCTCGTAGTTCGTCATCCACGTCCAGATCTGCACGGCGACGACGGCCGGCGTCGCCCACACGAGGACGAGGCCGGACGTCAGCAGCAGGCGCGCCCAGCGGCTCACGCGGACGAGGAGCAGCGCGCACGCCGTGCCGAGCACCATCGTGAGCCCGACGTTCGCCGCCGTGAAGACCACGGTCCGCTCGAGCGTGTGCCAGAAGACGCCGTCGTGCAGGACCGAGCCGAAGTTGTGCCAGCCGACCGACTCGCCGTGATGCCGGATCAGCTCGAAGAGCCCGTAGTGCTGGAACGAGAGCCGGGCGAGGTTGTAGAGCGGATAGCCGAGGACGGCGCCGACCGCCGCGACGACCGGAAGGATGAGAACGTACGGGCTGGAGACTCGGATCAGCCGCGCCCGCGTGACCGGGCGGCGCCGCCGGAGCGGGTGCGCTCCGGCGGCCGCCGCCACTCCCTCGGGATTCGACAGCGTCAGGCCTCGTTCAGCACAGAGGTGATGTTGTCGCTCGCGTCAGTCGCGGCCTGCTTGACGGTCAGCTTGCCGGTGAGGATCTGGCCGAGCATGTTCTTGAGGATGTTGCCGTTCTCGACGTCGACCCAGTGCTTCGCCGAAGGCACGAACCAGCTGCGTGCCGCGGCCTGCTCGTTGATGCTCGCGCCGAGCAGGTTGGTCGCGTTCGGGATGTTCCCCTTCGCCTGGAGCCCGCGCTCCGACTGGGTGTCCGTGAAGTCCTTGATCCAGTCGGAGCCCATCGCGACGTTGCCCGTCAGGGGTACGGCGAGATCGGAGCCGCCGAGGAAGCCGGGCAGGGGCTTGCCCTTGATGTGGCTCGGCAGGACGAACTGTCCGGTCGTGGACTTGAACTTCGCGCCGACACAGCAGGTGTACCAGCTCGGCCCGACGATCACGCCCGCCTTGCCCTGCGCGTAGACGTCGTAGGGGTTCGGGTTCGTGCTGTCGTTCGTCTTGCTGGCCTTCGAGGTGGCGAGGAAGAAGTTCTTGTACGCCGTGAGGCCCTTGATCGCCTGCGGCGAGTCGAGCGCTCCGTACCACTTGCCGGCGTGGGTGCGGGCGATCGCGCCGCCGTAGTCGTAGACGAACGCCATCGCGACATACCAGTCCTCGCCGCCGAAGTAGACGGGCGAGAAGCCCTTGTTCGACTTCTGGGCTGCCGCGAGCTTCTTCGCGTCCGCGATCAACTGCGTCATGCTCGTCGGCGGGTTCTTGATGCCGACTTTCGTGAAGAGGTCGGTGCGGTACGTCGCCACCCGGGAGCCGGCGTAATACGGCACGCCGTACGTCTTCCCGCCGTACATGCCCGACTTGGCGAGGCCGCTGAGCCAGTTCGCCGAGTTGTCGAACAGCGACTTGTTGAGCGGTGCGAACGCACCCGCCGCCATGTACTTCGTCATCTCCGTGTTGCCCATCTCGATCACGTCGGGGGCATTGCCGCCCGCGAGCGTCGCGTCGAACTTCTGGAGATGATCAGACCAGTTCTGGTACTGGACGTCGACCGTCCAACCCGGATGGTCCTTCTGGAACTGCTGGTTCGCGGCCGCCACGAGGTCCGGCCAGCCCGTCTGCGCGTCGACCTGCAGCCACACCGTGAGCTTGTTCGCCTGCGCCTTCTGGACGCCTGCGCTCGCGGTCGCTGCGGCAACGAGCGAAGCGGCCGCGAGGACCGCAACGAAAACTCGCTTGTTCATCCACGTCTCCCTGAGCCCTCGACGCGCTGCCTCGGGCGCTGATCCGCTGTGGCCTGCGGGTGCGCGCCCGCTGCTCGCTGCGTCGATTGGTCTGTACCAGTTGGCCACGGCGCGTTTATCGCACACCGGACCGGTCTTGTCAAGTGCGTTACTGCGCCGGGCGGCTGAGCTCGGTCACGATCCGGTAGCGGTCGCCGCGGTAGACGGACTGCACGAACTCGACGGTGCGGTCGTCGTCGTCGCGGCTCGTCCGCTCGAAGAGAAAGGCGGGGGAATGGAGCGGCACGCCGAGCGCGGCCGATTCCTCCCTGCCCGTGACCGTCGGCTCGATCGCCTGCGTGCCGCTCACGATCACGATTCCGTAGCGCTCGCGATAGAGCTCGTAGAAGGAGCCGCTGAGGTCGTCGGCCCGCAGACCCGGCACGAGGAACTTCGGCAGGTGGAGCGTCTCGATCGCCATCGTCTCGCCGTCCGCGAGCCGCAGGCGCTTGATCACGAGGATCTCCTCGCTCGGCGAGACCCGGAGCAGTCGCCCGAGCCGTGCGCCGGCGAGCTCCGTCTCCATCGAGAGCGTGCGGCTGCCGGGGATCATCCCGCGGCGGCGCATGTCCTCGCTGAACGAGGTCATCGTCAGCTCCTGGGAGATCTTCGGCTGCTGCACGTAGGTGCCGCTGCCGCGCCGGCGGATGAGATAGCCCTCCCGCGCGAGCTCGTCGAGCGCCGCGCGGACGGTGAGGCGCGAGACGCCCAGATCGGCCGAGAGCTGGCGCTCGGACGGAATCGCGGTGCCGACGCCGAGACGCTCGATCAGGTCCATGACCTGCTGGCGCGTCGCACGCTGCTTCGTCACCTTCTGCTGCCCGGCCGCCGTCATCGGGTTCGATCATAGCCGAGTTTTCCGAAAGTGGTCAATGCCATTGCGCACACACCGCGCGTGCGGTATAGATCCCCTTGGTGGCCGAGATCGTCCTCGATCGTGTCACGAAGCGCTTCGGCGGCGAGACGACCGCCGTCGACGGCGTCTCGCTGGAGGTCGCAAGCGGCGAGTTCCTCGTGCTCGTCGGCCCGTCCGGCTGCGGCAAGTCGACGCTGCTCCGGATGATCGCCGGGCTCGAGGACGTGACCGACGGGACGATTCACATCGGCGGTCGCGACGTGACGGAGCTTCCGCCCCGCTCCCGCGACATCGCGATGGTGTTCCAGACGTACGCGCTGTACCCCCACATGAGCGTGCGCGAGAACCTCGGCTACGGCCTGAGAGTGCGCGGGACGGCAAAGCAGGAGACGCGTCGGCGTGTCGACGAGGTCGCAGCCCTCCTCGGCCTCGAGGACTTGCTCGACCGCCGCCCCGCCGCCCTCTCGGGCGGCCAGCGCCAGCGCGTCGCGATGGGTCGCGCGATCGTGCGCGAGCCGAAGGCGTTCCTGATGGACGAGCCGCTGTCGAACCTCGACGCGAAGCTGCGGGTGAGCATGCGCGCGCAGCTCGCGGCGCTGCACGCGCGTCTCGCCACCACGACGGTCTACGTCACGCACGACCAGGTGGAGGCGATGACGCTCGGTCATCGCGTCGCCGTCATGCGCGACGGGCGGATCCTGCAGGTCGACACGCCGCAGCGTCTCTACGCGCAGCCGGCGAACCTCTTCGTGGCGGCGTTCATCGGCTCGCCGGCGATGAACCTCGTCGAGGCGGAGGTGGACGGCGAGACGATCGCGTTCGGCGGCCTCCGCATTCCCGCCCGGCCGCCCGGCCGCGCCGATCGTTTGATCGTCGGCATCCGCCCCGAGGCGTTCGAGGACGTCGCTTTCGCCGATCCCGTGCTGCCGACAATCGACGTACAGGCGGAGGTTGTCGAGGATCTCGGCCCCGACGCGCACGTCGTCTTCCCGGTGGATGCGCCGCCGGTAGACGTGACCGAGGTGCGCGAGGCTGCGGGCGACGAGGACGCGCTCGTCGTGTCGGACCGTGTCCGCTTCACTGCGCGTGTCGACCCGCAGACGTCGGCGCGCGTCGGAGCGCGGCTCCGGCTCGCGGTCGATCCGTCGAAGTTCCACTACTTCGATCCGGCGAGCGGCCTGCGTGTGACGGCGACACCGGCCGCGGCGCTCGCGGCATCGTAGGGCACACAATGGCGGCGTGAAGCGCCACGCCGCGCTCGTGCCGCTCTCCCACGACCACCACCACGCGCTCGTGCAGGCGCGACGGCTGCGCGCGCACGGGTCGGCCGCTGCGACCGAGTTCCTGCGCTTCTTCGCGACCGAGACGACGCGCCACTTTCGCGAGGAGGAGGAGCTCGTCTTCCCGCTCCTCTACGGGGACGAGCCCGAGTCGTTGCGTGAGATCCTGCTCCAGCACCACCGGCTGCGGGCGCTCGCGCACCGGCTCCGCTCCGGCGAAGACGTGACGGGGGAGCTCGCCGACCTGCTCGACGCGCACATCCGCCTCGAGGAACGCGAGCTCTTCGAGCTCCTCCAGCGCACTGCGTCGGACGAGCAGCTGCTGCGCCTCGGCCTCGCACCGCGCGAGCCCGCGCCGCCGCTCGTCGATCTCGCTGCGGCCGTCGGTCGGGGCCCGCTGTGGGGCACGGCCGTCGCCGACCTGAACGCGACGCTGCTCGCGTGGGACGCCGGCGAAGGGCCGGCCGAGCAGGCGAACGCGGAGCGCGACGTGCTGCTCGTCGTCGTCGGCGGCGGCGGCACGCTCGAGCTCGACGGCGCGCCGCACGTCGTCCGCGCGCCGGCCGCGGTCGTCGTCGAGCGGTCGACTCCGTGGCGTCTCGTCGCTGCGGCCGACGGCATTCGCTACCTCACCGTGCACCGGCGGCGGGAACCGCTCCAGATCCGTCGCGCCCGGGCGGGCGGATGAGGACGCTCGCGCTGCTCGTCCTCTCGGCGCACGCGGTCGCCGGCGTGCCCTTCGGCCTGCCCGAGCGGCAGGCGGTGGCACAGCTCAGCCGCGTCCTCGGGCGCCCGTCGCAGCGCCTGCCGAACCCCGGCTGCGGCGCACGTCTCCGCGAGGTCGCATGGGGACATCTCTACGTCGAGTTCCCGGAGCGGCAGGCTCTCGGGGTTCCGGTACATGACTGGCTCGTGGCTGCCGCAGCCGAGGACGGCGCCCCCGACGCGCCCGGGCGGCGTGCGTCCCGCGTTGCGCACGGCGAACGGGATCACGCTCGGCAGCACGCTCGGCGAGCTGCGCGCCGCCTACGGCAGGCTCGACCTGATCGGGGCCGACCGCTGGCGGACGGCGGGCGGGCTCGTGTTCTACGACGACGCTGCACGCGATCCGCCGCCGGCGTCGAGCCGGATCGTCGAGATCAAGTCAGGCACGTGCGGCGACTTCTGAGCGAGGCTACAGGCCGAGGCGCTCGAGTGTTGCCGCGTCGCGACGCCAGCGCGGCCGTACCTTCACGGTGAGCTCGAGGAAGACGCGCCGCCCGAGCAGCTGCTCGATCTCCGGCCGGGCACGCGTCCCGATCTCCTTGATCACCGCGCCGCCCTTTCCGACGACGATCTGTTTCTGCGACTCGGTCTCGACGAGGACGTGCGCGCGCAGGACCTTTTCCTCGATCTCGTCCACCTCGACCGAGATCGCGTGCGGGACCTCGTCCCGCGTCAGCCACAGCGCTTTCTCGCGGATCAACTCGGCGATCTGCTCCTCGACGCCGAGGTCGGTTCGCTGCTCCTGCGGAAAGAAGAGGGGCCCCTCCGGCAGCAGGGCGACGAGCTCGTCGCGCAGCTCGACGATCCCGTCGCCGGTCTTGGCGCTGACCGGATGCAGCGCATGGAACTCGCCGAGCCGCGCTGCCGCGTGCATCTGCTGGGCGATATGGCCGGGCTTCAGGCGGTCGACCTTGTTCAGCGCGATCACCACCGGGACGCCGAGGCCGAAGACGCGCCGGGCGACGAAGCGATCGCCCGCGCCGATCCGCTCGCGCGCGGAGAGCACGAAGACCACGCCCTCGACGTCCTCGAAGGCAGCGTCGACGGTGTGCTGCATCCGTTCGGTCAATGCGTCGCGCGGCCGCTGGAAGCCCGGCAGGTCGGCGAGCACGAGCTGGTGGTCCTCGCCGTTCGCGATGCCGAAGATCCGGCGACGGGTCGTCTGCGGCTTGTCGGAGACGATCGCCACCTTGCCGCCGCAGATCGCGTTGACGAGCGTCGACTTGCCGACGTTCGGCCGCCCCGCCACGGCGACGAAGCCGCTGCGCATCAGGCGGGCAGGTTCCAGGTGTCCGGCAGCAGGTCTGCCGCCGCGTACTCCGCGATCGACCCGTCGTCCCGGCGGAAGTACACGTGCGCGATGCGCCACTCGTGCAGCCACTGCCGGCAGCCGCCGCAGGGCGACGCAGTGATCCCGATCGACGCGATCTCGCCGGGCCGCACGCCCTCGCTCGCCGCCTTCGCAATCACGGTCCGTTCGGCGCAGACGCCGAGCGGGTACGCCGCGTTCTCGACGTTGACGCCGTCGAAGACGCGGCCGTCCGCGAGCTCGATCGTGGCACCGACGAGATACTTCGAGTACGGAGCGTAGGCATGCGCGGCGGCGGTCTCCGCGCGCGCCACGAGCTGCTCGCCGGTCATCGGCTCCCGCCGTAGAGGAAATGGCCGTTCCGCGTCCGGCGCAGGTCGAGCTCGAAGCCGAGCGGCCGCACGCGCTCGGCGAGCTCGTCGGGCCGCCAGCGGCGCTTGACGATCTCGAACTCGCGGCCGTCCGCGAGCGAGCGTGTCTCCACGTGCTCCGTGTTCGGCCATGCGTGCGTCGGGTCGCCCGCCACGTTGTCGACGAGGAACACGCGACCGTGCGGCCGCAGAGCCGACCGGACCGTCCCCCAGAAGCGGTCGAATCGGTCGTCCGGGACGTGCGAGAGCCAGAAGCCGAAGAAGCAGACGTCGAAGCGCTCCGTCGGCTCCCACTCGAACAGATCGACGATCGCGTACTCGACGGCGCCCTGCACGCGCGCGGCATTCCGCTCGAGCACCTCGGGATTCACGTCGAGGGCGACGACTCTCTCGGCGAACCGGACGAGCCGGCGTGTCCAGAGGCCGGTGCCGGCGGCGAGCTCGACGACGTCGCCGGCCGGCGCGAATGCGTCGAGTGCCGCCTCGGCCTCCGCCACGTCGGCGCTCCACGCGGCCTCCCGCTCGGGCGGCAGCGCGTAGCGGCCCCGGCGAAACCACCAGTCGTCGTACTCCGGTGCCCGCGCGGCGTAGTAGCGCCGCTGGCTTCCCAGCAGGTCGCTCAAGACAGCACCTGGAACAGGACGAGCGTGACGAGCGCGCCCAGCGCGCCGCCGTACACGACCTCGAGCGCCGAGTGCACGCCCGATTCGACACGTGTTTGCGCGACGAGCAGCGCCATGATGAACGTGAGCGAGGAGATCAGGAAGCGGTGCGAGTCGCTCGTGATGTACGTGGCCGCCATCCAGCCGGCGTACGCGAGCGCTGCATGCCCCGACGGAAGCCCGCCGCGCAGCGGGGTCCCACGTCCCGTCCAGGCCTTCGTCGCGATCACGATCAGGATCACGACGACGAGGGCGGCGAGCGTGATCTCGGCCGGCGCGTCGCGAACGCGATCGAGGAAGTGCGACGTGCGGTGCGCTGCAGCGTGCGCGAAGACGAGGTAGCCGACAGCGAGCGCCGTGACCGTGGCGATGAGCACGGCGCCGGCTGCGACGTCTTTCGCGAGCTTCGCGTTCGGGTCGAAGGACGTGGTCGAGACGTCGATCGTGCCCTCGATCGCGGAGTTGATCATCTCGGCGACGAGCACGAAGGCGATCGCGAGAAGCAGCGCGATCAGCTCGAGCCGCCCGACGCCGAAAGCCGCGGCCGCGACGACCACGACGATCGCGACCACGAAGTGGATGCGCAGGTTCCGTTGCGTTCGAAGGACGTGGATGATCCCCTCGAAGGCGTAGTTGAAGCTGTCGAGCAGCGTCGGCGCCCGGCCGGGCGCCGGCGGCGGCGACGTGCGCGGGGGCTGCTCGCGCTGGGGCGGCGTGCTGACGCTCACGCGAGCTCGGTCTCGCGGGCTTCCATCGCCGCGCCGTGGTCGTAGCCGAGCAGGTGCAGGACGGCGTGCACGAGCGGCGCCCGCCACTCTTCGCCGACGATCTGCGGACAGACGACGACGTCGCCGAGCTGGCGTGGCAGCCCTTCCGGCAGCGCGTCGACGCCGTCGATCGGAAACGCGAGCGCATCCGTCGCCTCGTCGATTCCGAGGTGCTGCCGCTTGAGCGCTCGGCTCTCGTCGGGCCCGACGAAGACGAGCCCGAGCTCGCCCGAGTCGATCCCCTCTGCCGCGAGCACGCGCCGCGCGAGCTCGCACGCGCCGCGCTCGTCGACGTCGACGCCCGACCGGTTTTCGAGCTCGATCGCGATCACCGTCGGCGCGCCGTCCCGCTCTCCTCGGAGTGCCGCTTGTACGCCTCGACGATCCGCTGCACGAGCTTGTGCCGCACGACGTCCTGGTGCCCGAACTGCACGAACTCGATGCCGTCGACCGACGCGAGGATCTGCTGCACCTGGATGAGCCCGGAAGCCTGCTCGCGCGGCAGGTCGATCTGCGTCACGTCGCCGGTGACGACCATCTTCGAGCCGAAGCCGAGCCGCGTCAGGAACATCTGCATCTGCTCCGGCGAGGTGTTCTGCGCCTCGTCCAGGATGACGAAGCTGTCGTTGAGCGTTCGTCCGCGCATGAATGCGAGCGGCGCCACCTCGATCGTGCCGCGCTCGATGTACGTGTTCAGCTTCTCCGGGTCCATCGTGTCGTACAGCGCGTCGAAGAGCGGCCGCATGTACGGGTCGACCTTTGCGAGCACGTCGCCGGGCAGGAAGCCGAGCCGCTCGCCGGCCTCGACGGCCGGGCGTGTCAGGATGATCCGGCCGACCTGCCGCTCGGAGAGCGCCGACACGGCGAGCGCGATCGCGAGGTACGTCTTGCCCGTGCCCGCAGGGCCGATCCCGAACGTGACCGTGCACTCGCGGATCGCATCGACGTAGCACTTCTGCGTCACCGTCTTCGGCGTGATGCGCTTGCCGCGGTGCGACCAGACCACGTCCTCGAAGATCTCGCGGACGTCCTCTGCCTGGTCGATCGCGTTCAGGATCGTGTCGACGGTGCCCGCGCCGATCTCCTGGCCGCCCTCGACGAGCTCGACGAGCTCTTCGAGCACGGCGCGTGCCTCCGCGACCTGCGGCTCGTCGCCGTCGAGCGTGACCCGGTTACCGCGAAGGTTGATTGCACAGCCGAGCCGCGCGCGCAGCGCGCCGAGCACACCGTCGTCGATTCCGGCGAGCTCGACGGCGACCTCGTTCGGAACGTCGAGAACCTGCTGCACGTGCTCAGTGTAGGAGCACCGTCGCACGGCGAGCCCGAGTCGCAATCTGCGCCGGCAGCGCCGGCGACGAGGCGGGCCTGCACGCGCCGGCGGCGGTTACGCGAGCTTCTCGCGGACGATCTGGCTGACGACGGAGCCGTCGGCGCGGCCGGCGATCTGCGGCATCACGTCGGCCATGACGCGGCCGAGGTCGGCCATGCTCGTCGCGCCGACCTCCGCGATCACGTCGTCGACGATCTCCTCGATCTCCTCCTCGGAGAGCGGCGAGGGCAAGAACTCCTCGAGGATCGCGAGCTCCCGCTCCTCGGCGGCCGCACGGTCCTCCGCGCCACCCGAGCGAAACGCCTCCGCCGCCTCGACCCGGCGCTTCCGCTCGCGCTGCAGGACCTGCAGCTCCTCCTCCTCGGAGAGCGGGCGCTGGAGCTCCTTCTCCGAGCTGCGCAGCGCGTTCACGATCAGACGCAGAGCATCCCGGCGCTCGGCGTCGCGCGCCTTCATCGCCTCCCGCATCTCGCCCTCGATCGTCTTGATCCTGCTCACGTCATCCTCCCGCTCAATCCGCCGCCGAGAACGTGCCAGTGCAGATGGAAGATCGTCTGGCCGGCCCCGGCGCCGGCATTGACCACGACACGGTAATCGGTCAGGCCCTCGCGCGCGGCGACTTCGGCGACGAAGTCGAGCATGCGCTTGTCCTCCTCGGCACCGAACCGAGCGATCTCGTGAAAGCTCGCAATGTGGTGCTCGGGAATCACGAGCAGGTGTGTCTGCGCCTGCGGGTTGATGTCTCGGATCGCGACGAAGCCGTCGGTCGCGGCGACGTGATCGCCCTCGCGGTACAGCTTGCAGAAGAGACAGTCGACCGCGTCAGGCAGCGACGATCCCCTCCTCCGTCACGGCGACGCCGCGCACTCGCACGAATGAGCCGATCGGCGCGTCGTCGACGAGCCACGGCGAGTAGTCGTCCCCGTAGCCGCGGCCCGGCCGATCGACGAGGACGACGTCGGCGCGACCGACCTTCGCGTGCCAGCGTGCGAGGCACGCCTCGTGCGAGACCGCGCGAAGCCGCGCGCTTCGCTCCTTCTTCTCCGCCGGCGTCACCGGATCGCGCTCCGCCGTCGCAGTGCCCGGACGCGGCGAGTACGGGAAGACATGGATCTTCGTCAGTCCGGCCTCGCGCGCGGTGCGCAGCGTGTTCGCGAACGCACGCTCGTCCTCGGTCGGGAACCCGACGATCACGTCGCTCGTCAGGTTGAACTCGTCACGGAGCGGCGCCAGCCGGCGAAGATACGTGGCGACGCTGTAGCGGCGTCCCATCGCGCGGAGGACGCCGTCATCACCCGACTGCAGCGGGACATGCAGATGGCGCGCGACCGTGGGCGTCTCGCGCAGCGCCGCGATCAGCGCGTCGTTGACGTGGTTGATCTCGATCGAGGAAAGCCTGAGCCGCTCGAGCCCGGGCGTCGCGCCTACCTCGCGGACGAGGCGCGGAAGGTCGAAGCGGGCCTCGCGGTCGCGGTAGCAGCCGACGTTGATCCCGGTCAGGACGACCTCGCGGTGGCCCTGCCCGACCCGACGGCCCACCTCTCGCAGGACGTCGGAGGCGCGACGGCTCCGCGACGCGCCGCGTACGAACGGAATCACGCAGAAGCTGCACGAGAACGAGCAGCCGTCCTGCACCTTGACGAACGCCCGCACGCGATCGAGTCGCGCATCCGCCTGGACGCACCCGATCGCTCCGACAGCGCCGGCGACGACGGAGGGCGTCTCCTCGCTGCGCCTAGCGACGACGACGACATTGCCGGGGAGGCCCGTGAACGCGTCCGTTGCGAGGTTGGCGCCACAACCGGTGACGTAGACGCGTTCGTGCGCGCGGGCTGCGCGGGCGGCCTCCTTACGCGACTTCGCGACCGCTTCGTGCGTCACGCAACACGTGTTGACGACCGCGGCATCGGCGTCGCGGGCGCGCTCGGTATGGCCGTCGGCGAGCAGCCGCTCGCGGATCTCGTGCGCGTCGACGTGCGAGACCTTGCAGCCGAGAAACCGGACGCTGAAGCTGGCCACGGCCTGGATGCTACGAGACTTCGCGCTCGAAGTCGTCCGCGGCCCAGCCGTCGACCGACGCGCGGCGCACATGCGTCCACCCTGCCGCCTGCGGCCGGTCGCGGACGAGATAGCCCGACGTGACCACGCGCGCAGCCGCCAGTCGCGCGAGCAGAAGCTCGACCACGTCGAGCGCGACGTTTGCGACGGCGACGTCGACCTGCGGCAGCTCCTCCACGAACGCGTCGCCGCGCCGCGCTTCGAGGGCGACACCGTTGGCGCGCGCGTTCGCGAGCGTCGCCTCGACCGCCGCGTCGTCGAGGTCGATCCCGAGCACCGGCGCGAAGCCGAGCTTCGCGGCGGCGATCGAGAGCACACCGGAGCCGCAGCCGACGTCGAGCAGCGACCCGGGAGCGAGCGTCTGCAGGAGCTCGAGGGTCAGGCGCGTCGTCGGGTGCGCGCCGGTGCCGAAGGCGCGGCCCGGATCGACCACGATCGGCTGCCTGTCAAGGGGCGGGTCCTCCCACGGCGGTCCGACCCAGAAGCGTCCGACCTCGACTCCGTGGTGGAACCGGCGCCAGCGATCTTCCCAGCCTTCCGGAACGTCCTCTGCGGCGACGACGTCGAAGCCGAGCGGCGGCTCGTCGGCGTAGACGGCGAACGCGCCGTCGAGCTCTTCCACTCCTTCCGGGAAGATGTGCAGGAGCAGCGCGAGCTCGGCCTCGCCGCCGCCGACCACGTACCGCCTCAGCGGAACGCGCTCTTCAGCTTGTCGAAGAAGCCTTCGTCGGCCTTGTACGTCTTCTCGCTCGCGTGCGTGTCGAACTCTTCGAGCAGCCGGCGCTGCTCGTCGGTCAGGTGCCGCGGCACCTGGACGTTGACGAGCACGCGCTGGTCGCCGCGGCCGAAGCCCTGGAGGACCGGCATGCCGCGGCCGCGCAGGACGCGGATCTCGCCGGGCTGCGTCCCGGGCTCGAACTCGAGCTCGGCGTCGCCTTCGAGCGTCGGGATCGTCACCGTCGTGCCGAGCGCGGCCTGCGTCATCGTCAGGTCGACCGTCGAGTAGATGTCGTTCCCCTCCCGGACGAAGCGGGGGTCGCGCCTGACGTGGACCTGCACGTAGATATCGCCGGCACGAGCGCCGAGCAGACCGGCGTGCCCTTCGCCGCTGAGGCGGATGCGCTGTCCGTCGTGGATTCCGGGGGGAATGTCGACCTCGACCGTGCGCTGCTCGAGCACGCGGCCGGCGCCGCGGCACTCGGTGCACGGCGTCTCGATCAGCCGGCCCGACCCGCTGCAGGTCGGACAGGCTTGCGTCCGGACGAACTCGCCGAAGACGCTGCGCGTGACCTGCTCCAGCCGCCCGGCGCCGCCGCACGTGGGGCACGTCGTGATCTGCGACCCAGGCTCGGCGCCGTCGCCGCTGCAGTGCGGACAGGTGACCGCGATCTGGAACGGGACCTCGCGCGTCGTCCCCGCGGCCGCCTCCACGAGCTCGATCTCGACGGTCGCGGCGAGGTCGGCGCCGCGGGAGGAGCGGCCGAGCAGATCGTCGCCGAAGAACGCCGAGAAGAGGTCGGACAGGCTGCCGAAGTCGAAGCGGCCCGGCTGGAAGCCGCCGCTGCGCAGACCGGCATGCCCGTACCGGTCGTACAGCTCGCGCGTCTCGGACTTCGACAGCACCTCGTACGCCTCGACCACCTCGCGGAAGCGCTCCTCGGCGTCGGGCGCCTCGGAGACGTCGGGATGCAGCTCGCGGGCGAGCGCACGGAACGCCTTCTTGATGTCCGCCTCGGACGCGTTCCGGTCGACGCCGAGGAGCTCGTAGTAATCGCGCTCGGTCGTTGCCATCGTTGCGCTGACGTTAGCGGTCGCCGTAGACCGACTCGGCGAAACGCGAGAGCTCGGTCGCCGCGGAGCGCACCGCACCGAGCGCCTTCTCGTAGTCCATGCGGACAGGGCCGATCAGGCTGACCGCGCCGAGCGCACGGTGCACGAGCCCGTAGCAGGCGCCGACGAGCGCGATCTCGTGCAACGCCGGATGCTCGAGGTCGTGTCCCACACGGACGAACGGCTGCCGCGGCTCGGTCGTCGTCTCGCCGAGCACCGTGAGCAGGGCCGCGCGCTTCTCGACGAGCTCGAACAGGTTCCGGTAGGCCTCGAGCTCCTCGGCCCTGACCTCGCCGAGCAGGTCGGCGGCCCCGCCGACGTAGAGGCGCTGCTCCGCCGAGACCAGGTCGATGAACGCGGGCCGGAGCGCGGTCAGGAAGGCCCGCTCGGACGCGGAGAGCCCCGGGTCGTCGAAGCGGCGGCGGAGGAGCGCGGTGCCGAGCTGCAGGCCCGCCACCTCCTCGTTCAGGTACTCGTTCGCCCACTTCGCAAGTCCCGAATCGACCGGCGCCTCGAAGTGGAACGTCCGCTTCGTGACACCGCCGGCGGATGTGATCAGGACGACCATCACGAGCTCCGGCTCGAGGAGGAGCACCTCGACGTGCACGATCGTCGTCGCCTCGAGCGGCGGCGCCGAGACGAGCGCAAGCAGCCGCGTCACCTGCGAGAGCATCTCCGTCGTCGCCTGGAGCGCGGCCTCGACCTCCGTGCGCCGCGTGTGCAGGTCGAGCGGGAAATCCTGCGGATGCGGGTCGAGCCGGTGCAGGAGCTCGTCGGCGTAGTAGCGATAGCCCTGCTCGGTCGGCACGCGGCCGGCCGAGGTGTGCGGATGGGTGAGCAGACCGAGCCCCTCGAGCTCCGCCAGCTCGGCGCGCACGGTCGACGAGGACGCGGGGAGCCCCGCCCGCTCGACGAGCGCCTTCGAGCCGACCGGCTGGCCGGTCGCGACGTACGCCTCGACGACGCGGCGGAGGATCTCCTGCTGTCTCAGCGTGAGCTGCAACTTCACGCCCAGGCCCGCTCCCTGCGCCGGCAGAGCCGACGCCGTTCGGGCGCCCGCCGCGGCCGAGCCGAGACGCGCGCGACCGGCTCCGTCGAGCCTACGCCGATGCCGGGCTCCGCCGAGTCTCCGCCCATTTGCAGGACATTTTAGGCCAAGAGCTCGGCGGTCACGGCTCCGCCGAGGAACCGGCCGCGCTCGGTGAGCGTCAGCGCCCCCTCGGCGGACGCGGCGGCGAGCCCGAGCCGCTCGACCCGCGCGAGGCCGACGGGGTCGAGGGCGTGCCGCAGCCCCGCCAGCGGCAGCGGCTCGTCGAGGCGCAGACCGAGCATCACGCGCTCCCGCGCCCGGACGTCGCCGCCGACGTCTTCGAGCTCGCGCTCCGGCCGCCGCCCCACCCGCAGCGCGTCCAGGTACCGCCCCAGCCGGGGCGTGTTCCGCCAGCGCCTGTTCTCGATTGTCGAAACCGCGCCGATCCCGATGCCGAGGTAGTCGCGCCCGAGCCAGTAGGCGAGGTTGTGCCGCGAGCGGAGGTCGCGCGCGGGGTCCTCGCGGCAGAAGTTCGCCGTCTCGTACCAGCGGTAGCCGGCCGCGGTCAGCGTGGCGACGACGCGCTCGAAGTAGTCCTCCATCGCGTCGGCCTGCCGGCGGAGCTCGTCGCCCCAGGCATGGGTGAAGCGCGTCCCCGGCTTGGCCTCGAGCTCGTAGCACGAGAGGTGCTCGGGCTCGAGCGCGAGTGCCTCGCCGAGGTCGTCGGCGAGATCGGAGGCGGTCTGGCCCGGAATGCCGTAGATGAGATCGAGCGAGATGTTGTCGAAACAGGCATCACGAAGATGATGCACGGCGCGTCGGACGTCGTCAGCACCGGCAACACGTTCGAGGATGCGGAGGAGCCCGGGCCGGAACGTCTGCGCTCCCAACGAGATGCGGGTGACGCCGGCGGAGCGGAGCGCGCGCGCGAGCTCGAGCGTCACCGTCTCCGGGTTCGCCTCGACCGTCACCTCGGCCGCCGGCGGAAGCGCGTCGACCAGGCGCATCAGCTCGTCGAGCCGGGTGAACGTCGGCGTGCCGCCGCCGAGGAAGATCGTCTCGAGCTCCGGTACGAGCAGCTGCCCCTCGAGCGCGAGCTCCGCGAGCAGGGCGTCCACGTACGCACGGTGCTGCGAGCCTCGACCGACGACGGTCACGAAATCGCAGTAGCCGCAGCGCTGCGCGCAGAACGGCAGGTGCACGTACAGGTGGCGAGCGCCGGTCATGCCGCCGCCCGTTTCGGCCGTGGCACGAGCTCGCCGCCGCAGTTGGGACAGACGTGCTCCATCGCCTCGCCGCACGTCGTACAGAACGTGCACTCGTACGAGCAGATGACGGCGTCGGCGGCCGGCGCCAGGGCGGCGCCGCAGCGCTCGCAGCCGGATCGCATCTCGAGCGCCATCAGCTCCGCTGCCCCTGGCCGATGTTCAGCACTGCGAGGAAGGCCTCCTGCGGAACCTCGACCGAGCCGACCTGCTTCATCCGCTTCTTGCCCTTCTTCTGATTCTCGAGCAGCTTGCGCTTGCGGGTGATGTCGCCGCCGTAACACTTCGCGAGCACGTCCTTCCGGCGGGCCTTCACCGTCTCGCGCGCGATCACCCGTGCACCGATCGCCGCCTGGATCGGCACATCGAACATCTGGCGCGGAATCTCCTCGCGCAGCTTCTCGACGAGCAGGCGCCCGCGATCGTAGGCGAAGTCGCGATGCACGATCAGCGACAGCGCGTCGACGGTCTCACTCGCGACCAGCACGTCGACGCGAACCAGGTTCCCGGGCTTGAAGCCGGCGAGGTCGTAGTCGAACGATGCGTAGCCGCGCGTGCGCGATTTCAGCTGGTCGTAGTAATCGAGGACGATCTCGCCGAGCGGTAGCTCGTACGTGAGGTGCACGCGTTCCGGCGACAGGTACTCCATGTGGTCGAAGGTGCCGCGTCGCTCGTTGCAGAGCTCCATCACCGCGCCGACATACTCCTTCGGGACGATGATCGACGCCTTCACGTACGGCTCCTCGACCTCCTCGACCTCGCGCGGGAACTCGGCCGGGTTGTGCACCTCGCGCCAATCGCCTGCGCGCTCGAGCACGCGGTACGCGACGTTCGGCGCGGTGACGAGCAGATCGAGATCAAACTCGCGCTCGAGGCGCTCGCGCACGATCTCCATGTGCAGGAGACCGAGGAAGCCGCAGCGGAAGCCGAAGCCGAGTGCCTGCGACGTCTCGGGCTCGTAGAAGAGTGCCGCGTCGTTCAGCTTCAGCTTCTCGAGCGCGTCGCGGAGCTCCGGGTACTCGTCCGAGTCGGTCGGGAAGAGGCCCGCGAAGACCATCGGCTTCACGTCCTTGTATCCGGGCAGCGGCGTCGCAGCCCGGTTGCCGACGCTCGTCAACGTATCGCCGACGCGCAGCGTCGAGAGCTCCTTGAGCCCGGTGATCACGTACCCCACCTCGCCCGACGTGAGCGTCTCGACCGGCGTCATCGTCGGCGAGAAGAAGCCGAGCTCCTCCGCGTCGAAGCGCGTCCCCGTCGCCATCGCCTGCAGCGCCTCTCGGCGCGAGAACGTTCCGTCGACAACGCGCACGAACGCGACGACCCCGCGGTACTGGTCGTACGACGAGTCGAACACGAGTGCGCGCGGAGCAGCGTCGGGGTCGCCCTGCGGGGCCGGGACACGCTCGACGATCGCGTCGAGCACATCCTGGACGTTGAGGCCCGTCTTCGCGGAGATGCGCACGACATGCGCCGGATCGTCGCCGAGCAGGTCGGCGATCTCGACGGACGCGCCGTCGGGATCGGCCTGCGGCAGGTCGATCTTGTTCACGACGGGGACGATCTCGAGCCCGTTCTCGATCGCGAGGTACGCGTTCGCGAGCGTCTGCGCCTCGATTCCCTGCGCAGCATCGACGACGAGCACCGCCCCCTCGCAGGCCTGCAGCGACCGCGAAACCTCGTACGTGAAGTCGACGTGGCCGGGAGTGTCGATGAGGTTCAGCTCGTGGCCCTTCCACGAGACGCGCACCGCCTGGGCCTTGATCGTGATCCCGCGCTCGCGCTCGAGCTCCATCGAGTCGAGCAGCTGCTCGCGCATCTCGCGCGCCGAGACCGCTTCGGTGATCTCGAGGATCCGGTCGGCGAGCGTCGACTTGCCGTGGTCGATGTGCGCGATGATCGAGAAGTTGCGGATCTTGCTCTGGTCCATGGGCCAAGCGATGGTACTGGCGCCCGGCGCTCGCTCACTTCCGCGCGAGGTAGACGAGGAGGCGCTCCTCGACGCCCGGCACGACCTCGACCCGGCCGAAGCCCGCGTGCCGCAGCCCCATGACAAGCTCGTCGCGGAACCACATCCGCATCGTCAGCTCGTGCTCTTCCCGGGCGAACACGACGGCCTCGACCGACTTTTCCACGCGCAGCTCGATACGGACGCTTTGGTCGAGCGGGTCGACGTCGGCCGCGCGGCTCCAGAGCGCGAGCGCGCCGCCGTCGGGCGCCCTACCCCGCTCGGGCTCCGTCGGCCACGGGCGCGGCAGCTCCGGGCGCTCGGCCCACCAGCTCCAGCGGAGCGGGCTCGAGTACGGGACTTCGTTGTCGAGCACGAGCGTGCCGCCCGGCTCGAGCACGCCGTAGAGCACTGAGAGCGCCTGTTCGTCCTGCGCGCGCGTGCTGCCGAGGCCGAAGGCGCCGCACACGACGACCGTGCCGTAGCGTCGCGGCGCATTCAGCTCGTGCAGAGGCGCGGTCCAGAGCGTCGGGTCGAAGCCCTCGGCCCGCGCGCGCTCCCGGCAGCGGTCGATCATGTCGGCCGAGATGTCGCAGCCGTCGGCGTCGAGGCCTCTCTGCAGCCACGGGACGAGCAGCCTGCCGGCGCCGCAGCCTGCGTCCAGCAGCGGGCGTGCCGGATCGACGTAGGGCGCGTACGCGTCGACCTCTGGAGCGTCGAGGTTCATGCCGGCCCACCATTCGGCGACGAGCCCGTGGTGCCACGTCTGCGGCGTCGTCATCGGTCGCGCCGCATCAGCCGGTGCGGCCTCCCTTCTTCCTCGAAGTCGCGGATGGGCGTGAAACCGGCCTTCGCGAACGCGCGCAGCGACGCCGCATTCTCGACGTCGACGCCGGCGATGCACGCGTGCGTCTCCGATCGCGCGAAGACGACGTCGACGACGAACCGCCGCAGGGCTTCGGAGCCGATCCCGCGGCCGGTCAGGTCCTGCTCGCCGATCAGGAGGTCGACGCCCGCGACCCCGGGCCCGACGCGGACGACGTCGTCGTAGTCGGGATGGTCGGAGACGAGGTACGTCTCGATCATCCCCGCGGGTCGTTCGTCGACGAGGATCACGTAGTGGTCCGTGGGCTCGCGGCCTTCGATCGACGGCAGGTAGTGCGCGGTCGTGTCCTCGAGCGTCCCGTGCTCGTTCCACCAGCGCTTGACGTGCTCGCGGCGGAGCAATTCGTGCAGCTGCGGCAGATCGTTCGCGACCAGAGGACGGAAGGCGATCACGCGCGCCGGAGCCGCGCCCGGAGCGAGAGGAGCACGTCGAGCTCACGCACTTGCAGCAGGCGCGCGCAGACGAGGTAGACGACGATCGCCGAGCCGAGCGACGTGCCGAGCGAGACGATCTGCGCCGGGACCGAGCGGCCGAGGGCAGAGTCGAGCGGCCGCCAGATCGTCCAGGCGACGGCGCCGACGACCGCCGATGCGACGAGCACGCGCATCACGGTCGACGTGATCGCACCACCGTCGAGGTGCCTGATCCGCCGGCGGAGCGCGACGATCAGCGCCCACGTGCCGGCGACGTTGCACACGGCCGTGGAGAGCGGAATCCCCCAGACTCCGAGGCGGTAGAAGGCGAGGTCGAGCAGCCCGTTCAAGAAGAGATTGCCGAGCGCGATCGCCGTGGGCACCCAGTTGAGCCTCAGGCTGAAGAACGCGCGGTTCAGCATCAGCATCGCGCCGTTGAAGACCAGGCCCGCGCTGAATGCGGCGAGGCAGCTCGCGACGACGGGCGTCTGGCTCGGCGAGAACTTCCCGTACTGGAAGAGCATGCGGACGATCGGCTGCGCGAGCACGGCGCTGACGACCGCCGCGGGCACGAGCAGGAATGCGATCTGGCGCAGGCCGTAGCTCACCGTGCCGCGAAATGCCGTGAAGTCGCCGGTCTCGCGTGCCAACGATGCGTGCCGTGAGAGCGTCGGGAAGAGGACCGTCGCCACGGCGACGCTGAACATCCCCTGCGGGAGCATGTAGAGCAAGAACGCCTTCTGGATCGCCGTCGGCGCGAGGTCGGCGTTGATCAGGCGCGACGCGAAGAACGTGTCGATGACCGCGTTCACGTTGATCAGGCCGAGCCCGAGCGTGACCGGGACCATGTTCACGAAGACCTCCTTCACGGCCGGATCGCGCCAGTCGAGCACGAGCCGGAGGCGCCCGTCGTAGCCGCGCAGCCAGGGCAACGGCAGAAACGCCTGGATGAACGTCGCGATCAGGATCGAGACGGCGTAGATGTAGAGCTTCGTGTTCAGCGAGTGCGTCTGCGGCACGCCGATCGCGAGGCCGGCCACGATCGCGATGTTCCAGAAGACCGGTGAGATCGCCGGCACCGTGAAGTGGTCGTAGCTGTTCAGGATCCCGACGATGATCCCGCTGACGCCGAGCAGCGCGACGATCGGGAAGAGCACGCGCGAGAGTCCGACCGCGAGCGCGCGGTCGTGCCCCGGATTGCCGAAGAGGTCGATCACGTACGGTGCGACGAGGACGAAGAGCGCGGTAAGCGCGGTCAGCCCGAGGAGCATCAGCCAGAAGAGGGTCGACGCGACGCGCCACGCGCGCTTCGGATCCTTCTTCACCAGATCGACGAAGACGGGCACGAACGCCGACGAGAGGGCCGCATCGGCGACGAGAGCACGAACGAGGTTCGGGAGCTGGAACGCGACCGTGAACGCGTTGATCGGCCCGTGGATGCCGAAGAAGTACGAGGAGACCACCTCGCGCACGAGCCCGAGCACGCGCGAGAGACCGGTGGCTGCGGCGAAGATCGCGGTCGACACGGCAAGCCGGCGCCGGGGCTCCGCCGGGCCCGGCTCCGCCGGCGGGAGGATCAGCGTCTCCGCGCTCGTGAACTGGTCGGCCTCGGCCGCGTCGCGGGGCAGATCCGCAGGACGGAAGCTGACCGTCGGGTCGTCCGGGCCGACCCCGACCAGGTTGCTCGGCGCGAAATAGCCGGGGTGGCCTCGGGCGCGGCGCCGGCGCTCGCGCTCGAGCCGGCGCAGCTCGCGCTCGCGGTCCGCGTCGGTCACGGGAAGGAGCGTACGTCAGCCGCCGGTGCGGCGATCCCTGCCGGACCGGCGGTCTTTCCCGGTGCGCCGCTCGCCGCCGGTGCGGCGTTCCTCGGCGCCCGAGGGCGGCCCGTCGTCGCGGAGCCGCCGCTCCTCGCCCGAGCGGCGGTCGGAGCCCTTCCGGCGATTCCCGCCGGAACGCTTCTCGGTCATGCGCGAATGTTCCCGCCGGCCCGGCGCTCTCCTGCCGGCTGCTACCATCCCGCAGCCCGCACGTGCGGGCGTTTTCACGCGATGCCGAACATCAGGCAACAGGAGAAGCGCGTTCGCCAGGCAGCCCGGCAGCGGTCGGAGAACCTGCGCTGGCGCTCCACCGCGCGGACGCTGATGCGCCGCCTGCGCGAAGCCGCCGCCGACGGCGACGCGGCGACGGTCGACGAACGGCTGAAGGAGCTCGTTCGCTGGCTGGACAGGGCCGCCGCCAGGGGCGCGCTGCACAAGAACACGGCTGCCCGCCGAAAGGCGCAGGCGGCGCGGCTCGTCGCAGAGAAGCGTTAGTACAAACTCCAGCGCCGGATCGTCTCGCGTTCGCCGAGGAGGAGCTCCACCTCCGGCGGTAGCTCTTCCGGATGCATCGCCATGGCGACGAGTCGTCCGTGGCCCTCGACGACCATCACGTGCGCCTCGGGATTCGCGCGCACCACGATCAGCGGTTGGCCGCCGGGAACGAAGCGCTCGTCCCCGCCCTCGGCCCGAAGACGGGCGGCGGCGGCGGCCGGAAGGCGGGTCCCGTCCGTTACGTCGAGCCAGAAGTCCCAGGCGATCGTCCGGATCAGGAGGACCTCGTCGCGGGTGCACGCGGCGCGATACCAGACCAGGTCGTCGAGGTTCTGCCCGAAGTAGGCGCCGCGGTAGTCGTGCAGGACGCGGTGCCGGAGCGCGTTCTCTGCGGCGTCGCCGAGGCGGGCGTCGACGACGAGGGCGTCCGTCGTTCCGGCGCGCGCGAGCGCCTCGCGGAGCGCCGCGCCGAAGCGCGCCGAGTCGAGCTCGGCGCGCAGAAACGCGAGGACGACGACGGCCTCGTCCACGCGCTCGAGGAGCCGCACTCAGGCGGCTCGACCGCGGGTGACGTCGACCAGCGCCCGTTCGAGCTCGAGGTCGGCGGGCAGCCGCGAGCCACCCTTGGCGCGCGCGTCGAGCTCGGCAAGGCGAATCAGCGCATCGTTCAGCTCCTCGGCGGAGAAATTCGCCGCTTGCGCGAATGCCTTCTCCGCCGCGAACGGGTGGACCTTGAGCTGCGAGGCGGCGTCGCGGGCGCGGATGCCTTCGTCGGCCAGCCGCTGCGCGCGCCGGACGCGCCCGACGTGCGAGACGAGCGACGCGATGATCCGCATCAGCTCGGACGACCGCGCTCGGTGCGAGCGCTCCATGATCTCCTCCGCCGCCCGCAGAACGGCGCCGACGTCTCGGCGACCCCACGCGTCGGTGAGCGAGAAGATCGCCGTCTCCGCACGTCCTGCAGCGAGTTGCTCGACGACAGCAGCCGTGATCTGCTCGGCACCGGCCCAGGTGGCGAGCTTCTCGATCTCGCTCGTGAGCTCGTCGAGATCGTCGCCGACGATCTCGATCAGCGCGCGGCACGCGCCGCCGTCCGCATTCGCGCCCGCACGTGCGAACTGCTCGCCCACCCAGTCGGGAAGCTTGCGCTTCGGCACGTCGTACGTCAGCACCTGGCCCGTCTTCGCCACGGCCTTCGCCAGCGGTGAGTCCGACTTCAGCTCGCCGGCGACGAGCGCGAGCACCGTTGCAGGGGCGGGCGCGGCGAGATACGCCGCGAGATCCTTCACGTCGGCCGCCTTCCAGCGCTCGACCTCGTCGACGACGACCAGTCGTCCTTCGCCGACGAAGAGACCGAGCGCATTGGAGGCGGCGACAGTGTCTGCACCTGCGACCTCGCGCGCGTTCAGGTGCTCTGTCGAATCGACGCCTATGCGCTCACGCAGCCTCCGTACGGCGCGGGCGATCTTCGGACGATCGCTGCCGTGCAGCAGGTAGACGGGCTTCAGCTCGTTGGGCACGCCGCCAAGCATAGGCAGCCGAAAGCACGACGCCCGCCGCGACGGCGGCGGCGGCCGCCGGTGAGCGAATCTGCGCTCCCGGGAGGCCGCCGAAGAACCGCGCGCAGCCCGCGAGATACGCGGCGCAGAAGCCGTCCAGCTGTGCGAGCAAGGGGCCGAGCGGCGGAAGGATGGCGGCGAGCAACGCGAGCGCGAGCAGCGGTGTCACCACCGGGGCGGCTGCGATGTTCGCCGGCACCGTGAGCAGCGGCACGGCATGAAAGTCGAACCAGGAGATCGGCGCGGTCACGAGACCGCAGGCGGCGGAAATTGCGACGCACTGCGCAAGCCAACGCGGGATCGGGTAGCCCTCGAGGCCGTGCGCGAGCCGCGGCGCGAGCGTGAAGATCGCGAGCACTGCGGCGAAGGACAGCTGGAAGCCCGGGTCGAGCACGTTGTACGGGTTCCAGGCGAGGAGCACGATCGCGGCGACGAGCAGGGCGTACCAGCGGTCGCGCTCCCGGCCGGAAAGCCAGGCGAGCGAGCCGAGGGCGCCGGCGACGCCGGCGCGCAGCACGGAGGGCTGCGGACCGACCGCGAGCACGTACGCGGCGATCGCGCCGAGCCCGGCCAGCTCGGCGAGCATCCGCGAAAGGCCGAGCGCAAGCGCGATCGCGATCGTCCCGCCGGCGACGATGACGACATTGCCACCGCTCACCGCGAGCAGGTGGTACAGCCCGGAGGCGCGGAACCGCTGCCGCAACGAATCGGAGAGGCCGCCGTCCTCGCCGAGGACGACTCCCTCGAGGACCGCGCGGCGCTCTCCCGTGAGCCCGGGTGCGGAGGCGCGGGCCAACCATGCGTGCAGCCGGTCGGCGATCCCGCCGCGGATCCGCAGGACCTGCACCGACGACACGCGCAGCACGACGTGGACGCCGTGGCGGTGCAGCCACGTGCGCTCGTAGTCCGGCGGCGTGCGGAGCGTCCCGATCACGCGGACCGTGGCACCCTGCGGCGGCGGTGCGCGCGTGCGTGCGAGCTCGAGCAGGACGCGCTCGTGGAGGCGGCGCTCGTCCCACCGGCGGACGACTGCCTGCACGCGCACGTCGAAGCGGCCGATCCGCGGCGGCTCCTGAAGCTCTGCCAGGGCGATGCCCGCTGTGCCGACGAGCGGCGTCAGCCGGCTCGTGTCGAGCGCGTGCAGCCGCACGCTGCCCCACCACCAGCCGCCGACCGCCAGCAGGCACGCGAGCGCCGCTCGCGGCCACGCAAGCGACGCCGCGAGCAGTAGCACAGCCGCGAGCAAGGCGAACCGCACCGCGGTCGCGGCCGCGAGCCCGCCCGCGAGCGAGCCGGCAAGCACGTACGAGCGCCGGATCATGGGATCACGAGCCCCTTCAGCTGCGAGATCCGTCCCTGGCCGATGCCCGGGACGGCGTCGAGATCCGCGACCGAGTGGAACGGTCCATGTGCCTGGCGGTAGTCGAGGATCTTCTGGGCCGTCGTCGGCCCGATTCCGGGCAGCGCGTCGAGCTGCTCGAGTGTCGCGGTGTTCAGGTCGAGCGGCGCCGTCGGTGAGGGGACGGCGCCGCTCGACGCTGCCGCCGAGCCCGCCCCGCGTGCGGGCACGACGATTTCCTCGCCGTCCGCGACCGGCGCGGCGAGATTGACCGAAACGCGATCGGCGTGCCGCGCGAAGCCGCCAGCGAGCTGGAGTGCGTCGGAGATGCGAGCTCCCTGCTGCAGCCGGTAGAGCCCCGGGCGCCGGACGGCGCCCGCGACGTCGACGACGAGCGTTCCGCGCGCCGCGGTCGCGCGCCGCACGGGTGCGCGGAGCGGCGCGACGACCGGCGCCGCGGCGGCGCCGCGATGGAGGAGGCGCGGAGCCGCCACGACGAGCAGCGCCGCGACGACGACGAGCGCCGCCAGCACGCGGCGCTGCGCAGGCGTGAGCACGTGGAAGTCCATGCGGAAAGGGTCGCGGGGAAAGCGTCACGGGTGTGTTCCGGCTTCCGCGCAGCTGTGCGACGCCGGGAACAGCGGGGTCAGGCCCGAAGGGCCAGACCCCAAAACACAGCGAGGCCAGGCCCGAAGGGCAGACCCCCAAAGCACCGCGGGAGCCGGGCCCCGACGCCTGCGGCTCAGATGACGAAGTTGACGAGCTTCTGCGGCACGACGATCGTCTTGCGTACCTGCGCGCCGTTCAGATGCGCTTGCACCTTCGGCGAGGCCTTCGCGCGGGCGACGAGCTCGTCCTCGGGCAGGTCGACCGCCACCTGCAGACGGTCGCGCACCTTGCCGTTCACCTGGACGACGAGCTCGAAGGTCTCGCGGCGGAGCCGTGACTCGTCGGCGGCGGGCCACGGCGTCTCCCACAGCCGCGCGTGCCCGAGCCGCTCCCACAGCTCCTCCGCGAGATGCGGCGCGTAGGGCTGGATCAGCGAGACCGCGGTCTCGGCCGCGAAGCGCGCGGACGGATCCTCCACCCCGGCGCGCGACAGCTCGTTCGCGAGCTCCATCACGGCCGCGATCGCGGTGTTGAACGACAGCCTCCGCCCGATGTCGTCGCTGACGCGCGCGATCGTCTCGTGCGCCTTGCGCGACAGCTCGTTCGCAACGGGCTCTGCGCGGGAGGCGCGCTCGCACACATCGACGACGAGCCGGTACAGCCTGCGCATGAAGCGGACCATCCCTTCGATGCCTTCGTCGGTCCATTCCATGTCCTGATCCGCAGGACCGATGAAGAGGATGTAGAGCCGCACCGCGTCGGCGCCGTACTCCTCGAGCAGCTGCTCGGGGCCGATCACATTGCCCCTCGACTTCGACATCTTCGTGCCGCCGAGCTGCACCCAGCCGTTCGTGAAGAACTTGGCGAACGGCTCGCGGTTGCCGACGAGGCCGAGATCGTTCAGCGCCTTGATGAAGAAGCGCGCGTAGATCATGTGCATCGTCGTGTGGTCGATCCCGCCGATGTAGAGGTCGACCGGGTTCCAGAAGTCGGCGAGCTCGCGGCGCCAGGCGTGCTCCGCGTCGTGCGGATCGCAGTAGCGGAGGAAGTACCACGAGGAGTCGACGAAGGTGTCCATGGTCTCGACCTCGCGCCGTCCCTCCCGGCCGCAGGTCGGGCACGGCGCGCGCACCCACTCCTCGGCGGACGCGAGCGGAGCCTCGCCGCGCGGGCGGTAGTCCTCGATCTCGGGCAGCAGCACGGGCAGCTCGGCTTCCGGCACCGCCACCGGGCCGTGCTCCTCGCAATAGACGATCGGGATCGGGCAGCCCCAGTAGCGCTGCCGGGAGAAGCCCCAGTCGCGCAGCCGATAGGAGATCGCATGCCGGCCGCGCTCACGCGACGCGAGCCAGTCGACGATCGCCCGCTTGCCCTCGTCGGCCGGCAGCGACGAGAACTGCGCCGAGTCGATCAGCTTTCCGTCGTCGTCGATGACCGTCACGATCGGCAGGTCGAAGCGCCGCGCGAACTCCTCGTCGCGCTCGTCGTGCGCGGGCACGGCCATGATCGCGCCGGTGCCATAGTCCATCAGCACGTAGTCGGCGACCCAGATCGGGATGCGCGCCTCGTTCACCGGGTTCGTCGCGAAGAAGCCCGTGAAGACGCCCGTCTTCTCCTCCGCCGCGGCGCGCTCCTCGCCGCGCTTCGCGGCCGCCCGGCGAACGTAAGACCGCAGCTCGTCGGCGTTCGGCGCGCGCTCGATCAGCCGCTCGACGAGCGGATGCTCCGGCGCGAGCACGAAGAACGTCGCGCCGTACAGCGTGTCGGGCCGCGTCGTGAAGACGGGCACGTCTTCGCCCAGCTCGTCGACCGCGAACAGGACCTCGGCGCCTTCGGAGCGGCCGATCCAGTTGCGCTGCATCGTCTTCACCTTCTCCGCCCAGTCGAGCGAATCGAGGTCGTCGAGCAGCTCCTGCGCGTACGCGGTCGTGCGGAAGAACCACTGGTCGAGATACTTCGCCACGACTTCGGAGCCGCAGTACTCGCAGCGGCCGTCGTGCACCTGCTCGTTCGCGAGGACCACCTGGTCGACCGGACACCACTTCACCGGCGCCGCCTTCCGGTAGGCGAGGCCCGCTTCGAACAGCTTGACGAAGAGCCACTGGTCCCACCGGTAGTAGGAGGGCTCGTGCGCCGAGATCAGGCGCGACCAGTCGAACGTCCAGCCCATCCGGCGCATCGAGCGCGTGATGCTGGCGATATTGCGGTCGACGATGTCGCGCGGGTGGCCGCCGTCGCGAATCGCGGCGTTCTCGGCCGGCAGGCCGAACGAGTCGAAGCCGATCGGATGCAGGACGCTCGCCCCGTTGCGGCGCCGGAAGCGCGTGACGACGTCGCCGATCGTGTAGACGAGCGCGTGGCCCATGTGCAGCGTGCCGGACGGGTACGGCCACATCTCGACGACGTAGCTCGTGTTCGAGGGATCGGCGCCGGGACCCGGGTCCTGCACGCGGAAGGCGTCGGCATCCTCCCAGACGCGCTGCCATTTCGCTTCCGTTGCGTGGGCGTCGTAGCGTTCCATGAAACGAAAAAGCCTCTCCGTGGAGAGGCCGTGGGAAGCTGGCGCGGCGAGGCCGCGTTCGCTTCCTGTGCTAGCTAAGCAGGCCTTTCGTCATCGGGCATTTGATGCTAGCAGCGCCTTCAGCCCGTTTCTGCCCGTCGTGTCGAGAATCTCGAAGCGGTGCAGCTCGAGCCGGTTCTGCTGCAGGAAGCCGGGCTGCGTCGTGACGGCGAGGAGGTAGCCGGCGCGTGCCGCCTCCGCGACGACCGCGGGGTCGAAACGCCCCGCCGGGTACGCAAACCACGGCACGGGCCGGTGCAGCCGCTGCTCCAGCACATGCTTCGAGTCGACGAGCTCGCTGTAGGCCGACTCGGGCGGTTCGAGCGTCAGGTCGACGTGGTGCACCGTGTGCGAGCCGATCGTGAACCCGAGCCGCTCGAGCTGCGCCAGCTCGCCCCAGGTGAGAAAGCTCGAGTCGCTGCCGCTGATCCGGCCGGTGATCACGTACGCGGTCGCCGGCATGTGCAGCCGGTGGAGGATCGGCGCCGCGTTCCAGAGGACGTCGCGATAGCCGTCGTCGAAGGTGATCATCACCGGCCGCGGCGGCAGCGGCAGCCCGAGCAGGAGCGCGCCGAGCAGCTGGCCCTGCGTCACGGCGTGGTAGCCGGAGGCGTGGAGCCAGCGCATCTGCGCGGCGAAATCCGACGGCGAGACGGTCAGCGCCCGCGTGATCGACGGGCTCGAGGCCGCATCCGTCCCCACGCGGTGGTACATGAGGATCGGCAGCACGACTCCGCGCGGAGACGGACGGAAGCGCGGCAGCGGTGACGAAGACGTGGACCAGGCGCAGAGGAGCGCGATCGCCGACGCCGCAAGACCCGCCCTGAACGCGATGCGCGGCATGGAGGCTGCACACTCTACGGCGTGCTGGACCTTTTTCCGGTTTCCACCGCGATCGAGAGCGGTGAGCTCTCGATCGGCGGGATTCCCGCCCGCTCGCTCGCGGCCGAGCACGGGACCCCGCTGCTCGTCTATTGCGAGGAAACCCTGCGCTTGCAGGCCCGCACGTACCGCGAGGCCGCCCCGGGAGCGCTCGTCGTCTACGGGACGAAGGCGTTCGCGAACGTCGGGCTGCTGCGCGTGCTCGCCTCGGAGGACGTCGGGGCCGACGTCTCGACGCTCGGCGAGCTCGCGTTCGCGCAGGCGGCCGGGATCCCCGGCGACCGGATCGTCTTCCACGGAAACAACAAGAGCGACGACGAGCTCCGGGCGGCCGCCGCCGCAGGCGCACTCGTCGTCCTCGACGAGGTGGACGAGGTCGACCGTGCGGCGGCCGCCGGGGTCGAGCGGGTGCTCCTGCGACTGACGCCGGGCATCGAGGCCGTGACGCACGAGTCGATCCAGACGGCCCACGTGAGCTCGAAGTTCGGGATGCCGCTCGACCGGGCGGCCGCTGCGATCGAGCGGGCGCGCGGGCGTGGGCTCGCGGTGATCGGCGTCCATGTCCACATCGGGTCGCAGCTTTCGCGCCCCGATGAGAGCCTCGTCGCCGTCGAGCGGGTCGTCGCCTTCTGCAGGCAGGTCGACCTCGCGCCGCAGCTGATCGACGTCGGCGGCGGCCTCGGAATCCGCCACGCGCGCGACGACCGCGTCCCGTCGGTCGCCGAGTTCGTCGAGCCGCTCGCGCGAGCGGCGCGCGAGCGCTTTCCCGAGGCGCGGCTGATCCTCGAGCCCGGCCGTTCGCTCGTCGGGCGTGCCGGAGTGACGCTCTATCGCGTCGGCGCGACGAAGAGGAGCGGCGGCATCGAGTGGGTCGCGATCGACGGCGGCATGTCGGACAACCCGCGACCGCAGCTCTACGGCGCGCGCTACGAAGCGCTGCTCGCGAGCCGCGCCGACGAGCCCGCGGACGGCGTCTTCCGCATCGCGGGAAAGCATTGCGAGTCGGGTGACGTCTTGATCGACGCAGCCCCACTTCCGCGCCCGCGGCGCGGCGACGTGCTCGCCGTTCCAGCGACGGGTGCCTACACGCTCGCAATGGGGTCGACGTACAACGGCGTGCCCCGACCTGCGGTCGTGCTCGTGCACAACGGCACGTCCCGGCTGATCCGTCGCAGAGAATCCACAGAAGAACTGCTTCGCTTCGAGCAAGACGCCCTGTAGGCTGAAATCGTGGTGGCGCGCCTGAACAGAGTGCCGGGAGTCCTGCTCGTCGCGATCGCAGCGGCGCTTTGGGGGCTCGACCCGATCCTCCGCAAGCCGCTCGCCGCCTCGACGAGCGCGACGACGATCGTCTTCGGCGAGCACGTCGTCCTGGTCGCGTTCACGCTGCCGCTCCTGCTGCCGGCGCTGCGGGCGATGTCGAAGGCGGGGCCGCGCTACATCGCCGGCTCGATGATGGTCGGCGGGGGCGCTTCCGCGATCGCGACGATCCTCTTCACCGACGCGCTCTTCCACAGCGACTTCATCACCCCGGTCGTGCTGCAGAAGGTCCAGCCGCTCGTCGCCGTGATGGGCGCAGCGGTCGTCCTCCGGGAACGGCCGCGGCCGCGCTTCGCCTGGTTCCTCGCCGCGGCGCTCGCCGGGCTCTGGCTCGTGAACCAGGCGCATCCGCTTGACCCGACGGCGAAGGGCCTGCGCCCGGTCGTCGAGTCGCTCGCCGCGGCGGTGCTCTGGGCCTCGGGCACCGTGCTCGGCCGCTATCTCGGCAAGGAGCTCGAGTTCCAGCACATCTACTCGCTCCGCTTCTTCTTCGGCCTGATCGCGAGCGCGCTCGCGCTGCCGGTGATGAACGCGAAGGCCTATGCGGGCGCCCACGACAGCCTGTGGATCGCGTACTACGCGATCGCGACCGGCCTCGTCTCGCTCGCGCTCTACTACTACGGGCTGAAGCGCACGCCCGCGGTGCTCGCGTCGCTCGCGGAGCTGACGTATCCGGCGATCGCCGTGCTCGGCGGGATCTACGCGTACCACTCGCACCTGCGCTGGTCGCAGTGGGTCGGCGTCGCGCTCATCTTCACGGTGGTGAGCCTGCTGCCCGTGCAGAGACGCCGCGCGATCGTCTCGGTGCCGCAGGCCGCGCCGAGCCTCGCGTAGCGTTACGCTCAGCGGAGCAGTGGATCTCCGCGACAACTCCGAGGAAGCTGCGTTCCGCGCCGAGCTGCGGGCGTGGCTCGACGCGAATCTTCCCGACGCGAAGCGCGGCGGCCGCGGCGGCGCCCAGCGCTTCGACGATCCGTTCGGCCGCGAGTGGAGCCGGCTCCTGCACGAGGCCGGCTACGCCGGGCTGACGTGGCCGAAGGAGTACGGCGGCTCGGGCGCGCCGTACAGCTTCCAGGCGATCCTCTACGAGGAGCTGGCACGGGCGCAGGCGCCGTCGCACGTGGGCGTGATCGGGCTCGGGATGGCCGGGCCGACGATCATCGCGCACGGCAGCGAGGCGCAGAAGCAGGCGCACCTCGAGAAGACCCTCTCGGCGGCGGAGATCTGGTGCCAGGGATTCTCCGAGCCCGATGCCGGCTCCGATCTCGCGGCCGCGCGCACGCGCGCCGAGCGCCGCGGCGACGTCTACGTCGTCAACGGACAGAAGGTGTGGTCGTCGTTCGCCCACATCGCGGACTTCTGCATCCTCGTCACGCGGAGCGACCCGGAGGCGCCGCGCTACAAGAACCTCACCTACCTGATCGTCGACATGCACTCGCCCGGAGTGGAAGTGCGACCGCTCCGGCAGATCACCGGCGAGGCGGAGTTCAACGAGATCTTCTTCAACGACGTCGAGGTGCCCGTCGACAACCGGCTCGGCGAGGAAGGCGAGGGCTGGCAGGTCGCGATGACGACGCTGCTGCACGAGCGCGCGACGCTCGGCTTCGCGCTCACGGCGGGGCTCGAGAGCGGCGTGCTCCGGCTGCTCGACCTTGCGCGCGACCACGTGGACGGCGACGACGCGCTGCGCGGCCGTGTCGGCGCGGAGTGGATCGAGTTGCAGGCGCTCCGCTACACCAACTACCGCTCGCTCGGGACGTACCAGCGCACGGGCATTCCCGGCCCGGAAGGGTCAGCGATCAAGCTGCGCTGGTCGGAGCAGAACCAGCGGATGACGAAGCTCGCGCGCGAGCTCCGCGGCGGCGACGGCATCCTCGACGACGGCTGGTGGCACTACCAGCAGCTGCGGAGCCGCGGCAACACGATCGAGGCCGGCACGAGCGAGGTGCTCCGCAACATCATCGCCGAGCGCGTGCTCGGGCTGCCCAGGAGCCGCTGATGGACTTCACGCTGAACGACGTCCAGCGCGAGCTGAAGGAGCAGGCGCACTCGTGGCTCGCCGAGCGCTACCCGCTCGACCGCGACTGGGACGCGCAGGACGACCGTTGGGCCGAGCTCGCCGAGCTCGGCTGGCTCGACGTCGCCGAGGCGGAGCTCGGCTTCGTCGAGGAGATGCTGCTGCTCGAGGAACTCGGCTACGCCTGCTACCCCGGGCCGTACCTCGCGACGGTCGGTTTCGCGCTGCCCTGGCTCTCGGCCGAGCAGCGGGCGCGCGTGGCCGCGGGCGAGGAGCGGTGGTCGGTCGAGGTCGACCGCCTCGTGCCCTGGCTCGGCTCGGTCGATTTCGTCGTCGCGGACGGCGGAACCGCCTATCCGGCGATCGGGGACGAGCAGGCGTCCGTCGATCCGTCGCGGCCGCTCGGCCGGCTCGACCGTCGCGGCGGCACACCGCTCGCGGGCCAGCGGAACCTGCCGCGGGCGCGTACCGCGAGCGCCGCCGAGGCGCTCGGAGTCGCTCAGCGCGCTCTCGACCTCGGTGTGGAGCACGCGACGACGCGGCAGCAGTTCGGGAAGGCGATCGGCGTCTACCAGGCCGTCTCGCATCAGCTCGCGAACACGTACACCGATGTCGAGCTCGCACGCTCGCTCGTCTACTGGGCGGCGTGGTGCGTGGCCGAGGACGACGAGCAGGCTCCGCTCGCGGCCGCCGCAGCGAAGGCGTTTGCGACGGAGACCGCCGTCGTCGCGTGCGAGCGCTCGATCCAGGTGCACGGCGGAATCGGCTTCACGTGGGAGCATCCGCTGCACCGGTTCTACAAGCGCGCGCTCTGGCTCGAAGGGTTCGGCCGGCGGCCCGCCGAGCTGCGCGCCGAGGTCGGAGATGCAGTGCTCGGCGTGGAGGTGACGGCGTGACGGACGGGCTGATGATGGACTTCCCGCTGACGCTCGACCATCTGCTGACGCGCGCGGAGACGTACTTCGGCAAGGGCGAGATCGTCTCGCGGCAGGTGGATCGGTCGCTGCACCGGACGACGTACGGCGACGTCCTCCGCCGTGCAAGGCAGCTCGCGGTCGCCTTGCAGAAGCTCGGGCTCGAGCGCGGCGACCGCGTGGCGACGCTCTGCTGGAACCACTCGCAGCATCACGAGGCGTACTTCGGCATTCCCTGCGGCGGCTTCGTCCTCCACACGTTGAACCTTCGCCTGCACCCGAACGACCTCGCCTACATCGCGAATCACGCCGGTGACAAGGCCGTGATCGTCGACCGCTCGCTGCTGTCGCTGCTCGAGCAGTTCCGCGAGCGCACGCAGATCGAGCACGTCTTCGTCGTCGAGGACAGCTACGAGCAGCTGCTCGCGACGGCGGCGCCGGAGGAATGGCACGCGCTCGATCTCGACGAGAACGAGGCGGCGGCGATGTGCTACACGAGCGGCACGACCGGGCTGCCGAAGGGCATCGTGTACTCGCACCGCTCATCGGTGCTGCACACGCTCGGCGTCGCGGCGAACAACGCGCTCGGCCTCGGGATCTCGGTGAACGACGCGATCCTGCCCGTGGTGCCGATGTTCCACGCGAACGCATGGGGCTACCCGTACGTCGCGACGATGCTGGGCTCGAAGCTCGTCTATCCGGGCCCGCACCTCGACCCGGAATCGCTGCTCGACCTGATGTCGGAGGAGCGCGTCGCGTGGGCCGCGGGCGTGCCGACGATCTGGATGGGGATCCTGCAGCTGCTCGACGCCGACGCGTCGCGCTGGGATCTCTCGGCGCTGAAGGCGATGCTCGTCGGCGGGTCGGCGGTGCCGCGCGCGATGATCGCCGCGTACAAGCAGCGGCACGGGATCCAGATCGTGCAGGGCTGGGGCATGACCGAGACGTCGCCGGTGGCGTCGACCGCAGCGCTACCACACGACCTCGCCGCGGTCGACGAGGAGGCGCAGTTCGACCTCGAGGCGATGGCGGGGATCCCGCTCCCGTTCGTCGAGGTGCGCGCCCGCGTCGGCGACGAGGAGATTCCGTGGGACGGCGACGCGATGGGCGAGCTCGAGGTGCGCGGGCCGTGGGTGGCGGCGGCGTATTACGACGCGCCGGACGCCGCCGAGCGCTGGACGAGCGACGGCTGGTTCAGGACCGGCGACATCGTCTCGATCCATCCGCGGGGCTACATCCAGATCAAGGATCGTTCCAAGGACGTGATCAAGTCGGGCGGCGAGTGGATCTCGTCGGTGGAGCTCGAGAACGCGCTGATGGCGCATCCCTCGGTCGCCGAAGCGGCGGTGATCGCGATTCCCGACGAGAGGTGGGCGGAGCGCCCGCTCGCCGCCGTCGTGCTGAAGCCGGGTGCCGCGGCGACGCCGGAGGAGCTGCGCGACTTCCTCGCGCCGCAGTTCGCGAAATGGTGGCTTCCGGACCGGTTCGAGTTCGTCGACGAGATTCCGAAGACGAGCGTCGGCAAGTTCCGCAAGACGGCGCTCCGCGAGCAGTTCGCCGCCGAGCCCGCGCCTGCCCGGACGTGAGAGCCGCGCTCCTGCGCGAGGTCGGCGGGCCGTTCGAGCTTGCCGACGTCCCGGAGCCGACGAGCGACGGAAAGCTGCTCGTCCGCGTGCGCGCGGCAGGCGTCAACTACGCCGACGTGATGATGCGCCGCGGCGTCTATCCGCAGATGCCCGAGCTGCCCGTCGTGCTCGGATCGGAGGTCGCCGGCGAGCTCGAGGACGGGACACGGGTGATGGCGATCACGTCGGGCGGCGGCGGCTACGCGGAGGCGGTGGCCGTCGACCGCGCTCAGGTGGTGCCCCTGCCCGAGCACGCGTCCTTCGTCGAAGGAGCTGCGTTCCTGCTGACGTTCCTGACGGCGTACATCCCGCTGACGCGGCAGGCGCGAGTGCGGCCGGGCTCGACCGTACTCGTCTACGCAGCGGCAGGCGGTGTCGGCTCGGCGGCGATCCAGGTCGCGCGGACGCTCGGCGCGCGGGTCGTCGCCGCCGTCGGCTCTCCCGAGAAGCTCGACGTCTGCCGCGAGCTCGGCGCCGAGGCGGCGTACGTCTACGGCGAGCTGCCCGACGAGCTCGCCGTCGACGTCGTGCTCGACCCCGTGGGCGGCGAGCTCTTCGCCTCGTCGTTCGCGCGGCTGCGGCCGCTCGGCGTCGTCGTCGCGATCGGCTCGGCGGCCGGCGCGTGGACGCCGGTCGAGCCTGCGCGGCTCGTCGGCCGGAACGCGGGCGTCGTCGGCTTCTATCTCGGACGCCTGCTGCGCCACGCGCCGGAGCTCGTCGGCGAGGCGGTCGGCGAGCTGCTCGGGCTCTGGGAGACGGGCGTCTTCGCGCCGCTCGTGGGCGCGGAGGTGCCGCTCGCCGACGTCGAGCGCGCGCACGAGCTCGTCGAGTCGCGGCGGAGCGTCGGCAAGGTCGTGCTCGTTCCGTGAGGGCGCTCGTCACGGGCGGCCGCGGCGGGATCGGCGCCGCGATCGCCGCGCTCCTCGACGAGCCGCTCGTGCTCGACCTGCCGGAGCTCGACGTCGGCTCGCCGGAGGCGTGGCGCACGCTCGAGGGAGAGTTCGACGCCGCGTTCCTGAACGCCGGCATCGGCATCGGCGTCGAGGACGTCGCCGAGTTGAGCGACGCCGACTACCTACGGATCCTGCGGGCGAACCTCGACGGCGTCGTCTACGGGACGCGCGAGTGCGCAGCGCGGCTGATGCCGCACGGCGGCTCGATCGTGGCGACCGCGTCGCTCGCGGGGCTGACCTCCATGCCCTTCGACCCGCTCTACACGGCGACGAAGCACGCGGTCGTCGGCTTCGTCCGGTCGGCGGCACCCGCGCTCGCGCGGCGCGGCATCCGTCTGAACGCGATCTGCCCCGGCTTCACCGACACGCCGATCGTCGCCGACGAGCTGCGCGGCACGCTGCCGGCGCCGCTGATGGCACCGGCGTTCGTCGCGGAGGCGGCGCTGCGCGTGGCGAACGACCCCGAGACGGGGCGGGCGTGGGTCGTGCAGCCGAACCGTGTCGAGCCGTTTCGCTTTCCGGGCATTCCGGGGCCGCGCCCGTGACGCGCCGCCGCAGCTGGGGCGAGGAGCCGCCGCCGGCACCGCACATCTGGCGCACGCTCGGATACCGCGGCGTCGAGCAGGACGACGGCCGCTCGGCGCTCGAGTGGGAGGCGACGCCGGATCATTGCTTCCACGAGCCGTCCGGCCCGATCGTCCACGGCGGGATGGTGGCGACGCTGCTCGACACCGCGATGGGCGGCGCGTGCTGGTCCGTGCTCGGCGAGGACGAGAGCTTCCTGACCGCGGATTTGAGCGTCGAGTTCATGCGCTCCGCCCGCCCGGGCGTGCTGCGGGCCGAGGGCCGCGTCGTGCAGCGGAACCGCCGCGTCGCCTTCTGCGCCGCCGAGCTCTACGACGCGGGCGGCGAGCTGCTCGCGACCGCGAGGTGCACGCAGATCATCCGTCGGGACTGAGCCGACAGCGGGGTCCGGCCCGAAGGGCCAGACCCCGGAGGCTCAGGGTCTGACTCGCTGTGGGAAAGGCGTCTCGCGAACAGCGGGGTCAGGCCCGAAGGGCCAGACCCCGGCGGCATAAACCGCTGCGCCGACGGCGCCGATATCTGAGCGGTGAAACGTCTTGCCGTGTGGCTCCTGCCCGCGCTCGCCGCGGGCGCGATCGCGCCGCCGCTGCGCGGCGACGGCGGCGACACCTGGCTCTTCGTCGCCGCCGGCAAGACGCTCCTCTCCGCCCACTGGAGCCACGCGTTCGCCGACCCGGCGATCCAGGCCGGTCCGTTGCAGCTCGCGCTCTACGGCTCGGTCGGCCGCTCGGCCGCGGCGCTCGCGGCGGTGCTCGCGGTCGCGACTGCGCTCCTCGTGCAGGCGGCCGCGCGCGCGGCGGGGATCCGGTCGCCCCGGCTGCTGGCGCTGCTCGGCGCCGCGACGCTCGTCACCGGCCTCTCGACGAACGCGTTCGAGGCCGGCCACCCGGCGGACACGCTGCTGCCGCTTTCCTGGATCGTCGCCGCCGCCGAGGCGAGACGCGGACGCACGGTGCGCGCGGCGATCGTCGTCGCGCTCGGCGCGGGGCTCGAGACGTGGGGCGTGCTCGGGCTCGGCGTGCTCGCACTCGCACCGTCGCTGCGGAGCGCTGCACGCGGAGCGGGCGCCGCCGTCGCGACGGTCGCACTGCTCTACGTGCCGTTCCTCGCCGGCGGGCATTTCGAGATGGGCCACATGCGCTGGCCGGTTTCGCAGCACGCGCTCGTCTCCCTCGTGCTGGCGCCCGGGACGCTCGTCGGCTGGCCGCTCCGACTTGCCCAGGGCAGCGCGGCACTTGCCGCCGGCGCCGCCGTCGCACGGATCGGCCGGCGAAGCGTCCACACGCCCTGGTTCCTCCCGGCCGTCGTCGTGGGCATCCGCCTGCTGCTCGATCCGCTGCTGAGCGACTACTACTTCGCCGGCCTCGTCGGGCCGACGCTCGTCGGGCTCGCGCTCGTGCTGACGGTTCTCCCGTCAGAAGGCTGCGCCCTCTTCCGCGCGAACGCGCGGCTCGGCTTCAGGACGAACTGAGCTTCGCCCGCAGCCGCGCCTTCGCCTGCGGCCAGTCGTCGTCGATCACCGCGTACCACGCTGAGTCGCGCCGCTCGCCGCCGCGCACGAGCATGTGCTTGCGGAAGACCCCCTCGAGCTCGGCGAACGCGGCGAGCGCCGCGCGGGCTCGCGCATTGGTCGCATCCGTCTTGAACTCGATTCGGTGGAAGCCTTCGCGCTCGAACGCGTGCTCCATCAGCAAGAGCTTCGCCTCGGCGTTCGCCCCCGTCCCCCACGCCGCCGGCACGAGCCACGTGTTCCCGATCTCCGCGACGCGGTCGTCGTGGCGGACGTTCAGGAAGCTCGTGTGGCCGACGAGCTCGCCGTCGAACCAGTGCGCGAAGCCGAGATCGACCGAGCGGAACCACTCGCGGAAGCGCTCACGAGACTCGTGGCCGCGCACGCGCATCAGCGTCCAGACCCGCTCGTCCTGCGCGATCGCCCACAGCGCGTGCTCGTGCTCGGGCCGCAGCGGCTCGAGCCGGACGCGGTCACCCGCGAGCTCTACGTGAAGCGCCAGCTGCCGCCGTCCTGGAACTCGCGCAGGATCCGCCGCGCGACGACCAGCTTGTGCACCTCGTCGGCGCCGTCGTAGATCCGTGCTCCGCGCGCCATCCGGTACATCACGGCGAGCGGCGCGTCGTCGGTCATGCCGAGGCCGCCGTGCACCTGCAGGGCCCGATCGATCACGTCGTGCAGGACGCGCGCGGCGAAGAACTTGATCAGCGAGATCTCGATGCGCGCCTCGTCGCCCTCGTCGAGCCGGTGCGCGGCCTGCAGCGTCATCAGCCGGCAGGCCTGGATCTCGGCGGCCGACTCCGCGATCCAGTTCTGGATCGTCTGCTTCTCCGCGAGCGGACCGCCGAATGCCTCGCGCTCGAGGGAGTACGAGCACATCAGCTCGAACGCGCGCTGCATCTGCCCGAGCCAGCGCATCACGTGATGGATGCGACCGGGACCGAGCCGCTTCTGCGCGATCCGGAAGCCGGCACCCGGCTCGCCGAGCGTGTTCTCGACGGGCACACGCACGTTCGTGAAGCGCGTCTCGCAGTGCGTGCCCCAGCCGCGGCCTTCGTGGCCCATCACGGGGATACGTCGCACGAGCTCGTAGCCCGGCGTGTCGGTCGGGACGACGATCATCGAGGCGCGCGCGTGCGGCGGCGCGTCGGGCTCCGTCACGACCATGACGATCCCGAAGCCGGCCCCGTCGGCACCCGACGAGAACCACTTGTGCGCGTTCAGCACCCACTCGTGGCCGTCGCGCTCGGCGCGGCCGCGCAGGAGCGTCGGATCGGAGCCGGCGACCTCCGGCTCGGTCATCCCGAAGAACGAGCGCGTCTCCCCGGCGACGAGCGGGCGGAGCCAACGCTCCTTTTGCGCAGCGGTCCCGTAGAGGTACAGGATCTCCGCGTTTCCGGCGTCCGGCGCCTGGCAGCCGAAGACGAGCTGCGCGATGAAGCTGCGGCCGATCTCCTCGTTCAGGTACGCGTACTCGATGAAGCCGCTGCCGGAGCCGCCCGCCTCGGGCGGCAGGTGCGGCGCCCACAGGCCGGCGTCCCTGGCCTCCTGCTGCAGCCCGCGGATCAGCGCATCTGCGGCATCGTCCTCCCGAACGAGCTCGCGCTCGTGCGGGTAGATGTGCTCCTCCATGAACGCACGCACGCGCGCCCGGCGCTCGGCGATCGCGTCGGGGATGGCGGCCACCGTCATCTGCAGCGATGATCGCAGACGTGCGCGAGGCGCTCCAATCGATGTTCGACGGCGAGATCTCCGAGCCCGTGCTCCTCGCGGGCGGCGCGTCGAAGGAAGCCTGGGCGGTCGACGCGGACGGCTCGGCGCTGCTCGTCCGGCGCGCAGCCGGCGGCGTCATCCACCGGCACACGCTCTCGCTCGCCGCCGAGTTCGCAGTGCTCCAGGCGGCGTACGAGGCAGGCGTGAAGGTTCCGCGCCCGCTGCGCTACGTCGCCGACCTCGACGGGCGCGAGGCGTTCGTGATGGAGCGGCTCCCAGGCGAGACGATCGGGCGGCGGATCGTGCGCAAGGAGGAGCTCGCGGCGGCCCGCGAGGCGCTGCCCGTGCAGATGGCCGAGGAGCTCGCGAAGATCCACGCGATCGCGCCGACGCGGCTGCCGTTCCTGCAGGAGGCGCGACTCGAGCGGATGGTCCTGGAGCTCGACGAGGTCGGCGAGCCGCATCCCGCGATCGAGCTCGGGCTCTGGTGGCTGCGCGAACACCGCCCGCCGGCGCGGCCGCCCGTCGTCGTGCACGGCGACTACCGGATCGGCAACCTCGTCGTGCGCGAGGACGGGCTCGCGGGCGTGCTCGACTGGGAGTTCGCGCACATCGACGACCCCGTCCGGGATCTCGCGTTCGCGCTCGTGCGCGCGTGGCGGTTCGGCGTCCCCGAGAAGCGCCTCGGTGGGATCGGCCCGGTCGAGCCGTACCTCGAGCGCTACAACGAGCTGACGGGCTTCGACGTGCGTGGAGACGAGCTCGACTACTGGGAGCTCGCCGGCAACGTCGGCTGGGCGATCGGCTGTCTGACCCAGATGCAGCGGCACCTCGGCGGCCAGGACCGAAGCGTGGAGCTCGCGATCCTCGGACGGCTCGGCGCGGAGGTCGAGTACGAGATCGTCAACCTGCTCGTGCGGTTCGGCGCATGACCGCCCGCCCGACGGCGCAGGAGCTGGCGGAGGCGATCCTCGAGTTCCTCGGCGGCGAGGTGCTGCCCACGCTGACCGACCCGCGCCTCCGTTTCCGCACGCTCGTCGCGATGAACGCGCTCGGGATCGTCTACCGAGAGCTCGCGGCGCTGCCGGTCGAGGACGACACGGCGCAGCGGGAGCTCGCGCGGTCGATCCGTGCCGGCGACGTGCCCGCCGGGACGCTCGGGCGAGTCAAGTCGGACGTCGAGGAGCTGCTGCGGATCGCCTCGCCGGCGTTTCTCGAGGGCTACGGGCAAATCCCGCCCCAGCATCAGTGATTTTCCCGATGAATGCTGTCCCCGAGCGGCCTAGCGTGCGGCAATCGGACGCCTCCACCCCCTCTCGAGCGCTGCCGCCGAGGCCGCGATCGTGCTCGTCGCGGTCGGGCTCATGTTCGCCGCCGGCCTCGCCGGCTGGCTCGTCGGCCATGCGTCGCACTCAGCTTCGCCGAGATCCGCCGTCGTCGCCGCGGCCGCGCTGCCGGTGCAGATCGACCCGCACGTCGCAGCCGGCGCGCACGACTTTGTCAGCTTCGCGTGTGCGCAGTGCCACGGCCGGAACGGGCGAGGCGGCGTCTCACCGGACGTCCCCGCGTTGCGCGGGGTCGCGCAGACGCTGACCGCGGCCACGCTTCGGCGCATCATCGACCACGGCCTCGGCGAGTCCGCCAACCCGACGAAGCCGTACATGCCCGTCTGGGGCCAGGTGATCTCGACGCAGCAGGTGAACGACCTGATCTCGTACTTGCACGCCGGTCTGCCGAGCGTTCCGACCGCGACGCCGCCTCCGGTCCCACAGGGACAGGGCGACGCGGTCGCAGGCGCCGCGCTCTACACCCGCTACGGCTGCGTCGACTGCCACGGCCCGAACGGTCTCGGCGGCGTGCCGAACCCGCTCTCGGCCGACAGGACGATCCCGCCGCTCTCGGGCGCCGACTTCCGGCACCAGTTCAACACCGACGCGAAGATCATCGCCGTCATCCGCTCCGGGTCCGTGATCGGCAAGGCGCCGATCGTCAGCATGCCGCACTGGGGCGGGATCATCCCGCCGACGCGGCTGCACCAGCTCGTGGCGTACATCAAGACGCTCAAGTCGGGCTGACGCGGGTCTGCGCGAGGCGTGGCAAGGTGCGGCCGTGACGCATGACGTGATCGTCGCGTTCGCAGGGCTCGGCGTCGCCGGACAGGTGCTCGGCGGGCTGCTGATCCTGGCCGGCGTGCTCGCGCTCTTCGGCGTCCGCGGCCCCGGGCGCGCGCTCGCATCGCTGCTGTGGGGCTATGAGCTCTGGGCCGCCTTCCTCGTCGCTGCGCTCGGAACCGGCGGCAGCCTCTTCTTCTCCGAGATCGCGGGCTTCGTCCCGTGCGAGCTCTGCTGGTACCAGCGGATCTGCATGTACCCGCTGTCGCTGCTGACGCTCTTCGCGGCATTCCACGGCGACTACCGCTTCGCGCGCTACCTGCTGCCGGTGCCGGTGGTCGGCGCGGGCATCTCGATCTACCACCTGCTCGTCGAGAACCAGATTGTCTCGACGCCCTCGGGCTGCCAGATCGGTGCCGGCTGCACCGTGAAATGGATCAACGAGTTCGGCTACATGACGATCCCGACGCTCGCGCTGACGGGATTCGTCCTTCTCATCGGATTCTTAGCGCTTGCGTCGACGGAAGCCGGGGATCGCGTGGCTACCCTGCGAGTGCATGCCCAGCGGTAAGCGAAGCCGGCAGCTGCGCGCCGCAGCCGTCGCGGCGCCGCCGCCCGTCCGTTCGAAAGGCACGCGCGCCCGGCGCCAGGCGTCGCCGCGCGTGCTGATGATCGCGGGCGGCGTTGCGGCGCTGATCGTGGTCGGGATCGTCCTCGCGGTCACGCTCAGCGGCGGCGGGAAGAGTCTGAACGTCGCGACGCTCCCGACGAGCGGCTCGCTCACGAACGCGCTCCCGGGCGCAGCAGACGTCAACACCCTGTTCAAGGGGATTCCGCAATCGGGCCTCACCCTCGGTTCGCCTTCCGCGAAGGTGACGCTCACCGAGTACATCGATCTCCAGTGCCCCTACTGCCAGGAGTTCGAGACGCAGGTGATGCCGGGAGTCGTCGCACGCTACGTCCGCACCGGCAAGGTCAAGGTGGTCGCCCGACCGCTCGCGTTCATCGGCCCCGACTCGATCGGCGGACGCAAGGCGATGCTCGCCGCGGCGGCGCAGGGGAAGGCGTTCAACTTTGCCGAGCTTCTGTACGACAACCAGCGCACCGAGAACACGGGCTGGCTCAACGACAGCATGATCGCGAGCGCGGCCGAGAGCATCCCCGGGCTCGACCCGAAGCAGGTCTTCACCGCGCGCGACTCGTCCACGATCGCGGCGCAGGCGGCGCAGCTCGACAAGGAGGGGGCCGCCGACAAGATCACCGGCACGCCGACGCTCTTCGTCGGCACCGGCGGCGCACTCGGCAGCCAGGTCCACCTGAAGAGCCCGACCGACGCGGCAACGCTCACGAAGACCCTCGACACGGCGCTCGCCTCGTAGCGCTCGGCCTCGCGACAGGCCGGACACGTCCGGTGCCAGCCTCCTCCACGACTTCGGAACGAGTCACCGACCCTCCGCGCTCGCAAAGAGCGACCCGGCGTGTGCATTCCGTCAAGGACCCGGCAAGGAGGCTGGCACCGGGCGTCGCTCGTCGAGCCGCGTCTGCGTAAGACCCCGCGGCGGCGCGGTGAACCCATATCCTCTCGCAGGTGCCGAAGCTCGAGGGCAAGGTTGCGATCATCACCGGGGCGGGGCGCGGGATCGGTCGCGCGCACGCGCTCGCGCTGGCGGAAGCGGGTGCGAAGGTCGTCGTCAACGACGTCGGCGCCGCGCTCTCGGGCGAGGGGCACGACGACACCCCGGCGCAGCAGGTGGCGGACGAGATCGTCGCGGCCGGCGGCGACGCGGTCGCGAACGGGGACGACGTCGCCGACTTCGCCGGCGCGGAGCGGCTCGTGCGGCAGGCGCTCGACGCGTTGGGGCGGCTCGACATCCTCGTCAACAACGCCGGGATCCTGCGCGACCGGATGCTCGTGAACATGACCGAGCAGGAATGGGACGCGCTGATTGCGGTGCATCTGAAGGGCCACTTCGGCCCCACCCGCCACGCGGCGGCCTACTGGCGCGAGCAGTCGAAGGCCGGCAACGAGGTCCGCGGGCGCGTGATCAACACCTCCAGCCCCTCGGGCGTCTTCGGCAACGTCGGCCAGGCGAACTACGGCGCCGCGAAAGCGGGGATCGCCGGCTTCACGCTGATCGCCGCGCAGGAGCTGCAGCGCTACGGCGTCACCGTCAACTGCCTCGCTCCGAACGCGCGCACGCGGATGACCGAGGAGACGTTCGACATGGCGCCGCCGCCTGACGGCTTCGACCCGCTCGACCCGGCGAACATCTCACCGGTCGTCGTCGCTCTCTGCGCGGACGAGGCGCAGCACATCACCGGCCAGGTCTTCCACGTCTGGGGCGGCGCCGTCAACGCGCTGCAGGGCTGGACCGGAGGCGAGCTCTTCGCAGCCGACGAGCGCTGGGACGCGGACGCGCTGCTGCACGAGCTGCTCGACCGCTTCCCGGACGGCGTCGCCCCGCCCGGCATGATCGCCGGAATGCAGGCGGCCGGCGGACAATCGCTCAGAGCGCAATGACGCAGCCCGAGCGCAGGCGCATCTACCTGATGCGCCACGCGCAGGTGCAGTACTTCCAGGGGGAGCACCCCCACGACGTCGTGCTGACCGACGCGGGCCGCGAGCAGGCACGCGCGGCGGCGGCGGCGCTCGGCGGCGTGCGCTTCGACCGCGTCGTCACGAGCGGCCTGCCGAGGACGCTCGAGACCGCCGCGGCGATCGCACCCGACGTCGAGCCGGAACGCAACCCGCAGCTGCGCGAGATCGAGAGCGGCGAGCTGCGCGGGGTCGCGCCCGAGGCGGTGCAGGAGATGATGATGACCGCGTTCCGCGGGATCGTCCCGCTCGAAACGCGCTTCCTCGGCGGCGAGACGATCGGAGAGCTGCTCGACCGCGTCATCCCCGAGCTCGACGGGATCGTCGCCGACCAATCCTGGGACGTCGCGCTGCTCGTACTCCACGGTGCCGTGAACCGCGCCGTCCTCAGCCGCGCGCTCACCGCCGAGCGGATCTTCCTCGGCGCCTTCGAGCAGGCGCCCGGCTGCATCAACGTGCTCGACGTCGACGCGCGCGGCTCGTTCATCGTGCGCGCCGTCAACCACACGCCGTACGACCCGGCGCACGTGGACGCACCGCGGCTCACCACGATGGAGCATCTGTGGCAGGAATATCTCGACGCCACCGGCCGAAATCCGTAAAGTCTCGGCCGCCGGGATGGCACTCCTCTCGCTTCAGAACGCGTCGCTGCGATTCGGCGGGATCGTCGCGCTCGACGATGTCTCGTTCGAGGCGCGCGAGGGGGCGATCTTCGGCCTGATCGGCCCGAACGGCGCGGGCAAGACGACCGCGTTCAACGTGATCACGCGCCTCTACCGGCTCGACTCCGGCGACATCGTCTTCGACGGCCGCTCGCTGCTCCACACGCCGCCGAGCCGCGTCGTTCGACTCGGCATCGCGCGTACGTTCCAGAACGTCGAGCTCTTCCCCACGATGAGCGTGCTCGAGAACGTGCTCGTCGGCGCGCATACCGTCTCGCGCTTTCGCAGCGACCGCGCGGTGCGCGACGACGCGTTCGAGACGCTCCGCTACGTGGGCATCGACGACGTCGCGCACCGGCCGGCGGCCGGGTTGCCGTTCGGGACGCTGAAGCGCGTCGAGCTCGCACGCGCGCTCGTTTCGAAGCCTCGCCTCGTGCTTCTCGACGAGCCGGCCGGCGGGCTCAATCACGAGGAGGTCGACGCGCTCGCGAGCTTCGTGCGCAAGCTCCGCGACGAGCTGAAGCTGACGGTGCTCCTCGTCGAGCACCACATGAACCTCGTGATGCGGGTCTCCGACCATGTGCACGTGCTCAACTTCGGGCGGACGATCGCGAGCGGCCCACCCGCGGAAGTGCAGCGCGATCCGAAGGTGATCGAGGCATACCTCGGCGGCGAACTCGAGGAGGTCGCGTAGTGCCGGCGCTGCTCGAGCTCGAGCAGGTCCGCGCACGGTACGGGGCGGTCCAGGCGCTGCACGGTGTCTCGCTCGACGTCGAAGAGGGCGAGATCGCCGCCGTGCTCGGCGCCAACGGGGCCGGCAAGACGACGACGCTCCGTGCGATCAGCGGAAACGTGCGCCGCGAGGGCGAGATCCGCTTCGCGGGGCGGCGGCTCGCGCGCACCGGGCCCGACGACGCCGCCCGGCTCGGAATCGCGCACGTGCCCGAGGGACGAGGCACCTTCGCGGAGCTGACGGTCTGGGAGAACCTGCGTCTCGGCGCGTACACGCGCAGCGGCCGGCTGCGCGACGACTATGCGCGCGTGCAGACGTACTTTCCCTGGCTCGAAGAGCGCCGGAACCAGCAGGCCGGGACGCTGAGCGGCGGCGAGCAGCAGATGCTCGCGCTCGCCCGCGCGTTCATGCAGCGCCCGAAGCTGCTCCTGCTGGACGAGCCGTCGCTCGGGCTTGCACCGCTGCTGATCGCGGAGATTTTCCGGATCATCAGAGAGCTGAACGAGCACGAGGGGCTCACCGTGCTCGTGGTCGAACAAAACGCGCACATCGCGCTCCAGGCGGCTCGTCGCGCGTTCGTCCTCGAAGTCGGCCGCGTCGCGCTCAGCGGGCCGAGCGAGGAGCTGCAGCAGCACGAATCCGTCCGGCGAAGCTATCTCGGCTACTGATGGCCACCTTCGTCGCGACGCTCACGAAGCGCAAGACCGCCGTCAGCACCGGAGTCTCGATTCCGGTCGTCGCCCTGCTCGTCGCGGGTGCCGTCTTCCTGCTGATCGGCTGCCTCTCGAGCGAGATCTTCGCCCAGCAGACGGTGAGCGGGCTCGCCGACGGTGCGATCTTCGGGCTGCTCGCGCTCGCGCTCGTTCTCATCTACCGCGCGACCGAGGTCGTCAACTTCGCACAGGGCGAGATGGCGATGGCGACGACGTACTTCGCCTACCAGCTGACGCAATGGCACCTCACCTACTGGCTCGCCTTCGTGCTCACGCTCGCGTTCGCGTTCGTCTTCGGCGTGCTCGTGCAGGTTGCCTTCATCCGGCCCGTGCAGCACAAGTCCGTGATCGCCGTCGTGATCGTCACGGTCGGGCTCTTCATCCTGATCGACGGCGTCGTAACCTGGATCTGGGGCGCCGACCTGAAGTTCATGGCGGCGCCGTTCGGCAACAACGTCTACACGCTCAGCGGCGTCGCGTTCTCGCGGCTCGACATCGGCGTCTTCCTCGTCTGCATCGCGTCGATGGTGCTGCTCTGGCTGCTCTTCCAGTACACGAAGCTCGGGCTGGCGATGCGCGCCTCGGCGCTGCGGCCCTCGTCGGCGGCCCTCGTCGGCGTACGCGTCGACCGGATGCTCGCGGTCGGCTGGGGCCTCGCCGCAGTGCTCGGCGCCGTCGCCGGAATGATGACCGAGCCCAAGCAGTTCGTGCTGCAGCCGCCGCTGATGCAGCCGATTCTCCTGTACGCGTTCGCGGCGGCCGTCCTCGGCGGGCTCGAGAGCCCGTTCGGCGCCGTCGTCGGCGGGCTCACGCTCGGCGTCTTCCTGAACCTGATCGGCCAGTACGTCGGGTTCGCGACGTCGGAGCTACGGCTGCCGATCGCCTTCGCCGTGCTGCTCTTCGTGCTCGTGCTGAAGCCGACCGGACTCTTCGGACGACGACAGGTGCGACGCGTATGAGCATGCGGCGGGCCGGCGCTCCGGCTGTTGCCGCTGCGGTCGCGGCGCTGCTCTGCGTCCTGCCGTTCCTGCTCGACGGCTACCACCAGGGAATCGCGAGCGCCGTGGGGATCTACTTCGTCGCGATTCTCGGCCTCAACATCCTCACGGGCTACACGGGGCAGATCTCGATCGGCCACGGGGCATTCATGGCGATCGGCGGCTACACGACGGTCATCCTCTCGCACGACCACCACACGAACCTGATCGCGACGCTGCCCGCCGCGGCGGCGCTCACCTTCGTCTGCGGCGTCGCCGTCGGCATCCCGGCGCTGCGGCTGTCGGGCGTCTACCTCGCTCTCGCCACCTTCGCACTCGCCGTCTCGGTGCCCCAGCTGCCGCTCAAGTTCTCGAAGTTCCTCGGCGGAAGCAACGGGCTCCAGACCGACCACACGGTCTCGCATCTGTGGCTCTATGCCGTCAGCTGGGCGTGCGCCGCGCTCGGCTTCGTGCTCGGGTGGCTCCTGCTCCGCGGCAGGATCGGTCGCGCGTTCCGCGCCGTCCGGGACAGCGAGCTCGCCGCCGCGTCGTCGGGGGTCTCCCTGCCGATCTACAAGACGCTCGCGTTCGGCGTCTCGGCCGCCTACGCAGGCGTCGCCGGCTCGCTCTTCGTCCTCTGGACGAACGGCTTCGCCCAGCCGAACGAGTTCGAGATCCTGCTCTCGCTGAAGATCCTGATCGGCGCCGCGGTCGCCGGCCTCGGCAGCCTGTGGGGCGTGGCCGTCGGCGCGATCTTCATCGGCCTGCTGCCGCAGCTCTCGGCGAGCGTGCCGCTGATCGGCCCGGCTCACGGCCAGGACGTCGTCTTCGGCTTCGTCGTGATCCTGATCATGCTCGTCCTGCCGAACGGGTTCGCGGGCCTGCTCTGGCGGGTCCGAGCAGCTATCAAAACGCGGCCGGGGACGTCATAATCGGCATCGAGCTCGATTGAACCGGGATTCAATAATCCGAATGGAGGGTCGGATGGGTAGATGGGGCAGGTTCCTGGCGGCACTTACAGGAGCCGCGACCGTCGCCGCCGTCGCGGTGACCGCTGCGATGGGCGGGCACAGCGCAACGCCCGGCGTGACGGCGAAACAGATCACGATCGGCGGCACGTTCCCGCTCACGGGCATCGCGTCGCTCTACAAGACGATTCCCACGGCGGAGAACGCGTACTTCCAGTACGTGAACGACCATGGCGGCGTCAACGGGCGGAAGATCAACTTCCTGATCCGTGACGACTCGTACGACCCGACGAAAACGGTGCCGCTCGCGACCCAGCTCGTGGAGCAGGATCATGTCTTCGCGATCTTCGGCAGCCTCGGCACCGTGCCCGGCCTCTCGACCTGGGGTTACCTGAACGCGCACAAGGTGCCGCAGGTGGAGGTCGCGACCGGCGATTCCTTCTGGGGCTTCTGTGCGTTCAAGTCCTGCGACGGCGGCAAGAAGCCGTGGACGATCGGCTACCAGCCGGACTATCCCGGCGAGTCGAAGCTGTACGGCCAGTACATCTCGCAGAACTTCCCGAACGCGAAGATCGGCGTCCTCTATCAGAACGACTCGTTCGGCAAGAACTACTACGCGGGTCTCCGCATCGGGCTCGGCGCACGCAAGGAGAACATCGTCAGCGCCCAGTCGTACGACCCGTCCCAGACGACGCCGTCGCAGCAGGTGATCGCGCTCAAGGCGGCGGGCGCCAACATCCTCGTCATCTTCGCGCTGCCGCAGCAGACGATCGGAGCGCTCGTGACGGCGACGAAGATCGGCTGGCATCCGGACGCGACGATCCTCAGCAACGTCTCCGCGAACACCGTCTTCCTGAAGCTCGCGGCTGCGAACGGGGCCGACGTGAACGGTGTCATCTCGACGAACTACGTCAACTACGCGACGACCGTCGACGCGAACACGCCGGGGGCGAAGCTCGCGAAGGCGATCATCGCGAAGTACGCTCCGTCGCTCGACCTGAACGACGGGAACGTCGAGTACGGGCTCGGCGCGGCGTGGATGTTCGTGTACGCGTTGCAGCACGCCGGCAAGAACCCGACGCGGGCGAGCCTCGAGAAGGCGCTGCACAGCCTGAACGTCGCGGATCCGTTCCTCTACCCCGGGATCAAGCTGCAGACCTCGAAGACGGACAACTTCCCCGTCGAGCAGCTCATATTCGAGAAGTGGAACGGCGGCGCGACGGGGCAGTGGCAGCCGTTCGGCAAGCTGTACAACCATCTCCGGTAGCTCCGCCGACGTCGTTGTGATCGGTGGCGGCGCCCTCGGCGCCGCCACCGCCTTCCACCTCCGTCGGCTCGGCGTCGCGGAGGTGTTGCTGCTCGAGCGTGACGTGCTCGCTTCCGGCTCGACGAGCAAGGCGGCCGGCGGGATCCGCACGCAGTTCGCCGACGAGCTCAACGTCCGCATCGCGCTGCGCTCGCTCGCCGAGTTCGAGCGGATGGCCGACGAGATCGCCTTCCGGCAGTACGGCTATCTGTTCCTGCTCGACAACGAAGGCGACGCGGCCACGTTCCGCGGTGCGCTCGCGCTGCAGCAGTCGCTCGGCGTGCCGTCGCGCGAGCTGGCGCCTGCGGACGTTCGAGCCCTCGTGCCCGGCGTCGTCGTCGACGACGTCGTCACGGCCACGTTCTGCAGCCTCGACGGCTACGCGACGCCGGAGGCGGTCGTGCAGTGGTACGCGCGCGAGTCGGGTGCCGAGATTCGCCAGGGCGCGGAGGCGACGGCGATCGACGCACGCGACGGACGCATCGTCGCAGTCGAGACGGCGCGCGGTCGGATTGCGACCGACTGCGTCGTCTGCTGCGCCGGCATCTGGTCGGCGGAGGTCGGTGCGCTCGCCGGCGTCTCGCTCCCGGTCGAGGGCGTCGCGCGCTCGATGTGGTTCACGCCCGACGACGCGGGGCTGCCCGAGCGGCTGCCGCTGACGATCGACTTCTCGAGCGGGTTCTACTTCCACCGCGAGGGCCGCGGCCTCGCCTTCGGCGGCCGCGAGCGCGCCCTCGAGGACGTCGCGGAGTCTGCGTCGCGGCGGCTCCCGGCGCTCGCGGAGCTTCCCGTGCAGAGCTCCTGGTGGGGCTACTACGACGTCAGCCCTGACTGGAACGCCCTCGTCGGCGAGGCGGGCGAGGTGTCGCGCTTCCTCTACGCGACCGGCTTCTCCGGCCACGGCTTCCAGCAGGCGCCGGCGGTCGGCGAGCACCTCGCCGAGCTCGTCGTCGGCCGCGAGCCGACGCTCGATCTGGCTGCGTTCTCGGTCGAGCGGTTCGCCGCGGGCGCCGCGAGACCCGAGACAGTCGTCGTGTGAACAGCGGGGTCAGGCCCGAAGGGCCAGACCCCTAGCTCGGCCAGCGCGACAGCGACGGCCGCAGGTCGAGCGCACCGCCGTCCCGGCACTCGGGCGACCAGTACGCGGGCGTCTCGGTCCGGCGCAGTGGATACATGCGCGTCGCGTAGAGCGATGCGAGCGCCTGCGACTCGGCGACGCTCGCACCGAGCTTCGAGGCCACGAACCAGATCGACTGCATGCCGTAGCACTCGACCTGCGCCTCGTTCGAGTAGCCGAGCAGGTGGTACGACTCGTGCGCGACGACCGCCAGCGCCATGGCGATCGCGGGGACTAGCGAGCAGTCGCTGCCGACGCACGACCGCGGATCCCACCGCGCCGGAGTCCGGTGGAACCACGCGAGATACGTGCACTCCTGCGGCCGCATGAGGAAGTAGTCGAACGAGCGGCCGTCGAGGAGCGGCGTCACGCCGAGGATGTTCGGATTCGCCTCGCCGATCGCGCCGCAGCGAACCGATGCGTCGTGGCCCGTGAGCCGCCGCGCGACCTGCTGCGCAATCTGCTCCTCAGCCGTTGCCGGCCGCGAGAGAAGCGCGCGATCCTGGGCGGTGACCGGGCGCGCCGTCGCGCGGGCCGAGGCAGCGAAAACGCCCGCCGCAAGAGCGGCCGCCAGCAGAAGGAAGACCCGCATCGCTCATCTATCGGCAAGTTCGGACAGATCCGTAACCGGCGCGCGGCAGGCGAAGCGCTCGCACACGTAGACCGCGGTCTTTCCCTGGATCGTCGTCTTCCCCTCGAGCAGCGGCACGGTGTCGTCGGGGCCGACCGCGACGACCGTGTTCGGCTCGAAGCGGGCGAGCGCGGCTTGGGCGACGAGTGCACCGCTGTCCCCGACGATCGCGAGCTCGCGCGGCGGCGACAGCCGGAGGTCGAGCGCGCACAGCGCCCAGCCGAACGCCTGCGGCGCGTAGCGCAGCGTGTCCCGCACGAGCCGCAGCACGCCGACCGCGTGCCGCTCGAGCTCGTCGTCGCCCCAGATCCGCGCGAGCCGCAGCAGGTGGAACGCGAGCATCGAGCTCCCGGACGGCGTCGGGTTGTCCTCGAGCGACTTCTGGCGCGCGACGAGCTCCTCGCCGTCGGCGGGCGTCAGGAAGAAGCCGCCGCGCTCGTGGTCGGCGAAGAGCTCGATTGCCACACAGGCGAGCCGATGCGACTCGTGCAGCCAGCGCGGCTCGCCGGTCGCGACGTGAAGCTCGTACAGGCCGTGCGCGACGTGCGCGTAGTCCTCGAGATAGCCCGTTCCCTTCGCGACGCCGTCGCGCCACGTGCGGTGCAGCCTGTCCCCGTCCGCGAGCGGACCGAGCAGGAACTGCGCGAGCTCGCGCGCGGCGAGCAGCCAGTCTTCGCGGCCGAGCCGGCGGGCCGCCTCCGCGAGCGCGGCGAGCATCAGCCCATTCCAGCCGGCGACGGCCTTCTCGTCGCGGAGCGGCTGCGGGCGCTGCGCCCGTGCGGCAAGCAGCTCGACCCGCTCCTCGCGGGTCAGGTCGCCGCGGATCACGAAGCGGCCGTCCTCGAACGGCAGCAGCAGCTCCGGCCGCGGCACCTCGTCCGGCGTCCACGTGAACGTCAGCCCCTCCACCCCGTCGGTGTCGGCGTCCTGCGCCGATGCGAAGCCGCCCGAGTCCAGCCGCAGCTCGCGCAGGGCGTACTCGACCGTGTCCTCCACGACCTGCCGGTAACGCTCGTCGCCGAGGACGAGCCAACCGTGTAGGTAGGCCGGCACGAGCAGCGCGTTGTCGTAGAGCATCTTCTCGAAGTGCGGAATCAGCCACCGCTCGTCGACGGAGTAGCGATGGAAGCCGCCGCCGACGAGGTCGTACATGCCGCCCGCCGCCATCCCGTCGAGCGTGCCGCGCACCAGGTCGAGCTCGCCCCTTCGCAGCAGGAACTCGAGCACCGATGCCGGAGGGAACTTCGGCGCGCGGCCGAAGCCGCCGTAGTGGGGGTCGTACTGCGAGCGGAGCGCCTCAACGGCCTCGTCCAGCAGCAGAGGCGCGAGCGGCTCGCTCGAGGGCGTGCGCGCGGACGCGCGCCGGATCGCCGCGACGAGCGTCGCCGCCTGGTGAGCGACTGCGTCGCGCTGGTCGCGGTAGGCGTCGGCGACCGCGACGAGCACTTGACGGAACGCCGGCAGTCCGTGCCGCGGCTCGGGCGGGTAGTACGTGCCGCCGAAGAAGGGCTCGCCGGCGGGCGTCAGGAACACCGTCATCGGCCAGCCGCCGTGGCCCGTGAGCGAGACGACGGCGTCCATGTAGACCGCGTCGACGTCGGGGCGCTCTTCACGGTCGACCTTGACGTTCACGTACAGCTCGTTCATCAGCTGCGCGGTCGCCTCGTCCTCGAACGACTCGCGCTCCATCACGTGGCACCAGTGGCAGGCGCTGTAGCCGACGGAGAGGAGCATGGGCTTGTCCTCCGCGCGGGCGCGCGCGAAGGCGTCCTCGCCCCATGCATACCAGTCGACCGGATTGCCGGCGTGCTGCAGCAGGTACGGGCTCGTCTCCCGTGCAAGCCGATTCACGGCCTGCTCCTCCCTGCGATGATCAACGGCGTGGGTCGCACGTACGACGAGCTCGAGGTCGGCGCCGTGTACCGGAGCCGCTTCGGGCGCACGGTACTCGAGGCCGACAACGTCTGGTTCACGCTGCTGACGCTGAACACGAACCCGATCCATTTCGACGCCGCGTACGCCGCGCAAACCGAATGGCAGCGGCCGCTCGTCGACTCGACGTTCACGCTCGCGCTCGTGACCGGCCTCTCGGTGGTCGACGTCTCCGAGCGAGCGGTGAACCTCGGCTGGCGCGAGGTGCGCCTGCCCGCGCCCGTGTTCGCCGGCGACACGATCCGCGCCGAGACCGAGATCCTCGCGAAGCGCGAGTCGCAGTCGCGGCCCGGCTCGGGCGTCGTGACTGTGCGGACGCGCGGGCTGAACCAGAGGGACGAGATCGTGATCGAGTTTGAGCGCACGGTGCTGGTGCCGCTTGCTCGAGACTGAGCGGCTGCGGCTGCGCAGGCCGACGCTCGACGACACGGAGAACGTGCTCGAGCTCGTCTCGGATCCGCTCGTGATGGAGTTCATCGACGAGCCGACACGCGACCCCGCCGAGGTGCGCGAGGCGCTCGAACGGTGGCTCGCGCGCTGGCGGGCGGACGGTTTCGGCCACTTCTTCGTCGAGCGCCGCGACGACGGCGCCTTCGTCGGTCGGACCGGGCTCCTCGTCTGGGACATGCGGACCTGGCAGACGTCGACGTTCGCCGAGGTGGGCGGCCACGGCCAGCTCGAGCTCGGCTGGATGTTCGCACGCGCGCACTGGGGACACGGGTATGCGACCGAGTCGGCGCGCGCGGTCCGCGACTGGGCGTTCGCGCAGGGCGCCGGATCGCTGATCTCGCTGATCCATCCCGACAACGTGCGCTCGCAGCGCGTGGCGGAGAAGCTCGGGGCGGTGCCGACGGAGACGCTCGTCGTCGAGGAGAAGCCGGCGGTCGTCTGGCGTCACCCGCCGGCCCATGAGCCGGCGCGGTAGAGGTAGCCCTCGAGGCGTCGCCCGAGCAGCGTCTCGACCCACTCGCTGACCGCGATCAGCGCGTCGAGGTCCACGCCCGTCTCGACGCCCTCGCCCTCGAGCAGGTAGACGAGATCCTCGGTCGCGACGTTCCCCGTCGCGCGCGGCGCGTACGGGCATCCGCCGAGCCCCCCGACCGACGCGTCGAGCACGCCGGCTCCCTGCTCGAGCGCGGCCAGGCAGTTCGCGTAGCCGGTGTTGCGCGTGTTGTGCCCGTGGAAGCCGGCCGCCCCGGCCGCGGCGACGAGAGCGCGCACAGCCGACGGCGTCGCGACGCCGATCGTGTCGGCGAGGACGACCTCCGCGCGGCCGGCGAAGCGCGCCGCCAGGTCGACGACCACGCCCGGATCGACGCGACCCTCGAAGGGGCACCCGAAGGCGACCGAGATCGTGACCGTCGCCGGCGTCGGCCCAGCCTGCTCGAGGACGGCATCCGCGCGCGCGACCGCCTCGTCGAGGGTCGCGTTGCCGTTCGCCCGGTTGAACGACTCGGTGGCGCCGAAGGTGACATTGAGGCGGTCGAGGCCGCTCGCGGCGAAGCGCTCGAAACCGCGCTCGTTCAGGACGAGACCCGAGTACTCGACTCCGCCGCGGCGGTCGATCGAGGCGACGACCTCCTCCGCGTGCGCCATCGCCGGCACGCGGTCGTCCCGGACGAAGCTCACCGCCTCGATGCGCGGCAGCCCGGCGGCGGCGAGCCGGTTCACGAGCTCGGCGCGCATCGCCGGCTCGAACACCTCCGACTCGTTCTGCAGCCCGTCGCGCGGGCCGACGTCGCACAGCGTCACGCGCACGAGGAATCAGTAGCTGGTCCGGATTCGTCTGCGGCGGATCACGGAGATCGGAGAGCGGTGGGTCGGTGCAAGCCAGGAGGTGACGGTCGATGTTCAAGTACATCGGACTCGTCCAGCTGACGTCTGAAGGCCGCGAAGAGCTCGAGAAGGCGCCGGAGTATCTCGAGAAGTTCCGCCACATCGTCGAGGAGGAGAAGGGGCTCCTCGAGGACGTGTACGCGGTGATGGGGCCGTGGGACTTCGTCGCGCTCGTTCAGTACCCCGACAACGAGGCTGCGTTCCGCGCGCTCGCGAAGATCGGGCGGCTCGAGGTCGTGAAGACCGAGACCTTCCCGATCGAGAAGGTCGAGGTCTTCTTCAAGACGCTCGTCTGAGCGTCAGCGCGTCCCGAGCTCCATGCCGAGGAGCCGCGGCAGCGTCGCGCCCGCCCGCGCCGGCAGCGGCGGACGCTCGCCGCGCTCCTCGGCGGCCTCGCAGCGCATGATCGACCAGCGGACGACGCCTCCTCCCAGACGCCGGAGCGGCTCGGGCGGGAGCCGCGGCACGCGGCGCGTCGCGAGCGGCAGCCGCGTCCAGTCGTCGTCGGAGCGCGTCACGAGCGAGGCGAGGATCTGGCCGCCGAGCCAGCTCGGGCCGACACCGTGGCCCGAGTAGCCGGCGCCGTAATGGACGCGCGTGCCGGGCTTCGTCGCGAAAAACGGCAGGTGGTCGGCCGAGACGTCGATCGGTCCGCCCCACGCCCGCTCGACGCGCGCGTCGGCGAGCCCGGGCAGCAGCCGCCGCAGGCCGGCCTCGGCGCGCGCCGCGGTCGGCCGGTCGCGGCTGAACCGCTCGTCGACGCGGCCGCCGAAGCCGATCGGTCCGGAGCCGCTTCCCATCAGGACGCGCCCGTCGTTCGTCGTGCGGAAGTAGTGCAGGAACATCCGCCCGTCGACGATCGCCTCGCCGCCCGTCCACCCGATCTGGCCGAGCAGCTCCGGCACGGGCTCCGTCAGGACGACGTACGAGCCGAAGTTCGTGAGGCTCCGCCCGGCGGGCTGCCAGCCGGTGAGCGCCGCGTTCGTCGCGAGGACGACGTCGCGCGCGCGGATCGTGCCGCCGGGCGTCAGGACCTCGCCGTCGCGGGCGCGGAGCGCCGGCGTCGCCTCGTAGACCTCGACGCCCGCGTCGATCGCCGCGCGGCGAAGCGCGCGCACGAGCAGCCCCGGATGGACGGTCGCGCCGTCCGGGTGGAAGACGCCGCAGCGGAAGACCGGTGAGCGCACGCGCGCCGCGAGCTCGTCGGCCGAGAGCGCGACCGCCTGCTCCGGCCGCCCGACGGCCGCCGCGGCCGCGACCGCGCGGTCGACGGCTCCGTCCTGCGCCGGCGCGGCGGACACCAGCAGCATCCCCGCCTCGCGCAGCCACACCTCCTCGCCGCGCCGCTCGGCGAACGCACGCACGCCGGGCACGATCTTCTCCCCCGCCTCGGCGAGCCGGACGGCGTCGTCGTCCCCGAGCACGGGGCGCAGCGAGGTGAGCGCGGCCCAGTAGCCGTGGACGAAGCCGCCGTTCCGCCCGCTCGGGCCGGAACCGCAGACCTCCGCCTCGACGAGCGCGACGCCGAGCGCCGGGTCGCGTTCGCGCAGCGCAAGCGCCGTCCAGAGACCGGTGTAGCCGCCCCCGACGATCGCGACGTCGACCGAGCGGTCGCGGTCGAGCACGGGCGGCGGCGGCGCGTCTCCCTCGGCGGCGAGCGCCTGCTCGAGCCACCACGACGGCAGCCGCGGCTCGACCGTCACGCGTTCCGGCGCGCTCGGCGGTTCTGCCAGACGATGTTCGCGAGCATGAGCGTCACCGCGATCACGAAGATCGCCGTGCCGATCACGTTGATCTGCGGCGGCACCGACACGCGCGCCGCGCCCCAGACGAAGAGCGGGAACGTCGTCACCGTGCCGGCGTTGAAGTAGGTGATCACGAAGTCGTCGATCGAGAGCGCGAACGCGAGCAGCGCCGCGGCGAGGATGCCGGGTGCGATCAGCGGCAGCGTGACGCGGAAGAACGTGACGAGCTCGTTCGCACCGAGGTCCATCGCCGCCTCCTCGAGATGCCGGTCGAACCCGACGAGCCGCGCGCGCACCGTCACGACGACGTACGAGATGTTGAACATGATGTGCGCGATCAGGATCGTGCCGAAGCCCTGCGGGATCCTCCAGTTCAGGAAGAGCGTCAAGAGCGACGCGCCCATCACGATCTCGGGCGTCGTCATCGGGATGAAGATCAGCAGGTTCGTCGTGCCGCTGCCGCGGAAGCGGTAGCGGACGAGCGCGAGCGCGATCAGCGTCCCGAGGATCGTCGCGATGATGCTGGAAAGAACGGCGATCTCGATGCTGACGCGAACGGCGCCGGAGAGGCCGGGGAAGCCGAACGGGTTCGCCCAGTTCTTCCACGTGAAGCCCTGCCACGTGAAGTTGAAACGTCCCGCCGGGTTGTTGAACGAGAACGCGACCACGACGCCGATCGGAAGGAACAGGTAGCCGAGGGCGAGCAGGGCGTACACGTCGAGCACGTGCCGCCGCACGAACGCCCACGCACGCACCGGTGCGGCGATCTGCGACCGGTACGTCGCGACGGCCGGAGTTGCTGCCGTCATGCCGCCGTCCCCGCGGTCAGGCGGTCGGTGCCGAGCGCGCGCGCGAAGATCAGGACGAGCACGAGGATCGCGCCCATCAGCACGAACGAGAGCGCCGCCGCCGTCGGGTAGTCGCGGATCGCGAGGAACTCCGACTGGATGACGTTGCCGATCATGTATTGCTGCGGCGTCCCCAGCAGCTGGGCGTTGATGAAGTCGCCGGCCGCCGGGATGAACGTGAGCAGCACGCCGGCGAAGACGCCGGGCAACGACAGCGGCAGCGTCACACGGGCGAACGACATCGCGCGGTTCGCGTAGAGATCCGACGCCGCCTCGACGAGGCGCTGGTCGATCTGCTCGAGGCTGACGTACAGCGGCAGGACCATAAAGGGCAGGAAGTTGTAGGTGATGCCTGCGATCACTGCCGCCGACGTCGCGAGCAGGCGCCCGTCCGGGCCGAGGACGTGGATGTCCTGCAGGATCCGGACGACGAGGCCGTTGTCGGAGAGGATCGTCTCCCACGCGAGCGTCCGGATCAGGTACGTCACGAAGAACGGCGCGATCACGAGAAGCAGGAACAGGTTCTTCCAGCGCCCGCCGCGGAACGCGATCCAGTACGCGAGCGGGTAGCTGACGACGAGCGAGATCAACGTCGCGATGCCGGCGTACTCGAGCGAGCGCACGAACTGCGGCCGGTACGCCGAGACGGCGTCGCTGAAGTTGTGCCACGCCCAGCCGAACGAGAAGAGCGGGAAGAGGCCCTGCGAGAGGGCCATCTTCGCGAGGTAGTACATCGGGACGACGAAGAAGACGACGAGCCACGCCGTGCCCGGCGTGAGCAGGGCATACGGCGTCGCCCAGCGCGTGCGGTGGAAGAACTTGCCCATCAGGCTCGGCTCAGGCGCCGATCAGGTGCTGGAAGTCCTGCTTGTACTTCGGGTTGTTCAAGGCCTTGCCGTCGAAGATGTGCGCGTTGTCGAGGTACGACTTGGGCGGGAAGATCAGCGGGTTGTTCGCGACCTTCGGGTCGGTCTTCTTGAGGATCGCGCCGGCGCCGTTGACCGGGCAGATGTAGTTGACGTAGTCCTCGACCTCGGCGGCGATCTTCGGGTCGTAGTACCAGTTCATCAGCACGGACGCGCCGTAGACGTTGCCGCCCTTCGGGATCAGCATGTTGTCGGTCCAGATCATCGCGCCGGTCTTCGGCAGCACCCACTTGAGGCCGGGATGGTCGGCCTGCAGCTGCACCATGTCGCCCGACCAGGCGAAGCACGCCCACACGTCTCCCTTGGCGAGCAGCGGCGCGTAGTCGTTGCCCGTGAACTGACGGATCTGCCCCGACTTCACGGCCTTCTCGATCTTCGCCTTCGCCGCGTTCCAGGTCTTGTCGGTCACCTTCGACGGGTCGTCGCCGTTCGAGAGCATCACGAGTCCCATCGTGTCGGCCATCTCGGTGAGCAGCGTCACCTTGCCCTTGAGCTTCGGGTTCGTGAGCAGGTCGTCGACGGAGTTGATGTCGCCGCCGACCTTCTTCGGGTCGTAGCCGATGCCGGTCATCCCCGACTGCCACGGCAGGCTGTAGTCGCGGTTCGGGTCCCAGTTCGGGTGCTGCTGCGCCGGGATCAGGTTCTTGATGTTCGGGATCGCAGCCTTGTCGAGCTTCTCGAGCCAGCCGAGCTGGATCATCCGCTGCGGGAGCCCGGACGAGTCGGTCATCACGATCAGGTCGCGGCCGACGGACTGACCTTGCGAGAGCGGTCCTTCGATCTTGCCGAAGAACGAGTCGTTGTCGTTGATGTCCTCGATGTAGTTGACGTTCACGTGGTAGTGCTTCTCGAACTGCACGAGCGACGGATGCGTCTTGTTCTTGCCGACGTCGATGTACAGCGGCCAGTTCGAGAACGTGATCGTCTTCGGCAGCACCGCCTTGACGGTCGAAGTGGCGGTCGAGGAGGCTGCCCCCGACCCCGAGCCACCGCCGCAGGCTGCGAGCAGCCCCGGCACGGAGATGACGGCTCCGCCCGCCGCAGCACGGCGGAGAAATGCCTGCCGGGTGATCCGCTCCGACATGTTAGTGCCCCTCCTCTGCATCGATGACGAAGGTGCAGTCCGGATCCCAGCTGAGCGTGATCCGGTCGCCCGGGCCGACCCCGCGCGCACCCGGTCGGTCGTTCTGGACGTAGACGGTGACGGCGCCGCAGCCGGTCTCGACGATGTACTGCGTCGAGACGCCGATGTAGGCCGTCTCGGTGACCGTGCCTTCGAGGCGGTTCGGACCTCCGCTCTCGGCACGAAGCTTCTCGGGCCGGACGCCGATCTGCACGGCGCCCGTGCGCCCGCCGACCGCGGCCGCCGGCACCGCGACCTCCGAGCCGTCGCCGAGGCGGAGCCGCTCCGGCGCGACGACGTGGGCCGGCAGCAGGTTCGACACGCCGAGGAAGCTCGCCACGAACCCGGTCTGCGGATGCTCGTACAGCTCCGCGGGCGCACCGAGCTGCTCGATGTGCCCGTGATTCATGATCACGATGCGGTCAGCCATCGTCATCGCCTCTTCCTGGTCGTGCGTGACGTGCACGAACGTGATGCCGACCTCGTGCTGGATCCGCTTCAGCTCGAGCTGCATCTCCTTGCGCAGCTTGAGATCGAGCGCGCCGAGCGGCTCGTCGAGGAGCAGCACGCGCGGCTGGTTGACGAGCGCGCGCGCGAGCGCGATGCGCTGCTGCTGGCCGCCCGACAGCTGGCGCGGCTTGCGTCCCTCGAGCCCCGCGAGGCCGACGAGCTCCAGCGCCTCGCCGACGCGGCGCCGCAGATCGCCGCCCTTCACCTTGCGCCGACGGAGGCCGAACGCGACGTTCTCGAAGATCGTCAGGTGCGGGAAGAGCGCATACGACTGGAAGACGGTGTTCACGTCGCGCTTGTACGGAGGCAGCGGCGCGACATCACGGCCGCCGAGCTCGATCCGCCCGGCCGTCGGCTCCTCGAAGCCTCCGATCATGCGCAGCGTCGTCGTCTTGCCGCAGCCGGAGGGGCCGAGGAGCGCGGAGAAGCTGCCCCGCTCGATGTCGAGCGAGAGCGAGTCGACTGCGACGACGTCGTCGAAGCGCTTCGTCAGCTCGACCAGGCGGATGTCGACGTCGGGCGTTCCGTTGCGGACGACGGTCTCTTCGGGCGACATGACGGTCATCCGAGCCGCTCCCACGCCTCGCTCAGCACCTCGCCGAGGATCCCGACCATCTCGTCGAACTGCTCCTGCCGGGCGACGAGCGGCGGCGAGATCTGGATGACCGGGTCGCCCCGGTCGTCGGCGCGGCAGATCAGGCCTTCCTCGAGCAGCCGCGGCGAGAGGAAGTCGCGCAGCAGCGTCTCGCATTCCTCGTCGCTGAACGTCTGCCGCGTCTCCTTGTCCTTCACGAGCTCGATCGCGTAGAAGAAGCCTGCGCCGCGGACGTCGCCGACGATCGGGAGCGCGAGCAGCTGCTCGAGGGTCGAGCGGAACGCGTCCTCGTGCTCGAGCACGCCCTCGACCATCCGGTCGCGCTTCATGATCTCGATGTTCTTGAGCGCGATCGCACACATCACGGGATGGCCGCCGAAGGTGATCCCGTGCGAGTACATCGAGGTGTCGGAGAGGAAGGGCTCCATCACCCGATCCGTCGCGATCACCGCGCCGATCGCCGCGTACGACGAGGAGAGCCCCTTCGCCGACGTGATGATGTCCGGGCGGACGTCGTAGCGCTCTGAAGCGAACCAGTAGCCGAGCCGGCCGAAGCCGGTGATCACCTCGTCGGCAGACAGGAGAATGTCGTAACGGTCGCAGATCTCGCGGACGCCGCGCCAGTAGCCGGCCGGCGGAAGGAAGGCGCCGCCCGCGTTCTGCACCGGCTCCATGTGGACGAGACAGACGGTCTCCGGCCCCATTGCGACGATCGTCCGCTCGAGCTCCTCGAGCAGGAAGGCCGTGAACTGCTCCTCGGTCTCGTCGGACGGCCGGTGGTAGCGGTTCGTGTTCGACACGTGCCGCACCTCCGGCACGAGCGGCTCGAACGGCATCCGCAGGGCCGGGATCCCGTTGATCGAGAGCGCGCCGAGCGTCGTGCCGTGGTAGGCGATGTCGCGCGCGATCGCCTTGTAGCGGCGCTCGGCGCGGACCGCGCGGCGCTCGTCGTGACGGATCTCGTCGTCGAAGCCGCCGGTGCCGGGGCGCACGTGCTTCTCCCCGCGCACCTGGTAGTACTGGCGCGCGAGCTTCCATGCGGCCTCGACGGCTTCGGACCCGCCGGAGACGAAGAAGACGCGGTTCAGGTCGCCCGGCGCGAGCGACGCGACCTCGGCGGCGAGCTCGATCGCGCGCGGATGCGAGTACGACCAGTTCGTGTAGAAGGGGAGCTCGCGCATCTGGTCGAGCGCGGCCTGTCCGATCTCCTCGCCGTACCCGTAGCCGATGTTGACCGAGAAGAGCCCCGCGAGCGCGTCGAGATAGCGCTTGCCCTTGATGTCTTCGAGATAGCAGCCGTCGCCGCGCACGATGATCGGCGCCTCGTGGCCGTGCATGCGGGTGAAGTGCAGCCACAGGTGGTCGCGCGCCGCCTGCGCGAGTTCCTCGGCGCTCAACCTCGTCTCTTCAACGCTCATGCTCGCGTCCCCCAGTCGTAGAGCTGCTTCCACATCTCGAGATAGAAGAAAGTCTCGGTCGAGACCACCCCGGGCAATGCGCGCATCCGGTTCGTGACGCCGAGCATCTCGTGCCGGTCCGCCGCGACGAGCTCGACCACGAGGTCGAACTGGCCCGCGGTGACGACGACATAGTCGGCCTCGGGCCAGCGCGAGATCTCGTCGGCGACCTCGCTCGGCGGGCCGGACGTCTTGATCCCGACGAGCGCCTGGTCGAAGCCGAGCCCGAGCGGGTTCGTCACCGCCACGACCTGCAGCACGCCGTCGCTCTGCAGGCGCGCGTAGCGCGCGCGCACCGTCGCCTCCGAGACCCCGAGCGTCGCCGCGATGCGGCGGAACGACTCGCGGCCGTTGGCCTGCAGCGCCTCGATGATCTTGCGGTCGAGGTCGTCGACACGGCGCGCCGGCGTGACCGGCCCCCGGTCGCCGCCGACCCGCAGCTGGACATCAGGGCTGCGCAATGCGTGGAATTCGTAGCAGCTGGCTGCGCATTGCGTCAATCGATTCGCGGTTAAGGCTGCAAATGCGAGGTCTTTTCTCGCCCTTCGGAGAGCGACCGCCCGACCGCCCGAGACGAGCGTGCCGAACAGCGGGGTCAGGCCCGAAGGGCCAGAGCCCAGAGTCCGCTGTCGGAAAGCGTGACCGAGAGCGGGATCAGTCGAGGCCGTGCGCGGAGATGCGCTCCGGCACGATCCGGACGGTCACGCGCGTCTCGGTCGCCTTCCGGTTCTGATACTCGGGATTGCCGGTGTACTTCTCCGAGAGCCTGTCGATCTGCGCGTCGGCGCCGTCGGTCGTGAGCTCGACGCGTCCCTCGATCGCGATCCAGCGGTAGATGTCGTTCGGATCGAGGACGGTGAGCCCGACGCGCGGATCGCGTTCGAGATTGTTCGGCTTCACGCGGCCGAGCGCGGTGTTGAAGGAGGGGCCGCGGTCGTCGACGTCCACCCACACGACCGTGTTGTGCGCCGAGCCGTCGCGGCGGAGCGTCGTCACGACGCCGGCGAAGGGCTGTTCGAGGAAGCGGCGCTGTGCCGGCGTGAGCTCTTTCATGGTGCGGAGTCTACGGACCTCGGCCCCACGTGCGAACGTATGCACGTAGATGCGCGTGCTGGCTCTTCTCCTGGCCTCGCTCCCGATCGGCCACAGCGTCGACGGCCGCGCGATCCGACCGGTCGTGCTCGGAGATCCCGCAGCGGCGCACCGCGTGCTCGTCGTCGGCTGCATCCACGGGAACGAGCCCGCCGGCATGGCGATCGCGCGACGGCTGATCCAGGCCGGTGCGCCCCCTCACACCGAGATCGTGGTCGTCGTCGCGCTGAACCCCGACAACTGCGGCCGCGGCGTGCGCCAGAACGCGCACGGCGTCGACCTCAACCGGAACTTCCCCTCGAACTGGGCCCGCATCGGGCACCCGGGCTCGCTCCAGTACTCCGGCCCGCACCCGCTGTCCGAGCCCGAGTCGCGCTACGCGGTCGCGCTGATCGAGGCGCTGCGCCCGACGATCACGATCTGGTTCCACCAGCATCAGGGCTTCGTGCGCGCCTGGGGCCGGTCGATCCCGGCGGCACGGCGCTTCGCGGCGCTCGCCGACTACCCCTACACGAGCCTGCCCTGGCCCTACGGGACGGCTTCGAACTGGCAGAACCACCGCTTCCCGGGGACGGCGTCGTTCGTGGTCGAGCTGCCGGCCGGCCCGGTGCCCGCGGCGCGTCTCGGCATCTGGGTGCGCGCGGTCCGCGAGCTCGCGGTCGAAGGGCTGCCCGGATGACGGCGCTCGCCGAGCTCGCGGTGACGGCGCGACCACAGGCCGAACGGCGGGAGCGGGCACTCGTCCGCGACGCGCAGCGCGGGTCCGTGCGCGCGCTCGAGCAGCTGTTCCGGCTGCACTGGTCGCGCGCCTACCGGGCGGCGCTGCTCGTGGTCGGCGACGCGGCGGCCGCCGAGGACATCGCGCAGGAGGCGTTCCTCGCGGCGGTGCGCGCGCTCGACCGCTTCGACCGGCGGCGGCCGTTCGGCCCCTGGCTGCACCGGATCGTCGTCAACCGCGCGATCGACTGGTCGCGTGCGCGGTCGCTGCGGCGCGAAGTCTCGGCGGAGGCGGCGGCTGAGCCAGCCGCGCCCGACCGTGAGCCGGGCGGACGTGCCGAGGAACTCGCTGCGGCACTCTCGACGCTCGGAGCCGAGCACCGCGCCGTGATCGTGCTGCGCTACCTGCTCGAATACACGCCCGGCGAGATCGCCGAGCTCCTCGACCTGCCGCGCGGAACCGTGAACTCGCGGCTGCGGCGCGGGCTCGACCGGCTCGAGGAGGTGCTGCGTGAACGTTAGGCGCATGCTCGAGCGGGTTCCGTCCGACCGTGCGGCCGAGGAGCGCGCCTGGGCCGTCGTCCGCGCGGCCTACGCCGAGCGGGAGCCGGTGCGATCGCGCGTCGTCGTCCGGCGGCGCTTCGTGCTCGCGGCGGCGGCGCTCGCGCTCGCCTGCGCGGCTGCTGCGCTCTCCCCGCCCGGCCGCGCAGTCGTGAACGCGGTGCGGCGCTCGATCGGGATCGAGCACGCCCAGCCGGCGCTCTTCCGGCTGCCGGCGTCCGGCCGCCTGCTCGCGAGCGGCGGCGGCGGCACGTGGGTCGTCGCGGCCGACGGCTCGAAGCGGCGGCTCGGCGACTGGCCGGCGGCGTCCTGGTCGCCGCATGCGCTCTACGTGGTCGCGTGGTCGCGCGAGGGCCTCGCGGCGATCGACCCGTCGCACGGCACCGTGCACTGGTCGCTCGCCCGGCCGGCCGTCTCGGATGTGCGCTGGGGCGGCACGCGTGTCGACACGCGCGTCTCCTACCTGAGCGGGCGCTCGCTGCGCGTCGTCGCCGGCGACGGAACGGGCGATCGACTGCTCGCGGATGCGGTCGCGCCGGTCGCACCCGTGTGGCAGCCCGAGCAGCACGTGCTCGCATACGTCACGCGAAGCGGGCGTGCCGTCGTGGTGCGCAACGCGGACAGCGGCGCACTCGTCGCAGTCCACCGCGTGCGGGCGCGCGTCCACGAGCTCGCGTGGTCGGCGGACGGCCGGCGGCTCGCAGCCGGCACCGCGGCGGGGGTCGAGGTGTTCGGGACGGGCGGCACCGAGCGGATCGCCCGCAGGGGCCTGCTCGCGCTCGCGTTCGCGCCGAACGGCTCGCTTGCGCTCCTGACGTCTCGCGCAGTCCTCGTCGACGGCACCGAGGGTCTCACGACCGTGCTGCGGGTGCCCGCGCGGCTCGCCGGGCTCGCGTGGTCGCCGGATTCGCGCTGGCTCGTGACGTCGCTTCCCGCGGCGGATCAGTGGATCTTCGTGGGCCGCCGCCGGCTCGTCGCGTTCGCGCACATCGCGCGCCAGCTTGGCGGCGCGGCTCCGGCGCTTGACGGCTGGGCGCCCGGCGCCTAACGTTCCGCGGGTTCCCGTCCCCGGCCAGAGGAGGTCGACATGATGACGACTGTGCCCGCCGCCTCCACGGCCGCTTCGGCCGACTAGACCGCGCGACGGGCGTAGCTCCTTCGGGAGGCGGCCGCCGCGCCGCCTCGTTTTCGTTCCCGAGAGAAGGAGTTGCGTTGTCCGAGCTCGATCTCGGCGCGCTCGGGTGGAGCCCCGAGCTCGCCGTCTCGCTCGACCCAGGCCTCGAGCCGGGTCGTGTCGTGGCCGCGCATCGCGCGGCGTACGACGTCGTTTGCGCGCGCGGGCAGCTGCGCACGCGCCTCCCCGGGCGGCTGCTGCACGACGGCATGGAGGTCGCCGTCGGCGACTGGGTCGGCCTGTCCGACGGCTTGATCCGCTGCGTGCTGCCGCGGCGCAGCGCGATCGTGCGGAGTGCGGCCGGACGCACGTCCGAGTCGCAGACGCTCGCGGCGAATGTCGATCTCGCCTTCGTCGTCTCCTCGCTCGGGCCGGAGCTCGAGCCGAGGAGGATCGAGCGTTACCTCGTCACGATCTGGGAGAGCGGCGCGGCGCCCGAGATCGTGCTCACGAAGGCAGACCGCCTCGACGATCCGTGGGAGCTCGTCGCTTCGGTCGAAGCCGTCGCGATCGGCGTCCCGGTGCACGTCGTCAGCGCGGTGACCGGTCAGGGGTGCGACGCGCTGCGCGCCCGGATCGGGCCCGGCATGACTGCGGTGCTTGTCGGCTCGAGCGGCGTCGGCAAGTCGACGCTCGTCAACCGCTTCGTCGGCAGCGAGCTGCTGGCCACGAAGGAGACCCGCGCCGACGACGACGAGGGCCGTCACACGACCACGCACCGCGAGCTCGTCGAGCTGCCGGGCGGCGGGATGATCATCGACACGCCGGGCATTCGCGAGCTGCAGCTCTGGGACGGCGGCGGGCTCGAGGAGGCGTTCGCCGACATCGAGCAGCTGGCGGCCGCATGTCGTTTCAACGACTGCTCGCATGCGACCGAGCCGGGGTGCGCCGTGCGCGCGGCGCTCGCGTCCGGAGCGCTGCCGCGCGACCGGTACGCGAGCTGGCAGAAGCTGCAGCGCGAGCTGCGCTCGATCGCCGTGCGCGCAGACGCGCGCCTCCGCCGCGAGGAGAAGCGGAAATGGCAGCAGCGCGCAAGGGAAGGACGGAGCCGCGCCCGCCGGCGCTGAACACAGCTGCAACCAGGTTGCGCTGCCCACGCCGCCGCGGCCGACATGCGCGGCCGTGGCCCGTGCGCGATCGGCCCTCGCAGGCTCACGAGCAGGAAAGCACAGCGCTGGGCCCGGTCGAAGGCCGCGCGCCCAGCGCGAAGCGGTGCGAGTGGGCACGGCGTGGCGCCCAACGCGGCGCCACGCCGATCAAGCGATCGGCAGCGACTCGACGACGGCGCTGTCGGCGAGCTGCGGGACGACGCAGCCGCCGATCGCGTAGAGGCGGCCGTCTGCGGGGAAGAGTGCGAGCGCGTGCCGCGGCACCTCGAGCGTCGGGCCGCGGCTCCACCGGCGGGTGGCCGCGTCGTAGATGAACGTCTGCGACTCGAGCACTGCGTACAGCCGCTGACCGACGGTCGCGACGCCGAGCGTCTCCATCGGCGCCGGCAGCTTCGGGCCGGCCTGCCAGCGGTTCGTGTGCGGGTCATAGATCCAGGTCGAGCGGAGGATCGCCCCTCCCCGGTCGGCGCCCCCGAGCGCCCAGATCCGGCCGTGGAAGACGACCGCCGCCATGCCCTGCAGCGTCACGGGCAGGGGCGCAACGGACGTCCAGCGGTGCTTCGCGAGCTGGTACGCGAAGACGGTGCGGCTCGCGCGGACGGGGTCGAGGCCGCCGATCGCGTAGATCTTGCCGCCGAGCGCCACCACCGCGAGGTTCGTCCGCGGCGCCGGCAGCGAGGCCTCGCGCCGCCAGTGCCGCGTCCGGATGTCGTACGAGAAGACCTGCCGCCCGTTCGCCACGTCGGAGTTGCCGCCGACGACCCACATCCGGTCGCCGACGGCGGTGGCGGCCGCGGCGCTGAAGGCCACCGGCAGCGGCTGCAGCGAGCTCCACGAGTCGTGGCTCGGGTCGAACCGCTCGAAGATCGTGAGCGGCGTGCCCGTGTTGCCGACCATCCCCGCCGCCACGTAGATCTTCCCCTTGATCTCCGCGGAGGCGGCGTAGCTCCGCCGGTGCGGCATCGGCGCCGCGAACGACCAGTGCAGCTTCGCGACCGGCTCGGAGCCGGTCGTCCGCGACGCCGCGACGGGCACGGCCGCAAGAGCGGCGACGGCGAGCAACCCGACCGCCAGCTTGATGCGCCGCGACTTGGCCACTAGATCGGCTCGGCGAGCGCGTGCCGCAGCCTGCGCCGTTCCACCTTGCGCTCCCGCATCCGCACCGGATCCGGCACCGGCACCGCTGCGAGCAGCGCTTTCGTGTACTCGTCCTGCGGGTTCTCGTACACGTCGTGCGCGAGCCCCATCTCGACGATCTTGCCGCGGTTCATCACGGCGATCCGGTCGCTCATCGTGCGGACGACGGCGAGGTCGTGCGCGATGAACAGGTAGCTGAGCGCGAAGTCGCGCTGCAGATCCTTGAGCAGGTTGAGGATCTGCGCCTGGATCGAGACGTCGAGCGCCGACACCGGCTCGTCGCAGATGATCAGCCGCGGATTGAGCGCGAGCGCCCGCGCGATCCCGATGCGCTGCCGCTGGCCGCCGGAGAACTCGTGCGGATAGCGGTTGACGTAGCTCGGGTCGAAGCCGACGACGTCGAGGAGCTGGCGGACCGTCGCCTGCCGCGACCGCCGCGTGCCGATGTCGTGGACGACGAGCGGCTCCGCGACGATGTCGCCGACGGTCATGCGCGGATTCAGCGAGGCGTACGGATCCTGGAAGACGATCTGCATCTCCCGGCGCAGCTGCCGGAGCTGCTCGCCGCGCAGCCCGGAGATCTCGCGCCCGTTGAACCAGATCTTCCCGGCAGTCAGGTCGAGCAGCCGGATCACGCAGTAGCCGGTCGTCGACTTGCCCGAGCCGGACTCGCCGACGAGGCCGAGCGTCTCGCCCTCGTGGACCTCGAACGAGACGTCGTCGACCGCCCGCACCCAGTCGCGCGTCCGCTCGACCAGAAGCCCCTTCCGGACCGGGAAGTGCTTCTTCAGGCCCTCGCAGACGAGCAGCGGCGTCGAGCTCATCGGGCGCCGACCTCCTCCCGATGGCCGGCGCGCTCGCTCGCGGGATGCGCGCTGCGGACCAGATGACCCGGGCGGATCTCGCGCAGCTCCGGCGGCACGGTCGTGCAGCTGTCGCCGAGGTTCGCGTAGACGCACCGCGCCGCAAACCGGCACGCCGACGGCGGGTTGACGAGGTCGGGCGGACGGCCGGGAATCGCCGTCAGCCGCTCGTTGCGCACGTTCTCCGACTCGAGGTGCGGCAGCGCGCCGAGGAGCGCCTCGGTGTAGGGGTGCTCCGGCCGATTGAAGATGTCCTCCGACGACGCGTGCTCGACGATCTGGCCCGCGTACATCACCGCGACGTCGTCGGCGGCCTCGGCGACCACACCCATGTCGTGGGTGATCAGGATCATCGCCATCTGGTGCTCCGTCCGCAGCTCGTCGAGCAGGTCGAGGATCCCGGCCTGCACCGTCACGTCGAGCGCCGTCGTGGGCTCGTCGGCGATCAGGAGGCGCGGGTTGCAGGAGATCGCAATGGCGATCATCACGCGCTGCCGCATGCCGCCGGAGTACCGGTGCGGATAGTCGTCGAGCCGCTGGCGCGCGTTCGGGATGTGCACCTCTTCGAGCAGCTCGGCGGCCCGGTTCCGCGCCTGGTCGCGCGACAGACCGTGATGCCGGCGAATCGTCTCGGTGATCTGCGTTCCGATCGTCAGCGTCGGATTCAGCGACGTCATCGGGTCCTGGAAGATCATCGCGATCTGCGAGCCGCGGATGTCCTCGAGCGACTTCTCCGAGAGCTTCGTCAGGTCACGGCCGTCGAAGACGACCGATCCCGAGACGATGCGCGCGGGCGGACGAGGGATGAGTCCCATGATCGAGAGCGCGGTGACCGACTTGCCGGAGCCGGACTCGCCGACGATGCCGAGCGTCTTGCCGGTCTCCACCGAGAAGCTGACGCCGTCGACGGCGTGCACGACGCCCTCGCGCGTGAAGAAATGGGTCCGGAGATCGTCGACCTCGAGCAGCGCCACGCTCTAGCCCTCTTTCGTCTCGCGCGTGCGCGGGTCGAGCGCGTCGCGCAGGCCGTCGGCGACGAAGAACGCGCTCAGGATCAGCCAGGCGATGCAGATGCTCGGGATGATGATGATGTACGGGTGCGTGTTGTACGCCGTGTACCCGTCCTCTGCGAGCGAGCCCCACGATGCCTTCGGCGGGTTGATGCCGAGGCCGATGAACGAGAGGAAGGCCTCGCCGAGCACGACGCCCGGTAGCTCGAGGAAGACGAAGACGATGATCACGCCGAGCGTGTTCGGCAGCAGATGCCGGAAGAGGATTCGTTGCCAGCGCGCGCCGACTGCGCGTGCTGCCCTCACGTAGTCGTTCTCCTTGAGCGAGATGATCTGCCCGCGCATCACGCGCGCCGTGGTGAACCAGGACGCGACCGTCAGCGCGACCACCATCGTCCAGAAATTGACGACGCCGAAGATCGCGAGCGTCAGGATCGCGAACGGCAGATACGGCAGCCCGTACAGCGTGTCGAGGAAGCGCATCAGCGCGTTGTCGACCCAGCCGCCGAGGAACCCCGAGATGGAGCCGTAGAGGATGCCGATCAGCATGATCGCGACGGTCGCGGCGAGGCCGATCTCGATCGAGAGGCGGCCGCCGAGCGCAGTGCGCACGAAGAGGTCGCGGCCGAACTCGTCGGTGCCGAACGGATGCGACCAGCTCGGCGACTGGTAGGCGATGCCGAAGTTGACCGCGTACGGATCGGCCCGATCGACGATCGGGCCGAGGACGACGAAGCCGACCATCATCAGGAACGCGACCGCCGCGATGATCGCCGCGCGGTTGCTCGTGAACCGGTAGAGCGCGTCGCGCCAGAGCGACGAGCGCCGGAGCGCGGCACCCGCGTCGTGCAGGTGCGACGCCTCCGCCGCGTGGACGAGCGCGACCTCGAAGTCCGTCTGCCGTTCCTCGGTGCTGCTCATCTCAGGTCCTCAGGTCGCGCGTACGCGGGTCGAGGAAGCCGTAGAGGATGTCGACGAGCAGGTTCGCGACGATGATCAGGATCGAGAGGAGCACCGTGATCCCCATCGTCACCGAATAGTCGCGCGACGACACCGAGGTGACGTAGTACTGGCCGATCCCGGGGATGGCGAAGATCCGCTCGATCACGAAGGAGCCCGTGACGAGGTAGCCGAGCAGCGGCGCCGCCGCCGTGACGGCCGGGATCAACGAGTTGCGCAGGACGTGCAGGCCGACGACCCGCCGCCAGCGGAGGCCCTTGGCCTTCGCGGTCCGGATGTAGTCCTGCTGCAGCGTCTCCAGCATCGTGCCGCGCACGAGCCGCGCGAAATAGGTCATCGGCGCGAGGCCGAGGGCGATCGCCGGCAGCACCTTCGAGTGAAATCCGCTCCAGCCGAAGGTGGGAAACCCCGTGAAGTTGCCCCACTTGAGCGCGAAGAAATACAGGAAGAGCGTCGAGGTGAGGAAGCTCGGAACCGCGAATCCGATGTTCGAGAACGCCATCGCTCCGTAGTCGAAGGCGGAGTTCTGGCGTAAGGCGGCGATGATCCCCAGCGGGATGCCGATGATCACCGCGAAGAGCATCGCGAGACCGCCGAGCTCGGCCGAGACGGGGAACGTCTCCGAGACGATGTCGTTCACCGTCTGGTTGCGCTGGAGCATCGAGGGCCCGAGGTTCCAGGTGAAGACGCCTTTGACGTAGTAGGCGTACTGGATGTACCACGGCTTGTCGAGGTGGAACTCGCGGTTCAGGTTGTGCTGGATCGCCGCGGGGATGTTCCGCTCGGTGTTTCGGAAGGGATTCCCCTTGATCGCCTTCATCATCCCGAACGTCATGAGGATGACGAGCAGAATCACGGGGATCGTCCAGAAGACGCGCCTGATGACGAACTTGGCCATTTAGTCGATTGGTTTTCGCAGGAGTCTGACGCAGGACGGGCGCCGTTGCCGGCGCCCGTCCTGACGACGATGCGGTGCTACGAGACGGAGATTCCGTCGAAGAAGTCGGTGCCGAGCGGGTTCGCGTAGAAACCCTTGACGTTCGTCTTCTCGAGATAGGCACCAACGTAGAAGTAGATCGGCGCGATCGGCATGTCGCCGTTCTTGCCGGTCAGGAGCGCCTCGGCCTTCTGGTACAGCGAGACGCGCGCTTCGGTGTTCGGCGTGTGAACCGCCTGGTTGATCAGCGAGTCGTACTGCGGGTTGCACCAGTTGGTGTTGTTGTTCCCCGACTTGCAGGTCCAGAGCGAGAGGAAGTCGTAGTCCTCCGGATAGTCCGCGAGCCAGCCGAGGCGGTACGCGCCGACCGACGAGTCCGGCGGCGGGCCGAGGAACTGGAGGTACTGCTTCCACTCCAGCACCTTGATGTTCACGCTCACGCCAAGCTTCTGCCAGTTGGCCTGGATCGCCTGCGCGATCTGGACGTGGCCGGCCGAGTTGTTGACGTAGAGGTTGATGTTCATGACCGGGTTCTTGGCCTTCGCCATGTACGACTTCGCGATCGCGAGGCCCGACGCCGTGTCGTCGCCGTTGATCGGCAGCCACTTGCTCTTGTTGATCAGCTGCCAGTTCGCGATGCCCTGCGGCGTGAACGTCTGTGCCGGGATCTGACCGAGCTGGCCGATGTACTTCACGATCGCGTGGCGGTCGATTGCCGCCGCAAGCGCCTTGCGCTCGTTCACGTCCGTGATCGTCTTGACGTTGAACCCGTAGTAGTACGTGCCGAGGTTCGGGAAGACATGCCAGTCCGGAAGCTTCTTCAGGGACGGGATGTCAGTCGGGTTGAAGCCCGACGTGTCGATCTGGAGCTTTCCGGCCTTGTAGGCGTTCAGCGCCGTGCCGGCGTCCACGATGATCGGAATGTTGATCCGGTTCACGTGGATCGAGCTCGCGTTGCGCCACTTCGGGTTCTTCACGAGGGTCAGCGACGCGTTGTGCTTCCACGACGCGAGCTTGAACGGGCCGTCGGTGACGATGTTCGCCGCCTCGGTCCACTTGTTGCCGTACTTCGCGATTGCCGGCAGGTAGGTCGGGATGAACGAGGTGTGCGACAGCTGCTGGATGAACCAGGGCTGCGGCGACACCAGATGGATCACGACCGTCCACTTGTTCGGCGCCGAGATGCCGACCTTTGCCCGCAGGGCGTTGCAGTCCGCCTTCGACGGATCGCAGCTGTTGTACGCCTGCGCGCCGACGATGCCGTAGAACTGGTACGCGTAGTCGGCGGCGAGCTCCGGCGAGATCGTCCGCAGCCAGGAGCCGACGACGTCCTGGGCGGTGACGGGCTTGCCGTTCGTCCAGTGGTCGTTGTGGCGCAGGTACAGCGTCACGGTGGACCCCTTCACCTTCCAGTTCTGCGCCAGGCCCGTGTGCAGCGGCGTCAGCGCAGGCGTCTGGCTCAGCCTGATGATCGGGTCGTTGATGTTCGCGATGATCGTCGCGGACGTCGTATCCGTCGCGAGACCCGGGTCGAGCGACGGCGGCTCAGCACCGATCGAGATCGTGACCGTCGTGCTCTTGGACGACGCATGGCTGGCCGCGAACGCGGAGCCCGCAATCGTGAGTGCGAGGGCCAGCGCGAGGCCGACCCACAAACTCCATTTCCTTCTCATCCTGTTTTTTTCCTCCCTGATGAGGAGCCTCCGAGCGTGCTCCCGGCCTGCCCGCCCGCGCCGAATGCCGCTCTCCTTCCCTTCGGTAAACGCCGAGAAGCCGGAAAAGTTAGTGCGCGCGTCCCGGCCGCCCGGCCGCGCGCCCGCCGATCCACCTCCCCGCAGCTTTCGTCCTCCCTGCGTTACCCCCTCCTAGAGTGACGCGGCATCCTACCGCCGAAGCGCGCCGGCTTCCAGCCGACGGGGGCTACAGCGTGGGGCTGACGCCGGCGGGGAGGGACGGTCGCGGGCGGCTCCTGGCCTGGGCGGCCTCGGCATCGAGGGCCCGGAGCTGCCGGTCCTTGAGCGTCAGCTGGCTCCGCGTCAAGGGCGAAGACGAGGCCGTGAAGGCGTTGGAGCCGACGTGGACCGAGAGGACGGCCACGACGAGCGCGGCCGCGGCCGCGCTCACGGCGGCCGCGCGGCGGGCCGCCGTCACGCGCCGGAAGGCCGGCTGCCGGCGCGGAAACTCGAGCGGCTGCGCCGGTTGCTCGAGCGAGGCGGCGCGCAGCGCGAGCGAGAAAGCCGCCGAATCGGCGGCCCAGGCGCTGCACGCGGCGCAGGTCGCGAGATGGGCGTCGAGGTGGGCGAGCTCGAGCTCCGACAGCTCCCCGTCGAGCCGCGCGGACGCAGCCTCTCGGGCCCGGGCGCACTCGGATGGCGGAACTGGCGTGAGCATCTCTTCCTTTCTTGTAGCTCAGACGAGCCTTCGTGGGAATCGGTTAGGAGGTATCGGCAGGAATCCGCGGCCCCTGCAGGGCGATACGGGATGCGCGCCCGAGGGCAGAGAATGCGGCGTGATGGACGTCCCGGTGCGGCTGCGGACGGTCGGGCGGCCCGCAAACGAGGCGCGGGCGCCGTTGCTCGTCGTGCTCGACGGGTCCGACTACATGCGGCGGACACGCCTCCTCGCCCTGCTCCGGCGGCTCGTGGAGGAGGAGGCCGTCCGACCTCATCGGGTCGCACTCGTCGGTGCCGGCGACCGCATGGAGGATTACTCGGCGTCGGCGCGCTACGCCCGGGCGCTCGTGACCGAGCTCGACGCCCTGGGGCGCGGCCGGCGGGTGGGCCTCGGATCGAGCCTCGGGGCGCTCGCCCTCTTCCACGCCCACCGCGTCGAGCCGCAGAGCTTCGCCGGCCTCTTCCTCCAGTCCGGCAGCTTCTTCCGCGGGCGTACCGATCCGCAGGAGCGCCGGTTCCGCCGGTTCGGCCGGATCGACCGCTTCGTCGCGGCGACGACCCGCAGCCTCGACGGCGCGCGGCCGGTGCCGACGACGATCACCTGCGGCCTCGACGAGGAGAACTACGCCTGTAACGCCGCGCTCGCGCAGGCGCTCGCCGCGCAGGGGTACCCCGTCGACTTCCACGCGGCGCGCGGCGCGCACGACTGGCCGACGTGGCGGAAGGCGCTCGAGCTGCACCTGCCGGCCCTGCTCCGGAGGGCATGGCGATGAAGCATCTGGTCGGGCTCAGCCTGGGGACCGAGGACGACTGGCCGACCGCCTTCGAGGCGCTCGCCGAGCGCCTCGGCGCGTTCGAATGGCGCGGCGAGCGGCACGAGCTCGAGACCGAGCGGGTCTTCAACGAGCCGTTCGATCTCCGCTACACGCCGCGCTATTCGCTCGTCCTCGACCGCGTGGGCTGGTGGTACCTGCTGCCGCGCGAGTGGCTGAAGAAGATCTCGCTGATGGACGACGTGTATCTGCTGAACAACCCGTTCACCTTCCAGTCGATGGAGAAGCATTCCGCGTACTGCGCGATGATGCGGCTCGGGCTGAAGGTTCCGGACACGTGGCTGATCCCGCACAAGCAGCCGCCGTGGAACGAGCGCTTTCCCGCGACCGCGGCGCGCTACAACCGGCCGTTCGATCTCGCCGAGATCGGCAGTCGCGTCGGGTATCCGCTCTACCTGAAGCCGTTCGACGGCGGCCAGTGGCGCGGCGTCACGCGGGCGTCGAGCGCCGAGGAGCTGCGCCGAAGGTACGACGAGTCGGGTCAGCAGCTGATGCACGTGCAGTCGGCAGTCGAGGGCTTCGAGGTGTTCGCCCGCAGCCTGTCGATCGGCGCGGAGACGAAGGTGATGTGGTTCGACCCGGACCGGCCGATGTTCGACCGCTACCAGGTGAAGCACGACTTCCTGACGGCGGAGCAGGGCTACGAGGTGGAAACGATCTCGAAGGTCGTGAACGCGTTCTTCCGGTGGGAGTTCAACTCATGCGAGTCGATCGTGCGCGGCGGCGAGATCTTCCCGATCGACTACGCGAACGCGTCACCCGACGTCGCGCTGACGAGCCTGCACTACTACTTCCCGTGGGCGATGACGGCGCTCGTCCGCTGGTGCGCGTTCGTGCTCGCCGAGGGGCGGCGGATGCGAATCGACGTCGATCCGAGACCGTGGTTCGAGATCGGCGACCGGGACGACCTCTCGTACGAGGACAAGCTGCGCGAGCTGCGGCGGCTCGCCGACGAGTACTTCCAGTCGTCGGCGTATTCCGAGTTCTGCAACGGCCCGCTCGGCCACCTCCCGGAAGCCGCCGACGAGTGGTTCGCGAGCGACGACTTCGACCGGCTGCTCGTCGCCACGGTGCGCTCGACGTTCCCCTCGCACGAGCACGAGAGGTTCGTCGAGCACTACCGCGGCCTGCTGCGCGCCTACCTAGAACGTTGAGCTGCCGGACTGCGGTTGGGAGCCGCCGCCGTGCCAGGGGCCGAACGTCCCGGCGCCGGGCGGCCCGCCGCCCCACCCGTGCGGCCCGGCCGGATGCGCACCGTTCACGAGATCCGTCACGCGCTGCTGGAGGTTCGCCGTGATCTGATCGGCCTGCGCCTGGGTGAGCCTGCCGGCGGCGACGGCGCTTGCGATCTCCGTCTTCTCGTGCGCGACGAGCGCGTCGACGAGGCCCGCTGCCGACTTGCCGCTCGTCGCATTCGCGATCTGCGCGAGCGTCTTGCCCGACTGCAGCTGCGTGAGCACGGCGTCGGCCGTGGTGCCGAGGTAGCCCGCAGCAGCGGCGAGATCGTCGCCCGGCGCGCCGTGCGGATGCCCGAAACCGGGGCCGTGCGCGGGGAACGTGCCGTCGACGAAGTCGGTGAAGCGCTGCTGCAGATTCGCGGTGAGCTGATCCGCCTGTGCCTGGGTGAGCTTGCCGGCGCCGACGGCGCTTGCGATCTCCGTCTTCTCGTGCGTGACGAGCGCGTCGACGAGGCCCGCTGCCGACTTGCCGCTCGTCGCATTCGCAATCTGCGCGAGCGTCTTGCCCGACTGCAGCTGCGTGAGCACGGCGTCGGCCGTGGTGCCGAGGTAGCCCGCAGCGGCGGCGAGATCGTCGCCCGGCCCGTGCATGCCGCGCGCCGCGGCGATGAACGTGCCGCTCTTCGCCGAGTGCTTCGGCTTGCCCTTGCCTGCGAGCGCCGTCCCGCCGCCGACGAGCGCGAGCACGCCGACGAGGACGAGCGCGATCCGTGTCTTTTTCATGGCCAGAGCTTGGCCGCGGACTCTAAGAGGCCGGTTAACGGTTCCTAAGAAGCGCGGCCGGCCGAAGCTGTGCGGGGAAAACGGGTCCGCCGTCCGCCGACCAGAACGGCGCCGGAACGCCCATCAATCGGTTCAGCAGCCAGCCGGCGACCGTGATCATCACGACTCCCGCAGCCACGATCCCGAGCTGCGTCGACTTCGCGAGCAGACCCGAGCTGACGATGATCGTCGTCGCGCCCGCGGGCGGGTGTGCGGAACGCAGCACGCGTAGCACGCCGCCGGTCAGCGCAACCGAGAGCGCCACCGCGCCGATTCGCTGCGGCGTCACGCCCTGGACGTAGACGCTCGGCGCGTGCAGCAGGCCGAAGAGCGCAAGCGACGCGACCGCCGCCACGATCCCGACGAAGTGGCCGATGATCGCGTTCCGCGGCGTTCCCACTTCCGCCATCGGCGTCTCGAAGAAGAGAAACGCGGTCGCGCCGAGGCTCGGGAAGAGCAGCGGCTGCTTGAAGAGCCACGCCCACAGGCCGCTGAGCGCGATCGCGAACAGCGAGCCGAGCGCCGTGTAGACCGCGTTGCCGCGGTTGCCCCAACGCCGGTAGAGCCAGCGCTTCAGACCGTACGCGCCGGGGATGCCGACGAGCGATCCGCGGCGCGAGACCGTGCGCACCGAGGCGTCGGCGTACTCGGCGATGCGGTCGAGCTGTTCCTGCGGCTCGAGCACCGTCGTCCGCGTGCGGGAGCTCATGTCCATCGCTCCTTTCACCCTACGATTCGCCGGAATCCGATTCAACCTCGGCCACTGGAGCGCTCGCCCACGCCGTGATAGTGACCGGATGGATGGAGACGAGGGTACGGAAGCTCCGGGACGACGAGGCCCGCGCCGCATCGAGGCTGCTCGCGGCCGCCTTCGCACACGATCCCTTCATCGGCCACTTCTTCCGCGGCCGGCGGCGGCGCAGGCTCGCACTTCCCTCGTTCTTCCGTGCGGCGCTGCACGAGCTCCTGCGGGGAGGCGCTGTCTACGCACTCGACGTGGACGGCGTCCTGACGGGCGTGGCTGCGTGGGCGCCGCCCGGCGGGCAGCCGCCGGCCCCGCTCGCCGCGCGGCTCGCCGCGCTCGAAGTGAGTGCGCTCTTCCCGCGGGCCGCGCAACGCCTCCGAAGCCGCTTCGCGGCGCTCGGCGACCGGCATCCGCCGGCTCCGCACTGGTACCTGGCGTTCGTCGGGATCGCTCCTCGCGCGCAGAGACGCGGCCTCGGGCGGACGCTGCTCGCGCCGGTGCTCGAGCAGGCGGATGCGGCGCGCGTCGTCTGTTACCTGAAAACGCCGTTCCCCGAAACGCGTCCGTTCTACCGTCGGCTCGGGTTCGAGGAGACGGCGGAGCTCGAGCCTGTACGCGGCGCGCCGCGGATCTGGACGCTGACAAGACCGGCGACGTGATGAGCGCGTACGAGGTCGCCGCGCTCTGGCGCCTCCCGGTCACGTCGATACGCGCCGAGAGGATCGATGCAGTGCGCGGAGCGACGAGCCCGGCGCGATGGTCGAGGCGCCGTCGGCAGCCCGGCCGGAGTGACCGGGCCGCCGGTTGGTCTTCCGCTACGCGGTTGCGAGCGCGCGCTTCGAGAGCGCCAGGTGCATGCGCAGCATCGGCAGTTCCTTCCTCGCGCTCTGGACGATCTCGCCGTTGCCGCCGTGGCCGACCTCGAAGGTCGTCTCCTCGATGTCCTGCTGGTGGTCCTTCACCTCGAGGTAGCTGTACCAGTGGTCGAAGGCGGCTCCGCTCATTGCGTCGACCGTCTGCAGCTCCCAGACCTGCGACTGCGTCGGGGACGACGGCACCTTGATGCCGAACTTCTTCGCCTCGGCCACCGACTCGCTCAGGGACTTGCTGTGATCCTTGATCAGACGCGCCCCGAGCGCCCGCACCTGCCCGGTCGTGCCCTTCCGCAGTGCGATCCTGCCGCCGATGATCTCGAAGCGATCGCCGGAGATCGACGCCTGCAGGTAGTTCACATCCTGCGCCGACAGCTGCTTCGACTTCGCACCCGAAGCGGCCGCGGTCACGAGCAGCGCGAGCGCCGCGACCGCGAGCGCGGCGACCAAGACCCGTTTCATCTCTAGTTCCTCCTTCTCGGGTCGGAAGTTGCCGGACGGCGGTACGCGGTCGTACCCGCGCACGATCGCAGCGTCGATCGCCGCGGCATCACCCGTTCCGAGGAGCAGGTCAATCGCCTCTCGCACGAGATCGGAGCGGGAGCGGCCGGAGGCGGCCGCTCGATCGTCGAGAGCGGCGAGACGTCCGTCGTCGAGCTGGACGAGCGTTTGGCGCCGTGCCCCACAAAGATTCCCCGCCGCTGCGGGGACTCGGAAGATGGCCGGACACGAGCATACGCGACCCGCGATGTTCTCGTCGGCGGCTCGCCGTTCGACCTCACCTGACTCGTCGGCCCGTGGCCCAGCCGAGAGCCCCGGCACGATGGCCGGGTGAACTTCCGCGAGCTCATTCGGTTGCTCGAAGACGACGGATGGCAGCTCGTGGCGCAGCGCGGAAGCCATCAGCAATACGAGCACCCGACCAAGCCCGGGAAGGTGACAGTGGCGGGCAAGCCCGGCGCCGACGTGCCGAAGGGCACGGCAGCGAATATCCTGCGACAGGCGGGGCTACGGAGGCCGAACCGATGAGCGAATACCTGGTCGTGATCGAGCACGAAGGCGACTCATGGGGCGCCTACTGTCCCGACCTGCCCGGTGTCGGCGTCGTCGGCGACTCCCAGGAGGATGTCGAGCAGCTGATCCGGGAGGCGATCGCCTTCCACCTCAATGGCCTCCGGGAAGCAGGCGAACCGATTCCGGAGCCGACCGCGGTCGGCACGACGCTCGTCCAAGTCCCCGCCGCCTGAGGGCGGTTCGCGCAATGCCCTGTACGCCTCGCTTTGCGGCGAAATCGCTGCACAGAGGGACGAACGATGATGGTCGGAACCGGACACTGCGCAAACCACGTCGCGGTCGTCGCAGCGGAAACGTTCCACGTGTGAGCCCGAGCGGCAGGGTGCCACATCTGTGCTATAAAGGTGGCATGGCTCGCGTGAGGATCAGTACGACTGTTGACGAGCAGCTGCTCGCGGCGGCACGCGACACGCGTTCTGGGGTCAACGACTCCGCTCTGATCGATGAAGCGCTCGACGCACTCGTCGCGCGCAATCGCCGGGCGGAAATCGATGCGGCCTACGCAGCGTACGACCGGCTCCCGGCCGACGTTAGCGACGATTGGGGCGATCTTGCTTCGTTCCGCGAGGCCGCCGGCTCTTCGTGAACGCGCTTCCGGCGCGAGGCGAAGTCTGGTGGTGTGAGCTCCCCGAGATCGGTCGACGCCCGGTTGTAGTGCTGTCTCGGGACGCGGCGATCCCGCGTCTTCGGCGCACGCTGATCGGACCCTGCACGACGACCATCCGCGGCCTCCCGAGCGAGGTGCTACTCGAGCCGGGCGAGGACCCCGTACCGCGTGCGTCCGTCGTGAATCTCGATTCGGTCGAAAGTGTGTCGCTCGCGACCCTCGTCGAGCGACTCGGCCGGCTGAGCGACGCGCGTATGCGGCAAATCTGCGCCGCGCTCGAGATCGCTGTTGCCTGCGACAGTTGAGTGGATCGTCACCATCGCGGTTTGCGCAGTGTCGGTTATGGAGCTAGCCGGACTCGAACCGGCGACCTCCTGGGTGCGATCCAGGCGCTCTCCCAACTGAGCTATAGCCCCGAGGCGCGAACAGTCTAGCCGGAGGGCTCGGCAGCGGACCCGGCGCCGACCCTCTCCAGCAGCTTGCCGGCGCGGATCGTCCGCTCCATCTCCTTCGACTCCTCACGGTAGACGCTTCCGTCCTCGAACTGGATCGCGGGGTAGCGGTTCTGCCCCGTCAGCGACTGGATCTGGTCGCGCTTGCGGCGGCCTGTCGGAAGGTGGACGGCCTCGTAGTCGACGCCCATGTCCTGCAGCGCCTTCTCGACGCGCCAGCACGGGTGTCCCTTGATCTTCACCCACTGCCCGGAGCAGCGAAGAAGCTTCACTGCCATACGGCTCACTACGTTACGCCGGGCTCAAACGGATGTGAAGAGCGTCAGGTCGGGCTCGCGCTCGCCGCGCAGCAGGGCGAGGTCGACCTCGACGCAGCGAATGCCCCTCGACTCCGCCAGAGCGATCGCCTGCGGCTTCAGCCGCTGCGCGGCGAGGATGCCGCGGCAGTCGCGCTTCGCCGGATCGGCCCGGATGAAGCCGAGGTAGCGCGTCAGCTGCTCGACCGCTTCGATCGTCGCCGTGCGCTTGATCTCGACGGCGACCCAGTCACCGTCGTCCGCGCGGCACATCAGGTCGACCGGGCCGACCTCGGTCGGCCACTCGCGCTTGACGAGCGTGAGCGCCTCGCCGAGCGAGTCCGGCGCCGCGGCGAGCGCTTCCTGCAACTCGCGCTCGACGCCGTCCTTCTGGAGCGCTGCCGATTCGCCCATGTCATGCGTCACGTCGCTCAGGACCTCGACGAGCCGGATCTCGAGTTCATCGTCCGTCTTCGGCTTGCGGACGACGAGCGTGTCGCCGCGATCCTCGACCGTCGTCGGCGCCGTCATCCAATTCAGCGGTTTGTAGCCTCCCGCGTCGTCGTGCACGAGCACCGACCCGTCGTCCTTGAGGATCAGGAGCCGGACCGCCTCGGGCAGGAGCGCGTTCAGGCGGCCCGTGTACCGGACCTCGCAGCGGGCGACGAGCAAGCGCACGAGCTGGACCCTATTGCCCTTTTCGGACAGGTCTGCAATACTGAACCCAATGGTTCAGTATTCGGCGACCGTCGACCGCGCCTTCGCAGCCCTCGCCGACCCGACCCGGCGGGCCGTGCTCGAACGGCTCGGCACGGGCAGCGCGACGATCAGCGAGCTCGCCGAGCCGTTCGGCATGTCCCTGACCGGTATGAAGAAGCACATCCGGCTGCTCGAGGAGGCGGAGCTCGTCACGACGGAGAAGATCGGCCGTGTCCGCAGGTGCATGCTCGCGCCCTACGCCTTCGAGGGCATCGGCACGTGGCTGCAGCGGCTCGACCGCTTCGCGGCGGTTGTCGAACGTACGAAAGGAGCACGATGAGCACGACGAAGAAGAAGGACGGATTCACCGCCGAGGAAAAAGCGGCGATGCGGGCCCGCGCCAAGGAGCTGAAGGCGGCCGCGGACGGCGAGGCGGCCGTGTCCGCGGCGCTCGAGAAGATGGCGCCGGCGGATCGCGCGATCGGCACGCGCGTGCACGAGCTCGTCAGGGAAGCCGCACCGGAACTGACGCCGAAGACGTGGTACGGCATGCCGGCCTACGCGAACACGGACGGCAAGGTCGTCGTCTACTTCCGCGACGCCGGCAAGTTCAAGGAGCGCTATTCGATGCTCGGCTTCAACGAGAGCGCGAACCTCGACGACGGCTCGATGTGGCCCGTCGCCTACGCGCTTCCCGAGTTGACGAAAGCGGACGAGGCGAAGGTCAAGAAGCTCGTGAAGCAGGCGGCGAGCTGATGAACGAGACCATCGTCACGACACCCGGCGAGCTCGAGATACGCGTCGAGCGGGTCTTCGACGCGCCGCGCGCGCACGTCTTCTCCGTCTGGACGGATCCCCAGCTGATTCCCGGCTGGTGGGGCGACGAGACCGTCGTCGAGGAGATGGACGTCCGCCCCGGCGGCAGATACCGGTTCCGGACGGCGTTCGGCGTCGTCGAGGGCGAGTACCGCGAGGTCGAGCCGCCCGAGCGCCTCGTGCAGACGTTCCAGAACCACCTGCAGACGCTCGTGTTCGAGGAGCTCGGCGAGCAGACCAAGCTGACGCAGACGATGCACTTCGAGTCGACCGAAGAGCGGGACACGACGATGCAGTACGGCGTCGAGGAAGGCGCAAAAGGCGGCTTCGCGCGCGTCGACGCAGTGCTCGAGAAGATCGCGCGGTCAGGCGCCGATTGAGCGCTCGACGCGGGAGCCGCCGACGATCGCGTCCTCGCCGTCGGCGAAGCGGACCCAGGCCTTGCCCTTTCCGTCGTAGTCGGGTGACCAGACGACGAGCGTCGCGTCGCGCCCGCCCACTTGCACCCGCTCGGTGCCCTCCGGCGCCGCGCCCGTCCAGACGCGCACGAACGGATTCTCGGCCCGCTCCCGGCCGATCGTCGTCTCGTCGGTGTGGCCGGGCAGCACGCGCGTCTCGTCGGGCAGTGTCATGAAGACGTCCATCACCGAGGCTCGTACCTGCTCCAGGTTCCCGCCGCCGACCGCGTCCTTGAAGAGCGTGTCGCCCGTGAAGACCACGTCGTCGACGAAGAAGGCCACCATGTCGTCCGCGTGGCCGGGCGTCGCCAGGCCGCGCACGCGCAAGCCGCCCCACTCCCACTCGCCGGGCTCGGCGACGACGTCGATGCCGTAGCGCGACCGCAGCTCGCCCTCGTGCACCACGTGGTCGTGATGCGAGTGCGTGCGCAGGATCGCGGCGGGGCTAGCGCCCCACTCCTCGACCGCAGCGACGAGCGGCGCGACGTCGGCGCCGGAGTCGACGAAGAGCGCCGCCCCTCCCTCCCGGTCCGCGATCGCGAACGAGTTCGAGAGCCAGTCGGGATGCATGCTCCGTGCGACGAGCACGGCGCTAGGCTAACTGGAACCCCTGAGGAGGACTCCCGAATGGCCGGTCTCTGGCAACGCTTCTCGCTGATCTTCCGCTCCAAGGCCTCGCGCATGCTCGACCGCGCCGAGAACCCGACGGAGACGCTCGACTACTCGTACGAGCAGATGCTGACGCAGCTGCAGAACGTGAAGCGCGGCGTCGCCGACGTCGTCACGGCGAAGAAGCGCCTCGAGCTGCAGACGCAGTCGATCGAGCAGAACGTCGTGAAGCTCGAGACGCAGGCGCGCCAGGCAGTGGCGGCGAACCGGGAGGATCTCGCCCGCCAGGCGCTCGAGCGGAAGGCCGTCGCCCAGCAGCAGCTGCAGGGCCTGGACGCACAGGTCAAGCAGCTCGAGGACCAGCAGGAGCGGCTTATCGCCTCGCAGCAGCAGCTCGAGACGCGGATCGAGTCGTTCCGCTCGGAGAAGGAAGTGATCAAGGCGCAGTACTCCGCCGCGCAGGCGCAGGTCAAGATCGGCGAGGCGGCGACCGGGATCGGCCGCGGCATGGAGGACACGGGCCAGGCGATCCAGCGCGCGCGCGACAAGACGCAGGAGCTGCAGGCGCGCGCCTCGGCGATCGACGAGCTCACCGCGGTGGGCGCGCTCGAGGATCTCGGCGACAACCGCACGCAGCTCGACCGCGAGCTCGCGCAGATCTCCGCGACGAGCCAGGTCGACAGCGAGCTCGAGAAGCTGAAGGCGGAGGTCGGGGCCGGCGATCAGTCGAAGCAGATCGAGGCCGGCTCGGGCGAAGAGCAAGAGCAGCCCCAGCAGTCCTCCTAGTCGTGGGCCTCACCGACGTCCTCTTCGGGCGCAAGAAGCTCAAGGAGCCGGCGCGTGACCGGCTCTTCGCGCTGACGACGGCGGCGGTGTCGCTCGACGTCGAGTGCGGGCTCAAGCCGGCCGGCGTCGGCGCGATCGTCTTCAAGCCGCTCTCGGCGGGTGAGTTCGCGCAGGTCGACCACGACGTCGAGCAGCTGCTCGCGGGGGTCGCCGCCGGGCAGGGCTCGAAGCTCGACCGAAAGCGCGACTCGTTCGGCTTCGAGTGGGTGATCGTCCGCGATCCCGACCTCGAGGATGAGGTGACGGCTGTCTACGCGGTCGGCAAGGAGTTCACGGAGCGCGGCTTCGGCGGGCAGCTGCTCGCAGCGGCGTTCCGCTTCGACGGCGGCGAGCACCCCGTCTACTGGATCTACGGCTACAAGACCGGGACGTTCTGGCCGTTCGTGCCGACGGGCGCAGATCAGGAGCGCGACAACGCGCGCGAGCTGGAGCTGAAGGCGAAGCTCGAGCAGGAGCTGCCCGTCGAGCAGGACCTGACGAAGTGGTTCGCGCTCTTCGACTCCCCGATTTGAGTCGTCAGCCGACCGCTTCGACGCTCAGCGACGATCGTGCGGTCGAGCAGACCGAGAAGCGGAACGGCACGATCTTCGACGCGTACGAGCCGGGCGGATAGACGCGCACGCCGGCGGCCGTCCGCGCGCGGCAGAGGGCAGGCGGGAAATTGTGGGTATCGACCACCTGGACGATCGCAGTCGCGGTCGCGCCGCGGCGGAGCACGACGAGGCGCGAGCTGTGCTGCGGGTTCCGGTGCGCGGGGCTACCGATCTGCGCGCCGCGGCTCGTCACTGCCGAGACGCCGGGGTAGCCGAACAGCGAGCACGCCCGCGCCGAGCGGTTCGTGAGCTCGAGCCGGTAGTACGTCGAACCGGCGGCCGCGCCGCCGGGCATGGACACGACGCGAAGCGCGAGCGCGGCCGGCGAACAGGACGAGACGGCGTGTTGCCCGCGCGCCGCAGCAGCCGACGGCAGGGCGAGGAGCACGAGAGCGGCGGCCGCGACGACGCTACGCGACCGCACGGCCCATGTCGCGAGAGATCTGCGCCAGCGCGGCGAGCCGCTTCTCGAGCGGCGGGTGATCCATGAACAGCTCGCCGACCTGCTGGCGCCAGTTCGTCGGAACGATGAAGAACGCGTTCATGCCGGCCACCTCGCGCAGGTCGCGCTGCGGGATCTGCGTGATCCCGCTGGCGATCTTCTGGAGGGCGCTCATCAGGTTCTCGGGCGCGCCGGTGATGAGCGCGGAGCCGCGGTCGGCCGCGTACTCGCGGTAGCGGGAGATCGTGCGGATCAGGATGAAGCTGATCACGTACGTGACGACCGACACGGCGAACACGATGAGCCAGACCGGAACCTGATTGTTGTTGTTGTTCCGGTTGCCGCCGCCGAACCCACCGCCGCCCCACATCCCGGCATACAGGCCGAAGCGGGTCAACATGGCGGCGAGCATCGCGAAGAAGCTCGCGACGGTCATGATCAGGACGTCCCGGTTCGCGACGTGCGAGAGCTCGTGCGCCAGCACCGCCTCGACCTCCTGCGGCTCGAGGCGGCGCCAGAGCCCCTGCGTCACGGCGACCGCCGCGTGCTTCGGGCTTCGGCCCGTCGCGAAGGCGTTCGGGACGTCACTCGGGATCACGGCGATCCGCGGCTTCGGCAGATCGGCCATCGCGCAGAGCCGCTCGACCATCGCGTGCAGGTCGGGCGCTTCCTCGCGCGAGACGATCTTCGCGCCGGATGCCGCGAGGGCAAGCTTGTCCGACGTCCAGTACTGGACGAGCGCGATCCCGATCACGATCACGAGCATCGCGCCGAGCCCGACGTTCAGCAGATAGAAGAGGACGACGGCGAACGCAACGTAGAGCAGGCCGAGCAGCCCGCTCGTCGCAAGCATCCGCAGGGTCAGCCCGGCATCGCGCCCGTACGACCTTCGCTTCACGGCTCGAATGGTAGTTACGGGAGGTAGAGTCCCGCAGCGTGCGCGCCGGGATTCTCATCCTGTTCACATCCGCGCTGCTCCTCCTCGTCGCCGCCGGCTGCGGCTCGCAAGGCGTCGTGTCTCCGACGCCGAGCAAGGTGGTCGGGTCGCTGCCGAAACCGGTGCTGCTGCCGGTGGAACCCGCGTTCAAGCTGAAGGGCGACCCGACGGCAGGGAAGGCGATCTTCCTGAAGGCGGGCTGCGTCGGCTGCCACACCCTCGCTGCGGTCCACGCCACCGGCACCGTCGGGCCGAACCTCGACCAGGTGAAGCCCGATTACCGCACCGCGACGGGCCGCGTGACCCTCGGCGGCGGCGCGATGCCGTCCTTCAAGAGCCAGCTGTCGTCGCAGCAGATCGCCGACGTCGCCTCGTTCGTCGTGAAAGCCACCGGCGGCACGCCGTAGCGCTCGACCTGCCGGCGACGTTCCCGCGGCACGTCGCCGCGTTCGCGGTCGACCTCGATCGCACGCTGATCGCCGAGGATGCGATCCTCCGGCCGCACACCCGCGCGTCGATCGCCCGCGTCCGCGCCGCCGGCTCGCACGTGATCGTCGTGACCGGTCGGATGTTCCGGGCTGTCCGGCCGTACCTCGCGGAGGCCGGCCTCGACGACCCCGTCATCTGCTACCAGGGCGCCGTCGTCGCGGATCCCTCGACGGGCGAGTTCCTGCAGCACGTTCCGATCCCGCGGCGTGTCGCCCTCGAGGCGATCGACGCCGTCGTCGCCGCCGGCTTCCACATCAACTGCTACGTCGACGACTTGCTGTACGTCGCCGAGGTCACGCCGGAGGCGCGTGCCTATGCCGACTTCCAGGAACTGGAGATTCACGCGGTCGGACCACTGCGCGAGTGGTTGCGCGACGACCCGACGAAGCTCGTCGCCGTCGGCGATCCGTCGGCCCTCGACGAGCTCGAGGCGGTGCTCAAGCCGCGCTTCGGCGGCCGGCTCTTCGTCTCGAAGTCCCTGCCGCACTTCCTCGAGTTCGCGCATCCCGACGTCAGCAAGGGCTCGGGGCTGCAGTTCGTCGCCGACCGGCTCGGCTTCGCACCGGCGGAGACGGTTGCATGCGGCGACGGCGAGAACGACCGCGAGTTGCTCGACTGGGCCGGCTTCGGCGTCGCCGTCGCGAACGCGCACGACGACGTGCTTGCACGTGCGCAGCTGGTCGTCCCGAGCGTCGACGAGGAGGGCGTGGCGCTGCTCTTCGACGCCTACCTAGACTCTCGCTCGTGATCGACCTGCGCGCCGCCCGCACCGACCCGCAGCCGCTTCGCGCCGCGCTCGCGCGCAAGGGTGCGGGGGAGCTCTTCGACGAGCTGCTCGCCGCCGACCGCGCTGTGCTCGACCTGCAGCCGCGCGTCGAGGAGCTCCGCTCGAAGCGGAAGCTGAAGGGAAAACCGACACCGGAGCAGCTCGCCGAGCTCGAGCGGGTGAAGGCGGAGCTGCAGAGGCTCGAGGCGGACCTCGGCGCGGCCGAGGCGAGGCGGAAGGAGCTGCTCGCCCGCGTGCCGAACCCGCCGGCCGACGACACGCCGGACGGCTTCACGGACGAGGACGCGGTCGAGGTGAGGCGTGTCGGCGAGCCGCCCGCCTTCGACTTCCCCGTCCGCGACCACCTCGACCTCGCGCAGGCATTCGGCTGGATCGACATGGAGCGCGCCGCAAAGGTCTCGGGCTCGCGCTTCGCGTACCGCGTCGGCGACGTCGCGCTGCTCGAGCTCGCGCTCTACCGCTACGCGCTCGACCGCCTCGGCGACAAGGGCTTCGTCCCCGTCCTCCCGCCCGTACTCGTGCGCGAGGACGCGATGTACGGCACCGGCTTCCTGCCGACGGACGAGGTGAACATCTATCGCGTCGAGCGCGACGACCTCTGCCTCACGGGCACGGCGGAGGTCGGGCTCGCGGCGATGCACATGCGCGAAGAGCTCGACCTGGATTCGCTGCCGCTCCGTTACGCGGGCTACTCGACCAACTTCCGGCGCGAGGCGGGCGCGGCGGGCAAGGACACGCGCGGGATGTTCCGCGTGCACCAGTTCGACAAGGTCGAGATGTTCGTCTTCACGACGATGGATGCAGCGCGCGACGAGCACGAGCATCTGCTCGCGATCGAGGAGGAGCTGATCGGCGACCTCGACATTCCCTACCGCGTCGTCAACGTCGCGGCCGGCGACCTCGGCGCTTCGGCGGTCAAGAAGTACGACATCGAAGGGTGGTTCCCCGGGCAGGAGCGCTACCGCGAGCTCACGTCGACCTCGAACACGACGGACTATCAGGCACGCCGGCTCGAGATCCGCACCCGCCGCGAGCGGAAGCTCGAGTTCGTCGCGACGCTGAACGGAACCGCCGTCACGGCGCGCACCGTGATCGCGCTGATGGAGAACTTCCAGGACGAGGGCGGGTCGATCTCCGTGCCGGAGCCGCTCTGGGACTACGGCGCGCCGCGCGCGCTCGGCGGCGCTCGCGAGAGCGCGTAGGGCGCGTTACCGTGACGCCCGCACGGCGGGGTGCCGGAGCGGTCGAACGGGACGGTCTTGAAAACCGTAGGCCGCCGCAAGGCGGCCCGTGGGTTCGAATCCCACCCCCGCCGCTTTTTCCTTTGGTTTTCCTGCAAAGGAGCGTGTTCCGGCACGCGTCGCAGCGGGACAGCGCGCGACTGCGCTTGCGCTCGCATCCGCTCCGATCCGAATTGACCGTGAGTCGCGATCCGTAGGAACCCACACGTCGAAGCGCGGGTATCCACGCTCGCAGGTAACGCTCGTCCCGACGACGTACCAACATCATGTCGCCGCACCTACATCCGGGAGACGCAGTCCGAGTTCGACCGACCGGGGACATCGGGCTTGTGGTCGGCATTCGTCGCAGCTACCCGGAATGCGCTGGTGTCGCTCGGCCGCCGACGGCGTGCGAGCGTTCCCCATCGACCAGATCGATCGCATCGACAACCTCCGGACGGCGCTCGCCGCCGCAACGGCTCGTCGGGGGGCTCGCGTGATCGCGTGCCGCAGACGCCTCCTCGTTGCAGCGGTCGTGTTACCGCTGATTGCAGCTTCGAGCGCGCGCGCCTCAGGCGGCGATTACGCGATCGAGGGGGGAACAACGGCCGAGCGGGCGCAGATCGTCGACGCGCTCAACGCGAGCAGCTTCGACTGGAGCGTCGTGCTGGCCCAAATCGATATCCACGTTGGTCGCGGCAGCGGTTCCTACGCAATAGCCGGTCAGATCTGGCTGGACGCCACCTCCTTCGACGCCGGCCGCTTCTCTTGGGGGTTGTCCAGCACGAATACGCGCACGAGGTCGACTTCCTGCGGCTGAGCGATGCGACCCGCGCCGGCCCGACAACGTCATGCGCCCGCAAGACTCGGCCGACGACTCGGCCGTAATGCCACCGGCGCAGTTCCAAGCTCTCGTGCAGCGCATCCTTGCGCAGCCCCCGCCGACGTCGATCGCGACCGCCCTGCTATCGCAGGTGGCCTCTGATGCGTCGGCGCCCACGCACGACGTGGGACACTGGAATCGTGGAAAGGGCCGGAGCGGCTATCGGTTCTCGCGTGCTGGTCATCGGAATGGCGGGAGCGGGCAAGAGCACGTTTTCGCGCGCGCTCTCGTCGCGGACAGGGCTGCCGGTGATTCATCTCGATGTTCACTACTGGAAACCCGGTTGGGTGAAGCCGTCAGAAAGCGAGTGGCGTGAGAAGCAGCGGCGCCTGCTGAGCGGGGCGGCGTGGATTGCTGACGGCAACGATCCCGAGACGCTCGATCTCCGGCTCGAGCACGCCGACACAGTCGTTCTTCTCGAAACACCGTGGTGGATTTGCGCCGGCCGCGCGTTCTTGCGCGGTCTCCGGAGACCAACGCGCGAGATGCCCGAAGGTTGCGAAGATTCCGTGCGGCAACGGCTGCGAGACGAGTGGCGGCTGGTCGGGGTCATCTGGCGTCACCGCCGTTCAGAGGTGGAGCACGCGCGCGCAACGATCTCACAGCACGGCAACCACGTGGTGCTACGCCGGATCAGGTCGAAACGGGAGGCGCGGGACGTCCTCAGCGCCGTGGCGCATCGGGAGTCGGGGCGGGCGCGCGCGGCGCGCTCGTGACCTGCGCACCTCAGCGCCGCCAGCTCGCGACGAGCCCGACCGAGACGGGCTTCCGAATCAGGTCGAGAGTGCGTCGGCGAGCCCTCGGTCGCCGCCGTCTCCCGTCCACGCGACGTGCCCATCGGGCCGGACGAGCACAGCTGCAGGCGCTGCGACAGCTCCGAGCGCCGGAAGCTCCCACGGGCCGTTCGACGTCGCCTCGACCAGCCGAACCCGATCGGCCCACGGCGTGAGGTCGCAGTCGTTGGCCCATGGCCAGGTCGAGCAGGATCGGACGCGCGTCTCGAAGAAGGCTGAATACGCGCAGCGGGCCGTCGGCGGTGACCAGGTCGAGATCGGGCATGCGGCGTCCGAGAAGCGGATGTCCCTCGCCGAGGTCGTAGTGGATGTCGAGGCCGCAGATCATCGAGGCGATGCGCTTACGGGACTCATCGATGCTCAGCAGCTCGCGCATCGTTTCGCGGAGAGCGTCGATCCGCGGCTCGGAGCGGGTGAGCGCATTCTGGGCCATCGTGTTCTGCAGGACGCGCGCACCGACCGGATGCCGCTCGGCGTCGTAGGTGTCGAGCAGGCTGTCGAGCGACCTGCCGTGCAGCACCTCAGCGAGCTTCCACCCCAGGTTCATCGCGTCCTGGACGCCCACGTTGAGGCCCTGGCCGCCCACCGGGTAGTGCACGTGCGCGGCGTCGCCCGCGAGCAACACGCGGCCTTTCCGATAGGAGGCCGCCTGGCGGGTCATGTCCGTGAACCGTGAGATCCACGTGGGGCCGTGCGCGCCGTAGTCGGTGCCCCACACCGCCACCATCGCCCGGCTGAGCTCGCGGACGGTCGGCTCACCGGAGTGCGGCGAGTACGGCTCGCTGACGACGATTCCGAACCGCCCGCCGGCCTCCAGGCGGCCGATCGCCTGCGTGCCGTTGCGGTCGTGGCGGATTCCGAGCTCCGGCTCGTCGCGCAGCGCCACCTCGGCGATCACCGAGCTGATCGTTGGCTCCCAGCCGGGAAAATCGATGCCCGCGGCCTTGCGGATCACGCTCCTTCCGCCGTCGCAGCCGACGAGGTACTGCGCACGTAACGCACGGCCGTCGGAGGCTTCGACGTCGACGCCCGTGTGGTCTTGCCGCATTCCCACCACTTCCCGGCCGCGCTGGATCGGCACTTCGAGCTCGGCAACCCAGTCCGCCAGGATCTCCTCGAAGCGACTCTGCGGCAACGCAAGCAGGTAGTTGTGCCGAGTCGGCAGGTCGCTGATGTCGAGCGGTACGCGTGCGAACGAGACCGCCGGGTACGGGGGTCCCCTGCGAGACGAACCGATCAGCGATTCCCCGCTGATCGAGAACCTCGAGGGTCCGCGCGTGCAAACCGCGGGCACGCGACCCGACAAGCGTCTGGCTCGGCCGCAGTTCGACGACGACGACGTCGATCCGCGCCAACGCGAGCTCGCCCGCCAGCATCAAACCGGTCGGGCCTCCGCCGACGATCACAACCTCGTGCTCGGTCACGCCCACACTCCTGCAGCTCGCGTCAGGCTCATCGTCGAGGAGACGAACACGCGGAGGTCCGAATCCACGGGAATGTGAGAGACGTCGGTAGGGGCCGGGTCTCTGCGGCCCGAGATCCGGCCCCTACGAGGCGGCACCCCCTGAACTCTCCCCTGGTCGACGCGCTGCGACGTGGGCGTGTCGTCGCCTGGGACGGTAGGGCGCCCGGCTCCTCGTGAAAACGCTACGAACGGCCGGTCCCCCGGCCTGCCCCGGCTTCCGAGGCGAGGTAAGCACCTAGCAGGACGACGGCAGCTGCTTCGGCGACGAGCGCGACGATGATCACCGGTCGGTAGCCGTATTCCTCGAATCCGAACAACGGACGGCTCTCGCTCACGAACAGAAACACGAACGACGTCGCAGCGAGACCTATCCCGCCGAGCGCGAACAGGATGTGCAGCACGCGCATCCGCACCGCCGGGAGGAGCAGCCCGAGCCCGATCAACGTCGCACCCGCGAAGTTCAACGCGAAGAGCGGGCCGATGATCGGAACGACGTCATAGTGCACGCCGAAGTACTGCTCGAGGTGGACCGAACCGACGACGACCACCGCAAGCGCACCGAGCAGCCGGAGCGCGGTCGCGCTCTTGCCGCTTCGTGGTTCGTGGAACACCACCTCATCGGGCAGCGGTTTGGTCGAGCGAAGGTTGCGTTCGCGCAGCGCGCTCATCCCCATCCACCTCCCTTGTTGTTCGAACCCGAGGTCGTACCCGTCTTCGAGCCGTGGCTCGGACCGGAGTTGTCGTAACCCGAGCTCGAGCTCGAGCTGGAGCCGCCGGACGATTCCGGTTCGATCGGCTTGCCGCCCGCATCGACGAGGTACCAGCTCGATCCGAACTGGTTGACATCCTCGCCCCTGGTCCTGCCGGGCGTGCTCGCATCGGCGGCGTAGTAGTACAGCGGGTGCCCGTGGTAGGTCACCTGCCTGTCTCCGTCATCCCGCGTGAACGTTCCGAGCCCCGCGGCATCGACACCGCCCGTCGCCTTGGGCGACACGCTCGTCTCGAGCGGCGGCCACACGGACGCGCACGCTCCATTGCAGTAGCTCTCTCCTCCATCGTCTTTCTCGAACAGGTAGAGCGTGTGACCCTTGCCGTCGACAAGGAACCGGCCGTGCGGCGAGCTCGACAGCTTCACCGTTGCCGGACCGCCGTCCGAGCTCGGAACCGCACCGCCACACCCTGCCGCGACGAGCGCCACTCCGATTGCCCCGATCACGACCGCGTACAGAGGACGCATGACGAACCCCCTCTCGCAGTGTCGTTTTCAAGTGATACGGGCCGGGAGCCTCGATCGGATCGAGGCAAACGACACAGCTCCGCTCCGTCACTTTTCGCGGAAAGCGCCGGCGGGCTCCGGCGGCCGGCTAACCGGTCGTGTACGTGATGATCAGCCGTGCCGGCGGCGCGCTTCCGTTCTCGAAGCTCGCGACGTTGACCCCGTTCTCCCCCGTCGGCGGAACCGCGGCACCACTGATCGCCAACCGCAACCCCGTCATCCCGGTCGTACTGATGTTGCTCAAGCCCTGAAGCTGGAAGTCGTTGTCGCCGAGCTTGACCACGCTCAACGGCACACCCGCAACCGCGCTGTTGTCATCAGCCAGCGTCCAATCAGACGCATCGATCGGCCAATTCGCCGCCGAATACCAACCCGCAACGAGACTGCGATTGTCGCTACTCGTAGCCGAAAGCACGTTCAAGCGCAACGTCGCGCTCGTCACCACCGCATTGTCAGGCAACCCCGACGTGTCGAAGCGCAACAGACCCACAGACACCGGCTCATACGAATACGGCGTCCAACTACGACGCACCAACAACGCGCTATAGCCCGTCGTCACCTGCGCCGCCGTCGAAGCCGACGGCGGATACCCCGAATCACCCTTCTCGATAAACCCATCATCACCACCAGCCGCAACCGGCACCGTCAGGCTTTGCGGAACCGTGTAGTTGATGATCAGCCGTGCCGGCGGCGCGCTTCCGTTCTCGAAGCTCGCGACGTTGACCCCGTTCTCCCCCGTCGGCGGAACCGCGGCACCACTGATCGCCAACCGCAACCCCGTCATCCCGGTCGTACTGATGTTGCTCAAGCCCTGAAGCTGGAAGTCGTTGTCGCCGAGCTTGACCACGCTCAACGGCACACCCGCAACCGCGCTGTTGTCATCAGCCAGCGTCCAATCAGACGCATCGATCGGCCAATTCGCCGCCGAATACCAACCCGCAACGAGACTGCGATTGTCGCTACTCGTAGCCGAAAGCACGTTCAAGCGCAACGTCGCGCTCGTCACCACCGCATTGTCAGGCAACCCCGACGTGTCGAAGCGCAACAGACCCACAGACACCGGCTCATACGAATACGGCGTCCAACTACGACGCACCAACAACGCGCTATAGCCCGTCGTCACCTGCGCCGCCGCCGAAGCCGACGGCGGATACCCCGAATCACCCTTCTCGATAAACCCATCATCACCACCAGCCGCAACCGGCACCGTCAGCGTTCCTCCGCCGCCCGCACTCGCACCCGTGCCGGTGAACGTGACGGTCTGCGGTCCCGTCGGGTCATCCCCGGTGATGTTCCACGTATCGGAGAAGCTGCCCGCCGACGGCGGCGTGAACGCGACCGTCTCCACGACCGACGCACCCGGGGCGATCGTCGTGCTCTCCGAAAGCGAAGTGCTGGCGACGAAGATCCCGAGCGCTGGCGGCTTCGACTTCGTGATCGTCACGGCAGTCCCGCCGGTATTCGAGACCGTGAACGACGCGCTCGCGCTGGAGCCGACGGAAACCGTGCCGTACGAGACCGAGAGCGGCGAGATCACGAGCTTCCCCGGCAGCGTCGCGGTGCCGCTGACATTCGTGAAGACGTTCCCGGCACTCGTCGCGAGAACGATGTGGTCCGAGAACGTGCCCGTCGTGGTCGGCGCAAATGCGACGGTCGCCGTGACCGAGGCTCCGGGCGCGAGGTTCGAGCCGATCCCCGGCATCCCGCTGTCGGAGAACGGCGGTGATCCGTTCTTGACACCGGTGACGGTCAGCGGCTGTGCGCCGGTGTTCGTATAGGTGATCGTCGACGTCTTGGTCGAGCCGACCGCAGTCCCTCCGAAGCTGAGAAATGTCGGCGACACGCTGAGCTGGGCGGCTGCCGACTGTCCGGCACCGGAGAGGCCGAACGGCAACACGCCCGCCGACGTGCTCACGTTCAGCGTCGCGCCGAACGAGCCGCCGGAGCTCGGCGCGAATGTCACCGGGATGCTGAGCGTCTGACCCGCGCTCAGCGTCGCCGGCAACGCGGTCGACGGAGTCCCGGTCGAGAACGTGCCGTCAGTGGTGGAGACGCCGTTGACCGTAACCGTCGTCGTCGCCGTGAGCGTCTCGGTCAGCGTCGAGCTCGAGCCCACGGTAGTGGCCGGGAAGGTCAATGCCGAGCCCGTGAGCGCCACGTTCACGGGCGAACCGAATCCGAGCACGTGTCCGTCCCTGGTGCCGACGTAGAGCTTGCCGTCGCCGACTCCCGGCAGGGCGAACTTGGACGACTGCCCGATCGGAGCGCTCCAGAGCCTTTGCATCTTCCCGCCGACCGGAATCGGGTTGTAGGCACGAAGCTGCGCCCCGGAACCGCTTCCGTCACTCGACCAGATCGCCCACACGATCGCCGACCCGGAGGTCGTTCCGTTCGACGTGACGACGCCGGCAGAGGAGCCGAACCCGAAGTCGTCGCTGAAATCGCCGCCGCCCGCCGGGCTCAACGTCGGCGTCCCCGTCCCGTCGATCCCGTACTTGAACGCCTGCAGCCCGTTCGCCCAAGGGACGTAGATGTAGCCGCCGTCGCCGGGCCAGACGGCCACCTTGCCCCACAGTCCGTTCGGGTACGGACCGGTCCGGTTGACCACGAGATCCGAGCCGTTCGCGCCCTCTCCCGTACCGCCGAGGTTGTCGGCGTTCAGGAGGTAGACATAGCCCTCCTTGCCGATCTGCACGAGCAGGTGCGGGATCTGCGACGTTCCGAAATACGGCGTGGGAAGCTCGAGCGGTGCGCCCGATCCCAGGTCGCCGTCCCAGCTGTCGAGGTACGAGGAGTCATACGGCGCGAAGAAGTCGGTTGCCTTGAGCGTGCCGTCCGGCTGGACGGCCAGCCGCACAACCGATTGCGCCAGATTCCCCGGCGGGGACTTCCCCGGAGTCGGGACGGGCGGAGTGCCCCCGCCCATTCCGTTACCCGTCGTGACCAGGAGCTGGCCGGGCCCGTCGGAGACGATGCCGCCGCCCGATTGCCAGATTCCGGCGCCGTTGCCGCTCGTGCTCGGCGTCGCCCACATCGCGGTGATCGATCCGGCGGTCGATACGCCGACGACCCAGCCCCAGTACGGGAGGCGATCGCAGTGCCCACCAAACGCCGCATAGACGACGCCGTTGAGGAGGAGCAGCCCGGGCCGCTGCAGCTCGTACTTGGCGTTGAAGCTGATCGAGGGTTGATTCTGTGCAGTGCCCGCGATCTTGACCGGAAAGCCCGAACGCTCGGCGCCGGTGCTGACGTCGACCGCGTGCATGTACCAGTTGACGTTCGTGGCGCCGGGCCCGTCGTACGACTTCGCGAGGAAGTATTCAGTGCCGCTCGCGGTGTCGACGACCGGCGTTCCCGTGATTCCGATCGTCGGCGTGAGGTCTGCGCACGAGACGTCGCTCGCATTGAACGGCGTACCCACGTTCCTCGACCACTGGACAGCCCCCGTCGTGGCGTCCAGGCCGTAGATCCAATCTGCTTCCGTCGCGACCAGCACGGTGCCCCCGTCGACGAGCGGCTGCGCATACACCTGGCCCTGAACAGGCGTGCTGAACAGCTCGCCGAACGTGCCTCCCGCGAGCAGCTGCGGCGTCAGCGACGGCTGGTTCGGATACCAACCTGTTCGCAGCGAGTCCCCGCCGTACGTGATGACCGACGGCGCGTCTCCAGCGGCGACCGCGCTCCCCGCGAGAGCGAGGATCGCGGGAACGAGGATGAACAAGGCCGCAAGCCGAAGCCCGCCCGCTCCCCGGTGCACCGGATTCCCCACGACAGGATCCCTAGCACGAAAGCGCGAAAACGCCAAAGAGGCGGGCACCTCGCGCCGGACCGTGGTGCCTGCATCCGAGGCGGGCGCGACGGATGACGACGTGATCCTCTGGGGTCACACCGCCGCCGCGCCCGCTGGCCGCTGCGCAGCACGCACGGAGGTTCGCGGCCGCAGGCGCTGCCGCAGCGATCCGAGCCGAGTCACGCACATCGGGATACGACGCACAAGCCGGGGTGAGCGCGGCCGCGCGGCCAGGACAACGACCGCGCATCCCCCGCCGTCCCATCAAAAGCCGACGTGATTTTCGCCGCCACTCCCCGTTCGACCGGTGTGCCATCGAAGGCAGCGCCGGCCGGCCGCTGCCTGCCTTCAGCGCGGATCAGGCAGAGGTGTGGAAGGCGAAGCCGATCCCGTCCGAATCGGCGCCGTGATGACCGCCTCGCGTGACGGCGAGCGCCTCACCGAGGATCGTCAAGCTCGGCGGCTCGTACGCCTTGCGGACACGCTCGGCTCGCTGTTGCACGGGCAGCATGAGCGTGTATGCCTCTCGTCGCAGCGCGAGAAACGCAGGCTCTCGGGTAGTTCGCGCCGCGGTCCGGCCACCCGGACAGTCCCTCGTCCGAGGGAGCACGATCGAGGGATTCATCGCCGATGTCATCGGCGATGGGACGCGTCACCCGATCGGTCCTGATCACGGCGATCGTCGCAGCCGTCAGCCTGTTCGCGGTCGCGGAAGCGGTCGCGTGCGGCACGGGCGGCTATTCGTACGCAGGCGTCGCCGCGCCCGGACATGCGTACGGAATCAGCGCGTCGATCACTCCTCTACCGGCCTTCAGCGTCCTCTCCGGCCACGTCGCCGGTTGGGTCGGCGTCGGCGGGCCCGGCGAAGGCCCCGACGGGACCGACGAGTGGTTGCAGGTCGGGTTCAGCGGTTTCCCGTGGGCCAGCGAGAGCAGTCTCTACTACGAGCTGACGCTCCCCGGCCGCTCGCCGACATATCACGAGATCGCGACGGGACTGTCGTCGGGAACGGCGGAGCGCGTTGCCGTGCTCGAGATCCACGGCCGGCGGAATTGGTGGCGTGTCTGGGTCAACGGTTCACCGGCCAGCAGGCCGATCCACCTCCCGGGTAGCCACGGTCGCTGGGCGCCGATCGCGACGGCCGAGAGTTGGGACGGCGGGACCGGCGGCGATTGCAACGGCTTTCTCTACCGGTTCAACGGCGTCACACTCGCACATGCACCGGGCGGGGCGTGGCAGCCGCTGAGCGGCGGCTACACGATCACGAGTCCCACCACACGGCTTGCACGCGAGGGCGGTCCGTCCTTCATCGCGGCGGAGGGCGACACCGCGCTCCGCACGCTCGCGGCCATCCATACCTAACCCCTGCTCGGCCGGCTCGAGCTCGTCGGCCGCGGGGGGTCGCGTTCGCGGCCTTCAGGCCGTGGCGTGCCGGCCGCTTGCGGCGTCCGGCACGTCGAGCCGCAGACAGATCCGCCAGGTGCGCAACTCCTCCGCGTAGCGGTCGCGCGCGTACGAGGAGGCATCCCTCGGCTCGTAGTGAAGCGTCTGCCGGGCGAAATCGTAGAGCTGTTCCCAGGTGTGCAGGCTGTCCATTGCCTCACTGGACGGGCGAGGGGAGCTCGCTCTTCCCGGACGACGCATCGTCCGACGAGACGCTAGCCTCACGACACCCGTGCCCAGGTCGCTCCTCGTCGGCGTGGCCGCGGCTGCGTCGTCCGTCGCGGTCGCTCTGCCGGCGCAGCCCGCCGTCGGCGCGCCGTCGCTCTACTGGAAGTCGGCCCCCCCGTCCGGCGCTCGTGTCGTCCTCGCCTGGCCCGGCTCGACGTCCCTCCGGGTCGTTGCCGCCGCCGCGAATCGCCGTGCGAACGTCAGGCTCTCGCTGCTCGGCAGAACGCAGGTCAGGCTTCGGACGAGGGTGGGGAATCCAGCGGTCGGCACGCTCAGGTTCCCGTCGCCTCGGACGTTCGGACAGCGCACCTTCGTGGTCACGATCGTCGCCCATCTGGCGGGAGCGCACACAATTGCCATTGCACGCACGCTCGTCGTCTCGATGCGCGCAACGAGTGTCCCGCTCGTGGGTCCGGGACCTGTATCGCGGTGGGCCTACGTGCTTCGTCGCGCCGACGCCCGAGCGGCGCCGGCCGCGCGCTCACCGATCGTCGGCCCGGTCGAGACCACGACATCGGATGCAATGCCCAACCTCGTCCGCGTGATCGAGGAGCGTGCCGTCGGCGGCGGCCGGCGCTGGGTCAAGGTCGTGCTGACGAGCCTGCCGAACTCTCGAACCGGCTGGGTCGAGCGCGACGTCCTCTCCGTCTACCACGCGGTGACGACGCGCGTGGTCGTCGACACGGAGCACCTGAAGCTGACGCTCCTCCGCCGCGGCAGGATCGTCTTTCGCGCGCCGATCGCCGTCGGCACGGATCGCTGGCCGACGCCGCACGGAGCGTTCTACATCCGCGAGCGCCTGACGAGCTTCCGCGATCCGTTCTACGGCCCCGTGGCGTTCGGGACGAGTGCCCGCTCGACGACCTTGACCGACTGGCCCGGCGGCGGGATCGTCGGCATCCACGGCACCAACCGTCCCGACCTGATCCCGGGGCGCGTCTCGCACGGCTGCATCCGGCTCCGGAACCCGGACATCCTCCGGCTCGCACGGCTCATGCCGCTGGGCACGCCGCTCGAGATCCGTTGACGATCAGCCGGTCAGCTTCGGCGGCCTGAACGCTCCGGGCACCGACGCTTCCTGGAGCGACCGCGGGCACGACGCCGACTGCACGAGACTCACCCGGAGGACGCCGGCGCCCGCCGGAGTGACGGCGAAGGCCGCGCGACCGCCCGAATCCGTCGTTTTCACGAGCTGAACGCCGGGTCCGCGCAACTGGACACGAACGCCTGCGACGGCTCCCCCCGTCCGACTCCGCGCGACGACGACGATCGACGTCGACCGCCCCGCAAGCAGCTTCCCGTGGGTGAGGGAGAGCACGGCGCATCTTGCGGAAGGCGGGACGAACGGGCCTCGAATCGGCACGGACGCCTGCGCCTGGTTGTTCGCCGTGTTCGTCTCGGGCGTCGTCGTCGTGACCGTCGCCAGGTTGACGGCGGTTCCGGGCGAGCGGGCAAGCGTCACGACCGTGACCGCGCGCGAGGCGCCGGGCTCCAGCGTCCCGAACGAGCACGTGATGACGGTGGTGCCGGTACATGCAGGGTCGCTGACCGAAACGAGCGATTCCTGCGACGGCACCGGGTCGACGAGGACGACGTCGTTCGCGGCGGCCGCCCCATCGTTCACGACCGTGAGCACGTACGTGACGTGCTGACCGACGATCGCGCTCGTGCGATCGGGCACCTTCGTCACTGCGACGTCCGTCGGCGTGGGGCCCGGAGGCCCGCTCGGCGTCGTCGCGGGCGGAGCCGCGGTCGTGGCCGGAGGCGCCGTCGTGGCGGGGGGCGCGGTCGTGGTGGGTGGACTCGTCGTCGTATGCGGCGTCGTGGTCGTGGTCGGCGGAGCCGTTGTCGTCGGCGGTGGTGTCGTGGTGGTCGTCGTGCCCGTGGTGGGGGTGGTCGTCGTGGTGGTCGTCGGCGGCGGCATCGGGTGGCAGGCGCCGCTTCCGCCCGTCGTCCCGATCACCGTCGTGCCGTGTCCCATGCTCGCGACCATCGTCGGCGGCGCCGGCCCCGTCATCAGGTCGACCTGCCAGATGCAGCTCGGGAGACTCACCGTCAGCGTGTGCGTACCGGCGGTGAGGGGCTGCGTCGAGCTCTCGAACAGCACCTGCGGGTACAGCTGCTGAACGGTGGTGAGGATCTCGTAGCTCGCGAGCGTCACAACCGTCCCGCTGCATCCGGGCCGCACCGTGAACGTTGCCGTGACGGTCCCGTTGCCGAACGAAAACGAGGCGTCTGCCAGCGAGGCTCCCGCAGGACCGCACGGAGCGAGCTGCGTCCGCCCCGGCGCGCCGAAGCTCGGTGTGTCGGCGGTTGCCACACCGGCGACGAAGACGCATACCAGGCAGAACCCGAGCGCGACGCGCCGACGCCGCGCCTGACGCCGTCGCTTCTCGCGCTGGTACGAGTCCACCGCCTGTCGCAGAGCACGACGACAGTCGGCGAGCTCTTCGGCGAGAGCCCGAAGCCGCAGCTCGGTTTGCCGCACGGGTCAGATCTAACCGCATCCGCGGCGATGGAAACCAGAGAACTGTTCGCGGCTTAGACTCGCGCGATGCCGTCAGGCGAGGAGCTCCGGGCCGTGATGCGTTTCGTGCCGCACAACGTCGGCGTCCTCGCCGTGGACCACGAGGGCAACCGGATGGGCGTGACGATCTCGTCGCTCGTCTCGCTCTCGCTCGACCCCCCGCTCGTCGGCATCTCCGTCGGCAAGCAGGCTTCGCTGTACGAGCTGCTCCGCCGAGCCGGGCGCTTCTCGGTCAGCGTGCTCGGCGACGGACAGGAGGAGCTCGCACTTCGCTTCGCGGCCGGTCGCCCGCCGATCATCCACTGGGACGGCGTGGCAGTGCGCAAGGGCCGCTTCGCGCCGCTGATCGAGGGCGCGCTCGCCTGGATCGAGGCGACGACGCGTGCCGAGCACGACGCCGGCGACCATACGTTCTTCGTCGCCGACGTCGTCTCGGTCGAGCGCGGCCCCGCGCCGAGCGCGCTGATGTACCGCGACCGCAGCTACCACTCGCTGTGAAGGTAGGCCTTTGCCGGCGCCGGGAGCGGAACCTGTGATCCAGGGCGTCGTCTTCGACCTGGACGGCGTGCTGATCCAGTCTGAGGAGATCTGGGACGCGGTGCGCGAGGCCTACGTGCGCGAGCGCGGCGGCCGCTACGACGCCGAGATCCAGCGGGCGATGATGGGCATGAGCTCGACCGAGTGGTCGCGCTACCTGCACGAAACCGCAGGGATCGCCGACGAGCCGGAGGCGATCAATGACGAGGTCGTCCGCCGCATGCTCGAGGCATACCGAGACCACCTGCCGCTGATCGACGGCGCCGTCGACGCCGTCCGCCGGCTCGGAGCGCGCTACCCGCTCGGGCTCGCCTCCTCGTCGAACCGGCCGCTGATCGACACGGTGCTCGCGGTGACCGGGCTGACCGGCGCCTTCAGCGCGACCGTCTCGTCCGAGGAAGTGGCCCGCGGCAAGCCGGCCCCCGACGTCTATCTCGAGGCGTCGCGCCGCCTCGGCGCCGATCCGACCCGCTGCGCCGCGATCGAGGACTCGCACGGCGGGATCCGCGCAGCGAGGGCGGCGGGCATGCGCGTGATCGCGATCCCGAACGCGTCGTATCCTCCGGACGAGGAGGCGCTCCGGCTCGCGGACGTCACGATCCGCGGACTGGACCAGTTGACGCCGGAGCTAGTCGACGCGGCCGACTAGCACGCAGCCGTTATGGCCCCCGAGGCCCATCGCGTTCGAGAGCGCGACGTCGATTCGCGCCTCGCGCGCCTCGTTCGGGACGTAATCGAGGTCGCAGGCGGGGTCGGGCTCGCGGTAGTTGATCGTCGGCGGCAGAAGGCCGTGGTGGATCGCGAGCACGCACATCATCGCCTCGATTGCCCCGGCCGCACCGAAGCAGTGGCCGGTGACCGACTTCGTCGACGAGACCGCGAGCTTGTAGGCGTGGTCGCCGAAGACGTCCTTGATCGCCTTCGTCTCGGCCGCGTCGCCGAGCGGTGTCGACGTGCCGTGCGCGTTGATGTAGCCGACGCGCTCGGGCTCGATCGATGCGCGCTGGAGCGCCTGGCGCATCATCTCGGTCACGCCCTTCGACTCCGGGTCAGGCTGGGCCATGTGATGGGCGTCGTTCGAGCCCCCGTAGGAGAGGATCTCGGCGTACACGGTCGCGCCGCGGCTGCGCGCCGCCTCGAGCTCCTCGAGCACGAGCACGCAGGCGCCCTCGCCCATCACGAAGCCGGCACGGGTCGCGTCGAACGGACGGGATGCACGCGGCGGGTCCTCCTCCTCCGCGACGAGACCGCGCATCGCGCAGAACCCGGCGAGGATCAGCGGATGCAGACATGCTTCGGCGCCGCCGGCGAGCACTGCGTCGGCGTCGCCGCGTCTGATCACCTCCGCCGCCTCGCCGACCGAATGCGACCCGGTGGCGCAGGCGGAGACCGGAGCGTAATTCGGCCCTCGGTACCCGAGCGAGATCGCGAGCTGCCCGCTCGCAGCGTCGACGAGGACGCTCGGGATGAACGTCGGCGTCACGCGGCCGGGCCCGCGCTCCCGCAGCACGTCTGCCTGCTCCATGATCCCGAGGAACCCGCCGATTGCCGAGCCGAAGAGGATCCCGACGCGGGCGGGCTCGTACACCCCGTCGAGGCCGGCGTCGGCGACCGCCTCGCGGGCGGCGCCGAGCGAAAGCAGCACGTAGCGGTCGAGCTTCCGTGCTTCCTTCGGCGACGCGACGTTCGACGGGTCGAAGCCCTTGACCTCGCCGGCGATCCGCACGGGGAACCCGCTCGCGTCGAACGAGCGGATGAAGTCGATCCCGCTGCGACCCTCGACGGCGGCCCGCCAGGTCGAGGGCGCGTCGAGGCCGATCGGCGTGACCGCGCCGAGCCCCGTGACGGCGACCCGTCTCATGGCGTAAGTCTCGTTGGCCTGAGCATTCTTAATCGTTCCTGAGCAAACGCGACGTTACTTTCACCGGCGCCGCGGGAAAGAAATGTCCAGGTTAGCCCCCCTCCAAGGAGGTCCCCCATTTCCACCGTGGCAGCACAAGCCGAGAAGCCCGGGCTCGTGTTCTTCTACTCACCGGTTTCGGGCTCCTGCAGGCGTGTCGAAGGGTTCCTTGCCCAGGTCCTCCAGCGACGCCGCAACCACGGAACGTTCAAGCTCTATCGCGTCGACGAGCAGGAGCGTCCTGACCTCGTCGAGCGCTTTGCGATCCAGACGATGCCCACGCTCGTCGTCGTCGAGGACAAGGTCGTCCGCGCGCGACTCGAGCGCCCGCGTGGCTGCAGGGAGATCGAGAGCTTCCTCGCCCCGTGGCTCAAGTAGCACTCAGGTGACGACACCCTCCTCGCGGAGCGACTGCTCCGCGAGGAGATCCCACCGCTCCTCGACGAACTGCGCCATCGCCCGCTCCTGCTCGAGAATGTCGAGGCACGCCTGGGCGGTCTCCTCGTCGCCCGCGCGCTCCGCCACGCGGCGCAGCAGCTCGTAGCTCGCGATCTCCAGGTGCTCGGTCGCATACGCGTCGCGGGCGCTCCGGCCCGACCGCTCGCCGCGCACCATGTCGAGCGGCATCTTCATGAACGCCTCGAGCATGCCCGCCGCCTGCCGCACCATCGACGGCTGCGCTCCGTGAGCCTCGAGCCGCCGCCGCATGATGCTCTCGTGCTCCTGCGTCTCGAGCTTGTGATGCTCGAGCTTGTCGATCAGCTCGGGGTCGGACGCCGTCTGGATCAGGCCGTCGAGCATCCGCAGCACGGTCTGTTCCAGGGCATGTGCCTCGTCCAGGTGCTTGACGAGCTGCGCCTGCAGGTCGCTCATCGTGATCCTCCTCAACTCGAACTCGCCGTAGGTCCGGCCGAACGCGGTGGCACGACCGCGGAACCCCTCGCCGGCGGGCTCCAGCACGTCGACGAGGAACGCGAAGGGCGCGCGGTAGCGCAGCTCGTGGCCGTGGATGTCGAACGGAATCCCGCGGCCGCCGAGGACGATCGTCTCGCCGCGGGCACCGGCGATCCGCTTGCGCACGCCCGTGAGCGGCGGCAGCGCGCCGGAGATGCGGCGCACGTTCCAGGTTCCGTCGAGCTCGGCCACGTCAGTAGGGTCTCCGCCGATGGCCAGCGCAAACGCAGCGACCCCGGGGCCGAACGTGCCGTTCCCGCCGATGGAGGCGGAGCTCGTGTCGGAGCTGCCGCGTCAGGGCGCATGGCGGTACGAGCCCAAATGGGACGGCTTCCGCGGCGTGCTCGAGAACGACGGCGGCGAGCTCGCGCTCTGGTCGCGGAACGGGCGGCCTCTGCTCCGCTACTTCCCGGAGCTACGCGAGCTCGGCGAGCGGCTGCCGGCGCGCTCGGCGCTCGACGGCGAGATCGTGATCGCGCGCGACGGCAGGCTCGATTTCGACGCGATGCAGATGCGGCTTCATCCTGCCGAGAGCCGCGTGCGCAAGCTGGCCGGGGAGATCCCGGCGACGTTCGTCGCGTTCGACCTTCTGCTCTGGCGGGGGAAGCCTGTGTGGGAGCAGCCGATCGAGAAGCGTCGCGCCCGCCTCGAGGCGGTCGCCGAGGGGCTGCCGCTCTCGCCGGTCTCGCAGGACGTCGAGCTCGCAACCGCGTGGCTGCAGACGCTGCAGGCCGCCGGCTTCGACGGCGTGATCGCGAAGCGGCTCGGCCTGCCGTACCTGCCCGGCTCGCGAGACGGCGTCGTGAAGGTGAAGCCCTACAAGACGGCGGACTGCGTCGTCGCCGGCGTCCGTTTCAAGGCAGGCTCGCGGAAGCAGATCGCGACGCTGCTGCTCGGACTCTACGCCGACGACGGGCACCTCGACTACGTCGGCTCCGCCGCGGTCGGCGCCAGGCGCCACGACGAGATCTCGGCGCTCGTGCTGCCGCTGCTCGACGAGCGAAACGACCGCCGATTCTCCGAGCCGAACCGCTGGGGCACCGGCGAGCTCGAGGAGCAGGCGGTGAAGCCGGAGATCGTCGTCGAGATCCGCTTCGACAAGCTCGAGAAGCACCGCTTCCGCCACGGCACGAAGCTCGTCCGCTTCCGACCGGACAAGGATCCGGCGCAGTGCACGTGGCGCGAGGTGCGCCCGCCGCGCCGTCCCGACGACCTCTCGGTCGAGGCGCTCCTGGCGTCCGCGCCTTCAGGGGTCTGACCACTCCCCTCCGGGGTCTGGCCCTTTGGGCCTGACCCCGCTGTTCACGGATCCTTTTTCGCACGCGACGGCTGGACTCGCCTCGGCTCGCCGGGCATCTTCGGGAAGTTCGGCGGATACGGCGCTTCGCCGACGCCTTCCTCCTCCTCGCGCTCGACCCACTCGAGCAGCACGCGCAGGTCGCAGACCGCGTCGTCGATCCCCGCGTGCAGATCGCCGAGTTCCGCGAACCGCTCCGGCATCGTCGCGATCGTGAAGTCCTCCATCTCCACGTCCGGCAGCTCGTCCCAGCGCACCGGCGCCGACACCGTCGCGTCGGGCCGGCCGCGCACCGAGTACGCGGAGAGGATCGTGCGGTCGCGGGCGTTCTGGTTGTAGTCGACGAACACACGCTCGCCGCGCTCCTCCTTCCACCACGCGGTCGTGACGAGGTGCGGGGCGCGGCGCTCGATCTCGCGCGCAAACGCGAGCGCGCACCGCCGGACGACGCGGAATTCCCAGCTCGGCTCGATGCGGCAGTAGACGTGCACGCCCCGGTTGCCGCTCGTCTTCGGCCAGCCGACGTAGCCGATCTCGTCGAGCACCTCGTGCACGACCGCGGCGACGCGCTTGGCGTCGGCGAAGCCGGTGCCGGGCTGCGGGTCGATGTCGATCCGCAGCTCGTCCGGGCATTCCGGGTCCCGCCGCCGCGACGGCCACGCGCCGAACTCGAGCGTCGCGAGATTGGCGGCCCACGCGACATGCGCCACCTCCGTCACGCAGAGCTCGTCCGCATGCCGGCCGGACGGGAATGTGACACGCGCGGTCTCGATCCAGTCGGGGCGCCGCTCGGGCACGCGCTTCTGCCAGATCACCTCGCCTCCGACCCCTTCCGGCTGCCGCTTCAGCTGGCAGGGCCGCTCGTACAGCGCGCGCACGATGCCGTCGCCGACGCTGATGAAGTACTGGACGAGGTCGAGCTTCGTCTCGCCCCGCGCCGGAAAGTAGACCTTGTCCGGGTTCGTGACCTTCACGGTGCGACCGCCGATCTCGAGCTCGACGAACGGAGCTGGCATGCCCGGAGTATCGTGAAAGCGATGCTCGAGGACCCGCGTCCGGTCGCCCTATCGCTCGAGCCGCTCGACGACCTCGTCGTCGTCGAGCCCACCGACGAGGAGGCGGAGACGCGCGCCGGTCTGATCATCCCGGCGAGCGCGGAGACGCAGTGCCGGAGCGGCATCGTCGTCGCCGTCGGCCCCGACGCCGATTCGGTCGCGCCCGGCGACAAGGTTCTCTTCCCGAAGGAAGCCGGCTACGACGTTCGGCTCGGGGGCACGAACCAGAAGGTGCTGCGCCGCCGCGAGCTGATCGCGCGTATCCACGACTGAGCGGCCGGTACCATGGCGCTTCCGCTCGGAGGGGTGGCAGAGCGGTCGAATGCGGCGGTCTCGAAAACCGTTATCCGTCGTTAGGCGGATCGAGGGTTCAAATCCCTCCCCCTCCGCTTTCACGTCCTGATTCCGCATGGTTGAGCGGAATCTGGGCATCTCGCCCGCGGCGCGTACGTCCGGCTGAATCCGCCCGGATCCGGCAGCCACCGTGGCGGACTGTCGCAGTACTGTCGCGCCGAACCGCGCGCTGGCCGCACTCCGAATCGACGAGTACCCTGCAAAGGCAGCGGGACGCCACAGACGACCTTCACCCGAATCACAGTGCGGCCGGATCAGATGGGCGGCGTCCCGTGTATACGGGGGCTCCGGATTCCGGTCGCAACCGTCGTCGACATGGTCGCCGAAGGGATGACGACTGACGAGATTCTCGCCGGGTACCCGGACCTCGAGGCCGCTGATATCGAGGAAGCGCTGCACTACGCGGCGGAAGCAGTTCGCGAGCGCGAGCTGCCGATCGCCGCGGGTTGAAGTTCCTGGTCGACAACGCCCTCTCGCCGCTCGTGGCCGAGCAATTGCAAGGTGCGGGACACGACGCCGTCCACGTCCGCGACTACGAGCTCCAGTCCGCGACCGACGAAGAGATCACCGAGCGTGCACGCGACGAGAGCCGCGTGATCATCTCAGCCGATACAGATTTCGGGACGCTGCTCGCGCTCCGCCGTGAGCAGGCTCCGTCCTTCCTCCTCCTGCGCCGCGGCACCGAGCGCCGACCCGACCGTCAGGCCGCCTTGCTGTTGGCAAACCTGCCGGCCATCGATGGTATCGGGCCGACCGCGGTGATCGCGCAGAACGGGATCCAGGTATCGCGCGGCGCGATCGCGAACGTCCATCACAACGTCGTGAAGGACAACATCTATTCGCTCTCGACGTTTGCCGACGAGGCCATCCTCCTCTTCGAGGACAGCTCGCCGCAAACGACGACCGACCACAACGACGTCTACAACAACAATGACGGAATCGGTCTCTACACGACGACCAAGATCAAGGTCGGCTGGAACGATTCGCACGACAACGCGCCGTACGACGGCATGTTCGCGGATTCGGACACGGCAGGCAACACGATCGAGTACAACCGGATGTACAACAACGCGGAGTTCGACTGCAACGACGTCTCCATCGGACCGGGGACAACCGGAACGGCGAACTTCTGGATCCAGGACCTCGGCTACACGGAGAGTCGGCCGGGGCTCTGCAACCACGCGTCGTAACGCGCGCGGTTCGCGCACTGGGACGTCAGCCCTTCTTTGCGTTGCGCCGCCCAGGGTCAGGCCGGAGGGTCGGGGCCCGCGGCTCGTTTGCGAATGAGCCGCGCGCGAACCTGCGGCACGCACAGCGTGCCGGCGAAGAGCAGCAGCGACCCGAGCGCGGCGAGGACCGCGATCTCGGTCGACGACAAGCCGGCCGGCCGCTTCGCCGAGGCGGCGACGGGCGCCGCTGCCACGCGCGGCGGCGGCGGGAAGCCGTTCGCCCCAGGCGGGATGTACACATGTGGCCGCGTGCTCGGCTTCGGCGGATGCAGGACGATGTGCCGCGCCGCGAGCAGCTCGCGGAAGACGTAGATCGCCTCCTTGCGGATTGCAGGCTGCTTCGGCAGGGGCGGGTGCACCGGGATCGGCGCGCGCACGTGCGCGATGTGACGCCAGTGGTCGAGGTAGCTCGTCGGATCGACGGCGCCGTCGTAACCGAGATGCAAGAGCTGCCGCGGATGGATCTCGAAGTGCACGTGCGGTGACGTCGTGAACGCATCGCCGGTGTTGCCGATGAAGCCGATCACCTGCCCGGCCTTGACGCGATTCGAATGCAGGTCGTGCGGCGCGTAGCCGGAGAGGTGCGCGTAGTAGAACTCGTCGCCCGCGCTGTCGCGCACCCACACGCGCCAGCCGCCGACGGCGTTCCAGCCGACGCGGTTGATCGTGCCGGAGGCGACCGCGACGACCGGCGTGCCGAGCGGCGCGAAGATGTCGTCCCCGTGGTGCCAGTTGCCGGCGACGTCGCTGCGGAACGCGCCGTAGGTGTCGACGTACTCGGACGGGCCGACGACGGGAAAGTCGTACTGCTTGAGCGCAAGCGGCGGCGTCACCTTCAACGGCTCGTGCGTTGCGCGCGCGTGCCGTCGTGCTCGGTGCTTGGGATGCTTCGCGGCGACTTTCGCCGGGGCACGCTCTGCCGCGGCCGCCACGACCACGACCGTCCCCGCGGGCAGGCCGTCGTGCGCCGCGGTCAGATGCACCGCGAGCCCACCAAGCACGAGCGCCCCGCTGGAGACGTGGATCGGCGCCGGCGGGCTGACGACGACATAACCCCAACGTGCGAGCGGTATGTGCGCACCGGCCGCGGCGGGTGCGCGCTTGCCGCCGACGGCGAGCCCAACGACGGCGGCCCGGCCCGCGCGGAGAGAAACGCGCGCCGCCGTGACTGCGCCGTTGAACAGCGAGAGCGATGACAGCTGCCCCGTCTGCGCGCCGCAGCGCTGCGCCGCGAGCGAGACGTCTCGCGCGCCGACGATCGATCCGCCCGCGGGATACGTAAGCACGCTCGACGCCGCGATCGTCGCCGAGAGTCCCGCCAGCGGGCCGAGCACGAGCGGCGCGCGTCCCGGACGGAGCACCGCGACGCCGCCGACTGCGCACTCTCGGCCGAGCGTCCGCGCCGAGACGCTCACCGCCGGGGTGGGCGCCGGCGCAGGCTTCGGAGCGGCGGTCGTCGTCGCGACGGTCGTGGGCGGCGCAGTCGTCGGCGTCGCCGGCGCAGTCGCCGGCGCAGACGGCGCGACGGTGGTCGTCGCAGGCGGCGCGATCGTGGTCGTCACCGGCAGCGCCGTCGTCGTGGGCTGCAGCGCAGTCGTCGTCGTCGTCGACGTGGCGGCCGTGGTCGTCGCGGGCTCGTCGGCGAGCGCTGCGGACGCGGACACGCCGAGCACAGCCGCCGCCAGCGTCGCCGCGAGACCCCGGGACCGCACGCCCCCAGTATTGCGAGTTTGCGCGCCGCGCGACCCCGGGAAGAACGCGCGCATGGCGCCGAGGGCTCTGTGGAGCGGTTCGATCACGTTCGGCCTCGTGAACGTCCCCGTTCGGGTCTTCAGCGCCGTCCACGAGCACAGGCTCCAGTTCCACCTGGTGCACGAGCCGGACGACGGGCCGATCGGGTACGAGAAGATCTGCAAGCTCGAGGACAAGCCCGTCCCGAACGACGAGATCGTCAAGGCGTACGAGTACAAGAAGGGCGAGCTCGTTCATCTCACGGACGAGGACTTCGAGGCCGTGCAGGTCGAAGGGCAGCACACGATCGAGCTCGAGGACTTCGTGCCGTACGAGGAGATCGATCCGACGTTCTTCGCGCACACGTATCTCGTCGGCCCGCAGGACGGCGCCGAGAAGCTCTACGCGCTGCTCGTACGCGCCATGGAGGAGTCTGGCCTCGCGGGCATCGGCAAGTTCGTGATGCGCAACCGTCAGTATCTCGGCTGCCTGCGCGTCCGCGACAAGTCGCTCACGCTCGAGCAGCTCTACTTCGCGGACGAGGTCGATCCTCCGGCAGGCGTCACGCCGCAGCGGCTGCCGTCGGTCGGAAAACGCGAGCTCGACATGGCGCTCAGCCTGATCGACAGCTTCTCCGGCAAGTGGAACCCGACCAAGTACAAAGACACCTACACCGACGCGCTTCGCGACGTGATCAAGGCGAAACGCAACGGGCACGACGTCCACCGGGCCGCGCAGCCGGACGCCGAGGAAGCGCCCGACCTGATGGAAGCGCTGCGGTTGAGCATCGAGCAGATGCAGCGAGGCAAGCGCAGCAGCAGTCGTAACGGCTCGCGTTCGAGCTCGAAGTCACGCTCGAAATCGAAGTCGCGCACGACGTCGAAGTCGAAGTGACGCTCGACGAGGCGATCGACGAGCTGTACGGACTCCCGCTCGCAGACTTCACCCCCGAACGAAATCGGCTCGCGAAGGAGCTCCGTGCCGCGGGCGAAAAGGCGGACGCCGACACGGTCGCGAAACTGCGAAAGCCGAGCGTCGCCGCATGGACGCTCAACCAGCTGGCACGCCGAAGCCGGCGCGACGTCGACCTTCTGCTCGACGCGGGATATCGACTCCGCGAGGCGCAGCTGGCTGTGCTCAGCGGCGCTGAGAGAGAAGAGTTCGAACGCGCGCGCAGGACGGAGCGTGACGCGCTGCGACGGCTGAGCCACGTCGCCGAGGAGCTGTTGCGCGAGCGGGGCAGCGCGAGCGCGAGCGTCCTGAAGCAGATCGACGACACGCTCCGCGCGGCCGCGGTCTCACCGGAAGGCCGCGAGCTGCTCGCGCGCGGGCGCTTCGTCGAGCCCCTGACAAGCGCAGGCTTCGACGTCTTCGGCGAGCTGGCGGAAACCCAGGGGCCGCTGCCTGCCCGTAGCGCGAGACCGAGCGACAGCGAGCGCCGAGCCGCTCGCGAGGCGGTGCGCACCGCGAAGGAGACGGTTCGCGCCGCCGAGCAGCGTGTACGCGAGGCGGAGAAGGCGGTCGCGAGGCTTCGCGCGGAGCTCGAGCAAGCCGAACGAGCCGCTCGGGAAGAGCGCGGCCGGCTCGAGGCAGCGGAAGCCGAGCTACGCCGGGCCGAGGAGGGCCCGGCGTAGCCGGCGATCGATCGGCGCTACTTGGCCCGCTCGTTGACCCCGGACTTGAGCATGCCGCCGGTTGCGATCTTCGTCAGCAGCTTGTCCGCGTTCGATTCCTCGTCCAGCGTCTGGTCGAGGAGATCCTTCGCGTTCCCCAGGTCGAGGTCGTTCGCAAACGTCCGGACGGTCCCGTACGCCGCGATCTCGTAATGCTCGACACGCTGGGCCGCCGCGATCAACGCGGCGTCCTTCACGGCCGGATCGCCCTGCGCAGAGACGATCTCCTCGCCTTCCTTGACGAGACCTTGCATCGCCTCGCAGGTCTCGCCGCCGGGCTGCTTGCCGAGCTCACCGAAGATGTCGTCGAGGCGCGAGACGTGGTCGCGCGTCTCCTGCAGATGATGCTCGAATGCTTGCTTCAACTCGTCGTGCGAGGCCGCCGATGCCATCTTCGGCAGTGCCTCGACGAGCTGCTTCTCGGCGCTGTAGAGATCCTGCAGCTGCTCCACGAACAGGTCGTGCAACGTCTGAAGCTGCACTCCAGCCTCCTTTTCTTCTCGCTGATCAAGGACCTCTAGCTGAACGGCGCGGCCCGGCCGGAAGGTACGCCGGGATACCATGCCCGAGCTCGGAGAGGTGTCCGAGTGGTCTAAGGAGCGCGACTGGAAATCGCGTACGTGCCGAAAGGTGCGTCGCGGGTTCAAATCCCGCCCTCTCCGCTTCGCTGCTCGCGATGCGAAGCCCCGCCGTCGCGGCGGGGCTTCGTCACGGAGAAGGAGGGATTCGAACCCTCGAGGCAGGTATTCACCCACCTAACGCCTTAGCAGGGCGCCGCCTTCAGCCACTCGGCCACTTCTCCGGAGCCCGCGCGACAGGTTAGCGCACCGTCTTTCGTGCGACTTTCGGCAAATCCCCCTTTCACGGGACGTGCGCGGCGGCGCGGATGCCGAAGAACTAATCGCCGGATTCCCCCTCCCCGGCACCCTCACGTAAGCCCGCTGCGGCCCTCCTCGGCGGGCTTTCCCCTTTAACGGATCGAGAGGTTCGCAAGCATGCCCGCGGCCTTGTGCCCGGGGACGGTGCAGTAGAGCTGGTAGTTCCCCGTCGCGAGCGACACCGTCAGCTTCGCCGTCTGGTGCGGCGAGAGCAGCGGCGTCTTCGTCGGGCCGGCGACGTGGCCGCCCGAGATCGCGAGGTCGTGCTGGATCTTGCCGTTGTTCGTGACGACGAACGTGTACTTGCCGGCGGGGAGCTGTGGCAGCGTCGGCAGCGTGATCTTGAACTCGGTCTCGGAGACCCTGATCGTCTTCGCGCCGGCGGTGGAGCCTTGCACAGCGGATGTCTTCTCCGCCCCCTTCGCCTCGGCTTCGCGTCCGAAGTAGGCGACGGCGGCGAGCATCGCGGCGAAGAAGGCGATGCTCACGATCACGAAGACGCTCAGCCCGTTCCGGCCCGGGAAGTCGGGACGGCGGCGCGGCACCAGGAAGGAGGCCGAGAGAGCGAAGCCGATGAACGCGGCCGCGACGACGGCGAGCCCGATCTTGTGTCCGGTCGAGAGTCCCGCGGCGAGCGCCAGCACGGCGCCTATTCCATCAGATCCTCAGGCCGCCAGTAGGCGGTCGATCGAGCGGCGCCGCCACCACCAGACAAGGCCGGCGAGGAGCGCGATCGGGCTCGCGACGATCAGCGCGAAGAGGAGGATGATCCCCTCGAGCGCGAGGAAGCCGACGGCGGAGTGCACGATCCGCCCGAGCCGGCCGCGATGGTGCACCGGCACGACCGCTTTCTTCGTCCCGATCCGCACCGCGACGTGCGCCATCGTCCCGGCCGAGATCGTGCCCTTGCGCGCGTGCAGCCGCTGCGAGAGAGCTCGCTTCGACTCGGCGAGCTGGATCTGCAGGAGCACACGCTGCGCGTCGGGTAGCGCCGGGTTCCTCAGCGCGGCCTCGAGCGCCGCGATCCGCCGCCGCAGCTGCGTGATCTCGTCCGACTGCGTCTGCAGCCGCTGCTGCAGGTCGGTGATCGAGATCTGCTGCGAGACGAGCGTGCCGAGGGCCGTCAGCCTCGTGATCGCCGTCCGGACATTCTCCGCCGGGATGCGCAGGTCGATGATCGAGCTGCCGGTGGAGGCATAGTGCACCGACTGTGCGTAGCCTCCGAGCGAGGCGGCGATGCGCGTCGCGCGCGTGGTCGCGCTCGCGAGGGAGTCATCGTTGCCGACCTTGAGCTCGAGGGAGGCGTCGGTGTGCTGCAGGCGGCCGCTCGGGGCGGTGACCGCCGCCGAGAAGGCGCCGTGCGCCCGCGTGCTCAGCGGTGCCGAGGAGACGCGGCCGAGTTGCTTCTCGCCCCCGTTCGGTACACCGGCCGCGCCGCCGCCGACGCTGTGCCCGGACAACGGAACCGGCACCGTGGGCGACGCCACCGGCGGGTGCGAGCCCGAGCCGACGATCCCGTGCACGACGGCGACGCCGACCGCGACCACCGCCGCGGCGCCGACGGCGAGCAGCGCGCGGCGCCTCGTCGACGGGCGGCGCACCGGCTCGCTCGCGAGCACGCGTGCGTGCAGCGATTCCGGCGCGTGCGGCGCATGCGCGCGCAGCAGCGCTTCGACGGTCAGCTCATTCGCGGACATCGTCCATCCTTTCTTCGAGACGTCGCAGCGCGCGGCTGAGCCGCGTCGAGCATGCCGTCTGGCTGATTCCGAGCACTCGCGCCGCGCTCGGCCCGTCGAGCTCGAGCACGATGCGCAGCGCCACGACCTCGCGCTCGCCCGGCGAGAGTTCGCGAAGCGCCGCCTCGAGCTCGGGCGGCAAGCCGTCGCCGAGCTCCTCCGAGAGCGGTACGTCGCGCGCGTATGTCTCCTCGCGCCGACGCCGGCGCGCTTCGGCGCGGAACCAATCGACGGCGACGCTGCGCGCGATGCGGCAGAGCCACGTCCGCGACGAAGCACGACGTGGGTCGAACCGCCGCCAGGAACGAAAGGCCTTCTCGAACGTCTCCGCAGTCAGGTCCTCCGCCGCCGACCGGTCGCCCGTGAGGTAGACGAGATAGCGGTAGACGGCGTCGAGCTGCTCGGCGACGACCTCGGCGAAGCCGGGGCTCCGGCCCGCGAGGCGTGGCACGTCGAGCGAGGGCGTAGCCGCGTTCACGCCACGTGATACGGCGCCGCCCATGCGAATCGTCACATGCCGGTTCTTAGCAGGGACCGGCCGCGGGCCCGCCGCCCGGGCCGTCCAGGTGCTCGTCGCCCGACTGCAGGCAGTAGGACGTCGCATCGGCGCGCACGACGGTGATCGCAAACGCCGGCGGCAGCGACAGGCCGACGTAGGTTCCGTTGTCGGTGAAGTACGCCTGGATCGCGGGCAGCGCCGCGTCGAAATTCGTCGCCGCCGCGTCCTGCGAAGCCTGCGTCTCCGCCTGCTGCGCGACCGACGACGTCGGCCCGGTCGACTGCGCCTGCCGCACGAAGAGGAAGCCCCCGACCGCGAGGGATATGAGCAGCAGCGGCAATGCGAGCGAGCGTGTCATGCGGCGAATATCGGCAGTGGGCGCAGGTAGCGTGAGCGTCCGTGCGCCGTCTGCTGCTCCTCGTCGCCGTCCTCGTCTTCGTCGACACGATGCTCTACGCGGCGCTGACGCCGCTCCTCCCGCACTTCGCGCGCGAATTCCACCTCTCGAAGGGTGGGGCGGGCGTGCTCGTTGCGGCGTACGCGGCAGGTGCGCTCGTGGGCGGCCTGCCCGGTGGGTGGGCGGCGTCACGATTCGGCACGCGCCGGGCGGTGCTCGTCGGCCTCACATGCATGGGGCTCGCGAGCCTCGGGTTTGCATTCGCGTCGACGTTCTGGACGCTCTTCCTCGCGCGGTTTCTGCAGGGGCTCGGCAGCGCTTTCACGTGGGCCGGCGCGTTTGCGTGGCTGCTGGCGGCCGCGCCGCGCGAGCGCCGCGGCGAGCTGATCGGAAGCGCGATGGGGGCGGCCGTGTTCGGCGCGCTCTTCGGCCCCGTGATCGGCGCAGCGGCCGCGCTCGCCGGACGAACGCCGATCTTCGCCGCGCTCGCCGGCCTCGCGGTCGTGCTCGCCGCCTGGACGGTCCGGCTGCCGACACCGGAGGACGAGCCGCATGCGTCCTACGCCGCCGTTCGACGCGGGATCCACAATCGCGAGCTGCAGGCCGGGCTCGGGCTGATGGCGTTGCCGTCGCTCCTCTTCGGCATCCTCTCCACGCTCGGACCGCTGCACCTCTCGCGGGCCGGTTGGGGTGCCGCGGCGATCGGCGCGGTCTGGCTCGTCGGCGCCGCATTCGAGACGCTGCAGGCGCCGATCGTCGGGCGGCTGAGCGACCGGCGCGGCCCGCTCTCGCCCGCGCGCGTCTCTCTCGTGCTCGGCGCGGCCGTCTCGTTTGCGCTTGCCTCCGATGCGCGACCGTTCGTCTACGTGCCGCTCGTCGTGATCGCCGAGGCGTCGTACGGCGTGCTCTTCACGGTCGCGTTCGCGCTGATCGCAAACGGCGCCGAGGCATCGGGGATCCCCCAGGCCCTCGCCTTCGGCGTGATGAATGCAGCGTGGGCGCTCGGCGCCGTCACCGGCCCTGCGGCAGGAGGCGGGATCGCCGGCGCGACGGGCGACTGGATTCCGTTCGTGCTTGCAGGCTGCGCGTGCGCGCTCGCGCTCGGGCTGATGCGCCGGCGGCCGCTACGCCGGGCTGCCGCCGCGCGCGTCTAGCTGGGGATCGCGCGACATCGCGACGTCGGCGTCCGTCTCCGCGATATAGACATCGCCGATCATCTCCTCGATCCGCTCTCGCGAAAGCGCCACGCGCATCGCCCACGCGTAGATCACGACGCTCCACACGGCGACCGCGACGATGTCCCACCAGAGCGGGAACACTGGGTGCTTCAACGGGCCGAAGTCGCTGAGATAGACGATCGCGCCCATGCCGAGGAGGTACGGGAGCAGCCAGCTCGCCGCCTTCCAGTCGAGCACGGGCTTCACCTCGTTCATCCCGAGCGCTCGGTTCAGGACGAGGATCAGGTAGCCGATCAGGATCGCGACGCCGAGCTTCCAGTCCGTCGTCCAGCCGGACCAGAGGATCAGCAGGTTCGCGACGATGAAGGAAAGCGGCGCCAGCACCTCGCCGAAGGGCGCGACGTACGGCCGCTCGACGTGCGGGAGCCTGCGGCGGAATGCGCCGAACGAGAGCGGCGCGCCCGCATACATCAGCACGCTCGCGGCGGTGATGAGGCCGACGAGCGACCGCCAGCTCGGGAACGGCAGGAAGCAGATGCAGCCGACGACGAACGCGGTGATCAGGCCGAACCACGGAACGCCGCGCCCGGTCGTCGCCTCGTACGCGGTCGGCACGTAGCCGTTCCGGCTCAGGCCGTAGGAGACGCGCGAGGTCGAGGTCGTGTAGATGAGCCCGGTTCCGCCCGGCGAGATGATCGCGTCGATGTAGAGGATCGTCGCGAGCCAACCGACGGCGACGAGCGACGCCACCTGCGCGAACGGGCCGGTCAGGCTCGTGTACGCCGCCTTCGCCCACGTGCCGTGGATCTGCGACGACGGCAGCGCGCCGAGGAAGACCACCTGCAGCGCGATGTAGATGATCGCGCCGATGATGACCGACATGATCACTGCCCGCGGGATATCGCGCTTCGGGTTCGCACTCTCGCCCGCGAGCTGATCGGCCTGCTCGAAGCCGAGCAGGGCGAAGATGATGCCGCTCGTCGAGACCGCGGCGAGGATGCCTTTCGCGCCGTACGGGTTGAACCCGTTGGCGGCGGTGAAGTTGCCGCCGTGGAAGTTGACGATCCCGAGGACGAAGATCGTCAGCAGCGGCACGCCGATCTTCCACCACGTTGCGGCACTGTTCGTGTGGGCGAGCTTGCGGACGCCGAGGAAGTTGATCGAGGTGAAGATCGCCATCAGCACGACGGCGGCGGCGATCCCGCTCGGGGTCAGCACGTGCTGGGGCGGCGTGCCCCTCAGTCGCATCCAGTGCTTCGCGAACGAGTAGTGCTGGCCGTACTGGATCATCGCCATGACCTCGATCGGCGCGACCGTCGCCGCCTGGAGCCACGAGAACCAGCCGAACGAGGCTCCCGCGGCGCCGCCGAACGCGTAGTGCGGGAAGCGCGCCGTCCCGCCGGCGACCGGGTACATGCCGCCGAGCTCCGCGTGGACGAGCGCGAGCAGGAGGATCGCGACCGCGCCGATGCACCACGAGATCACCGCCGCCGGCCCCGCCGACTCGAGCGCGCCCTGCGCGCCGAACAGCCAGCCCGAGCCGATGATCGACCCGCCGGATGCCCAGAGGAGGCCGATGAACCCGATCTCGCGCCGGAGCCCTCGGTGCGGCGCTACGGGACTCGGCCTGACAGGCGTTTGCGCCTCGGTCCGTGTCGCCACGAGCGGCGGATACCCGCGGATCGCAGGAGTTACACGCGCTGGGAAGCGGTCGGCGGGAGCATCGCGGTGACATCCCAGACGCGCGGGCTCGCCGCGCTCGAAGCGGAACCAGACGGGCCGTCAAGGCCCGCCTTCGCCGCGGGTGTTAGCGAGTCGGCTCCGGCGGGAACCCCTTGCGCCGATGCTGCTCTTGTTTCTCGTGCTGGCCGCGCTCGTCGTCGCAGGGGTCGTCCTGGCGGTCGTGGTGATCAAATGGCTCTTCATCCTGGCTCTGATCGCCGCGCTCGTCTGGGTCATCCTCTTCTTCACGCGACGCCTCGCGCGTTAGGACCCGCGAACCACCGCGGGCGGACGGCCCACCGGGTGGCGGACGCGATTCAAGGTCCACCCTACGCGACCGGCTAGTTCGCGCGAAGATCCCTGCGAGCGTGGCAGAGGGAGCGCGTGGCGCCGGCGGTCAGGCGACGCGCGCTCCCCCTATCTCATTTCCAGTCGACCCGACCTTTTCGGAACCCGATCGTTCGTATCGTTTCCGCGCGGCGTCCGCACGCGGTAGGTTCGCTGTGCGTAAGCGTCCGCCTCGGGCGACTGCGGCGGTGTTCGGAGGCGGTCTAGCGGGGATCGGCGTCCCGGGCCGCAGGGGCTTCCGATCCCCGCCTACCTCGTTCGCCTTCGCCTCGGCCGAGCCGAGGATTAGGTCTCGCCTGTTCGGCGAATAATCGGTGCGGCACTTCACGAACCCCGGAGGATGAGATGCGCATTCGAGTTCTCGCGTCGGCAGGGGTCGCCGCCGCGGCGCTCGCGGCTCCCGCAGCCGCCGCGCCGATGCTCACGCACCAGATCGACGTAACCGTCACGAACACGGGCTGCACGCTGCAGCTCAACTCGGTCAGCCGCCGGAACACGACGATCGTGTTCCACGTCATCGACAACAGCGCGCGCCCGGCCGGGATCATCGTGTACGGCCTGAAGTCCAAGTTTGCGGCGGCGCACGTCGGCGCTGCCGACCTGACGATCAAGTTCCGCGGAGCGGGTCACTACCCCCTCCGGTGCGTCGCCGGCCCGTACGGGCACCCGCTCACCGTCAAGAGGCTCTCCTTCACGATCCGCTAGCACTGACCTCGCACGGATTTGCCTCCGTCCGGGTCGGCGGGACCGTCCCCTCACAGGCGGGGTCGGCCGAATCCCCGCGTAACGCATGCTCGGATTTACAGCCCTGTCGGGTCGAAGCCGCGGTAGGTACATTGGCGACCTCGGGCGCGTAGCTCAGCGGGAGAGCACTCGCTTCACACGCGAGGGGTCGCTGGTTCGATCCCAGCCGCGCCCACTCCAAAGCTCCTGCAAAACGGCTTGATCTTCCGACGACTCGCTTACAGATGCCGCTCGTTGATCAGGCATGCGAGATTCATGCGAGATCAGCCGCCGGCGAAGAGGCTCCTCTCGAGAAACACTGGCTTCCCAAGCCAGGTGTCGCGGGTTCGAGCCCCTGAAGTTCCCCCGTTTCGGTGGACAGGTTAGGGGTTGGTGATCGTGTGTCCGTCGTTGTGTTGGCTTTCGTATTCGAGGGGTGAGAGGTAGCCGAGGCTGGAGTGTCGGCGGCGGCGGTTGTACCAGGTCTCGATCCACTCGAAGACGGCCGCGCGGAGGTCCTCGATGGAGCGCCAGGGCTGCCGGCTGAGCTTTTCGATCTTCATCGTTCCGATCAGGCTCTCGCACATCGCGTTGTCGAGCGCGTCGCCGACGGTGCCCATGCTCGCGACCAGCCCTTCGCTCGCGAGGCGGCGGGTGAACGCGAACGAGGTGTACTGCGAGCCTTGGTCCGAATGATGGACGGCGCCGCAGGCGCGCATCTGTCCTCTTCGCCAAATCGCCATGTCGAGCGCTTCGAGTGCGAGCTCGACGGTCTTGTCGGCGCGGACGGACCAGCCGAGGCAAAGGCGGCTGTAGGCGTCGGCGACGACGGCGATGTACGCGGTGCCTTGCCAGGTCGTGAGCTGGGTGAAGTCGGCGACCCACAAGCGGTCCGGCCCCTCGACGGCGAAGTCGCGCTGCACGAGATCGGGGGCCAGCGGATGCTCCTTCGCCCGCGTCGTCGAGCCTTTGCGCCGACGGCTGCTGACCGCGACCAAGCCGGCTTGGCGCATCAGCCGAGCGACGCGCTTCTCGCTAATCCGCAGCCCGCTGCCGAGCGTCAGCTCCTTGAACACCCTCGGCGAGCCGTAGGTCTGCTCGCTCTCGGCGAAGATGCCACGGATCTGCTCGGTCAACAGCCAGTCGGCCAGCGCCCGATCCGAGAGCGGTTGCCGTTGCCAGTCGTAGAAGCCGGAGCGCGTCACGCCGAGCGTCCGGCACAGGCGGGAGACGGACTGGCGCTCGCTCTCTTCGTCGATCAGCCGGTACAAGCTCACCGCCGATCGGTCTCCCGCGCGAAGAAAGTCACCGCTCGCTTCAGGATCTCGCGCTCCTGCTCGAGCTCCCGCACCTGGCGACGGAGCTTGCGCAGCTCCTCGAGCTGATCCGTGGTCAGCCCGTCGTCGCGCTCACCGCGATCAAGCTGGTCCTGACGCACCCAGATCCGAAGCGACTCCGTACTGACGCCGAGCTCGCCGGCGACCTGCTTGATCGAACGGCCCGACGCCTTGACCAGGCTGACCGCCTCACGCCGAAACTCGGGCGGGTAGGGCCGCTGATACCGCTGTGGCATAACGCTCCTCCTTCATCACCGAGCGCGACTCCGACCAAGCGCTCGGATGTCCGGAGAAACGGGGGAACCTCACCCGTCGTCCCGCTTCACCGAAATGAGCGCACACGGCGCCGATTTCGGCCTTTCTGGCGGATGCTGCCGCCGTCGAACGTCCGCCGTAATCCGCTGGAAACCGCTCAGTCCGGGAGGCGACTGGCGCAGGAGCGGCGCGCAGTAGGCGAGTTCCGCGGAGACCTGCCACTGTCGCCATGAGCTTTCGCAGCCCGTCCGCCACGCGTGCGGTGGGGACCCGACGATCGAGGGCTAGACACTGCGTCCCCGTCGTGCGATCGTTGCCACATGTCTACCCCGGCGACTTCGTCATCCTCGTACGCGCCGGCCAAGCCCTGCCCCTCGTGCGGTCGGGAGTGGGGCGGCGGGATCTCTTGTCAGTTTTGCGACCAAGTTGAGGGCCTCCCGGCGGGAGTTCACCTGAGTTCCCCGGCGAAGCGATTCGGCGGTTACGTCCTAGAGGGCCTGCTTTGCGTGGTGACGCTCGGAATCGGCTGGCTGATCTGGGCGCTCGTGGTATTTGGTCGTGGCCAGACGCCTGCGAAGCAGGTTCTCAAGATGCGCGTTGTGACCTTGCGGACGGGGGAGAAGGCCACCTGGGGGCGGATGTTCGTCCGGGAGATCGTCGCGAAGCCGTTGGTTGGGGTCCTGTCGCTTGTGACTCTAGGTGGATTGACTACACACCTTCGAGACGGCTGATTGCGTCCGGGCCTCCGGCGAGGCTTGTGGTCGACCAAGACCAACCTCGTTTGGGAGGCCCGGATGCGTGAGTCAGTCTGCCCGCCGTTGCGGATG